>Ga0247739_10000020_pt1 | contig 196409 bp, 185 predicted proteins | sample UWRJL058202B2_FD_180943 | JGI IMG/M metagenome (GOLD analysis project Ga0247739, IMG submission 180943) | Plant litter microbial communities from Arlington Agricultural Research Station in Wisconsin, United States - UWRJ-L058-202B-2 | ecosystem: Environmental > Terrestrial > Plant litter >... | reverse complement strand
AGAATTTCATTCTTGAATGATTTCAATGAACTTTGAGTTTACAGTTTCAATGCTGTTCACAGCAGGTTCAAATGACTTTCAGTCAATGTATTAAACCTATGGATTTTCAATCCATAGTATTTGAGTTGCCCATTGCCAAAAAAACGCTTCTATTTTCCCCATAACAATTAGCTTTGGCGAATAACCAAAATGTATGATAGTAAACCTTAGTGAGCAGCATAGTCTTGTAAGTAATTGGGTAAGTGAATTAAGGGATATTACTGTGCAGGGAGACAGGCTTCGTTTCCGTAGGAATTTGGAAAGGATTGGTGAGGTGGCTGCTTATGAAATGAGCAAGGAAATGGCTTGGAAGGAAGTGGAAACACAAACGCCATTGGGCATTCACAATAGCAAAATGCTGGAAACGCAACCTGTACTGGCCACTATTTTGCGTGCAGGTCTGCCCCTGCATAATGGAATGCTGAACTATTTTGACAAAGCTGACAATGCGTTTATTTCTGCCTATAGGAAACATTTGCCTAGCGGCAGTTTTGAAATAAGTTTGGATTACATGAGCTGCCCGTCATTGGAAGGCAGGACAGTGATTATTAGCGATCCTATGCTTGCTACTGGGGCATCCATTGTAAAGACAATTGCAGTAATGCAGGCCGACCATAATCCGGCAAGTATCCATGTGGTTTGTGCCATAGCAAGCAGCATTGGTATAGAATTCATCCATCGTGAATGTGGCGACAAAATAAAAATATGGTGTGGGGATATTGATGATGAACTAACGGCCAAAGGGTACATTGTCCCAGGTTTGGGCGATGCAGGGGATTTGGCCTTTGGTACAAAAATGCAGTCCTAAATAATTTATTTTGACAACCCGCTTGTTAAAAAATAAACAAGTGAAAACCGTTTACAGCATTTCATTTAAATTCGGCGTCTTATTACTGCGATGAAGAAATTTATTACCCTATTTTGTTTAGTTATACTGTTTGTGTCTGCACAGGCACAGGATCCGCATTTTTCCCAATTTTTTGCATCGCCACTTACTTTGAACCCGGCCCTAACAGGTAAGTTCAATGGTAGCTATAGGGTGACTGGAAACTATAGGAACCAATGGCCCGAAATAAACAGGGCTTTTATTACCAGCACTGCTTCTGTGGATTTCCACATTCTTGAAAACAAAATTGATTACACGGATAACTGGGGTATTGGTGTTTCTGGTTATTCAGATAACAGTGCCAATGGTGCAGTGAAATTTAATTACGCATCCATTTCCACTGCATACCACAAGGGATTGGATGAAGATGGCTACAGTCAAATTGGGGTGGGCTTCCAAGCTACTTATGCCAATATGCTCATCAACACAACGAGTTTAAAATTTGAGGACCAGTTGACCACATCCGGATTTACGGGTGTTACTTCAGAAATATTCAATAATCCTGCGTCGCTTAAATCCAATTACTTGGATATTAATGCTGGCGTACTGTACAGTGGCAGCAGCAATGAGCGAAACAACTATTATATTGGTGCAAGTGTTTACCATATAACAAGACCCAAACAAAGTTTTACTGGTGCCAACTACTTGCTTAACCCCCGTGTTACCGTTCATGCAGGTAGTTATTTTCCATTAGGAGAAACAACCAATATACATGTGAGTGCATTGGAAAGTGTGCAGGGCAAGGCCAATGAAACGGTATTAGGCACTGCTGTTGAATTCAATCTTGGTGGTGCAGACCCAGACAAGCCAACGAGTGTTTATGGAGGTGCTTGGATGCGTATAGGCGATGCTGCTATTCCCTACATTGGGCTAGAGTTTGGTGAATTCCGTTTGGGAGCTTCATACGATGTGAATATTTCCAAATTGAAAACTGCCAGTGAAAGCCGTGGTGGGATTGAGATTTCACTAATATATATTCGCCGCCCGTCTACGGAGAAGAATATCCACTGCCCCAAATTTTAATCTTGGGCTTAGTTTGTTTTTATGAATTGAGCATTACTGTTTTTTCTTAAAAGTAAATTTGAAGTACATCAATAATAAAGACAAAAACAGCACCACAAAATTAGCCACAATTACAGGCCCACCATTGGGTATTCCAAAACCATATACCAACCAAACAATCGTGCTTGTGATAACAATGCTTATCATCCAAACACTTAAATCGCCAACGCTTTTTGTTTTCCAAGCTTGGTAAACCTGCGGGATAAAAGTTACAGAAGTAAGGAAGGAACCAATATATCCTATCAATTCTATTTGCGTTGAGGTAAGGTCGAAGAGCAAAGTCATATCGTTTGTTTATAAGGGCAAGCTAAATAGAAAAGCTGATACATTTTTGTACCAGCTTTTCTATTGATCAATTTCTTATGTTGTAAAAACGACTTAGCTACATAAATCTACCTGCACCAATTAACTAATAAACCAGTTAACCAATAAACCTTACATTATTCAATTCCAAACTTGTTCATTACCACATCGCTCACACCAGTGGTTGAGTAGCCGCCATCATGAAAAAGGTTCTGCATCGTTACCATTCTGGTCAAATCACTGAACAATGTGACGCAATAATTCGCACAGTCTTCTGCACTTGCATTGCCTAATGGGGCTATAGCATTTGCATAATCAAAAAAATCACCAAAGCCTTTGATGCCAGTACCTGCTGTTGTTTTGGTAGGGCTTTGCGAAACAGTATTAATACGAACTTTTTTATCAACGCCATAATGGTAGCCAAAGCTGCGAGCAATGCTTTCCAGCATCGCTTTAATATCCGCCATATCCGTATAGAAAGGATAGGTTCTTTGAGCAGCCATATAAGTTAATGCAACCACACTTCCCCATTCGTTGATGGCATCCAGCTTCTTTGCAACTGCCAACATTTTATGCAGGCTCATCGCACTTACATCAATGCCCTTCATGTAGTAATCATAATTGCTTTCTTCATAAGGAACTTTCTTGCGGATGTTCACGCTCATACCTATGCTATGTAGAATGAAATCAATTTTACCGCCCAGCACTTCTTGTGATTGTGTAAACAAGGTAGTGAGTTCATCCACATTGGTTGCATCAGCAGGGATAATTTGACTGCCCGTTTTTTCAGCCAGTTTTTTTATTTCACCCATACGCATGGCAATTGGTGCATTGGTCAGTACAAATGTTGCACCTTCTTCATGGGCTTTTTCAGCTACTTTCCAAGCAATGGAGTTTTCATCCAAAGCCCCAGTTATGATACCACGTTTTCCTTTTAATAAGTTGTATGACATTGCAAATAGTTTATGATTTGATTTGGTAAAAATAACGCTTCACTTGTGATTGGGAAAGATGAATTTATAATACACAAACATGACCGTAAAGTTCATTATAAAGGCTGTAGCAATAACAGTAATGAAATAAAATAGGATATTTAGTGGCGTTCTGTTGGCCAATAGCTTCTTCTTCAATTGAACATGAACAATATAAACAGGAATTCCTACTAGCAATAAGTATAGGACCATTAGCCACTGCCAGTGAGGGACGTTTTTCATATTATTATAGCATTTGACATAGGAAAGATATTAGTTCATCATCTCCCTTGCACTTTCCAACGCTGCCGATGATGGCTTCTCGCCACTGAGCATTTTTGCAATGGCTGTTATCCTTTCATCCTCATTCAATAGCCTAATATTGGTTTTTACAGTTTCACCCTTAATTTCCTTGTAAACAAAGAAATGGGCGTTGGCCTTGCCCGCAATTTGTGGTTGGTGGGTAATGCAAATAATTTGGCGGTTGCTTGCTAGCCCTTTCATGATACTGCCCACTTGTTTGGCTGCTTCACCAGAAATACCTGTATCTATTTCATCAAAAATCATCGTAGGCAAATTGATGCTTTGTGCAACCAGTGATTTTATGCAAAGCATTAACCTGCTTAGTTCACCGCCACTTGCTACTTTTCTGATGGGCTCAAAACGGTTGCTTTTGTTGGCATCAAAGAGGAACTCTATATTGTCCTTGCCAAAATTGTTGAGTGCTGTTTCTTTTATTTCAACTTTCAATTTTGCATTGGGCATACCAACTTGTGCCAATAAAGCATTTACTTTTTCTTCCAAGGGGGTTGCTTGCTTGCTCCTTGCTTTGGAAATTTCTTGAGCAAGGTTATTGGCCTCTGTTTGCAGTGTTGAAACTTGTTTCTCTTTGTTAATGATGGCATCATCAATATTCAATACTGCTTGCAGTTTTTGTTCCAGTGCATGTTGCAGTTGCAATAACTCATTCGTGGTTAGTACCCCATGTTTCTTCAATAACTTATAACCGATGGTTATCCGCTCATTGATGAATTCAATTCTTTTTTCATCATAGTTTACTGCATCATTAATCCTGTCCACATCATCAGCAATGTCCTGTATTTCTATTTGGGATGATTTCAAGCGTTCAATAACGCCAGCTAAATCCGGGTGGTAAGATGAATAGGTATTGAGTTGGTTAGCGAGTTGCTTCAACAATGTAACAACAGGTGTTTCACTTTCCTTTAAATCAAAATAAACCTTGCTCAACGTTGTTTTAATGCCTTCGCTATTGCTGAGCATTTTAAGTTCCACATCCAGTTCTTCCAATTCATTTTCTTTCAGGTTCAGCTCATTGAGTTCATCAAAAAGGAACTGGTTATAATCTGCTTCTTTATTAAAAGATGCTTTTTGCTGCTGCAATTCTTCCAATTCTTTTTTTACCTGTAACCATTGTTTGTAAAGGCTTTGATAGGATTCCAGTTTTGAAAAATTATTGGCCAAAGCATCCAGCACTTCACGTTGAAAATCTGTATCGCCCAGTTCCAATGTATCAAACTGCTGGTGCAAATCAACCAGCAATGAAGCCAGTTGCTTTAATTGTTGCAAGGTTGCTGGTGTGTCGTTGATGAAAGCACGGCTCTTGCCATTGGAAGCAATTTCCCTTCTTAAAACAAGTTCGGTTTCTTCATCCAGTTCATTGTCTTTCAAAAAAGATAGCACCTCTTTCTTGTTATCCACTTTGAAGAATCCTTCTATGAAACATTTTTTATCATTCTTGAGCAGTACAGACGTATCTGCACGTTCACCCAATATCAAACTCAAGGCACCCATTAAAATACTTTTACCAGCACCAGTTTCGCCAGTAATAATATTCAGTTGTGATGAAAAATTGATTTCTATCTCATCAATGATAGCGTAGTTCTGTATGTGTAATTTGCTTAGCATTTTTAATTAGCGAATTGGCGAACAAATTGATTTGCGAATTGCTTGAGTGTTCAAATTTACAGGTATCAAGTTCAAGTTTTTGATAACAATTATCAATTAAACAATTCGTCAATAATCAATTCGCAAATTCACCAATTCTACTCACCCTTGCACCTAGCTATTCCACTCTTGGCCTTTTGATCTAATGAATCCTTGTAGTCGTGGTTTTCCATTTCTAAACATTGTTCAAAATAGATGATGGCCTTTTTTTTATCGCCACGCTTTTCGTAAATGATACCTATTTGAAGAGCGGCACGGGCTGCATAATATTCTGTTCTTTTTTCGCCAATGGCAATCGCTTTTAAGTAGAATGCAATGGCATCATCATACTTTTTTAGATCATCATTAATCCTTGCCACACGGTAGGCAAATTCCAGTTGTTCCTCTTCTTTGGTGAAATTGGCATTGCCTTTCCCATTTAATAGAACCAACGCTTCATTGTTGTAGCCACCATCATTCAGTACCCTTGCTTTCAGTAAAATAATATTTGGCCATGTTCCCTTTTTTGCATCTTTCAAAGCCTGTTTATCTGCATCTGCATTGGCTGCACCTTTGTTAATAACGTTCCTCCTTGCTTCTTGTGCTGCTGGCATATTGCCTTGTATATAATAGCACCAACTAAGTTTTTGATAGACATCTTTTACATAAAAATTTCCTTTGAAATTCCTAAGGAACGACTCAAAATATTTAGCTGCTTCCTGTGTTTCCAAATGGTACATTTTTACAAAACCCATTTGAAAATCCCATACGGGTGTTTGTAAATAGTCCAATGATTTGTTCCTGTTGAGGACAATGTTTCTTGCAATCTCTGGCTGTTTATTGTTCAATGCAAGGTTGGCAGCCATATAAGTGAAAAGGTGGTTGTTGACCACATCCAGTTTTTTTGTTTGCATGAACTGCAATGCTTCTTCTTTTTTGTTTTCAATATAAAATTCGAGGTAACAATAAACGAAGCTGGCTTCATTGAACATGAGCCTTGCCCAAGGGTCATTGCTGTTTACAAAACTGGTTACTGTTTTCATGCCGTCTGTTACTGATCCCTTCATCCCAAACAGGCCAGCAATCCATTTATAACCTTTGGGCACAGTACCTATTACAGCCTGTAATCCCCCATACAATAAATCATTGGGAATAAAAGTTGGAAAGACTTTCTTATTGTCTTTAATATATTGATAGGCTCTCCTGCTATCCAAACCGGCACTTACCAATTCATTGAATTTAATGGCAACTGCAGCCTTATGCATGTAAACTGCACTCAAGCAAAAATTATAAAATGGTGAGCTCTTGGGTCCTTGTTTTATGGCGGCAATCCTTTCCTCAAACCTGGGCTTTCTTATTTTGTATTCAGAAGCGTCTTCATTAAAAAATAAGGTAAAAAAATCGATATAGCTTTCCAGCACAAGAGGGATAAGGTTATCCGCATTTTGCTGTTTGGCTTTTTGTATCAATGCTAAACCATTGTTCAGTTTCAGTTGGGTTATTTCTTTGTAGGCTTGTTGGCAGGTGCTATTGAATTCAAATACTTTTTCTGCTTTCGCAATAACAGAGCAAAACAGCAATGACAATAGCAAGGATACTTTTACTTTCTTCATCATCATAAAAATAACAAAGGGCAACCGTAAATGGGTTGCCCTTATCTATAAATTAATTGCAGAGAAATTATTTCACTTCAATGCTGTCGTTCAAATCTGCATCCACCAAAATCCTTCCGCAGTTTTCACAAACAATTACTTTTTTGTGCAAACGGATTTCACTTTGTTTTTGCGGAGGAATGGCGTTGAAGCAACCACCGCAAGCATCACGTTCTACAGGAACAACTGCCAATCCATTTCTGTAATTCTTCCTGATTCTGTCGTAGCTGTACAATAACCTTTCATCAGTTTCTGTACGGGCCTTTTCGCTTTTTTTCTTGAAATCAGTTTCTTCTTTTTCAGTATCGGCAATGATTTTTTCCAACTCACCTTTCTTGTGGTTCAGCACGCCTTCTTTGGTAGCAATCGTTTTCTTTGCACCTTCCAAAAGCCTTGCTTTGTCAGACATTTCTTCGTTGGCATCCTTGATATGCTTTTCAGCCAACTTCATTTCCAATTGCTGCATTTCCATCTCTTTGTTGATGGCTTCAAATTCACGGCTGTTTTTTACGTTGGTGCTTTGCTTTTCGTATTTCTTGGCTAACTCATCAGCTTCTTTGATAGCAACCCTTTTGCTTTCAATAAATTCATTGATGCCGTTCACCTCTTCTTCAATACGTGTTTTACGTGAATGAAGGCCCAAAATTTCATCTTCCAAATCGCTAACTTCCAAAGGAAGTTCACCTTTCAAAATTTGGAACTCGTCCAACTTGCTGTCAATTTTTTGAAGCTTAACTAAGGTTACCAACTTTTCTTCAACAGAGTAATCTTTAACCGCTGCCATGTATTAAGTTTAAAATTTAAAAGTTCAAATAGCTTACAATTCAAAGTGCTTCCTGTGCTATAAAAAATATTGTACAGGGTTTGTGTCCACCTTGGATTTAAGGATGGCAAAAGTAGGGAAATTATACTGTAAAAGTTCCACTAAAAGCTCTGCCGTATATTGTTCACTTTCCCAATGGCCAATATCGGCAACCACTATTTTGCTGTTGGCATCAAAAAACTCATGGTACTTAATATCACCAGTAATATAAAAATCTGCTCTGGCAGCAATCGCCCTGCTTATTAAGAAGCTGCCGGCACCTCCACAAAATGCAATTGTTTTTACCTTTTTGCCCAATAACGGCGTGTGTTTAACTACGCTTAAACCAAAACCAGTTTTCAGCATATTCAATACCATCTTTTCATCCATTGGTTCTGGTAATTCACCAACCAAGCCGCTACCAACTTGTTGAAATTCATTGTTTAATGAAACAATATCATAAGCTACTTCTTCATACGGATGGGCAGATTTTAAAGCAGCTACCACTTCAAATTGCAGCCAAGATGGGAAAATGACTTCTATTTTGATTTCATTTTCTTCATGCCGTTTGCCTTGTTCACCAATATAGGGGCTGGAATTTTCATTGCCTTTGAAAGTGCCAGTGCCCTGCGTATTAAAACTTGTTTCGCTGTAATTACCAATATTGCCAGCACCTGCATCAAATAGGGCATTACGGACTTTATCAGCCTCATTTACTGGCACAAAAGTGAACAGTTTCATTAGCTGGCCATTTTTTGGAGCAAGAATTTTCCTGTTGGTAAGTCCTAATTTGTCAGCAATTTTACTATTTACGCCTTTTAGGACATTATCAAGATTGGTATGGATGGCATAAATGGCAATATCATTTTTAATGGCAGCAATCACTGCTTTTTCAATATAGTTCTTGCCAGTAATTTTTTTCAACCCACTAAAAATGATGGGATGGTGTGCCACGATGAGGTTGCAGCCTTGCTGTTGGGCTTCAAGGATTACTTCTTCCGTGGCATCCAATGTGCAAATGACGCCAGTACATTCCCAACTGGCATTGCCTGTAAGTAGGCCAGCATTATCATAACTTTCCTGTAAGGAAGACGGGGCAAATTTTTCAAGTACCCGAATGACTTCTGAAATTTTCATGCGTTAAAAATACACAAGAAAAAAGGGTAGTGACTCAGTTTGAAAATTCGGAATGTCAGCCTGAGCCAGTCGAAGGCGATTTGTATCGTAATCTTAATTCGGTTTCGACGTGCTCAACCTGACAATAATTCAAACTGAGTCACTACCGAAAAAAGCATCAAAATTTTAACAAGGCATCTCTTTATATTTTGCTACCATCCGTTAGTTTTGTTCTTTTAATTGTTTCACTTTAAATTTTGTGACATGAAAAAATTATTCATTTTGCCAGCATTGCTCTGTTGCTCCTTACTATTTGCCAACGAAGACAGCGGAAAAGCAAAAAGTAAAAAAGAAACCAGATTGGCAGCAAAGAAAGAGAAAGCCGCTAAAAAACAGCTTCAGGAGAGCAATACAAAAAAAGAGGTGGACAAGGGAACCCCAGTGGTGAGTTACAAGAATTTCACTATTGATAGAAGGGGAAGCAAACAAATTGTCCCTGTGCAATAATTAATCAAACGAAAACTGCCACCCGTCTATGGGTGGCAGTTTTTTTATTTTTAAGAATATTTTCAATAGTAAGATGGCATGATTAGGCTATTGGTGGAAGTTGTGCAGATTGCATGATATGCAGGAGAAAGGAAAATAAAAAGGCCAGATGACTTGCATCTGGCCCAGTAATTAACCTGGGCCATTGGGCTTCCAGGAATGTTGGACTGCGATTTTTCGCGTTAGGATATTGGATCCCGCATTTTTGTGCGGGATGTTGGTGGGGATTAGTCACCTTGAATTGGATTTAAAAACGGTCGGCCTTTCTACAGAATTGGATTTTGTTTGTCTCATTGATGCTTTGGTTCTAGTTTTCTAAAGGTTCGGACTGTTGTTGTTGTTCGGATTTTCTTGGATTTCGCCGCCCTGCGGCCATTTTGGTTTTTCGGATATTTGGATAAAAACGGGGTCAACCGCTGCATCAATTTGACAACACAAACATACCAACAGGTTGTTCCCATAACAAGAGCAAAACTTCCCAATTTTAGAACTTCAGTATAGCGAAGCAAGTGGGTATAAATCGTGTTTTTCCCTTCGTAGATTTTCTAATACATTCGTGGTAAAATAACCCATACCCAAACTGTGCTATTTACTAGCCGCCAACCTTGGCAACGGGACAAATAATCTTTATGAGTGAGAAAATAAAAGTACTGATTACTGACGACCATGCTTTATTTAGACAAGGTGTAAAAGCAGCTTTGGGTTTCAGGTCAGATATAGAATTCATGGGCGAAGCAGAGAATGGAATGCAGTTATTGAACCTGCTAAAATTCCTTCAACCGGACGTAATTTTATTGGACATTCAGATGCCGATTATGGATGGTATTGCTACGTTGCCGGAAATCAGGAAAATTATGCCTGAAGTGAAGGTAATTATGCTTACGATGCACAATGAAGTGACCCTTATCAGCAAGTTGATGGGGCTGGGTGCAAACAGTTATCTCACAAAAGATTCTGACAGCGACACCATTTACCAAGCAATTAAGACCTGTTTCGAGAACGAATTTTATTTCAACGAGTTTACGAACCGTGCTATGCTGAACGGTTTGCGTAACCAATCTGCACCAACTTTATCGGGCAGTCCTGAGGATGTTGACCTAAGCGAGAAGGAAATTCATGTACTGAAACTGATGTGTGATGAGAAAAGTACCAAAGAAATTGCAGAGATAGTGGAAATTAGCCCACGAACAGTAGAAGCCATTCGAGATAGATTAAAATTGAAAACGGGAGCGAAAAGCACCGCTGGTTTAATTTTATATGCAGTCAAGCACGGTTTGATTGAAGCGTAAAAGCCTCACCCTAACCCTCTTCCAAAGAAAAAGAAACGAGCTGCTGATTGATTTGGATTTCTGGTTATTGAGAAATTTTTGATTTTATTTCGATAGAAAATGAAATCCCCGTTGAAAAGCGGGGTTTTTTTATTGGGAAATAATACGTGGCTTCAATTATTTGTGCATTTGGTGCAAAACGTATTGTGCAATTTCAATTGCACTGGAAAAATTACACAGGATTTTGTGCAAATGACTATTGTATTATTTCTTGTACAAAATGGCAGGATTGGCTTTTATTGTACAAAAAACGCTGTCCTTTCGGAACTTGTAATAATTCCCTCTCTAATAATTTAAAAATATTACAACCTCTTTTATTACAGGAGTCTTTTCATGAAATTAATTTGAGATCCAAAAAATGTAAAGAAAAAAATGTAAAGAAAAAATCATTACATTTTTTTCTTTACATTTTTTCAGCAAAAATTTCACTGGTTTTTGGCAGGTGCTAATTCAATCCAAATGAAAATTGCTTTCGAGTGCTTTTGGCTGGCAGCATTTTTTAATCTTGCGTAACCTAAAAATTAGCTAGCAACTTGAATTAAATAAAAAAACTCCATTGCGGAATCCGCAATGGAGTTTTTTTATTGTTCCCTAGCTTGTTATTCAGGGATAGAAATTATTTTATTTTGTACCATTTCGCATCAATTGGTTGGTTCACTTTATAGCTGGTGTTTTCCACCACAGTTGCCATTGGTCCCAATTGAAGTGTTTGTTTTGTTGGGAAAGGAAAACCATCAAAAATTTTGTATTTCTCAAAATCAATATCAATTTTTCTGTCGTTGTTGCGGCCACCACCCATCATTTTCATCATACCGCTCATGCCCATCATTTCCATGGCCGTACCTGAAGAAAGCTTTAAACGCTTTACTTGCCCATTAGTTTGAGCAATAAAGTAGGTCATTTCCTGACCAGTTTTCAATTTCAGCACCACTTTGTCGCAAACAACATCATTTATTTTTTCTGTACCACTTAAAGTAGCAGTACTTCCTTTTGCCGCATAATCAACTAGCGGAGCAAAAAATCCTGCACAATCTTTTTGGTAAGACTGGCTGGCAAATTCTTCTGGGGTAAATTTTGTGAGGCTGGCATCCATGCTGCCCATTGGTCCTGAAATGGCTGGCATGTATAGGTAACCAGCGGTATCATTAATAATGGAATAGCTTTGTTCTTCCCCACCCATTGGCACAGAACTTTGTATGCGGAAAAGTTTGTCCTTTTCTCTGATGGTCGTGATATTGATGGTCATGCCCAACTGTTCAAGGTTCAATGTACTTTGAATCTGCAAGGAAGTAATTGAGTTCAATCTTTCCTTTCCTCCATTTGCTTCTATAAATTTGTTGATGGCATCGTCAGCCGTTTGTGCATTAACAGCTATTAAACTGAATAATGAAAGAATAAAAAACACTGTTTTTTTCATTTGATAGTTATTGTTAGAAATTTTGTCAAATTTAGCAGCCATTAATAGACAAACTGGATGCCAAGAATCTTTTAATAAAATATTATGCCTACAAACACTTTTACTGTCAAGGGAAACTTAGTCGATATTATTGGTAAACGTATATACGCAGCAGAGGTGAAAGTGGATGCTGGAAAAATTTCCGGCATTACTGAACTGCTCACTAGCGATTCCCCACTTTCCCATTACCTTCTTCCGGGATTTATAGATAGCCATGTGCATATAGAAAGCAGTATGTTGGTGCCAAGCGAGTTTGCAAGGCTGGCCGTGGTTCATGGAACTGTTGGAACAATTAGTGACCCACATGAAATAGCCAACGTATGTGGAATGGAAGGAGTGGAGTTTATGATTGAAAATGGCAAGGAGGTAAATTTCAAGTTCAACTTTGGTGCACCAAGTTGTGTACCTGCCACCACTTTTGAAACTGCGGGTGCAGCTTTGAGCAGCGATGATGTTCGACAATTATTGGAAAAAGATGAAGTGATTTATTTAAGTGAGATGATGAACTTTCCTGGTGTGCTTTTCAAAGATGAAGAGGTGATGAAAAAAATACAAGCTGCTATAGATTTAGGAAAGCCTATCGACGGTCATGCACCGGGCTTGAGGGGAGAAAAGGCCAAGCAATATATAGAGGCCTCCCTAAATCCCTCCGAAGGAGGGACTTTAGACTCCGACGATGCAAGTAATGATTATAAGTATCAAACAGCAGACCCTATTGTTTACGGATTGCTAAAAACATTTGTAAAAAATTTGAGAAGTAATGCTACTGATGCTGAGGTTGCTTTGTGGCAAAAACTTCGAGATAAGAAGTTAGATGGTTACAAGTTTAGGAGACAGCATGTTATCGGAACTTTTATTGCAGATTTTGTTTGTATCTCCATGAAGTTGATAATTGAGGTTGATGGTGTTATTCATCAACTGCCAGATAATATTATTAGTGATGAGGAAAGAACAAAAGAATTAAACAAGCTTGGCTTTGAAGTTGTAAGATTTACAAATGATGAAGTTTTATTTCAAACAGAAAAAGTAATAGCATCAATCACTGCAAAATTGAAGCAGATTAAAGATAGTCAGGGTGCTGCACCAATCCCCCTTTTGGGGGGTAGGGGGGCTATCGTCATTAGTACCGACCATGAATGTTTTACTGCTGAAGAAGCATTGGACAAGTTGGGTTACGGAATGAAAATTTTGATTCGTGAAGGAAGTGCTGCCAAAAATTTTGAGGCATTGATTGATTTGATGAACGAGCATTACGGGATGATGATGTTCTGCAGTGATGACAAGCATCCAGATAGTTTGGCTGTTGGGCATATTAATCAATTATGTGCAAGAGCAGTAGCCAAAGGTGTCGATGTGTTTAAAGTTTTGCAAGCTGCTTGCATCAATCCTGTCCAGCATTATAAAATGAAAGTGGGCTTATTGAAGGAAGGTGATGCTGCTGATTTTATTGTGGCAGAAGATTTAACCAGTTTCAATATTCTCCAAACATATATTAATGGTGAACTGGTGGCAGAGAATGGCAAATCATTTATAGCGTCAGTTCCTGTTACTGCAATTAATCAATTTGATTGTGATGCAATTACGGAAGAGCAATTAACAATTGCGGTAAGTGAATATCCAAATGAAAATGGAAAAATTCCTGTGATTGAGGTACTGGATGGACAATTGATTACCAACAAATTAATGTTGGATGCAAAAGTGGTTGATGGTGCTTATGTGAGCGATGTGCCAAATGACATGTTGAAAATGGTGGTGGTGAACCGTTACCACAATGCACCTATTGCCAAATGCTTTATTAAAAATTTTGGAATGACACAAGGAGCATTGGCATCTTCTGTGGCACATGATAGCCATAATATTGTTGCTGTTGGCTGTGATGATACTAGCCTTGCAAAAGCCATTAATTTGGTGATAAAAGAAAAAGGCGGTGTGAGTGCTGTGGCTTCCAAAGGGGAAGAAAAAAAACAAATGGTACTTGGTTTGCCTGTCGCTGGATTAATGAGTGCCGATGATGGCTATAAAGTAGCCGATGCTTACACTACCATTGACAAAATGACCAAAGAAGATTTAGGCAGCACATTGATGGCTCCATTTATGAGCTTGAGTTTTATGGCACTGCTAGTAATACCTTATTTGAAGTTGAGTGATAAGGGTTTGTTTGATGGGGAGAAGTTCGAGTTTGTAAAATAATAGGCGGGGAGTAATAAAGGTAAATAGGGTTTATAAAGTAAATAAGGCATTAGTGCTCGCCAACTTTATTTACTTTATAAACCCTATTTACCCATAAACTTTTACCTATTTCTTCAATTCACCGCTTGCTTTCAATACCTCCACAGCTACACTATCGGTACCTTTGGCAGCAAAATATTTTATTTTGAATTTTACTTTTTCTCCCGGCGGAATTGTTTCATAAATGGTTTCTATGCCTTCATCTAGTTTAACACCAGTTTTGCTGTAGAACTTCAATTTTACTTCCACATCTTTATATGTGCAAACAGTTGCCTTATTGATAAGGTGCCCTATCACCACTGTTTGTCCAATCAGGTTTCCCCTGTCATGATTGTCAACTATTAAGAAACGTGCAGGATTGTTTTTCTCCTTATCGCCAAGGCTTTCCTCGTTTTCCTCGTAGGTTTTTTCGTTGAATTTTTTCTCTGCTTTCTTATCGTCTTTGCAAGAAAAGAATATTGCAGCAATGAATAAAGCACCAATAAATTTCTTCATGTTTAAGGGTTTGTGGCACTAAGAAACAAAAAAGATTGGAAGATGGTTGTTAAAAAAAACGGGAAGTAGAAAAGACGGAATATATTTTTCTGTCTTCCTACTTCCCGGTTAAAGTGCTAAACTTTCTTGTTACCTCAAGTTTGCAATTTTCTTATCTTTTGGATAGGTCACTTTATAGCTAAATCTATATTTTCTACTTTCATTTGGTTTCAATGAAATTTTCCAGTTGAGTGAACCTAGTTCTGTATTTACTTCTGCACCATCACTATCAATCAATTCCACTTCTATTTCCTTGATGCTGCTTAATGGGTACTGGTCTTTCAGCAACATATTTACCGTTTCTTTTTTATTGTTCTTCACGGTTATTTCATAAGTGAATGTTTCTGTTTTGTTGTTGCCAATGAATTTTGTTTTACTGTATTCCTTCATCAGCAAACGTTTTACAGCCATACGCTTATCACGACCCAAAGAAATATTCAATGTATCCATAGTCGTATTGGGATCTATGAATGATTTGCCCAAGTAAACATTGTCCATAATTACATTGGCTTCTCCGGGCAACAAATCAAGCGTTTCCCAATTGCTTATTTCAGCTAGTAAGAAAGCATCCTTATCCAATTTCGGAATAGCATAATGCTTGTAAGTAGCTGCAATTTTTTCTTCTTTAATGGCCACACTGTAACTCCTTCCATCAGTTGGTACATCATAAGGCAAATCAATTTCAAAACTGGTGAATAGCTGACTTTCATTGAGTGTGGTGTAAGCACTGATATCGCTTTGTTCAACATCTTTTGCATATTCCTGTGAAGCTTCTTTTTTTGCAACCGTACCATAACCGATAACAACTTTTTCTTCCATGCTCTGTGCCCTATTGTACACATTCAAACCAGCGGCTCTGCCTTGTAACATTTGCTTATAAACGCCCGGTACAAAATATTGTAAATTCCACGGATTCAGTACAGGAATCGTTGTTCCTTGATTGGGGTTACTGGTACTCAGCGTTAATTTTACTTGCTTCCAGTCAAGGCCAGTTGTTTGGCTTACAGACGCTTTATAAATTAGCCTGAAACTATTATCAATACTTTTCACTCGCATATCATAAGTTGGTATCCAACCAGCATTTTGTGTGTAATAGGATATGCCAATATCAGCAGTAGTTTCTTCCTTTGTCATTACTTGTAGAATAAGCTGACCAATTGTTTTACTCGGTGGCAATTTTTCTTTCTGCCTAATATCATAAATCCTTTGATTGATTTCGTTGATTGCTTCCTGCCATTCATCCCGCTTTAGTTTCAATGTGTAAATAGTGGAGCGATAGGTTTGGATTTTACCATTGTAGTATTCAATCAATTTCATGATATCAACGGTATTGATTGTTTTTTCTGGTGTTGTGGAATAGTTTTCAATCAGCTTGGACGTTTTATCAAACATTTCTGCTGTAACATTTGATTCCTGTGTGTTGGCATTAATTTGTTTGTTAAATGCTTTAATGCTGTCTTCCATTTTTTTAATTAATGGATTTGTAATGGCTGTCGGTGTTTCTGTTTTGGTATTGAAACGGTAATTGAGCAGCACCACATTTTCAGGGCAACCAATTTGCAATGTATTTTCAACAAGCAATGCACTGATATTGTTAATGGTAACTTCTTTTTGCCCAGCCTGCAGGTTCACCTTTGCCTTGTGCGTTAGTTCTGCACCATACCCGTAATAGACATTGGCATTGATTAACTGCGAATTAACCGCTATTGGGTTCTTTGTTTGAGCTTTGGTTAGGAGGCTGCTGAAAAGGACTATGGCAGCAAAAAATAATCGTGGCATACTGATAGGTTTTTAATAAGTGATACCCACCAGATGGTATTTTTTGCTGGATTACATAAAAGGGAGGGTAAAAGTATGAAAGTTGATTGAGTTTAAGAAGTTTAGTAGAATGGGAATTCGGTAATGTGTAAGTACACAAAAAAACCATTCATCACTGAATGGTTTGCATATCTTTTTAGTGGGATGATTAATACTCATCTTCATTGAACATGAAGTCTTCCTGACTTGGATAATCAGGCCAGATGTCTTCAATGCTTTCATAAAGCTCAGTGCCTTCGTCATCCAGTTCCTGAAGGTTCTCCACCACTTCAATGGGAGCACCGCTACGGATACTGTAATCTATCAGTTCATCTTTGGTGGCAGGCCAAGGTGCTTCTTCCAAGTAACTTGCTAACTCTAGTGTCCAGAACATAGCTTTGAAATTTTTGCAAATGTAACCGTATAAATGAAACTACCAAATCGGCTTTTGGAAAGGGACTGCAAATATTTACTTTAAAAAAACAGGTCTGTTGTAGGTTTGCGTTCTTTGCAGCAATTTCTAAATAAAAAATAATGCTCAACGCCGAAAACATACACAAGAATTATGGTTCCCTGAAAGTACTTAAAGGTGTTGGAATAAGCGTGGATAAAGGGGAAATTGTGAGCATTGTTGGTTCTTCTGGAGCTGGAAAAAGTACACTGCTCCATATTTTGGGTACTTTAGATACGCCGGATGCTGGTAAAATTTTCCTGCACAATGAACCTTTGCACGATTTAAAGGGGAAAAAACTAGCAGCTTTCAGGAATAGGCATATTGGTTTTGTTTTCCAGTTCCACCATTTACTACCGGAATTTACTGCTATTGAAAACGTGAGCATTCCCGGATGGATTGCCAAACGGAAAAACAAGGAAGTAAAGGATGAGGCTGTCCGCTTATTGGAACTATTGGGGCTTGGTCTCCGATTGGAAAACAAACCCCAACAATTAAGTGGTGGTGAGCAGCAGAGAGTAGCTGTTGCCCGTGCATTAATTAACCAGCCTTCCATTGTTTTTGCTGATGAACCAACAGGTAATTTGGACAGCAAAAATGCGAAGGAACTGCACGAGCTTTTTGTGAAGTTGCGAAATGAATTTTCCCAAACTTTTTTGATTGTTACCCACAACGAGGAGTTGGCTTCCATGAGTGACAGGGTAGTGCACATGAAAGATGGGTTGATGGTGAATGGGAAACCACTTTAAATCCTAATACTCTTTATACGCTGTATACTTTTATCTCACTATCATTTTACCCTTGGCTTCCAAGCCACTTCTTCCACGTTTAACAGATGCCCAATATACCTTGCCAATACAAATAAGTAATCGCTTAACCTGTTAATGTATTTGATGACTAGTGCATCAATAAACATTTCCTCTTGCTGCATCGCCACACAAATTCTTTCTGCCCTTCTGCAAACACACCTTGCCACGTGTGCTGTGGAAACTGCTAAATGACCTCCGGGTAATATGAAGTTTTTCATCACTGGCAAAACCTCATTCATTTTGTCAATTTCTTTTTCCAATAGTGAAACGTCTTCTTCTTTCAAATCAGGCATTTTCATTAATGGCTCCTTGTCGGGGTCACATGCCAATGAAGAGCCAATAGTAAATAACCTGTCCTGAATTTCTTTGAGAATTGTTCTGGCATGCTCATCGCTTAAGTAATCACTTACCAAGCCAATATAGGAGTTGAGTTCATCAACAGTTCCGTAGGATTCAATGCGTATATGGCTTTTAGGAACTTTTGTTCCGCCAATTAAACTGGTTTTGCCAGCATCACCTGTCTTTGTATAAATCTTCATTGCCATAAAACCGTATTTGAAATTCGCCTTCGAAAGTTTCAGGCTGACCTCGTCACTATTAAATATTGGTTACTCAACAATATCCCTTTCCCTTTGCACTTGAATGGTATCTGTTTCAATTAAACCATCACGCAAACGCACAATGCGTTTTGCATATCGTGCAATATCTTCTTCATGCGTCACCAATACCACAGTGTTTCCAGCTTCTTGGATCTTGCCAAAAATTTCCATTACTTCCACAGAAGTTTTGCTGTCCAAGTTACCCGTTGGCTCATCTGCCAATAACAAAGAGGGATTGTTCACCAAAGCCCTTGCAATGGCTACACGTTGTATTTGTCCACCACTTAATTCGTTGCTTTTATGGTGACTCCTTTCAGCTAAGCCCACTTTTTTCAAAGCTTCCATGGCACGTTCTATTCTTTCCTTTTTGCTGACGCCTGCATAGATTAATGGTAAGGCCACATTTTCCGCAGCACTCAATCTTGGCAGTAGGTTGAATTGCTGGAAGACGAAACCAATTTCCTTGTTCCTCACTTCTGCTAAGTTATCGTCAGCCATTTTGCTTACATCGTGCGTGTTCAAAATGTACTTGCCGCCGGTTGGTGTATCCAAGCAACCCAAAATATTCATCAAAGTGCTTTTGCCACTGCCACTGGGTCCCATCAATGCCACATATTCATTCTTAAAAATGTCCAATGAAATTCCTTTGAGCACAGGAATAGCCTGTGTGCCCATAAAGTAGCTTTTCTGAATATTGTCTAAGTGTATAATGGAATCCATTCGTTAGATTTCTGATTTGAAATTTTTAAAGATTTCTCCTTGACTCAACCTGTGTTCGCAATACCTAATTCCATTTTGCATCGCTTACTTCTTTATCACCTTAGGCACTTTAAAAAACTGTTCGTCTTTTATGGGTGCATTGAGTAAAGCTTCTTCACGGGTTATGCTTCCTTTTATTTCGTCTTCCCTTAAAATATTTACTGAGTCACCCATATGCAGCAATGGTTCTATACCAGTTGTGTCCACTTCTTTTAATTTTTCCACAAAAGCAATCATGCTTTGCAAATCCTTTTTGATAGCAGTTTTTTCAGTTTCATTGAAACTCAGCCTAGAAAGGTGAGCCAGTTTGTCAACTAATTCGTTTGTTACTTGCATGTAAACAAAAATAGCCAAAATAAGGCTAAATGAAAGGTTTGGCGGAGGGAGTCTGGTCTACTTTTTGGAAAAGTTCCCGACAAATCGGCTTATGTACAATTTAGAGAACAAAAAACCGTTTAAGGGGTTATATCCAACGTCCAATTTTATGAAAAGCCATAATAATGCTTTCCGCATCTTCATTGTTGAAGATGACCTCTGGTACAGCACCATGCTTGAGTATAATCTTAGCTTAAACCCTGATTATCAAGTAAAAAAATTCGATTCGGCAAAATCTTTTCTAGCTTCTATACATGAGAAACCGGATGTGGTTTCACTGGATTATTCATTGCCAGACATGAATGGTGACGAACTAATGGTTAGGATAAAGGAAGAAAGCCCAGATACAAAAGTGGTGATTCTTTCTGGTCAGGAAGACGTGAAAGTGGCCATCAATTTATTGAAGAAAGGCGCTTACGATTATATTGTGAAGGATGAGGATGCCAAGGACAGGCTGTGGAATGCCATCCAACACATGCGTGAAAATTCCAATCTCAGAAGAGAAATTGAAATACTTAAAGATGAAGTGGGCAGGAAATATGATTTTACCAAAACAATTATTGGAAACAGTACTGCTATCAAACGTGTTTTTGCATTGATGGAGAAGGCTGCAAAAACAAATATCACTGTTTCTGTAACTGGTGAAACGGGTACGGGTAAAGAAGTTGCTGCAAAATGTATTCACTATAATTCTGAAAGAAAGAACCAGTCTTTTGTAGCGGTGAATGTGGCGGCCATACCCAAGGATTTATTGGAGAGCGAACTGTTTGGTCATGAAAAGGGTGCCTTTACTGGAGCGGTGGCAAGACGTATTGGCAAATTTGAAGAAGCTACCAAAGGCACTTTGTTCTTAGATGAAATTGGCGAGATGGATTTGAACATGCAGTCTAAATTGTTGCGTGCCTTGCAGGAAAGAGAAGTGACCAGAATTGGTAGCAATGAACTGGTGAAGATTGATGTACGGATTATAGTGGCTACTCATAGGAATTTGATGGAAGAGGTAAAGAAAGGAAACTTCAGGGAGGATTTATATTACCGTTTACTTGGTTTGCCCGTGCATTTGCCACCTTTGAGGGACAGGGAAAACGATGTGCTGCTAATAGCGAAACACTATATGGATATGTTTTGTAGGGAGAATAAAATTCCGTCAAAGAATTTTTCTTCCGATGCAAAGAAAAAATTATTGAACCACGCTTTTCCAGGAAATATACGTGAACTGAAATCTGTGATAGAACTGGCAACTGTCATGTCAGAGGAAAATGAAATACAGGCCGAGCATTTGAACATTGTTTCACAGAATGTACTGGAAAGCTTTGCTGTAAAGGATGCTACACTAAAGGAATTTAATATTAAGCTGCTGCAGTACTACCTTGACTTGTACAATTCTGACGTAATGAAAGTGGCGAAGAAACTGGATGTAGGCAAATCAACCATTTACAGGATGATCCAGAATAAGGAACTGTACATCAATAAAAAGTATTACGAAGCTGCAATGTTTAATTAGGTCTTAGCATAATACCGAAAGTTATTTCCATGTATGCCCAATAAGCTTTAGTTTTATCACATTCAGTATTCAACAATGCAACCGTGAACAGCACTTTAGGCAATATAAAAGTTTTATTGGCAGAAGATAATGAGATAAACAAACTGCTTGCAAGGAGCATTTTGCAGCATTGGGGCATTGAATCAAAAACTGCACATACCGGTTATGAAGCACTTGACTTGCTGCAAAAGGAAGATTTTGATATTGTGTTGATGGACATACAGATGCCAGAAAGAAATGGCATTGAAGCGACACAGGATATCAGAAACCTTGCAGATGAAAAGAAAAGAAATATTCCCATCATTGCACTTACTGCAAATGCCCTACGTGGCGAAGAAAAAAAATATTTGGCTGCTGGCATGAATGATTATCTGACCAAACCTTTTAAGGAAAAAGAACTGCATGAAGTAATAGAAAGGGTGTTGAGCAAAAAAAACTCTTTTGGTGGCCGCTATGAAAGTCTTTCTGCTCCTGATGATATTGAACTGCCGCCTACAACACAAAAACTGTACGACCTCACTTTAATAAATGACATGGCTCAAGGCAATACTGATTTTATCAGAAGCCTTGTGCAAATTTTTATTGATACCATACCTGCCACATCAAAGGAAATGGTGGCTGCTTGCGAAGAAAAAAATTGGGAACAAACAGGCAAGTTGGCACATAAGTTAAAGTCAACTATTGATACCATGCTTATCCTTTCTGCAAAGGAAGATATAAGAACCATTGAAATGAATGGTAAACATGCACAGCAAACAGAAACATTGCTTTATCTCACTAAACGTATCAATGCTATTGTTGAAAGAACTGCACAGCAATTGAAGGAAGAGTTTGCGATGTAGGCTAGTATTAGGTACCCTTCTTTCCACTCACATATTTATTGCCCTGCACAACAAAGCGATAAGGTAATAGAGCGTCCTCGCCAGCATAATCAACACCAATTCTTGGTGTGGAAATGATTTCACTTTTTTTCAGTTTAGATCCATCATCAACAATGAAAATTTGATCTTCCAATAAACTCGTATTGGAATGATGCGTAGCGATGCCCAAAGCTTTGGAAACATTGCCCGGACCTTTAGTTAAAGTAAAATCCAGTTTCTCTTTGTTGGTTCTCCTAAGCATCTCATCAATACCAATTAAAGGTTCAAGAGCCCTAATCAAAATTGCATGGGGCGTGTTTTTTACGTTGGTGACCACATTAAACAAATGATGGATGCCATAGCATAAGTAAACATAAGCGGTGCTGCCATGTGCAAACATTACTTCTGTCCTGTTTGTTCTTCTGTTGTTGTAAGCATGTGATGCTTTGTCAACTGCACCATTGTAGGCTTCTGTTTCCACAATCCTTCCTGCTGTTATTATGCCATCAAATTTTGTCACTAGAATTTTTCCCAATAATTCTTTTGCAATCAATACCACATCGGTTCTTTCATAAAAAGCCAATGGAAGTTTTGTCCATGATGCCATGCTTTTATTTGCCATGTTTTTTTAGCTGATGAAACGGTTATCTTAGCACTGCAAAATACCCCCTATTGTTAAAAGAAATTATCATTGCTATTTCGGCTTATTTTAAAGCCCATCAATTTATCCGTAAGCACAACTTATGGAAATGGATTATCGTGCCAGGCATTATTTATATGCTGCTGTTCTGTTTCAGTATGTACTATTTTGCACACACCAGCAATAGTTTCATTGCTTGGCTCAACCTTAAGACTGGTTTGAAAGGCTGGTTGGACAGGCAACATAGCGGCATACTTGGTTTCCTGTTTGCATTGGGCAGCCTCATACTTTGGCTGGGCATGATGTTATTCTATTTTTCCCTGTTCAAATTTTTCTTTTTAATCGTAGGCTCCCCAGTATTTGCTTATCTAAGTGAAAAAACAGAAGCTATAATTGAAGGCAAGGATTTTCCTTTCAGCTTTTCACAATTGGCAAAGGATATTGTTAGGGGCATCCGCATTGCGTTGAGAAATGCCTTGTGGCAAACAGTTTATGCGTTTTCACTCTTGCTATTAAGTGTGATTCCTGTAGTTGGGTGGGTGACACCAATAATTTCCTTTATGGTAGAATTTTATTACTACGGTTTCTCCATGCTGGATTACAGTATGGAACGCCATAAAAAATCACCAACAGAAAGCATTAATTATATTGGAACACACAAGGGACTTGCTATCGGCAATGGCTTTTGCTTTTATGTGATGCATTTATTACCTTTTGTTGGTTGGGTACTGGCACCTGCTTATGCAGTGGTAGCTGCTACTTTAAGTATGTACCCATTAAAAGGAGAGAAAATTGTCAACCTTTAAGAGTTGGCATTTGCTAAGCTATTTAATCCCTCAACTTATTAAACTTGTTTCCAAATGGATATTAGCATCAATACACCAGCCCTTCTTTTTCCGGCCATTAGTTTAATTATGCTGGCTTACACCAACCGCTTTTTGGCGTTGAGCAACCGTGTAAGGACCCTACATGATAAGTACGATGCGGAGCATAAGGAAAAACATATTATTCATGGCCAAATTAAAAACTTGCGGTACCGGTTGAAGCTAATTAAGAATATGCAGGCATTGGGTGTGCTTACCTTTTTAAGTAGCATTTTGTGCATGTATTTTATATACATAGAATGGCCAATAATGGCCCATTGGGTATTTGCCTTTAGCCTTATTACATTTTCTTTGTCTTTGCTGTTGTCGTTTGTAGAAATCCAGTTAAGTACGAAAGCGTTGGAACTTGAACTAAGTGACATGGATGATCTGGAAGATCCTACTGTAATGGAATATTTGAAAAAGAAATTTGAGAGGGATTAATGTAGAAGGGAAAGTAGGTAAAGTATAAAGATATGAAGGGTAATGAAATATAAAAAGTAGCTTGAGTATAAACGGTATAAAGGGTAAATAAGGTATAGACTGCTACCTTATTTACCCTTTATACTTATTTACTTTTAATACTCTTCTTGTTCTCCTCAATTAAACACTCGCCAACATCTTCCTCTCCCCAATTTGCTGTCTCCACATAGCGTAGTACAAACCTTTTTCTTCAATGAGTTGCTGATGCGTTCCCATTTCTGCTACTTCTCCTTTTTCCAAAACATAAATCCTGTCTGCATGCATGATGGTACTTAACCTATGTGCGATCATTACAGTGATTTGGTTTTTTGAAGAAGATATTTCCCTGATGGTATTGGTAATGGCTTCTTCTGTTAATGAATCCAAAGCAGAAGTAGCTTCATCAAAAATCAATAAATGTGGCTGACGGATCAATGCCCTAGCAATGGATAAACGTTGCTTTTCACCACCACTTAATTTAAGTCCACCTTCACCAATCATGGTGTCTATGCCTTTTTCTGCCCTTGCCAATAAATTTTCACAGCTTGCTTTGTGCAATGCTGATAACAAGTCTTCATCAGTGGCATTGGGTGCAGCAAACAAAAGATTTTCTTTTATCGTTCCACTGAACAATTGTGTGTCTTGCGTTACAAAACCAATTTGGCTACGTAGCTCATCAAAATCTATATGGTCGCCTTCTTTTCCATTATATAAGATATGACCATTTTGTGGGCGGTATAACCCTACCAGCAATTTTACCAAGGTGCTTTTGCCTGCACCACTTGGCCCAACAAAAGCAATGGTTTCGCCTTGGTGAACACTAAAACTAATGTTCTCCAACGCTTTGTATTGTGCGGTTAAATGCTGAAAGGAAATGTTGTTAAAATCCAACTGTTCAATGTTGCCAATATGAATGGGTGTTTCAGGTTTCCTGTCAACTGGTTTCTTCATCAGTTTGTCAAAGTTGTTGATGGAAGTTTCTGCTTCCCTGTAAGAAGTGATGATGCTGCCCAATTCCTGTAAAGGACCAAATATGAAGAAACTAAAAAATTGCATGGAAATCAATTGGCCAACTGTTAGCTTACTTCCAAAAATTAAATAAGTAAGAATGAAAAGGATGCAGATTCTGATAAAATGAACAATGGTTCCTTGCAAAAAGGAAATGCTTCTTACACGTTTCACTTTCGACAATTCCAAATCCAATATTTTATAGGTACTGGAATTTAAGCGTTTTACTTCCTGTTGCGTAAGGCCAAGACTTTTAATCAGTTCTATATTGCGCAAACTTTCTGTGGTACTACCTGCCAGTGCCGCTGTTTGCTTTACAATTTTACCTTGAATAGCTTTTATCTTTTTGCTTAAAATGCCCACTAAAAATCCAAGTAATGCGATGCCAATTGTATAGACAATTAATAGTCTGCTGTCCAATTTTATCGCATAAATAATTAAGAAAACAATACCTACCAAAATAGGAAAAAGTACATTGATAAAATAACCAATAAACTGGGAGCAGTCCTGCCTGACTTTTTGTAGAATGGATAATGTTTCCCCACTGCGTTGGTCGGCAAAATCTTCATAAGGCAAACGCATACTGTGCTTCAATCCATCCGTAAACACGCTGGCACCAAACTTCTGCACCACCACATTCAGTACATAATCCTGAAAAGCTTTTGCAATACGCGAAACCATGGCAACGCCAATTGAAGCCAGTAAAAGCCAAAGCATTCCAACAATAAATTCATGGTCGGCAATTAGCTTTTTAATCATTAGCCCTTTTTGTGTACCTTCTTTTCCAAACTCCCCAGCGGCATAAGCAAAGTCAATAATCTTTCCAAAGATGTATGGGTCCATCAATGAAAATACTTGGTTGATGCAAGCTAGTAACATGGCCAATGCCAAACGCCATCTATAGGGTTTAAGATAGGAGAACAATAATTTCATACTGATTAATTAGGGTGAAGCGGTTAACAATAACAGTGCTAACCTCTTATTTAATGACAAGATTACAATTTCTGCTCTATTTGTTAAAGATACTTCATGTGGTAGCACCTGAAAATTCCGCCAATGGTAATTGAAAAGACTTTAATTGTAGATGCTAGCTTAGGGGTAAACATATTTGCTTTGCAACAAGGCTTAGTGAAGATGAAATGATGGCTACGTCGTTAGTTTTTTACTTGGAAGTAAAGAAGTTGGAAAGTAGGAATCCCGTCTTGACTGGTTCTTAGTAAAATACATTTGTTCAATGGCAGATTTAAAGGGCCGACAACTTTATTACAAAATAAAAAAGCTGCAATTAATTGCAGCTTTTTTAAACTCATTTTAATCTTTGAGTTCCGTGCAGAAGTAACCTGCATTTTGTACCACCAGTTCTATATAACTTGGCGTTAGGTCATCTGCCACTACTACTCTTAATACTTTGTCTTCATCATGCAAATCAATATTCCATTTTTGTATGCCATCTATACTTTTCATATGCGGCAAAATTCTTTTTACATGCTTTGCATCTATAATGTTGGTGCTAAAAACGAGGATGTTCATAACTAAAGGATTGGTTTGAAATGAAAGACACAAATTTTGTAAAATTCATTGCTTACGATTTGTTAATCATTTCCAACGGTTGATTCGTCGTTTTGACGGCCCCATGTCCTGCATTTGTTTCGCCAGTTCTGCTTGAACTTCTCTTTTTCTTCAGGTGTCATGTGCTGCCATTTCTCTTTCATCTCAGCATTCCAATGTCCGCCACCATGATTGCCCCATTTTTTATGAATGCCACCAAAGAGAATCTTACCAAGTAATAAAATGCCTAGTGCCTGCCAAAATGTAACCATTTTTACGCCAAGTACATCTACTAAAACACAATTCCATAAGCTCATTACTATCCAGCCCAATAAGGCCGCTATTGCTAGGCCACAAATAATGAAGCCTATGATTTTCTTGAACCAAAATTTTCTGTCGCCCATAATATGTTTATTTTAATAAGTCAATAATTCATCACGAAGCGTTTGCAACCTGTTCCTTAAGTGCAGTACAGCATAACGTTTGCGTGACAGTAGTGTGTTGATGGATTCGCCTGTTTCCGCAGCAATATCCTTAAAGGAAATACCTTCCAATTCATTCATTTCAAATACTTTCCGTTGTTCTTTTGGCAATTCATCCAATGCAGCGTTCAATGTTTCCCAAACCATACTCCTTAAATATTCAGTTTCAGGATTGTCGTCTTTTGCGTAAAAAAGTTCTGTCCAGGAAAGCATATTATCATCATCGCCGCTAAAAATATCTTCCAGTAGTTCAGGTTTCTTTTTCCTGCCCTTGTCAATGATTTTGTTGCGTGCCACGGTAAACAGCCAACCAGTCAGTTGCTCAATGGGCTGCGTGTTGCCCACCAATTGATAAAATACATCCTGCAGAATGTCTTCAGCGTCAGCCTCATTGTTCACACGTTTGCGTATGAAGCCAAAAAGGCGTTTGCTGTAATCGTTGATGATTGCCGTAATGTTTCTGTCCTTGCTTGGCATTGGTGCAGCTAAGGTAACTACTCTCTCCATCTTGCTATTGGTTGACGGGCAAGGGAAATGTATATTGTAATAAAAGAAAAATATTTTTAGGGATATGCAGAAGTGTTGCGAGTTACTAATGCTGAAGAATCTATTGTTCTTATTGTTTTTAGCGGCTTATATTATGATTTACGAATGACTGCTTATTTTTACTGTATGCTTACAGTTCAGCAATTAGTTACATTATATAATATGCAGCCACACCCTGAAGGCGGCTATTACAAAGAAACTTACCGTTCGGCAGAATCCATTAACCAAACTGCCTTGCCTAAGAGGTTTTTAGGAGACAGAAGCTTTTCCACAGCTATTTACTTTTTGTTGGAACAGGGAAATTTTTCTGCTTTCCATAAAATCAGAAGCGATGAATGCTGGCATTTCTATGCAGGCGAAACGTTAGAGGTGTATGTCATTCATTATAACGGTAAGTTAGAAGTTGTTAAACTTGGAAATGACATCTCCATGGGAGAAAATTTTCAATATGTGGTACCTGCCGAATGCTGGTTTGCCAGCCGGCCTGCAAAGGATACTGATTTTTGTTTTGTAGGCTGCACTGTTTCTCCTGGTTTTAATTTCGTTGATTTTGAATTGGCAAAGGCTGATGAACTGGTTGGGGCTTATCCTGAACATGAAAGAGTGATTAGAAGTTTGTGTAGGCAATAGCTTTTACGAAAATTACCGTCCATCTTAATTACCCACTACACGGTATTGTGCCGCTTTTTGCAAAGCATAGTTTAGCCCATTACTTTTTGTATGAAGCTACTCTTCTCAACTTATTGCTTATTAATTTGTATATCCTGTTTTTCGCAACAAGGAAACAGCATTGACAGTTTGCTGAATATACTTCCGAATAAACAGGACAAGCAGGGCACACTTAAACTACTCAGTGATGAATACAAAGCAAAAGGGAATGATAGCAAGGCTTTGGAATACCTCAACAAAATGATTGTGGTAAAGGATAGTTTGGGTAATGAGCTAACTGCCAAGAAAATGTCTGCACTGAAATCTTTGTATGAAGCTGATAAACATGAAAAGGAAATATTGTTACAGAAAGAGCAGTTGAGCAAGCAGCGGTATATGATGATTGGACTTTCTGTTTTGTTTTTAATGGTTACTGTTTTGATGTACATGCTCTACCATAGAAAACAATTAAAACAGGAAGCTAAGCTGCAAGCAGAAATCATGAGGCAGCAAGACATTGCAACAAAATCAATTCTGGAGGCAGAAGAAAAGGAACGCAAAAGAATAGCAGGTGACTTGCATGACGGCGTTGGACAAATGATGAGTGCTGTCAAAATGAACTTATCAAGCCTTGCATCCAAAATTAACCTGACCAGTGAAAATGATTTGGCTTTAATGGACAAAACGATGTCATTAGTGGATGAAAGCTGCAAAGAGGTAAGAAGTGTTAGCCATAACATGATGCCGAATGCTTTGTTGAAAGCTGGGCTTTCATCTGCGGTTAAGGAATTTATTGACAAGATTGACCATAGCAAGTTGCAAGTGAACCTTTATACAGAAGGTTTGCAGGAAAGATTGGGCAATAACGTTGAAACGGTTCTATACCGTGTGATACAGGAGATTGTGAACAATGTAATAAAACATGCTTGCGCCAATCAATTGGATATTTCCTTGATTAGGGATGCAGAAGGAATCAGTTGCACCGTGGAGGATAATGGAAGGGGCTTTGACCTATCTGCCAATAAAAATGCGGAAGGCATTGGACTAAAAAATATCCACGCAAGAATTGTTTATTTAAAGGGAACGGTAGAATGGGATTCATCTTTGGGCAAAGGAACTTTGGTAGCCATTCATGTGCCTTTCTAATTGTTATTTTGGTTGTTGTAGGGGAGTGGCATTCAAGTGGCTTAGTTTATGAATAACCACATAGCCAAGCAAGGAAAGCAGCAATACAATAATAACTGCTAGGGTAATCCAATCATTTTTTTTGAGACGGCGTTTCTGTTTCCGCTTAATTTTTAGGGCCGTTTGTTTTTGCAATTGATGGTTCAACTGGGCAACGTACTCATCAATGTTTTTTGTTTTTTTGAAACTTTGCAGGCCTTCTACTGCATCGTTCATAAAATCGGAATCCACCATTTGCTTTTCCATTGAATGCAGTTCTTCATCTGACAATTTACCTTGCAGGTATTTCATCAGTTGTTCCTCGCTCATGGGTTCTTCCTGTTGCAATATGTTATTGATATCGGCCATTAATTGGTTTTCAGTTTTTTCTCCACTAACAGTTTCAAATTGCGTTTGCCATTTTGTATATGGCTCTTCACCTGCATCATAGTAAAACCTGTCATATCCACTATTTGCTGGTAGCTTTTCTTCTGCAGGTAAAACAAAGTTACACAGGTTTGTTGCTCCCCACTAAGCTCATTGATGGATGCTTCTAGCAGGTTCAATGTCTTGTCTTTGTCAAAAGCATTCAGTAAACTTTCTTCATCGGTTGGCAATTGTTGCTTTTCATTAATTTCAATGAAAATGTTTTTATCACGCAATTTCATTAGGCAATGGTTCTTTGCCACCATATAAATCCAGCTTTTAAAATATTCCACCTTGTATTTGTGGAGTTCGATTATAGCCTTCAAAAAAATTTGCTGCACACTGTCCTTTGCTTCTTCCTCATTCTTCAGGTATTTCATGCAGGTACCTAATAAAAGCAAGGTGTACCGTTGAAGTAAAATGCCCAGCCATTCGTTTTTCCCATCGCTGTAAAAGCGTTGCAGTAGTTCGTTATCGGTTATATGTGAAAATCTATTTTTATTCACGGAAGGTCAAATATAGCAAGGACGAAGTACAAAGTATGAAGTACGAAGTCCGCCATGCGTATGTTTCGTATTTTGCACCTTACTTCTAACTTCTGTTTGATTCCATTTTCCATCAATTCCATATCTTGTTGCCAAATTAATCATCATGAATTTTGCAGCATCCATTGTTCCTGTAGCACCTTTGCGAAAAGAAGCAGCCCATAGAAGCGAAATGGTGAGCCAGCTTTTATTTGGTGAATGCGTGACTATATTGGAAGAAGCAAAGGATTTTGTTCTGGTGAGATGCCTTTATGATAACTATGAAGGTTGGTGTCAACGTAGTCAACTAACAGAAATAGATGAAACTTTTTACAATAGCAATCATAAATATTTAACTGCCGAACCAATGAGCATTGCGGAAATAAATGGCAAGCCGATGATGCTTCCACCGGGTTGCTTTATTGGTTGTTTTGAAAATGGCATTCTGCAAATGGGGAGCTATACAGTTACCTTTTCACAGCAGCCATTTGATTTTGAGGATGGCAGTGATGAAGTGGATATTTATGAAATCATGCACCCTTATTTAAACAGTTCCTATTTATGGGGAGGCAAGTCAATATTTGGGATTGATTGCAGCGGCTTTACGCAACAGGTATTTAAAATGCTGGATATTAAGTTGCCAAGGGATGCTTATCAACAAGCAGAAATTGGTGAAGGAATTGGTTTTTTACAAGAGGCCATTTGCGGTGACCTTGCCTTTTTTGATAATGAGGAAGGGCGGATTACCCATGTGGGCATTCTATTAAATACAGAAAATATCATCCATTCATCTGGTAAGGTCAGAATGGATAAGATTGATAACATGGGCATCATCAACAGCGATACTGGTGAGCGGACGCATAAGTTGAGGTTGATAAAGAGGTATAAATAAAGTTCAACGATAATCAATCTTTCTGCTGGGTATCCAATTTGCCCGTTATTTAAACAAGATATATAAAAGGAAAACCCCGCCATTGGCAGGGTTTTCCTTTATAAGAAACGTTCTGTAATTAATCTATCAAATTGAGTGCATAAGAAAAATGGGTAACAACACCTGGCAAAGCCAACCAGAAAAATGGTCTCCAAGTTGGTGATACTAGCATAAATACCATCAAAGCCAACCATAAGAAAAAGAATACCCAATTTTTAGTTCTTGATTTTGTTGTTTCCATTACTTGAAGTTTTGGCAAAGATAGGGGTGCAGGCTATTGTCACCAATATCAGGGTTCTAAATTTTTAGACGATTCCAAGGGTACTTTTTCAATAATTGCTTTCGGTGGTTTATCAAGAAAAAGCATTTTGAAAGCAATCAATATCATCACAACAGCAAATACTTTTTTAAGCGTTGCCTCGGGTAATGTCAATGCCAGTTTGCTGCCGAAGAAACCACCAATTATAAACGCCAATGAAACGATGACCACCACTTTAATATCCACATGTCCCTGTTTGTAATAATGCATTACAGCTAAAATCCCTACAGGCAATAACAATATTCCCAAGGATGTGCCCTGTGCCTGTTTTTGGGAGAAGGATAAGAAATAAACCAGTGCGGGTACAATGATGATTCCCCCACCTACGCCAATCATTCCACTTAACATGCCTGCTGCCACACCAATAATGATGAGGATAATGATAGTTGTAATGGTCATTGGTCCAGTTTTTTTCATGTGGTTTTTCAAAGCACTTTACTATGATAAGCGTAATGGTTCTTTGGCACCAAAACACTCCTTGTAATATCTCATGGCTTCTTCAATGATTTTCAAAGCTGCTGACTTGTCGCCAAACTCCTCTACTACCACTGTTTTATTTTCCAACTTTTTATATTCTTCAAAGAAATGCCTCAATTCATCAAAGAAATGTTTGGGCAGTTCTTCAATATTGTTGTAATGGTTCACACCTGGATCATTGGCCGCAACGGCAATGATTTTATCATCGGCATCGCCACCGTCAATCATTTGCATTACACCCACCACTTTGGCATCCATTAACGTCAATGGAACGAGGGACAAAGAAGTAATTACCAAAATGTCCAAAGGATCCTTATCGCCACCATAGGTTTGTGGGATAAACCCATAGTTACACGGATAGTAGAATGAGGAGAAAATAACCCTATCCAATTTCAGTAAACCACTTGGTTTGTCTATCTCATATTTGCACCTGCTGCCTTGGGGAATTTCAATAATTGCATTTACTACTCTTGGTGCGTGGTCTCCTGGAGAAACGCCATGCCATGGATGCAGGACTGTTGTTGTTTTCATTGTTGTGTTTATCATTGTTTTAATAACCAGTATCCAAAAAATGTTGCAGCTATTCCTGCAATTAAACTTATGCTTATGTATAGAATGACTGTTGCGTAACGTTGCTGTTGAAGCATTTGCATGCACTCCCAACTAAAGGCTGAAAATGTGGTGAACCCACCGCAAATACCTGTTGCCAAAAACAAACGCCAGTCACCAAAATTTTGTTGTTTTAATGCCAAAGCCATTACTGCACCAATAACAAAAGAACCTAGAATATTAACTGATAAAGTAGCAGCAGGAAAATTGTTGTTCTTCATTGCATTTCCTATTGTGTAACGCAATATGGAACCAATCATCCCACCCAAACCAACCAATATAATATTCTTGAACATCATAGATTGGGATCAAATTTATACTTGAAATCCACCAGCCAAATATTATCCTTCTGTACCACTTTTATCTTGCTGCCATTATTATTGTATGAATTGTTGTAATGGATAATCATTTCTGTTGTTGAAATATTTTCCATATTTATTTTTTGCAGGGAGGCTTCGGCCAATTGCCTTTTCTGTTCCTTGGTCAGGGAGAAAAATTTCTCTTTTGCTTCACTCAGCAGTTTTTTGTTCTCCTCATCTTGCAACATATAAAAGTCTGCCTTTTCAAAATCGCCTTTTAAGCATGCACCAATAAATTCAAGCCCGGCGTTCAATCCATCAGTTGCAGGTAAATAGCTTTTTTTTGTGCTGCAGCTCACCATAACAATTGCCAACAATAAAATGAACGCTTTTTTCATGCTTGTAAAACTGGGGCGAAGGTAATGCCAAATTGATTTATAAATTGGGCTAAATGAATGTGGTACAACCTAAACCAGTAGTTGCCAGAAACAAAAAAGATGGCAAACAGTGCCATCTTTTTTTATAGAGCCATTGGGGTAGTAAGCTATCTGTAATTATTGTTCCTGTTATTGCCACTATTGTATTCAGCTTCCTCAATTTGATGTTCCTTGTCGTAAGCCTTGATAATAGCCTTAACCAACTTGTGCCTTACCACATCTTCTTCATCCAATTGAATATGGGCAATGCCCTCAATGTCTGTTAAAATACGTCTTGCTTTGTCTAAACCACTACGCTGGTTGCGTGGTAAATCTATTTGCGTTGGGTCACCAGTAATAATGGCTTTTGCATTGGCACCAATACGTGTCAAAAACATCTTCAATTGAAGGTCATTGGTGTTCTGGGCCTCATCCAAAATGATAAAGGCATTGTCTAACGTTCGTCCACGCATGTAAGCCAATGGAGCAATTTCAATGGTCCTTGTAGTCATGTAATAACCCAGTTTATCAGCAGGAATCATGTCATCCAAAGCATCGTATAAAGGACGTAAGTAGGGGTCAATTTTTTCTTTCAAGTCACCAGGTAAAAAACCAAGGCTTTCGCCAGCTTCCACTGCAGGTCTTGTAAGGATAATTTTCTTTACCACCTTGTTTTTCAAGGCCCGAACGGCCAATGCCACAGCAGTATAGGTTTTACCCGTACCAGCAGGGCCAATGGCAAACACGATGTCATTTTTATCGGCAGCAGCTACCATCTTCTTCTGGTTGGCAGTTCTTGCACGAACCGTTTTTCCATTGGGGCCAAACACCAATACATCATTGGGGTTCTTGTCTACAAAATTGTCGATTGTTTCCGCATCGTCGCCACCAAGTATCTGTTCAAAATAATTTTCACTTAGGTGACCGTTACGTTCAAGGTACTGGAGAATGAGATCAATCTTTTCCTTGGCAGTGTCAATCTGTTCTGGGGCACCGGTTAACTTTAATTGTGTGCCGCGGGAAAGGATTTTGAGGAGCGGGAATTTCTTTTTAAGGACATCTAACTTACCGTTGTTTACGCCAAAGAATTCAATGGGGTTTACTGAATTGAGGCTGATGATTGCTTCTGTCAAAGTGTATCCGTTTTAAGTGAATAAATAGGATTTTGAATTACTAATCTTACATCCAAAGTATTTTATTGCAACCATAATGCCAATCATTCTTATACACAAATTGTGGATAGAATACTGCAACCAAAAATTAATAGGGAGGCAACTTGTTTATGAAAAGAAATAAGTGCAAAGGGTATGTGAGGCGAAGAAGCAAACAGTAATTGGGAATAGCAGATTAATGTTTATCCAAGCATAGCGGATTATTCAATTACAATATCATATTGGTTCAACAAACCAGTAACGCCAGCCATAGAAAATTTAGCTTTCTTTATGCTGTTTGTTTCAGGATTAATGGAATAGTTATAAGCAGTCCTTAAATCTGCTTTTTCCAAAATGGAGTTTGCAAAAAAGGCATTGTGCAAATCACAATTGTCAAATAAGGCACTGCTTGCAGTGGCTTCTGAAAAATCAACGTCATGCATAGTAGAGTCCTTGAACTTTGTCTTGCTGATTTTCATCTTATAGAAAGAGGAAAGGTTCAGCAAGCAGTTGTCAAAACTTACTTCAAATAGAAAGGGGCTGCAATTTTCAAAATGCAATCCAAGCAATTTGCAGTCTTTAAACTTGATATTCTTTAAGCCTGTCTGTACAAGTTTTGCCATGCTCAAGTTGCAGCCGATAAACGTGCAATCAGAGAAATCAATATTGCCTAAATCTGAGTTGGAGAAATTACAGTTATTGAAACTGCAGTATTCGTATTCGCCTTTAACCAGTGGCTTTTCAGTGTAGTCTATTTTGTCAAATTGCTGTTCCTCGAAGTAGGTGCTTTCCATCGTTTTCTTTGTTGGCATATTAAGCTCAATCATTCATCAACCATTCCTGCTTCTTTGTTACCCTATTGTATTTGAAAACACCTTTTCGCATTCCTACATAAATATCATCTCCTTTTACAACCAATGAATTGGGATAGAGTATGGACCAGAAACCTTCTGCAATCAGCGTTTTTATAGTGCCATCTGGTGCCACTTGAATTAAGTTATCGGATGTTGCCACGATGAAATTTTTGTTGTTATCAATACCAATGGCCTCTGGCAAATAAGGCAGCTTAACACTTTCAGCACTAACCCATTTCTCACCTTGTTTCTTCACTTCAATAACACTTCCTTTTTCTGTCGCTTCAATGGCATAAATTTTATCATCCCTTTTAATGAAATCAAGTACCACCACTTTGGCGATGAAATAACTTTCCTGCCCATTCTTGGAATACCAAGAAATCTTATCGCCGTACTCGCCACCAGTGAAGCTTACTAGGAACCCATCACTTACCTCAATAAAAGCTTTGAGGCCTGAATATTTCTTTGTGCCGAATCGGGCAGGCGGCAACACGAATGGCAACTTTCTTTCATTGGCTTTCAGTTCAGGTTTTACCGCTATTTTCCCTTCACTGCTGTACACCATCCAATCTGTTTTGTCCTGGGCATATATATTCAGGGAGTCCAAGTCTGTTGTTACTTTATGGGACTTCCATTCATCTACAAACACAGTGTTCTGTGCATTTGCTGCTAAACAGATAATGAACATTAAGAGGGGTAGAAACGTTTTCATAAATGGTTTATTTGGAGGTCAAAGTAATAAACTTGCTTTTACAGTCAGGTTATGGGTTCGCCATTATTTTTTTGCCGGGAAGAAGGTAAGTCGGGAAGGGATTATCAACCTACCTTCTCGGTAAAGCATTTTGTCATTAGCAGAAAGCTAGGGCTCTCCTTAATGCAATGGCCTTTTTTTAATCATGCCGCCCGTAGTATCCTTCACACTGCTCATTACCATAAAAGCATGGGGGTCAATTTTTTTGACTTCCACTTTTAATTTGCTTATTTCCAAGCGGGTAACCACAGTGTAAATAATATCCATTTCCCTTACTTCGCCATGGCTGCCAAAGCCTCGCTTGCCTTGATACACAGTAACACCACGACCCATTTTATTGATAATCATTCTCCGTATCTCATCATCATGTGAGGACACAATGGTAAAGCCTGTATATTCCTCAATGCCCTCAATAATAAAGTCCACTGTTTTGGACGCAGCCAAATAGGTAATCATGGAATACAGTGCGGATTCAATATTCAATAAGTAAGCCGCAGCACCAAAAATAAATACGTTGAATATGATGATGATATCGCCAATGGATGTTCCCAGTTTCCTGCTGATAAAAATGGCCAGTACTTCCGTGCCATCCAGCACCGCACCGCCACGTACTGCCATCCCTATACCTGCCCCCAAGAAAAAGCCACCAAAAACAGCCACTAATAACTTGTCGTGTGTTACTTCTGGAAAATGCACAATGGTTACGCATAAGGCCAAACCGATAATGGCCGCAGATGCTTTTATGGCAAATACCTTACCCAATGTTTTGTAGCCAATAAACACAAATGGGATATTGATAATAACCAGCCAGACCTGCAATGGCATGGGTGATTTTTCGCCAGCCAATAATGCAATGCCAGTGGCACCACCATCTATAAAATTACTTGGCAATAAAAAGCTTTCCAGCCCAAATGCTGCCGATGTGATACCTGCACCAATCAGCATAATATCTTTTATCCAACGGAGCACATTGATTTTCCCCTCACGGAAGGCTTTAGCCATTGCAAAAGCCGACAGTTCTTTCTGCGAGCTTGTCTGCTTGTCTTTCTGTGCTGACTGAATAATAATTTGCTTGAAAAAAGGGTTCATTGCCATAAGGCTAAAAATAGAACTTTTAATCCTTTTTTAAGACAAAAGCATGAGCTTATTTGTAAACCTCACATAGTCAATCAGGAATTGCTGTGGCAAAATACGATCGTCAATTTCTTTCCCCAATTTCCACCCAATGCCAAGTTGACGATAAGACAAAATGGCTTGTTGAATGGGTTGCTTCTATTTAAAATGGCCTGGCTAATTTGAACAGTATGATAAAGGCTATCATCAAAATAGTAATCAATTTTCTCTTTGCTCCATGGCATATAGATGGAAATCATTGTAGGGCTGGGATGTTTTATCTCTCCGCCTTGTGAAACCACTCTTACCACTTCACAATCAACTTCAAATTAACCAATCTTGGCGTAAGCCTATTTGGCAATGCAAATGTGTTGTTCTGAAAATCCTTCACCAATTGGTAGCTGATGGTATTGTCCCTATCAATTAGATTGAAAACTTCGAAACTTGCCCAGATACTTTCAAAATTCCTAAAAGGGGAGTGGCTGCGGCGGTTAAGTTTTTCAGGATCAAGCAGCAAGGCACTGATGCCAATGTCTGCACGTATGTACGGGTCAATAATCAATGCATTCCTATACTTCACACTGCCGGGAATATTATAGGGCAAATTGCTGCCATAGAGTGCATTCAAATAGAATTTGAAATTTTTATTGGTACTCAAATAATCTTGGAAGAACATACCAAAAGTGATAAGCCTATCCGTTGGCCTGCGAAGCCAACCCACATCAACAGTAGTGCTGTCAACGGGTTTATTGTTTGCATCCAGTGTGTAATTCTTATAAGTATCATTGTCAAGGTTTTCACGGGTCTTCATGATGCCAAAACTTATCCAGCTTTCCGCACCCTTTACCAGTTCACCGTAGAGCCTTGCTTCAAGACCAGTAGCATAGGCTTTTGCATTGTTTTCACCAGCATAGCGTATGCGTACATTGTCGATATCATAAGGCACCACATCCTTCATGCTTTTATAGTAAGCTTCCACCGTAACTTTTGCAGGGCCTTTGAGCATTTTGAAATTGTAGTCGAGACCCAAACTAGTTTGCCAACTTTTCTGCGATTTTAAATTGGTATTCACCGTGCCATCATACCTTCTCAATTCCCTGTAAAAAGGTGGTTGGTTATAAGCTCCAACAGAAGCCTTGAAGATGACATCCCTCTTCCATTTTTTGGGTATGAAGGAGATGCCCAAACGTGGCGACAACAGAAATTCTTTGTTTAGTGTATTGTAATTATAACGCAAACCAATCTGCATATAAATGTCAGCCGAATCCTTGAACTGGATATTGTCCTGGATATAGCCACTGTAGCGGGTGATGTCCAAATTGGACTTGCTCTTCGTCACCTTGCTCAATGCCAAAGTTGAGCTATTGTAGGGCAATGAATAACCAGCACTGTCATTGTATTCCCATTCATTCAGCTTATCGTCTACTAACTGTTGCTGAACCGTCAATCCCCATTGGAAGAAATGCCTGCCTTTTTCCAAACTGCCCTTGTGGCTTACATCCCAAACAGTAATGTCCAAACTGTTCCTTGCATAATTCTGGAACACACCTGCACCCAATGGATTGGTGATGAGACCAAAAGAAGCTGAACTTTTATCAAAATCCCTATCGCCAAAAAGATAGGCACCAGTAATGTCTATATTCTCTTGTTCGTTGTTGTTGAAACGGCTGAGCAGCCATTTCAGTTTCAGGTTTTTATTGGGTTGATGCGTGGCGGATAATCCAAGAAAATTAGTGGAGTAAGCATCTTTCTCCTGCCCATCAAAAAATATATCCAAACCAAGATTGGCTGTGTAAAAGGGGGAGAAAACGGAGGAAGTCAATTTGCTTTCTTCTGGGAACAAGGTAAATTTTGTGGCCGATGTATTGGCGAAAAGTTCCACCTGCAATTTGCTGTTGATTGCATATGTAAATAGCCCCTGCAAATCATTGGAAGTGGGCACATAGTTTCCTTTTGTATCCTGACTGGCCAAAAGATTTTTGTTGCTCCTGTTCCTTACGCCAAATAAATAGGTGAACTTGTTGTTATTGGAAGTTCCTTCCAAATGGAAGCCCTGTTCCAACAAACCAATATAGGCACTGCCACCAAACTTTTTTGGTTTGCGGTAAGTAATGTCCAATACACTGCTCATCTTGTCGCCGTACTTGCTCTGGAAACCACCATTAAAAAATTTCAACCCACCAGTGAGTTCGGGATTGATGAAGCTCAAACCTTCCTGTTGTCCGCTTCTTACTAGATAAGGACGGAACACTTCAAAATCGTTTACATAAATCAGGTTCTCGTCGTAGCTGCCACCACGAACAGAGTATTGAGAAGTCAGTTCATTATTGCTGCCCACAAATATTTTAATCAGTTGCTCAATGCCCTGAATGGGCGATGGGTTCACGCCAGCCTTGGATGGGTCAATATAAATCCTGCCGGGGTCACGGCGGTCCTTATTGGTTTTTACAGTAACCCCTATTAATTGTGCAGTATCCTTTCTCAGTTTGACAGTAATGGTTTCCGTTTCGCCTTCATTTAGTGATAGGTTTTTTTGGACACCCACATAGCCAATGGACGTAAACTCCAACCCGGCAATTTTATTGGGCGTTATCTCAATTTTAAAAAAGCCCGTATCATTGGTAACCGTTCCCCGCTGCTTGCCAATAACCTGAATGGAGACACCCACCAATGGCTTATTATTTTCATCCAGCACTTTACCAGTAACAGTAGCTTTTTTTTGTGCAGTAAGTTGGAATGATATAAAAAGAAAGAAAACTATGGCTAAAAGGAACCTCATGTACAAATATTATGGCGATGAAGTTAGGAACTGGGGGTTGAATATTACCGTTGCATTAATTTTTTACCGTTTTAAGTTAAAATGAACTTAATTATTGCTTATTTTGTGCAATCACTAAAATTATTGTTATGAAGAGATTATTTACACTTGTATTTGCTATTGGCTTTCTTACGACAGATGCACAACTAGTAGAAAATTTTAGTTACACCTCTACAGGTGTGGTTGTGGATGATACACTAACCAACCCTTCTATAGGCGGCGGTACTTGGATTAGGCATAGCGGCACAGCTAATCAAATTAAATTTATTACAACGGGACTTACCTATACTGGCTATACTGGTAGCGGTATTGGAGGTGCTATTACCATGGCACACCAATCTGGGTCAGCACAGGATGTGAATAGAGCAGTTGGTCCATTTACTGCAGATGCTGTGTATTGTTCATTTATGTTAAATGTTACAGCTTCTGGAGGTACCACAGGCGATTATAATTTTTCTTTTGGAGCTACAACCGGTACTAACGTTACAGATTTAAAAGCACGTCTCTTTTTTAAAGATGGATCAGTTGCTAACACCTTTAAAGTTGGTATTTCTAAAGCCGGTGCAGCGGCAGCAACTACTTTTACCACAACCGACTACCCTATTGGCACGCCTATTTTGGTTGTTATAAAATATAAATTTATTACTGGTTCTGGAAATGATGAAGCAAGTGCTTATGTATTCACAAGTGGCGTTCCAGCTACTGAACCAACTACTCCAACTATTTTAGCTCCCGACAATACTGGTACTGACCTTGGTGCAGCTGGTGTCGTATCAATATGCCTTCGTCAAGGAACTGTAGGAGTTGGTGCTTGTACAATGGATGGAATTAGGGTTGCTAATGGTTGGTACAATGCTCCAATGCCTCTTTCTTTAAAATCTTTCTCTGCTTCTCTAGTTAGCGGAAAAGCAAACTTGAACTGGTCAACATCAAATGAAATAAACGTAAATGGTTTTGCTATTGAAAGGAGTAAAGATGGCAGCAACTTTAATCAAGTAGATTTTGTAGCTGCTAAAAATTCGACAACAAATAGCTATGCCTATACTGATGCAGTAACTGTTGCAAATGCAGCTTACTACCGTTTGAAAATGACTGACAAGGATGGCTCTTTCAAATACAGCAAAATTGTTACTTTGAATGCTAAACAAAGCATTCAATTGGAAGTGTTCCCTAACCCTGTAAGTAATACTGTTGTTGCATCCCACACAAAAGCTGGAGAGAGTGGAGTTGTTAAAATAATTACTGTTGATGGCAAGAATGTGGCTACACAGAACATACAAGTTGGTGCCACGCAAAGCAGCATTGATGTAAGCAAATTAAAAGCAGGAACTTATGTAATAGTATTTGAGAACGATGGAGCAAGAAGCTCTGTACAGTTTGTTAAACAATAAATTACAACAACCTCTTTATAACAAAAAAGCTATCTTATATGAGATAGCTTTTTTGTTTTCCCTATCGTCATTGCGACGAAGGAAGCAATCTCGTTTGTTCCTCGGTTAGATTGCTTCCTTTGTCGTAATGACGTTTGCTTAAAGGCTTTTTGTTTCTGTGGTTGTTGTCTTAACAAGAGAACTGCCAGTTATTTTTTTCAATTGTAGCAGTATCTCATTTATTTGGTTCTGCATTTGGTCTATTTTAGTATTGAGGTCTGCAATTGTTTTATCCTTCTTGTCGTTTTCAACAGAGAGCTCCTGTACGGCTTTTACAAGAGGAACTACGAATATTGCATAACGTAATCCATATAAATCTTTCTCATTTTTGGATGCATCTACTCCACTAAAATCATAACCTAAACTCTTAGCAGCTTTTTCTACATCTTGGGCTATAAATCCAGTATGAACGGTTTTCTCCATTTGATTTCTTGAAGCCTTTTCTTTTTCTACCAGTGATGGATTGTTGCTGATATATTTTACTTGTGGGGGCTGTGTTATTTTATCAATTGCTTCCAAATTTAAAGTGTAGGTAACTGGACTCAATTTGTTAATAAATAAAAGGCCTGGCACATTGTGAGTAATATTATTCTTTATACGGCCGTCTGAAACATTTGTCCAAGGTTGATATCCTCCTATACTTGTCATTCCGCTATTACCAATTCTTGCCTGATTATCAGCAGCGGTACCAGCTACTGTGCCAATGGCAATTGTATTAAAGGCGGCACTGCTACCAAATGAATTATCTCCAATACAAACATTTGCATTGCCAGTTGTTATATAAGAACCCGCAGATGTGCCTATTGCAATGTTGTGGTAACCAGTTGTTATATCAAAGTTTGAAGCAGTTCCAACTCCCGTATTTAAGTAACCTGTTGTGCAATTTTTCATGGCTTGATAACCAAATGCGGAATTGCCATCGCTAACAGTACTCATAAGAAGAGCTTCGCTGCCATTGCCTGTATTAAATGCACCAGTGGTATTTGAATATAATGCTTTACTACCAATTGCTGTATTTCCATAAACACCATATGAGTTGGTTGTTTGATGATAGAGGGCAGAATCGCCAATGGCTACTAGGTTGTGACCGTAATTATTGCTAAAAAGGCTTTTTGTTCCTATAGCCACGTTGCTATAACCCAGAAAGTTATTTGATAGAGAATAAGTACCCAATGCAGAATTGCTGTTACCATAATTTTCTGCCATTGAGCTATAACCTATTGCAACATTGTCGTCCCCAGCTTCACCATTTATAAATGCATACACGCCTACAGCAGTATTTCTACTACCAGTCCGGTTAAATGTTAAACAACTCGCCCCGATTGCAGTATTGTCATTTCCAGTGAAATTTTCTTGCAATGCGGAAGAACCAAAAGCAGAATTTCTATTTCCAGTGGTAATACTGGTAAGTGTCGAAGTCCCAAAAGCGGAGTTATCAATGCCTGATGCACTTATTGGAAAAGAACTAACTCCGAAGCCTGTATTAGAAATCCCAATTAAACCAGCGTGAGTGCTGTTCCTCTTCAAAATAAAATCCAAATTATTAGTCGTTCCTAAAAAATTACCTGAAGAAATAGCATTTCCCGAAGTACTCCATGTTTGGGCATTGGTAGCAATTACCAGCATACAGGCAATTACTAAAAAGGTGGTCTTTTTCATCATAGTTAGTTTTAAGTGTTAATAAAATTGAGAAAGGAGTAAGGTACAAACTGCCTTCTGCTTTTGCAATAGCCGAAATGGCCCAATAGGACATATTCCCGAAGTTGACAGTTTGTTGGTATTAATGGAGAATTAACAAATCATCATTAGTAAACTTGGCAGATTGCTTTTCGCCGCAATTAACATAGGTTGAAGTGCGAGTTGCCATTAACAAAGTGTGACTAACTGTTTGTGACTAATCAGTTAGTCACAAACAGTTAGTCACAAAGGCTTGTGACCAATGGATTGTGACCAACCAGTTGGTCACAATCCATTGGTCACAACAAGAATTAATGTGGCGACGCAACAAAAAATGCTGCCATTGGGGCAGCATGCATATTTTCATCATTACAGGACGTTACGAAACAATTCCGTTCCAATCACTTAGATTGCTTCGTGCTCTCGCAGATTATGCTATACTTTTTAGTTTTGCAATGGTTTCAGTTGGGTTGGCAGACCTAAATACCGTATTGCCAGCTACCAATACATCTGCACCAGCATCAATAATGGATTGGGCATTATCCAGCGTAACGCCACCGTCAATTTCTATATGCAGGGGCTTATTCCTTTCATTCGCCATTTGGCGTAGGGTTTTTATTTTTTCCAAGGTTTGGGGAATGAATTGCTGTCCACCAAAACCCGGGTTTACGCTCATAATGCAAACCAAATCAATGTCCTGAATAATATCGGCCAATAAGGAAACGGGCGTATGTGGGTTTACTGCCACGCCTGCTTTCATGCCCAAGGCTTTTATCTGCTGTATATTCCTGTGCAAGTGGGGGCAAGCCTCTATATGTACCGTTAAATTATCGGCACCTGCATTCTTGAACTGTTCAGTATAATTACCGGGATCCTCAATCATCAAATGCACATCGCAAACCTTGGTAGTTGCTTTTCTGATGAACTCAATAATCATTGGGCCAAATGTGATATTGGGAACAAACCTTCCATCCATTACATCCAAATGGAACCAATCTGCTTGGCTTTCGTTCAGCATTTTACAATCGGCTTCCAGATTGATGAAATTGGCACTTAGGAGGGAGGGGGCTATGATGGGCATGTTTTTTTATTTTAAATGTTGAGTTTTAAATGTTGAATGACAAACGCTTAAAATAGCTCTTGCGAAACTATCGTAAATCATACATCACAATCAAATCACTTCAATCGTTTCAATGCCTCTTCGGCTTCCTTGAAGTTTTTGTCCAGCACAATAACTTTTTGGTAGTTAAAAACTGCACTGTCCTTATAATTCATGGCTTCAAAACATTTACCCAACCAATAATAGGCATCGGCGTATGTATTGTTGATGGAAGCGGCTGTTTGGAAAATTTTGATGGCTTCGGCATGTTTCTTTTCCTCGTAGTAGATGGAACCTAGTTCTATATAGGTGTCCATTAGGGTATAGTTGAAATTAATGGAGGCATTAAAAAGGTCTACCGCTTTTTCCTTGTTGCCAATCCTTGTATGGTAAACGCCTTCAAAAAACATCGCATCGCCCAAATGTTCCCTGTCAGGATAGAGTTCCTTGATGGCTGCACAAACTTCCAAGGTTTTGGGGTTTCTTGTCTCTGCATACATATTGGCCAGCGATAACAGGGCGTTAGCTGTAGGATAAATTTTTACTGACCTGTTATAGGAAATAATGGCGTTGGGCGTATCAGCAGAATGTTCCTGCACCTGCCCTTTGATAAACCAAAAAGCATTGTTCAAACTGTCCTTGCTTATCAGCTTGTCCATTTGTGCCAATGATTCTTTGTACATGGCTGCACTGTCCAAGGCATTTACCAACTTTAACCTAAAGTTGGTGCTGTCAGGATTCTTGCTTACCTGTTCGTTCAGTTCATCCAAATAAGCTGAATTGAAGAACTTTAACTTTTCTTCCTTACTGGTGCAGGCTATAAAGAAGAAGCCGATAAAAAAAAAGGAAAATGCACTTTTCTTCATGCCGCAAAAATAGAGTGCTTTTGGCTTCCTGACTTTTTTCTGACAGTTAGTTAAACCCCAACCAATAGTTTTGGCGTTTATTTGACAATTATGAAAAAAATATTTTTAGCCCTTTCTGTAGCCCTGAGCATTTCATCCTTTGCACAGCATGGTTCACAGCCTGTGGCAGACTCGGTTCAATATGCGGATGAGAAGCATTTCAAGAATATCCAGCAGTTAACATTTGGTGGCGACAATGCAGAAGCTTATTGGAGCTTTGATAGCAAGTACATTATTTTCCAAAAGACGAACCCAAAGGAAGGCTTACAGTGCGACCAGATTTTCTTGGCAAAGGCCCCAACAAAATTTGGTGAAAAAATACAACCTAAATTGGTAAGTACTGGCAAGGGAAGGACCACTTGCCCAGCCGTTTTGAAAGATGGCAAGCATATTATTTATGCTTCCACGCATTTGGGTGCGGATAGCTGCCCTCCACTACCTGACAGGAAGAAGTATGGCAACAAGTACATCTGGCCAATTTATGCCAGCTTCGATATTTTCCTGGCAGATACTGCTGGCAAAATTTTGAAGCAACTGACCAACGAGAAGGGGTATGATGCGGAAGGAACAGTATCCCCTGATGGCAAGACAATGGTGTTTACTTCTGTTCGTGATGGCGATTTGGATTTGTATTTGATGGACTTGAAAACCTATAAGGTAAAACGTTTCACGAATACGTTGGGATATGATGGTGGTGCATGGTTCAGCCCAGATGGGAAGAAAATTATCTGGCGTGCAAGCCGTCCAAAAACGGAAGCAGAAATAAAGGAATACAAGGACTTTTTGGCCCTGGATTTAGTAGCACCAACCAATATGGAAGTTTGGACGGCCAATGTGGATGGTAGCGATATGAAACAAGTAACACATTTTGGCCAAGCCAACTGGGCACCTGCTTTTATGCCTGATAGTAAACGCATCATTTTTGCATCGAATCAAGAATATAAAAGGGGGTTTCCTTTCAATCTTTACACCATTGATGAAAATGGGGGCAACCTTACCAAAATCAGCCATGATAAGGGATTTGATGCTTTCCCTATGTTCAGCCCGGATGGGAAGAAGATTATTTTCTGCAGTAACAGGAACAATGGCGGCACACGTGACACCAATATTTTTATAGCAGATTGGGTAGAGTAGAAAGTAATGGCATGATTGTTTAAAGACTAAAACAGTTTTATCCACCATTCCTAAAACTGTTTCTATGAAAAAAACAATCGGTGCTTTATTGGTTTGCCTGTTTTTTGTGCACTGCAGCAAAACGGGTGACACAGCAAGCAACTTGCCTTCGTTGCCTTCCAGTGATAACAGTAAACCCGTTGGTGCATCTGCCCACGATTTATTGGCTTCATCGTCCTTTGGTAAACTGGTTGTTCAAATTCAGTATATGCCGGGTATGCAACTGCAATCCCAATCGATTGCCAACCTTACCAACTTTTTAAGTAGCTATTTGAATAAACCTGCTGGGGTGGAAATTACCCAACAGCCAATTGCTAGTGCAGGTAAAGCCACAATGGGTTTGAGCGATATTGCCAATTTTGAAAGCCAAAACAGGACTGGCTTCAACACTGCAGGCCAAATTGTTGTGTATGTATTGATTACTGATGCCAATTATGAATCAGTCAATGTACTGGGTATTGCCTATAGAAATACTTCTGCTGCTTTAATGGGCAAAACGATTCAATCCAATTCTGGTGGGCTTGGGCAGGCAAGCAGGGTAAAATTGGAAACTGCTGTGCTGGAGCATGAATTTGGTCATTTACTTGGACTGGTTGACAATGGTTCTGCCATGCAATCCAGCCACAAGGATGCTACTAATGGGGCACATTGCAACAACAGTAGCTGCTTGATGTATTACCAAACAGAATCAACGGATTTCCTTGGTTTTTTAATTACTGGAAGCATCCCCGTTCTTGATGCAAATTGTGTAAATGACTTAAAGGCTAATGGAGGCAAATAGTTTTGTTGAAAGCAGAATTAGGTAGTTTGTTGTTACTGCTATTTCTTTGTAAGCCACAAAACCCCCTATCGTTATGTACAATGGACTGCTTCATTTGCACAGTTTTATGCGTTGGGTAATATTGCTGCTGCTTATTATCAATATTATCCGCTTGTTTTCAGGAAACAATAGTATTAATTTAAGTAAGTGGCTACTTATCTCTGCACATATTACCTTGTTGGTTGGTCTGTATCAATGGGCTTTCGGTCCAATATGGGGCCTGAACAGCATTATGACAAGGGGATTTGGTGAGGTGATGAAAGACCCGGTAGCGAGATTTTTTGCGGTGGAACATATTTCCGGGATGCTTATAGCCATTGCCCTGATTACAATTGGGCATGTATCGTTGAAAAAAACAGGCAATACAAAAAAGACAGCTATTCTTTATACGATTGCTTTAATTATCATACTGGCCGTTGTTCCTTGGCCTTTCAGGGAACTGATTGGCTCAGGAAGGACTTGGTTCCCTGGCATGCACTAAGATTATTAAAAGGCTTCTTCATGAAGCCTTTTTCATTTCTTTGCTACATGGGAAGGAAAAAAATATTGTTCCAGTTAATACTCGCATTTCTTTTTGCTAGCTGTGGCAGCAAGCAAAAACAGGTTTATGCCCGAATAACTGAAAGGAAGCATTTGAACGGGGGGAAATTGCTTATCAGCTATTCATTTGCGAATGAGGGCAGAATATATAAGGGTGATACAACTGTGAACAACACCGTTATTCCCAATGATTCTGTTTTGATAACTTTTTCTTCAAACAATCCTACGGAAGGCAAGCTTCAAATCCCTTAATTGCAAAGGGTTTGGTGGGATTTTGTTTTGATGGATAAAATCCTTTCAAAAATTTTTCACTAAGAATTTTGTTGGTAAAAGTTTTCCATTACTTTTGCCATCCCGAAAAAAACGGGGACGTTCTTTTTATATAGGGGAATAAGCCGAGGCAGCTCAGTTGGTAGAGCATCCCGATGAACAATCGGGAAGGTCGTATGTTCGCCCCCTTGCAATGGTTCTTTAAAATAGTTTTCAAGCCGAGGTAGCTCAGTTGGTAGAGCAGCTGATTTGTAATCAGCAGGTCGTGGGTTCGACTCCCTTCCTCGGCTCTTGATTTCTTGGGCAGATGGCCGAGTGGTTAAAGGCGACAGACTGTAAATCTGTTCACTCACGTGTACGTAGGTTCGAACCCTACTCTGCCCACGGTTCTTTGATTAATTTTGAATGAAGAATTTTAAATTTTGAATTGGATACGCTTCAATTCAGCATTCATCATTTAGCATTCAAAATAGAATTTGCGGAAGTAGCTCATTTGGTAGAGCGGTAGCCTTCCAAGCTTCAGGTGGCCAGTTCGAGCCTGGTCTTCCGCTCAGAATTTTAGAAGTTTGTGGTTGTTCTTTTTTCAACCACAAACTTTTAAAACTACTTTCTGAGTAAGCCGTTGTAGCTCAGGGGTAGAGCACTTCCTTGGTAGGGAAGAGGTCGTGAGTTCGATTCTCACTAACGGCTCAAGAAGTTCTTTAAAGAGTTTGATATCAATGGCAGCATCCTGCCAAGATTTCGATTCTCATTAATGGTAAAAATGAAATTTCAAGATTAAAAATTTTGAAATTTAAAGATTAAAGCTATGGTCGATGGGCGTGTGCTTGTTGACAGCGATTTATAAACAACAACTAAAAAAGATAAAGATGTCTAAAGAGACCTTTAAGAGGGAGAAACCTCACGTAAACGTTGGTACCATTGGCCACGTTGACCATGGTAAAACAACATTAACTGCAGCCATCACCATGCTACTTGCTAAAAAAGGTATGGGTAACGTTGCAAAGAAGTATGATGAAATTGATGGTGCTCCTGAAGAAAGAGAGCGTGGTATTACCATTAACACTGCTCACGTTGAGTACCAAACTGCTAATCGTCACTATGCTCACGTTGACTGTCCAGGTCACGCCGATTATGTGAAGAACATGATTACTGGTGCTGCTCAAATGGATGGTGCTATCTTGGTAGTGGCTTCAACAGATGGTCCTATGCCTCAAACTAGGGAACATATCTTGTTGGCTCGTCAGGTAGGTGTGCCTAAGATGGTAGTTTTCATGAACAAGGTTGACTTAGTTGACGATCCTGAATTATTGGAATTGGTTGAAATGGAAATCCGTGAAATCTTGACCAAGAATGGTTTCGATGGCGATAACACTCCAATCATCAAGGGTTCTGCAACTGGTGCTTTGTCTGAAGAACCAGAATGGGTTGCTAAGATTGACGAACTGATGGATGCTGTTGATTCTTACATTCCATTGCCTCCACGTCCAGTGGATATGGCTTTCTTGATGAGTGTTGAGGACGTATTCTCAATCACAGGTCGTGGTACAGTTGCTACAGGTCGTATTGAAAGAGGCCGTATCAAAGTGGGTGAAGCAGTTGAAATCGTTGGTTTGATGGAAACTCCTTTGAACTCTACTTGTACTGGTGTTGAAATGTTCAAGAAATTATTGGATGAAGGTGAAGCAGGGGATAATGCAGGTCTTCTATTGCGTGGTATTGAGAAATCTCAAATCCGTCGTGGTATGGTAATTTGCAAACCAGGTTCTATCACTCCGCATACTGAATTTAAAGGTGAAGTTTACGTATTGAGCAAAGATGAAGGTGGTCGTCACACACCGTTCTTCAACAAATACCGTCCTCAATTCTATTTCCGTACTACTGACGTAACTGGTGAAGTTATGTTGCCAGAAGGAACTGAAATGGTAATGCCAGGTGATAACGTAAGCATTTCTGTTAAATTGATCCAACCTATCGCTATGGAGAAAGGTTTGAAATTCGCTATCCGTGAGGGTGGACGTACAGTAGGTGCTGGTCAGGTTACTGAAATCGTTAAATAAGATAGTAGTTGGCTTTTAGCTATTAGTTTATAGTATTTACTGTTACTAATAAAATAAAACAATTATCTTCACAAAACATACAAGCTAAAAGCTATTGGCTAATTGCCAATAGCTTTTGCTTTGATACGGGAATGGTGCAACGGTAGCATACGGGTCTCCAAAACCTTTGATCTTGGTTCGAATCCTAGTTCCCGTGCGAATAAATGTTCAAAAGGTTGAAAAAGTTGAAAGTTTCATGTTGTCCAACTTTTTAAACCTCTTTAACCTTTTGAACTTCTTAAACTTATTTATATGAACAAAATTTCAACTTACTTCAAGGACAGCTATCACGAACTGGTAGAAAAAGTAACTTGGCCTACATGGGCACAGTTGCAGCAAAGCACTGTCATTGTTTTAGTAGCTACGGTTATTATCACTTTTATTGTTGGTCTTATGGATTTTAGCAGTAACCAGTTGCTGAAACTGATTTATAAATTCTTCAATTAGTAATCTAGATGGAAGAGATAGTAGAACAAGAAGCTGCTGGAGTTCCTGCTGTTGCAGACAATACCAAATGGTATGTACTCCGTGTGGTGAGTGGAAAGGAACGTAGTGTAAAGGAATATTTGGACAAAGATATTGCACGTAGCGGCTGGATGGAAATTATCAAGCAGGTTTTCCTTCCAATGGAAAAGGTGTACAAGGTACAGAATGGCAAGAAGGTAATGAGGGAGAAGAACTATTTTCCCGGTTATGTAATGCTTGAAGTAACTGATGGAAAATTGACTGATGATATTGTACAGCATATCAGCAATATTTCCAACATTATGCACTTCCTAACAGATGGTAAGGGTTCAAAAGGAAATATTATTTCCTTGCGTAAGAGTGAGGTGAACAAGATGCTGGGTAAGGTGGATGAAATGAATGATATGGGTGTAACCATCAGCGAACCATTTATTGTTGGTGAAACCATTAAGATAATCGAAGGGCCATTTAACGACTTTAACGGTGTGATTGAAGAGGTGAATGACGAGAAGAAGAAACTGAAAGTTGTTGTAAAAATATTTGGACGTTCAACACCTGTGGAACTGAGCTACATGCAGGTGGAAAAACTAAGTTAGTTGTAAAGCTAAGAGATAAGGAAAGGGTCCCGTTCTATTTTTATAGAATGGGATTTTTTATTGCACCAACTCTGGGAAAGGATGTTTAATTTTATGCTATGCCTTTGAAAAGAAATTTCACCTATTGGATTGATAAACGCAAATGGAAATATGTTTTCTTGCTTGCTACATTGGAGCTTTCACTTGATTATTGACCACTACAAGAAACAATATTTCATTGATTAGCAGATGGGCTAATTATCACTTCATTATATCTTCCAATGCCACATTATTATACATTAGGTTCAATACCACCCAAAAGGCATACACAGTTCCGGAAGCCTGACGGTACTTTATATTCAGAACAATTATTTTCTACGGAAGGTTTCAGCAATGATTATTCTTTGCTGTACCACCATTACCCCCCAACGCAAATCATTAAAACCGATGAGCCAATCAATGTGGGCCCAACGATAGCAGAGGAAAAAATGCTGAAGCATAGAAGTTTTGAAGGCTTCAGTATCAAACCGGAAAATGATTTTCTGCAAAGCCGCAAACCGATATTGGTCAACAACGATTGCCATATTGTTTTGGCTTCACCCATGCAAAGCCTGACAGATTATTTCTACAAAAATGCCGATGCCGATGAAATGATTTTCGTTCATGAAGGCACTGGAAAAGTTACTACTCAATATGGTGAACTGGCATTTTCCTATGGTGATTATATTGTGATTCCAAGGGGAACAATTTACCAAATCCACTTTAATGACAGTAAGAACCGATTGTTTATTGTGGAAAGTTTCAGTCCCATACGTTATCCTAAACGTTACCAAAGTAAGTATGGTCAGCTATTGGAGAACTCACCCTATTGTGAACGGGATATAAGAACACCACAGAACCTGCAGACAAAAGACGAGGCTGGCGACTTTGTTATCAAAACAAAGAAGAAAGGTATTCTCTATGGGCTGCATTATGCCCACCATCCTTTTGATGTGGTAGGCTGGGATGGCTGCTGCTATCCATTTATTTTCAGCATACATAATTTTGAACCTATTACTGGTCGTGTGCATCAGCCACCACCTGTGCATCAGACTTTTGATGCAAATAATTTTGTAGTGTGCAGTTTTGTACCAAGACTATATGATTACCATCCCGATGCCATTCCTGCTCCGTATAATCACTCCAATATTGACAGTGATGAACTGCTTTATTATGTAGATGGTGATTTTATGAGCCGCAAAAATGTTACAAGAGGAATGCTTACATTGCATCCTGCTGGCATTCCACATGGACCGCATCCCGGAGCAGTGGAGAAAAGTATTGGTAAAAAGGAAACACAGGAACTGGCAGTAATGGTGGATACATTCCATCCATTGATGCTGACCAAAGAAGCTTTGGAAATTGAAAATGAAAATTATACAATGAGCTGGGCAGAGTAATTCATTACGCTGTTTATCATGCATGCTTTACCTGAGAGCCGTTTTGCTGACGGCTCTCTTTTTTCTAGATACACGAAGTATCACTGCAATTCAATCGATTTGAAATGGTAACCAAATTCACTGAAATGCTCCAATACTTTGGGTAAAGCATAACTCATCCGTTCCCATGCTTTGGTACTGTCATGAAATACGATGATGCTGCCATTTGAAGTATTCCTCAACACGTTGGCTAGGCATTTTTCAGGAGAAAGATGGATGTCAAAATCCCCACTTAAAACATCCCACATAATAATTTGGAATTTCTGGTTTGAGGTTTCTGATTGATGATGCAGAAGATTTGCTTGCGACTTCTTTATCCTGCCATAAGGTGGGCGGAACAGGTTTGAGTTGATGAGTTGCGAAGCGTTATTAATGTCTTCAATATAAACTTCATCTGCTGTTTTCCAACCCTTGAAGTGATTGTAAGTATGGTTGCCAACAGAATGGCCTTCCTCCAAAATTCTTTGATAGATATTGCTTTGGCTCAACACATTTTTCCCAATGCAGAAGAAGGTGGCTTTGGCATTGAATTTCTTCAATTCATCCAATACAAATGGTGTGGCTGTTTCGTGTGGGCCATCATCAAAAGTGAGGTAGATGGTTTTATCTGCTTCTTTTATGTTCCAAATAAAGGAAGGATAGATTTTTTTTAACCACCAAGGTGTTTTGATGAGGTACATGATTCAAATATACTAAGCTATGACGCTAGTTGCCATAAGCCGTAATATGCAAAGGCTTTTTATTTTGCAGGAAAATTTTTCCATGGTGCTGCAGGAAAAGCTTTTGTTTGTCTTCATTGCTTAAGAGCTTGTCTGTGAAATCATTCAGTTTTTTGTTAGGGATTATCAAAGGCTTAGTATCGTTATGATTGGCTGCCTGCATATAAGCTTGCAATAAGTTACTGAATGACGATGTTGTTAAGTTGGAGCTAGCAAATAAATCGCAACCAATAATCGTTGTATCACTCACAGCAATAAAGCCTGCAAATGAACTATCAGAAGCCGCCAATTTTTTAATAAAGTAATTCATGCAGGCAGTGTCTTTGTTTAGTGCCTGCTTTTGAATTTCAAGATACGGGAAGGTTGTAGAAGCTGTATTCCCCTGCACAAATTGCCTTTCAATCTCTGTCCAGAGATGCTGCTGGATGGCAGTACTATCCGCTATCTTTCTTAGGTTGTTTCCTGCAAAACCAGCGTAAGAGAAAGTTTTTGGCTTATTGCTCCACCTTCCTTTTTCTATGCAGAAAACGTTCAGGTATTCCACTTCCTTACCAGGAGGAATGAATTTGGTTTCTGAAATCATCCTGTCCTGTTTACCCCCTTTTAATAAGTCCCCATCCATTACCAATACATTTTCTTTTGAATTATTCTTGATGATGATGCTTCGTACATCTGCATTGCCTTCAAAATAATTTTCCCTTATCTGTACTTTTTTTTGTTGCATGGCCTTTGCCAATGAAAGGTAATTTGTTGGGATGCTATTGTCCCTTACTGGGTCAGTTTTGTATCGAACAGGAATCAATTGGAGATGGTTGCATATCCAAGCAGAATCAAACTCCACTTTAAGGTTGGCATAGGTTAGCTGGGCATTGCTTATGCCAACAGATACGGTTAGAATAATAATGAAAAAGAGTTGCTTGAACATAGTGGGTTGCTGCGTAAAGATATGTTCTACAAGTGTCCCATCAAAAGCTGTGTGACTGCTGTGGCCATTCATCCTGTTGACACTAATCATAAAAATATTCCCCCTTTTCAAGGACTGCCTTTTGAGGAGGTCGGAGGGGCTTTATATTTGCAGCATGAGTGATAAAAAAGTAAGGGTACGTTTTGCCCCTAGTCCTACTGGAGGACTCCATTTGGGTGGTGTGAGAACAGTGTTGTTCAATTACCTATTTGCCAAGCAACATGGTGGCGATTTTATTTTGAGGATTGAGGATACTGACCAGACAAGATTTGTGGAAGGTGCAGAGGAGTATATTTTCAACTGCTTGAAATGGTGCGGACTGGAACCCGATGAAAGCCCCTTGCATGGCGGGCCGCATGCACCCTATAGACAAAGTGAAAGGAAGGCATTGGGTTTCTATGAAAAATATGCCAAGCAATTGGTGGTTAATGGCCAAGCTTATTATGCTTTTGATACTGCAGAGGAATTGGATGCTAAACGTAAGGAAATAAATAATTTCCAGTACAGCCAGCATACAAGGAATGCAATGAAGAATTCATTGGCATTAAGTGAGGCTGAAACGCAGCAATTATTGTCTGATGGCGTGCCACATGTAATAAGGATAAAGATGCCCGAAAATGTGGATGTGAAATTTACAGACATGATTCGCGGTGAAGTGAGTTTCAATTCTTCATTAGTGGATGATAAGGTTTTGTTGAAGGCAGATGGAATGCCTACCTATCATTTGGCAGTAGTGGTGGATGATTATGATATGCAAATAACCCATGCTTTTCGTGGCGAAGAGTGGTTGCCAAGTTCACCTGTACATGTCTTGTTGTGGCAGTATTTGTTTGGTATGGAGAACATGCCCGAATGGGCACATTTGCCATTGATTTTAAAACCTGATGGCAATGGTAAATTGAGCAAGCGGGATGGCGATAGGTTTGGTTTTCCCGTGTTTGCGATGGACTGGAAAAATGCTGATGGAACAGTAAACAGTGGTTTCAGGGAACGAGGGTTTTTGCCTGAAGCATTTGTAAATATGCTGGCCATGCTTGGTTGGCATGCTGGCACCGAACAGGAAATATTTACCATGGAAGAATTGATTGAGCAGTTCTCCATAAAGCGTGTACATAAAGGAGGAGCGAAGTTTGATTTTGAGAAGGCGAAATGGTTCAATCACGAATGGCTCAAGAAAAAGGAAGTTTCAAGTTTCAAGCTTCAAGTTTCAAGTTTATTGGCAGAGCAGGGAATAGTTGTAGCTGATGATGCCAAGTTTGAAAAGGTGCTGGAGATGGTGAAGGACAGGTGCCAATTGTTGAACGATTTTGTACAACAGGCATCTTATTTTTTTCAATCACCAACAGAAATAGATACAGCTTCCATCAAACCAAAATGGGATGAAAAGAAGCAACTCTTTTTTGTGGAAGCCATAAGGATGCTGAAACAAAGCAGCCTTTGGCAAGCAACAGATTTAGAGCATTCATTCAAGGAGTTGGCTGCAGCTAACCAGTTAAAACCCGGGGAACTAATGCTGCCATTACGTGTGATGTTGGTAGGAGGCAAGTTTGGACCGGGTGTATTTGATATTGCTGAATTGATTGGAAGGGAAGAAACGGTGAAAAGGATTGAGCATACTTTGAGTTTGCTGTAATTCAATCAATAATTACCTTATAAAAGAGGCGAAGTGGAAACACTTCGCCTCTTTTTGTTTTATACTTGGACAATAGTGAACGCTATTCTTGTGGTAGTGAATACCACCTTCTATAAAGTTTATGTATCAATGTAGGCAGTAATATAATGAGCAGAATGAAACCTGCTATTTCTGCTATAAAAATATTCCTGTACATCGCTGCATAATCAAATGGTACGTAGGTCAATTGGGTTGTGTCGTAATAAGAACCCCACCTTATTAAACTATAATAATAGGAGACAATGATTAATGGGATGAATGTAACCATCAGTACAAATAGATTGATGCTTATGCCTGCTATTACAGTTCGTTTACGGCTTGCAAAAACGGTAAATGAAATGGCTGCAAACAATACTGCATAAAAAATACCCCATACAAAAACACCACTTTCGCTCCTGCCAGTTGTAAAGGCTAACGTTATACTCGACACGATGGTGAGTAGTACTGCTGCAAGCAACGAAAGGAAAAATGTTTTTGTGGTGGAATGCCTGAAAATAAATACCAACAAGGTTATGCCAAGTGTGAAGTAAACAAGGAACCTTATTTGCCACGCCCAGTTTTTTTGATTGAAATAGAATTTCCTATTAATAATATGTTCAAAACTGGTTTCTACAGACCTTATCTTGTAATTTTTTAGCATCCTGTCCACAAAGCTTGGGTTACTATTATAATCTGACTCATATTCATATCCATGCTCATTTGGCTCATACCTGTATTTGCTTAGTAATACCTGCAGTTCCTTGGAAACAAGTGCCTTATCTGGTTTCTTGTAATTCCTCAGCACATTGTCGAACAGGTTTACATTTGAAAGAATTCCTTTGCTTTCAAAAGGTTCATAATTAAAGAAACCGTAGCCAGAAGGTTTAAGAAAGTTATAGTTTGGACATTCATACTGTTCGTACAAATTATCCCCGATTTTAACCATGCTGTCGAGACCTTTTTTTCTTTTATTGAATTCTGCTGTATCAATTACTTTATAGACCGAATGGGTTACGGGAATCATCGTATCACCGTTGTAGCGTTCGGCTTCTGTTTGTATTTTATTCACTACCAGAAATGTATCCCTGTTCCAGTCATGTTGAAGGGAGTCATATTCTAGTTGGCAGAGCTTTGTGTTAATGGCATTAATGTCATTAACAATTTCATTGTCTCCATAAGCTATGTTAGCCCTTATGCTTTCCACTGCTGGCGGTACATAAATAAAAAGTAGAATCGTTGCAATTGAAAAGGCATACAAGAAAAATGTTCTTAATCTTCCCAATGCGGTGATATTTCCAAAACGCTTGAAAACGTTGAAACGCAATAAAAAAATCATCCAACCAATTATGGCAATAATGCTGATGATGGAAGTGAAACCAATCCAATATCCAATAGGTGTGCTGCCTCTTGCATCATTGGGAACAATAAAGCATAAACCAGCCAATACTGCCATAAACAGTAACCCATAATACAGTACCAAGTGTGTTCTTGCACTCCAAGTTTCTGGTTGACGCAATAGTAAATAGTCATCCAACTTGTTTAGGAGCTTTGGTGCCAATGGTCTTTTCGTATGCATGTTAATTTTCTTAATGGTTTTTGAAAGGGCAGTGAATGTCTTAGCCTGACATTCGTTCTTCTTAGAAATAACGTTTGGTAGAATGGGTGATGTCCCTGAAATAAGTAACGGGTACATCTTTGTTCAGCAAGTCGGTAATGATTTTATTGACGCTGTATGCAGTTGATGTAATAGTATAAAATCCTCCATTGTACTGAACCTGCACATTATCATCACCCAAAATTTCCACCAATACATTCCTGTCAGCCGTTGTTTCCAGTTCAAGTGCAAAGCCTTGGGTAGATTGTGTTTCATCTCCCGTCCTAAATAAGCAGGAGCCTTTTTTTATAAGCAGGACAGTATCAGCAACTTTCTCCACTTCATGCAATTGCTGGCTGCTTAGGATAATGCCCATAGGATGGTAAACAGATTTTGCCATATACCTCAAATCGGTTAGAATGGTCTGTTGTGCATTAATATCAAGGTTAGCCAATGGCTCATCCAGAATGAGCAAACTAGGCTTCTGTAGTAATATTCTTGCCAACTCAAATCTTGTTCTGTATCCACTGCTAATCTGGGCCCATGTGAGATGGGCATAATCGGTAAGATTCAAACGTTCCAACATGAAAGCCACCATCAATTCATTCTGCTCACCAGTAACGCCAGCAAGCGATGCAGAGAAATGCAGGTTGTCTTTCAGCAAGCCGTACCACTTGGGTATTCGTTGAGGTATAAAAGCAACATGGTGCTTGATGTCATAAAAATCTGGCTGCTTCAATTTTATATAGGCAATATTTCCACTGTCCAAAGCCAATTGACCAGCAAGACAACGAAGCAAAGTTGTTTTGCCATTACCGTTTTCACCAACCACACCCATTACTTCGCTAGTTTTCAATGCAAGGCTTATTGGGTGCAAACTGAAATTCCCTTTTGAGTAGGTTTTGCTAATATTCGTTACGTTAATCAGCATTTGCTGTTGTGCAGCAGCACTATTGTTGGTGTTGTGCAATTGGTTCAGTAAAGTATCTGCTTGCTTGAAAAATTCGTCAGGTAAAGGATTGGCAGCATTTTCCTTTTCATGTTTTCTGAAAAGCCTGCTCCACAAAATGGCATTAATCAGTAATTGATTGTCACTGGAGTCAAGGCATATATCCAGCATTCGCCTTACTGCCAAGGAATAGTCCTGATGGGAAAGAAAAGATTTTATTTCATCGATCCTGTTATGCATAAAGTCAGGTTAAAGAGTTGGTATTAAAGATGCTGATAATTTTTATATTCAACAGTAAACTTTTTTGGGATGCCACATTTTAACGAATATTTTTTCTTTTGGACTGAACAAAAGTGTATAAAATAATTGCAGTTTGTCTTTGGTAGTAGCTTCAATAAAAGCACAAAGGTAAACCAGTCATCCTAAAATTTATTTCAGTTATTTTTGGCCATTGATTGGATTGCCAAAATAAAAGCCATGAACAGACCCATTAGAGTTTTAGTAGCCAAAGTAGGATTGGATGGCCACGATAGGGGCGCAAAAGTTATTGCTACAGCTTTGCGTGATGCGGGTATGGAAGTCATTTACACTGGTCTTCGCCAAACTCCTGAAATGGTGGTGAACGCTGCGTTGCAGGAAGATGTGGATGCCATTGGTATCAGCATTTTATCTGGTGCACATAATACCGTTTTCCCAAAAGTAATAGCCCTAATGAAAGAAAAAGGCATGGATGATGTTTTGCTTACAGGGGGTGGCATCATTCCTGAAGATGATATGAAATCATTGAATGCCATGGGTGTTGGAAAACTCTTTGCACCCGGTACCGATACAAAGGACATTGCCGTTTTTATAACTGATTGGGTAAAAGAGAATAGAAGTTTTTAAACAAGAACGGTTAGCATTTCGCTAACCGTTCTTGTTTTTCTACCTGTCAAACCATTTCTTAAAAGCTGGTGCCTTTTCCCTGCTTATATCAATTTCTATTTTTAAAGGGGCTTTTATAAACACACTCAACTTTTGGTTTTCGTGTGGTTTCACATTTTGTATGGCATTGATGTTGATGATGCTCTGCCTATTGGCACGATAAAAAATCTTCGGGTCAAGTAGCTCTTCAATATCTTCCAATGTGGTGAAGTCAAGTATATGCTTCTCTCCTGTATGTGTATATAAATAGTTCAGGTTCTCCCTAACAAAACAGGCAATATCATGTGTGTTTACAGGTATCCAACTATTACGGGTATGCACAATGAATTTTTCCTTGAACATGTTTTGTGCTTGTTGCGGCTGCGTTAATGTTTTAATTAACTGCTCCATATCTGAGGGCATTTTTGTTTTGTTCTTCAGCATGTCACGGCATTTGTCAATGGCTTTTTTTAAGTCGTCCTCATCAATAGGTTTCAATAAATAATCAACGCCATTTACCTTAAATGCACGAATGGCATAATCGTCATAAGCGGTGGTAAATATTACAGGACAGCTTAGTTTGTAATGCTCAAACAATTCAAAACTTACACCGTCACTTAGTTGAATATCCATGAACATCAAGTCTGGTTCTGCATTTTGCATAAACCATTTTTTGGTGGTTTTTAAACTGGGCAACACTTCAATTATGTCCACATCAGTAGCTACATTCTTTATTTTTATTTGCAGTTCCTTTGCAATTAAGCTTTCGTCTTCAATAATTATGGCTTTCATAATAATGGTATTTTAACGGTAAAATAATTTTTGTCTTCTTCAATTAATAATGGCTTTTCAGAAAGGTATTTGTACAATGAAATAAAATTGTCCAAGCCTTGTTTGTTACTTGTTTCCACAAATGTTTTCTTCTGTAAGTTGTTCCTTACAATTAAGTAATCATCCATCACAAAAAGCTCAATTAGTAATGGGCTTTCACTGTCAATGATATTATGCTTAATAGCATTTTCAATAAGGTTCTGTAAAGTTACAGGAACAATTTTCCTATAGCCGAACTCATCGTCCACGTTAATGCTTACCAGTAAACCATCATTGAATCTGGTTTTTTGTAGGGTGATAAAGGTTTGTACAAACTTTATTTCATCCATTAGGTTCACTACTTCATTGTCCTTGCTCTTCAAGATATACCGGTAAATCTTGCTCATGCCATCCAGGAATTCGCCAGCTACCTTTTGGTCAATGCGGATAAGGCTTCCTAGCGATGTTAATGAATTGAACAGGAAATGTGGATTTAAATGCTGCTTCAGGTTTTCATACTGTACTTGTGTTTTTTCCTTTTCAAGCGATTGGGACTTTGTTTCAAGTTTCAGTATCTCCTGATGCTTTCTTAACCGGAAACGGTACAATGCATACAATCCGTATCCAATGAATAAAACCAATATAAAAATGAACCACCATTTTTTGTAGAAAGGTGTTCTAATGGTAAAAGGAATGCTTACAGCATTGTTTCCCCATTCTCCTTTTACAGTTGCAGCTTTTACTTTAAAAGTATAGTTGCCGCCAGGAATGTTTGTATAGCTTACTCCCCTTCGGGTGCCACCATAAATCCAGCCCGTATCAAAACCGTCCAACATATAGGCATACTGGTATATCTCCGGCCTACTGAAATCAATGGCAGCAAATTCAAAGTAGAAAGAGTTTTCATTTGGCTCCAGCAACACTTTTCCATGCTGTTTTATTTCTTCTTGAAAATACTTATCCATGGAATTAACCGCCATGATGGTAACTGCAAGTGTTTGTTGCTTAGGCTTATTAATAGAAGCAGCATTACTGCATTCATAATAACCGCCTTGTGCCAATAGCAACAATTTGTCTTCGGTAGTATGGTGCAATTTGAAAATATCACCAGGTTTGTTGATGCCATCCCTTAGACCATAGTGCAATATTTTTGAACTGTTGAAATCAAACATGCAAACAGTGTAGATTAAACTTTCTGCTCCCCAAATATTGCCTTGCTTGTCTTCTGCCAAACCAGTTACAAAATCTGATAACAGTCCATCAGCTGCTGTATATGTTTTTATATGCTTGGGTTCCTTGCCATTGCAATTAATTTTTATCAATCCAATCCTTGTAGAAATCCAAAGATTGTTGTGGCTATCAACAAATAGGTCATACGCCTTTTCTGCATAAAGTCCTTTAAGTATATGGTTAATGGTTTCAGCAGGTTGGATGATGGATGTTGCTGGATCACAATAACTAATGAAGCCCCTGTTGCTTGTCATCCAAACACGGTTCAATGAATCGGTTGCAAGAGAAGTGATTAGGTTAGTGGGGATGTTTTTTTTGCCTTTCTCTGTCAAGGAAAAATGTTCATACTGGTTGCTTTTCAAGTTCAATTTGAATAGTCCATTACGAATGGTGCCAATCCATATATTACTGTTTCTGTCTCCTGTTAATGAGCCATAAATATTACTTAATTTTTCTTTAACCAATGCTGGTTGAACTGGCTTAATCAGTGCTTCTTTTTGCTTGTCATATTGGTAAATAAAGTCCCTGCTGCATATCCAAACATTGCCTGCCATATCCTGCGTAATCCTGCTTACGTACTGGTTTTTTTCTTCACTGACGAAACCTTCAACGGGTAGCGTTTTTTTCTTTCCTGTTTTTTTGTTTATTATATAAATGCCTTCTGCAAAGCCTGTTGTAATTATTTTCACCTTATCATTTTCCCACATGTCCAATAGTTCATAAAAAGCACCATTGTCTGTGTGGCCTACTTCGAAAGTTTGGAACTGGAACTTATAGGATGGTACTTGTATTTTAATTAAACCCGCTTCATTCAATGCCCAAATATTGTGGTCTTTGTCAAAAACCAATTTGGTCCATAGTTGGACCGGCATGTTTTTGTAAACAGGATTATTACTAATGGGAGCAAATTTTTTTGAAGCTATGTTGAACGATATAAAGCCTTTATCCGCTGTTGCCAAGTAGAGTGTCGTGTCATCTTTAAAAGCCATTGAGTACACAATATTGGAAGTGTAGCTCTCTGGGCTCTGCATGTTGAACTTGTAAGTTGATAGCTTCCCATTTTTTATATGGTAGCATTGTAGCCCCCCGCCCCAGGAACCCATCCACATGAGGTCTCCATTCTTAACAATGGTTCTATAACTATCATTCCTGAAACCAGTTGGTGAAGCAGGCCTGGTACTTAATGATTTCATTTGCTTGCTTACTTTATTAAAAGTGTGCAGCCCATTCGGAGTAGCAAGCCACAGCAGCTTCTCCTCATCTTCATAAATGCAAATGACCCTGTTGTAGAATTTCTTAATTTCTTCTGAATAGAAGTTGTCATTTTCTGCCACCACATTAAATACTTCAGCATTGCCATTATTCGTATCCACTTTAACTAATCCCGTTCTTGTTATTCCCAACCAAAGGTTATTATCACTATCAAAAAAAATACATTCAGCATTGCCCGGTTTCTCGGTTTTATGCCCACTATTAAAATGAATAACAAAATTGGTAAAACTGGCATTGACCGGATTGAATTTTGTCAGTGTCCCATCGGCCATTGTCATCCAGATATTGCCATTTTTATCTTCTGCGATTTTGTTGATGGAATTGGAAAAACCTGCTGTGTTAATAAAACGCTTAAACATGTACCCATCAAAACGTACTAGGCCCTGAAAAGTACCGAACCATAAATAACCTTGACTGCCCTGCTTTATATCAGACACGCTTCTTGTGCTGATGCCATCAATCTCCTCATACCTTGAAATATTGTATTCTTTCGGCTGGGCATGTAATGAACACATAAAGCACAGTTGGCAAACAAGTAACTGTATCAGCTTTTTAATGTTCATGTGGTTATGAGGAATTTTGTACAAATTAATGATAATGCCACTCGATTGTGTGGATGCTTTCATAAAGCGTGGTAAAAGCGAAATGAAGCGTTTTGAAACTGAAATGAACCGTTTCAAAAAAAAGCCCCCTGTGGAAACAAGGGGCGGCCAAAACCAACTGCTATCATGAGAGTTTTATGGATTGGGAAAATAACATCTCTTCTCCTATATTTTTTTCAGTTTAGTTGCCTCCAATTTTCATAGGTCATTTCAAACTTAATTTCCTTTGCTCCATGCATGCCAATTTCTTTCCAACCTGCTTTTCTATAAAACTGTTCAGCTCTTGTATTAAAAGCAGTTCCTAACCAAACTGTACTTTTTGTCTGTGCAAAATACCAGTCCAACATCATTTTATGCAATTGTCGGCCAATACCTTTTTTCTCAAATTCGGGGTCTAAGAATAATGCCCAAATATTATTTTCTTTTAAGTCTGCAATTGCAAAGCCTACAATTTGATTGTCAATTTCGCATACCCAGCCTTTGCCCCTAACTGTCATAAATTCCCTGCAGTCATCATCTGTCACGAGATTTGGGTTGGATAAAGTATTTTCTTTTACAGAATTTCTAACGATTTGTATTTGTTTTATATCATCAATATTTGCATCCCTAAAAATCATTCTATTTTGTTTTAAAAATTATGATTAAACTTTACTAGTCAAAATGGCTTCACTATTATTTATTTGTATTGCTCGTTCTTTTATTTCAGGAAAGTTTACAGTGGCATAGCCCCCATTAACCGTAGCCGCCACTGTAACGCCTTCCTTTTTAACTATCGGTCTGGATTTGATTGCCAGTAATACGAGAGTAGATAATGTGATTCGCTTTTCCATAAAAATCGGATTTTAGTTTTTTTGATTCGGATATTGGATTATTCTATTTGGATGCTTTGATAACACAAATTTGCACCGCATTAAACCGCTACAAAAACTTATAGGGCCGAAGCGTAGTTTTTTTGTAATGAACTTGATAGATAATAAAATAAAGGGGAAAGCATGGTACGTATTGTTTAATCTATGATACAATGCGATTAAGTAGTTTAACACAGATTGTGTGTGTGGCAAATAAAAATGTGGCAATTTAAATTGCCACAAAATTGCTACATCGACGTGGCAGAACAAAACGTGACAATTTAAATTGCCACAAAAAAAATTGCCACATTTTTTTTGAATTATGAAGCATTGCTTCCTTCCAATTTCAGAACTAGTATATTAATACCAAGCTGCGACCATTTCTGGTAAACAGCCTCTTGTATCGCTACTGTAGATAGTTAAGTAATTTCAGCAGGTCCCCACAAGTACGTTTCACACTGATGCAATACGCTCAAGCATTTTTACTACACCTTCTTTTTTTAATATCAAGTAACCGAGCCTATCATTGCTAATACCTTCTTTTAACTGGTAACTGAAAACAAGCTGTTCGTCAGCAACACTAGTTTCAAAATACCTGAATTGGATATTGGGATATTTTTTGAGGCTTTCGCCAATCTCATATAAATGGGTTGAAAGAATAAATAAAGCATTATTCATTTTATGCAGTCCCTCAATAACAGTAGTACTGCACTTCATGGCATCCTGGACATTGGTTCCCTTAAAAAGTTCATCGATTAGTATTAACCATTTCTTTCCATCACTTATCTTCTCAATAGTACTTTTTATTCTTTGCACTTCATTAAAGAAATAGCTTTCGCCCTTTATGATATTGTCTGCTACCTGTATATTACTCAATAAGCCATCAAATAAGCTCAACTGCATTTCCTTTGCAGGAACACCCATACCCAAATGTGCCAAGTACACACTTACGCCAACGGCCTTTATAAAAGTACTTTTTCCAGCCATATTGGCTCCCGTAAGGAAAAGGAAGTTCTCTTCCTTGTTTAGTTGCACGGTATAGCTAATTGGAATGTTCAGCAACAAATGATAAAGTCCAGTAGCTGCTATAAATGGCTGCTCCGTTTCTTTGAATTCTGGAAAACTGAAGTTGTATTTTATACAGGCAATTGCCAAGCTTAAATAAGCATCAAGCTTACTGTAAATGCTAATCAATTCAAACATCTCCTGCTTGAATTGGTAACGCATAAAGTTCCCGAACTGCAAAACTTCAACGGGTGTGGGTACCTGCTTTTTGTCCCTTTGCAGCATTTGTTGAACTATTGGTTTCCTAAGCAATAACTTAATCCGTTCAATATTTGTTTGCAATTGCTGGCTTGCTGTTCCATGCAGTAAATCAGCAACCTGCTGCATGCCTTTTACAAAACTAATCAAGTGTTCAACAGAATATTTTGTGATGGAGAAATCAGGTCCACTAATAAGCTTGTAAAAAAAACTATTGACAGGGGAAGGGTGGGATGGGTAACTATTAATAGGTGAATCGAAAAATTTCTCCAGCACCATAATAGTACCATTGGTAATCGTGGTAGGCCATTGATGCGAAACCCATTGCAATTGCTGAATGGTTTGCTGCACATCAATGATAGAAGCAATAGTATTCAGTGGTCTGGAAAGCAACAATCTTAAATGCTCCCTTCCTTCATTGGTCTGTGTAAAATTGAGGTGATGAAAAACAGAAAGTTCTTCTTCATTATTGAAAATGGAAAGGTCAGTAAGTGTTGTTTTGTCTACTTGCATGGGAACAGTTCAAATGGTTTGATTGCTCAATTGTATAATTGTTGTTGATTGGCAGATATGGTTGATAAAGCAATTAAACCATGCAACCATAAAGCAATTATCGTTCAAATTTGAGTCGTTGACCCTTTACAGATTCATCCCAAACGCCATTTCCATAAACTAAGTTCCCATTAACAAAAGTGTGGGTGATGGTTGCGGGAAAAGTGAAACCTTCCAATGGGCTCCAGCCGCATTTATACAGAATATTCTCTTTGGTAACTGTTGTAGGTTCATTCATGTCAACCATTACCAAATCAGCAAAATAACCTTCACGAATAAAGCCCCTTTCTTTTACTTGAAAACAAGTAGCAACAGCATGGCTCATCTTCTCCACTACTTTTTCCAAGCTTATTTTCCCTTGCTGTACATAGTTCAACATCATCAACAATGAATGTTGCACCAACGGCAGGCCAGCATGTGCTTTTTCATAAGGTTCATTTTTTTCGTCCCAAGTATGTGGTGCGTGGTCCGTAGCTATCACATCTAACTTATCATCCAACAAAGCTTGCCATAAAGCTTCACGGTTATGGGCAGCTTTAATGGCTGGATTACATTTTATTTGATTGCCCAATCTTCCATAATCATCGCTTGTAAAGTGCAAGTGGTGTACACAAACCTCGGCAGTAATTTTTTTGTCTTTCAATGGAAGCATATTACCAAAGAGTTGCAGTTCCTTCTCTGTACTGATATGGAGAATATGCAGGCGTGAGCCATTATTTTTTGCTAATTGAATGGCCTTGAAAGATGATTCAAAACATTCCTCCTCATTCCTGATAATGGGATGGTCGGAAGCATCCAATATTCCTTTCTCGTTTTTTCTTCTTTCAAAATTCTCCCTTATCATTCTTTCCTCTTCACAATGCGTAGCAATAAGTAGTTCGCTTCCTGCAAAAATTCTGTTCAAAGCAAGATGGTTATCCACGAGTAAATTTCCTGTTGATGAACCCATGAAAATCTTAATGCCACATACATCATTTTTCTTGGCATTCGTTTTCATTACCTCTTCATAATTATCATTGCTGGTGCCGATATAGAAGGAATAATTGGCCAAGGAGGTTTGATTGGCAACACTGTATTTCTCTTCCAGTAAATCATGTGTAAGTGCTGCTGGGCTGGTATTGGGCATTTCCATGAAACTGGTAACACCACCCGCTATCGCAGCCTTCGCTTCAGTAAAAATATTGGCTTTATGTGTAAGGCCTGGTTCACGAAAATGTACTTGGTCATCTATGGCTCCTGGCAACAAAAATTGATTCGTTCCATCCACTTCAATCAGCTTTTCAACGGTGTTGATAACTCCGCCCACTTTCTCTATGCGTCCATTTTTTATCAACACATCACCAGTTAGCCTATGCCCTTCGTTGATGATGGTTGTATCTTTAATGATGTAATTGTTCATCTGAATGAATTATGCTGTTTTAACCGAAATTAATATGATGCAAAGTATCAAAACTCTTTTCAAAATTGCCCTGCTTCTTTCCCCATTTGTTTCCCATGCACAAACCACTTATATAGAACAGGGCAGTAAGGATTATATCTTATTGGAACGCTTGGAAATAAAGGCAAGAACTGAAGGACTGAACAATTCTGCTGTTAGGCCATTTAATAGAAAGCTGGCAACTGCCGAAGTGGAGATGATTGATAGCCTCCAAAGGAACAGGAACAGGGTAGCAGCTTATATAACGGACATTGACCGTTATAACATGACCCGTTTTTTAATGGCAGGGAAGGAATACACACAGTCAACATCTTCCTTCAATAACAAAAAAAGTAGCTTTAACTTAATTGAGGTAAACAAGCCGAATTTTTTCTGGGTGCTCAATCCAGCAGTGCAGTACCAGCAATCATTTGAAACATACGACAAGAAAAATATTTATTTGGCATCTGCAGGTATTAACACGCACGGGTTGATTGCGAAGAAGCTAGCCTTTAATTTATACATGACAGGCAATAAAGAAGCAACGCCATATTATGTCCGTCAGTTCACGCAGGCATTCCATGCGGTGCCGGGATTCAAAAATTATAATGTTAGAGATAGTGCTGCACAGTATTTTGATGTACGGGGTTCATTGCAATGGACACTTTCAAAAGTCATAGACATGCAAGTGGGTTATGACAGGAATTTTTTGGGCAATGGGGTTCGCAGTTTATGGCTAAGCGATTTTAGTGGTAGTAACCTGTTCCTAAAAATAAACACAAGGTTGGGTAAGTTTAATTTCGAAAACCTGTACATGAAGCTATCCCCACAGTTTGGTATTGTTAAACAGGCCAATGAGAAGAAATACCTGCGTACAAACACATTGAGCGTTAATGTAACGAGATGGTTGAACGTGGCCATCTTTGATGCTGTAACCTTTGGAAGGGAGAAACAGTTTGACATGAACTATATTTTGCCATTTACGTTCCTGCGTGCTATGGAACAGCAAAGCGGAAGTCCTGATAATGCAATACTTGGGTTGAATGTAAAGGCAAACCTGAAACCCGGAATACAAGTATATGGGCAGATAGTGCTTGATGAATTTGTATTGAAGGAACTCAAAGCAAATTCTGGTTGGTGGGCCAATAAATATGGTTACCAATTTGGCGTAAAATGTATTGACATTTTCCACATAAAAAATTTGGACCTTCAAATAGAAAGCAACCGTATTAGGCCTTTTACCTATACGCACTTTGACTCTGTCTCCAACTATTCCAACTCCAACCAGCCCTTGGCACATCCTTTAGGGGCAAACTTCCAGGAATTTATCGGTATCGCACGCTATCAACCCATGAAGAAATTGTTCATTCAATGCAAGGCCATTTATTATTACCAAGGACTTGATTCTCTTGGACACAACATGGGCAGTAATATATTAAGGGACTACAATACACGCGACCGCAACTATGATTGGCGAATAGGCACTGGCGATGAAGCAAGGTGCATTTATCTATCAACCAATGCCTCTTATGAAATGAGGGAAAATTTATTTATAGATGCTGGGGTTACTATTAGGAATTACAAACTGGCTTCTGGTAGTAAACAGAACACTACCCTTTTCAATATTGGCTTTAGATGGAATATCGCCGGTAAAAGGGAATTTGATTTTTAAAAGAATAAAATAGAAATGATGAAAGTTTCAACCAACATATTTATTGGCTTATTTGTTTTGTTTTCTTTTTCATCCACTGCCCAAACATCTTATATGGTATTGGGTGGCAAGGAAGAAATTATTTTGAACAGACTGGAAATAAAAACAAGGACCAAAACGCTTTCTTTCTCAACCGTTAAACCTTATAATAGAAGGGATGTGGTAAAAGATGTGGAACTGTACGATAGTCTTTATAATGCAGGGGATAAACGTTCAGGAAAGCTTACAGAAGTTGATAAGTACAATATGCAACGACTGCTGATGAACAATAGTGAATGGAGCAAGCCAAGGGAAACGTACATCAGTGAAAAGCCAATCTTGAAAACCTTCTACCAGACAAGGGGAAACATGGTGGAAATAAGAAACAAGGACTTTATCTTAATAGCCAACCCGATCATCCAGTATCAACAAGGAAGCAAAGGAGGCAATAGCAACAGCACTTTCATCAACCAACGTGGTGCAGTAATGCGTGGAATTATTGGTGGTAATTTGGGGTACAGTTTTTATTTTACCGAGAACCAGGAGCGGCAGCCAACTTACATGCAGGAATGGGTAGCCAAATACAATGCAGTGCCTGGTGCAGGATACATTAAAGGCTTTAAAGTTTCAGGATATGATTATTTTGATGTTCGTGGAAGTGTTAACTGGAAAATGGCTAAATGGATGGACATGCAATTGGGTTACGGCAGGAACTTTATTGGTGATGGTTTCAGGAGTTTATTGTTAAGTGATTTCAGTACCAATGCTATGTTTTTAAAAGTGAATACACACATTGGCAAGTTTAATTATGAGAACCTTTTTATGGAATTGGTAGGCCTGCATAGAAGGGGCAGCGACTATGTTTATCCAAGAAAATATTTCAGGATGAGCCATTTAAGTTACCATGCTACCAAGTGGCTGAATATTGGTTTATTTGATGGTTTAATGCTAGGTAAAACAGATGAAATAAGCTTGAAGCTATTCAACCCTATTATGTACACAAACTTTAAGGATAAAAATGCCCCTGTACAAGACAAGAGCTATACTGGTTTTGATATAAAGGCCAACCTTGCGAAGAGCTTTCAGGTATACGGCCAATTGATGGTTGACAAATTGAAAACAGATGAACTGAAAAATGATTGGTGGGGCAATAAGTTTGGCTACCAAGCAGGTCTGAAATACATCGATGCCTTTGGTGTGAAGAATGTGGACATTCAGCTGGAAACCAATGTGGTAAGGCCTTTCACTTATTCTTCCACAGATTCTGCTACCAGCTATTCCCATTACAACCAGCCTCTGGCCCATCCCCTTGGCTCCAACTTTTCAGAATATATTGTTATAGTGAAATACCAGCCACTCAAGCAACTGTACTTTGAAGCAAAAGCCATTTATTATAGACAAGGTTTGGACAGCTCCATTGGTGGGGTTAAACAGAACTATGGAAATAATATTTTTACCTTTAACAATACGAGGCCATTCGATAATGGTTGGAATGTGGGCACAGGTGATTTGACCAAATGCACCATCATTACCTTCCTGGCAAGCTATGAGATAAAGGAGAACCTGTTTTTTGATATTTCATTTCTTTCACGTCAGTATAACCGCATGTCAACAGGTAATGCAAGTACCAGTGTTTTGTCAGCGGGCATAAGATGGAATATTGGTCGTAGGGAGTTTCTTTTTTAATGTAACCTTGCAATAAAATAGTTGGTGAAGAAGGTAATTATTACAGGTAATGCACATGAAGTTTTGATTAATAAACTTCAATCGAATGGTTATGAAGTTTTGTATCAACCAGAAATAAGTTATGCTGAACTTGAAACGAAAGTTGGCGATGTTGAAGGCATTGTAATCACCACAAGAATCAAGATTGATAGTAATATTATTAATAAATCCCCCAAACTGAAATGGATTGGAAGATTGGGTAGTGGCATGGAGCATATTGATGTGGCCTATGCAGAAAGTAAAGGCATCAATTGCATCAGCACACCAGAAGGAAACAGAAATGCCGTGGCTGAACAAACATTGGGTTTGCTGTTGAACCTAATGAACAAAATTACCTGGAGCTTTGAAGGCCTGAAAGAAGGCAAATGGCTAAGGGAACAAAGTAGGGGAGATGAAATAAGTGGCAAAACCATTGGTATTATTGGTTTTGGCAATACGGGAAGTGCATTTGCAAAACTACTATCATCATTTGATGTAACTGTATTGGCTTATGACAAATACAAATCTGGATTTGCCAAAGAGTTTGTAAAAGAAGCAACAGTTGATGAGATTGCTCATGAAGCAGATGTAATTAGTTTGCACTTGCCATTAACAGAAGAAACATTTCATTATGCCAATGATGCATTCTTTAATTCATTGGAAAAGCAACCTTATTTTTTGAACTCTTGTAGAGGGAAGGTAATGGACACCAATGCAGTTATTGGTGCTTTGAAAAACAGCAAAATAAAAGCTGCTGGTATTGATGTTTTGGAAAATGAAAAACTGTCATCTTACACTATAGACGAAAAAGAAAATCTGGATTGGTTACTGTATCAACCCAATGTTGTAATCACCCCACACACTGCAGGCGTAACACATGAAGGTTTCTATAAAATGAGCAATATACTAGCTGAGAAGCTAAGTTTATAAATTTGAACAAACACTTAAAATACTTCTATTACATTTGCCACCCGGCCTTGTAGTACAATGGATAGTATATGAGTTTCCGAAGCTCCGGATCCAAGTTCGATTCTTGGCAAGGCCACATAAAAAAAGTCCTGCAACTTGCAGGACTTTTTTTATGTCAATTAGTTCAGAAATTATACTGCAAAACTCTCTCCACAGCCACAGCTTCTACTTGCATTTGGGTTGTCAAAATAAAAACCTTTACCATTCAGTCCATCACTGAAATTAAGCTCTGTATTCACCAAGTAAAGAAAACTCTTTAAATCAGTTACAACCTTTACACCATTGTCATCAAACACTTGGTCCATTGGTTTTACTTCATTGTCAAAATCCAATTTATAACTTAAGCCGCTGCACCCACCACCAACTACACCAACCCTCAAAAAATAGGATGGGTCATTGGCAACGCCTGCTTCTTCCATCAGTTTCACAACCTTGGCTTTGGCTTTATCGCTAACGTATATTGAGTTGTCTGTTGCTACCATTTTTAATTATTTTGAATGATAAATTTTGAATTTTAAATGAAAAATAATTCAACATTTAGAATTCAAATTCAGCATAATAATTAGTGAACTCCTTTTTCTTCAAAAACCAACTGCTCTAAACCGTTCTTTACACGGTAATCATTAATGGCTGCTTTAATAGCATCTTCTGCCAAGACTGAACAGTGAATCTTAACTGGAGGAAGGTTCAACTCTTCTACAATATCCATATTGTCAATGGCAATAGCTTGGTCAACGGTTTTTCCTTTCAACCATTCTGTAGCCAAAGAAGAAGATGCAATGGCAGAGCCACAACCAAATGTCTTGAATTTCGCATCCTTGATAACACCAGTGGCATCATCCACTTCAATTTGCAAACGCATAACGTCACCACATTCTGGTGCACCCACTAAACCAGTTCCCACGTTTTTGCTTGCTTTATCTAAAGTCCCTACATTCTTAGGGTTACTATAATGATCGATTACTTTTTCTGAATATGCCATGTCTTTTATTTTTAAATGTTGATTGTAAATTTTAAATGAAGAAAATTAAAGTTGAAATTCAACATTTAAAATTTAATCATTCAAAATAATTTTAGTGATGTGCCCACTCAATGCTGTTCAAATCAATTCCTTCCTTATACATTTCCCATAAAGGGCTCATGTCCCGCAACTTCAAAACAGTTTCGCTAATAGCTTTTATGGTATAATCTACTTCTTCTTCTGTAGTAAACCTGCTCAATCCAAAACGCAGCGAACTATGTGCCAAATCATCGCCTAAACCCAATGCCTTTAACACATAACTAGGTTCCAATGAAGCAGAAGTACAAGCTGAACCGGAACTAAGGGCAATGTTTTTATTGAAGCCCATCAACAACCCTTCACCTTCCACATGTTTAAAAGAAATATTGGTTACATGTGGCAAACGATGTTCTGGCGTGCCATTAATATAAGCTTCTTCCAGTTTCATCAATTCAGTTTCCAATTTATCCCTCAATACAGAAATACGTTTTGCATCTTCATCCATTTCCAAACGGCAGAGTTCACAAGCTTTGCCAAAACCAACAATCCCAGGAACATTTAATGTACCACTTCTCATACCCCTTTCATGGCCGCCGCCATCCATTTGGGCAGTAACCTTTACACGCGGGTTTTTACGTCTAACATATAAGGCTCCAATACCTTTAGGACCATACATTTTATGACCAGTAAAAGTCATTAAATCAATGCCATCCTTATTTACATCAACAGGTATCTTTCCTACTGCCTGTGTGGCATCTGTAAAGAAAAGGACACCATGCTTTTTAGCAATAGTTGCAATCTCCCTTATTGGTTGAACCACACCAATTTCATTATTGGCATACATAATGGAAACCAAAATTGTAGTTGGCTTGATGGCTGCTTCCAATTCAGCCAAATCAATCAGCCCATTTTCCTTTACCTCAAGATAAGTTACCTCACCGCCTAATTTCTCAATATGCTTGCAGGTGTCCAAAACAGCCTTGTGTTCTGTAGTAGCAGTAATGATATGGTTACCCTTACTGGCATACATTTCATACACTCCCTTAATGCCAAGATTATCACCCTCTGTAGCTCCAGAAGTGAAAATAATTTCCTTGGGGTCAGCACCAATCAATTTGGCCACTTGTTCCCTTGCATAATCCACAGCCTCTTCAGCTTCCCAACCAAAAGGGTGGTTGCGGCTGGCAGCATTGCCAAAATGTTGGGTAAAATATGGAATCATCGTCTCCAAAACCCTCGGGTCCATAGGAGTGGTGGCATTGTTATCTAAGTAAATCGGTAGCTTCAACATAAACGCTGTATTAATTTCTTTTTTATTCAATGGCGAAAATACTGCTTTTGGAAGTATAATTTTGAGGGGAATAAATGGCAAAGGCTTATTTTCCCCAAATCGAAATGGAAACCTACCCAAAACATCAAACATGCTAAAGGTTGAACATATAGGCATTGCAGTAAGGGATTTCGCTGCAAGCATACCGCTTTTTGAAAGCCTCTTAAACACAGAATGCTATAAAAAAGAAGCCGTGGAAAGCGAAAATGTACAGACGGCTTTCTTCAAAACTGGCGATACCAAAATTGAACTACTGGAAAGTTCTGCTCCTGATGGCGTAATTGCAAAATTTATTGACAAGAAAGGGGAAGGTATTCATCATATTGCTTTTGAAGTAAAGGACATAGAAACTGAAATGAAAAGGCTGCAGGGTGAAGGTTTCATCTTGCTAAACGAAACTCCCAAAAAAGGAGCAGATAATAAGCTCGTCTGCTTTCTTCATCCAAAGGGAACAAATGGCGTGTTAATTGAGCTATGCCAGGAGATTATTTAAAATTAAAAGGTAGTACGATGAAAATGAAATTGCTCTTTACGCTAGCTACAAGCTGGTTATTGATGATAACAGGTGGCTGCCAAAATGGTCCGTCGGTTAAAAAAGAAAGCACCGCTCCTGCAACTGATGAAGCAAAAAAATACAATCTCGATAAGATAAAACTCCCTGAAGGTTTTTCCATTTCCGTGTATGCCGAAGTGCCTGATGCAAGGAGCTTATGCTGGGGTGCAAAAGGAACCCTGTTTGTGGGCAATAACCGTGAGGATAATGTATATGCAGTGGTTGATGAAAACAAGGATGGCAAAGCGGATAAAGTATATGTCGTCGCAAAAGACCTGACCATGCCCAATGGTGTGGCTTTTAAGGATGGCAGTTTGTATGTTTCTGCACTGGATAAAATCTACCGCTACGATAATATAGAAGATAACTTATCAAGTCCTCCAGCAGGCGTATTGGTGACAGATAAGTACCCCAATAAATCACACCATGGCTGGAAGTTCATCGCTTTTGGGCCAGATGGGAAATTGTATGTTCCAGTAGGGGCTCCTTGCAATGTTTGTGAAGAAAAGGACTCCATTTTTTCCACCATTACCAGCATCAATGCTGATGGAACGAATAGGGAAATCTATGCAAAGGGGATAAGGAATTCTGTTGGATTTACTTGGCACCCCGATACAAAAGAAATGTGGTTTACTGACAATGGAAGGGATTTAATGGGCGATGACAAGCCTTTCTGTGAACTGAATTATGCACCAAAAAAAGGGATGCACTTTGGCTTCCCCTATGTTCATCAAGGCGATATCCTTGACCCTGAATTTGGTAAAGGAAAAAACACTAAAAATTATACGGCACCTGCGTTAAAAGTTGGTCCGCATGTGGCTCCATTGGGACTTCGTTTTTACACTGGCCATATGTTCCCTACAGCATACAAAAACAGGATTTTCATTTGTGAACATGGTAGCTGGAACCGAAGCAAGAAAGCAGGCTACAAAGTGGGCATGGCCATTTTGGAGGGCAATAAGGTAGTGGATTACAAGCCTTTTGTGGAAGGCTTTCTACAACAAGGAGAGAAGGTTTTTGGCCGTCCTGTGGATTGCATCGTAGCTGCTGATGGCTCTTTGTTAATTAGTGATGATTATGCAAATGTTATTTATAGGGTTTCCTACAAGCAATAATTTCCTATTTTTTTCATAAACGTAAGTTGCTTTGAAGGATCTAAGCACTGTTTCCAACAGCTAAAATATTGATGATTTTTACAAGCTGGGAACAATCTTTGCCCCAGCGGTATTATCATTGATAATCAATATCCACTGCCTTTTGGCAGATCGCAAAAAGTTCAGCAGTTGTAGGGCTTTTGCTGCCGACCTAACCTGTTTGAGTAGATTTAAGTAATTCAAAATGCTAAGAAAAAAGTGCTAAATTTTTTTTCTTAGCATTTTTTTCAGCAAAAGTTTCAATGGTTTTGACTGGTGCAGTTCAATGCAAATGAAAATCGCTTTAAGTGCCTCTAGTTGACAGCATGCTTTAATTTTTCAATACTATTCATTCCCCTCAATACTTAACAGAAACGTTAAGCTATTTTCAACAATTAGTCTAAGGCACAATGATTGATTCTTTGATGTTGGATTTGATAAAACAAATAAAACAGTAGAACATGAAAAAGTTATTGCTTATCTGCGTACCTGTACTTGTATTAGTAGCAGCATGCAGCAATTCAAAAGTTACCAGCAGTTGGGTAGATCCAAATACAAAAGGCCCATTAAAGAAAGTAATGGTTGTGGCATTGCTCAATAACAAGGACCGTAACTTAAAACAGCAAATGGAAGATCAGTTGGCGCAGGAACTTACGGCACAAGGCATTGTTGCCACAACTGCGTATCATGATTTCGGCCCGAAAAGCTTTGAAGGATTAAAAGAAAAACAAGTAATTAATAGACTAAAAAATAGTGGAATAGATGGTGTGATTACTGTTGTATTGCTCAACAAAAGCAAAGAGCAAAATTATGTGCCGGGAAATGTGCAGTACCAGCCACAAACTGTTTATGTAAGGCGGAGCCGTTTCTATGGATACTATGCCACTTATTACGATAGAATTTATACTCCGGGATATTATGAAACAAACACCAACTACTTCTTTGAAACCAACTTATATGATGTTAGCAGGAACAAATTATTATATTCTGCACAGTCAGAAAGTTTTGATCCATCCTCTGTAGATAAAATGGCCGATAACCAATCAAAGGTCATTGTGAAAGATATGAAGAAGAAAGAAGTGCTGTAGGGTTAACAATGATAGGGAAATGCAAAGCAACTAGTATAAGCTTTCATTTCCCTGTTTTATGTTTAGAACGTAGGACATTTAATGCCCTTTTCACTTCTCTGCCCAATAAATATGAGGGAGAGTTCAAAACTGCCATTTTTGGGTGCATTAAGCTTAACCCCATTGGTAACAATATCATAGCTTAAACCAAGTTGCATGTTGCCCCAAGTAAGGCCAACATAAGGAATGACAGCATCTTCTAGCCTGTACCATGCACCTGCAGTAAAATAGTTTGATTGATAAGTATTACCAGTTGGAATCAAGAAAGAATAAGCGGCACCTGCAATAGCATCATATGAAGCACCTTGGTACATGAAATTTCCAGAAATGGAAACGCCGTCATTATTGTCCAGCAATTTATTGTAGCCACCATTAACTGCTAAACGCATGGCAACATCCTCTTCAAAACCCGTTTTGTTGAAACTTAATTTTTCATCCAAAAAATTATAGGTTGCCACACCCAAATAAGCTTTCTCTGTTTCAGTATTTCTTTGAAACATGGCCCCAACACTAAAATTGCCATAATTGTTTTTTCCTGCAAAAGCCTCCCCACTTGCCACACTTGTATTGAAGCCGCCACTCATAAATTGACTGGCAAAAGTGAGCTTACTATAATCCAATCTTTTCTGTGCATATACAGCATTAAAGCCAAGTCCAATATTGTTTTCGCCATATTCATCCAGTGCCATATGGTACGCAATGCCACCAGATAGGTAAGTGCTTTTCAATGCACCTGCACTACTGGCATCACTCAAAGCCATAATGGAAAATGCCAATTTATTCTCTTGGCGAATTTTATTAGGAAGCAAAAAGCCTTCAACGGAAACTGTTGTGGTAGTAAAAGGTGCACCCACATTCCACCATTGCGTGCGGTAGTTGGCAGCCACACGCACATTGCCATTGAACACACCTGTATTTGCAGGGTTCAGTGTGGCAGGGGAAGCAAAGTATTGTGAGAAATGTGGATCCTGAGCAAGGCCCATCAAACTCGCTGACATGCAAATTAAAAACAGTACGCTCTTCATCGCCTTCATCTTATCTTATCAAAATAGTGTTGCCACCGTTACGAATCAAAATGCCATTATCATCAATTCCTTCTGCTACCCACGCATAAGTATCAGAAGGCTGGAGGAGCCCTTTGTAGAATCCATCCCAGCCACTTTTTTCATTGGTGGTGGAGAATACCAGATTGCCCCAACGGTTATACACCCTGAAAAATTTGAACTCCCGTATGCCAACAGGTATAGCATATAAAACATCGTTCAGTCCATCTTTGTTTGGTGTGAATGCAGATGGTACCAGCACTTCACTTTTCTTGAAAATACGCACAAACAAACTATCTGTTGTTTGGCAACCAGATGGGGTAATAATATTAACTCCATAGTGCCTTTCTGCAGTGGGTTTCAGTATTGGCGAACTTGTTTGCGGATTGGTCAAATCAATGGTTGGCTGCCAATCAAAGAAAGCCCCAATATTTCTGGCATTCAGCGTATAACTATTGTTCACCACAGCATTGATGGCTGGGTAATTAATCCCTATAGGAGGCAGCTCAATCTGTATTATTTTTTCCTTGCTTACCACTTGTGAGGGGCAAAGGGTAGAGGTGGCCGTTAGCTTAACCTTGTATTGTCCTGCAAAATTATAAACTGATTGGGGGTTGGTTAATATGGATGTTGGCATACTGTTGCCAAAATCCCAAAGGTAACTGGCATTGTTACCATTACCTGGATTAGTAGTATTACTAAACGAAACAGTTTTGTAAATACAGTGAGAATCCCAAGCGAAATCCGGTTTGGGCAAAGTTCTTTCTATGATAAAAACAGTATCCAAAGAAGCAGCACGGCAATTGAATTGGTTAATGGCATCCACTGTATAATAAGCCTCCTTCAGTGCGTAATAGCTAGCAGATGTTGCACCTGCAGCCGCAACGCCGTTTTTGAACCACTGGTAAGAAACGCCACCCGATGCCGTAAGTTTCAAAGAATCTCCCTCACAAAGGAAATGGCTGCCCTTATTCGTAATGGTACCCACTGGACTTGGATTTGTAGCTACTGTTTTGACGATGGTGTCAGAACAGGTTAACAATGGATTGATGACATTATCAACTATTAACCGAACAGAAAAAGGTGAAACCGTAGCATAAGTATGCGATGGTGCATTGGAAGTACTCGTTCCACCATCACCAAACAACCAGGCATATTGATAAGTAGCTCCAGTTGGAACCCCACCAAAAATAAAGTCATTGCCTGCCAAACATTGCGATGCCGCATTTACGGTGAATACAGCCCCGGGATTTTTATACACCTCCACTGTCTTTGGAATAGTATCTGTACAGCCATTTTCTGTTGTTGTGGCAACCAGTTTCACCACATAATTGCCTGCAATGCCATAATGGGCACTGGCATTGGTTTGTGTAGAAATATTGCCATTGCCCAAAATCCATTCATAGGTTAAAGCTGTAGGGAATGTGCTGCCATTAGTAAATTGGTATAGATTGTTTTTCTCACACTGCTGAATATTGGATGAAACAGTAAAATCAGCAACAGGATGTTGGAACAGGTATGCTTTCTTGGTAATTGTATCCCTACATCCTTTATCTGTAATCGCAATTAACTGAACTGGATAGTTTAACGCATAAGTTGCGTAATTTTTTATTGGATTTTGTTGGGCACTTGTAGTTGCATCCCCAAAATTCCAGTCCCAAGTTAGCAGACCATTATAAACACTGTTATCTGTAAAGGAGAAACTATTGTTCCTTAAACATTGGGTAGTGTCGTTGATAGTGAAAGCAGCAACAGGGTTCGCATTCACAAAAACAGAGTGGCTAATGCTATCAATGCAACCAGCACCGCCAGAGGCAACAAGCTTAACAGTATAAGTTCCCAATGTAGCGTAAGAATGCTGTGGTTCAAACTGTGTGGAAGTTGTTCCGTCGCCAAAATCCCACTTGTAAGTCAACGTCCCCGTACTGCTACTGGTGTTTCTGAATTTAAAAATATTGTCCCTGAAACATTGGTTATCGCCTGTGTAATAATCAAAAGCAGGTGTAGGCTTTGTTTCAACGATGATGGTTTGGGAAACACTGTCCTTACAGGCAGTATTGTTGCTTTGTATCACCAATAGTTTAATATGGTAAGTGCCTGCTGTTGCATAAATATGTGTTTCAGTAGGACTGGTATTGGAACTATTGCCATCATCAAAATACCAAGTATAGGTTACAGGTGAACCGTAAGCTCCAGAAGTATTTTGGACAGTGTAATTGTTATTTACAAAACATTGGTTCACTGCAGAAGTAATATTGAAACTAACCGGTGGATTGGGCAGTACTGTTAGTGTTTGTACTGCCGAAGTATCGGAACAGCCTGCATTGTTAAACGTAACCAATTGAACCGAATAAGTGCCTGCTGCTAAATAGGTATGTGTTGCATGTTGTGCAGTGGAGTTTGTATTGTCACCAAAAAGCCACTTATAAGTTAAAGCGGAGCCATCGCTAATAGTGGATGTATTGGTAAAAGAAAAAGCATTGGCACTTAAACAGACCGGCGTAGCATCCACGGTAAACGTAGCAGATGGTTTTGGTCTCGCTGTTAATGTGGTGGTAACAGTATCGTCGCAACCAAAACCAGGGTAAGGAAACAACGCAATATTCAAGTCTGTACCATTGGGAGGGGCCGGCGATAAAGTAATCGTTTGACCTGTACCCAACAAAGTGCTATAACTGCTGTTGTACCACTTATAGGTCTGGTAGCCTGGAGGGCCTGTTAGTGTTACCGAACTTGCCCCTTCACAATAATTGGAGCCATTAATGATGCTTACAATCCCATCACAATTAGGTACAACATCTATATAGGCATATCCAAAATGCCCAGCAGGTGTACAGTTCTGGCGGGTAAATTCCAAGATGAGTGTTTGTCCTTGATAACCCGCTAGATTTACTGTTACCGGCGTCCAAGGCTTATACCTTACAGGGGCACCATTCACCAATTGCGGATTTCCATTCACTGTATAATCAAAAAAACCGGGCAGGTTTGCAGCAGCAGTAAAATCATAGTTGGCACAACCAGAAATTAATTGATTGGAACTTGCATTATAAATCTTGGCTTGGAATCTCGGTTGCTGGGTTGGTGTATGACCAAGGTCATTAAATACAACTGCGTAATAGTATATTAGGCTGAAATTGGTTTGCGAAGCAGGTATAGTAAATGTATAGCGGACTTTATCGGCCAGCCCCCCTCCACCACTAGCGGCAGTAATACTTGTATTCCCCAACTTAATGGAGTAATTGCTGCCGTTGGGACATAAAACAGGGAATCTACCATATTGATCCACGGCAGGAGATGAGCTTGCCGACATAACAGTATGCCTTCCATTTATGGGTGATACTGCTGTAGCCGGAATTGCAACAAAACTATTATCTCCCGCCACCACCCTCGAAGCACCTGTGAAACATTGCCAACCAGTAAAGTCACCATTCTCAAAATCCATATTTGGTGGGCAGGCATCCAATGTGCGGTTGCCGTTGTTATTGGAAGGCAAATTGCTAGTATCATTAATTACAGTGGTTCTGCCATTTTCGATAAATGAAATAGTACGGTGGGGCTTAAACTTCCAGATTGGTTTCTGGGCAAGCAACTGGTTACTTGCAATTAGGAAGAAGGCAAAAATTAATCTTTGCACAGGTAGTTTTTTATTCAACAATGCCACAACAAATAGGTTTAAGTCTAGAATTAAAATTTGAATATACAATTTCAAGGCAAGAAAAACGAACGGTTATCGGCTTACAAACCCAATTTCTCAATAGCAGTTTGAGCTGCCACTTGGCTTGCATCTTTTTTATTGAAGCCCTTTCCATGGGCAACAATTTCACCATCTATAACAGCATTAATCGTAAATATCCTGCGGCCACCCTCCAATTTTTCTTCTACCATATCGAAGGATAGGGTTTTGCCGTTTTTGGCTGCCCAACCAATTAATTTGTTTTTGAGATTGATATCGATAGCCTCTAAATCATCCACGAACATATGTGGTATCAATATTTGCTTCAGTACCCATAATTGGGTTTTTTTGTAACCCTTATCCAAATAGATGGCACCTACCACAGCTTCCAGCGTATTTCCAAAGATCTGGCTCCCACGCAGGGCATTATCAAATTTGTTGAATAGTGTAATTTTCTTCAGCCCCATTTTCAGTGCAATATCATTCAATTGTTGGCGGTTCACCATCTTGCTCCTCATTTCAGTTAGGAAACCTTCACCCTTGTAAGGGTAACGTTTAAACAGGTAGTCTGCTACAATAGCACTCAATATGGCATCGCCTAAATATTCCAAGCGTTCATTATTCTCGTCTGGCGTATCCTTTACACTTCTATGGCTGAGGGCAGTAGTGTATAAAACAATATTGCCCGGCTTCAAACCAAGCACATTGGCTATTTGCTTCTCGAATGAGGAGGGCTTTACTGAACTGAAAAAATTCCTGATTATTTGCACGGAAGCAAGATAATATTTAATTGATTATGTAAAAATAATTGTAGGCCCAACAAAAAATGCAAATCATCATGATTTGCATTTAGTCTTTATGATACAGTAAAAATTTATCCCTTGTACTTTTTCACAATAACACAAGCATTATGTCCACCAAAGCCAAACGTATTGCTCAAAGCAGCATTCACTGTTCTTTTTTGTGCTTTATTGAAAGTAAAATTCAATTTCGAGTCAAGTTCGGGATCGTCCGTAAAATGGTTAATGGTTGGGGGAACGATATCATGTACCACCGCCATAATACTTGCAATAGCTTCAATGGCACCTGCTGCACCAAGGCAGTGACCTGTCATGCTCTTTGTGGAACTAATATTCAAACTGTACGCATGTTCACCAAAAACGGCTGAAATAGCTTTCAGTTCAGCACCATCACCAATAGGCGTACTTGTGCCATGTGTATTGATGTAATCAATTTCTTCCGGCTTCATTTCCGCATCTTCCAAGGCAGCAATCATCACATTCCTTGCACCTAAACCTTCTGGATGTGGAGCGGTAATATGGTGGGCATCAGCAGTGGCACCGCAGCCAACAATCTCGCAATAAATTTTTGCACCACGGGCCTTCGCATGTTCCAGTTCCTCCAAAATCAGCACACCGGCAGCTTCTCCCATTACAAAGCCATCACGGTCCTTATCATAGGGGCGTGATGCTGTTTTGGGGTCAGCATTGTTTTCGCTCATTGCCTTCATTGCATTGAAACCACCAACACCGGCCTCACTGATAACTGCCTCACTGCCGCCTGAAACAATAATATCAGCCTTGTTCAAACGGATTAAGTTGAAAGCATCCATAATGGCATTCGTGCTGCTTGCACAGGCACTAACAACAGCGAAATTTGGTCCTCGCAAATTGTGCCTCATGCTTATTTGTCCAGCAGCAATATCCAAAATCATTTTAGGGATAAAAAAAGGATTGAAACGTGGCGTACCATCGCCTTTGGCAAACTCAACCACCTCATGCTGAAAAGTAATCAGGCCACCAATACCGCTTGCAAAAACAACACCCACTCTATCGGGGTTGATATTGTCCTTGGTAAGACCGGCGTCGGCCATTGCCTGGTCACTGGTTATTAGGGCAAATTGTGTAAAGCGGTCAATCTTTCTGGATTCCTTCCTATCAAGGAAATTGGTAGGCTCAAAATTCTTTACCTCACAGGCAAACTTTGTACGGAACTTGGCTGCATCGAACTGGGTAATCATATCGGCCCCAGAAACACCATTAATTAAACCACTCCAGTATTCTTCCAAATTATTGCCAATAGGTGTTAATGCACCTATGCCTGTAACAACTACTCTTTTTAATTCCATATACAAGTTTGTTTAACTGTCTGTATTGCTCAGTAAAGCTTTGCTGTAGAAATTCTGCTTTATCAGGATACCGATAGGCGGTGCAACAGCTACTAAACAGTAATACAGACGTTCGTAATACAAATATATTACGAAACAGTATCCCCTTTAATTGATAATCCGCCAAACCTTTGGCTGGTGCCTAAAGTTTGGCGGACAATTTCTTATTCAGGTTGAAGTCCCGAATACCCGGGATTACTTGGCGTGTTCTTCCAAATAAGCTACAGCTTGACCAACAGTCGTGATGGTTTCAGCTTGCTCGTCAGGAATTGAGATATTGAATTCTTTTTCAAATTCCATAATCAATTCAACGGTATCCAAAGAATCGGCACCGAGGTCGTTAGTGAAAGAAGCTTCATTCGTTACTTCTGCTTCATCTACGCCTAACTTGTCGACAATAATTTTCTTCACTCTTGTTGCGATGTCTGACATTGTAATAAGTTTTGTTACAGCGGCAAAAATAGAGTTTTTGGTTAAAAAGCAAGGGGTATTATAAATTTTGTTTCCACATTGCTTTCGAGGATAATTTTAAGTACAGTTAAAGGCACAATTGTGTTTTACGGCATCAATCATTTCATAAAACTTTCTTATAGCAAAAATTAGCTGCTTTACTTCCCCATAAAAAAAGCTTTCCTTTTTTCTAGGAATGCAGTTGTCCCTTCTTTCATGTCATCTGTACCGAAACAGTTGCCAAAGGCATTTATTTCTTCTGCAAAACCATTCTTGCCTTCATCCCAAACAGCATTGGCAGCAGTAATGCAAGCGGCAATGGCCAAGGGTGCCTTTGTATTGATAACAGATAAAAGCGAAACGGCCTTATTCAATAATTCCTCCTGTGGCACCACATAATTTACCAAGCCATATTGCAAGGCGGTAGCAGCATCAATAAGGGCAGCAGAAATTAATAGTTCTATCGCCCTTCCCTTACCAATCAGTTGCACCAAGCGTTGCGTTCCCCCATAACCCGGTATCAAACCAAGGTTCACCTCTGGCTGGCCAAACTTCGCGTTATCACTTGCTATCCTGAAATGGCAAGCCATAGCCAGTTCGCATCCACCTCCCAAAGCAAAACCATTTACACAGGCAATAACAGGTTTGGGTGACCGCTCAATTTTCAGGAAAACATCCTGGCCCCTTTTCGCAAGCACCTTCCCCTCCTCAACCGATAGTGCACCAAACTCTGTTATATCTGCACCTGCTACAAATGCCTTGGTACCAGAGCCAGTTATAATAACAGATTTTATTTCAGCTTGGCTATATACTTCATCCATCGTATGATCAAGGTCTGTAAAAACATCCTTGTTCAGGGCATTTAATTTATCGGACCGATTAATCGTAATCGTGAAAATTCCATTCTCCAAATGGGTCAGTAAAGTTTGGTAAGGCATATAGTTTTTGTTTTGCCAACGCAAGATAATCACACAAAAACATTTGCCTGAAACAGATTTTCTATCTTCATGCTATGAATATCCTACAACTGATTGCTTACACAGGTATTTTCATCTTTGCCATTACGGGAGCCTTAAAGGCACGCACCCACAAGATGGATATTTTTGGTGCGGTGGTCATTGCATTTGCTACCGCCTATGGTGGAGGAACAGTGAGGGATTTATTGATTGGCATCAGACCTGTGAACTGGGTGAACGACTATCTAGCATTGGGTTTAGTACTTGGTGCTGTTATCATAGTCTTCTTGTTCAACACCAATATAAGCAAATTCAGGAAGACCATTTTTTTTACGGATGCCATTGGCATAGGCATGTTCACAGCAGCCGGAATAGAAATAAGTTTAGGTGCAGGTTTAAATGAGGGTTATGCTGTTATCATGGGTGTTATCACAGCCACATTCGGTGGATTGGTGGCAGATATTTTAAGCAATGAAATTCCCACGCTTTTAAGAAGGGGGGAACTGTATGCAACAGCCTGTTTGGCTGGTGCCACTGCCTATATTGGCTTAAAGGAAATAGGTCTTGAAAAGAATACCAACCTTTTTATTTGTGTTTTAATCGTTGTTGCATTAAGGATATTAAGCAAAAGAAAAAGGTTGACCCTGCCCGAAATTTAGTGGGGCATTGTATAAAGCTAGCAATTCGCAATTAATTTGCACAACAAGCAACAAAGCAACAAAGCAACCAAGTGCTTAATGCCAATTTCAAACAAAAAAAGTCTTCGGTCAATGCCAAACACCTTGTTCAGGTTAAATCCGTTAATTAACGGACTTGACTGAACAAGGTGCGAAGAAGAATAAAAGCAGGCGTAGTTAGATCAGATTAAAATAGGATAAGGATATGGATTGGATTTCTAGAATATTGGATTTTAAATTGCCTGTTTTTTAGTTGTTTAGCTTTTCTAGGAAATTGGATAAAGGATATTTGGAAGGATATTGGATTTTAAAATTTACTTGCTTTACTATTGGTTGGTGTTTTCTTTTACTGTTGATAACCTGTAATCCTCTTTTGGATTTACTGCTGTTTGCTCATCAGGAACTTTTTGCAAAGCCGTTTCCTGAACAGCATTATCTGCAACTGTGGGTTTGGATCCCATTTCATCAAATTGGCTTTTTGCAAAAAGTGCAACTGCCGCATAAAACGCAAGCTTGGCAAAGGCCATCATAATAACCTGCTTGCGTTTTATCTTCTTTGTCTTTTTCACTGGTTAAAAGGTTTTTGTAAGGATGTTTACTTGTTGTTGACGGTGTAAAATTGTTCCCGAAACCGCCTACAGTAAAATTTACTATGCTGAATTGTGTGGAATTTCCAATGAAGCGTAGCAGGATAATGCTGGAATGAAATGATTAATTCTATTTTATGGGATATTTTCTTTCTTTTTTGCAAGAATTTAGAATACTTGATGCTGTTTATTGCGGCATTTTTTTGATAAAACGTTGCATGTTCCAATAATGTTTTGTAGGCTCGGCTTATCACATAAAAAATACGCTTCAATCAACTGATGCCACTCTTGACTTAGCAAAATTTTTATCAGGTACCGAACCCGTCTCAATTTTGGTTCTTAAATTCAATTATGTTTAAACGGAACATCGCTTCATTAACTAACTTAATCATTGAACGGAAGCTACTGCCAGGAATCCTGTATTTCTTGTTTCTCCCTTTTAATGCCCAATCAATTTGCCACTAACAATAGGCTGGCAATACTTTATTTAATCCTTTCACTTTAGCTAGCCATATGACCGACAAACAAATAATATTAATCAAAAACAGTTGGAAGATTTTCAGGGGCATTGCCCCCGGATTGGTAGGCGAAGTGTTTTACAGCAGGTTATTCATGATGATGCCCTCCTTGAAATCCATGTTCAGCAATTCCATGACCGACCAGTACAAAAAGCTTACAGACATGCTAAGTTTCGTTGTGGCGAGGTTGGAAAAATTGGATGAGGTTGCAGCACCAGCAGGTGAACTTGCCATACGCCACATACAATATGGTGTAAAGCCCGACCATTACAAATTGGTTGGGCAGGCTCTATTATGGACTTTGGAAAAAGGTTTGGGCAAGGATTGGAATGATGAATTGAAAGAAGCATGGACTGCATGTTATACCATTTTGGCAGATACAATGATTGCGGCAGCTTATGGCGACAATGAAAAAAGAGCCTAACCTATAACAAACCTTTCTTTCTTGCCTCTCCATCCACATAATCAAAAATGGATTCTATTTCTGCATTGGTTAGTTTTGGAAAAGCCGTCATCACCGTCTTGTTCCATTTATTAAACAAGGCTTTTGAATAGGCATCCTTCTTTATCACTTGCGGTGCATTGCGTACATATTGGTATAATAGGTTTTTATTCTTCCAACGCTTGCGTACCCCGAAAATGGATGGGCCGGTCAAATCCCTTGTGGCATGGTGGCATGAACTGCAGTTGAGCAGGAAAATCTCCCTGCCGCCAGTTTGCACGGCAGCAACTGCCTTATCGGAACTTCGTTTGCCAGCCACATAAGAAATGAAAGCAAAACAAATTGCAATGGCGATTATAAGTCTAGTGGTCATGGAGTACGTCTTTAAAACTGGTGCTATTAATGCAGCAAAATTCAATATAGTTTCTGGTGTAACCTACAATTATTGTTTCCTTCACAATATTTGCATTTACTTTTGAACCACTAATTTAAATGATTATGCGTTTACTTCTTTTATCCTTACTGATAATCACTGGTTTACAGGTAACGGCACAATGCAAGACTTTTAAGCTTTCTTCAAAGGGCGACACATTGAACTGCATAGACAAAAACGACAAGAAGCGTGGCAAATGGGTTCAGCATGTGGATCCGCTACGTGGCAACCCCGGTTACGATGAGGAAGGATCCTATGTGGATGATAGGAGAGAGGGGCTTTGGCGTAGGTACAATTTACTGGGCGACTTATTGGCCATACAAAATTACAAATGGGGAAACCTGGACAGCATTTCCCAGTATTTTACAGTAGCTGGTTTGGAACGTGAGGAAAGCTGGAGGGCGGTGAATCCAGATAATGCCTATGACACATTGGAAGTACAGGATTTGAATGATCCAAATAAGTATGAAACGGTGATTGTTAAAAATGATGGCAAGGCCATGAAGCACGGCACATGGAAATGGTATAGACCGGGTAGCATGTCAATTATCAACACCAAAGTGTATTTCTTTAACAAAGAACGTTTGCCCGGTACAAAAGGTAATGCAGGGGATGGCACGGATAGTTCCGCAACAGCCAAGAAGCCCGAACCCAAAAAAGTAGTACCGAAAGAAGTGGAGGAGTTCAACAAGAAAAACTCTGGCAAGAAGTCAACTAAAGTGAGGGACGGCAAAACGGGTGGCTAATCAATAAGCATTTTAATAAACTAAAAAATAGCGATAAAGAAAGAGGAAACAACTTTAATTAGTTGTTCCCTCTTTCTTTATCTGGTAGAAGTAGTTTAGTTTTTCTTCTCTGCATTTTGCATGGGATTAGGCACTGCAGTAGGTGGATTCCTCCTATTGTTGCCATTCATCTTGTACAAAGACAGTTTGCTCGGTTCATCCACTTTGGGCCAGTTGTTGTTGGTTTCATCAATATCAGCAGTTTCCTTCATTGGGTCGAGCTTAATGGATGCTACAGGCTTGTCTGTCATGAACACTTTAGAAACATGCTTCTCGTCCCCACGCCAAATTTGTGCAGGAATCTTGTTCAACTCTATACTGCCATCCTCAAAAGTAAATTGAACAATAATGGGCATTACCAAACCACCTTTATTGGTAAACGAAATTTCATAAAGATGTTTGTTGGCATATTTTACCTTCTCTTCTGCAGTTAAAGGTTCCGTAACCAGACCGCCGCCTGTGGGTGTTATCTTGGTAATGGAATCATAAGGAATTATCCCCCTATCGTACTTCCAATAAAAATCACGCAGGCTTGTATCAATATCAGTCAGGAACTTTATTTTGGAATCCTGCCTATTACGCACTTTTGAAATATCCTCGAATGCTTGAACCAATGGTTTGTCTATTCCACGGGGACTGTTATTGGAACCGCCACCAGCACCCCTTCTTCCACCACCAATCGAAGGTGTAAAATCCGCATCTGCATCCAGTGATACATGCTTAACGCTATCAATGGCAATATCACATGGATCCACACCATAGAACCATCCCCTCCAGAACCAATCCAAGTCCTCACCGCTAGCATCCTCAATGGTCCTGAACAAATCGGCAGGTGTGGGGTGCTTAAAGGCCCACCGTCTTGCATATTCACGGAAAGAAAAATCGAACAGCTCACGGCCAATGATAGTCTCCCTTAAAATATTCAGTCCTGCAGATGGTTTGCTATAGGCATTGGAACCAAGCTGGGCAATGTTTTCGGCATTGGTCATAATGGGTTCCAACTGGTTTTTGGGCAGCCGCATATAATCTGTAACGGTAAAAGCTGCCCCACGGCGGGAAGGAAATTTATTATCATATAATTGCTCTGTCAGGAATTGGACATAAGAATTAAGTCCTTCATCCATCCATGCCCATTGGCGTTCATCACTGTTTACAATCATGGGGAAAAAGTTATGTCCCACTTCGTGGATAACTACGCCAATCATTCCATTTTTTGATGATTCCGTATAAGTGCCATCCTTGGCGGTCCTTCCATTATTGAAGCAGATCATGGGGTATTCCATGCCACTGCTTGCTTCAATACTTTGGGCAACAGGATAGGGATAGGGAATGGAAAATTTGGAATAGGATTTAATGGCATGTGCCACCACTTTGGTGGAGAATTTCCTGTAAAGGCCATAAGCTTCCTTAGCGTATGCACTCATGCACATTACCTTCTTGCCTTCAATATAAGCAGGCATCGCATCCCAAATAAATTTGCGTGAACTGCCCCATGCAAAATCACGGACATTCGTTGCACTGAACACCCAGGTCTTTCTGGCTTGGCTCTTTGTTTTTTCTGCAGTTTTTGCTTCATCCAGTGTCACTACTTCCACGGGCTCCGTTGCTACCTTTGCCTTGGCCCACCTTTGTTGCTGTGCAGCAGATAGAACAGTACTGTAATTGCTGCATTCACCAGTGGCCATCACCACATGGTCAGCAGGTACCGCCATCTGCACATTGAAATTGCCAAAAGTCAATGCAAACTCGGACGAGCCTGTAAATTGGTGATTTTGCCAGCCTTGGAAATCGCTATAAACGCAAAGGCGGGGATACCATTGGCTCATGGTAAAAAGGTAGTTGCCATCCTCTGGAAAAAATTCATAGCCGCCTCTTGAACCTGGATACTTAATAATCCTGTCAGGTATCTTGTAATTCCAATCGATATTGAAAACGAATTGCTGCCCCGGCTTCAATATAGTTGGCAAATCTACACGCATCATCGTTTTGTTGATAGTGTACCGCAATTTGGCTCCAGTGGCATCTGTTAGTTTGGTAATGATATGGCCATAGCCATTGTCCACTTTTTCTTCTTCCATTGTTTTTAAGGTATTTACATTGATACCCTGTCTTGGTAAGGAAGAACCATCTTGGTAGCCTGCATTGTTAATGCTGCTGTGTTCGTTTTCATCCAATTGCAACCATAAATAGGAAAGTGCATCCGGGGAATTATTGTAGTAGGTGAGGGTTTCGCTCCCTGTAAGTTTCAGGTTCTTCTCGTCCAAACTGCATTTGATATTGTAGTCGCAACGTTGCTGCCAATATTTTGGGCCAGGTGCACCACTGGCTGTCCTGTATTCATTGGGCGTTGGCAAAATAGTGCCCAACTGTTCAAACTTGTTTGCATGACTGGCACCCGGATTGTTCAGGATGTTTTGTGCATGGATGCCATACATAGAAATGCACAGAGCGGTAAGCAGTAGCAATTTTCTCATAGTAATATTTGTTTAAAACGGTAAACGGGTAAGGGCCATTTGCAGGCCAATGCCAAATATGCCCCCACTAATAAATAAAATATATTCCCTTCGGTTAAACTTGAAAACAGTCAGGCAAATAAAACCAGTAATCAACACCATGGCCACAAACATTAACTGTGCCACTTCAATACCAATATTGGCAGAAAGGAGTTTAATGATTGCACCATCGCCATTGCCAATAATGCTCCTTAAATCATTACTGAAACCAAGACCATGTACCAGCCCAAAAAAGAGTGCAAAAAAGTAAATGGCAGAAAACTTGCTTTTATAAACAAACTTCTTAACCATCAAATTGCTGAATGCTGTAATGGCAATGGTTACAGGAATGAGGAATTCTATCCACCTGCCTGGAAAATGGACCATATTGAACACGGCTAAAGCCAAGGTAACGGTATGACCAATGGTAAAGGCTGTAACAAGTATCAACAGGTTTTTCCAATCGGAAAACTGGTAACGCAAGGCGAGTGCAACCATAAATAAAATATGGTCGAGTGCTCCCCAATTGGCAATATGCCGGAAACCAAGTTCAAAATAAAGCTGGAAATTATTCATGAGCAGGATTGGAAATTAATAATGACTTTTGTCCCCACAAAATAAGGTGGTTTGAATGGCAAATAGTTTATACCAATGGCTAATAGTGGGCATTGTATCCATAATGCATCCTTTTTATGTTTCAGTGATTGAATTGAATCATAGTGCGAAGGACAAATCCCTTGAAACAAGTGTGCGTATTTTTAGTGAAGACCTCGAAGCCACGTTAACGAAGTTTGGCAATACAAAAGTTGACCTGTCAAAACCCAGCGATAAGGCTGCTTTGGACAGGTTGATAGAAAATTACATTCATCAAAAAATAGGGCTGAAAGTAGATGGGAGGCCAATTGTATTGTATTACTTGGGTTATGAACAAAAGCAGGAAAGCACTTGGCTCTATTTTGAAACAGGCAATATTGCCACCTTAAAAAAAGTGGAAGTAGTTTGTAACCTGCTCTATGACTTTCAGGATAAGCAAGCAAACATTTTTAATGTAAAATACAATGGCGGGCAAAAGAGCTACAAACTGGATTATCCAAAGACGGCGGCAACATTTGAGTTTTAATCTAACTAGCTAGCTAATCAATAAGGCTGTTGTTTTCGAAAGCATGTTTTTTGGCCTCCTCCAATAGGGCAAGGTGGTTGCCAGCAAATTCACCGCTTAAATAGCAAATGTTTAAAAGCACTTCATCCTGAACCAGCAAAAAATTGTGGTTGGCATCTTCATATACAGGAATGCTTAGTGCCGTTGTGTTTTCAAGCGAAACATAATTGGGCAGCATATTATTGAGCATATTTATTTTGGCATTTTCTGCCATCATGCTTTTGCCAACCTCCACACTGCAAAAGAAAAGCCTATTGTTATAGAACTGCAATTGGGTCAGGGCATTCTCGTACACAAAATTCCTCCTGTAAAAAAATACCTGGATATTGCTTGCTTCTTTGTTATTGTTGAAACTGCATCTGGGCTTTCCCCATAATTTAATTACATCTGCCGTTGACATATTAAATCTCAACTCAGGTGGGGCAATGGTTTCCGCAGTTAATGAAATGCTGCCATCCCTACTTTTTTCAATTATGCTCCTATAAAATATTAGTAGCGTCTTCGTAAATGTTTTATTGTAGTAAAACCAGTTACTATGTGCATCACGGGGAGGGGGTGCCTTAAAAAGTTCGCCTAGTTTTTTGAAAAAGCTCAATAGCCAATATTTTGTTATTCATCAATAATATCCGGATCGGTAATCGTCACAAGCACCTTGTCAATTCGGTGGTTGTCCATGTCAACGATTTCCAATTTAAAGCTTTTCCATTCAAGGGTGTCACCAGTACTGGGAATTTTTTTAAGTTCATGCAGAATGAACCCAGCAAGCGTATCAAAATCATAGGCATCATCATTCATCCACTCCGTCCTTTCAAACCTGCGTAAGAAGTCATAGAACGGTATTTGGGCATCTATTAAAAAGCTGCCATCACTCCTTTCCGTTATTTCATAATCAAGGTCATCCACCTGCGGTATATCGCCAACAATGGCTTCCAAAATATCGTTCAAAGTAATCAGCCCTTGCAGGCTTCCGTATTCGTCCACAATAAAGCAGTGGTGAATCTTTGTTTCCTTGAACTTCTCCAGCACTTGGTAAGCTGTATTGTTTTCAGGAACATACATCGGCTGCTCAATGATGGATGATACCAGCGTTTCTTCGCCTTTGGTAAACAGGTCCTTAATGGAAACCATACCCTTAACATTATCTATATTCCCATCACAAACCGGATATATGGAATGGATGGCTTCGGCCATTTCCTTTTTTACATTACCAATTGTCTTTGAAATATCCAGCCAAACAATATCGCTTCTATGGGTCATTAGGGAAGTAATGTTCCTGTCGCTTAAATGGAACACACGCTCAATGATTTCCTGCTCGGCCTCCTCAATGGTTCCTTGCTCGGTGCCTTCACTAATAATGGCTTTTATTTCTTCCTCCGTTACTTGGTTGTCATTCCTGCGTATCCTGAAAATGCCTGTAATGAGGTTGGTGGAAAAAGTAAGCAACTTAACAAAGGGATATGTAATGGTGATAATAACCGTCAATGGGATGCTTACCTTTTTTGCAATGGATTCCGGATTGCTTAGGCCAATCCTTTTTGGAACCAGTTCCCCCAGCACCAGTGCCACATAAGTAACACTTACCACCACAATAGTTGTTGCCAGCCCATGGCTATAGGGTTGAACAGCAGGAAACTGCTGCAGCCACTTAATAAGGTCCTCCTGGATTTTTTCCCCAGAAAAGATACCTGTCAGCAAACTGATCAGCGTGATGACCAATTGAATGGTGGAAATAAACGTATCGGGCTTGTTGGCAAGGTTCAACGCCCTTCTGGCTTCAGCATCACCCTTACTGGCCTGCCCTTCAAGCCTTGCCTTCCGTGCAGAGACCAATGCAATTTCTGCCATGGCAAAAAGCCCATTAAATAAAATAAGTCCCAGTATTATAAGTATCTCGTTCATAACTATTGCAACAAAACTAAGGATAGGAGCGTGATGTGCACAGAGTATTTATTCACGCAGGGGATAGCCCATGCCAAATCGCCAAGGGCAACAAACAGCAAATCATCAACTATCTGCTATCACTGGCAGCCCAATTCTCCTATTGAAAAAGGAGGCAGTTGACCAACCAATTAGGCAGCCCAGCAGGCAGCCACCCAAAATATCCAACGGATAGTGAACGCCTACATATACCTGTGCATAGGAAACGGTAGCTGCCCAGAAGAAAAATAGGTAGCCCCATTTTTTGAAGACTGGCTTCAACGTGAGCCATATATACATGGCTGCTGCAAAATGGTTGGTAGCATGCGAAGAAGTGAAACTTCCGCTTTGGGGGCGGTAGCTCACCAGAAAACGCAAATAGGGCTGCAGTGCAGGTTCGTTGCATGGCCGCACCCTGCCTATCCAGTTCTTAAGCAGGCCACTGCTAATCTGGTCGCCGAGGGCAGCAGTAACAATAAAAAATAGTATCCATGGAATGGCCTTCTGCTTATAATTGATGACTGCAAAAAGTAGCAGGAAAAAATAGAGCGGCAACCATGTGCTTGCTTCCCTCCACCAAGGGAAAACACTGTCAAAAAAACTGTTTGTATAAACGGTATTTATCTCAAGAAAAAGGATGGTGTCAAAATTGTTCAACCAAATCCATAGCTTCTCAAAAAAGCCCATTAATAAAATTTGCATTGCCATGGGGTAAAGATAATAACTGATGAATGGCTGGCAGCAGCAACTATTAAGTATTACATTTGCGAGCCATGAAAAGAATGAAGCTTCCCCGTTACCTGTACTGGATTGTGCTTACAGGAACATTTTTTTTGTTGCTGATGAGTTTATTGAGGTGGCTACTGGTTTTTATTTTCCGTACACCGGCAACAAAGGAGGTTTCATTGACTGATGCCTATATCTTGGGGTTGAGATTTGATTTAAGGGTAGCCTGTATCCTGATGCTGGTATTGTTTATAGTAGGTACAGTTCCAGCATTGCACCCATTGAACAAAAAATGGGGCAGGTGGACAGCACTTTGGCTGCTAATCATTTTTATTGCCTGGTTCTCCTTTTTCTATGCATTCGATTTTGCCCATTATGCTTACCTGCACCAACGGCTAAATGCAAGTGTGCTGAATTACTTGGACGATGCAAAAATTTCCTTCAGCATGATGTGGCAAACCTACCATCTTGGTTGGAGCTTACTGGGACTGGTTGGAGCAATTGCATTGCTATTGGGCATTGTGAAACTGATTTACAACCATGCGTTAAGCAAGCAAAACGTTTCCACCAAAAAAAGCAGGATTGGTTGGAGCATCGCATTTGTAATATTGGTTGCATTGGGAATTGTAGGAAGGCCTGTGTTCAGGGGCGGACAATACCCATTGCGTTGGAGTGATGCTTTTTCAAAAGGGAATGATTATGTGGCCAATATTTCCTTGAACCCCTTCCAGTCCTTTTTCAGTTCAATGGGTTTCAGGAAGTCAGGGTTCGATGAAAAAAAAGTAAAGGAGCATTACCAATGGATGAGCGGCTTTTTGGGTGTTGACAAGCCCGATTCAATCGCATTGAATTTTGAAAGGAACATCATTGGCAACCCTGCCGCAACAACACCCAATGTGGTACTGGTTATCTGCGAAAGCTTCAGCATGTACAAGAGCAGTATGACAGGCAACCCCTTGAACACGACACCCTTCTTTAACGAAATGTGCAGCAAGGGAATCTTCTTCGACAGGTGCTTCACACCTTCTTATGGAACAGCTAGGGGCGTGTGGGCAACACTAACAGGCATACCCGATGTGGAAATGAACAACACATCCAGCCGCAACCCCTCTGCCGTAGACCAGCATATTATCATCAATGATTTCAATGGCTACGATAAATACTATTTCTTGGGTGGCAGCAGCAGTTGGGCCAATATCCGTGGGTTGCTGACCAATAATATTGAAGGACTCCACCTGTATGAAGAAGGAAGCTACAAAGCAAAAACACAGGATGTTTGGGGCATTAGCGATAAGCAGCTTTTCCTTGAAGCAAATACTGTTTTGGCAAAACAGGATAAGCCTTTTTTTGCCGTGATACAAACAGCCGACAACCATCGGCCATACACCATTCCCGAAGAGGACCTGAAGGAATTTCAAAAGAAGACCCCGTCAAAGGACTCATTGAAAAACTATGGTTTTGAAAATGCGGAAGAGTACAACGCTTTCCGCTACACGGATTTCTCCTACCAAAAATTTATTGAGTCTGCACAGAAGGAAAAATACTTTGACAACACCATTTTCATTTTTGTGGGCGACCATGGCATTGCGGGTGACGCATCAAAAATTTTGCCGCCTGCCTACACAACCAATGGGCTGACTTATACCCATGTGCCCTTATTGTTTTACGCACCCAAACTATTGCAGCCCCTGAAAAGCAATAATGTAGTTTCACAAGTGGATGTGTTACCATCCATTGCAGGGCTATGCAATATTCCTTATACCAATAAAACAATGGGAAGGGATATCATTAAAGCTGAAAAAAATGAACCGGCCCACTATGTGTTCAATGTGTTTACTGATGCAAGGAGAGTGGCAGCTATTAGTAACGACTATATATATGGCTACAACTTCACCAATTCCAACCAAAAGGAATTTGCCCCCATTGCCAATACGGCACTGCCTGCCCAACCCGATAGTTTACAGAAACAACTCAGGTTCATCGCAGATGCTTTTTATGAAACGGCACGTTACATGATTTCAAACAACAAGAAGAAGGTGAAGTGATTTTGCAAGGAACATCTTCAAAAAATCCCTATTTTAGTGCAGTAAATTACTGGTATATGAAACTGTTGCTTTCAGTTCTTGCACTGTTTAGTTGCTCTACTGCATTTTCCCAAGTAAAAATAAAGATTAACGGAAAGGATACTGTAATCAACATCCCATTGGATAATGGAATGCCCAGTCAGGCCCCTTCCAATGCATACAGAATGCCCAACGCCTTGTCCAGTTTAGTAGATAACCAGCAATTAAAAGGAAACAACCAGCAGGGTTTTGATATCTATCAATCACAGGTAGATAATATGCCCGTACTGAAACCAGATGCAGCCAATCTTTCCAGTTTATCCAATAGTAGCAACTTTGTTTATAAACCTGTTCAAGTAACAGCAGGGCCAAACGTTGTCAGGCCCAACAATAATGCAAAGTCACCACAACTGAAGAAATTCAAATTGGACAAGCTCCCATTATCACCTAGGTAAGATGTATAGAATGGATATGTTCTTGTCGGGGCATAAATCAGTGCTATGCATAGCAATAAAGCAAGACATTATTTCAACTGCTTCTTCGCCACAATAATCATCCTTGGCGATTTCTTTACATCATAGGCCCCCAATTGGTAATCGCCAAAAACCTCCTGCACCTGCACATGCTGGTAAGCAAGCATTTCCGTAAAATCGCCCAATGAAAACTTGGCCACACGTTCCGTGTACAAATGCTTTAAGGCCTTACTGTTCATGTCTATTACCTGAATCTGCTTGAAGAAATGTTCCTCATTGTGCCACTTGGTAATATGGAATTGGTTACCCTCAATTTCCTTAATCGTTGAACGCTCGGTATTATCCTCTGCATAGTGCACATTCAAATAGTCAATTACAAACAGGCCGTCCTGTTTCAGGCTCTGTGCTATCGTCCTGATGGCATTGTCATGCTCACGCCTTGTCCTGAAATAACCAAAGCTGGTGAAGAAATTAAACGCATAGTCATAGTAGTTTATCCAGAAGGGCAAACGCATATCATGCTGGTAAAAATGGAGATGGTCGTCTTCAAACGCTTTCGCCTCATCTATTGAGGGAAAAGACAAATCAATGCCCGTAACGTCAAAGCCCATTTCTGCCAGGGCCTTGCTATGCCTGCCCTTTCCACAGGCCACATCCAGCATCCGGCTCCCCTTTTCGGGGTGCAGGTATTCAATTAATTTATTGATGAACGCAAAAGCTTCCGTGTCGTCCCTATGTTGATATAGCTGATGATAGTATGGCGAAGAGAACCAATCTTTGTACCAGGACTTTGTGGGCATGTTTCCTATTTAGTTCTGCAAATGTATTGAAGCATGTTGTAAAGCCCGTGATTGATAGTAATGGGAAACGCATCCAACATGGCATATTGGTTTAAACGCCATGAAAATTAAAACTGCCCCGGTAACCAAGAAAACCATTATTGGAACAATTTACCTACCAATAATCATTTTCGGTATTGGCAGTGGCTCATTTTGAAATTCGTGTTAGCCTGAAGTTCTCGAAGGTGATGCTACGAAGAACCATACGTTTGTCGCACTTCGAGTGCCTCAGTCCCGAATGGTCGGGATAAAATAGTGACAAGGCAATTTTCGTTTACCAACCGTTACTTCCTTCCTTAACGCAACTGTCAGCCTTGGGTGCTCGAAGGCAATTTTATACAGAATCCCCATTCGGTTTCGAGAGCTTCAACCCGATGAAAGATCGGGCAAGCCCTGACAGTTTTTTCAAAATGAGTCACTACGGGTAATTATTAAGCCTGTTTAATAGAAGCTTTTAACTATTTTCGCCGTCCCAAAAAACCTATACAATGGCATTGATTAAAAGCATTTCTGGAATTAGAGGAACTATAGGTGGAAAGCCCGGTGAAACCCTCAGCCCACTTGATGTGGTTAGGTTCACCGCAGCTTATGGCACTTGGCTTTCACAACATTCAACAAACAAAAAAATAGTGATTGGCCGTGATGGCAGGATCAGCGGCGAAATGGTGCAGCGCATTGTGGTAAGCACATTGAATGCCCTTGGCTTTGATGTGGTTGATTTGGGTTTGAGCACCACCCCAACCGTGGAAATGGCCGTAACCTTTGAAGGTGCTGCTGGTGGCATCATCCTAACTGCAAGCCATAACCCCAAAGAATGGAATGCCCTGAAACTGCTGAACAGCCAAGGGGAATTTATCAGTGGGGATGATGGTGCCCAAGTACTGGCCATAGCCGAGGCGGATGATTTCAACTTTGTGCCGGTAGATAAGCTGGGGTCCTATACCACCAATGAAAACTTATTGCAGCAGCATATTGATGCAGTGGTGAACTATCCCTTGGTGGATGTTGCTGCCATCAAAAAAAGCAAGTTTAAAATTGTGGTGGATGCCATTAATAGTAGTGGCTCCTTTGCCGTGCCCATGCTGTTGAAAGCACTCGGTGTTGCTGCAAAGGACATCACCGTATTGAATGAAGAAGTGAACGGCAAATTTGCCCATAACCCCGAACCCCTGCCCCAGCATTTGACAGAATTGTGCAATGTGGTAACCAAGCAGAATGCGGACCTTGGCATTGCCGTGGACCCAGATGTGGACAGGCTCTGCTTTGTTTGTGAGGACGGGACGCTTTTTGGCGAGGAATATACATTGGTGGCGGTGGCCGACTATGTGCTGCAAAATAAAAAAGGCAACACTGTTAGCAATATGTCCTCCACAAAAGCATTAAAGGACATAACCATTAAGCATGGCGGTGAATACCACCCCAGTGCGGTGGGCGAAGTGAACGTGGTGAACAAGATGAAGGCGGTGAATGCCGTAATTGGTGGCGAGGGAAATGGCGGCATCATTGTTCCCGACCTGCATTATGGCCGTGATGCACTCATTGGCATTGCCCTGTTCCTTACCCATTTGTCCAAGGAGCAAAAATCAGTACGCCAATTGAGGAACACTTACCCGGACTACTTTATCAGCAAGAATAAGATTGAACTGGAAAAAGATGTGGATATCACCAAAATCTTTGGTGAAATCAAAAAGAAATACAAGAACAACCCCATCAATATCGAGGATGGGCTGAAAATAGAATTTGAGAATGACTGGGTGCATTTGCGAACCAGCAATACGGAGCCCATCATCCGCATTTACAGCGAAAGCAACTTTGAAACCACAGCAGACAATATTGCCAAACGGATGATGAAGGATATCCGCGAAGTAATGTAGGCTTCCCACACTGAGTATATTATCAACCATTCCCCAAAAGGGAATGGTTCTTTTTTGGGGATTATTAACCACTAATTTCCCATTCCCGTACCTATGCCATTAATGGCACCGCATTTGACTTCCATGGTTATCGTTCATTTAAAAATAACCATGAAAAAAATTTACTTCCTTCTTTTTCTCAGTTGCCTATTAACTTTCACTGCAAAGGCCCAAGTGCTGTTTACCAATGCAGCCACCACTTACAACCAGAATTTCAATGCCATCGGGGCAACTGCCACAGCAGCCTTGCCCACCAATTGGCGTGTTTCCAAGAATAATATAACCACTGCAACAGTGGGCAGTTTTGCCTCGGCCACCAATGCCACCGAACAAAGTTCCGGCAATGGCATGGCGAGCACTGCTGCTGACGGCATCTACAATTTTGGTGCAGGTATCGGCAGTTCGGCCACAGACAGGGCCATTGGTGGCCTCTCCTCATTAACGGGTTCCAAAAGCGTCACCATGTTCCTCTATTTAAAAAACAACGGTACCACTTCCATCAATGACTTCAGCATTAGTTTCAACATTGAGAAATACAAGAATGGCAGCAATGCGGCAGGCTTCACCCTGCAGATGTACTATTCTTCTGACGGGAATACATGGAACAGTGCGGGCAGCAACTTCAAGGGTTCCTTTATTGGGGGCGACTTGGATAATAATGGCTATGTAACTGCCCCACAGGGCACCAGCACTATTAATGATGTCATGAACCTTAGTTTGTCTGCTGGCAATGATTTTTACCTGGCGTGGAACTATACTGTTAATAGCGGCACCACCACATCCAATGCACAGGCTTTGGCCCTGGACGATGTGTCCATCACAGCCAACTACAGTGCAGTTGCTCCAGTAACGCTCGGCAGTTTCACCGCCAGCCTTGTAAACAATGAAGCCAAAATAAATTGGACCACTTACAATGAAACAAATATGGATAAATATGAACTGGAAAAAAGCAGCGATGGCATAAAATACAACGTGGTAAAAATATTGCCATCCTATAATGCTTTGCCTATTACACAATATTTCTATACGGATGCAAAAACACTAGCTGGCAATAATTTCTACAGGATCAGGATGGTGGAGAAATCCGGTGTGACGGCCTATTCAAAAGTGGTCAAGCTTTTTAATGGCAAGCAGCCGGGGGGCATGACCATTTCCCCAACCATTGTTACCAATGGCAGTTTCAACATGCAGATGAACGGCATGGCAAAGGGGCAATACCAAATGGCCGTTTACAGCGGTAGCGGCACCCCCTTACTGAACAGGACGATTACCAACGAAACAGATGGCAGCATGTCGCAAACTTTTGTCCTGCCTTCCAGCACGGCAAAAGGCATGTACATTGTCCGTTTATATGGAAGGGAAACCAATATCAATCAAAAAATAATCGTCCAATAAAACGGTTTGATTCATTTTCAGGAGAAGCCATCATGCAAATGATGGCTTTTTGTTGCCACCTATACAATCACAAAGCAGGTAAAATTATACTGGACTGTTATTGAGGAATTTCTTCTTCATAAAAATTGCTGCAATAGCCTTGTTAGTGTGGACTTTTAACCCCCTTGAAGGTTCTTTTAATGTAAATGGCCTTGGCACCCTGTTTGAAAGTTTATTGTTAATCATTTATAACAATAAAACTTAGCTATGAAAAAGATTTACACTTTCCTCGCATCCATCTTTTTGGTATCGTACTCCCTACAAGCACAGGTTTCCTTTACCAATGCCTCCAATGTGTACACACAGAATTTTGATGCCATAGGAACCTCAGCAACAGCAACATTGCCAGCCAACTGGCGTGTGGCAAAAAACAACCTTGTAACAGCTTCAGTGGGCAGCTATGCCACTGCAGCAACTGCCACGGAACAACTGGGCGGTAATGCCATGCTTAGTACTGATGCAGATGGCATTTATAATTTTGGTGCGGGTGCAGAAGCTTCCGCAACAGATAGGGCCATTGGGGGCCTTTCTTCCCTAACAGGTTCAAAAAGCGTAAGTGCCTATTTGTATGTAAAGAACAATGGCACCACCTCCATCAACGATTTCAGCATTAGTTACAACGTGGAGAAGTACAAGAACGGCACGAATGCCGCTGGCTTTAGTGTTCAGATGTACTACTCCGCAGATGGCAACACTTGGATAAATGCGGGCAGTGAATTTAAAGTATCCGTAGTGGGTGGTGATGTGGACAACAATGGTTATGTGTCCGCACCACAAGGCTCCACCAATGTGGCCGGTGTGCTCAATACTATCCTTTCAGCAGGCAATGATGTTTATTTGGCATGGAACTATACGGTGACCATGGGTACCGTTACCTCCAATGCACAGGCTTTGGCAATTGATGATATCTCCATCACGGCCAATTACAGTGTAGTGGCACCGGTAACCTTTGCAGGATTCAATGTTAGCATGGAGAATAACCAAGCAAAAGTAAACTGGACCACGCTAAATGAAATAAACATACTGGGCTATGAATTGGAAAAGAGCAATGATGGCATCCAGTTTACCAAATTAACGAGTGTGCCTTCCTACAATACATCTGCTCCTTCACAATACTCCTTTATTGATATCAGCCTGTTCAATGGCAATAATTTTTACCGCATCAAATCAGTGGAAAGGTCCGGTTTTGCTACCTATTCAAAAACCGTCAACCTATACAATGGCAAGCGTTCAGGCATCAGTATCAGCCCAACCATTGTTACTACGGGCAACTTCAACCTGCAGATGAACAATATTCCCAAGGGCCAGTACCAAATGGCGGTGTATAATGAAGCAGGTGTGCCTTTAATCAGCAAAATCATCAATACCCAAACAGAAGGTACCATGTCCCAAAATATTACCCTGCCAGCAGGCACGGCAAGGGGGCTCTATTTTGTACGTTTCTATGGAAAGGATTTCTATAATAACCAGAAGATAGTGGTTCAGTAAGCATGAAGAACTGTTGGACCCAAGAAAGCTGCCATGCAAATGGCAGCTTTCTTAATTTATACGGGCTCACTTATATCATTCAATGCGTAGTGACGCAGGTTGAACAATCGGGATGTTAACCTGTCCCGATAGTTCCCCATTCAAAACTCATTCACCAAATTATGAACGAGGTCTGTTATTTTTGCTACCAGTTGTTAGTGTTACTCGCTTTGTTAGGCTATGACCAGCAGGGCCCACCCGTATTGCTACCGTTACGTAATGTTGCAGTACTGCGTGAACCTTTGGAACAATTGAACATCTTGAACTTTTAAACCTGTTTCCTGCACATGGAAAGAATCTATTTTGACAATGCCGCCACCACCTCACTTGACCCACAAGTGCTGGAAGCCATGATGCCCTATTTAACCAACCATTTTGGCAACCCCTCCAGCATTTACAGCTATGGCAGGGAAACAAGGATGGCCATTGAAAATGCCAGGAAAACAGTGGCCAGCATACTGAATGCACACCCAGCGGAAATATTTTTTACCAGTGGGGGCACGGAGAGCAGCAATACTGCCATTGGTGCAGCCATCAGGGACCTGGGCTGCAAGCATATCATCAGTTCCAAAATAGAGCACCATGCCACCCTGCACACCGTGGAGCATCTGGGCTGTGGCGGGGAAGTGAAAGTGAGCTATGTGAACCTATTGCCCAATGGACATGTGGATATGGAAGACTTGGAAAAACTCCTGAAGGAAAGCGGGGAGAAAACCTTGGTAACACTGATGCATGCCAACAATGAAATTGGCAATATGATAGACCTGTTTGCAGTGGGCAACCTCTGCAAGCAGTACCACGCCATTTTTCATAGCGATACCGTACAGACAGTTGGGCATTTCCCTTTTGACTTGCGAAATACGCCCGTGCATTTCATTACCGGGGCAGGGCATAAATTCCATGGCCCCAAGGGTGTGGGCATTTTGTACATCAATGAAAATGTGAAGATTAAGCCCTTTGTGCATGGCGGTTCGCAGGAAAGGAACATGCGGGCCGGTACCGAAAATTTATATGGCATTGTGGGCTTTGCCAAAGCCCTGCAAATGGCCACCGATAACCATGAGGCCGACAAGCAGCATATCAGGGACCTGCGGAACTATATGATGGAACAGGTGCAAAAAAACATTGCCGGTGCATCCTTTAATGGCGACCCATTGGGCAGCAGCCTGTACACCGTGCTAAGCATCAGTTTCCCCAAAACGGAGAAAAGCGAAATGATCCTCTTCAATATGGACATCAACCATATCTGTGCAAGCGGGGGCAGTGCCTGCACCAGTGGGGCAGATGCTGGCAGCCATGTTATACGTGCCATCAACAACAACCCCAACCAGGTAACGGTCCGTTTCAGTTTCAGCAAAAACAATACAAAAGAGGAAGTGGATATTGTGGTGGGGAAATTGAAGGAGATGATTTAGTACTTATATAAGTAGATTAGAGGCATCTACTGCTTACCACCCTGTATGGCAGCTTGGTGCAAATACTAATATGCTTAATTTTTCTTCCGCCAGTTGCTAATCGCTTCCCTTACCATGTCCACCCGTATGCGGGAAACATGCACTTTTGTACATCCATCCTTAAGAAGCAGTTCATGGATATAGTCTTTCTTGCAAAGGGTCTTTATATGTGTTATATTGGCCATGTTTTTTTTGCTTGTCTGCACAAAACCATAACCCTCAAGCCATAGATAAGTGTACATGCCATAAGCCACCATCAGGCGTTCCCCATTTGCTAAATGAAAATAGGTATAGCTCCCTTCACCCTCAACCCACATAATATCTGTTAGGCACACCAACCGCAAATCGGCAGCCATGGGGAGTGTAAGGATAAAGTCGTTTTTATCGTTCCTGTTCACAATGTCCAGTAAAGTGGACAGTTGCTGCTGCACCTGCTGCTGTTTCAATCTTTCCTCGGCCCTGTGGAGGGCAATGGCGAGTTCTGCCTCCATTACTGGTTTCATCAAGTAGTCCAACGCCGAAAAACGTATGGCCTGTATGGCATACTTGTTAAAGCCCGTAATAAAGATGACCGCAAAGGAATAATTGCCAAGGGCTGCAAGTACATCGAAACCCGAACCGTCCTTAATCTCCACATCCAATAATAGCAGGTCGGGCCGGTGGGCAACCACCTGCATAACAGCCTCATCAACACTTTCCGCAGTGGCCACCACGTCTATTTGCTTGAAATGCTTCCGCAGCATATCCTCCAAATAAGCCAAAGATTGGGTTTCGTTCTCAACAATAATGGTTCGCATGGTTTTCAAGGTTGTGCATCAGGGTTGCTTATAGGGTATAAAGGCAAGCCCCATGTGCTATAAAAACTGGGTTATGGATGGTCAATAAGCAGTTCACCTATGGTTATCTCGAGACCTTCGCATAGCTCCAGAAGGTAGGCGTAAGTTGGGTTGATATTCCCCATTTCCACACGGCTGATGGACTGGGGATCCTTGTCAATCCTGTAACCCAATTCCTTTAGGGTAAGACCTTTGCCAGTCCTAATCATCCTGAGCCGTTGACCCAGAGTTTTTAGTTCGTTTGTCTTACCAATGTCCATCGCCAACATTATCCACTATCTACAAAAAACCCGACAACGTATCCGTTGATAAAATGCATTCTTTCAAATTTCTTGCAATTAGTTGGGTAATCCTATAAGTGCTGATTTGCTCTAGGGGAGTTCAATTGGACAGTTTGAAAAATAATTGCCGTAGCCAGCCCGTGAAAATTGCCCCGTAAAAAAATGATACCAAAAAAAATGATACATTTTAAAAGGTTTCATTTTTTTTGGTATCATTTTTTGTTACCCGTTTTTTCATGCTGCTTGCCTTGATGCCATCATTTATGGCGGTTTACTGTACCGCACAGTAAAATCGGCACCCCTCTGGGGCATGTTTCCCCCTAAAAAGCAGCATTTGGCACTGCCCTTTTTTGACCGTTGAACAATTAAACCTGACGGTCAAACAATCAAACCTGACGGTCAAACAATGGCCACTTACCGTAAGCCTATTTTTTTGGCTCTTTGTGTTACAAACAACAAAAACAAATTGTATGCAAACACAAACAGGAAAAAGTACCGGGCGAATCATACTGACTGCCTTGGTTACAGGTGCCATTACCATGGTGAACACCCTATTGATTGATTACTGCACTTCCAGGAAAAGCAGCCTCAGCTACTGCACCCAAATTTCCCAACCATTTGAAAAGGATTCATTGCAGTTGAGGATATACAACATGGAACTGCTGAACGATGGCGACGAAATGGTGGAGGATATCAAGGGCGTCATCCAATTTGAACAGCAGCAGGTAGTGGCCTTCAAACTGAAGGGCCCTCCCACTTTAACCATACGGGACTCGCTTGCTGCCAATGCCTGCAACCTAAGTGTGGCGAGCCTGAACCCACTGGAAAAAATTGCCATGAACTTTTTGGTGGCAGGAACGCCTGCCGGGAGTACGCTCCCCTTGGTGGACATAAGGGCAAAAGGCATTTCGGCCATTGGCAAGGGGTGCAGTGCCTGGAAGGGCAGGCCGTTTCCGCTATATGCCATGCTGCTGGTTGCCGTGGCAATGGCCGCAGTGGTGCATGCTTTTTTACTTGGTTGCTGGGCGGCAATCAAGAGGCCTGGCAGCATTCATAAACATATCTAAAACGAAAAATATGCAAATCCGCAAAATCAGGGAAGCAATGGGCCTTACCCAGAAGGAACTGGCAGGCTACCTCGGCATACGGAAGGGACAGTTGGCCCTGGCAGAATGGGGCCACTCCAGCCTGCCCTTCAGGACAATGTTGAGAATGGGCAGGATGAAACGCAAGCTGGAAGATACGGGGGCCATAACGCAATTGGAAAAAGCCATATTGGAGGAAGACCAAGAGGACCTGCCCGAATTGCTGGCGAAAAATGAAGCCTTTTATTCATATGAAGCCAGTATGCTGGAAAGGAAACTGCAAAAGCTGAAGGGGGAATACGGGCACTGCGTCAGGCTATTGACGATGGTGGACATGCTGAGGCAGATACCCGTAACGGAGCAGGACAGTGCAGCAACCGCATGGCTGGACAAACTGGAAAACAGGATGGTTGCACGGCTGAGGAACTGTGGCTCCATGAAGCAGGCATCCATCCTGCTCAGGCTGAAACCGCTACGGTTTGTACTGGGCGAATTGGAAAAAGGCAAAACCGTATTTCTTGGCGACTAATAAACACAAACATTAACCCATCCAACGCACGTCAAAATGAACAATAACAAGAAAATCAGGACCGGAATGGGATTTACCCAGCAGGAACTATCCGGCTACCTGGGCATCTGCCGCATCCAGTTGACCCTGTTTGAAAAAGGCAACCGCCAGATGCCCTATAAAGCATCCACCAAACTGGGCAGGATGCAGCGCTGGCTGGAAGATGCCGAAGGGCTGGAGCAAATTCAGGCAGCCATACAGGAAGGGCAGCAGTTGGAGGTTCCGGCGTTCCTCGCCATGCAGGCGGCTAAGTGCAGCAGGACCGTTTATGTGCTGCAACGCAAGCTGGCAAGGATGCAGCAAGCGTATAGGCACTGCATCAAAGTGCTGGCCATCGTGGCCAAACTCCGGCAGCTCCCCTCCTTGGGAACGGGCAGGGCAGAAGAAGTGTGGCTAAACCATTTGGAGGCAAGGACACTTAAACGCTGTTGCGGATGCGGCCCGGGGCAGCAGGCCATCCTTTCATCACGCTTGCGTGCCATGGTCTTTTTGCAAGGGGAAGTTGCCAATTACAACCGTATTTCTTAACCATTAAAATAGACAAACATGATCTATTCAGCAAACTCGTTGCAGACGGTGGCCGACTGCGACGAAATGATTAACATGGCCAATGGGAACAAGTCAGTACTGGTGTTCAAGCAGACAGAACTGGTATTCATCAAGACCCGCTACCAGGCGAACACCATGGAAGTGGAGCAGGAAATGGTCATTGCCCTGGCCGAATTGGCCTCCACCAATGCCATCCTGCCCACCTTGCCAGACGGCAGTACCAAGAAAAAGTACCACCTGAACGAACAGCGCAAGCAGGAAACAAGGGTGTACCAACTGGAAAACAAAAAAGCCAGTTACGGTACATTGGCACTGCTTACCAAGGAACTGGAGCAGTCCAGTGTGGAGCATGAACTCGCCGATTTGGAGGATTTCATTGCAGCCGTTACCATCCGGAAAGGGGAACTTTCTTAAACGGGTTTTGGCATTTTTGCAACAGGCCATTGGGAAAACCAATGGCCTTTGTTGTATCTCCACTTTAGAAATAATGAAACCAACAAAAAAAGTACATAACAATTTATTCCATACGATAAGTGTGTATAACTACGCAATTTTTGCCGTAGAACTACTTATATATTTGTGGTCTAATAAGTCGTAACCCTAATGCGTAACATACCCTTGAAATGCTTGGCAATGCTAACCATTTGCCCTTCATGCAAAACAGCCGAAGCATTCCCATTGCCTCTTCCCTCCAGAAATTATATTCAATTCCCATAGCAGGGCAAGTCAGCACTGCATTTAAATTATAACTAAAATAAAAAATCAATTATGAAACGGACAGTAACATTGGCACTCCTGTGCTGTATATGTGCAATTTCAAGGGGGCAAACAGTCTATGGTGTTGCCCTCAAGAACATTGATGGGGGGAACATCAATTTGAACTCGTACCAGGGGAGCAAGTTGCTCATCCTGCTTGCACCAGTGAGTGCCTATGATTCCGTGCGGTTCAGGAAAATAAAGGCGTTCCAGGTTGTGCATCCTTCAAGCCAAGTGAAGCTGCTCGGCGTAATGTCCATTGAGGACGGGTATGCCGACAGCAACAAAACTGCCATCAAGAGTACGTACCAGCACTTCGGGATAGATATCCTGCTGACGGAAGGTCTCCGCACGAAAAAGGCCGCAGGCAGCAGCCAGTCACCATTGTTCAATTGGCTGACAACAAAAAGCGAAAACAAGCTTTCAGCTACGGATGCACTTGGCATCGGGCAGAAGTTCATCATTGATGAAACAGGCAAACTTTATTCAGTCAGCATCCCTGCCGTTCCCTTGTTGTCACAGCTAGTGGAGCAGGACCTCCTGCGTAAACTGATGCCGTCAAACCCGTTGTAAGACAAAATTACCATTAAAAAAAAGCGATTTAAAAAACATAAGATGAAAAGACTTATTTATTTCCTGTTCGCCATTGTTCCAGCATTTTCGTTTGGGCAGGCCGGGCCAATCGGGACCACAAGCAGTACCATGGAAGGCCATTATGAGGTGATGACCTTCCACATGAGTGGTGATGTTGGCCAGGGCGTCAGGATTTCAACAAATATCCCGCTTGCCGAAGCGAACATGACCACCGTTCACATCAAGGGCTATAACTATGGCTATGTCTCCCCTGCTGAAGCAATCAATTTGCAGGTAGCCTGGTACTGCGGTGCCAGCCAATTCTTTAATTACACAGCTTCGTCTGCCGGGGGGGCATTGCCTACCATTTACCTGTCGGAAAGGAATGGCATGATCCAGTTGTTCCTTGATGGGGCAATGGCCTATGTACGTTTGGAGATAACTGCCAATGTTGGCAATAACAGTTTGGACCAGGGTTTTAATGAGCAGGCTAGTTGGTACACGGGATGGCAAGTATATGACGAGGCAAATAACGGGACCAGTGGTGATGTGCAGGTAGGCTACAGGAACAAGTTCGGTTCACTTGAAGCCAATGAAATAGTCACTCAGGGCCTGTATAGCTATAACTCCATTACAACCAACGCAGATGTTTACAATCAGTTAAGTGTAAGCGGCAGGGTTGGTATTGGTACACCAACTCCCACGCAGAAACTGGATATTGCAGGTGAAAGTTCAATAGATGCTTTTATAAGGGTAGCTGGAGGAGTGGGTGCTACAAAAGGGGGGCTTCTGTTGGGAAATGGAGCGGGTAATTATGGTGAACTTTATTTTGATAATAGTAACAATAATCTCATTCTAAAGCAAAAGTATACAAGTGGGGATTTATTGTTTGGAACTAACTCATTAACAAATCTAACCATTAAAAATGGTGGAAAGGTGGGCATCGGCACCAGCTCCCCCTCCCAGAAACTGGATGTAAACGGTAATGCAGCAGTTAGTGGTCGGGTACTGATTGGTAACCCCGACCCGCTCAAAGCCACCAATTTTGCACTTTGTGTAAATGGAGATGCCCTGTTTACCAAAGCCGTTGTTAAGTTGTATGCCAACTGGCCTGACTACGTATTCAAACCAACTTACAAGCTCCGCCCACTAAGCGAACTGGAGAAATACATCAAGCAGAATAACCACCTTCCCGATGTCCCATCTGCTGCACAGGTAGAAAAAGGGGGCATAGACCTTGGCAGCAACCAGGCTGTGCTATTGAAAAAGGTTGAGGAACTGACACTGTACATTATTGAGCAGGACAAGAAATCAAAGGAGCAGTCTAATAAATTGAAATCATTGGAAGAAAAGCTGAATAAGCTTTTGGCAGATAAAAAATAATCCAAACAAATGTACCTATTCAACCAGCCATATTGCTCCTTGTACTGACCACTTCCGTTTGTGCCCATGCACAACAGCTATAAGGCAAGGATGCAGCAGTGCGTGATAGATAGCCAACAATTAACATTACCAGTTTTTTAAAAGGACAAACCTGAAAATATACTGCACCATACTACTTATGATTGTATGCATCAATACTTGCTTCGCACAGGTTGGTAGCCATGAAATGGGTACCGCAGCAGATTGTGCCAGTCAGGTATTTATTGCCACTGATTCATTATTGCTAATCAAGGGAACCTGCAAAAACATGTATGGCTTTGCCATTATTAAAGAGGAAAAAAGGAAAAAGCCCCTGAGCAGCACTGTACCAATAATAGTCGAAGTTCCTGAACCCCCAAAGCACTGGATAAAAATCAATGGCAACGTATTGTACAACTTTAATTACCGCAGCTATTTGGATACGCCATTTGTGGAAAGGGACCTTATACAGCAATCGGTACAAACAAGGTTCGATGTAACTATAAAGGAAGATTATCCATTAACTGTTTTCCTTACAAACCGGACATCCAATTCATCCTATTTCATAAACGCTACCGACGTCAATATACAGTTCAAAAAATCAACTATGCTGGATGGCATTAAAGGCAGGTTAAAGAAGGAGGTTGATGGTCAATTGGGCTATAAAGGCCTGCAGCTTTCTCCTGAACAGCTCTACCGTTCCCCAAAAAACGGGCTAGGGAATTTGGATGAACTAATGGAAGCAGAAGCTAAAAAAAGTGTGAAAGATTTTGCTAAAAAAGACAGTTCCTTAATGGGGAAGTTTTTAGCGTTATACAGCGATTATAAGGAAAAAAAAGATAAAATGAATGCCTTGCAGCAATGGGTTAACAGTCCATCACGCTTGCAGGAGCTTATTGAGGAAAAAGAAAAAAGGGTCAGGGATAGCCTAATGGATTTGATGAATAAAGCAAAGCAGCCAGCCCTTGCTGCAAACCAGAAAACAGATCCCAACTCCATCTTTCAATCGCTGGATAAAAAACGGTACAAAGGCAAGATAGCTGTTCCTGAAGATTCAACAGATGAAGCAAGTGCCAATAGCACTAAGGACAAAATAAAAAGGGCAGATAGCAGTGTGTCAAAAAATATTTCAGGGAAGCAAAAAGAACTGAATGAACTTAAAAAGGAAGTTGCTGCTGCCGAAAACAAACTAAAGCTTTTCCAAAAAAGGACAAAGGATTCATTGCAGCATTTGAAGCAGCAGATAGCAGCAATTAACAACAGCCAAAGCCTTAATGCGTACCTCTCTAAAACAGGCGAGAGCCAAACCCAATTACCCGCACTGCAACGTGCATTGCTTTCGGTAAACCAAATTGGTATTGGCAGGAGCTGGATAGACTACTCTGACCTGACAGTAAAAAATATTTCGTTGAATGGCTTTAATATAGAAGCCAACCCTGGTAATGTTTATATGGCAGCAGCAGTTGGAAAGGTAAACTACAGGTTTCGGGACTTTATTGTAAAAGGGGATTATGCAGGGAGTTCACAATCGTTGGGATTGGTAAGGTTGGGTTATGGCAGAAAGGAAGGAAATAATTTAATTGCCACCTATTATGCTGGGCAAAAGGCCCTGCTAAACCAGACTGGCAATGCCGATTCAATGGCTGTTAAAAGAGTAAATGGTTTTTCGCTTGAAAGCAGAATGGTTGTTAATGCCAATAACTACATTATTGCAGAATATGCCAGGTCTTCTTCTATAGGGAACAAAGGTAAGATGTTTGATTTGTCCACCCATACCAACGAGGCTTGGGCTATAAAATCCTTTAGTGATTATCCTTCTACCCATACGAGGGTTACTGCCTACTACCGTAAAATGGGGGAGGGGTTCCAATCGTTTACCCTTTACCCAACCAATAGCAACCAGGAAGCCTGGTCCTTCAAACTGAAGCAGGGATTTTTGAAACAAAAATTATTGGTAGAAGCATCCGTTAGGAAAAATGATTTCAATAGTCCAATCGCATCTCCTGACTTCTCCAGTTCAACAGTATTCAAATCTTTTCAAGCAAGTTTACGTGTTCGCAAATATCCATTGGTAACAGTAGGATTTTACCCTTCCTCTCAATTGTCAATGAGCAATAACAATGTTCTGTACGAACAGCAATTCAATATATTAAATGCAATTGTGAGCCACACTTATTTTATTGGTGAAACAAATATGGGTTCAAGCCTTGTTTATACAAAGTTTTACAATAAGGGCAAGGATTCAGGTTTTATTTATTTCAACGCCTCTTCCTGCATATTCAACCACAGCATTTACAAGGGGGCTTTTGTTTATCAAACGATAATTACCATTACCAAGCAGACTGATATTAAACAGCGGACCATTGAGCCTATAGTTACTTACCAGTTAAAGAACAAAATCAGTATTACTGGAAGCGTAAAGTGGTCTGATGTAAACAATCGCCAAACCCTTTGGGGAGGAATGGCAGGGCTGAATATGTTCCTGAAAGGAATTGGCACTATTCAAATGCAGTACGACAAATCATACCTGCCAGGCTATAACAGGAACCTAATACCTGTGGGCCTGGGAAGGATAACTTTTAATAGGGAATTTTAAAACAAAAAAAATGAAAAGGATATACCTGTTCATGCTTATGCAAATGCTGTTCGGTCTTTTGAAGGCCCAGTACACATTGCAGCCAACCATTCCTTTGGCAGGAATGATGCAAAAAAGCCAGTTGTGGAATGTGTTGGTGGTTAATAATACCAACAACCAGGTTAACTGTAGGCTGGAGCTTACCCTAAGGGACAGGGTAAGTGGCATGGAGCAGCTTACTGCAAGCTCTAGTGAGTTTGTGCTAAGCAAAGGGGCAAAGCAATTAACCAATGGATTGCTGGCTCCTATACAGTACAATAACATCAATACCATTTTTACAGGTAGGGGCAATGACGAGCTATTGCCTATTGGTAATTATATGGCCTGCTACCGTTTGGTTACGGTAGGGATCAAGCCAACTGACCTTGCTGAAGAATGTACACAATTTGACATTGAACCATTGAGCCCTCCCATGCTGGCTTTTCCGGCAGACAGCTCCTTGCTGAACATCCAACCTGCCCAATTTACCTGGATACCACCTACTCCCCAGCAGCTCTTTAACCGCTTGTATTACGAGGTAATGATTACAGAAATACTGCCCAACCAAAAAGCCGAAGAAGCCATACAGCAAAACCTTCCCTTTTATATAGATTTAAATGCTCCCTACAGTTTATTGAACTATAGTGGAACCGGTGGCGTTTTCCAAAAAGACAAATGGTATGCTTGGCAAGTAGTGGCTAAGGATGATAAAAGCTATGCAGCAAAATCTGAAGTATGGGTTTTTAAAATAAAGGATTCGGTGCCAGTAAAGGAAACAAAACAACCAACCTATTTCCTATTGGACAATTCATCTAGCAATAGGGGTAGTGTGGTGGTTGATGGGACAGATTTGAATATCAAATACTATTCTTATGACAGGGACTATGATACAGAAATAAGGATACTTACAAAAGAGGGTAAACCTATTTATACACTGGTTACCAAAATAAGTTATGGCGATAATTATTTAAGGATAAAGCTGCCATCTAAAATTGAAAGCAACCAGGTATATGATTTTTTTATGGTGGACCTAAAAGGCAATCCCCATTCACTAAAGTTCACCAGGAAATAAACATCGTTTCATTTTAAGCATTAGAACAATATGATACTATACTTATCTACAAAGTGCAGAAAAGCATTGGCTTGGTTTATGTTTATGGTTCTTTATTTGTCCACAGTAAGTTCTGCATTGGCTATTGATGGTACTACTGGTAAGGCTGTTTTTACTAATGGCTACCCTAGCAATTCAAACAAGCCCTTTGCAAAGGTGAACAATGCATCTGTTTCCAAAGTTTCTAAGCCAACTGAAAAAAAACTGGAAACAAAAACAGCAATCAGCAGTTCAAATAACCAGCTAGAAAATTTTGGTGGACCCTCGCAACCTGAAATGGCCAGTTTCAAGTCTGTGGGCACAGATAATATGGTGAACCTTTTTACAGGGAATTTTAGTTACAATATTCCTTTAATGGATGTTGGCGGCTACCCAATTAATATTTTTTATGATGGTGGCATTACACCCGAGCAGGAGGCCAGTTGGGTGGGGCTTGGCTGGAACATTAACCCTGGTACCATTAACAGGAACATGCGTGGCGTACCAGACGATTTTGATGGTACCGATATTATGGTTCAGAAGCAGGCGATAAAACCAAACAAAACATGGGGGATCAGCACTGGGCTGGATATTGAGGTTATTGGTATCAAAGGGATTAAGTTAACTAGCGGCAACAATTTCGGTATTTCCTACAATAACTATTTGGGGCCAGCTTTAGACTTCAGTCATAGTAATGGTGCTTCAATTTCAATGTCACAAAATGAAAAATCATCCCTGAAACTTGGAGTTAAGTTGGGTATTAATCTCAACTCAAGATATGGAATGACAACTTCCCTCAATGCTTCACTAACAGGAAGCATGAAGAAAAAAAATGACGAATATTCTATGGGTATTGGTTTGGGAACCAGTTATAATTCAAGAACTGGTATACGTTCTTTGCAGTTGTATGATCAAGTTTCTTTTAATACTGCTGAGACAGAAGGAAGCATGGATGCTCATAATAGGGATGCGCCTTTTGTGACAAAAGTTGGAGCATCAAACTTTTCTAGCTCTATCAGTTTTGCCAAACCAAGTTATGTTCCTGCTATACGAATGCCCGTTACAAATAAGTCAGGAGCAGGCCGTTTCCAATTTGGCGGTGCTCTATTTGGCATTGAAGGGGATTTTCAATTAGAGGTTTCTGCACAGGAATCAATGATAGCATTGGAAGACAGGGTACAGAGAAAACCTTTGGTGGGCTATTTGTACGCTGAAAAGGCCAATAGCAATGCCAATGCAGTTATGGACTTTACCCGATTGGGTGATAAGGAAGTAACACCCAATACCACTATTATTTCAGCACCTCAATATACCTATGATGTTTTTTCCATAAGTGGGGAAGGGACTGGTGGCTCCATAAGGGCCTATCGAAATGATTTTGGTACCGTTAGGGACAACTATACCGAAACAAAGGACAAAAGCGGGAGTGCTGGTGCAGACATCGCAATACCCGGGCATTATGGAAGCAATTTTAATACGATTAAAACGCCTTCCTCCATTGGGGAATGGAATGCAGGAAACAAAATTAAATATGTTGTGCCCTTTAGAGGCAGGGGCGAGAAAGTGGGCGTATGGGAAAATGCCTATTTTAGGAACCCCGGTGAAACAAGTGTACTGAATGCCCAGCAGTTTAACAAAGTAGGGGGAACGGACCTGGTTCGTTTTGAATTGGGCGGAACAGGCACATCCCCAATTATTGAACCCAAACTGGAAAAAATTTCACAGGATGGTTACGGCACCATTTTGTCAACAGTTGATTTGCTATCGGCACAGGATCCCATAGAAAGAAAAAAAAGGACACAGGTTACCAGTTTTTTAACAGCAGGCGAAGCCAGTGAAATTGGCCTGGACCATGATATTAAAAGTTATGGCTATACCGGTACAGAGCAAATGCTTATTCCTTGGAGCAACAGTATCATGGATGGCTTAACCCGTACCTTGAATTATACATCAATGCCTAGAGTTGATGGTATTAGCAGGAAGAAGCACCATATTTCCCAAATAAATGTAACAGAGGCTGATGGCAAAAGGTATGTGTATGGCCTACCAGTTTATAATACCATACAAAAAGACTTCACTTTTTCTGTTGCAACTGAAGGTGATGGTGACAATAGGGTTGGTTTTTCGAATAATGATATGACAGTTGATAATTCACCTTTTATTGCTCCAGATGCTTATGTGGATGGCTATGTACAGATAATGGAAACCCCGGCTTATGCCCATGCATTTCTATTGAGTGGCCTGCTTTCACCAGATTATGTGGATATAACTGGCAATGGTATTACAGAGGATGATTTGGGCAATGCCGTAAAGTTTAACTACACAAAAATGGATTCCCTTTTTAAATGGAGGTCCCCGCATGCCGCAGCCAATATTGCCAATTTTAACCCAGGCCACAGAACGGTGAACAAAGACAATAAGGCCCTGGTTACTTATGGGGAAAGGGAATCATGGTACATGCATTCGATAGAGTCAAAAACCATGATTGCCATTTTTAGTTTAGGCAACAGGGATGATGGAAAAGGGACGGAGGGTGAATTGGGTGGTTTCAGTTCAGACAATTCATTGAAGCGGCTGGACAAAATAGACCTGTTTAGCAAGGCAGACCTTAAAGCCAATGGCATTGCTGCGGCAAAACCTATAAAAACGGTTTATTTTGAATATGAATATGTGCTTTGCAAAAACACACCTGATAACAGAACCAATGGTGGGGGCAAGTTGACCCTTACGAAAATCTATTTTACTTTCAATGGGCAGGCCCGTAACAACAAAAGCCAATATGTATTCAATTATGGGGACATCAACAGTTCACAAGATAACCCCAGCTATAGTATTAATGCATCAGACCGTTGGGGCAATTATAAACCAGCTTCGCTTAATCCAGACTTGTTGAAAAACACAGAGTATCCTTATGCAGCACAAGCTACCAATGTTGCCAAAACTATTATTGACAAAAATGCAGCAGCTTGGTGCCTAAAGAAAATACTGCTCCCTTCAGGTGGACAGATAGAAGTGGATTATGAAAGTGATGATTATGCTTTTGTACAAAATAGAAGGGCCACTGCCATGATGAGTATTGCAGGGTTTACCAGCCGTCTGGATAAAAATCCCAGCAATAAATTGTACGAACTTTTAGGGCCCTTGGCCAGTGAAAATGAATATGTGGTTATTAATGTAAGTGAAGCATGCGGCAAGAAGGAAGACGTAAAGAGCAAGTATTTGTTAGGAGTGGATTTAGAAGCACAAACACAGCTTGCTTTTAGGTTGGCAGTCAATATGCCTAAAGGAGTGGAATACATGACAGCTTATGCTGAAATAAAGGACTATGGTGTATTTGAAAATGACCATAATAAAATATGGATAGAACTTAAGGATGTGGATGGGGTTAGCCCACTTTCATTGGTAGCAATAGAGTACCTAAGGGAACGGTTGCCTGGCCAGGCCTACCATGGTTATGATGTATCTGATCAGAGTATTGGGTTGAAACAATGGGGTGAAATGCTGCTTGGCATGCTTGATGGCATAGCCAGTGCCTTTAAAAACCCATTAAACTACTTACGTTCACAAGGCTTGGCCAGAAGTGTTGAATTAAGCCAGTGTTTTGTACGCCTTGATGTTCCTAATGGGTATAAAATGGGTGGTGGCAACAGGGTTAAAGCCATCAAGCTAAAAGACAATTGGGACAGGATGACCCAACAGTACGCTTCTGTGTATGGGCAAACTTATGATTACACCACTAAAGAAGTGCTTAATGGGGCAGAGAGAACTATCAGTAGCGGGGTTGCCTCTTATGAGCCAGGCGTGGGCAGTGAGGAAAACCCTTTCCAAACTATTGTTCAAGTGGCCAATTCACTTCCTTTGGGACCAACTTCTTATGGCTCCATCGAAATGCCCATTCTGGATGCATTGTTCCCTGCCCCGTTGGTTGGCTACAGCAAGGTTACCGTAAGGTCATTAAAACCGGCAATTGTACTGGCTAGTCAACAACCTAATCAGCAACCCCCTAATCCATTACAAACACGTTCCGGTATTGGTAAGCAAGTAACGGAGTTCTATACAGCCAAGGACTTCCCTGTAAAATATAACCATACGCCATTGTCGCAAAAAGATGTTCATACAACCCCATTGCCATTTCCTTTTTATAAAGAATCCCGTGACCGTAAGGCTTTGTCCCAAGGTTTTTTGGTAGAACTAAATGACATGCATGGCAAAATGAAAAAACAGTCCAGTTATTCCGAGAAAGACGAAGTAACAGCTGTGAACTCCACCGAAAATTTTTACAGGAACACAGGGGAAAAAGGACTCAACGAACAATTTGATTTTGTAAGCCAAGGGGGTGCCATTGCTAAGGGAAATATGGGGGTGGATATTGAACTGATGACGGATACCAGGGAATTTAAAACCAGAAGCTACAGTACAGAAGTTCAGGCACAGGTAGACATGTTTCCAATAACATTCGTTACACTTTGGCTGCCATTTATTTGGCCCGTTTATAGCGAGTCAGAAAATACTTACCGGGCCGTAACAACTACCAAAGTAGTAAACTACCACAGTATTGTAGATAGGGTAGTGGTTAAGGACAAGGGAAGTGAGGTAAGCACTGAGAACATAGTATTTGATGCGGAAACAGGGCAGGTAGTTGTAAACAGAACCAATAACGAATTCAATAAGCCTATTTATTCAACAAATTATCCTGCTTATTGGGCCTATAGTGGCATGGGGCTGGCGTACAAGAATATAGATGCCCAATTCAGTAATGTAAATTTCAGTGATGGAGTTATTGTTTCAGGCATTTCAAACCCAGGAGAGGTTTTTGAAAGTGGTGATGAAATTTATATCATCAACGGTGCAGAGCCACAGGATGCTTGTGACATAGAAAGGTCATCCATGGCTGGCTCTTCCAGTGTTAAACTTATATGGGCTTTTGATAAGGCCAAGGATTTTTCATCGTCACTTACCAATACATCCCCGCAATTTATTTTTATAGATGGGAAAGGAAATCCCTATACCAGGAAAAATGTAACCTTACGCATTGTTCGTAGTGGCAAGCGTAACATGTTAGGTAGTCCCGTGGCAGCAGTTACCAGTATGGCAAACCCAGTGGTGAATAACCTGCTTGATCCAACCACTGCTGGCAAAGTGGTAAATGCTTCTGCTACTGAGTACAAAGAAAAGTGGCAAACAGATGATGGCGTTATAAAACACAAAGCGATGGTTTATAATTCCTTTAATTGTGAAACTGTTGAAGTGGACAATTGTACAGGTTATTTGGAAAAAAATATCAACCCTTATGTAAAGGGATTGATTGGCACCATCCGCAATTGGCGGGGAAAAGTGTTTTATGGTGACAGGGAGGAAGTAGTCAATGCCACACAGTCAACCAAACTGCCAGAAGATGGTCTCATAAAAAACTTCAATTTATACTGGAACTTTAATAGCAGCAATAACCTGGTTCCAACTACTGCAAGTTCTCAATGGGTATTTACAAGTCAGCTCACCCATGTGAATGCCAAGGGCATGGAACTGGAAACCGAAGATGCACTGCACAATTATACGGCGGCGCAGTATGGGTACAAAAAAACAGTGCCGGTAGCTATTGGCAATAACACCAGGTACAATGAAATGGGCTACGAAGGTTTTGAAGATGTTAATTACGAGGATGCATTAAATGGGGATCCATTTGGCCTATCCTGCCCAAAAAGGCATTTTGACCTTTCTGCAATGAGCAATGCAAGTGTTGTCTCCACAACAGGCCTTGGCTTCAATGCACATACTGGAAAAAAAGTATTGAGAATAGAGGCCAATCCCCTTGGCCCAGTAAAAATGGATTTCCCTCTTACGGCAAGTAATCATGATAATATTGACCCCTTTGTATTTCCTGTAGACGCTTCAAAATCACTTATTAATACTGGCTACAATGTTGAATATTTTATACTGAACAATATGGCAAGCACCGACTTTTCTTCAGCTTATGGAACAATGGGAATGGCTGTTATTCCATTAAGCTATACTGTTTTAACTGAAGCAGGCCAGAATTACCTAACAAGTGAGTTTAGTTCAAAAATCAATGGCTATTTTGAAACAGATGGGGGTGTTTTTGATATTGAAGCTTATGCATCCGTTAGTTATAATATAGGTATCGGAGGTGGCAGCGTTACAAGATTTTCTGAATTAAAAGTAGAAATTTTTTCACTTAATGGAGCTTTCATTACAGATGCCACTGTAGCATCTACTGGTTCTGCAAACACTACTTATGCCACAGTTTGCCTGCCCAAAGGAATATACAAAGCCATTTGTACAATAAAAGGGAATTTTAAAAAACCATGTTCCATCGTCCAGGGACCTATAGGAGAAGGATCAAGTTCTGACTGTGACCCTCAAAATCTGAATAGTGGGTTTGCCTTTTCTAACCATGTTTTTTCTTTCAGATTAAAAAAAGACAATCAGTTGCTTGGTACTTACAAGGATCTTTCCACAGCTAGCGGATGCAGCTACAGCAAGGCCATTGCTGGCAATGAAACTTTTTTGAACCCAGTCTTTGCCCCAACATCCAATAAAAAAATGATTTTCTCAGCATGGGTAAAAGAAGACTGCGGCAACCCTTCTGGAACGCCCTGCACGACAATAAAGTACAATAACAGCAAAGTGGAACTCAGTTTCTGGGATAATGCAACAACACCTAGCCAAGTGGGTACAGCTATTCCTTTGCTTTCGCCCACTGGCCCCATTATTGAAGGCTGGCAAAAAGTGGAAGGAGAATTCATGGTGCCACTTGGTGCATCCACCATGAAGCTGGCACTGCAGAACAACGCAAACAGTGCCGCCAACTATTGGGACGATATCCGCATACACCCCTTCAACTCCAACATGAAGTCTTATGTGTACGACCCAATCAATTTAAGGCTGGTTGCAGAACTGGATGCCAATAACTATGCAAGCTTTTATGAATACGATGCCGAGGGCACATTGATCAGGACAAAGGCCGAAACAAGGGAAGGGATAAAAACAATTAAGGAAACAAGGAGTGCCAAACAAAAAGCAATTAACAATTTACTGCCATAAACTGTATGAACAAGATAGGAAGGATAACAAAATACTGCATGGTAGGTGCTTGTTGCTTGTTGGTATTTGCCCTAAAAGCAACTGCCCAAACCAAAGACACACTTGCCCTGTACAAGCAGTTCTTTTCCATTAGCAAAAACTACCAGCAGCCCCCGCTGCAGGCCTCCATTGTTTTTGAAAAAAGTACCAACTATGCAAGCGATGCAAGGGACACCTCAACCATTGTTGCAGCTTTTTATATAGGTAAGGACAAATCCTATTTAAGGTTTGGCGAGCTGGAACAGTTTGTGGAAGATTCCCTAATGCTTATGGTTAGTGATGGCCTTAAGAGAATGATTGTAATGAGGCCCACAAAGGAGCAGGCTGCAAGGTACAGGATGGGCATGGGGCCAGGGCTTGCTGTTCCTGATTCTTCCTATCAGGACATGGCCAAACGCTACAGGGCAGAAGGTACGGAAACTGGTGATGGCACGGGAACAATCCAGCTTTTCAGCAGGCAGAACATCAGGGGCTCATCCATGCCCAAGGAAACAATTGAGTTGAGGTACAACCTGGCAACAAAAGAGCCTGTATATGTAACAACCATACAACGTGCCCTTATTAGGCTTGATGGTGCAACTATCAATAACAATGATGCCCTTGCCAAATACAGGATAAAGCTGGAGGGCAGCAATGAAAGTTTTTTTATAAAAGAGCAGGTGGACAAATACGTTTTCAAAAAAATTGAACATGCACCTAATCTGCCTGCACCTGTAACAATTGGCAACAGGATTATTAGGAACACCCAAGGTGCATTTGTGCCAGTAACGGGATTTGAGGACTATACAATATCTGAACAGTAAACACTATTATCAAACAGGCAAAGCTTTTGGTATGAACAGGAAAAAGATGGTAATACATGGCAATATGGACATTGCTAATAAGGGATCTTTCAGCAAAAAAATAAAACAGGGTTTCCTGTTGCTTTTCTTGCTTTTCAGCCTTGTGCCCCATGCCCAAACAACTGCTAATGATGGTGGCATTGCCACAAGCCCATCAGTGAGGTTCACAGGCACGGCAGGGTTACCAAGTTTATCATTGAACGCAAACCAAACTGCAGGGATTACTTACCAATCCAAGGGGGAGCAAACAAAAAAAATCAGGAATATTTTCATGCTTTGGGTTCATGAAGAAACAACAAAACTGGTTCCCCAAAATTTTACTGCCGAGGTTACCATCAATATCGATTACAAGTTAACATTGGGTTCCGCTGTAACCAGCATCCAAAAAAAGCTGACTGTTGAGTACAAAAAGAACAGTGGCGAAAAATACAATGCCAAAAGCTATTTCCTGCTTCCGGATGCTGAAGACGTAACCGTAACCATTGCTTCAGTAATGCCAAGCCCATCATCCATTGGCACTGGTGCTACTGCCTTGGATATAAAAGATATTATAACCTTAGCGTACACACAGGAAATTACAAGATACTATGAATTGGCAAGCAATGTGCTGCCCACCTCCATTACACTTAATTTGGGAACAGTTGCATCCACGCCACCCAATCAAATACCTGACTATGCACTTTTAGCTTGGGCATGGCCTGCAACTGCTGGCAACAATGCCACTCAAATAGAATGGACATGGCTGGAAAATGAATTGGCCAGTACATATACGGTTGCTGGCAATATTGATATAGACCTATTGTTCAGGAACAATGCGACTAGGGTTGACATACCCTATAAGGATGATAACTTGGGCTATGAATACAAAATCCCACTTTTGTACGATGCATTAAATAACCCTGCAATCAATGGCAATAATGCTGGTGGCAAACTGTATGTACGCATTAGGCCTGTTAATATAAAAGCCAATGGCAACAGAACGGATGGGGATTGGGCTTTGGCAAGCCCATTGCCATTTGAAGGCCATGAACCCAACCTGAACTGGCAGGTAACAACCAGTTTTGCAGAGGAAGGGAAATACAAAACTGTTATCAGCTATTTTGATGGTTCTTTAAGAAGCCGCCAAACAGTAACCAAGGACAATGTAACGGGTAATGTGCTGAGCTCGGAAACCTTTTATGATTACCAGGGAAGACCAGCCGTGCAAATTTTGCCAACACCTAGTATCGATAAATTAATAAAGTACCAAAAAGACCTCAACCTCTTTAATGGCCAGGTATCCAATGCAAGCGATCCTGCTGCCTTCTTTGATTTGGAGTCCCAGGGCCTAACCACCTATGCAACCAGTTTGTTGAACACAGGCAATGGGTCCTCCAATTATTACAGCAGTGCCAACCTGCAAAAGAACAATGCCGAAGACAGGTTCATTCCTGATGCTGCTGGCTATCCCTTTACCGTAACCAGGTACACGCCAGATGCCACAGGTAGGGTACTTGCCCAAAGTGGTGTGGGGGCAACGCATAAAATGGGTACCGATAAGGTTACCAAGTACTACTATGGCACACCTGCACAGGAGGAACTGGACGGTTTGTTTGGTACAGAAGTTGGCAAGAATACCCACTATTCGAAAAACATGGTAAAGGACGCCAATAACCAAATGAGCGTTAGTTACGTGGACATGCATGGGCGAACCATAGCTACAGCATTGGCTGGGGATGCCCCCAACAACCTTGCAGCAGTGAACCCCTTGGTTTACCCAAATCCAAACTTTGGGCCATCCATCACCAGGAACCTATTGGATGCAAACACAAACATTGTAAAAAACAGTAGTGCCATTGAATCAATCACAACATTGCTGGTACCAGCCACCACTTCGTACAAGTTTACCTATACGCTCAATCCGGAAAGCGTCCAGCTAATGAACTGCAGCAACCAGCCCATCTGCTATGACTGCATGTACAATCTGGAGATTGTGATTACGGACGAGTCTGGTGAAACAGTTCCCTTAAAATATTTGTACAACAATATTAGCCTCAATGCGGACCATAACTGCAGTACACCAACCAAGGCCTTTGTAAGTGAACAATTCGTAAGTACGCCATCGCCTTTGCCTAACACGTTTATCATAGATGCAACTTTGCCGCCTGGTTCCTATTCCATAAGGAAAACACTAACAATCAGTGAACCTTCCTTGGAAAAGATGAAGAAGGAATATGCCGAAACCGCCGCCTGCCAAACCTATGAAAGTATCCTGACCGGCATTCAGCAGCAAATTGGTTGTGGGAGCAACGAGCCAACGGCAACATGTCAATCCTGCACCACCGCACTGGTTGATTACAAGACAAACTACTTTGCCAGCCTGGGTTATAGCGGCTCCAATGTAAGTAATATACCCCAATCAATCAGGGATGATGTTGACCAAATGTATGCAAGGGAAAAAGCTGAATGCGACAAGCTGTGCAAGGTGTCACAAGCAATGCCTGCCACCAGGGAAATGATGCTGGCAGACATGTATCCATTTACAGGCCAGTACGCCATGGGGAACGATTTTACGGAATTCCATTCGCCCACCCTACTGACAGATTATTCCATGCACCATAAGTATGATGTATTTTCCAAAACAACTACTGACCCACTCCATCCTTTTTATAAATATCCCCAAAACCCCAAAAAGCCGGGTGCCGCCAATGCAAATGGCAATAGGGACTACTATTATGATGAAAGCAACCAAAAGGACCTTTCCATCATTGTAAACAATGCTTACACTTTTTTGGATGGCATAACGGACGAGAAGCTGTTTTCAGGGCTTTTCAAAAACAGTTGGGCCAATTCCCTACTGCCCTTCCATCCAGAATACAACAAGCTGCTTTTTGCGGAGGACCTAAACAAATTGGCCCCTTCATATGATTGGATCAACACATTTGCAATGCAGGATGTTTGGCCATTATCCGGGACACCTGCCAATTTAATAAATGTACCCGGTACAAGTTTAGCAGTATCATCGGCAGTGGACCCATTTTACACTTATTCAGGCATCACCGATCCCACAAGTCCTGCCATTGATTATTATACGTCCATATTCAATAAAGTAAATATAGAAATGATTGCCGGGTCCAATATAAGCATGTGGCAGATAGCTTATGGCAACCTGTACTGCAAATCCATTGCTGACCAATCCCAAAGGAATGTATGTTATTTGCATGCACCAAGCGATCCCAGTTTTGAAGGCAGCAAGCCATTACCCTCTCCACAAAGTGGCTTGTACAGTAGCATTAGCCCTGCCCAGCGGGACCAGGTTTGGACCGTTTTTCAGGGTCTTTACATGGCCGAACGCAACAGGCAGCTCAATGATTACCTTAATAACAAAGTTCCTTTAGCTGATGCACAAACCTTGGCCGACCATGGCTACAAACTTCATTTTCCGTTAAACGACCAACAGGCAGTGGCCCAGGGCGATGAGGTAAACCATGGCAACTGGTGGCCAACAACGCCAGGCGGTGCCCCCAACAATGTGGACCTTGACCCTGCAACCAACAACGCCAATACGTATGTATCCCAATGCGAAAGCTATATAGCCACATGGAAATCAAGGCTGCTCGAATGCCCAACATTGGCAGCACGCAGTGATAAGGATGTTATCCTTACTGCAATCACAACAAGAATGAAAGCTGTTTGCATAAAGGGAAGCGACCCTGCAAACCCCAATGGGGCATCCAATGCATCACCTGCCAATACCACAGGTACAGATGACTCTTTTGAAGAGGTTATAAAGGCTGTCTTCGAAGAAAAGGGTATTGCATTGTCCAACCTCTGTACGCCTTACCTTATAGAGTGGCCAAAAAAATATGGGAAAGGCCCAGCATTAACTGCAGGGGTAATTACCGTTTTGGATGAATGCACTTGCGAGAAGTTCAGCCAGCTGAAAGAAGAAGTATATGCCCATGATAAATCCGGGAATGATTACAATGATTTTAACGAGTATGTTTTAGCTGCTTATGGGGAATCAATGCCCGAAGAGCTCTATAATAGCCTGCAGGAAAACTGTGGCAACCTGGGCCATCAAATTTGCACAGCACCAACAACTACTTTAACTTGGGACCCTTGCAAGAATGAGCTTGAACCAAATTGTCCTAATAACCACCTCAAGTCTTCCTCAAAACCACCACCAGGTCCCTTAGATTCATGTCCAGAAACAAAAACATGCATTGGGGAGCAAGTTTGTACCAGTTCCAATATTTATGTGCTGCCAGAACCCTTGCCCTTGCCCAGGTTCATGAAATGTGGCCTTGCCAACAATGTTAATTGCTTGACCTGTGAAGAAATGGTTAACCTAACAAATGCTTTTGTTGAGGAAGGTGCGTCTATAGGATTGTCTGGGGCTTTTATCGAATATCCTTCTATTAATGGCACTAGTGACCTTTCAGAGGAAGAAATTGCCAGGAACATATTGCTTGCCCAGTACATGAATTACCAAACAGGCATGCAGTTTACCTGGATGGAATATTTACAGGCTGCCCAAAATTTGCCCTGTTACCTAAATGGAGAGAAGGGCAATGAAGAAACCAGCGGCCAAGCAGTTATCTGCAGGTCGCCACAACCATTAAATACAGGCAATGGCATTGGCACGGAGCCCAATCCTTGCCAAACCTACATAAACCTGGCCACAGCCATGGCACTGCAGGTTTACCAGCAGGACCATGACAAGAAAATGGCAGCATTTGACCTGGCATACAGGAGCAAGTGCCTTGCCGTAAAAGAAATAGAAAAGTTTGAGGTAGCATACCAAAGCAAGGAGTACCATTATACCCTTTACTACTACGACCAAGCTGGAAACCTTGTTAAAACCGTTCCGCCACAAGGGGCAAAACCAGACTTTTCCCCTGCAACCCTAAGTATAGTAGCAGCAAAACGTAATGACTATTTATTAACAGGCATCTACAAGAATGCAACTGTGAACAATGAAAAAGTACCTGATCATAATTTAGCTACCCAGTACTGTTACAATACCTTGAACCAGGTAGTGGCACAGTCCACACCAGATGCGGGCACCAGCCATTTCTGGTATGATGCGCTGGGGAGGTTGGTGGTAAGCCAAAATGCCCAGCAGTGGATTGATAACAAATACAGTTATACCTTATACGACAATTTGGGAAGGATTACAGAAGTGGGGCAATTGCCGCAGGCTGCCAATTCAATGACAGATATTATTGCAAAAAGTGTAACTGTCCCTGCAACGCCTTATATCCCTGCAACTCCTTCCTCCCCTGCAATTCCTGCTTCTCCTGCAATTCCTTCGGCTTTGCATGATTGGTTGCACAGGACTGGTACCTATGCTTACAGCACTGGAACCCCCCAGCAAATTACCAGGACCACCTATGACCTGGATTATTTCAGTGGCACCAGCATACTCTGCCCAACCCCGGGCTCACTCTGCTTTTTCCAGCAGTTGAACCTGCGTAACAGGGTAAGTTACACGGCCGTGTACAATACCCTGAGTGAGGTAGATATGGCCCTTCCGCAGGACCACAGTTCAGCCACACTTTATACCTATGATATACACGGCAATGTGGATGTGCTATTGCAGGATTATGGGGATTATACGAAAGTGCCCAATATTATGAATGCCAATGGCAATGCCAATAAGTTCAAGAAAATCAGTTACGAATACGATTTAATTAGCGGTAAGGTAAACAGGGTCAATTACCAACCGGGGGCTGCCGACCAATTTTACCACCGCTACAAATACGATGCGGAAAACAGGTTAATTGAGGCACAAACCAGCCACGATGATATAGTTTGGGAAAGGGATGCTTCTTATAAATACTATAAGCATGGGCCTTTGGCACGCACCGTATTGGGACAGCAGCAGGTGCAGGGACTGGATTATGCCTACACCATACAGGGCTGGCTAAAAGGGGTGAACAGCACAGCAGTAAGTGCACCACTGTCCGAAACAGCCTGTGCACCGGGCTCGGCCAATGATTTATTAACCGTAACCAACAGGGCACAGTATGGCCAGCCATCGCAGTACCTGGCCAGGCAGGAAATTGTTTTTGACAATGGTTTCAGCAGTGTGGGCAATGATGATTTCGTTGCAGAAATAGATGCCACTGCCACAGCCTGCCAGCCACAGCAAACTGCAGGCGGTTATATCGATGGCGACATGGGCAATGACGGCGATGCCACACCACTAATACCCAGTGGCAGCCCAGCAATCAACAGCAATATTGCCCGTGATGCATTTGGCTTCAGCCTCAACTATTTCAGGGGCGACTATTCACCCATCAATGCAGCCTACCACCCATTTGCTGTACTGCCCAATACCCCATTGCCCAATACAATAGATGGTGTACAAACGGGCAGCGACCTTTTCAATGGCAATATTGGCTCCATGGTGGTAAACATTGCCAAGCTGGGCGAAGCCAAACTGTATGGCTACCGTTACGACCAATTGAACCGCATTGTGGCCATGAACAGCTACACCGGGTTCAACAACCAGGGCAACACCTATGGAACGGCAGGGCCTTCGGTTTCAGAAGACTATAAGGAAAGGGTAAGCTATGATGCCAATGGCAATATACTAAGCTACCTGCGTAATGGCATCAATCAAGGAGCTAGCCAACATGCCATGGACCAAATGGACTATGGCTACAACAAGGATGTTACCACTGGAAGGTTAACCAACAATAAACTGAGGCATATAAAAGATGCCATTGGCAGCAGCAACTATACCGAGGATATAGACGACCAAAGTGATGACAATTATACATACGATGCCATTGGCAATTTGATAATAGACAGGGCAGAAGGCATTTATGACCCAGCACAGCCCACCAAACCAATGATTGAGTGGACGGTATATGGAAAAATAAGCAGCGTTACCAAAATTAAGGCAGGGGTTACCACTACCATTACCTATACCTATGATGCTTCGGGCAACCGTATCAGCAAAAATGTGCATACTGCAGCCAATGGCAATGTTACCACTTGGTATGCCCGTGATGCCAGTGGCAATGTGATGGCCGTGTACGGGAAGAAAGCTTCTATAAACAGCAACCACCTTACACAAACTGAAGTGCACCTGTATGGCAGCAGCAGGTTGGGGGTGTACAATATAAACAGGGACCTTGAGCAGGCACCACCAATATCACCGGATCCAGTTATTGATGGGGTGCTTACCTTTGCCCGTGGAAACAAGCTCTTTGAATTAAGCAACCATTTGGGCAATGTGCTGGCAACGGTTACCGACAAGAAATTGCAGGTAGACGACGGCACATACCAGAACCCATGTTCGGGAACGCCTTGCCATACCAATGTAATGGTTTCTGCTGCCATGGATGGCGTGGTGGACTACTATATGGCAGATGTGGTAACGGCCAATGATTACTACCCGTTCGGTATGGCCATGCCGGGTAGGAAGTACGCTGCACCTAATTCGGATTACAGGTACGGGTTCAATGGGAAGGAGAATGACAAGGATATGGGTGAAGGGGTGCAGGATTATGGCATGAGGATCTACGATGCAAGGATTGGGAAATTTTTGAGTGTGGACCCATTGACGAAGGATTACGCCTTTTACACTCCATATCAGTTTGCAGGAAACATGCCAATTAGTTGCATTGATTTGGATGGCTGTGAGCCTACAGGTTATTCTTTCACTGCAAGAGGGGCAAAAAAAGGAGATACATGGATTAGTCTTGGTACAGAGCAAAGGGTGTTCAATAATTCCGTTTTTGCTGGAAAAATGTATATGATGAAAATTAAAGATACAAAAGGCGAAAGTTGGATGGTATTTAGGCAAGAAACAATAGAATTGACCTGTTTTAACAGGCTTGAAACTAGATACGATTATTATTGTCTTATTGGTGATAAACAGTTACCTGGGAAGGCTGGATACCAAATTGATGGTAAAATTATAGGCAGCGTAATACCTTTTGATGCACAAGAAAGAACAGATTTTAAAACAAGTGTTGAATTGTCAAATACTTTGCAAACATGGGTGTTTGGAGCTTTTACAGTTGGTACAGCATTACCCGTTATGTCAGCTGTAGGAGGAGCTTCATTAATTGGCCCCGGGGCTTTCACTGCACCAATTAATGGGGAATTGGCTCTTTCAGGGTTGATAAAAGGATCTGTTGCTGCTGGTAGCGATTTATTTGCACAGACGACTTTGAATCCAGAGAAGTCTGTTAATGGATGGAGTGTTACAGCAAATTTTGTTGGTGGATTTTTTAGTTTGAACGCTTTTACAACGGCAGCAGGGGCTTCCTTTAAATCACAAGATGAGAAGGGTAATACCACTTGGGCTTGGGATAATCCAACAGAGTTTGTATCTAATACATTGGCAAATGGAACTTTTGGTTCAATTACAGGGAGTAAATATATGCCTTGGAGTTCTAGTAAATTTATATTGCCCAAAGACAAATTATCAGCAGAAGTAATAGGAATTATTTCAGGATACTGGGGAAATATTGGAGCTACTGTTTCTGCTAATGCAGTAACACCCCCTCCTCCTACCACAGAACAAAATAAACCATAAATGAAAAATAATCCATTGTTAATAAAAGTTCTATCAATAATTTTTGCAGTATTGATACTCCTTCTTGGAATATATTGGGATAAGAAAACAGGGCAGAATTTCAAGAATCAAATTTTAAAAGACCCCATTTTTTTTTCTGGCACTTTGATTGGCATTAAAAAAGCTTATAAACATCCCGATGCATTTGAATATCAGTTTTATGACTCGAAAAGTCAGTTACGTACGTCCAGCTCCACTTCTGGAATGGACAGAAGTAGGTATCCTGAATTTTTGAAACGTCTACAAATCATGTCTTTTCCTGTTATTGCAAGCAAAGACGAACCAGAAAAGTACAATTTTATTCTAATATGCAAAAAGGATTTTGAAGGGTTTGATTTACCCTTCCCCGATAGTTTGATGTGGGTGGAATGGTTGATTAATAAATAGTTCAGCTTTTATAGTTTGTGGTAAATATTAAATCATGTGTCTTCCAGGTAATGTTCCAACTGTCACCTGTTGCAACTTTGCTGTCCTAAAGTGTTGATTATTAGTATAAAATAGTGCTTTTTGTCATTCCGTTAGGGAAGTACACAGGTATCATAACAATAAGATAAACGCTGAAATGCTTGCTGCAATTGAATAGAGCTTTCCTTAGTGTTTCAATTGTCACCTATGCAATGCCAATACTGTAATGCTTCTTGCAAAAAGAAAGGCTGGTACAAGCAAACACAGAAATACCAATGTACAGCTTGCAGCAAGTACCAGCGATTAAGCTATAGTTACCAAAAGACCAGTTTCAATCAGCTTCAACAAATCATTGTGTTCAATAATGAGGGACTGGGCATCCGTTCCATTGGCAGGATATTGCAAATTGCACCAACAACCGTACAGAGAAAAATATTAGGCCTTGCCAAAGCAGTGAATCCGTCATTGCTACTGGAAACCAATCAGGAATATGAAGTGGATGAGCTTTGCACTTTTGTTGGGAATAAAAGCCCCACCACTTATACCTACATCTCTTACGCAATAAACAGGAAGACAAAGCAGGTAATGGGCTTTGTTACTGGAAGCAGGAGCAAGGAAAACCTGAGGCCATTAATTGACAGGCTGATTTCACTTTCACCCAAAAGGATTTATACGGATAAGCTGAATGTATATCCTTTGCTAATCCCATCTTCACTCCACAGGAATTATCAATATGCTACCAACAGAATAGAACGGTTCAACCTCACTTTGAGGACAAGACTAAAAAGACTGGGCAGGAAAACAATCTGTTTCAGTAAATCAATCGAAATGCTTAAAGCAAGCTTGCAGTTATTGATTGGTTTCGCCTTTGTTGGTGTTCCTCTTTTCGCCATTGATGGTGTTCCCTCTTTAACGAAAAGCATAAAAAGAGAACGACCGCCTCCGTTGCGTGTTTTCACCAACGGAATTTATAAGCAGGATTTCGTTCATGTCATCATGCAGGTGAAAACACCATGCATGGGCGGCGTTTTTTAATTAAGTTTACGATTGGAGGAAGACCAGCGAACTACAAAATAAGCTATGAAAAGTAAAATAGTATTGTTAATTGTTATTCAAATGATTATTTTCCAATCTTGTAGCAGTCAAATTTTAGATGTTGATGCAGTTATTGATAAATATAACAACACGGATTTTACGGAACTGAAAAACAAGTCTGTTTATTATCGCAGTACAGGTAATCAAAGGAATTCGTCTATTTATTTCGCCTTTGTTGGTGTTCCCAACGCAAAGCCTAAAAAGAACGACCGCCTCCGTTGTGTGTTTTCACAACGGAATTCCTGAGCAGGATTTCATCCATGTCATCCTGCAGGTGAAAACACCGTGCAGGGGCGGCGTTTTTTAATTAAGTTTACGATCGGGAGGAAGACCAGCTAACTACAAAATGGCAGCAACAGTCAACAGTTGATAGATGATTTTATTAAGAGGATGCAAAATGATTATGGAATAAAAGTAACAGTCAAGAAATGATGAAACCAATCTATAAAATATTACTACTGAATGTTGGGATAGCCGTTTTGCTAGTAGTGTTGTATTTTATTACAGCATTTTTATTGGGCTATGGCTCTAACAGTTCCTATGCGGAAGCAACAATAAGGTTTTATGTTTTATTTGCAGTTTTTCACTTCCTTGTAAATATTTGGCTTTTACATAGGGCTGATACATTAACCATTGTCAGCGTTGCTATTACTCTTGTTGAACTTATCTTAATATATGGGGCAATAGGATGGTATTATAATGGCTAAGGTGTAAAACAAATAAAACAAAGAAGCCACTCAATCGGGTGGCTTTGCAACGCCCACAAGCACCAACAAATCCAGTGAGCGATTTGCTGGCAGCATTGATAAGCGGAGTAAGCGGGGCAAGCATGTCAAGCGGGCATGGGGCCACAACAACGCAACTGCAGAATAGCGGTGTGCTGACTCCTAGGGTTACAGATTTCTTGACCAGCCAAGCCAGTGGCACGAATGCCACCAAGCCAAAAGCCTATTTGAACTGGATACTTTTTCGCCTTTGTTGGTGTTCGCCTTTGTTGGTATTCCTCTCTTCGTCATTGAGGGTATTCCTCCCCAACGAAAAGCATATAAAAGAACGACCGCCCCAGCAGTGTGTTTTCACCTGCTGGTTTCATTGAATAAAGCATGTTAGTGCTGAAAAAAGGAAGTTTCACGAAAATATGTTTTTGCCTTTGTTGGTGTTCCCCTTTCCAACGAAAAAAATAAAAAAAAGCAGGGCATAAAAAGGAAAATGTTCGCCTTTGTTGGTGTTCCCTCTCCAACGAAAAGTATAAAAAGGAACGACCGCCCCAGCAGTGTGTTTTCACCTGCTGGTTTCATGGGCAGGATGCCTTTTCCTTCTCCGCAGAGTCTCTACTCCAAGCCTAAGAGCGTGGCAGGACTCTGCGGTTTTAGTAGTACAAACTGCCAACCAAGCAGTATCTTAGTTGAGCAATGAGTGTCCGCAACCAGATAGCTTATCCAGATGGCGTTTACTTCATCACGTTTACCTTCGCCTTTGTTGGCGTTCCCTCTCCAACGAAAAGTATAAAAGGAACGAACGCCCAGCAGTGTGTTTTCACCTGCTTCGCTTTTGTTGGTGTTCACTTTTTCAAAGAAAAGTATAAAAAAGAACGACCGCCCCAGCAGTGTGTTTTCACCTGCTGGTTTCATGAGGAGGATGCCTAATAGAAACCTTCATGCTTTATCTTTAGTTCATGGAGTTCAGCCAGTACCATGCACAGTTTTTCACAGCTACCATATTGGACTGGAAGCACCTTTTACAAGAAGACAAGTACAAGGATATTATTGTGGAAAGCCTTCGGTTCTTGGTAAAAGAAAAACGAGTAACCGTTTATGCCTTTGTAATCATGAGCAACCATATTCATTTGGTATGGCAAATACAAGCAGGGCACAAAAAAGAAAATGTGCAAAGGGATTTTTTGAAGTACACAGGGCAGATGATAAAATTTGGTTTAAAGCAAAGTAATCAAGGTTTATTGGTAGCGTTTGCAGTAAATGCCAAGGATAGGCAATACCAGTTTTGGGAACGCAATGCATTAAGTGTTGATTTGTTTAGTGAAGCGGTAATGTTCCAAAAAATAGATTACATACACCAGAATCCAGTTAAAGCAGGGCTGTGTGACTTTCCTGAAAAGAATAAATATTCATCTGCCAAGTTCTATGAAACAGAAATTGACGATTTTGGTTTCTTGGAACATATAAGGGGATAATGCTAATAAAAATTTCGTTGATGAATCCTGCAGGTGAAAACACCGTGCAGGGGCGGCGTTTATTTATTAACTTTATCGGTAGGAAGGAACACCAACAAGGGCAAAAAAAGAGGAAGATCCATGTTTTAAAGCCGTTGCAATTATAAGCCTGTGTATATATAGCCTATTCTCAAAACATTCAACGATGAGCCGGAAAGTGATATGGGTAATATTTGTTCACATGATTATACTACAAGCTTGCAACAATGAGCATGTAGATATTGATAATGTAATTGATAAATACGACAACACGGATTTCACGGAACTCCAAGACAGGTCTATCTATTTTAGAAGCACCGGTAATCAAAGGAACGCATCTATCTATTTTGTTAACAAGCTCTCCAATACTTGTTCGCCCTATGCTGTTGAGTTTAACAATGAAACTAAAAAGATAGTTGAAATTAGAAATCACTTGGTTATTTTAAGTTGCGGAAAAGATTATTTAAGCAATGAAGCAGTAGAATCAGCAATAAGAAAATATTTGGAATATAAGCTGTGCTTGGTTCAAGTAGATGCTGAAGGGAATGTTTACATTAATCCTGATAAGCAAGCATTGCCTATACTATTACGAAAAGCACCTAGTTCATCTCCTGCGAACCTATATCAATTTAGACCATATAAAGGGAATTGGTACATTAGGAGATAATACTCTTTATGGTTATGCCTCTAGTGAAGATGATATAATCCAAGGCAAATGGCTTCTAAGGAAATAAAAATTGTCCGTTAAGGGTTGGCTGCAACAATAAGGATGAGTATTTTGCTCCTTACCATTCGCTTGCAAACCAAAACACCATATATGCGACAACGCCACCTATTGCCCACACTGGCTTTTTGCCTAGTGCTTGTTTCTTCCTGTAAAAAACAAATAGAAAAAATCCAATCGCCTTCCACTGCTGTATCGGGTGCAATGATTGACCTGCCGTTGATGACCACTACACTTACGGAAGACTTTGAAACAGGGACTAAAGGTTCCTACGCTGCTGCCAATGTTACCCTATCCTCTGGTTCCTGGTACTTTGATGATGCACTGCTTGGCTCATTGGCCAATGACCGGAAGAATGGCAGTAAATCTGCCCGGATACAAAATACGGGCAGCATCTCCATGAACTTCAATGTAAGCGGAGCAGCCACCATCAGCATTAAGCATGCTGTTTACGGAACCGATGGCAATAGCACATGGCAATTGCAGCTATCCACAGATAGCAGCACTTATACTGCTTTTGGTGATGTGGTTACCTCCAACAGTACATCCTTGCAAACAGTAAACTATACTTTGAAGACGGCGGCCAATATCAGGTTCAGGATAAAGAAGCTAAGTGGTGGCAGCAACCGCATCAATATTGATGATATTATCATTACGCCATTTGAGGAAGGGGTGGACAATGACAATATACTGATAGGCAACCCCACCAATGCACTGCATGTGGTAGACAGCACCACCAATTATTACATGGACAAGCTGTATTATGCCATGAGCTACCACCGGGACCATGCAACACCCAATTGGGTATCTTGGCACTTGAACCAAGGTGATTTGGACACAACAGACAGGACCAATACATTCAGGCAGGATTCATCCCTGCCAAGTGGATGGTACAGGGCTGGCAGCACCAGCTACCAGGGAAGCGGGTTTGACCGTGGACATAACTGTCCAAGTGCTGACAGGACACTGACTTATACGGCCAATTCCTCCACCTTCCTCATGAGCAATATGATACCACAAGCACCTTATTTGAACCAGCAGACATGGGGCAATATGGAAGACTATATCAGGGCACAGGTAAACACGGGCAAGGAAGCCTATATCATTATGGGTTCCTATGGTGTTGGGGGAACGGGCAGCAATGGGTATGCCACTACCATTAAGAATGGGTTGATAACCGTACCCGCCCGTATGTACAAAGTGGTGGTGCTGCTTGCTAATGGTAGCAATGACCTTTCAAGGATAGACACTGCCACTAGGGTTATTGCAGTGGACGTACTGAATGACAACAGCGTAAGCAGTAACTGGAAACTGTACCGTACCAGTGTGAATGCCATTGAGGCAAATGTTGGCTATGATTTGATGAAAAATGTGTCGGTGCTTATTAAAAGCTACCTGAAGGCAAAGGTTGATGCATTGTAGTATTGTTTAACTATATGCTATGCGATTGGGGCTTGGTCAACTTTGTTGGACTAAGCCCTTCTTTATTTGCAAGCATGTGGTTCACTTCATTCGTTCAATCCTTTCTTTTACAGCATCCAGTTTCATTCTGGATACATGCACTTTTTCACCGTTTAGAAGTAGAAGATCGTAAATGGCATCCTTTTTCAATAGGCTTTTCACATACTGCATGTTTACCAATTCCGCTTTGCTGGTACGCATAAAATCATAGGCTTCCAAAATCGCAGCATATTCATATAAACCCCTTGTTACCATCAACTTTCTCTTGTCGTTTATATGGAACATTGCATAGTTCTTCACAGCTTCAATGCGTACAATATTCTTAATAGCCACAATGCATTTTTCATGCATTAAGGGCAGGCATATACAGTGTTCCTTCTTGTCCTGCCTACTCATCATATCTAACAAGTTTGCCAATTGAGCCTGTGTTTCGTTATACTTTTTTTTGGTGATGGCCTTATTAATGGCAATAGACAAATCTTCCAAGGAAACGGGCTTTAAAATATAGTCCAGTGCACAAAGTTTCAATGCCTGTATCGCATATTCATGATGGGCAGTAATGAATATTACTTCAAAATGGTACTTGCCCAAAGCAGTTAGCATCTCAAAGCCATTTTTATCTGGAAGTTGAATATCCAGCAATAACAGTTCAGGTTGGAGGGCATTTATTTTTTCAATGGCCTCTTTGGCATTGGCAGCAGTGCCCACAACTTCTACCTGCGTAAAATGCTTTGCCAGCATCCCCATTACATGGTTAAGGCTCCTTGTTTCGTCTTCAATAATAATTGTTCTCATTGGTTAGTTATCCAGTTTTCTAGTAGGAATATGCTTTTGCAGCCCACAGTTTCATGGACCAGTTGGTAGTCCATTTTTACTTGGTAGATATGCTGTAAATGTTCGAGTCTCTTCTTAGTCAACTTAATGCCATAACCAGTGCCGGGCTGATGAACTTCCTTCTGCCCATTATCCTGTATGACCACTTCGAGCCCATCTCCCTTTTTGTTAAAGTAAATGTCAATATGCCCAGCGGGTCCCATACCTGCTATACCATGTTTCACTGCATTTTCTATAGCGGGTTGCAATAGTAGGGAAGGTACTTCAATTGAATCCAATTCCAATAATGGGTCTATATGGAAACAGTAACTGAATTCAAAACGCAATTGCTCAATGCGTATATACAGTTCCAGCATATCTATATCCGTAATGATAGGTACCAATGCAGACTCACTGTTTTCGAATGTTTGCCGCATTAATTTCGAAAAAGTACTTAGGTACTCATTGGCCTTCTCCGTTTCGCCATTGGTCACCAATCCCAAGATGGAGTTAAGGGCGTTGTAAATAAAGTGCGGAGTCAATTGGTTCTGTGCTATCCGCATTTCCTTTTCAGCGGCAACCCGTTTATGTTTCTTGCGTTTTCGCAATGTATTGCGAAGAAAGGGTGGAAAACCAATTAGGAACCCCATCATGAAAAGGGCAAATACAATTAAAGCTATCTTGGTTTCGTACCAATAGGGCAAGCGTACCAAAACATAAGTTTGGTAACTGTCCATATCCATATACTTTACTTCCAATTGGTATTGTCCCTGGCTGACTAGATCATGAAGCGTCAATAAATGGCCTGTATTATTCCATGGCCCATCTTCTTTATTTCCTTCCTTAACAACCCTGAATTGCAAGCAGGAATCCCTGTTCATGTTCAGTATCTTGAAAATCAGTTCCAAGTGTTTGCCTGGCTGTATGATGATGGGACCGGTTTTTAGGCTGTCAAACCCTTTCACCAGCATCCTGCTATTGAATGCCATGGATATGATACTGTTATCTATAGAATCGTAGGCGTTCCTTTCGCGAAAACCTTCAATGGTGGGTATTATTTCAGGGCGGCTAAACAAGTGCTGCTGCAATATTTGCCCATCCTCCTTATTCCTGAATTGCAGCACCATTTTGCTTCTGGCAGCCACAAGGGTATCAAGTAATAGTCCAGCATAAGGAAATAAGGGACTTTCGTTTTTCAGTGGCAATGCGTTCCACTCGCCGCCTGCTTCACCCTCCTTAAAGCACCTGTATTGCAAGTAAGGTAAACGTTGTTTATTCAGTGGCCTGCTGGAAAATATATTAAACTCTGTTGGAATGCCTTTCCGCCTTGGGGCGATTGCCACTTTAATTCTACCAGAAACGGTTTGCATTGTGCTGCCGCTATTGTTATTTACAAAAAGGGAAGTCTCAACTACTAGTGGAACTGCTGCTATATAAGTGATGGTAGAAACCTTGCCTATTTGGGCGTTGCTGTTAAGGGTGCATAATAACGGAATTGATATATAAGGAAAGAGTTTTTTCAAGGTGGATTCATGTTTAACTTAACAGAACACCAATATTAGCAGAAATCACTGAATAAAAAATAGGGATATACACCCATTTATTGGCTGTTTTATGTAGAAAGGCTAATTAAGTATTGCTATACGCCAATAACTGTTGATTTGCGGGTGCTATTCCTTTCATAAATTCTTAAGTGCATGCCGAAATGATAGCCGGACAATCATTTTACTTTCTTCACTAAGTTTCATCATGTTCTGTGTTTTAGGAACATCATACACTAACAATAGATTCCAATAACTTTGTTCGGGAGCATTTTGATGATTGGCTTTATTCGAAAAACATGATGTTAATTCACATGCTCTTCTTCGTAGAAGGAAACTTGGGTCTAAACAATAAATGCCCAGCTTCTTTTTCCAGAAGCAATAAAGGTGATAAATAAGGAAACAATGGGAACATGGAATGAATCAATATTGGGCAACGATACATCTTGTGAAGTGCAGGCGTATTTTAAGCGTATGTATAAATACCAAGAAGGTAATAAGTTTAAATGGACAGTGGAGGAAATTGCTGATTCCCTATACAGTTATTATTACGATTCGGTTATTGAACTGCCTTCCGAAAAGGCGGCTGTATTGTTTGCTTTGGCCCTCGGTTTATGGGAAGTAAATGCATTGACTCCTAAAATCAAATCAATTGTAAAAGACCTTATAGACAAAAGGATTGATTATAACGCATGGAAGGAATTGGGTGCAGATGAGAAATCTTTAAAAAAAAGATTGGCTGTTACACAGGAATTCCATGAAAAAATTTCAAGTGAGAACAGTAAACCAAAATCAAGGGAATTAATACCTAAAAAATTATCTGCGTTAGTTAGGGGCGATTGTTTGACTTTTCAATATAAGAACCATTATTATGGCATTGTTGCTACGAATGATGCAAGGAACCATGATGATGGTACCAATGATTTTTTGTTTGTTGATATTAAAAGCTCAACACTTCCTAAGCTCAAAGATTTTCAACATGCGAGTTTTATACTGAACGAAGACCTAGTGAATCATCTTTCCAATATTGAGGCTGAACCATCAGGCGGAGCTGTCTTGTTTGCTTTAAGGTTAACCAAACCCGCAATTGAAAAAGCACTCGATAAATTTATACCTATTGGAAATATATCATTGTCACGAACTTTTTTCGAAAGGACTACAATAATGGTTACTGATTTTTCTGTGAAAAAATTGTCATTGGATAAACTGGTTATTACTGCAATTGAATTATGGTCGCATAAACCTTGGATGATTTCCAACTTGACTGTTGCGTCGGATATTGAAGCACCTAAATATAAGGTAGACAAAATAAATATTACCATTGGCAAAATACAAATTCCGTTAAAGGATGTATATGTGAAAATCGATGATAGTTTATGGCATATTAACGTATGGATATTTGTTGAACATGTACCTGCGAAACAGTTGGAGGACCATTGGTTGGTCTTCAATGATATCATTCAGCAAAAGACAGGCAGGGAGGTGAATGGCTTTTATTTGCTTGATGGGAAAAATGTAGACAGAAAGACACTTATACCTATAGGAGATATTGATAAAGAAAAATACAGCATGAAATATGTCAAGGATACAAGCATTGTTTAAGCACAAACAGCAAAATGTTCTCAACGTTTATTGTACAGCAGGTTACCCAACTATCGATAGCACAATAACGGTAATGCAGTCATTGCAGGATAATGGTGCAGACCTTATAGAATTGGGCATGCCCTACAGTGACCCATTGGCTGATGGGCCAGTGATACAAGCGAGCAGCAGTATTGCTTTAGCCAATGGCATGACGATAGAAAAACTGTTTGGTCAGTTAAAAGATTTTAGGCATAAAATAACCGTTCCTGTTGTACTAATGGGCTACATGAACCCGGTACTGCAATTCGGGTTTGAAAAATTCTGCCAGTATGCTGCTGATTGCCCAGTTGACGGAATTATTTTGCCAGACCTTCCAGCGTATGAATTTGAAAATGAGTACAGGGAAATATTGCAGCGTTATGGATTGGATTTTATATTCCTTGTTACACCGGAAACATCAGAAGAGCGTGTAAGGAAACTGGATAGTTTAAGTACAGGGTTTTTGTATGCAGTTAGTTCGTCAGCAACTACAGGCGGCAACACAGACTTTGATGCAGTGGAAAAATATTTGCAGCGTTTACAAAGCTATCAATTGACTAATCCAGTATTGGTTGGTTTTGGTATTAAAGACAAACAGACATTTGACGCCGCTTGTAGATATGCCAACGGTGCAATTATTGGAAGTGCATACATTAAAGCTTTGGAAGGAACAAATGATGTGGAAGAAGCAACAAGGCAATTTTTGGCATCCATCGTAAAACAATAATTCCTTAAGGAATGAACTTAGTTATCATAAAATACAATGCAGGCAATATTCAAAGTGTGCTGTATGCTTTGGAAAGGATTGGTGTTGAGGCAATAGTTACAGATGATATACAGCGAATTCAGTCTGCAGATAAAGTTATCTTTCCTGGCGTTGGTGAAGCTAGCACTGCCATGGGCTATCTGAAGGAAAGGGGACTTGATATTATAATCAAAAATTTGAAGCAACCTGTCCTTGGAATATGTTTGGGTATGCAGCTTATGTGCAAGTATAGTGAAGAAAATGACACTGATTGTTTAGGGATTTTTGAGGAGGAGGTTCGGCATTTTGTTCGCCCCACCCATGAAGAGGGATTGGGGGAAAAGTTCAAAATTCCCCAAATTGGGTGGAACAGCATTTATAACTTGAAGACACCTTTATTTGATTCTATTGAAGAAAATAATTTCTGCTATTTTGTCCATAGTTATTATGCATCATTAGGTGAACAAACCATTGCCACTACCAATTACATTCAACCCTATAGCTCAGCCTTGCATAAAAATAATTTTTATGGGGTGCAGTTCCATCCAGAGAAATCCGCAACAGTTGGTGAAAGGATTATTGGCAACTTCATAAATATCAAATAATAAATTTCTAATAAATAATGGTTATTATTCCTGCAATAGACATCATAGATGGAAAATGTGTGAGATTAACAGAAGGCGATTATTCCCAAAAGAAAATCTATAATGAAAATCCATTGGAAGTTGCACTGGCGTTTGAAGGTGCTGGATTGCAACGTTTGCATTTGGTTGACTTGGATGGAGCAAAAGCAGGAACTGTAAAAAACTGGAAAGTATTGGAAAATATTGCATCCAAAACAAAGCTCACCATAGATTTTGGGGGCGGCATAAAAACAGAAAAAGATGTACAGATAGTTTTTGCTTCCGGTGCCGCACTGGCAACAGTAGGCAGCATTGCAGTAAAAAATGAAGCATTATTTGTAAGTTGGTTGCAACAATTCGGAGCCTCAAAGTTCTTATTGGGTGCCGATGTAAAGGATGAAAAAATTGCAATAGGCGGTTGGTTGGAAACCACTGATGTCTGGATTTATGATTTTATTGAAAGTTATATTAAACATGGTGTTCAGCAAATATTCTGTACTGATGTAAGCAAGGATGGAAGATTAGAAGGCCCATCAACAGAACTCTATAAAAACATCATCACCAAATTTCCTGAACTGCATTTCATTGCAAGTGGTGGTGTAGCCACAATGAAGGATTTGGAGGAATTGAAAGGAATTGGTTGTGCTGCCGCCATTGTGGGTAAAGCCATTTATGAAAACAGGATTTCGTTAAATGATTTAAAGGGAATCAATGCTAACTAAGAGAATAATCCCCTGCCTTGATATTAAAGATGGCAGAACAGTTAAGGGTGTGAACTTTGAGCATATCCGTGATGCTGGAGACCCAGTTGAACTGGGGGCATTGTATGCTGCCCAAGGTGCAGATGAACTGGTGTTTCTGGATATCACTGCAACAGTGGAGAAAAGAAAAACATTAAGTGAACTCGTTAATAAGATTGCCCACAAAATCAATATCCCATTTACTGTTGGTGGTGGCATTTCAAGCGTGGAAGACGTAAGTGTGCTGTTACAAAATGGTGCGGATAAGATTTCCATTAATACCGCTGCTTTTAACAACCCTCAACTCATTAATGATTTGGCAAAACAATTCGGTAGCCAATGTGTGGTGCTTGCTATAGACACTAAAAAAGAAGAAGATGGCGAATGGTATGTTTACCTAAATGGAGGCAGGACAAAAACGGAAACCAAATGCTTCGATTGGGCCAAACAAGCTGTTGACCAAGGTGCTGGAGAAATACTATTAACCAGCATGAACAACGATGGCACCAAACAAGGCTTTGCATTGGATATTACCCAGCAGCTTTCTGAAAACCTGCCCGTCCCTATTATTGCTAGTGGTGGCGGTGGAACACAAGAGCATTTTAAGGACGTATTTCAGGATGCAAAAGCTGATGCGGCATTAGCGGCAAGTATTTTCCATTTTAAGGAGATTGAGATACAGGATTTAAAAAGATATTTGCTGCAACAACAAATTGCTGTAAGGTTATGACCATGTATTTTCCCGTTGGGTTGATTGCTGTCGGCATTTCGCTTTTTTATTTCTATTCTTTTAATAAAAGGCAACAAATTAGAAGGGAAGAAAGAAAAGAAAGGCTGGCCCAGTTGCAGGAAGATCTGCTGACAACACTTCGGGAAAACCCAAATAGTCTTCCATCTGATAGCGAGAATGGCGTCATCCATTAATTATTGGATGAAATTTCATAAATACCCCAATTAGTAATCTATTGCTTCAATTGTTCGAGATTGCTGTCCTCTTACAAATTTGTAAGACATAGTCTCGCCTAACCACTTAACAATTATCTTGCACCATAATTAAATTTCACAACTTCCTTGCCCCATATAAGGGATAGGAGCAAACTGACTACAATGGCTTTTGTTGAACCTCCCATTCATTGGAACGATTATGAAGATATTGCCCTAAAACTCTACGAACGTTTTGGCGACGATTTCACGGAAAGCAAAATTTACCGCATCCGCTTCACTGAACTACTGGAATGGGTACTGGCGATTGACGGCTTTGTTGGAACAAGAGAGCAGAGCACAGAAGGCCATTTGGAAATGATCCAGAGTAGTTGGGTATATGAATGGAGGGATGGGCAGAAATAATTTCTGATTTAAAAATTTGAATATTTCTAATTGGAGTCCATATTTTCAATTTTACCTAATGAATGTTCTTGAGCTTTTTAAAAATATTACCACGTTTGTTTTTGATGTGGATGGTGTCCTTACTGATGGTTCCATTTTGGTACTGCCAGATGGTGTGCAAGCAAGGAGGATGAACATCAAAGATGGCTATGCCCTGCAACTAGCTGTAAAAAAAGGTTACCATGTGGTTGTGATAAGTGGTGGCAATTCTCCTGAAGTAATGGATAGGCTGAACAAGCTTGGCATAACAGATGTGTTCATGAAAGTGACCAATAAATTGGAAGTACTGGAAAATTTCATGCTGCAGTACCAGATACTTCCACAGCACGTACTATTTATGGGCGACGATATTCCCGACTTGGATGTACTGAAACATGCTGGTCTTGCAGCTTGTCCGGCAGATGCGGTAAATGAAATAAAAGAACTGGCCCATTATATTTCACCTGTAAAAGGTGGTGAAGGCTGTGCAAGGGACGTGATAGAAAAAACAATGAAACTCCGCAGCCACTGGAACGATGATGTAAGTGTGAGGTCCATGTAGAAAAGAAGTAGCTAAAGTAAATAGCGTATATAAGTAATCCTCAAGCAAAACAAGATATACTTTATAAACCTTAAATACTATATAAACCCTACACTACTTATAAACTTAAAATACCTAACAAACAATACGCTAATTGAAACTTACCACTGCATTTTTAAAATTGGTTCGTTGGCCCAACCTGGTCTTCATAGCATTAACACAAGTGCTGTTTTTGTACTGCATAGAAAACCCCATTTTCTATAACGCAAAGATTGGCACCAACGTTCATGGTGTATATTTTGTACTGCTGACATTGGCTTCAATTTTTATTGCAGCAGCAGGAAATATCATCAACGACTACTTCGATTTGAATATTGACCAAATCAACAAGCCACAGAAAGTCATTGTGGATAAAGTCATCAACAGGCGTTCGGCTATTCTCTGGCATCTGCTGTTAAGTCTTGTTGGTATTGCATTCGGATTCTACATAGATTGGTGTACAAGCGTCCGTTTTTTGGGATTGGCCAATATGGCAAGTGTGATATTGCTCTTTCTCTATTCAGCTTCATTGAAAAAAAAATTCCTTATTGGCAATGTATTAATTGCACTGCTTACAGCTTGGGTGATACTCGTTATCACCTACTGCGAAACCAATCACTTACTGGATGTGTTCAGAAAGGGGAGCAGCCTGGAAGCAGATAAACTATCAAGGCTCACATTCTTATACGCAGGTTTTGCCTTTATTATTTCACTCATTCGGGAAGTGATAAAAGACATGGAAGATATAGAAGGCGACAGGAGATATGGCTGCAAAACAATGCCTATTGTATGGGGGCTCAATGCAAGCAAAGTGTTTGTAGCTGTTTGGTTAACCGTACTGATAGTCGCCTTGGTCATAGTTCAGTTTTATGTACTGCAGTTTGGTTGGTGGTTCTGGTTAAGTGCAGGCTATTGTTTGCTCTTCATTATTGTTCCGCTTATTTGGATATTCAGGAAACTCCTTGTGGCAAAATCCCCAGCAGACTTCCACCAAATAAGTTCACTGGTAAAAACAGTGATGCTCACAGGCATATTGAGCATGTTATTCTTCAAGTTTTATGCAGGATAAATCCAAACCATCAATGAAAAGTATCATCCTTGCCTCACAGTCACCACGACGCAAGCAATTGCTTGAATGGGCAGAAGTCCCTTTTGAAATCATCATCCAAAATACCGATGAATCCTTCCCCGTAGACATGCCTATTACAGAAGTGCCAGTCTATATTGCCCAGCAAAAAGCATTGGCAGTTAAAGACTATGTGCAGCAGGCATTTCATGGCATCCATGCCAATGAAACCATCCTCGCGGCAGATACCGTTGTAGTACTTAATAACACCATCATTGGTAAGCCAAAAGACAGGCATGATGCAGTAAGGATTTTATCAGCACTGGCAGGCAGCCATCACCAAGTAATTACTGGCGTTGTTATCTTACATAATAAAGGCGAAATAGCTTTTGCAGATATTACAGAGGTGGAATTCCATCCACTTACTCAGGAACAAATAGAATTCTACGTTGACAAATACAAACCATACGACAAAGCTGGTGCCTATGCCATTCAGGAATGGATTGGTGTGGTAGGCATCAAATCCATCAAAGGGGATTTCTACAATGTAATGGGATTGCCAGTGAGCAGGGTAGTGCAGGCATTGGAAAAATTGTAATAAATAGCTTATGAGATGGGTGTTTTTGAAAGAATCTTTATAGCAATGATCACTTGTATGGGAAAAGTAACTATATCTGCAATTACAGCTCCCGGTAAAAGCAAATGGCGTATATATTTTTTCTTTTGTGAAGGTTCAATATGGATGGCAATGCCATAATCAGCATTGCCCATCTTCGCTTTCAATAAACTGTCCGGCTCTATCACCATGTTTGAAAACCTTGCATTCAATTTAGGTGTATAATATTTCTTTGTAGAGTCCTTTCCCAATAGCCAGTTAGGTGTGGAGAAATCCTTATCGGAATAGATGCTGGTATTAATAAGAACAACAAATGTATCTGCCAATAGGAATCCCTCCTTTAGGCTCTGTTTATTGTATTCAATGCCCATATATTTCTTTTGCTCCTCCACCAACCAAATCCTTGATATCCTTGTTAAATAGCTTTGTGCAGTTTCTTCCTTAGTGGCGAGATATTTCGACTCGCTGCGGGATTGCCGGAAGCGGTATATAGCGGTGTCCACATTCACTTTTAAATGGTAGGGCTGGTATCGCTGCTTGCCATCGAACCTTGCCCTGAAGTTGACAACCAGTTTGTGGGAAGAGTCGAAATAGGCACTATGCACCTCCTTTATTTTTCCTGGTTTCCTGTCCAGTGCTGCCTTGTCCATTACGCTTGCCGTAAAGCAACTGGAAAAGAAAACACTTATGCAGAAGAGGGAAATGAGCCGTTGCAACAACTTTTTTCTATCCATTTTTGTACTTGCAATTAGTTGCCATGAAACTAGTGCTAATACTTTGAACTTAGCATATCTACCAAACGAAAATTCCCGTTAACTTTATTATGTGTAGTCCCCATAGTTAAACCCTACAACTATGACAGAAAGACTATTGCATTTTATTTGGCAGTTCAAGTACTTCAACAAGAATGAACTGTTTACAGAAGCTGGTGAGCCATTACGGGTATTAAAACATGGTTCATATAATACCAATCAGGGACCAGACTTTTCAGAAGCGTCCATCATGATAGATGACATCATATTGGTTGGCAGTATTGAACTGCATATCAATGCGTCAGACTGGTACAAGCATCGCCACACAACTGATTCCAACTACAACAATGTCATCCTCCATGTTGTTTGGAACAATGACAAACCTGTAATGGACGCACATGGAATACCCCTGCCCACATTGGTCTTGCAGCACCGTGTGGCAAAAGTGCTGTTGCAACGTTTTGAGGACTTAATGAACGAAGGTTCCACCATACCCTGTCAAAAGTTCCTGCCCTCATTAAGTGGGATTGCTTGGCTCTCATGGAAGGAAAGGGTGGTAGCAGAACGTTTGGAAGCAAAGTCAATGCACGTACTGCGACTCTTTGAAGAAAGCAACCATCATTGGGAAGAAGTATTTTGGTGGATGCTCGCCAGCAACTTTGGCATCAAAGTAAACATGGCCTTTTTTGAAACTGTTGCCAAAACCATACCCATTAACGTATTGGCAAAACACAAAAATCAAATCCATCAATTGGAAGCATTGCTATTGGGACAGGCCAATTTGCTAAACACAGCCTTTGAAGATGATTACCCAAAACTCCTGCAACGTGAGTATAAATTCCTTCAACAAAAGTATAGCTTGCAGCCACTAAGTATTGCACCAGCCTTCCTGCGTATGAGGCCTGCTGCTTTCCCTACCATCCGCTTGGCACAGTTGGCCATGCTTGTCAATAGCAGTTCACACCTTTTCTCCTTTTGTAAGGAAGTGAATGAAGTGGCGGAATTGAAACAGAAGTTTGATGTTACCGCCAATGATTACTGGCATTACCATTACCGCTTTGACGAAGAAACGGAATACAAACCCAAAACCATTGGCAGCCAGATGGTGGAAAATATACTCATCAACACCATCATTCCAGTGCTGTTTGCCTATGGCCTGCATACCAAGGAAGAGCAGCATAAAGAAAAAGCCATTCGTTGGTTGGCCGAACTTGCTCCTGAGCAGAACAATATTACCAAAGCATGGAAAGCATTGGGTATTGAAAACAAAAACGCACTCGATTCCCAAGCCTTGATTCAGCTAGCCAACAACTATTGTAAAGAGAGGAAATGCCTGCAATGTGCCGTAGGGAATAAGCTATTAAAAAGTTAACATCATCAAAACTTAACACGCAATTGCCCTATGAACCATGCTGCTAAAGCATTTCCCCCTATCTTCGCCGCCATTATGAGCAGAATAGAACGTTACAGAAAGCTGTTAGGCGTAACAGAACACGCAGAATTAAAGGATTTGAAAACCATTTACAGGAATTCCATGAAGGATTGCCATCCCGATAAGTTCCAGGATAATGAGGACGAAAAGCTGGCTGCAGAAGAAAGGAGCAAGAAAGTAATTGAAGCCTACCATTTCCTGGTGAGCATTGCCCCGGAAACCATTGAAGCCACTTTTGAACAGTACAACGAAACCATCAATGAAGCAAGCATTGAGGATTTCCAGTATAAAGGAGTAACCCTAAGCATCGACTTTTCCGATGGCAATACCTACGAATACTTCGATGTGCCAAAAGCCACTTATGTAAAATTAGTAAACGCACCTTCACAAGCAAGGTTTGCACGCAGGCATATCTGCAATTCCTTTGTTTACAGAAGTGTAAACAAGTTGGTGACTGCAGAGTAATAAACACTCAGTAAAGGTTACCAGTCTTCAAAAGGTTGCCAACCCCCTTATAGAAAATATCGAAACCAGTATAAGAGAAATCCCAGTGAGCAATCACTGGGATTTTTTATTGTCCAAGCTGTAGGAATAATATGAAGCTTCAGTGGCGTTGGCACCATTCAATTGATGAATATGAATTGGGTTTTTATCGAAGCGTAGCTGGGAATGAAATCTTATTTCAAAGGGTACCGTTTATTCATTAGCTCCAAGTACTTTCTATAAGTTGCCATGGTTATTTTTTTCTCATTATTAAACTCTGCGAACAGGTCCTTTTCTTTTCTTATCAACCATCCAATTGCTTGATTGGTGGCTTTTAGGAAATGGCCTTGTTCATTAAAATAATAAAGCTCCTTTCTTTGTGGGCTAATAATAGCATCAACAGCTGATATTAATATGCTATTGGTTAACGGGTTTAACTCCACATTATTTACTTCATCAAAAATGGCAAAGGAATACTGACCAATAAAAGCAATTCTAACAAGACCTTGCCCACCCACCTTTACATACACATTGTTGCCATCACAAATACCCCAAAACTTCCTAATTTTCTTTGAATAATCAAGAAACTGATAAGTAAATACTTTATTAGTATCCCTCTTTTCATAATCAATTTCAAAAGTATCAAGCATCTTCAAAGGTTTCTGTACACTTGGACTGTCCTTCAAAAATTCTTGATAAGTCTTATATACACCTACCTTTTTATTTTTGATGCTTCCAGGAAAGGATAGCGTGTCTTGAGCATTTGAGGTATAACCCACCAAAAAAATAAAAATCAACAAAAAATACTTGTACATAAAGCCTATTACCTTTTTTTAGACACTAAAAATATAAGTTATCATCTACACAAAAATGAGGCGATAGCCTCATTTTTGTTCGTTCTCATCATAATCATTGAACTAAAACACAAACTTCACGCACCTAACCTTCTCCGCACCCTCATTCCTTATCCTCAACTTGGCATAGTAACTGGCACTTAGTTCAAAACCACCCCTAGACTGCGAAGCGGTCTTCAATTGTGACGTATTCACATCATAGCTCAAGCCAATATTCAACCGGTAAAAGCTCAGCTTGACCACAGGAATCAACGCATCTTTCCACCTGTAAAAAGCACCGGCATACAAGGACACTTTCTCATCACTGTCATAATGCTGCACCAAATCTATCCCGTACAAAGCACCACCAATTACCTGGTTATTGCCGCCTTGATTGTAGAAGTCCGCAAACAGTACCAATCGATTGTAATCACTTGTTTGCGTGGTGAGGCCAGCATTAATGGTGAATTTGTTTTTTAATATGGTGGTTTCATTATTGGCTGTATAGAAAGCCACCTTGGGCTTATTCAAATGGAACAAAGAAGCCCCGATATAAAAAGTATTGCTGTTCATGTCGCCATAGCCCATACTGTAAGTAAGGCCAGTGGCCATGTCCCAATAGTTGATGCCCGTAGCCTTAAAAACCTGTTGCGTGGGGTTGTTTGGATCAAATGAACCTCCCACAAACTGGTCGTTCAACTGAAGCTTGGTCGCATCAAATTGACTGCTCACACTGCCTGCCATAAATGCAAGGGATAAGTAACTGTCATATTCCTCATTCAATGATTTATGGAAATTGAGCACAGGCAGAATCTGTGAGCGTTTCAACTTGATATCACCAGCCACATCATTCGTAAATTGCAGCCCAAGCGTCAAATAATCATTGGCACCACCAATCGGAAACTTCACCTCCGCACTGGCCGCACTTGTTTGGTAAGGTACCGTAACACTTTGCCATTGGTTCCTGAAAATACCCGATACCCGTAAGTCGCCATCAAACACACCAGCTAACGAAGGGTTACGCAGCAAGGGCTTCTCATAGAACTGCGAGAAAGCAAAGTCCTGTGCAAATCCTTGCAGGGAAAGGATTACAGCAAGCGTGAATAAGAATTGTTTCATAAAAGTATTTTTGCAGTAACTGTATTTTATTCAATAAGCAATATGTCAGGGGCTTGTCAAAACTGTTTAAGGCACGTTCACCACGTCACCTTCGACAAGCTCAGGCTGACAGTATTCTCGTCTTACACCCTTTACCTCAAACCTTCAACCTTCCCTCTACTTCAAAATAGCCACATTCCCCTTATACGTATAACTCACATCATTGTCGCAAGTCACCTCACAAGTATATACATACACTTCTGGCGGGGCAGGAACGCCATTCACCTTTCCGTCCCAACCCTGTGCCGCATCATTGGGCGATATATTGCTCCTTTCAAAAACAACCTGCCCCCAACGGTTGAATATGCGGAAACTCTTCACCGTCTTAATCCCCGAACCCCTCACCATCAACACATCATTAATGCCATCACCATCAGGCGTAAAGCCATTGGGTATAAAAACCTGCGAGCCTTCACAGAACACCTTAATGCAAATCGTATCCCTTGCAGAGCACTTGTACAAATTGCTTGCAGTCACTGCATAGCAAACCTGTTTCTTCACAGTGGCTATCGGTTGTGGACAAGTACTGCAGCTTAAATCCGTAGCTGGGCTCCATATCCAATTGGTGATTGGTCCATTAGTAAAACTGGACACCAATGGAAGCTTTGTCCCCGTAGCCAACACTTGGTCCGCCCCCAAACTAATCGTTGGGTATTGCCCAACAGCCACCGTTACATAAGCCGTGTCCTGAAAGCAATTGTGGTTGTCAAAACCTATCACTTGATACCTTGTCGTAAGTGTGGGTTTCGCTACAGGCGTTGCAGTATTAGGTTGCGAAAGCGTAGCAGCAGGTGTCCATGCATAAGTGCTTGCACCAGTCACCGATAACTGTGCAGAATCGCCAATACACAAAGTATCGTTGGGCGATGCAACAATATGTATGGGTTGGGCAACAGTGATAATTACACTGTCCTTTCCGCTGCAGCCAAAACTGTTGGTTGCAGTAGCAATGTACTGTGTAGTGGTTAATGGCGTGGCAATAGTAGTGGCACATGCTGTGCAACTCAACGTGCCATTAATAGGAGCCCATGTAATCGTTGCGGCACTCGTAGCTGTTAGTGGCAATGATTGTCCCTTGCAAATCAATTGGTCATTGGGAGCAGCAACGATGGGTGTTGGACTAATGGTAATGCTTTGCGTAGCAGTATCCGTACAACCAAATGTCGTTCCTGAAATAAGTGTAGCAGTATAAGTACCTGTTGCATTGTACGTGTTATTTACTATGGAGCCCGTTGTATTAAAACCATTACTGAATGACCAGTTGTTGAAAGCAATAGGGTCAATGGAAACATTGTTTGCCGTATAGATTACTGTTTGTCCAGTGCAGCCTTGCAATGATGCTGTAATCGTGTTGCTTGGCTTGTCATTCACCTTAAAGAGAATAGTATAAGTAGCAGTATCACTGCATCCTGAAACAGTGGTGGTAATCAGTTGCACCACATACGTATTGGTTGATAAGTACGTATGCTGCGGGTTTTGTAATGTACTAGTGCCCCCATCGCCAAACTTCCATTTCCAACTATTGATGTTCAAGTAATGTCTTGATGTGTCAGTGAATGATACAATGGTATTGCCACAGTTTTCCTGCTTGGTGAATTTGTAGCCAGCCTTTACATAGTCAATCTTGATGGTATCAAGCCCCTGCAATAAAAGGGTACAAGTAGCAGATGAACTTGAATATAAGGTAGCAGTAGGCACATAACTCCCAGCTTGTGTGTAGTTATGGTAAATAGTATTGGCTGTTGTTGTAAGGAATGTTCCATCACCAAAGTTGTACCTGATACTATCCGTACCTGTAGTAGTGGTCATAAACTGAACAGCAGTACTGCTGCAAATATTTCCATGGTCATATTGCCAACTCCCTACTGGTCCACGGACTGTGATTGTTTGTGTTGCTTCATAAGTACAGCCACCGGGATTTACTGCTGTCATCTTCACCACATAGGTACCTACCTGTGTGTAAGTGTAAGTAACTGTATTGCCAGTAGCCGTGTTCCCATTGCCAAAATCCCAACTGGTATTGTTGGATGGAAGGCTTTGGTTGGTAAATGTTACCGCGAAAGGAACACAATTACTAATTGTTGCACTTGCAGTGAATGCCCCTGTTTGCTTGCTCACAATGGTTATCTGCTTGCTGATGCTATCCAAACAAGTAAGACCGCTACTATACTGCCTGAATGCTTTTAACTGCACATTGTAAATGCCTGCTGCTGCATAAGCATGTGCAGGATTCGTCAAAGTTGAAGTAGTGTTATCCCTGAAATTCCATAGCAAACTGGTCGATGTATCTGTTTGGTTAGTGAACTGTATTGCATCCCCAATACACGCCGTTAAAGGAATCGCAGTAAAGTTGGCCACTGGCGAATTGAACACTTGAATCGTTTCTGTACTGGTAGTATCGGAACACCCATTACTTGCCTTTAACGTAACGGTATAAGTGCCAGCCTGTGCGTAAGTATGGAGCACCGTATCAATATTCTTAATCGTATTAGTGAAATTGCCATCACCAAAACTCCATTGGAAAGTAGTGGCTCCACTGGAAGCATTGATAAAGCTTACCGTATGCGGTTTGCAGCCTTGGGTCTGGTTGCCATTCACCGCAAAATCAAGGTGCACGGTATTGGGTGCAACCACAATCTTATAAATCAACGTGTCATTGCCGCATTCATTAATAGCAATCAACTTCACATTAAACGTATCCTGTACACCTGTAATAAAAGTATGTGTTTGTCCTGCATTGGTAGCCATCGGCACAGGTGCAGAACCATCATCAAAATTCCAGATATAACTTACTCCAATACCTTTTGAACTGTTGGTGAAATGAACAGTCATGGGCGAACAACCTGTAGATTTATCTGGCGTAAAGATGGCTTTTGGTTTTGACTTCACCCTGATGTTCTTGGAAACGGTTACTGTTTCACAGGCAGTAATGGCATTGAGTTTTATAATATAAGTGGTGTCATTATACGTTGGATTGGTGGCAAAAGTTACTGCATTGGGCTGTGCCAATGTTGAGGTAACCGTATTGCCAAAGTCCCATAAATAAGTAAACCAATTAATGTTCGGTGTTGTATTCACAAAAGAAACAGTCAAAGGTCCACAACCAACCGTATCGCTCAATGTGAATGCTGTAGCAGGTTTGGGAACACTATAGAACTTATGTTCCATACTGTCGTTCTTGCAGCCAAATCGGCTAATGGCAACCAGCTTGATAATGATGGAATCTCCCGGAGCAGACAATATATAACCCGGGAATACTGTTCCTGCACCAATACTTGTTCCATTGGCATACCAGTTATACAAACTGTTCTGTGCTGTATAAATAATTGGCTGAATAACTGCACTGCTGATATTGAAAGGTGCACAATCCTTATCCTTTGTAAAACTGTACAATGCTTTCGCATCAGGGTTCACGGTAACAGTTACTACATTACTGGTATTGCCTTGGGGCCCAGCACATAAATTGGTACTGGCAACCCTTCTGTATTTGGTAGTGGCAGCAATGGTTCCAGGGCTATAGTCTTTTGCTGTCGCAAGAGGAATATCTGTCCAAGTAACACCGCCATCTAAACTACGTTGCCATTGATAGGTAACAGAGCCATTGCCACCTGTTGCAACAGAACCAATAATCGTTGATGCTGGATTATTGATACAAACAGCCTGATCTGCTGATACCGTATTGTTGCTAATAGCAGGTTGAACGGTGACCAATGTTTCAGTACTGTAATCGGTACATGGCAACGAAACAACTTTCCTTCTTACATACACTGAAGCTGTTGGTGTAAACGTAAGGCTTTGGGTAGTCTGTCCAACAATATCTGACCAAGGACCAATATTAGTAGCACCTTGCTCCCATTGATAAGTATAAATACCTGTGCCGCCTGTTGGTGCTTGCCCCGTTATAGTAATGGATTGTGTTGCACAAATAGTTTGCGGTGAATTGTTTATCTGATTTACTATAGCAGCATAATCAACAATCGTAACGGTATCTGTTGTGCTTGGGCATGAAGCAACACCAGTTACTGTCCAGATGAATTTATACGTATTGTTGGGAGCCAAGCCTGTTATTTGTGTAGTGGGTGATGAAGCTGTCGTAATACTTGCTGGTGTACCACTAAACTGTGTCCAGTTACCTGTGGAGCCAGCAGCAAGCATTGCTTGCATGGTATAGGCAGTGCTGGAACATAAGTTAACATCTGGACCAGCATTGGCACTAGGGGCTGATGGCCTTACTGTAACTGTGTAGGATATTGGGGTACCACTACAGGTTTTGCCATTAAGGCTGTAGTGTGGTGTAACAGTAATAGTTGTAATCAAATCAACTGTACCAGTGTTATTGGTAGTATAAGATGGAATTGAATTACCAGTTCCAGCTATTAATGTTGTTCCTGTTCCACTTACTGTCCAGCTATAAGTAATAGTACTGCCAGTAAATGTTCCTGCATCATTAATTGGTGTTAATGCTGGAATAGTTGAACCTGAACAAACTGACTCATTGCTAATCGTATTGATAGTAATCGTTGGCAATACAATTATTTTAAAGATCAACGCATTGCCTATACAGCTTGCCGTACCGTTGGTATAAGTAGGCACAACATTCATGTTGCCTATTATGGGAACTTTGGGGCTAGCTGTATTGGTTGTAGTAAATGTGGGCAGGTTGCCATTGCCTGATAATGCCAGTCCTATATTGGCATTGTCATTTGTCCAAGCATAAGTAATATTCGTATTGGGTGTGCTTGTAAAAACGATGGGCCCAATATTGGCATTGTTGCAAAACAGCGTATCAGATATGCTTTTGATGACAGGCTTGGGGTTAACTGTTATCATTACCGAAGGTGAATAAGCAGAACAGAGTCCACTCGATGTTTTCCTTCTGTAATAAGTGGTAACAGATAAAACTGGTGGTTGGTAATCTTCTAAAGTAGCTGCTCCAATGGTTGTCCATGTACTATTATCTGGTGAGCTTTCCCAAGTATAGGTAAAGCTGCCGGAACCACCAGTTGGTGTTTCGCCATCCAATAATACTGGTGCATTTCCAGAACAGATAGTTTGTGCAGCAGCAACATTAATGTTTCCTAAACTTCCTTGAATGGCAACAGTAACAGCTATTGATGTATCAGCACAGGTATTACTGAAAACCTTTCTTCTAAACTTAGTTGTGACGCTTACATTGCCTGGCGAATAGGATGCATTGGTAGCAGTTGATATATCGTTCCAAGTAGCACCACCATCTGTAGATGATTGCCATTGGTAAGTATAGCTGCCGCTTCCGCCACCACCGCTCAATGTACCAACCTGTGTAAGTGTATTGGCAGGTGTACCTGTGCAAAGGTTCTGGTCACTGCCAATTATATTATTTACAATCAATGGAGAAACAATTACTGGTATCGCAGCAGTATCACTTTTGCAGGTAAAGGAATTCTCTTGATTCACATAATACGTAGCAGTGCCAGCAGTTGTTGTAATAGGCGTTGGTGCGGTTGTAGAGCCATTGTTCAACAGATTGTTGTTATACCAAGTCAATATATTACTTCCAGTAGCTGTAGCTGTTAATGGAACAGCAGTTTCATTTAAGCAGTAACGTACAGGTCTTGTAACTGTTGGCTTTGCAGGTCTCGGATTAACTGTAATGGTAAATGATTGTGGTGTGCCATTGCATCCATTAACTGGTGTTACATTGATAGTTGCAGTAATAGGCGATGCTGTTGCATTGTTTGCAACAAAGCTTGGTATATTGGGAGAGGCACTTGTTGCAGAACCACTTGCAGCCAAGCCGATGGCTGCATTACTGTTAGTCCATGTATAAGTAGTGCCTGCTACTGAACTGCCAAAAGTTAAGCCGCCTGTAGATGCACCAGCACAAAGTGTAAGGTTGGAGGGAACGGTAACATTTGGTGCTGAGGAAATAGTGAAACTTTGGCTTGCAGTTGTTGGACCGCAATCATTCGTTACTGTTAATGAAACAGTATTCGTTCCTGCATTATTGAAAGTAATACTTCCTGGATTTGCATTTGTTGATGAAGATGGAGTTCCGCCAGTAAAAGTCCATTGATAGGATAGTGTTCCACTGCCACAGCTTGTAACGTTTGCCGTAGGCGTTATTGTTACCGAGCCGCATGCTCCAGAAATAACAGGAATGGTAACTGTTGGTGGCTTCTTTACGTCCACTGTTTTTGTAGTGGAGAATGTGCCACAGGCATTGGTTATTGATAGCCTGATAGTATATGTTCCTGCATTGTTAAAAATGAAGGAGGGACTTACAGATGTGGCACTTGTTGAATTGGTAAAACTCCATGAAGAACTTGTGCCGCAATTTGCAGAAACGTAGGTAACTGTCCAACTATAAGTCGGGGGAGAGCAAGATGTTAATGTGTTGGACGTATTAGTTGCATTTACAGTAAGTGGCAAGCAGCCACTTGCGTTGTCAATTGTGAAAGATGGTACCGGCTGAGCAACTATACAAACTTGTTTTGTAGCTGATGTTGGCCCGCATGTATTGCTAGATGTCTTCAAAGTCACAGTATAAACGCCTAGGGTAGAATAAACGTGGCAGGGATTTGCAGATGTGGCGTTATTATTCGTTCCACTACTTGGGTCGCCAAAATCCCAATCGAAAATAAGAAAGGGAGTACATGATGCACCATTGTAGCCAGTAGTAGTAGTGTTTGTGAAACAAGTATTTTGTCCTGCACATCCTGTAACAGGACTAGTAAATGAAGCTGTTGGTTTGACATTTATCTGTATGTTTCCTGCAGTATATGGAGTAGTTGCACAAGCGTTTATCACGTTTAACTTAGCGGTAAATGTTGGTGACCCTGGACAAGATGTTGTTGTATAAATATGATTAACTGTATCAACAGTGTATGCGGGGTTCAACGGATGGGTTAATGCAATAGTGGTTCCATCATCGAAGTTTAAGGAGTAGGTTGTACCGGGAGAATTATTCTGCCAATTGGTAATAGTAAAAGGCACTGTGGCCGGAGCACACAATCCTGTTGTTGCCCCTAAAGTGCCTAGACTACCAGCAGGGTTACTTTGATTGGCAACGACATAAGTTTTTGAGCCATTACATCCGTTGCTTGCAATAGCAGTTACTGTAAGGTTAAATGCCCCCAGTTGGGTGTAAGTATGGTTTAATGGAAAAGTAACGTTGTTTTGAGTATTGCCATCTCCCCAATCTAGATTATAAGAAGTTATGCATGCTGTACTAGATGCAGGGGAGTTATTGGCAACCGTTATAGTATAATTCGGTGATGATGGAGTAGGGTTGTTATTGCAATTACTGAAAGGTGTAAAAGGGTTGTTCGGATCATTTAATTGTACATCAGGAGCTTGTTTAACAGTAACCACATTTGATGTTGTGGTGCTGCATCCATTTGCATCAGTTAATGTCAAAACAACTGTGAAGTTTTGTGTGCCACAACCCAATGAAGTAAAAACATGCGTTGGATTTGCTGAAGTATTTAAAGCACTAGCATCTCCAAAATTCCATGAATATGTATATGGTGCAGTTCCGATAGTTACATTGGAATTGAATTGTACAGTAGCGCCAGAACAGATATTTGAGTTTGGCGAGAATGTAAAACTCGCAGCAGGAATTGGATTGACTGTAACTGTTACAGAACCACTATTCACTGGATTTGCCGTAACAGTATATGTGCCAGATTGAGTTGCTGTATAAGTAGATCCAGTTGCACTTGGAATATCAGTACCATTTCGCTGCCATTGGTACGAGGCAGAACCTCCTGTCGCTGTTAATAACACACTCCCTCCTTGACAAAAAGTCGTTGCAGTAGTTGTGGTTATAGTCTGCCCCCATCCCCAAATCCCGCACCCCATCATCACCAACACCAATAAAAGCATTTTCCTATAAGCAGTCCTCATCTTTCTTTGTCTCATATCAATTAGTTCAGTAGGGTTATAAAGTATCGGGAGATTCATGGAATCACCCATTTTCCGTTAAGGTATAATGGGAACTGTGCAAAGTATTGGATAAGCAGCTAGAGTCAACTGCGTAGAACTACGCATTCTCCGCAATATTTCACCCTTTCTTCAATACATTAAATGAAAGAGCCAAATATAGGGCAATGCGTTGCATGCGGTAATACCCTGTTGGTGGGATTTTATGGGTGGTTATGCTGTGCTGCCAATGGTAGGGTTGGTTTAATAAAGCTTTTAATCCCTAATAAAAAACACAATTGGAGGCAATTCGGTACACTTTCTTCGGATGCTGTTCGGGTGCTGTTCGCTCCTTCTTCGCTTCACGTTCGGGTGCAACCGAAGCCGACCCGAACAAGATGCGAAGAGGGTACGAAGGAGAAGCGAAGAATACCTTAATAATAGGTCAATTTGTACCACTCTTTTCCAATAGTTCCTTTTAGTAAGAAAGAATTTTGGATACGCTATAAAAGGGGACTGCTTGCCAGCAGTTGTTCAACTTGATATAAGCTATGCTTGTGTGGAACTTGTTAGGGGCAACCCCTTCTGGTCAAAATAAAATGTGGCAAATAAAAATGTGGCATTTAAAATTGCCACGTTTTGTTTTGCCACATTGGTGTGGCAATTTTTTTTGTGGCAATTTTAAATGCCACATTTTTATTTGCCACATAGATAACGCATTATCAACTGAACGTTAGTAGATGGTTGCAGGATGGTTGGGTAAACCAGCTTTAGCTACACTTCAGCTAGCACAACAAAAAAGGGTGCCACCTTGCAGGCAGCACCCTAAAATTATATGCATCATGAATAGTTAGCGAACGGGAAATGAACTAATACTAGTACCTCCTGTTGCCGCCGCCACCATAGTTACTGTTATTATCCCTTCTTGGTCCCCTGTTGTCCCTGTCATTGGAAGGACCGCTTCTTCTTGGGGCACCGCCACCTTGCTGTTCTGCCTGCTGCACAGACATTTTGAACTTGCCCATTTGAGCACCATTCAACAAGTTGATGGTTTCAAGGGCTTCATTGTCATTGACCATTTCCACAAAGCCGAACATGCGGCTCTTGCCAGTGGCCCTATCAAGCACCACTCTTGCTGTTTTTATCTCACCATAGAGTTCAAACATTTCCTTCAAATCGGTGTCGTCCATGTCGGGTAGCAGTCCTGTTACAAAAAGGTTCATCGTGTATTTTTTATAATAAAGATAATCGAAGATAATGCTGTTTGGCCACAAAGGCACAAAGACACAAAGTTGAAGGCCGAAAAAACAAAATTTTATGATTCTTGGTATTGAGCAAAGCGGTGATTATCGGATTAAGCTGTTCATGGCAGGAAGCAGGTAACTTTATTTGCATAGCAAAATCACTGAAATCATTTTTGAATATCTCTGGAGGCTGTCTAGAAATGATTCTACAGATGCTATATAATGCCTAGAGGCATCTATTTCTTGCCACAGCTTGTCCCGATTTTCCTATCGTGTGGACACATTTTGATGAAAGGCATTACCGTTTAATAGACACGTTCTTTTTTTTCTTGATAAAAAAAAGAACCAAAAAAAATCAAGGACAACATGCCTCATCCGGCTTTCAGCCACCTTCTCCTTAAGGAGAAGGGAAGCGGATGCAGTTTTTATTTCCGCCCGTTTGTCCACCCACACCACCCTAGTGTACCTGGCTGATTTTGATTGCCAGATGGCTGTGTTTTGTTTGACTGCATGGTCACCTGAAACTTTCGTCCAGCACTGCATCTGTTGCTTTGAATCCCGATTGGCTTTGCATCGGGATCAATCCCGACTACGTCGTGACCGTAACAGATGAGGTGCCCGTTGGCATCCTGCACGGGATTGGCGAAGGGCTGACTGTTCGATTGATGGCTAATGGCTGATTCCCGCTTGTAATTTTATATCTAGAGAGGGCATTGGTGTCAAGCTATGCTTTGCAAAGATGTGTTCACACAATAGGGGTTTTCGGGAAATGACACGAAATAGCACGAATGGTTCCACGAATAATCGAAGTTGATTTATAATTGCCGCTTGCGGCAACAATTCGTGCAAATTTGTGCCATTCGTGGCTAAAAGAGACAACAGAATTTGCATAGCAAATTCCTGAAATCATTCCTAGACAACTTCTAAGATTGTTTGTTCTTCTTCCTCAACATGAAGAGGTAAAGGCTTTCCACTTTCTTCCTCGCCCATTCCGTTTTACGCAGGAAGGTGAGACTGGATTTGATGCTTGGATTGCTATTGAAGCATTTGATGTTAATCTGCTTGCCCAGTTCCTCCCAGCCAAAATATTCCACCATTTCAGTTAGGATGGCTTCCAGCGTTTTGCCATGCAGGGGGTCTTTGGATGTGGTCATGTGGAATGTTAATTGGTATGCAAAATAAGGGGAATGAAGTTTTACTTTCTTTCAGCAATTGGTAGCTTGGGCGTTTACACGATATCCTTGAAATCATAAAACACGGCATGTGGCAAGGGCTGCACAGGCTCATTGACATGTTCCCCCCAAAGCTTGGTAAACGCAGCCCCATAATAAAGGATCATGGAAGAGTAGAACACAAATAGCAGTATCAACACAAAAGCACCCGAAGGGCCAAAAACCTGGTCAATATTGCTGTCAATCAATAGGCGTTTCAATACAAATTTGCCCAGTGCAAATAGCAGGCTGGTGAGCAATGCACTGGTGAAGGTGACCCGCCAGGTGGGCTTTCCATCGGGTATATAATGCAGCAGCATGGCAAACCAGAGCATGGTAATGGAAATGGAAATAATAAAGGATAGGACACCCGAAAACAAAATGCCCGAACCCGGTATGAAGTCGTTGATATAGTGGCCAAATATCAATTGCAGGCTTTCCAGAATCCCACCCGTAACAAACAGCAAGCCTGTAAAAAGAATCAGCAGTAAGGACTTTAAACGCCCAGCCATCGATGTCCTGAATTTCTGTTCCGGCTTTACCCTGATCATCCATAATTGGTTGAATGAGTTCTTGATGACACGGAAAAGGGTGGTGGCTACAAAGAGCATAAAAACAGAACCCGCAGCAATGGCCCACCAACTGCTTACCAGCCCCCGGAAACCACGAATGGTGGTAACAAGTTGCTTCATGCTCTCAGTGCCCACCACAGTAGACATGCGTTCAAACAAGTCATGGCTGATGGTACGCCTATTGTAGATGAGGCTTAACACCTGCACCAGAATGATGAGTATAAAGGGCAATGCAAAACTGGCAAAAAAAGCAGTGGCACCTGCCAAACGCAATGGGTCGTTGGACACCAGCAATTGCAATGCTAGCTTCAATTGCGTAGCGATATTTTTTAGTTGCTTGATTTTTTGCATAACAGTTAATAAATGTAATACAGAAAAATGTAAATGCCTGTTGTTTACATTTAGCCTTTGAAGCGTTATTGCCAAAGCCGTTCTTCGTGAACTGTCTTCGAGAGCCTCAGACTGACAGTTGCGTTATTCTACATTCACACTATATTACCCTTCAAACCCTTTCTACTTTTTAAACTTTTTAAACCTTTCTTACTTCTTCTTCTGCCCCCTCGTAATCGGTTTGCCATATTTCTTCATCATCTTCTCCTTTCTGCTCTCCTTGAAATGTACCTTGCTGTTCTTGGCAGATTTTTCGTGGAAAGCTGCACCGCGTTCCTCTTTCTTAGGCACTTTCAACTGAATGACTTTCATGTACACTTTGGGCTTCTCGTCTTCCGTCAGTTCAGTGGAAATGGTCAAGTGGTCGGGCAGTGGAACAATAGGTATTTGGTACTTCATCAAGGTTTCGATGTCTTCCTGCAAGGGTTTTTCCTTTTCCGTGATAAAAGTAATGGAGATGCCCTTCTTGTCAAACCTTCCCGTTCTGCCGATACGGTGTATATAATTTTCGGGTACCTCAGGCGTATCAAAATTAATGACATGCGTTACTTCTGCAATGTCTATGCCCCTTGCCACAATATCAGTTGCTATGATAAACCGGTAATTGCCTTCCTGAAACTGCTTCACTGTGTTGAAACGGTGGTTCTGCTCCTTATTGGAATGTATGACACCTGCCGTACCAGGGAACTTGGCTTCCAATTGTGTATATAATTGGTCTGCGAGGCTTTTGGTGGCAGCAAACACTAAGACCTTGGTCATGGTTGGGTCTTCGGTCAACAGCAGTTCCAGCAAGTTTACCTTGGTGTAAAAGTTGGGCACTTCATAGGCGGTTTGGATAATGTTTTCCAAAGGTGTTCCTGTGGGTGCAGCTTCTACCCTTATCGGGTCATTGAAATAGGTATCCATCAATGTTTCCACTTCCTCCGTAATGGTAGCGGAAAACAATAGGTTCTGCCGCTTTTGTGGCAAAAGGTCCAATATATTCTTGATTTGTGTGCGGAACCCGAGGTTCAGCATTTCGTCCATTTCATCAATCACCAGTTTCTTGATATTCTTTGTTTTGAATGCACCGTTCATGGCAAGGTCAAACAGCCTGCCGGGAGTTGCCACCAACACGTCCGCACCATTGGCCAATTGCAGTGCCTGTGTGTTAATGTTGACACCGCCATACACGCCCACGACAATCAGGTTCATGTAGGTCGTCAGTTCCTTGATGGATTCAACTACCTGAGCCACCAGTTCCCTTGTGGGAACAATAATTAAGATTTGGGGTGATTTGTCCTTGCTGAATTTCCATTGCTTCAAACAGGGGAGCAAATAGGCAAAGGTTTTACCTGTACCTGTTTGTGCAATGCCGCATACGTCCCTGCCAGACATGGCCACGGGGAAAACCTTGTGCTGAATGGTGGTAGGATTGGTATAGCCAAGATCGTCCAGTGCATTCAGCAGAGGGGTACTCAAATTCAAATCAGTAAATGTCATAAGTGTAAAATGGGCTGCAAGGTAACGTTAAGTTTTTTGTGGTACGCCTGAGGCTGCGTTCTATGTTATGGGAGGCGGGCTGCCAGTCTGAACCGATAGCTATCGGCTTCTCGAAGACAGTTCACGCAGAACAATTACGTTGCTCGCACTTCGAGTGCTTCTGCTCCGAATGGTCCTATCGTGTGGACACCTCCTGATGAAAGGCATTACCTTTAATGGGCATTGTTCTTTTTTTTCTTGATAAAAAAAAGAACCAAAAAAAATCAAGGACAACCCGATGGCTCCGCCCGTTTGTCCACCCATGCCACCCTATGTGTAGCTGGCTGATTTTTATTACAGGACTGCTGTGTTTTGTTTGACTGCATGGTCACCTGTAGCTTTTGTTCAGCACTGCATCTGTTGCTTTGTAAAAATTATCCTGCGGAATTTTTTCAATCCCGACTGCGTCGTGACCGTAACAGATGAGGTGCCTATTGGCATCCTGCACGGGATTGGCGAAGGGCTGGCTGTTCGATTGATAGCTTATGGCTGATTTTCAGTTTTTATTTACCGAGGGAAACATGGATACCATGCTACTTTGCAAAAGATGTGTCCCCACGATAGGAATGGTCGGGATAAATAGTGACAATGGAACTTGCATTATGAAACGTTACACTAGAAGGCAACGTTGAAGAATAAATCATTTACCAATGAAATGTAACATCCAGTTTCACATCGGGGTGCAGGCTCCTTTCAACAGGGCAGCTTCTTGCAATCCTTACCAATTGTTCTTTCTGTTCATCGGAGGCAATAAAATTTTCCGTAAAAAACAAGTCAGCCTTGATGCCTGCCACCCTTCTTGGGGCATCGCTGCTCATTATTTTGATTATCTCTATTTTGGTGCCTTCAAAGTTCAATTGCATATCGGCAGCCTTGATGGCCATAGTGGTAATCATGCAGCTACCATAGCTTGTGGCCAGCATATCGGTTGGGCTGAAACGTTCACCTTTGCCCATATTATCCGTTGGGGCATCGTTTTCTATTACGGTGCCGCTTTGTAAATGTGTTAATTCCGTTCTTAAATCGCCTTTGTAAACAATTGTAGATGTCATTGCATTATAATTTTGCCCTAAATTTACCATCATTAAATAAAACAGCGTGAAGAAGATTCTTATCATAGCCATAGCCTTTTTCCCTTTGCTAGTAAGGGCACAGGAAAGAAAGCTTTCTCCCAAACAGCAGCAGAAGGCCGAGAAACGTGAGAAGGTAAGGCAATTGATTAAGCAGGCAGAAGAAGGCGCTCTTATTTACCAGACGCAGAGTGCTTTTGGCATTAAGGCGAATACGGACGGTTATGGTATTTTTTATGAGCATGGCAAGTACAAGACCATCAATACCACTCACCTGTGGTGGGCAGAACTGGGCGAACACAAGCACCAAAAGGAAACGAAGGTGGCGAAGGGTGACAATGCTGGCTTTATTGTAAGCAACCCTTTTGTGTATGGCAAGGTGAATAATTTCTATAACTTTAAACTGGGCGTGGGCATACAGCGATTACTTGGTGGCAAGGCCCCCAAAAATGGGGTAGCCACTTCGTTTATTTTTGGTGGTGGACTTTCTTTGGCCATGTTGAAGCCTTATTACTTGGATGTTAAGTACCCATCGACCAATGAAATAAAGAGTATTAAATATTCTGATAGTGCAGTCCTTTTTCTTGACCCATCCTCCATACAGGGTGCATCGGGTTTTGGCAAGGGGTTCAGCGACATGGAATTTGTTCCGGGCGGCTATATACGCACTTCCATGCGTTTTGATTATGGCCGCTACAATGAACTGCTTTCAGCCATTGAGGTGGGCCTGAACGGGGAGTTCTACACAAAAAAAATTGAACAGATGGCTTTTAGTAAGCAGCACAAGATTTTCTTCAATGCGTATGTCGCCCTTGTGTTTGGTAAGCGGAAGTAGGTTAATTTTGCCTCTCAATAATTAGTAAGGTTCCAATGTTCCAAGTTCCAGCAGTTCAATTGTTGATTAACAATTGAACAATCAAACAATGGAACAATCAAACAGTTTTCATGCAAGAATTACCAGTCGTTTCAAAAATAGACCCCGCTCAATCCAAGATACAGAAGCCCAATTGGCTGCGTGTAAAATTGCCCATTGGCGAGGAATACAAGCATGTCCGTGGCCTTGTTGATACCCATAAGCTCCATACGATCTGCGAAAGTGGCAATTGCCCCAATATGGGTGAGTGCTGGGGAGCAGGAACCGCTACTTTTATGATACTGGGCAATATCTGCACTAGGAGCTGCAGGTTTTGTGCCGTGGCTACAGGTAGGCCGGAGGCGGTGGATTGGGACGAACCGCAGCGTGTGGCAGAGGCCATCCACCTGATGAAGGTGAAACATGCGGTTATTACTTCTGTGGACAGGGACGAACTGGAAGATGGCGGTGCACAGATTTGGTACAATACGATCATGGCGGTAAAAACGCTGAACCCTGATACGACTTTGGAAACGTTGATTGGCGATTTCAAGGGCAATGAACCGGATATTCAGAAGGTAATAGAGGCAGCACCGGAAGTGGTGAGCCACAATATGGAAACGGTGGAAAGGATGACAAGGAAAGTGCGTGTGCAGGCAAAATATTTCCGCAGCCTCTCAGTGCTGGAATCCTTGAAAAAGGGAGGCATGAGAACGAAGACAGGGATGATGCTGGGCATTGGTGAGGAGAAGGAAGAAATTATTGATACCATGAAGCATTTGGTGAATGTTGGCTGCGATGTGCTGACACTTGGCCAGTATTTGCAACCAACAAAAAAACATTTACCTGTTCAGCGTTTTGTGCACCCTGACGAGTTTGCGGAACTGAGGGAGATTGGTTATGAGCTTGGGTTTGATTATGTGGAGAGTGGGCCTTTGGTACGTTCATCCTACCACAGCGAGAAGCATGTGATACAGGGTTGGGGCAAGAACAAATGGATGCAGGAAAAGGAACAATTGGTTACCGTATAAATTTTAAAACGTCAGTTATTTTTAACTGGCGTTTTTCTTTTAAAGATACCTATCATGATGAAAAAGTTGTTGCTGGCTTTTAACATGCTGCTTGCAGCATTCAGCATTGATGCCCAAGTGAAATGGACGAATGTGGATTCATTGTTCCAGCCATTGCCGCTATCCGTGCATGTGTACTTTACCAATGACAGTCTGGATGGCAAGCCCAATATTGCTTACTATGTAAGTGCAGAACTGAAGGACAGGAAGCTGGATTTTACTGTTGATACCACTTTGGAAAGAAGGTTTACACCTACGCAGTATTTTGAAAGGAACGGCCATCCTTTGGTTACGGTTAATTGCACTTTTTTTGAATTCAACCACAGCAAGAATTTGAATACGGTGATTAAGGATGGGCAACTTTTGGGCTACAATATCCACTCAATTGCTGGCAGGGGAAAGGACACTTTTACTTATCGCCATTCATTTACAAGTGCTATTGGCATTGATAGGAAGCGAAATGCCGATGTTGCCTGGATTTATACTGATTCTGCAAGACGCACGGCTTATGCTTCACAACATGCCCTGCAAAGTTTTAGCGACTCATTGCAAAACAGGGACTTTAAAAAGTATGTACTAACAAAGCAAAAAGATGGGAATACTACTGCCACGTTTGAAAAATGGAAGATGCAAACGGCTGTTGGTGGTGGACCTGCATTGTTGCAAGAGGGAGAGGTTAATATCAGCAATGAACAGGAACTTAAGTTTAATGGTAAAGCTGGCTTAACAGATAAGCATCCAAGAACTTGCATGGGCTATACAAAAGATGGCAAGCTGATTATTATGGTTATTCAGGGAAGGTTTCCCAATAAAGCAGAAGGGGCAACTTTGGAACAGGAAGCAAGGTTGCTGAAACAGGTTGGCTGCTGGGAAGCATTGAATTTGGATGGTGGAGGTAGCAGTTGCATGCTGGTGAATGGAAAGCAGACCATTACGCCAAGTGATAAACAAGGGGAGCAGCGGGCTGTGCCTTGTGTGTTCATGATTAAATAGCGGATGGCAACTTTATGGTTTTCAAGCAGTTCCATGCATAAAACTACATAAACGTGCATAAACCTACATAAACCTACATAATCTTACATAATCCTACATAATCTTACATAATCCTACCTAAACTGGAAACTGCCCTCGTAACCCACTTTATATTTGTGTTGTGCATGTAGATAGCAGGAATTAACCATCGCAATGGGATACGATTATCCCACCATTTTAGTAAGTATATGGTAAGCAATCCTGGTTATACCTAGCCTAGTTTTGTTACCAGGCATTCATCTGGGCAGCATTGATCCTTTCAGGAGCTTTGGCAGGTTGCTGCTTCCATTTAGGGTTGTAGCGTACAAAAAATGCAAGCCATAATGTTCTTGATAACCGCATGAAGACTGGCTGCAAGGCAAATAGGAAAACGGAATTTGCAATGAGCCAATAGAAGATGCGGTTGTCGTTCAGGTTGAAACCAATGGTGAGCCACCAAGCAATAAATGTGGTAAAGCTTAATGCGACAGTAAGGGCATAGCTAACGTAGCTGGTTCCATAGTAAAAGCCGACTTCAATATCAAATACCTGGTTGCATACAGCACATTTTTCATTCATCTTCATGAACTTCTTTAGGTTGTATGGATTGCTGTATTCAAACATGTCGCCCTGCCTGCATCTTGGGCATTTGCATGTAAACAATTGCAGGGCGGTTTTCTTGCTGTGGTGGTGATGGGTTTCCATATACTTATTTTTTGGTATCAAATTGTTTCCTGAATGCTTCTGGTGCAAGCCCAGTATGTTTTTTAAAGAATTTGGAGAAGTAGGAATTGTCCATAAAGTTCAACTCGTCCGCAATTTGTGCAATACTTAAACTGGCATTGGTGAGCAGGCGTTTGGCTTCCAGTACCACCCGGTTCCTGATTAACTCGCCAGCAGGAACGCCAGCATTGTCCTTGCACAAGGCATTCAAATGGTTGGCCGTTACGTAGAGCATAGCAGCGTATTCCTTTGTCAGCTTTTTATCTTTATAATGCAGGTCAACCAGTTTTTTGAAGTTGTGCAGCAATACTGAGTTGTATTGATTGGCAGGTTGGGATGGTTTTGTACTGCACCTGCTCACATGGATAAATAGCTGGACCATGGCGGCACGTATCATGTCATCTTTCAATTGGTTAGATGATTCGGCTTCGGTCAAGATGCCTTCAAACAGTTCAACTACCAATGCTCCTGTTTTGGCAGGAAGGTCAATTACTTGTTCATCTGCAACACTGGAAAAGAAATTGAATTGCTCAACGTAATGGTGGTTGTTCAAGAAAGCATTGAGATAGGCTTCGGAGAAGTTAATGATGTAACCATCTACATGGCTTTTGAAGTTCCATGTATGGACTTGACCGGGTGCCATGAAATAAATTTGCCCTGCTTGTACTGGATAGTTCACGAAATCTATGGAGTGGTTACCGGCACCCTCGGTAAAATAAACAAGGTGGTAAAAGGAATGCTTATGTGGAAAGTACAGGTCTGTATGCTTTGCCAAATAATCACTGAAACGTTCGGCTATTAAGTCGCTTTGTATGGAAGTAGTATGGTTGAGGCTGCAGATGCTGTATGTAGGTAGTAATTGCTTTGCCATCATGTTCCGTTTATGGTGCAAAGCTAACCACGTTCAATAAGCTATGAAGGTGTGGGATAGGGCTTTTGTGGTACTTTTTACTGATTGGGCCCTATTCCGGTATAATTATTCATTTGCCCAATTGCAATATGTACCCGTTGTTGTCTTGATGGCAAATTATGCAGTTTGTGCAGCGGCAATTCTTGTAGCCAGCCATGTATCTTTTGCAGGAACAATCCATTTCGTCATCAATGCTTCCTTGGTGGCGACAAGGTTGTTGAAGTATAAGGTATCGGGTGTAATAAAATTGTTTTGCAAAGCATAGTTCAATTGGGCCAATGGCAGTACCTGCAATTTGTCCTTGATGATGAAAGCGAGGCTTTGCCTATCGAACATGTTTACATTGAACAGCTTTTCTATTTCTTTAATTAAGCGAACAGAGGAGTCGGTACTGCACCCACTAACACCTGTAGCTGTTTCGTCTGCCATGATGATTACAAACTGGCCAAAGAACAAGTTGGCATAGCCCTTTACAGGTGTACCATGGCTGTTCCAATTGGTAACGAAGTCTTCCATTAGTGCTTCTATTTGGAAGGCTTCGGACATGGAAAACAAACGGCTGCTTTGGTAAATCCAAACTTTGGATGAAGGATGGAAATCCTCTGGTAGGTGGTGCTGAAATGCTGTGTCCATAATACAAAGGTAAGTTTGAAGGACGAAGGATAAGTTACGAAGTAAGATGTTTGCAGTACATTCCAGCAAGTGCTATTCTTCATCCATGTTTTTATAAGTGGCGTAAAAGTAGGCTCCTACGACTGCTGCCAATATTTTGAAGAAAAGGTTCTTCAAGGCAAATGTTTCATGGAAATCCAGTGTGCTGAAAATTTTATCGTACACTATATCAATCACCAAAAGAAGTGGCAATAAGACCAGTACAGCAAAAAGGAATTTTTTGAGGTTGAAGTTTTTCATTTGTTGTTTGTTCTTTTTGCTTTTTTGTTGCCCATCACTAAGGACATTAGGAATCCAAATAAAACAAACATTACAATGTTGGTAATAATGGTTCTGGGAATGTCAAGACCGGGTTGTTTGTATTTGTCCATGATTAAATCAAAGATGGTTGATATTGCACCAAACACAAGGGTGTAGGCAATCATCATTGACCAACTGAAATTCTTGAATATTGCTTTCATACTTGTTGTTGTCTAAGCTAAGGAAGCAGCAATCATTTCGGCTACGTCCAGCACTTTTACTTCGTTTTCCTTTTCCCTGTTCTTAACGCCATCTGTCATCATGGTGTTGCAGAAGGGGCAGGCAGATGCAATGAAACTTGCACCAGTTTGCAGGGCTTCGTCCGTGCGTTCAATATTGATTCTTTTGTCTCCAGGTTCGTCTTCCTTGAACATTTGTGCACCGCCAGCACCGCAGCAAAGACCGTTTTTACGGCAGCGTTTCATCTCTATCAGTTCAGCATCAAGGGCTTCCAATACTTTTCTTGGGGCTTCATAAATATCATTGGCACGTCCCAGGTAGCAGCTATCGTGGTAGGATATTTTCTTGCCTTTGAAATCGCCACCTTCTTTCAGTTTGATTTTGCCTTCATCTATTAATTGCTGCAATAGGGTGGTATGGTGGATGACTTCGTAAGTGCCCCCAAGTTCAGGATATTCATTTTTTAATGTGTTGAAGCAGTGTGGGCAGGTAGTTACAATTTTTTTGATGCCGTAACCATTTAATATTTGGATATTCTGGTAAGCCATCATTTGAAAGAGGAACTCATTGCCGGCACGTCTGGCAGGATCCCCTGTACAGGCTTCTTCCTTGCCAAGGATAGCATACTTAATACCAACCTTATTCAAAATGGTAGCAAAGGCTTTGGTTATTTTTTGTGCACGCTGATCGAAACTGCCAGCACAGCCCACCCAAAAAAGAACATCGGGTGTTTCGCCATTTGCCATCATTTCAGCCATTGAAGGAACATTCATAAGCAAGAAAATTATGGTTACGAAAGTAGGGGAAAAACAGTTGGGATTTTTTTTGTGCAACTAGCAGTATAAATAAAGTGGCCCTGTTCCTGATGGCTATCAGAATGAATGGGTGGGTATACGAATCATCGTTCAAAAAAGATGGTTCCCAAAAGTCGTTCATATTGTGTGTTACAAAAACACTTGTTACAATTAGAATTGTAACAATAAGAATGTAACATTTTTTTCAATAAAGCAAAAGGGACCGGAAAACTGAATTTCCAATCCCTTTTTATGAATTTAACTGATAAAATTATCTGTTGTATCCACCACCGCCGCTGTATCCACCGCCGCTTCCGCCACGGTCACGGTTGTAGCCGCCACCGCCGCCACTTCCACCACGGCTTCCGCCGCCGCCATATCCACCGCCGCTTCCGCCACGGCTTCCGCCACCACCATATCCGCCACCGCTTCCGCCGTAGCCGCCTGGTTTCTTGAATCCACCACCGCCGCCACCGCTGCGTCTTTCGCCTTCAGGACGTGGAGTCGATTCGTTAACTACGATTTGGCGACCGGAGATTTCAGTATCGTGCAAGGCACTGATAGCTGTACGGGCTGCCTCGTCATCGCTCATTTCCACAAAACCAAAGCCTTTGCTACGGTCGTTGTTGAATTTGTCGGTAACGATTTTAGCAGAAGTTACTTCTCCATAAGGAGCGAATAATTCTTGCAATTCTTGGCTGGTCATTGTCCAGTTCAAGTTTCCTACGTAAATGTTCATTTCAAATGAAATTAAAAAAATTAAAAAAAACCAATGATGAAAACAGTAACCAAAAACCCCGAGGCATTTACGTAATAAAACCTGCTGGAAAAATGGAAGAACTGACCATTGGACAATGCGAAAGTAGGGGTTTTGCGAATTGAGCAAATATTTTTTTTGACATGTATTTAACAATAGAATCTAATGAGCGTTAGTTTTTGATGAGAAATCTGTGGGAGGGTTGAAAGTTGTTTGGTGTTGGAGGTGATTGTTTTGTTGTGGGAGTGTACTGTTTTTGGTTTGAGGAAGGGTACGAAAGAACTATGAAGGGCACCGGCTCAACAAGAGTCTTGTTCAGGTATTAGTTTAAGGTTATAAAAAACAAAAACCCGTAACTTTTATGTTACGGGCTCTGTATAATTTATTGTAAGGCTGTTTTATTCACCCACAACTTCAAATTCAATTTCAGTGATGTTACCATTACCAAAATCAATAGTTGCTTTGTAAGTGCCTAGTTCTTTCACTTCATCAACAATTGAAATACGCTTACGGTCTATTTCGTAGCCTTTTTGGTCACGGATAGCACGGGTAATTTGTAAAGAAGTTACGCTACCAAAGATTTTGCCAGTGGTGCCTGTTTTTGCACCAACCTTAACTGGAGATGCTTTCAATACTTCAATTACTTTGTTGATTTGAGCCAACATTGCAGCTTCTTTCTTGGCTTGAACCTTTTGCTTTTCCTGCAATTGTTTCAAGTTGGAAGAGCTGGCTTCTACAGCATACTTTTGAGGGATAAGGTAGTTACGGGCATAACCGTTCTTAACTGTAACCAGTTCGTTACGGCCACCTAAATTATCTACATCCTGAATTAATATTACTTGCATGATTATGTTTTTAGTTCCCATGAGCCCAATCAAAATATTTGACAGACTGTCTCCCGGTAGTATCGGGATTAGGGATGGTTACTAATAATGTTTATTTCAATAAATCTGTTACGTAAGGTAACAAGGCCATTTGACGTGCTTTCTTAACTGCATCGCTCACTTTGCGTTGGTACTTCAAGGAGTTTCCGCTAAGGCGGCGTGGCAACATTTTACCCTGTTCGTTCACGAATTTTTTCAAGAAGTCAACATCTTTGTAGTCAACATATTTGATACCGTATTTCTTGAAACGGCAGAATTTCTTTTTTGGCTTCTCCTGCTTAATGGCAGTAAGGTATTTTATTTCGTTCTTTGCCATGTTATGCCTCCGTTTTTTGATGGTTAAAGCCTAAGCCACTCTTTTTTACCACATTGTACTGAACTGCATATTTATCCAGTTTAGTAATCATGTGCCTCATTACTTGTTCGTCACGCAACATTTGAATCTTGAATTTCTCGTTGAAATCAGAAGGTGCAGTGTACTCCAAAATCCAGTAGATGCCTGTGGTCTTTTTCTGGATTGGGTAGGCCAAAGATTTAAGGCCCCAAGGATTGCTGTTAACAACGGATCCACCGTTTTCAGCAATCAGGTCGCTGTACTTTTTCTGGGCAGCTTTGAAATCTTCCTCAGAAAGTACAGGGGTGAAAATCACCATCAATTCGTAATTGTTCATTACCTGTTGTGTTTAAATTGGTTTTTCCCAATGGACAGCACTGAAATTGTATCAGTACAGATTCTGCCAAAACAGAATTGGGGCTGCAAAAGTAGGGGAATGAAGCTTACGATAGCTACTGTTCCCCAAAGATTTTCATTGAACCAAGCTGCAATTTGGGTATAGGCTAAGTTTTAAGCTGCAACTTCGATGTCTTGGCTCATCATTTTTCTTAGGTTCACCAAGGCATAACGCATGCGGCCCAATGCTGTATTAATGCTGCAATTAGTCATTTCAGCAATTTCCTTGAACGAAAGGTCTGCATAATGGCGAAGCACTACCACTTCCCTCTGTTCCATGGGAAGGTTTTCTATTAGCCTGCCAATATTTTTGTAGTCATGTTCCCTGATTAAATCTGATTCGGCATTACTATTGGTTATTGCCATATTGCTATTGTATGAATCAAAGGTGACAATGGTTTTGTTTTTTGTTTTGATTTTCCTAATATGGTCAATACAAAGATTATGTGCAATTCGCATGGCCCATGGAAGGAATTTCCCTTCATCGGAGTAGCTGCCTTTGTTGATTGTTTTCATTATTTTAATGAAAGTGTCCTGAAAAAGGTCCTCTGCTAGGTCTTTGTCCCTTACAAGGAGGATTATGGTAGAGTAGATGCCATTTTTATAGCGGTTTACCAATGTGCCCATTGTTTCGATTTCGCCTTCCCTGAACAAGCAAATCAATTGATTGTCAGTTAAATGGTTGTAATTTTTCATAGTTAAACTTTCGGTGATAATTGGTTGTTTTCTTGACTACAAATGAAGTCCATATTTACAGGGCCTGAAATAGTAGAATAGATGAAAAAAAAGTAGGGTAAAAAAGAAGACATGTAGTTGAAACTATTACAGGCATAAAAAAAGACCTGTTATGATGGTAACAGGTCTTTTTAAATTGAATGTTGTGGATTAGTCAACTCTTTTTAGCATTACTAAATAAGTGGGGAAGTGGTCACTGTAACCACCACGGTATGTATTCCCATCCCAAGTACGCATTGGGTAGCCCTTATAGCGACCCTTGTTTTCTGTGATGAACTCACGGTTGAAGATGACTTGTTTAAAGAAGTGGAATCCCTTTTGCTCTTTATCGAGCCATTTATATGAAACCATTATCTGGTCGAAAAGTCCCCAAGCATCTTGATATGCCAAAGTGCCGTAACCTTTTTTGTACATATCAATCCAAGGATTGAAAAGCCCACCAGGCATTACGTCTTTTGCTTTGCCCTTTGCCTTTAAAACCTCAAGTATGCTTGGACTTACTGGGTCATCATTCAGATCGCCCATAATTATAAATTTCTGTTCGCCATCAACCCTAATGATGCTGTCCATATGATTCTTGCAAACCATGGCGGCAGCAGCCCGTCCAGGAGCACTTCTTTCTTCCCCTCCAAGCCTACTGGGCCAGTGATTCACATAAATATTAACTGTTTCGCCATCGAGTTTGCCCCTTACCCATAACACATCCCTTGTAAAATAGGAATCTTTGGAGCCGCTGGGCAATTTCACGAATAATGGCTTGCTTTCCTCCACTTTAAAGTATTTGGGATTGTATAGCAACGCTACATCCACACCACGGATATCCTTGCTATCATAGTGCACTATTTTATAGCCACGTTTTTTCAGCAGTGGGTGGTTAATGAGGTCGGTTAAAACTGTGTCGTTTTCAATTTCTGCCACCCCAATAATAGCTGGCCCATCTGGGCTTTGGCTTTCGGGTTTTTCATCACTGCCCAATTGTGACAGTACGGAGGCCAGCTTGCCCACTTTGTTCAGGTATATATCTGCATTGTAGTTCTTTTCACCTTTGGGTGTAAAGTCGTTATCATTCACCAAAGGATTGTCTAGCGTGTCATAAAAGTTTTCGAGGTTGTAAAAAGCAATAATGGAAATTTTGTAACTAAGGGGTTTCTGGGCAAAACCGGAAGAAGCAAGCAGTGCCAATGCAAATGAAAACAGGATTTTTTTCATAATTATTAAGTGTACCTGCAAACATACGAAACTGGCTTTGCAGAAACTCCATAGCCATTATTAAAAAAAGGTTACCTACCGATTGCACAGTATTTTGTAAGTAGTTGCAGCCTACATTTGCAGTTGGAACAAAATTAACTTATGCGAAAAATTAAGCTGGTTGCATTGCTTTTGCTCTTCTCTGTTTCAGCAGCAATGGCACAAAAGACCAAATCCAAAAAAGCTGCTGACACGACCATTGCCAGAACTGACAGCACCAATGTAGATGACAAGGACGTGCACAATGACGGCATTGCAGTGGTAACTGTTGATGAAAATGACCAGGGTGATGGTGGTTCACAAAATGTATCCTCTGTACTTACAGCAGGAAGGGATCCTTTTTATTCTGCTGCTTCATTCAATTTTAGTGTAGCCCGTTTCAGGATGCGGGGTTATGACAATGATTTGAATGCTACTTTTATGAACGGCATTCCGATGGACAATTTGGATAATGGGTTCACCCCGTTTGGTTTATGGGGAGGATTAAATGATGTAATGCGTAACAGGGATGTATCTGTTGGCCTTCGATACAATACGTTTGCCTTTGGCGACATTTCATCATCAAGCAGCATAGATTCAAGGGCAAGCAAGCAGCGTAAACAAACACAGGTTGGCTATGCTATTAGTAATAGAAACTATACCCACCGGTTAACTTTTTACCATGGTAGCGGCATGAGCAAAAAAGGTTGGGCTTATGTGGTGGCTGGAAGTTTTAGGGGAGCCGATGAGGGTTATGTACCCGGTACCTATTACAATGGGTACAGTTGGTTTGTAGGTATTGATAAACGTATTGGACAGAAAAGGTTGCTTAGCCTTGTAGCATTTGCTGCTCCTACAGAAAATGGGAGGCAAGGTGCTGCTGTGCAGGAAATGCAAGAAATAGCTGGCGACAAGTACTACAACCCAACATGGGGCTTACAAAAAGGGAAAGTGCGTAATGCAAATGTTGCCAAAAGCAATCAGCCTACCATTATTTTGACTGATGAAAACAGGTTCAACAATAAAACCACTTTAACTACAGCCATCAGTGCCACTTTTGGTGATAGAAGCACTACCGCCATGGATTGGTACAATGCTCCTGACCCTAGGCCAGACTATTACAGGTACCTTCCCAGTTATCAATTAGGGTCACTATTGCAACAACAAGTTTTGGAAGCCCTTCAATCAGACGTAAATAAAAGGCAGCTTAACTGGGACCATTTTTTTGATGTGAACAGGAACAGCATCGAGTCTGTTCAAAATGCCAATGGCATTTCAGGCAATACTGTTACAGGCAAACGCTCCCACTATATTGTGGAGGAAAGGGTTATCAACACTAAGCGTCTAAATTTCAATTCGGTATTGAATACCACTTTTGGCAAGAATATAGAGTTTACGGGAGGGATTTCCTACCAGTCACAAATAAACAATTACTACAAAAAAGTAAATGATCTATTGGGTGGTGATTTTTATGTGAACCTGAACCAGTTTGCCGAAAGGGACTACCCAAGCAATGGCGTGGCTAACCAAAACGATTTGAACAACCCTAACAGGATACTTAAGGTGGGTGACAAGTTTGGTTACGATTACGATATTAATATCCGCAAGGCACAAGCTTTTTCACAGGCTGTCTTCAAGTTCAAAAAACTGGATGTTTTTGTGGCTGGCGAAGTTTCCAACACAAAGTTCTGGAGAACAGGTAATGTAAAAAGCGGTTTGTTTCCCAACAATTCGTTTGGAGAGGCTCCAGTAAACAATTTCACCAACTTTGCAGTTAAAGGGGGGCTTACTTACAAATTGGATGGGAGAAATTATTTTTATGTAAATGGAGCTTACCTTACAAGGGCCCCATTGTTTGACAATGTATATATATCGCCACGTTCACGGGATATAGTACAGGACAATGTTACCAGTGAAACTATCAAGACAATTGAAGGTGGTTATGTGTTGAATGCTCCAAAAATAAAAGCAAGGCTTACAGGTTACTACACACGTTTTGACAACCAGATGAATGTGCTTACTTTTTACCATGATGATTTCAGGAACTTTGTAAACTATTCTTTAAGCAATATTGACAAGGTGCATTTTGGTGGCGAACTTGGTGTTGAAGTAAAGCTTATTCGTAACATCACCATGAACGCAGCAGCAGCAATAGGACGCTACTATTTTGATAGCAGGCAAGAAGCCACCATTACGTTGGACAACAACGCTTCTGTTTTAAATAAGGATTTGATTTACTCGCAGAATTACCGGGTGCCCGGCACGCCTCAAGAAGCTTATAGCCTTGGCTTTATTTACAGTAGCCCTAAGTTTTGGAGAATTGGCGTTACTGGAAATTATTTTAGGAAAATGTGGCTTGATTTCAATCCTCTCCGCAGAACTTTTGCCGCAGTAGATGGATTGGATGTATCTAAGCCGGATGAAGCACAACTTAGAACAGATATTCTATCCCAAACCGAGTTAGAAGCACAATACACGGTGGATTGCTTTGCTAATTATAGCTGGAAAGCCCCAAAAAATTGGGGATTCAAAAGCAATGTTTTTGTTGTGTTTAATTTAGGGATCAATAATTTGCTCAATAACCAAAACATTACTTCTGGTGGTTATGAGCAGCTGCGTTTTGACTATGACAACAAGAACATCAATAAATTCCCTCCAAAATTGTTCTATGCCTATGGCCTGAACTATTATGGTAGCATTGCAATACGTTTCTAAACAATTATTACTATTCAAACACGAATCATGAAAAATAAAAAAATTATTTGGTTAAGTTCAGTTATGGCAGTTTGCCTTGCTGCAGTTATTATGAGTGCATGTAACAAGAAGTTTGATGAGCCAGATTCCTATCCGGACCCAAACATTCCTGTTACCATGACTTTGAAGGAGTTGAAGGCACTGCATTTAACTGCTGGAGCAGTAGAAACAATCACAGTCGATAAAGTAGTTTCTGGGATTGTAGTTGCAGATGATAAAAGCGGCAACTTTTATCAGTCCATTTCCATACAAGATGCCACTGGTGGAATTAGTGTAAGGATTGCCGGAGGCAGCAACTATACAAGCTATCCTGTGGGTCGCAGGGTATATATTAAAGTAAAGGGTCTTTGCATTGGCGATTATGGAAGGTTGGTACAAATTGGTGCCATAGACAATACTTTGTTGCCTGCTTTGGTTCAAGTGCCCATTCCTGCCAATTTATTTGATACCTATATCATTAAAGGCGGTTTTGGCAATGTAGTTACACCAAAGGTTGTTACATTGGCCCAATTGGCTTCCCCTACCATTCAGGATAGTGTACAAAGTACTTTGATTAAACTGGAAAACTATGAATTTCAAGTTGGCGATACCGCTAAAACTTATGCGGATCCAACACAGTCTACTTCTGCTGTCAATTTTGACATAAGAAACTGTTCAGGAGCCAGTTCAAACGTTGTTTTACGCAATAGTAGCTATGCAAATTTTTCAGGAATAAAAGTTCCAAAAGGCAATGGTAGCATTACGGCTGTTTATACATTTTTTAACAGCACAAAGCAACTGGTTATAAGGGATACAAACGATATTCAGTTTAAGGGGGCACGATGTGCAGCTATACCATCTTCATCTACTTTAACAACTATTGCAGCGGTAAAATCATTGTTTCCTGGAAGCAACTTTACATTAGGTGCAGTCAAAATTAGTGGTACCATTATTTCAGATGCAGCAAGTAAGAACCTAGCTGCTGGTAATATGGTTATCCAGGATGGAACTGCTGGGATAGATTTATATTTTGGAAGTTCGGCAGCTACCACCAACTTTAATATTGGCGATTCGGTGGAAGTTGATTTGATTGGAGGCGTACTTCAAAGTTACAATGGGTTAATAGAGGTTAGCCTGGCATCAGGCTCTTTGCCCTCTGCCAAAATTGCCACTGGCAAAACAGTTACCCCATTGGTACTAACTGCTGCACAGTTCAATGCTCAAATTGCAAATATTGAATGTAAGCTGGTGAAAATTGTTGGTGCTGCAGCTACGCCTGCTGGCACTTATGTTGGTTCAAAAACATTAACTGATGCAAGTGGTTCAGTGGTGCTTTATACAACTGCCGCTGCCACTTTTGGTAGCCAAACATTGCCAACTGTTTCAAGTGATTGGGTGGGTTATGGTACAAGATTCAATAGTACCAATCAATTCAACATACGAAACCTGAATGATGTTACTCCAAATGGAGGACCCATTACACCGCCACCAACGGGATCAGCCATAACATTAACCACATCACCATTAACGCTTGACTTTAATGGCATTGGTGCAGGGCTTCCCACTGGTGTTTTTGTAAAATTATCTTCAACTTCAACTTCTTTAGGTACAGATGGGACATTTGCAGCAGCCAATGGCTTATGGAGTGCAACCGGTTCGGGCTTCAAGAATTTTGCTACTTATACAGTAGGAACAGCTGCTAGCGACCAAGCTGCACAAGATGCAATAACAAATAGGGCATTAGGTGTTAGGCAAACAGGTACTGCAGGTACTGGTGGGGATCCAGGTGCGGCTTTTGCTTTTCAATTTGCCAATACAACGGGTAAAACAAATTTTGCTATGACTTTTAATTTGCAATCCCTTGACAATACCGCAAGTGGTAGAACCGTTACTTGGGTAGTTGACTATGGTTTTGGGGACAATCCAACTACTTTTACAACAGTTACCACAAGTCCTGCTGCTTTAACAACTGCTTATGGCACATTTTCAACCACCCCAGTTACCTTGAACTTTGGTACAGCTTTGAATAACCAAAATAGCAAGGTTTGGGTTAGGATTACCACACTTACAGCTTCTTCAGGTGCAAGTAACAGGCCTTCAACGGCTATTGATGATGTTAAGTTTACTTGGCAATAAATTTAAAATTATTTTATTATTAAAAGGCATTGCTTACTAAGCAATGCCTTTTGCTTTGGTGCAAGCTTAGTAAGTGAGCCATTAGTTGAACCAGTTACCCTCGGATTAAAATAGCAGGAAAAGTGCCTGAATAAATATGGATGTTTTATTGCTGCCAGTATCCATTTAAGCACACCTCGTTTATAACGAATCATTGCACAAACTAAGAATCTGCCACTCCCCAACAATGGGGATGAAGCTCATTACTGAATCATAGCAATTTTACACAAAACAATGTTTAGCATCCTATTGGTGCTGTGTGGGATTTGCATATGATAGGAATTGTTGCCAACATGGCAGCATGATGCTGTTTGGTATTTTGTTTGATTTGCGGTGTTGCCAGTTAAATTTTATCAAACCAAGTTTATAAATTGAAATCTGGCTGACGTTAAGGCGGTAGATTTTTAGGGTAAGGTAATCAATCATTAAACAGTTTTTAAAATAACGATTATGCAAAAAGGACAGATTCGTGTAAGTACGGAAAACATTTTTCCGATTATCAAGAAGTTTCTCTACAGTGAACACGACATTTTTTTACGTGAGTTGATCAGTAATGCCACTGATGCCACACAAAAGGTAAAAACGCTTTCTTCTATTGGGGAGGCAAAGGGGGAACTGGGTGAGTTGAGGATTGACGTGACTTTGGATGCCAAGGAAAAGACGCTGACCTTTAGTGATAGGGGTGTGGGCATGACAAAGGAAGAGGTGGACAAATACCTGAACCAAGTGGCTTTTAGCGGTGCGGAAGAGTTTTTGAACAAGTATAAGGATGCCAGCATTATTGGACATTTTGGTCTTGGTTTCTATAGTGCCTTTATGGTGGCGGAAAAAGTGGAGGTGATTACGCAAAGCCACAATTTGGATGCACCAACTGTTTACTGGAGCTGCGATGGTAGCCCGGAATTTGAATTGTATGAGGTGGAAAAGAAGGACAGGGGCACAAAGATTATCCTGCATATCAATGAAGAAAGCAAGGAATTTTTGGAACCTTACAAGGTGAAGAGTGTGCTGGAAAAGTTCTGTAAGTTCTTGCCAATCCCTATTTACTTTACAGATGTGGCCGAAGAAAAGAAAAAAGATGATGAGGCTGAAAAATCCATTAATAATACCAATCCAATTTGGGTTAAGAAGCCAAGTGAACTGACGAAGGAAGATTACGAAGGATTTTACAAGGAGCTATACCCATACAATGAAACACCGCTTTTCTGGATTCATCTGAATGTGGACTATCCGTTTAACTTGACGGGTATTTTGTATTTCCCCAAGATTAAGCAGAGCCACGAAATACAGAAAGACAAGATCCAGTTATACAGCAACCAAGTTTTTGTAACAGATGAGGTGAAGGAGATTGTTCCTGAATTTTTGATGCTGTTGCAAGGTGTGATTGACAGTCCGGATATTCCTTTGAACGTAAGCCGTAGTTATTTACAAGGCGATCCAAACGTTAGGAAAATCAATGCTCATATCACCAAGAAAGTGGCTGATAAGTTGGAAGAAATTTTCCGCAATGAAAGGACTGAATTTGAAAGCAAATGGGAAAGCCTTGGCCTGTTTGTGAAGTATGGCATGATGACTGATGACAAGTTTTTGGAGAAAGCCAATAAGTTCATCGTAATGGAGGACACTACTGGTAAGTTCCATACTTATGAGGAATACAAAATGGCCACTGAAACTTTGCAAAAAAATAAGGATGGCAAGCAAGTAATCATTTACACCACCAATCCAGTTCAGCAAGATGCTTATATACAAGCTGCTACTGCAAAGGGTTATGTGGTAGTGAAGATGGAAACATTGGTGGATGCTGCTTTTATCAATAATATGGAAATGAAATGGGAGAACACCACTTTTGTTCGTGTGGATGCAGACATTGTTGACAATTTGATTGACAAGCAAGACGGTACAGATAGCGTATTGAGCAAGGATGAAACAGAGAACTTGAAGAAATTATTTGAGTTCCCAGTGAGTGATTTGCATGTTACTGTTGAGGTTAAGGGCTTGAATGAAACGACCGCCCCAGTAATTGCTACCCGTCCTGAGTTCATGCGTAGAATGAAAGATATGGGTGCTGCAGGTGGTGGAATGACTGCCTTCTATGCCCAAATGCCTGACGAGGTAACATTGACAGTTAACGGTAACCACCCTATTTATCAAAGCTTGTTGAAGGAGGCTAATGCTGATGTTCAAGGAAAGCAAATAAGGAACTTGGCTGATTTGGCTTTGCTTTCACAAGGTTTGTTGAAAGGTGCAGAACTGACGAACTTTATTAATAGGAGTGTGGAGTTGATGGAAGGGGAGAAGAAGGTAACAGCGTAGTTTTTTAGAATTTATAAGGGAAGGATGACGGTGAAAACCGTCATCCTTTTTTGTTTGACTAATATTCCATATTCCTCAACTTGGGTGCTTTGAACCAAGTAATAATTACTACCAGTAAAGTCATGCTTCCGCCAAAAAGTAAGGAAGGTCTTAATCCCATTAATTTTGAAGTAATACCACTTTCCATCATGCCCAGCTCATTACTACTATTGATGAACATGGAGTTAACGGATGATACACGGCCACGCATTTCGTCAGGTGTGGTTAGCTGAAATATTGTTCCTCTTATCATTACACTGATACCATCGCAAGTGCCGCTTATAAGTAAGGCTGCAAATGCTATTGCATATATACTACTCATGCTAAAAATAATAATGCAGAGGCCAAAGCCGCCTACGGCATACATCATTCTCTTGCCCTGCTTTTTACGCATGGGGAACAGTGTAAGCAAAATGATGATAGTCATGGAACCTATATCCGATGCAGCATTCAGCCAGCCAAAGCCTATTGGGCCAACTGCCAACACTTTACTGGCGAACTCTGGAATTAAAGCTACTGCACCACCAAATAGTACTGCAAACAAATCCAATGAGATGGCTCCCAACAAAATTTTATTGGTGAATACATAACGCAAACCTTCCTTCACGCTTTCCCAAGCTGCAATATTTACTTTGGTATGTACAATCGGCTTTTTGGGAACCCTTGAAATTAAGAAGGAGGCCACCAAAATGTAAACAAGAATGATAATGAAGGTATTGTTCACGCCAAACCATGCAATAAAAAAACCGGCACTGGCATGGCCAAAAATGGAAGCGGTCAAAAATGTTGATGAACTAATGTTCGCTGCAAACTGGAGTATGTTTCTGGGCACCAGTTGAGATACAATGGCATTTGTTGTAGGTCCCACAAATGCCCTGATAATACCCGTTAAAAAGATGATGGCGTAAAAACATAATTCCAGCATTTTAGTACTCATCTGTTTCTCCAAAAAGGAGGAAGTGACAATGACTAAACCCACCACACACAAGGAATAGGTGAGCATTCCCTTAAGCAGCAAGGTTCTTTTGTCTGACTTGTCAATTACATGCCCTGCATACAATGCCAAACTGAATACAGGAATAAATTCCGACAAGCCAACAAGTCCAATGGCCAATGAACTTTGCGTAAGCTGGAAGAGCTTGTAGGCAAGCACTGTCGCAACCATGCGTAATGCCATGACGTATAAGAAACGTGAAACAACAAAGTACCTGAATTCCTTTTCCTTTAAAGGAGAGAGGCTATCTTTTTTTATGGTTAATGCCATGAAGTAAATTCCAAATGATTAAATTCCCTGTCCACCCATCAATATCTACATAAAAAAATGCCGATTCAAAATCGGCAATTACTTATTTCACTTCCACCATTTTCGTCTTGGGCATATTTGCATTCCTGATAGCAATATTCCTCACTGTCAATGCAGCAAAATCCCTGAATGCTTTTTGTGAAAGTTCATCATTGCCTACCATTGCGGGAATGCCCTCATCACCTCCTTCCCTAATGCTTTGTACCAATGGCACTTGGCCTAGAAAAGGCAAATCATATTCATCAGCCAAATGCTTACCGCCTTCCTTTCCAAAGATGTAGTATTTATTGTTGGGCAATTCTGCTGGCGTGAAGTAGGCCATATTTTCCACTAGGCCAATAATCGGAACATTGATTTGTGCCTGTGCAAACATGGCAATACCTTTTTTGGCATCGGCCAATGCCACAGCTTGAGGAGTCGTAACAATTACGACACCCGTTACAGGCACTGTTTGCATTAAGGTCAAATGTATATCGCCTGTACCGGGTGGCATGTCAATAATCAAATAATCAAGATTGCCCCAATCCACATCAGTTGCAAACTGCTTTATGGCAGAACTGGCCATTGGGCCACGCCAAACAACGGCACTTTTTTCATCAACCAATAAACCTATGCTCATTACTTTAATGCCAAATTTTTCTATGGGGACAATCAAGCCTTTTGCTCCATTATCCTTCATCATGGGTCTAACGCCACGCACACCAAACATGATAGGTACACTTGGACCATAAATATCGGCATCCATTAAACCGACGCTTGCACCACTTTCTGCTAAGGCCAATGCCAAGTTTGCACTTATTGTACTTTTACCAACGCCACCTTTTCCGCTTACTACTGCAATTATATTCTTTACGCCACTTAATATATTATTATCACCACTAACAAAACGGTTGGACGTTGTGTTGGAGGTAAAATCTATTTTCACCACAGCGTCTTTGTTCACTATTAGTTTAATGGCCTTTTCACTGGCTGCACGCATTACGTCTTTCATGGGACAAGCGGGTGTGGTAAGCACAATGGTAAATGCCACTACATTCCCACTAATCATGATGTTCTTAATCATGTTCAGGGTCACCAAATCTTTGCCAAGGTCGGGTTCCTGTACATTGCTCAACGCTTTAAGGATATCTGCTTCTGTCATCATCGCTCAAGTTTTTGTTAAAAAGTTAGCTGTGGCAGCGAAGTTAAACCTTCAATGGTTTACTTTGTTTCCCTTAGGGAAGTTGAATTTGTTAAATAAAGAAATTTTTTGAGGTAGGCACATGCTGCAGTAACTTTATTCATTATGAAACAGTTCCTTACGCTCATCGCTATATTTTTAAGTTCAGTAACTTTTTCCCAATCGAGTGAGAAAGCAAATTGTGGAATTTTAAAGCATTCCAAATTGAAGTATCTTGATGGGGAAGACAAAACTGCTTATGCAGTCATTAGCAATACCAATCATGTTGAGTATTATAATGATGGTAAGTATTACATCAAGTCTAAATTAAAATGGCTTAATGATTGTGGGTACGGTATGGCAATGAACCAAATAACGTTGCCAAATTTCCATATTATCCAGGAGATGTGATGAATGTAAGATTTGAGAAGATTGAAGAAGGCATAGTATATTACTCGGCTACTGTTAAGGGACAGACTTGGAAGGGAAGGTTCGAAATAATAAAATAGTTTATGATAAAAAAATTACGCTTACTCCTTTTGGCCCTTATTGTTTTGGGGTTTTCTGCAAAAGCACAACAAATACAGCCCAAGGACTCTGTTATCCAATTGTACGGTGTGGTGATGACTGCGGATAGTTTGCGAGGCGTGCCCAATGCGAGTGTGATTGTTGTAGGCAAAGGACGCGGTACGATTACCAGTGAGGATGGGGTGTTTTCCATTGTAGTGCTAAAGGGGGATAAGATTACTTTTTCTTCCATTGGCTTTAAGGATAGAACGATTGATATACCGTCAAACCTTACAGAAAACCAGTATAGTGTTATTCAATTGCTAGTAAACGACACTACTTTTTTGCCTGCTACTATTTTAAAACCGAGACCCAGCCGTGAACAGTTTGAAAGGGACTTTGCAAGTAGCCGAGTTCCAGATGATGCTTACGAAATTGCACGTCAAAATAACGATGAGGCCAAACGCAGGATTTTGATTGCGAACCTGCCTTCAGATGGTAGGGAGGCGGTGAACTATCAACTTCGCCAGCAAGCAAACAAGTATTATTATGCTGGACAGTTGGCTCCCATGAATATATTGAATCCATTGGCTTGGGCAGATTTTATCAAGGCATGGAAGAGGGGGGATTTTAAGAAGAAGAAAAGCTAAAATGGGAGGTAGTGAGAAGAACGGAAAAGATTGAAGGGTCGGAGGATGAAAGTCTCCGATTTTTTTGTTTTACTACTACAATGCCAAACTCTTTTCGTTACGAAGCGTTCCGAGGAAACGCTGATATATTTTGATATTGTATTCTACACACGAGATGTTCTGATGGAACATAATCTTGTAACTGTGTTTGTAGGATGATGATTTCTGTGTAGAAAGAACCATAAATAGCAGTTATGTTTTTTAAGGGTACTTGGTGTGCACGTGTTGTATGTAGGTCAAAAAAATCGGAATAAGTTTGGGGTAATGTAAAAAGCTAACAGTTGTGAGGATTACATTTGCTGCACAAAATTCCTAACGATTTCAATTCACCATTCAAGAAACAGTTTATGAAAAATATTGCAGTAATAGGAGCAGGAACAATGGGCAATGGCATTGCACATGTGTTTGCACAAAGTGGCTTTAGCGTCACACTGATAGACGTAAATGCTGCACAGTTGGAAAAAGCAGTGTCCACGATTACCAAAAACTTTGATAGGCAGATTGCCAAAGGTTCCATCACTGAAGAACAGAAGCAACAGGCACTGAACAATTTGACTACTTCCACAGATATAAGTGCAGGTGTTTCAAGTGCTGAATTGGTGGTGGAGGCAGCTACGGAAAATGTGGACTTGAAACTCAAAATCTTTAAACAAATTGACGAAGCTGCACCTACTGGTTGCATCTTGGCTAGCAATACTTCATCCATCTCCATCACAAAAATCGCAGCAGCTACCAAACGACCAGAACTGGTTATTGGGATGCACTTCATGAATCCTGTACCTGTGATGAAACTGGTAGAAATCATTAATGGATATGCCACATCAAAACAAGTAACTGAAACGATTGTTGCTTTAAGTAAGCAGTTAGGCAAAGTGCCCTGTGCCGTGAATGATTATCCCGGATTTATTGCCAACAAGATTTTGATGCCTATGATTAACGAAGCTATAATCAGTTTATATGAAGGCATTGCAGGTGTGGAAGAAATTGATACCATTATGAAATTGGGAATGGCCCATCCTATGGGACCATTGCAGTTGGCGGATTTTATTGGTTTGGATGTTTGCTTGAGCATTTTGAATGTATTGTATAATGGTTATGGCAATACGAAATATGCTCCTTGCCCTCTGTTGGTAAACATGGTGACGGCAGGTAAATTGGGTGTAAAAAGTGGCGAAGGATTTTACACTTATACTCCTGGGAGCAAGGATTGGGTGGTAAGTATGCGGTTTAAGGATTAGACAGCAAATGTTGGGAAAAATGCACCTTTCAAATTACGAAAATTTTGTTTTTTATTCTTTCTAAAATTTTATTGTTTTTATTGAATCCATTTAGTTGGGTGCTTCTTTGCTTATTATGGTTCTTTATTAGCAAGAAAGCAATTGTGAAAAAAAGGTTGATGATTTCGACAATAACAATTTTCATCTTATTCACTAACTATTGGCTGTACAGTATTTGTGTTAGGGCATGGCAGCCAAAAGTGGAACATCCAACTTATAACCGTACTTATTCAGCAGGCATTGTTTTGTGCGGCATGACGATTACAGATAAAAAAGAAGGTTCTTTTTTCGGCGGTAATGCCGATCGTTTTTTGCAAACATGCAAGTTGTACCATACAGGCATTATCAAAAAAATTTTTATCAGTGGTGGTGATGGAAGCCTATTGCAGAATAAACCCAAGGAAGCGGATTTTTTACGCAGCGAATTTGTTGCACAAAATATTCCTGACTCTGTTTTGATTGTGGAGCATTTTTCAAGAAACACTTTTGAAAGTGCAGTAATGGCAAAGCATTATTTGGATTCACTGAAGATTGCTGGACCTTATGTTTTGGTAACTTCTGCAGAGCATATACCACGGTCACTACTTGCTTTTAAAAAGGCAGGAATGAATGTTGTTCCCCATCCTGCAGGCTTCGGTGTGGTGAACAGTAATATCAGTTTCCCTGATTATATTGTTCCAAATATTGGTGTAATGGCACAATGGAGATATTTCTTAAAAGAAGTAATCGGCACTTGGATTTATCAATTGACTGGCAAGGCTTAATTTTCCTTGGATACTTCAACAGTTACTAATTCTTTGAATTTGTAAAGCACTTCTTCCAGTCTTGCTTTGGGAATGCCAATTTTCAGCAAGCAGAATAATTGCGTTTCTTGGTTGATAACGGTGCAGTTAGATTGTTTCACAATCATCATTACCTCGTTCATTTTGGTATAGTCAAATTGAAGTTGATATTTTATTTCAATGGGCTTTTGAATGGAGGGTATTGTTTGCAAGGCCAATGCCGCAGCAGTTTTATAGGCGTTGATTAATCCTGGAACGCCTAATAATGTTCCCCCAAAATACCTTACGACTATTACGAGTACGTTGGTGAATTGTTTGCTGTCAATTTGGTTTAGAATAGGTCTGCCAGCACTGCCACTTGGCTCCCCATCATCACTTACACGAAAATTGTTGCCATCCAGACCAAGCCTGTATGCAAAACAATGGTGCTCCGCTTTGGCATGTTCCTTTTTCAGTAACTGCAAATATTTTTTGAAGTCGTCTGTTGACTCAATAGGATAAGCATAAGCAATAAACCTGCTGCCACGTTCCTTGAATTCTTCAGTTGAAGTTTGCCCAATAGTCAAATAAAAATCCTGCTCATTCATGGCTCGGAAGATAGTAATGAATGGTATCGCTGAATATTTTTTCTTCTTTTACCAGATTCCCTTTTAATAAAGGAGCAACTAAGCCATCGCTGATGGTCAATGATTCATTGGTAATGATTCTTGCTTCATCCCAAAGATTTGCGTCAATAAATGATTGTAATAGTTTACCGCCACCTTCCACCAAAATACTTTGGATATTGAGTTGATAACAAGCTTTAAGCATTTGGGAAATACTTATTTCTTCAAGTTGGTAGAACCTAAGATTATCCCGTTGTTCGTCTTTGATTTTATTAAAAAGGATGGTTGGTTGCTGTTGGTTAAAAATATTCAATGATAATGGCAATTTCAATTCGTTGTCAATTACCAATCTTATTGGATTGTTGCCATGCCATAAACGGTTGTTCAAAGATGGATTGTCCAACAAAGCAGTATTTGTTCCCACCAAAATGCCAGCTTCTTCACTACGCCATTGATGTACTTTTTTATTGGTGAAATTATTGGTGATATATAAGCGTTCCATTACCTCTCCTTCAGAGGCATTTGGAGAAATTGCCATTTTTTTATCAGCAGTTTGTGCCCATTTCAAAATAATATAAGGCCGATGCTTTGTGTGAAAAGTAAAGAACCGTTTGTTGAGTTGCAGGCATTCATTTTTCAGCACATCAAGTATTACCAGTATTCCAGCAGCCTGTAATTTCTCAATACCCTTGCCATTTACTTCTTCAAAAGAATCCCTACAACCGATGACTACTTTTTTAATTTGTTGTTGGATAATTAAATCACTGCAAGGCGGTGTTTTGCCAAAGTGGGAGCATGGTTCCAATGAAACGTATAGTGTGGAATTTGGAATTTGGGATCTGACATTTTCTTTTACGCTGTTTATGCAGTTTACTTCAGCATGCACCTGCCCATATTGCCGATGATAGCCTTCACCGATGATTGTTGCATCATGTACCAAAACTGCACCTACCATTGGATTTGGAGCTACATGGCCCGCACCTAGTTTTGCCAATTCAATGCAGCGTTGCATATATGTTTCCTGTGTTGCCATTTTCTATCAAACAAAAATAACTCAAACGCACTAACATTGCAGTATGACCATTTTGGAAGCATACCAGCATCTTTTTCTCAATTTAAAAAAAGTGTATGACGACCGTGAAGCAGCCAATATTGCTGACATGGTTATAGAATACCTTACTGGCTTTGGAAGGATTAATCGATTGATGAATAAAGCAGTCTTATTGTCATCAACGCAAGAAGGGAAATTACAAATTTTTACTGAAGAATTGTTGAGGCACAAACCTGTTCAGTATGTATTGGGAGAAGCATGGTTTGCAGGCATGAGGTTTTTTGTGAATGAACAGGTGCTGATACCAAGACCAGAAACAGAAGAGTTAGTGGAAAAAGTTACTAGTTGCCAGTTAGGAATTACTATTGTTCTGGATGTGGGAACAGGTTCTGGTTGCATACCTATAGCGGTAAAGAAAAAATTACCCAATTCTGTTATTACTTCAGTGGATGTAAGCAACGATGCTTTAAGTGTTGCCAAACAAAATGCTGTGTCTTTGGATGTTAAAATAGATTTTAAGCTGCTTGATTTTTTGGAGGAAAGTAATTGGCAGTTCCTTAAAAAGTATGATATTATCGTAAGCAATCCACCCTACATTAAACAATCAGAAAGTGCAACAATGGCAGAACATGTGTTGGCCCATGAACCACATTTGGCTTTGTTTGTACCAGATAATGATGCCCTATTGTTTTATAGGAAAATTGCCATTTTTGGTCGAAACCATTTGAATGAAAATGGGAGAATTTTGGTCGAGATAAATGAGACGTTGGGTGCTGAGACCTTTGACATGTTTAAATCGTATGGTTATGCTGCTGAATTGAAAAAAGATATGCAGGGAAGGGACAGGTTTGTTATCGCATATTTTATTTAAAGTAAGATTACATGAGACAACATGCTGCCATAAAAGTTTCGAGTAAAATTGATAAGAATGTAATTATACATCAGTTGCTTAATGGTGAATTCGATTATGCTTTTATTTATTTAATCAGTTTAAAAGGGGAGGTGTTTTCCAAGAAAATACAGGAGTCGTTTGTTGATCAAGAACTGAAGCATGATCATTTTGAAATTAGTTCAACCAACAAAAGAAGCCTTATTACTTTTTCGGATGGTGAACAAAAGAAAGCACTCTTAGCCCATCTTATTTCGAAACAACCAGATTACTTAATCCTGGATAATGTTTTTGACAATCTAGACATTGCTTCTCAAAAGCAGTTGATTGATAGTTTAACTAAACTAAGCCATTCAACTATTATTATTCAATTGGTCAATAGAAGGTCGGATATTTTATCTTTTATTAAGAGGGTTTATGTTTTTGAAAACAATGGAATTGTTTTGAAAGAAGAAGAAAGCAAGTTTGAAATAGAAAATAATTTCTTTGCTTTATCAAGCAATATTCCTTTGCCACTACATGAAATTGTCATTGAACAGAAGCCACTTGTTAAGTTCAGCAATGTTTCTGTTAGTTATGAAGCAAGAGTGATATTAGATAAAATCAATTGGGAAATAAATGCTGGAGAATTTTGGCAATTGATTGGTCCTAATGGTTCTGGCAAGAGTACTTTGCTATCAATGATTACAGGCGATAACCCCAAAGCTTATAATCAGGATTTGACCCTGTTCGGAAGAAAAAAGGGAACAGGAGAAACAGTTTGGGAAACTAAGGCGAAGATTGGTTACCTCAATTCTTTAATGACACATCTTTTTAGTAGGAGGGATTCTATTGAACAGATGGTTATCTCTGGTTTCTTTGATTCGGTTGGGCTATACATAAGACCATCTGAAATGCAAATAAAACTAGCAGATGAATGGTTGAAATTAATTGGTCTATTTGAAATAAAACAGAAAGCGTTTGTTGATTTAACTGCTGGCCAGCAACGGTTGGTCTTAATTGTTCGGGCAATGGTTAAACACCCACCATTATTGATTTTGGATGAACCAACAACGGGCTTGGATGATAATGATGCTGCTATGTTTGTAGCATTAGTCAATAAGATTGCAAATGAAACGGCTACAACCATCATTTATGTTTCCCACAGAAAGGAAGAAGGCCTGCGGCCACAGTTTATTTATGAATTGATTGCAGGGCAGAACGGTTCGATTGGAATAACCCAAAGTGATTAGTTCTTGACATTGGCCACTATTTTGGCACCAGCCCTTTTGGCTGCAGTCATTACTTTAAAGAAGCCTCCAGTATGCGAAATAGTATCGGCATTAACTACCACAGAAGGTGTATCCACACTGGCTTTTGCTTTATCAACTTCAAATTTTACAATAGAATCCAATAAGTATTCAGGGATTTCTTTTTGACCAATATATATTTTATTTTCCTTGTCAATACTAACAACCACAGTTTGTTTGGCTTTGGTATCGCTTTTGCCCTTGGGGTTGTTCACTTTAACCACATTCGGGTTGGCCAAGGTGGAAACAATTAAAAAGAACAGCAACAAAATGAACAGGATATCATTCAGTGCACCATTATGCACGTGCGGCTCGCTCCTGAGTTTCTTTTTAAGGTTCATAATAATCAATTTAAAGTTTAAGGTTTAAAAAATTTAAGGTTGATTGAAGTTCTCAACCTCTGATTTTCAACGATAAACTATCTAGTTGGTTCTTGCAATACATCAATAAATTCGGAACTGGCCGCTTCCATTTTGTAAACGGTCTTGTCAATTTGTGTGCTCAAGAAACTATGTCCCACATAAGCCATCAAGCCTACAATCAAACCTGTACCACTTGTTACCATCTTTACATAAATACCACCAGCAATGGTGTTCAGTTCAAAGCCACTTGTTTGTATGTTGAAGAATAATTGGATCATACCAATAATGGTTCCCAAGAAACCAAACATAGGTGCTATGCCTGCAATCAATGAGAGGATGGAAAGGTTGCGTTCCATTTTATACACTTCCAGCTTACCTACGTTCTCCATGCTCTTCTCTATGGCGTCAATAGGTTTGCCAATGCGTTGAAGTCCTTTGTCAATCATTCTTGCAACAGGGTTATTAGTATTCTTTGCGAGGCTACGGGCAGCAGAGATATTGCCTGTAACAATATTGTCACGGATAATGCTCATGAAGTTGTCTTCAATCTTGCTGGCTTTTCTTATAGCAATTAACCTTTCAAAAAATACAAAAATGGTTCCTGCAAACAAAAGGTACAATGGGTACATGATCCATCCTCCCTTGCTCAACAAACCAAACAAGGAAAATTTTTCTGGCTCTGCAGCAACCGTTCCCACTTTATGTAAAGTATCTGCAACCGCAGCAGTACCAACTTGCAATAGATAAAACATCAGCTTAAGGTTTTATGATAATGGCTAAAGTAAACACTTGTACAAGTGTACGGTGTAGCTGTGAATAAAATATCACCGATGCTACGTTTTAAGAAACCTTTTGCACAATGGGCAAAAAAAGAGTGAAGCTAATTGCCTCACTCTTTCAAAATTATCTTGTGATGATTATTTATTTTCTTTCATCTTCATCATGCCCATTATCTGTTGCATGGTCTTGTCCATACCTTCTGTACTGCCATCCAGGAATATTACATTGCCTTTCCCATATTCAGCAAAATTTTTAATGGCTTCTGTCCACATGCTAAAGAGAATGACATTGGTGTCCAAATTGGCCTGTTTCATTTGTTCAGCAGCTTGGCTCATACCCTTAGCCACTTCTTCCCTGAACAATGCTACACCTTGACCACGCAAACGTGCAGCTTCTTTTTCAGCTTCAGCAGAAATCTTAATGAAATTACCTTCGGCTTCTGCGGCTTTCGTTTTTGTAATCAATAAAGCCTGACCCTCATTTTCAGCAGCAGCTTTCAAATTGTTACTCGCTACCACCTTGCTCATGCTTTCCATGATTTGCTGGTCAAAAGTGATATCATTAATTTGCAAGTCCTGCAAATGGTAGCCCCATTCTTCAAGACTATGGTCAATTTGGTCCTTTACATAATCAACAATTTCACGACGTGCCGTTAAAATTTCAGCTTGCCTTTTGGTGGCTACAAATGCACGAATGGAACCTTCCACCGTTCTTACCAGAGCCTGCATCAAATCCTTGTCACTAATGAATTTGAACGCAACTTTTTTCACGGTTTCCTCATCTGCATTTTGCACGGAATAAAGCAACATGCTTTTGAAGTAAACATTGGCTTGATCAAGCGTTACAGCCTGAAATTCCAGTTCCACGCTTCTGTTCTGGATGCTGATGCGTTTGTAGATCTGCTCCAAAATCGGGATTTTGAAACGCAGGCCGGGTAAAAGAATACGCCTGTACTTGCCAAACATAACCACCACCGAAATGGTTCCTTGGTTAACGGTCACCAGTCCACTGAACACAATAAATATGATCAGTATCACAGGCCATAGTCTAATAAAAAGTTCCATGGTTAAAAATTTCGAAGCAAGGTAGGGAAACTAAGGTCATTAGTTATACCTGCCAACACTTAATTTCTTTTTGGAAATGCAATAGCTACCTTTGTTGGAGTTTAATTATACCATACTCCATGAGTGGCATCGTTTTATTGAATGAACTTTCTCTGTAGCAGCATTAATTTTTATTGCATCTTGCAGCCCAAATTTTTGCTGCATGAAATCTGCTAATGTTTACCGCATCCTAACTTATATCCTTTTGCCTTTTGGAGCCATACTAACGTTGAATGCATTAAACAGTTTGCTCTCTGCACTTTCCAATCCCATTCTGTTGATATTTACTTTTGTCATGGCATGTGTACCGCTTTATATTTTCACCAGTAGCTATTTCTTTTTTAATGGTGTCCAGAAGGCAAAGCCCTGCAAAGCTTCATTGAAGGAATGGATCAAGGTCAATGCGGTGGTAAGTATCATTTTTGCAGTAATAATGTTCTTGTGTTCCTTTATGATTATGGCTGTCCTAACCAATCCACAAATGATTACTAACGCCCTGAACCAAATGACAGCCCAGCAGGCACAGGTATTAAATAAGATGACACCCGGCGAAATTGTGAGACTGTTAAAAATATTTACAGCTATAATGCTTCCTTTTAGTACCCTTCTTATTGTTCATATTGTTATGACATTTGGAATGCTGAAACGATATAACCATGTTTTTGATAGGGCTTAATTTTAAGATGAAATGGAAACTTTACCAACTAAGCTGTTTGCTCAGTATCTTATTCTGTTGTGCACCTTTAGCTTTAGGCTTCTATGAGTATTTGTTGCAGCATTCAATTGTCCTTACCAGCTATGGGGCTTATGTTTTCTTGATTGTAATAGTATTAAAGAACGTTTGGGGATTTAGGTTGAGCATTAATTATTTGGATAATGACAACCTTCAGTTCAGTGTAAACCGTTTTTTCTATGTTTTATTTGTCTTGCATGCTCTTCTTGCCCTATTTCAACTAATTTTCTTGTGGCAGCTTTTTATTTCAAGATCAAGCCTTTACCCCACAGGTGGTACATTATTCTATACAATTTTTTTCTACGCAAATTTTGCTTTCATAGCTTGTTCTGTTTACACAATAATTCTTGACTTGCCGTTAGTGAGAAATATAAAAAGGAAAGCAAGTCGGCCTTTAGAGTTTTCAATTTCTTAGAAGTGGTTTAAAACAGCATTTTGAACTGGCAGAATTGTTAAAAAACACGAGTCAGCTGTAAAAATTATGATGAATTGTTTTTGAATAGTGTTTATAAACTTTTTTCTCAAGCATTTTTTGTTATAATTTAAATCATAAGTAATCAATAAGAATTAAAGTAACATAATTTCATTGGTTTAAAATGTAGTTTTAAGCCTCTTCCAATAGCCCTTAATATGAGATCAACGCTGTAGAATAATTGTTGTTGGTTTCCATAATCCCG
>Ga0247739_10000019_pt1 | contig 204264 bp, 171 predicted proteins | sample UWRJL058202B2_FD_180943 | JGI IMG/M metagenome (GOLD analysis project Ga0247739, IMG submission 180943) | Plant litter microbial communities from Arlington Agricultural Research Station in Wisconsin, United States - UWRJ-L058-202B-2 | ecosystem: Environmental > Terrestrial > Plant litter >... | reverse complement strand
CGTATAATTAAGCGAATTCCCTTCACCTTTTAGCTCATCATCTTTCTCCTGCCCCTGGAACCCATAACGATACTCTTTAGCGTCTTGATGACGATTCGGCACCAGCATTCCAAAAGGATAGTAATCTAAACATCTTTAAGATCAGTAAATATAAGAACTCACGGCATAATAAATATCTTTAAAAATGCACCAAAAGGCAATTTTCAGCATTTCAAAGATAGAAAATTAAACCTGTTTTGAGCTTAATTAATCATCACAATAACAATAATTTGAACTGCAATTTCATAACATTTCTTTATCATTAAAAAACCTACAGAATTTATTTGTAAAAGAATTTTAAAAGTTTATCTTGCCCCAGTTTTATTAAAAAAAATACCACATTGAAAACAAAAGTATTATCCGGTTTTTTACTGCTTTTTTTTAGTCTTTTTTTGGTTTCTTTTTCAGATCCGTATGCTATTAAACGCATTTCTGATGCCAACTTTAGATATGAATTTTATACCACCGATAAAAAGATAAAGGTAAAAGACCATAAAATGTACTATTGGTTTAAAGGCGGCGCCATTCACAGTGCCGAATCCGGTATTGCCGGAACTTTGCTTGATGATAAATTTGTAAAAATGTATCACAGCAATCAATTGGCCGAACAAGGTCAGTTTAAAGAAGGCCTAAAAGTAGGAACCTGGAAAACCTGGCACACCAACGGAACTATTGAATCGGTTCAAAACTGGAAAAAAGGTTTAAAATGCGGCGACTATTTACGTTACGACCAAAATGGCGCTCTTGCCGAATCCGGAAAATACAGCAAAGACTTAAAAACGGGTAAATGGGTAAACTTCGAAAAGAAAGATACGCTTGTTTACAAAAAAGGAAATCTTGTACCTAAAAAACAAAAACTGTCTAAATCTCAGGAATACAAACTGAAAGAAGAACAGGCTAAAATCGAAAAATCTCAAAAAGAAGCAAAAGAACTTGAAATTACTCAGGATTCAAATACGCTGACTTCATACAAAGCAGCAACTAAAGAACAAGAAAAAGCCGAAAAAGAAAGATTAGCAAAACAAAAAGCAGCAGAAAAAGAAAAAACAGCAAAAGAGAAAGCAGCCGAAGAAGAAAAGAAAAAAGCAGCTGATAAAGCTCCCAAAAAAGATTCTAAAACAAAATCTTTCTTTAAAAACATATTTACAAAAAAGCAATAAACTAATGGTCAAAGCTCATAGTTTGTTATATGCTATTTACATCTGTTTAATCGTGTCCATAATTTGCGGAGCTTTGCTGTATTTTGCTAATTTGTACAATCAGCTTAACTTATATTACAATTTACAGGAAGAGTTATATATTCAAAACCAATCGCTTGTCAATTTTGCTTTGGGAAATAAAATTATCCCGCAAGAAATCGAAAAAGATGAAAATTCCGGAATAGTAGGAAATTACAAAACTAAATCTTACGGTTTACTTACGCTTTTACTGGCAGAATCATCCGTAGGAAATGACACCGTAACCTCAGCTCATTTTGTTGGAAATTATGTGACGGACAAAACCGCTATTTATTTAACCAATATTTCAAAATCACTTAGTTATTCAGGAACCGTTACTTTGACAGGAAACAGCGAATTACCTTCAGATTTTATTGATGCTGCTTATATTAACAACAGCCCAAATAAGTTTACCAATAACGGAAAAATCACAGTTTCGGACATTAAATTACCTGAAATAAATCCTGATTTTGAAAAAATATTTGAGGAAACTGAAGGTGTAAAAACGGCATTGAAAGATGTAGAAAAACCTAAAGATTCTCTTTACTACAATTCCTTTTTTAACGAAACCAAAGAGATTTACATCAACTCGTCACTTTCGAATATTATTTTTAAAGGCAATTTTATTCTGAGGTCAAAAGACTCAATCCGAATTCAAAAAAATGCGGTTCTGGAAGATGTTATTCTTATTGCACCAAAAATAACTTTCGAATCCGGGTTTAAAGGAACAGTTCAGGCATTTGCAACAAAAGGTATTGAACTTGAAGAAAAAGTGACTTTAAATTATCCCTCGGTAATATGTGTTTACAATAAAAACGAAGAAGAAAGTAAAATCATAATTAAAAAAGAAAGCTTAATAAGCGGCGCAGTAGTCCTTTTTGGCAATTCACCCGATGATTTCGAAAAAAGCAGCATGGAGATAGCCGAAGAAGGATTAATTTTTGGAGATATTTACTGCACCGGAAAACTGGCCTTAAGAAGTAATGTTTACGGTTCTGTTTACACCAATCGGTTTTTTGTAAAAACAATGGCTTCAACTTACGACAATACCATTAGCGATGTCGAAATAAATGCCAGTAAACGACCGGCTTATTTTATTTCAATTCCTTTATTTAACAATCAAAAATCTGCCTATGGTATTCTTAAAAAAGTATTATAGTGTAAAAGCAAACTCCATATTGGAGTCGGTAATCGCGTTAACCATTATCTCGATTTGCCTGTATTTTGCCATTTTGATTTTCGCTTCGGTATTTACGCCCAGAACATCGGCTAAGTTCTACAATACCCAAAATAAAGTAAATGAATTGTTTTTTTTATCACAGTTAAAAAATGATTCCCTGCAATATGAAAGTGGTGATGAAAACCTTTTGATAGAAGAAGAAATTGTAAATGACCGTTTAAAAAAGATTTCGGTACAATATAAAGATAGTACGCAGTTTAAATTTGAAAAAAGTTTTTATGTCGAAAATAATCCCTAATCAACAAAATTCGATTCCGGCATTTTCGATTATAGAGACAATTGTTGGTATGGCAATCACGGCAATTATTATGGGAATCTTATTTGTCATCTTTAATATCGTAACAGAACGAATGCTTGATTTTAAAAACCAAAATCAATTCGTTAATGATTTAAACCGATTGACTTACAGCATTAACAAGGATATTTTTGAAAAAGAAAAAATGATGAGAATTGATAATGAAATATTGTTTAAAGGATATGCAGGAGAAAAGGTAACCTATAATTTTCAGGAAGATTTTACCATACGAACGAATGAAACATTTGTCGATACATTTAAAATCAAATTAAAACAAATCGTTATCGATACTGTCAGAAATAAATCGCAGCAATTATTATTTCAAAAACTAAAATTAAATGTAGAAATTAATGAAAATGCATCTTCTTTGAGTTTTTACAAAAGAGTTTATGCTAATGAATTATTACAAAAAATACCAAAATAATGAGTTTCGATTTAAGCACATATAAAGCCCCAAAAGCAGAGAAAACTGATTTTAAATTACCATCAACAGGTACTTCATTTCAATTTTCTAAAAAACTGTCTGACAAGAAAAAAGAAATCTTTTACAGAGAATTGGGCATGCTTTTAAAATCTGGCGTCGATTTCAAGAAAGCTTTGGAAATCCTGAGCAATCAGTCTGCTAATAATTTTGAGCGAGAAATTATCATTCAGATTAAAGACAAAGTGATATCCGGAAGAAGTATTTATGAATCGATGCGCGAAACAAATCAATTCTCGGCATACGAATATTACAGCATTCAGATTGGGGAAGAAACCAGAAAACTGGAAGAAGTTTTGGGCGAACTGCAAAAGTATTTCAACCGAAAAATTCAGATGAAAAGGCAAATTGTTTCTGTTTTGACTTATCCGGCAATTGTAATGCTTGTTACCGTTTTGGTCTTGTATTTTATGCTGAACAAAGTAGTTCCGATGTTCAGTTCTGTCTTCAAACAATTTGGAAGCGAATTGCCAAAAAGCACACAGATTATTATAAAAATCTCCAATCATTCCGGTGCGATTTTTACAGCCGTTCTCGCCATCATAATTGGTTTAATAATCATGCATACCTTACTGAAAGAAAAAGATTTTTACAGAGCTTTTACCACAAAAATGGTTTTGAAGATTCCGTATTTTGGAAACCTAATCAGAAAAATTTACATCTCTCGTTTTTGTCAGGCAATGAATTTACTGATAACATCAAAAACGACTTTAATAAACTCATTATCACTTACGGCAAAAATGATTGGTTTTTATCCCATCGAAGTAGCAATTCAGGAAATAAAAGATGATATAACACGTGGAGCTTCCTTAAATGAAAGTTTAAAAAAACACGATGTATTCGAAAATAAAATGGTTTCAATGGTTGAAGTTGCAGAACAGGTAAATCAGTTAGAAACTATGTTTGAAAGACTTACAGAACAATATAATGAAGAAATTAGCCATCAGACAAAAATGATCGGCGTCATTCTGGAGCCCATGATTATCATTGTTATCGGAGTAATTGTAGGGGTAATTATGGTATCGATGTATGCCCCAATGTTTGATTTAAGTAAAATTATAAATAAATAGTAATAGTTTCGTTACAATTTGTATTTTTGCCGCCAAAGTATTAACATATTTTAATAAATAAATGCATACAAATGTTAGATAAGATTAAAAAACTATTAAAAAATAGTAAAAAAGCTACAATTAAAGCATATTCGTTAACAGAAATTTTAATTGTTTTATGCATTATCGGAATCTTACTTTTAATGGTTTTGCCCAATCAAACGTCCGTGATTGGCCAGGCAAAAGCTATTGAGGCACAAGCCATGTTAAATCAGGTTTATGGATTAGAAAAAAGTCATTTTTACAGACATTCAAAATACTCAAACAGTCTTGAAGAATTAGGCTTTGAACAGGAACAAACTGTAGACGAAGGCGGACAGGCTGTATATAAAATTGAAATAATCGAAGCTTCAAACGATTCTTTTGTTGCAAGAGCAACCGCAACATCTGATCTTGATGGAGATGGAAGTTTTAATACCTGGGAAATAGACAGTAAAAAAATGCTAACCGAAGTAACAAAAGAATAATTTGGAAATAATTTTACTTTGCTTATCACTTATCTTATTGTTTGTGTTTTTTCAGGATTGGAAATACAGGCGTATTCATGTAATATTGCCAATTGCGATTTTTCTTTTATCCTTTTACATAACGCATACAGATCCTTTTTTAGTTAAAAACATACTTTTAAACGGAATCTTTTTTTTTATTACATTAAGCGTTCTTGTTCTGTATATGAGCATCAAAAACAAACAATTTCTGAATCCGTTTAATCATTATTTCGGATTGGGTGATTTATTATTTTATATAGCGGTTACTCCTTTATTTATACTGCCTAATTTTATTTTGTTTTTTATACTTTCAATGGTTTTTGCCCTTGTATTACAATTAGTTTTTAAAAAACTTATTCAAGAAAACACCGTTCCGTTAGCAGGATTCTCGGCCTTATTTTTATTTATTATTCTGATAAAAGATTACCTGTCTGTTTATCAAAAATTTACACTGATATAAATTATGCAGGATATCATTGTACTTTCCGAAAACCAGCATATTGTATCAAGCGATCTCGCCAATCAATATCGGATATTGCCAAAATCTGTTTCAGATAATACGCTGGAATTGTATGTTGACAATTCGTTTGATAATGAAGATGCAAAAGAAGAGCTAGAACTTTTTTTAGGCCGAAATATCATTTTTAGTCCAATAGATTCTTATGAAATAGAAAAAGCACTTTCTATTTATTACCGTAAAGAACGATTGGCAAGTTCAAACAAATCATTAAACTTCGACAGAGGAGATTTTCTCGAAAACTTACTGGAAGAAGCCAAATCTTTAAAATGCAGTGATATTCATTTTGAAGTTTATGAAAACTCAGCCAGAATCAGATTCAGGATTGACGGACAATTAATTGAACGCTATAAAGTTGAACGCGAAAATTATCTTGAATTGGTCAACAAAATCAAGATAAAAGCAAAACTTAATATTACCGAAAAGCGTTTACCGCAAGACGGGAGAATTACTAATGACGCATTTGATATCAGGGTTTCTATTTTACCAACTTTATTTGGCGAAAAAATAGTAATGCGTTTATTGGGTCAGGATGCTTCAAATATTGATTTAAGTACACTTGGTCTTCAAAAAGAAGAATTAGAACATTATCTGGAAGCCGTAAAAAAACCAAATGGCATTATTTTAATAAGCGGTCCTACCGGATCCGGAAAAACAACAACACTTTATGCAACGTTAAGATTGCTTAATGATAGCCGTAGAAATATAGTCACTGTTGAAGATCCTATCGAATATACCTTAAGAGGAATAAATCAGGTACAGCTAAAAGAAGATATTGGCTTAACATTTTCATCTGCTTTAAAATCTTTTTTACGACAAGATCCCGATGTTATTATGCTGGGAGAAATTCGTGATTCCGAAACTGCCCTAATGGCTATTAGAGCATCCTTAACCGGGCATTTGGTGTTATCGACTATCCACACCAACTCGGCTATTGGAACCATTTCCAGGCTAATTGATATGGGTGTTCCATCCTATTTAATTGCTGAAACGTTGAATTTGTCCGTTGCCCAGCGATTAATTCGAAAACTGTGTCCCAATTGCAAAAAAGAAACACCTTTTACAAAAAAGGATTTTCCCATGAATTACCAATTTCCTTATGAGATAACATCATATTACAAGCCTGTTGGCTGTAATCAGTGTTTTCATACCGGATACAAAGGAAGAACCGCAATTTATGAAGTACTAACAATAGATTCAGTAATTGCCGAAGCTATAAAAAACAATACCGTTACCAAATTATTCAGCAACGACGAAAATTATAAATCATTATCAGAAAAAGCTTTTGATATTTTGGCCGAAGGAGAAACGGCTTTAGAAGAAATATATTCTATTTTAATTAACTTATAACTAAATGTTTAAAAAATTAGGTTACGTAATTATTATACTATTTTTTACCAATAGTATTTTTGCACAACAAGATATTAACGAATTAAGCAAGCAATTTGATGCCCTTGCATTACAAAAAAAGGGACTTAATGAAACAATTAAAATTGATGTTTCGGGCTTAACACTGCATGACTTTATTTCTTCTATCGCCGAAGAACATCAGTTGAATATTGATGTTGATTCTGATTTAAATCAGCCGATATCCAACAACTTTTTTGATGTTACCGTAAAAGATGTTTTCATTCATCTTGTACAGAAATACGATCTGGAAGTTAGTTTTATGAATAATATTATTCTTTTCAAAAAAAGAAAAGCCGTAACAATTGTCGAGAAAAAATTACCAAAAGTTATTGATGTAAGTTACAATGCACAAAATGATTTTTTATCTGTTAAATTAGAAAATGATACGCTTTCTGCGGTTGCAAAAGCAATCATAGACAAATCAGGCAAGAATTTAATTCTGGCAACAGATGTAAAAAACCTTCGTGTTTCCTCGTACATTCTGAATCGTCCATTTGATCAGGTAATCGAAATGATGTCAAAATCAAATGATCTGACAGCAACAAAAGATGAAAATGGTTTTTATTTTATAGAAAAAAATAAAGATGGCGCAATTTCATTAAACAGTTCAACACAAAAAGCAAAACAGCCAAAAGCCAGCAGTGGAGTGCCGGGATATTATGAAGTCACTTTAAACAAAAATGGTCTTTTAAATGTAAAAGCATATATAGCAGATGCCTCTGATTTATTAACGGAAGCAGCAGAAAAATTACACGTTAATTATTTCCTGTACAACAAACCTGAAAATGAAAAAACAACTCTTTCCGCAGATAATATCACTTTTGACGAATTGCTGTTTCACATATTTAAAGGAAAAAAATATACCTACAAAAAACAGGACAATTTATATTTAATTGGAGATGAAGGCGCAGAAGGCTTAAGAGCAACAGAAATAATTCAGTTAGAAAACAGATCGATTGAATTGGTACTCCCTTCCTTGCCAAAAGTTTTTTCGGAAAAACTTGAAATTAAGGAGTTTGTAGAACTAAATGCTTTAGTAGCTTCAGGATCAAAATCAATACTTGATGAATTAAAATTGTACATCAAGCAAATTGACAAAGTAGTACCAATGGTTCAGATCGAGGTAATCATTGTACAATACAACAAATCGCACGATGTACAAACGGGGATGAAAGCAGGACTTGATAAAATTAACAAACAAGTTACCGGCGGAACACTTTTTCCAACAACAGATGTTACAGTGAACTCTACTTCAGTAAACAGCTTAATAGATGCTTTTAATGGCTTTGGAATTTTCAAATTAGGAAAAGTTACCGAAGCTTTTTATCTCAACTTAAAATTACTGGAAAACAATTCGATCGTAAAAGTAGAATCAACGCCTAAAATTGCCACGATCAGCGGTCATGAAGCAAAATTATCAATTGGAGAAACGAGCTATTATTTTGAACAAAGCAACCGTTTGATTAATAGTAATATTGGAAACGATATTTTAAATTCAGGAACCTGGAAATCTACAGATGCTAATTTAAGTCTTTCTATAAAACCTTTTGTTTCTATTGATGAAAATGTAACACTAACTATTGTAGTAGAAAAAAGTTCTTTCTTAGGAAGAGCCGGAGAAACTGCTCCTCCGGGAAAAGCAACGCAAAAATTTGAATCTTTAGTTCGTGTTAAAAATGGCGAAATGATATTGTTAGGCGGTCTCGACGAATTGAAAAAAGAAGATACCGGTTCAGGAACACCTTTATTATCCAGAATACCAATTATTAAATGGTTCTTTAGCAGTAGAAAAAAAGGCAAAACCAACTCAAAACTGCACATTTTTATTAAACCAACAGTGGTGTATTAATGATTACATTTTTATCTAAAATTATAAAATTAAACAACTTGCACGTAATTGGCGTCATTAAAAAAGATAATGACGAAAGTTACCATGTTCTTACCGTTAAGAAAAAAGGAAGCAAAATTGATATTGTCAATACGGTTTCCTTTGATTCTTTCGAAAAAATTGCAAAAAACATAGATCTTAAGATTCCGGTTCTTCTGGTCATTGACGGAAAAGGAATTTTGAATAAAGAAATAAATTTTAGTAACGAAAATGATGTAACCTGGTATAAAAATATAGATTTTGACTCCATCTATTACACCAGTTTAATGGGAACCAATAGTAATTTTATCAGTTTCTGCCGAAAAAACATCGTACAGGAAATCACTGAAAAATTTCTTAAAAAAGGTTTTCAGGTAGCCGATATTTATATTGGATCTTTCTTATCGGGATTATTGAATACCGCCTTAAAAAAAGATACTATTACATCTAACGATATTATTTTACAATTTGAAAACGGAAAATTAAGTGGTTTTTCAAAACAGACAGAACCTGTAAAAACAGCAGACTATACAATTGGCAAAGAAACTATTTCAAGCAATTTTCTTCCACTTTATGGCAGTATTGTTCACTTTTTTATTCAGCCAAAAGAAGTTTCAAAGACAAAAAATGAAACTTTAAATACAGAAGAGATCATTTACAAAAAAGCATTCAATGTTTTTGGAATCGCAATGCTTGCCGGTTTCCTGGTTAGTTTATTAACCAGTTATTTGCTTATACAATATTACGGCTCAAAAAATGCCGAACTGAACCTGCAAAGCGTTTACTCTAATCAATCGTACCAATTAATATTAGATCTCGAAAAACAAAAAGAAAACAAGCAAAAGCTTTTGCAGGAAACAGGTTTTCTGTCTTCAAAATTTCTTTCTTTTTACAGTTACGAAATAATCAAACAAATTCCGTCTGATATATCATTAACTAATTTGAATATAATTCCGGTAAATCAGGAAATAAAAGCAACCAAAAAAATAAGTTTTGATGCTAAAACGATTATTATCAAAGGAGAAACTTTTAATGAATCTTCTTTCAATAATTGGATGGAAAAATTAAAAAAAATGGAATGGCTTAAAAATTTTGAAATCATAAGTTTCAAAAAAGACAAGAAAAACAAATCTCAGTTTGAAATAAAAATTACGATAAAAGATGTTTGAAAAATATTCCTATAAAAAGAAATTTATGGCATTGATAATTGTCTTTTTTATGCTTTTAATAACGGCATATAAAAGGTCTTTTCACACTTTGTTTGAGGTCATAACAGAATACAAAACATTATCAGACAAAACCAATGATATAAATAAAAAGGCTAACAACACTGATAAGCTATCAAAAGAAATTAGTTATCTGGATCGCGTTATCGGAAAAGAGGGCATTACAAAAGAAATGGTGCAGCAGGGAATCATAAATTTTGCCTCGACAGAAGATCCAAAAATTTCTATTAACGATTTACAATCTTCTCATGTTTTCTCTGATGAAAATTATCAAATAATTAGCAATCAGCTTGACATAACAGGAAATTGCAACCAACTATTGGCACTAGGATATGGCTTTGAAAAAAAGTTTGATTTTTCAAGGATTGTCAGCATGAATTTCTATACGACCAAAAAAAATAATACTTCTGAAGTTTTACATTTAAAAATGATTTTTCAAAATTATGAAAACAATAAATAAAATTATACTCGTTCTTCTTACGCTAACTATAATATCTTGCGAAGATGTTTTTGAAGAAGATATTTCAGATGATACTATAGAAACAGTTTCACCAAAAGACGCTACAGTTATTGAAAGTAACGTTGTAAATTTTCAATGGACAGAACTTGAGGGAGCAAAAAAATACCGTTTACAAATATTAGATTCAGATCAAACTATTGTAGTGGACTCTTTGGTTAGTAAAACAAGTTTACTTTGCCCATTATTACCTGGAAATTATCAATGGAAAGTGAGAGGAGAAAATTTCGCTTATGAATCTGAATATTCAGATACATCCACATTCTCGATGGTCACAACCAATGATTTAGCCAATCAGCAAGTTGTATTATCTAGTCCGGACAATAATATTTACAAAAATACAGCAACCGTTACCTTAAAGTGGCAAAAACTTGCTGCAGCCACAAGTTATAATGTTGACGTAATAAATACCACAACCGGCGAGTCTGCATATACTGCACAAAACATAACCGAAACATCAGTCGCATTGAGTAGTACAAATTTAACACAAGACGCAACGTATCAATGGAGAGTAAGGGGAATAAACAGTACTAGCCAAACAGCGCAACTTTCTACAAGAAACTTTATGCTGGATACGGTTGTTCCTAGCTTGCCGCAAAACAGTCTGCCGGCCACCAATGCTGTAATTACAAATGGCGTGTCTACTACATTTACCTGGATTTCCCCAACAGATACAGGAACGATACAATCGCCTCTCATACATACTATAGAATTTTCGAACACCAATACTTTTGCCACTCTTGTCCTCACAACAAATAATGCCACGACATCCATCCTGCAATCGTTTACAATTGTTGGAGATTATTACTGGAGAATCAAAACGACTGACACTGCAGGAAATGTGAGTGCTTACAGTGCTCCGTTTAAGTTTACAATAATCTAAAGAAAATGATCAAAAAGAAAATCAATATAGTATTAATAATTGTAGTTTTAGGACTATGGGGATCTGTATTTTATAAAACGATCAATCAATATTTCTTTACCAAAGGAACTTCAACAAATACCGCTTATTCATCCGGAAAAATACAATTTAGTCAAATCAATAAAGACACATTTGCACTAGAGAAAGTTTCAAGAGATCCGTTCTTGAACAAACAGACTCATGAAGTTGTTTCCTACCCTGTAAAACGATATACAAGTAACACTTCTACAGCAATCAAAAGGACAAAACCTGCAGCAACGCAACCAAAACAATTAACAGTCTGGCCTGCTATATCTTATCATGGTTATATAAAAGATTCAAGAGGAGAACTCGTTATTATCAAAATCAATCAAAAAATGTTCCGTCTAAGAAAAGATGCCCTTGTAGATGGAATCATTATAAAAAAAATATCCAGCGATTCTTTGGAATTAGATTTCAATAAAGAGAGAAAAACAATTAAGCGTTTTAAAATTTAAATTTTTTTTATTTCAAAATCAGAAAGTTTCATTTTCAAACCCTAATTCAACAAATACCCCAAACGAATCGATCCATAGAAAGATCCCGTCATATCGTGGCTTTCCAGTTCTTTGCCGTGGTAAATAAAAGAATAGGACATGTTGAAACTATTATGTCTGTATTTTAAACCACACTCAGCATTAAAACGCCATGGAATCAAATCGAAAGTTACAGGACTTGTATTGCTAAACATACTTCCCTCGATTGTAGCATCGTAAAATTGGTAATTGATACTTGGAATGGCGTAAAAGTAAAACTCACGCACATTATATTGCGCCTGAGAATTTACGGAAGCGTCGTGCAAATTAGAATCGTAAGTAGGCAGTAATTTCCTGAAACCAAGTCTGGTTAAGAATCCTGCGGAAACTCCCGTAAAAATAGTTCCAACATTTGCTTCTGTTTGAAAATGAAGATCAGCAAGATCGTTGGGTTCATTTTTTAGTAATTTCTTCGAATATAAAGCGTGGGCCTGTAAACCTAAGGCATTGTGAACCTGATGTTCCCAGCCAAAAACTTCTTTGTACCCAATAACATGGTGAAAAGCTTCCTGCATTTGTCTTCCAAAAGCATTTGGACCCATATATCCTACTTGAAAATCTGTCTTTAAAACCGATTCGCTGTTATAAAAAAAGCTTCTTCCGGCTTCTGCAAAAAGATAACCCGCAAAAGGACGATTGTTATGATTACGAGCTTCATAATTTATATATCTGGGATTGTAGATATACTGTCCAACCCGAAATTCAGTGATTTTTTTATTGATTTTCTCGTTTTCATTCTTCGATAAAAATCGGTAAAAAAGTTCTAAACCATTGGTATAATACATGTCATTTTTTGACGATGTGTATAAATCATTATCGGTAATAAAACCAATTTCTTTCGTTTTTCCTTGTCCAAAAGTCAATACTGACGATAAAATCAGGAATGCAAAAACACTCTTTTTACTTCCCATTATAATTTATTTTTCCTACGGCGCGCATTTCACGAACAATTCTTTCCTTACGTCTGTTTATATAACTTGAAGATCCTGTGGCTTTAAACTTTCTTGGATTTGGCAAAATCGCTGCAATTCCGGCGGCCTGCATTGGTGTCAAACTCGAAGCGTCGCGACGGTACCAATGTTCTGTTGCGGCATAAGCTCCGTAAACCCCATCGCCCATTTCGATACTATTCAGGTACACTTCCATAATGCGTTCTTTACCCCAGATAATTTCGATTAAAACGGTGAAATAAGCTTCAAGACCTTTACGGAAATAACTTTTACCCTGCCATAAAAATACATTTTTGGCGGTTTGCTGTGAGATCGTACTTCCACCTCGAATTCGGCGTCCGCGTTCGTTGCTTTTATAAGCTTTTTGAAGTGCTTTAAAATCAAAACCATTATGTGATAAAAAAGTTCCGTCTTCACTGGCGATTACGGCTTTTTGCAGATTCATCGAAATTTTATCGATAGGTTCCCAGTCGTGATCAAAATAAACTTCTTTTCCGTCCAGTTTATTTTCTATCGCCCGAATTAACATCAACGGCGTAAAAGGCACGGGAATAAATTTAAAAAATATCACAGACCCAATTGAGAGTCCGAAGAACCAAAGCATTAATTTGATAAAAAACCATTTTACCTTTTCGCCAAAAGAACGGTTTTTCTTTTTAGCTGTTGGTTTTGGTTTACTTGCGGTTGTTTTTTTTGGTGCTGGTTTTTTAACTGCCATTATATTAAATCTGCTAATTCTGTTCCTATTAAACTTCCTATTGCAACGCCCATTCCGCCTAAACGCACTCCACAAAACACGTTTTCAGACAGTTGCGACACAACAGGTTTTTTGCTATTTCCAATTCCCATAATCCCGCTCCAACGTTGCGCAATCTGGAATTCCTGGTTTGGTAAAATTACATTTTTAAGTAAATCTTCCAATTTATTTTGAACAATTTTAGTCTGGCCAAATTCGGTTGTGTTTTCGGTTTCAAAATCAAGGTTTCTTCCTCCGCCAAGTAAAATTCTGTCGTTAATATTTCTGAAATAATAATAACCGCGATCTAAATGAAAAGTTCCTTTTATATCCAGATTTTTAATGGGCTCTGTAATTAGAACCTGCGCTCTGGCGGGCTGTACTTCACCTTTGGTTAACGTATTTGCAAAACCATTTGTGGCAAAAAGTATTTTTTGAGATTTAAAACTAAAATCGCCTAATGCAATTTCAACCTGATTTCCTAAATCGGCATAGCCGGTTACGGTTTGCTGGTTTAAAATTAGAATATCGGCAACAACGGCTTGTTTCAGCAATTCCTGCATCATATTTCCGGTATCGATTTGTGCTTCAAACGGATTAAAAATTAGATATTCGTGAATGCCTTCAAAGCCAAAACGGTCTACTTCTTTGGCAAAAACATCACCTTTAAAAATGGGTTTTAAAATCTCGTTGATAAAAGGCAATCTCATTATGGTTTCGTTAAAACCTCTTTCGTCGTCTTTTAAAAAAAGTTCATAGCCGCCGTGCGGTTTAAAATCTATGGCTGCGTCTCCTAACCTTTTGCGAAGTAATTGCAAACCTTGCCAGCGTTTTTCGATTAACTGTACAACATCTTCTTCTGAATGTGTGTTTAAATCTTCCAAAATTTCAGAGAGACTTCCAAAACAGGCAAAACCGGCATTTTTGGTACTGGCGCCCTGAGGCAGTGCTCCTTTTTCTAAAACGAGAATTTTAGCTGCCGGAAATCTTTCGCGTAAGCGTAATGCCGCATGTAATCCTACAATTCCGCTGCCAACAATTGTATAATCAACGTTGGTAAACCAATTTTTCAGTTCCCAGTAACTTAAATCCATTTGGCAATTTTTTATAAAAATAATGATTTTTTTTTGACCATATAAGTAATATAAGTTCATTTAAAATTTATTTTTTTAGCCACAGATTGAAATGATTAACATGATTTTTTCTGGATCTTTAAAATGTTTTTTATCATGTAAGTTATAGAAGTTCATTTAAATTCTTTGTCAGGCTGAACGTCCCGAAACTTCGGGAGAAGCCCTTTTTGCACACACAAGCCTTTGACTTCGCTCAGGGTGACAATAAAGTTTAACAAATAATTGGAAATCGGAATTCAAAAGATTGGGATTTAAAATTCGTACTTTTAGCTCCTCAAAAATTAGAAGTTTTATTATGAAAAAAGTATTATTTACAACCTTAATAATGATGAGTTTAAACGCTATTGGACAGAATGTGATGTCACCGGAACTGTTATGGAAGTTAGGAAGAGTTTCTGCACTTGGACTTTCGAAAGATGAAAAAAATGTTGTTTTTAAGGTTTCAACTCCTTCTGTAGAAGAAAATAAATCGAACTCTAAGTTTTACACAATTCCTGTAAATGGTGGAAATGCCACGGAAATTAAGGATACAAAAGATATTTTGAAAGATAAAAATATTTCGCCTGACGGAAAATTTTTAGTGTATAATGAAGAAGTGAAAATCGATAAAGTTTTAGGAAAAGATTTTTATCCAAATCTTCAAAAATCTGATGCTCAAATTTATGATGGATTGGATTATCGTCATTGGGATACGTGGAATGAAGGAAAATTTAATCACGTTTTTTATAAAGAAAACAAAGAAGGTGCAAAGGGAATTGATATTTTGAAAGGTGAAACTTTTGATTCTCCGCAAAAACCTTTTGGAGGCGACGAAGATTATATCTGGTCTCCTGACGGAAAAAGCATATTGTATGTCTGCAAGAAAAAAGCAGGAACTGACTATGCGATTTCGACCAATACCAACATTTATGAGTACAATTTAGAAACTCAAAAAACGACTAACAGAACCGAAGATAATTTGGGTTACGATACGGCTCCGCAATTTTCTCCAACAGGAAATTTAACTTGGCTGCAAATGAAACGCGACGGTTATGAAGCGGATAAAAACGATATTATTGTTGAATTTAAAGGAATCAAAACCAACTTAACCGCAAATTGGGACGGAACTGTAGATAATTTTATCTGGAGTAAAGATGGTAAAAATGTTTATTTTGTTGCTCCGGTTGACGGAACTAAACAATTGTTTATGGTAAATTTTCCGGGTTTAACCCGAATAGCCATTCAGGCTCGTCAATTGACAAACGGTGATTTTGATGTAAATGATTTAGTAGGTTTTGCGGGCGATGATATTATCGTAACCAGAAATGATATGAATCATGCACCGGAAATTTATTCTTTTAACTTGAAGAAAAATACCTGGAAACAACTTTCTAATGTAAATACCGAAACGTATAAAACATTAGCGTTAAGCAAAACAGAAAAACGTTATGTAACAACTACTGACGGCAAAAAAATGTTGGTTTGGGTCATTTTACCTCCAAATTTTGATGCTTCAAAAAAATACCCAACTTTATTATTTTGTCAGGGAGGACCACAAAGTGCGTTGACTCAATCATATTCTTTCCGTTGGAATTTCTCTTTAATGGCCGCTAAAGGTTATATTGTTGTGGCGCCAAACCGTCGCGGAATGCCGGGTCATGGTGTGGAATGGAATGAACAAATTAGCAAGGATTGGGGCGGACAAGTTATGGATGATTACCTATCGGCAATTGACGATGTTGCTAAAGAAAACTATGTAGATAAATCTCGTTTGGGTTGTGTTGGCGCAAGTTACGGAGGATATTCTGTGTTTTATTTAGCGGGAATTCACAACAACCGTTTCAAAACTTTTATTGCTCACGATGGCGTTTTCAATACCGTAAGTATGTTGGGAACTACTGAGGAAGTTTTCTTTAACAACTGGGATTTTGGCGGTGCTTATTGGGAAAAAGACAATGCTGTTGCTCAAAAAGCCTACACGACTTTCAACCCTGCCACTTTGGTTCAAAACTGGAATAAACCTATTTTGATTTTTCAGGGCGGGAAAGATTTCCGTGTGCCGATTGGACAAGGTCAGGAAGCTTTTCAGGCAGCACAATTAAGAGGAATCAAAAGCAGATTTGTGTATTTTCCAGATGAAAATCACTGGGTTTTAAAACCGCAAAATGCTCAGGTTTGGCAAGGTGAATTTTTTAAATGGCTGAACGAAACGCTATAATTCATTAAATAAATAAAATTAGCCATCTATTTTTGAAGATTCAACTTTGTTAATCTGCAAAAATGGGTGGCTTTTTTGTAAATTCACATTACAATTTTATAACATATAGAAAAGATTTTATATCGGGAAATCAGAAAATTTTAAATAAATTGCAGTGCTTTCAATTTTAAAAACCCCAGTAATTATAGTCTATGGAGAGTAAAAGAAGTTATACTGCAATCAAAGTGCTCTTTAGTTATATTGCTTTATTGGGTTTGGTTGTCACTGTTGGATGGTTTTTGTATTCTGAAAATGTGGTTTACAATAAACTGGAAGACAAAATTGCTTTCGAAAAAACAAAAATTCTAAGAGTAAGCAAGCTTTTTTCGAATGTGTACAAAACAGAAAGTCTTGCCAGAAAAACAATACAAACCAATTCTGAAAGTGATTTTAAAAGTTATCTTATCGAAACAGATTCTTTAAAATCCAGAATTGATACTTTAAAACAAATTGTTACTACAGATTACCAAAAGGTTTTATTAGATAGTGTGACTTATCTGCTATCTGAAAAAACAGATAATATTCGTCAATTAAAAACCATAAAAAATAAAGCAGAAGATGAAGTTTCTGTAAACACGGCAATTGACGAGATTACCAAAATGGAGTTTAAACTTCGTAAGCTGGAACTTCAGGATTTCACCAAAAACCCAAATGACTTAGGAAATTATCAGCGTAATGTATTGCAGAAATATGTGGATTATCTCAACCAGAATATTCCTGACGATAGTACAAATACGTTGAGTAAACAGGCTTCTGATTCTATTTTGGCCAATTCAAAAAAACTGCTTAGTAATGTAAAACTCAAAGCAGAGAAGAAAAAAGAATCTTTGAATTTTGAAGAGAATAAGCTCTTGAAGAATGAAATTGCCATTTCTGAACAACTCCGAAAAGTATTGCGAATTATTGAAAGAGAAATCATTATCAATTCGATCAAAAACAATTCTTTAAAAGAAAAATCATTAAAAAAGGTTAACGAAATTGTGACTGCTTCGGCTATAATTGGTTTGATATTGACGTTGTTTTTTTCGATTTTAATTGTAAGTGATTATACTAAATCGCAATTGTATAAGAAACAGCTTGAAATTGCCAATTTCAAAACTAAAAACCTGCTTAAAAGCCGCGAACAATTGATTTCGACTGTAAGTCATGATTTAAAAACGCCTTTAAGTACAATTGTGGGTTACACTGAACTTTTGGGTAATTCGGATGTAAATACTAAGCAATCTTACTTTGTAAAGAACATTAAAAATTCATCTGAATATATTTCACAGCTGGTTCAGGATTTACTGGACTTTTCTCAAATTGAAGCCGGAAAAATTACAATCGAAAAAGTACCGTTTTATCTACCTGAAATAATTGAGGACACGGCAAAAAACATTCAGACGGTTTACAAACAAAAAGATATTGAGCTGATCATTAATGTTGATGAACAACTGAACACTAAAATAGTTGGAGATCCTTTTCGTTTAAAACAAATTCTAAGCAACATTATTGGAAATGCCTATAAATTTACTGAAGAAGGTTTTATAAAAATAAGCGCTTTTGCAGATGTTGAAGAACCCTTTTTTATCATAACAATTGAAGATTCAGGAATAGGAATTGAAAAAGGAAATCAAAAACTGGTTTTTGAAGAATTTGCTCAGGCCAATGAAGGAATTGAAAAGAAATACGGCGGAACCGGTTTAGGTTTAGCAATCTGCCAGAAAATAATTTCGATTTTGGGCGGTAATTTAAAGCTGGAAAGCACTTTTGGAGAAGGAAGTACTTTTGAAATTAAACTTCCGTTATTGTTTGACACCAGCGATAACACGATAATTGAGAGTAAAAAAGCTGTTTTTATTGATAACAAAAAATATACTTTTATAGTAATTGATGATGATATCAATTTATTAAATTTAACCAGCGGGGTTTTAAAACAGGAAAAACATACCGTTTTGTCTTTTGACAGGGCAACAAAAGCACTAGAAGCGATTTCGAGCACTAATTTTGATTTTATTATAACAGATATTCAAATGCCGGAAATGGACGGTTTTGTATTCGTAAAAAAACTAAAAAGCTACAATTTTTCCACTTATAAGGATCAGCCTATAATTGCGCTTACCGGAAGAACTGATTTAGATTTTTCGGTTTATAAAGATGCCGGATTTACAACAGTGATTAAAAAGCCATATTCACCGAAAGTATTGCTGGAAACCATTCAGCATATTTTAGAAGATACTACTTTGCCTGCTGTTGAAATTAATAAAATCGAAGAAACTGCTTTGCCTCAATTCTATTCTTTAGAAACTTTGAAAGAGTTTTTAGGCAATGATGATGAAGCTCTAAAAGATGTAATTATTTCATTTGTTGAAAGTACTGATGAAAATATGGTATTTTTAGAAAAAGCCATTGCAGATAAAAACATCCCTGAAATCAACACGATTGCACATCGGATTGCGCCAATGTTCAGGCAAATTCAGGCAAACGAAATTGGAAATATTCTTAAAAATTTAGAAAGAAAAGATCTTGAAGAGGAAGGTTTAGAAAATATTTTCGAAAGTTTAAAAATCAAAAACCAAACGCTTTTCGCTTCTTTACAGCAAGAAATAGTTTAATCGATGTTGTACTGCTTTAATTTATTGTAAAGCGTTTTCCTGGTAATTTTAAGCAATTTTGCCGCTTCAGATTTATTGTTCTGCGCTTTTGAAAGCGCATGAATAATTGCTTCTTTTTCATTCTCAGATAATGAAAAGTTGCCAGTATTGCTTTGTTTCTGAATCTGAAAAAATTCGACAGGCAAAACATCACTTTCTATATAATCTCCGCGCGATAATAAAGTGGCACGTTTTACGCAGTTTTGCAATTCACGTAAATTTCCCGGCCAGCTGTAATTTTGAAAAATAGCCACAACTTCCGGCGAAAAACCAATAATATCTTTATTTAGCTGCTGATTGGCTTTTTCCAGAAAATAATCTGCAAAAACCATTAGGTCTTCTCCCCTGTCTGTTAATGATGGAGACTGGATTGAAAATTCATTTATTCTGTGGTATAAATCTTCGCGGAAATCACCGTTTTTAACAGCTTCGCGTAAATCTTCATTGGTTGCTGTAATAATTCGGATATCGACGTTTATTTCTTTATTGCTTCCAACCGGTTTGATTTTACGTTCCTGAAGTGCTCTAAGAAGCTGTATTTGATTTTCGTAAGACAGATTCCCTATTTCATCTAAAAAAAGAGTTCCTCCGTTAGCAGCCTCAAAATAACCCATTTTATCGCTAATAGCTCCCGTGAAAGATCCTTTCAAATGTCCGAAGAATTCACTTGCTGCTAATTCTTTAGGAATCGCCCCACAATCGACAGCGATAAAATTGTTGTTTTTTCTGTTGCTTTGCTGATGAATGCTTTTGGCAATGATTTCTTTTCCGGTTCCGCTTTCGCCGATAATCAAAACAGACATATCGGTTGGACTAACCAATTGTATATGATCGAGCAGTTTTTTTGACGCAACCGAAATTCCTCTTACAAATTCATTTTCAGAAGAAGTGGTTGGTTTCTTTTGTATTTTTTTTTCTTTTAATGGAGTTTCTTCGACTATGGCTTCACTTTGCAAAGCATTAGTGATTACCAATAAAACCTCATCTGGGTTGAAGGGTTTTGAAATATAATCTGCAGCACCGTTTTTAATGGCTTTTACTGCTGTATTTACATCTGAATATCCGGTCATTAAAACCACAGGAATTTCAGGATTAGAATTTTTAAATTCTTTCATAAGTCCAATACCGTCAGAATCAGGCAAACGAAGATCTGTCAAAATCAAATCAAAAGATTCTTTTTTGATTGCTAATCTTGCTTCATCAGCTGAGAATGCAATAGTTACTTCATACTCTTTTTTTATCAGAAATCGTTCTAATAATTTGCAGAATGAAATGTCATCTTCTATTAATAATATCTTTGGCATTTGTTTTTAGGGACTTTTTTGCTAAAATAATATTATTAAAGTTGTAATTTCATAAAATTTTGCAAAAAAAAAGAGATTGTTCTCCAACAATCTCTTTTTCACCAAAAACATAAATCTAATTCACCTAATTATATTTTTAACCAATTACCATTGACATCTGAATACACAGTAGCCTTTTGGTCCTTGACAGCTATTTCTAGTTTGTATTCTTTTTTATCGTTTACATAAGCTTTTAGCAACTTTGCCCCAGGATATGCGGTCTCCAAAGCTGTTTTTACTGCAGCCGGAACTGTTTCAGCACTTACTTCAGTATATTCGCTTTGAGCACAAATTTCCGTTTTGTCTTCAACAGAAGGCAAACTTGTAGTGGCATAAATTGATAAACTTGCAAAAACGACAGCAGCTGATAAGATTAACTTTTTCATAATAATTATTTTTTAATGATGTTTCCTTCAGCGTCTGTGAATACAGTGTATTTTTTATCTCCTTTAGAGATTTCCAGTTTATATTCTTTCTTTGCGTTCACATAAGCTTTTTCAAGTTTAGTTCCCGGAAAAGATTTTTCAACCGTCGATTTTACTGCAGCTGGTACTGCATCAGCACTAACTTCAGTATATTCATCCTGAATAGCTACTGATTGATTCATTGAATTTGTTATTAATGGAACAGTTGCTGCATTTACAGTAAAACTTCCTAAAACGATTGCTGTTGATAATAGTAACTTTTTCATAGTGATGTTTTTTTGAGGTTGATGTTATTTAATTATTTTTTAAGGATAGTTCCTTTTTCGTCAGTATAAACTACAGACTTAACATCTCTAACGCTAATTTCGATTTTATATTCTTTTTTTGCGTTAACATATGCTTTTTCCAGTTTTACACCCGGGTAAGCATTATCTAAAGATGTTTTAATTGCTGCCGGAACAGCATCTATTTCTTTATATTCATCCTGAATATTTATTGAAGAAATCATTGAATTTGTGACTACAGTATTTCCTGCTTGCATAGACAATCCTCCTAGAACGATTGCCGCTGATAAGATTAACTTTTTCATAATAATATAGTTTTTTAGTTGTAATAATATTTAATTAAGCCGTTGGTTAGTCGACTTATTTTTTAATCCAGGATCCATCTGCGTTAGCAAAAAGAGATCCTACTTTGTCTCCAACAGTGACGTCTAATTTGTACTCAGATTTTGCATTTTTGTATGCTTTAGAAAGTACTGCATCCGGATAAGCTTTTTTCAAAGCTTCTGTAATAGCTGCAGGAACTTCCTCTAATTTAATTTCTGTGTATTCGTCCTGAATAGAAACTGTTTTTACGATTGTATTTGAAATTGGAGAAGTTGATGCAAATGATGTCAAACCTCCCAAAATGATTGCGGCTGATAAAAATAAATTTTTCATAATAGTTATATTTTAGTATTATTAATTGGAATGAGTAAAGGAATTATGTGGATTATTTTTTAATCCACGTTCCGTCTGCGTTAGCGAAAAGAGAACCTACTTTGTCTCCTACGGCAACTTCTAATTTATATTCTGATTTTGCATTTTTGTATGCTTTTGTAAGCACTGCATCAGGATATGCTTTCTTAAGTGCGTCTGTAACTGCTACAGGAACTTCTACTACTTTAATTTCAGTATATTCATCCTGAATAGTTACTGCTTTTACGATTGTATTTGAAATTGGCGAAGTTGAAGCAAATGATGTTAAACCTCCCAAAACGATTGCGGCTGATAGAAATAGATTTTTCATAATAGTTGTATTTTAGTATTCTTAATTTTATTTTAGTATTCTTAATTTGAATAAACATGAGTGCTTATTTAAATTATTTTTTAATCCATGAACCATCTGCGTTAGCAAAAAGAGAACCTACTTTGTCTCCTACTGTAACCTCGATTTTATATTCTGCTTTTTCGTTTTTGTACGCTTTATTAATAACTGCTTCCGGATATGCTTTTTTCAAAGCTTCAGTAATTGCAGCTGGCACTTCTTCTAATTTAATTTCTGTATATTCTTCTTCAATAGAAATTGTTTTCACGATTGTATTTGAAATTGGAGAAGTTGATGCAAATGATGTTAAACTTCCCAAAACGATTGCGGCTGATAAAAATAAATTTTTCATAATGTGTATATATTTAATTGTAGTTAATAGTTGTTTACGTTTTAGATAATGAAATTATTATGCCGTAACCGAATGGTAACCACTTAACTTCCGTAAAAGGCTGTATTTAAAGGCTTTTGGAGGTTTGTGCCAAAATTCAACAAATTCTAAAAGTGTGTAATTTGCTGATAATGTGTGTAAAAAGTATACACAAAAAGTGTTTACCTTTTAAAAAACAAACCCCAACAGGTCTTAAAATCTCTTGGGGTTATTATAAAAAGATATCAAATCAATGATCTTTGCGTAATACTATAAACATAGCTAACGGTTTCAACCTTTGGAACACAATATATAGATATATGATTACGATTCGCTTCCCGTGTTGAAACCACGGGCTATAATTGAAATGTATTTTACACGAAACCCGACCTATTTCAAAAATCTGTCGGGTTTGTAATATGGTTAAAATAAAAAGCCATCGAAATTGACCGTTTTTATAAACATAGCCAACGGTTTAACCCTTTGGACCGCAATGCATTTAACAGATTCATCTCCCCAAGGTTGAAACCTTGGGCTATAATTTGAAATACGATCGGCTTTTTATATAATATAGATGTAAAACAAAAAAGGCTGCCAAATTTGGCAGCCTTTATATTATTCTTCTATAGGTTTCATTTTAAATGTATCCATAAATGCAGTTGTATAATCTCCTGCAATGTATCTTGGATCATCCATTAATTGTCTATGGAAAGGTATTGTAGTTTTTACACCTTCGATTACGAATTCATCGAGAGCTCTTCGCATTTTGCTAATTGCTTCTTCACGAGATTGTGCAGTCGTAATTAACTTTGCAATCATTGAATCGTAATTTGGCGGAATGCTATAACCTGAATAAACGTGAGTATCTAAACGAACTCCGTGTCCTCCTGGCATATGAAGCGTAGTAATTTTTCCTGGTGAAGGGCGAAAATCGTTATAAGGATCTTCAGCATTAATACGACATTCGATAGCGTGTAATTCCGGTAAGTAATTTTTTCCTGAAATTGGAATTCCGGCAGCTACCATAATTTGCTCACGGATCAAGTCATAATCAATAACTTGTTCTGTAATTGGGTGCTCTACCTGAATACGTGTATTCATTTCCATGAAATAGAAATTTCTGTGTTTATCAACCAAAAATTCTACAGTTCCCGCACCTTCGTATTTAATGAATTCAGCAGCTTTTACAGCAGCTTCTCCCATTGCAGTACGTAATTCATCTGTCATGAATGGCGAAGGCGTTTCTTCAGTAAGTTTTTGGTGACGACGCTGAACAGAGCAATCTCTTTCAGAAAGGTGACATGCTTTTCCGTAAGAATCTCCCACAACCTGAATTTCAATATGACGTGGTTCTTCGATAAGTTTTTCCATGTACATACCGTCATTTCCAAAAGCTGCTGCAGCTTCCTGACGTGCGCTTTCCCATGCTTTCAAAAGATCTTCTTCTTTCCACACGGCACGCATTCCTTTTCCACCACCACCGGCAGTTGCTTTAAGCATAACCGGGTAACCAAATTCTTTAGCTAACTTTTGTGTTTGTTCGAAAGATTCTAATAATCCGTCTGAACCTGGTACACATGGAACTCCTGCTGCTTTCATTGTCGCTTTTGCAGAAGCTTTATCTCCCATTCTGTCAATCATTTCAGGAGCGGCACCAATAAATTTGATTCCGTGTTCCTGGCAAATTTTTGAGAATTTAGCATTCTCAGAAAGAAATCCATATCCTGGATGTATTGCATCTGCGTTTGTAATTTCGGCAGCGGCAATGATATTTGACATTTTCAAATACGATAAGTTACTTGGAGGAGGACCAATACAAACCGCTTCGTCAGCAAACTTTACATGTAGACTTTCTGCATCGGCTGTAGAGTAAACTGCTACAGTTTTGATTCCCATTTCTTTACATGTACGAATTACACGAAGTGCAATTTCTCCTCTATTCGCAATTAATATTTTTTTAAACATCTTATTTTAATTAGATAATTAGACAATTTGATCATTAGATAATTTTAGATGCATGACAAACTTAATTCTGCCAAATCAACCTAAAATCTAAAATCTAAAATCTAAATTTATTTATGATGGATCAACTAAAAATAAAGGTTGGTCAAATTCTACAGGAGACATATCATCTACAAGAATTTTCACGATTTTACCTGAAACTTCTGATTCGATTTCGTTGAATAATTTCATTGCTTCAATTACACAAAGAACATCACCTTTTGCAATAGTGCTTCCTACTTCAGTAAAAACTGGTTTGTCTGGAGATGGTTTTCTATAAAAAGTACCAATGATTGGTGATTTTATAGTAATGAATTTCGAATCTTCTGCAGGAACAGATGCTTCGCTAGTTACGTTTACAACAGCTGGAGCTTGTTGTGGAGCAACTGCTTGTGGCAATTGCGCCTGCGCAGGCAATTGTTGTACATAAGTAGTTTCAGTAACGTTTCCTTCTAAAGTTGTTCTAATAGTGATTTTTACATCATCCATTTCTAACTTTACTTCTGCAACTCCCGAATTTGCTACAAATTTGATTAGGTTTTGAATTTCTTTTAAATCCATAATGATTCGTTTTTAGTTTTAATTTATTTTTTATCGTAAGCCCATTTCAAATAGATAGATCCCCAAGTGAATCCACCACCAAAAGCGGCAAAAATAATATTATCTCCTTTTTTCAATAGGTGTTCAAAATCGTATAGCACTAATGGCAAAGTAGCTGAAGTTGTATTACCATATCTTTCGATATTCATTAATACCTTAGAATCATCAAGATTCATTCTGCCTGCAGTTGCATCAATAATACGTTTGTTTGCCTGATGTGGTACTAACCAACTTACATCTTCATTAGTCAAATTGTTTCTTTTTACGATCAATTCGCTTGCATCAGCCATATTGGTAACAGCAAATTTAAAAACGGTTTTTCCGTCCTGAATAATATTGTGCTGTCTGTTTTTTACGGTCTCTTCTGTAGTAGGTATTAGAGAACCTCCGGCAGGAATTTTAAGATAATCGCGTCCTTGTCCATCGCTTCGTAAGTATTCATCCTGTAAGCCTAAGCCTTCATAATTTGGTTCGAATAAAACAGCTCCTGCTCCATCTCCAAAAATAATACAAGTTGATCTGTCTGTATAATCTACAATTGATGACATTTTATCTGCACCAATTAATAGTACTTTTTTGTATCGACCTGACTGCACATAAGCCGCAGCAGTTGACATTCCATATAAGAAACTTGAACATGCAGCCTGCAAATCGTATGCAAATGCATTTGTAGCTCCAATTTGTGTTGCAACATAAACTCCTGTAGAGGCTACCGGCATATCTGCTGTAGCTGTTGCCATGATTACCATATCAATCTCTAACGGATCAATATTAGCTTTTGCTATTAAATCTTGTGCTGCTTTTATGGCAAGAAACGATGTTCCTTTATCAGCATCTTTCAGAATTCTTCTTTCTTTAATTCCGGTACGAGTGGTAATCCATTCGTCATTGGTATCTACCATTGTTTCCAATACTTTGTTCGAAAGAACGTAGTCTGGAACATAGCCTCCAACAGCGGTAATTGCGGCTGTGATTGTATTCATTATATTCTATTATTTCCTTCCAAATATTATTATTTGAAAAATTTTTAAAAGACTTGAAAAGTACAAAAAAAAACGAAGCGAATTTGTATCTATTTTCTTAAAAACAGAAAATTATAACCAACAAAAAAAACTCTCACTATGTGAGAGTTCCAGTATAATTTACAAAAACGTATTAAGCAACCGCTTCAGATTTATCGATAACAACTTGTCCTCTGTAATACATTTTACCTTCATGCCAGTAAGCTCTGTGGTATAAATGTGCTTCTCCAGTAATAGGACATGTAGCGATTTGAGCTACAGTAGCTTTATAATGTGTTCTTCTCTTATCTCTTCTTGTTTTCGAGATTTTTCTCTTAGGATGTGCCATTTTACTATATTATTTATCCGTTAATAGTTTCTTTAGTTTGTCCCAACGCGGGTCAATATCTTCTTCTTGTTTACTCTCTTCTTTTTGTTCTTTTACTTTTAATTCATTCAGTTTTGTTAAAGCTTCACTTTGTAAAGTTCCGTCTTTTACGCCTGGATGAACTCGTTTTAGCGGTACCGAAAGTGCAATCATTTCATAAATGTATTGTGCAACATCTAATTCATGTTCGCCATGCGGCAAGATCAACAACTCTTCATTATCATTATTGAATTCATCTCCAAAACGAACAATTAATTTCATTTTCCCTTTTATAGGAAGATCAAAATCTTCGCCGGTTAGATCACAAGGTACATTTACAGTTCCTTTGTGTTTGAATTCCAACTCTAACATGTTGCTTTTCTTATCTAAAACTAAATTTACTTTGATGTCCGAACTTTGAAATTCGTCGTAATCAAAGTTCTCAAAGAACGCGTTACTTATCTGATACTCAAAATGGTGTTTTCCTAGTTTTAATCCTATAAAAGGAATTAAAAATTCTTTTGTTTTGCTCATTTCAACATCAATTTGTCCTCCTCCTATCTAAACTAGATATCTGAATTGGGGTGCAAAGATATAAAATTATTATAAAACTAATAATCTTATTCACCTTTTTTTGTTTATAACTGTTTTTCTTTTATTTTAAGAGGTTTTTCGCTAATCTCCTCATACTGATTACGCGAGCGAAAAATGTCAATTGCAAGATAAACTGCTTCCTTAAACGAATTGTAATCCGCCATATCTTTTCCTGCAATATCATACGCTGTACCGTGATCCGGCGATGTTCTTACCTTATTTAATCCGGCTGTATAATTCACTCCTTTTCCAAATGAAAGTGTTTTAAAAGGAATCAATCCCTGATCATGATAAGTCGCCACAATAGCATCATATTTTTCATATTGACCACTTCCAAAAAAACCATCTGCAGGAAACGGACCAAAAACCATTGTTCCTGAATCGAATATTTTCTTTAAAGCCGGTTTTAAAACCAAATCATCTTCTTTTCCGATAACTCCTCCATCACCGGCATGTGGATTTAATCCTAATACGGCGATTTTTGGTTTCACAATACTAAAATCCTGAATCAAAGATTTTCTTACTGTTTCGATTTTTCTGGTAATTAATTCTTCTGTTAAATGAGATGAAACTTCATTTAAAGGAACATGATCTGTCAACAAACCCACTCTTAAATTATCCTGAACCATCATCATCAATGCATTTCCTTCTAATTCCTGATCTAAATAATCAGTATGTCCAGGAAATTTAAATTCTTCTGACTGAATATTATATTTATTGATAGGCGCTGTAACCAGAACATCAATTAAATCTTCCTTTAAAGCTTTTGTCGCTGCAACAAATGATTTGATAGCATACGTTCCTATTTTCTCATCATTAGCTCCCAAATTAATATCAACTCCTTCTTTCCATAAATTATACACATTAACTTTACCGGGTATTACCTGATCAAGTTTATCTACACCATGAAACTGAACCGTCGAAGTAAAGCTTTTTTTAACAAAAGAAAGTATTTTGGCATTTGCAAAAATAACCGGCGTACACAGTTCTAACATACGAGAATCTTCGAATGTTTTTAATATAACTTCGCTTCCAATACCGTTTAAATCTCCTATTGAAATTCCAACAATTATATTTTCTGCTTTTTTATTCATGAGCTCAGATTATTTATTACTAATTTTGATGTGCAAATTTAGTAAAATAAAACAACAATGTTTACAGGAATTATAGAAACCCTAGGAAGGATTCACGAAATACGAAAAGACCAAAACAATCTTCATATAACTGTCGATTCATCAATTACAAATGAATTAAAAATCGACCAAAGCGTTTCGCACAATGGAATTTGTTTAACTGTTGTCGATATAAAAGATTCTTTTTACACCGTAACAGCTATTGATGAAACCATTTTAAAAACAAATATCAGCGAATGGCAGGTAAATGATATTGTAAATCTTGAAAGAGGAATGAAATTGGGCGACCGACTTGACGGACATATTGTACAAGGTCACGTTGACCAAACCGGAACCTGTATTAAAATCGAAGAAGCAAACGGAAGCTGGAATTACACATTTGAATACGATAAAAATGCAAACAATATCACTATAGAAAAAGGATCAATTACCGTAAACGGAGTTAGCTTAACGGTTGTAAACTCTAAAACAAATGAATTTAGCGTTTCGATTATACCTTATACTTTTGAAAACACGAATTTCAAGAACTTCAAAGTGGGAACTAAAATAAATTTAGAATTTGATGTGGTTGGAAAATACATTTCGAGACTTTATTCGATAAACAAATAATCGAAAAGTTAATCCATAAAAAAAGCTTCAATTTATATTGAAGCTTTTTTTATGTCTTTATATTTTAATATAGTATATGTTCCTAAACCTAAGGCACCAACTAACAAAATAATTAAATTTTGATCAATTGGGGCTCCTGGTGGCGGAGGTGGTACTGGTCCTGGTTCTGGTTCTGGCGGATCTTGAGCCAAAACATTTGAAACATTTAACAGGGTTATAAAAAATACTAAAAAAAGAGTCTTTGTTATCTTCATAATTTCAACTTACTGAAAGCCAAAAAGCTATCTTATTTAAAAATTATCCATTTACTATAATTCGCACAAAAACAATGTCTTACGCCTTATTATTTGACAAATGTATAAGATTTTATCATAAATCCAATATTTTTCAAACAAAAAAACATCATCAATTTTAACATTCTGTGCCCAAATCGTTCAATTATGCCTTGTAACATACTGTATTGCGTCTTTTAACATTTACGAATAATTTTAGGGTCTAGATTTAATTCTATTGATAAATATCTTCGTCAATTTTACTGCACAAAAAAAGCCTCTACATTGCTGTAAAGGCTTTACTAAAACTGTGGTCCCACCTGGGCTCGAACCAGGGACCACCTGATTATGAGTCAGGTGCTCTAACCAGCTGAGCTATAGGACCGGTTTGAGGATGCAATATTACTACTATTTTTCGTTCACTCCAAATATTTTAAGACCTGATTTGTATTTAATTTAAAATCGCATCGACTCTTTATAAAAACACAATTGATTTTCAATATCTTATTTAAAATCTAAAACTGAGTTTTTTTATTTAATTTCCTGACAAAGCTCTACTAAAACGCCGTTTGTATTCTTCGGATGCAAAAAAACAACCCATTTATTATCGGCTCCTTTCTTGGGAACGTCATTGATTAATACAAATCCTTCATTTTTCAGACGTTCTATTTCTGAATTAATATCATCAACATCAAAAGCAATATGATGAATTCCTTCTCCTTTTTTTTCTAAAAACTTCGCGATTGGACTTTCGGGATTTGTTGCCATTAGAAGTTCTATTTTATTGGTTCCTGTTTGAAAAAACGAAGTTAAAACCCCTTCACTTTGTACTTCTTCCGATTTATACGATGAAACGCCCAATAATTTTTCGAACAAAATATTTGATTCCTCAATGTTTTTTACTGCGATTCCAATATGTTCTATCTTATTTACCATTGTTATTATTGATTTACATAAGTATTAAAATAACCACATTCTGCAATTACATCCTGATAATATTTGGTATCCGAATATTCTTTTTTCAGGGTTTTAAACGAATTCCAGGCGATGAAATTAACTTTATCGTCCTGAATTTCCCACCAGCTGTTTACACTATTATACTTTGTGTTATAATATTCGTTACGCTCGCATTTCGCCAGCATGTAGATACATTTTGCCTTTTGTTCTTTTGTAGTGGCCGCTTCAAGTGCTTTTTGATAATACATTTTTGGAAGATCACAATTCGTAATCATCTTTTTCATTGAATCTCTAAACGAATACGGACTTGAACCATAACCCACAATACTTATTTCGTAGAAAGTTCTGCCATTTCCAAAATGTGTAATATTATAAAATGCATTTCCCAACAACAAACTGTTCGTATAAACGTCTTCTTTTTGAGCCAGTTTATCCTGCATTCCTTTTATTGTATTTAAAAAATCCAATTGAGAATATTTCTTTTTTTGATAGGCCGCATGATCGCAATCGTGACAATCTTTTATATTTCCATTAAATGGATTTCCTAAAAACTGATAATACTGAACTGAATCTGTCTGTTGAATAAAACCAATCGCATCTGAAATTTTGTTTTTGAAAGTTGCCTGAACCGCCTGAAAATTATTAATATCTTTTAATTTCAAACTATAAATTTCTGCGGCTATTTTTTCAATTTCAGTTTTATCCGTTTTGGCTAAAAATGCTTTCATATCCAGTAAATTCTTTTCATTATCGTAAAAAAAATTTCCGCGTCCCCAATAATTATCCGGAGTATCACCAAATAATTCTGCCATAACCGGATTCGATTTTGCTCTGTATAATGTTGCTAAATAATTTTTGCTCCATTGGGCAGCATTTTGATAACGAAACTCCTGCCCTTTGTATGTTTTTGGAAGTTCCTGATATAACCAGTTTAAATCTACAAGAATTGTTTTTTCGTTTTTGTCCGTAAGTTTGTCAATCTTACTCATATTATTTACAAAACGAAGCAGTCTTAATTGAAGTTTAGCCAATTCTGTTTTTGGCATTGACTTTTCGGCTTTGTCAAAATTACTTTCTGCAGTAGCATAATCGCCTTTTAGCGTTTGCAGATATCCAAGTGAAATATCCCATAAATACGGTTTATTGGTATTTCCTGCCGCAGCAATTTTTTCCACTACATCAAAGGCACTTTTATCAATTTTGCTTTTATTAAGTTCTTTGTTTTCGGCAACAGTTTGTTTTTTTGCAGGAAGATTTTCTTTCGCTGCGTCTTCAAATGAATTGTTGATTTCCTGCTCTTGTTTGTTTACCAATCGGGTCAGCAAATAATTCAAATGTTCACTTTTAGGATCTAATTCGTAAATTTTTGAAATCGCTTGTTTCTCATCTTTATAAAATCCGTGAATAGCCCAAAGTGCTGCTTTTTCGGTGTTATTTTTGGCCAAAGCCAAAGACTTATTCCAATCAGCATCGTTTTGTGGGTGAAAACTGTAAGCCGTAACAATTCTCAATTCAGGACATTTATCAAATACCTGTGCATACAAACAATTCGATTCTGAATATTTTTTTTGTTTATGTTTTATTCCCGCCACATAAGAAAGCGCACGATAATACAACACATTTTTAGCAACTGATTTTTCTGTTTTATTAAAAAAATCAATCGCTTTTTGTTTGTTGCTGCTATAGAAATACGCTTTCATAGTAAGAAACCAATATCTGTTTTCTAAAAAAGTATCTTTTGTTGTATTGTAAACATTTTCGATAGACTGAATCATCTTTAAATCGTTGAAAGTTTTAGCGACAACAGGATCATAACTCCAGTAATCTTCGCCAATAGAGACAGTTTCTATTTTTTGAGCCAAATATAAAAACTCAATAAAGCTTTTAATTTTCTCGTCTTTCAAATTGATTTTCTTTCCCCATTTTAACGAAGTTGTATTGTCTTTTTTGGTTTTAAAAAAAATATGAAGCTGTGTAATATCGGTTTTATTCGGAGCTACTTTTTTCTCAGACGAATACATTGGCGTTTCTTCGCCAATTAAAAAATAACTTACCGTTGCAGCATCCATTTTTCCCTTCAGATAAGTATTCCAATCTGATTTTATATCTTCATTAAACCTGGAATTATGCTGTGTATCAAAACCAATTCCGTAGAAAATATCTCCTGATAAAAAAAGTGGCGTATAGGATTTATCCGTAAAGGTTTCGGGCGTAAAATTAGAGTTGTAACTAAAAAAATCCCAGTCGTCTCCGCCTGCGCAGGCATAAATTATTCCGTAAACAAAAAGGAAAGAAGCACTAGAAATAAGAAACAACTTGTTTAAAAATATTCTTTTCATGGGTTTTTATATTGAATTCGTCTAAATCGTAAAAAATAATTTCGTTTGGTTTTTGAGCTAAATTATCGTTCAACTCTTGTGCCATTTCTTTCAGATCTTCTGCAGAAATGGCTTCTATTTTGAGTAAATCATTTTCTTCATAAAAGATACCATTTTTATAATTGGAATTTTTTACTTTGAAAAAAATAGTACTGACTTGTTTAAAATTTTCGTCTTTTTTAAGTTCGTCTACATTCAGTTTCGAACGCAAACCAATTACTTTCCCTTCTTTGATATGAACTCCCCAGGAATATATGGGCAAAGCAAAATCAAGATGCAGCGGATATTTTTTTAAACTTTCAAGATATCTTTCGGCAATTTTATGGCTATAAATTGAGTTTAGCGAATCGGGCGCAATGGAACCCATATTATAAAACATTAAAACTCCTGAATCTACATTTGGAATTTTTGTCTTTTTAAAATATTTCACCTGATGCAATCGTATAGTCGCCGACAATTTTTTATGCGAAAGTTGTTTAAATTGTTCAATAAATTTCAAATAATTGGTTTTGCTGGAAAGTGTCCAGTCACAGTCAATTTGAATTTCTTTGGAGACAATTTTATTCTTTGTATTTATTTTTTCGATCAATCGAAAAGTCTTTTGAGCCAGATCTTCAACATCCAGGTTATTCTCCAACATGACTTTATTTTTGATAAAAACCACCGGAACAATCTCAAACTGACTCATGTTTTCCTGAAAATGTATCGGACTTATGGGAATTGGTTCCTTAGATTCAGGATGAAAACCAATATCAAAATAGCGGATATAAAGTTTGGTGACATTATTATCTTTCAAAACCTCTTTCTCCGTTTCAGATAATTTGAAGATGGTTTTCCAATAATAAAATGATACAATTGGTTCTTTGGTTTTACTGCACGAAACAAGCAGAAGAAATATAAAACCAATTAAAATATTATTTTTCAAACCAATTAAATTAAATAGTAATTCAAAAGTAAGAAATTATAATGCGTTTCCTGATTGATCTTCAAAAAAACATAAAAAAAGCGAATGCTGTTTTTCCTAATAAATAGATAAAAAATTTCGATTAAAGCAAATATAATCGTTATTTTGTGCAATCAAATTTAAAACTGTTATGTTGAAAAACAACTTCAAATATATTTCATTCCTACTTGTATTATTAATGATAAGTTGCGCCAAAAGAGGCAGCATAACCGGCGGATTAAAAGATACTTTAGCACCCGTCCTGACTTCAAGTTCGCCTAAAAACTTCAACACTAATTTTAAAGGAGATCAGATTGTTTTAAATTTTGATGAATATGTAAAGCTTAAAAACCTCAACAAACAGCTTGTGATTTCACCGCCAATGAAACGCGAGCCTATTATTACGCCAACTAATGTGAGTAAAGTTTTAACGATAAAAATCAAAGATACGCTAGAACCTAACACCACCTATAGTTTTAATTTTGGACAAAGTATTACCGACAATAATGAAGGCAATGCGATGAATCAATTTAAATATATTTTTTCGACAGGACCTTATATCGATTCGCTTTCCATTGGCGGTGTTGTAAAAGATGCCTATGAAAAAAATGTTGACAATTTTGTTTCGGTAATGTTATACGAAGCAAATGAAAAGTATAAAGACTCTGTTGTTTATAAAGATTTTCCAAGATATATTACCAATACTTTGGATAGTTTGAGAACTTTTAAACTAGAAAATTTAAAAGCCGGAAAATATCTTTTGGTTGCCATGAAAGATAAAGGAAGCAACAATAAATACAATCCAAAAGATGATAAAATAGGGTTTATTAAACATTTTATTACGGTACCAAATGATACGCTTTTTGAAATTGATCTGTTTAAGGAAACTTTACCATTAAAAGCTGTAAAACCAATACAAGTATCAGGAAACAGATTGCTTCTTCCGTATGAAGGAAAACAAGATTTTAAACTTTCTAAACCGACAATTGTTCTTAAAAACAATAATGAAATTGTAGAAACTATTGTAACGCAATTTCCAAAAAAAGACTCGTTGCAAGTTTGGTATAAACCTCTGAAAGCAGATTCATTATCGCTGGAAGTAACAAAAGAAAATTACAATAAAAAATTTACATTTAGAGTTAAAGATCAGAAGAAAGACACTTTAAATATAACGGCAGCACAAAACGGTGTAATTAATTTTAGAGACAGATTTACATTAGAAAGTTCGACGCCTTTAGTGAAATTTGATAAGTCGAAAATGAAATTAATCAACAAAGATTCTCTTGCTGTAGATTTTACGACAGAATATAACGAACTGGAACAAAAACTATATTTGGATTTTAAGAGAGAACCTTTAGAAAAGTATAATTTTACTTTTTTACCGGGCGCTTTAACTGATTTTTTTGACAAAGCAAATGATACATTATCGTATAAATTGACCACAAGGGAATATGAAGATTATGGCAATCTCGTTTTGAATTTAGTCAATGTAAAACGATTTCCTATAATCGTAGAATTAACTAATAAAAAAGGAGATAAAATCCTGGCCAGCGATTATTCTGAAGGGAATACAAAACTAGAATTTAATCATATAGAACCTGACTCATTTACTATTCGGGTTATATATGACGACAATAAGAACAAAGTTTATGACGCCGGTAATTATCTGGAAAAGCAATATGCCGAAGAAGTGAATTATTTACAGGAAGGTTTTGACGTAAGGGCTAATTGGGATTGGCAGCAAACCTTTGATTTGAGCAAACAATACGATCCTGACCTGGAAAAGAAAGAAGAACAAAAAAAGAAAAAAGAAGATAATAAAAGAAAGAAAACTACATTCTAATATCTAAACTATTTCAGTTTAATAGAACAAAAAAAAAGCCTTCTGATACATAAACAGAAGGCTTTTTTTTTTATTAAAGACCAATTTCAATTGGATAACGTTCAATTGGTTCTTCCGGAATTGGTTCATAAGGAACTTGCATACCGACCTCTATAATGGTATATTTTCCGCCACCACATAAACTTTTAGCATAAGATTGAGCATAAGCCATAGTTGAACCAGATGAAGATGCTGTGGTACCGCTTGCGCATGTAATCTTAATGTAATTCCCAGCTGAAATTGTCTTCATTTCTTCTTTGGTTAAACGCTGTGCTGTTTTTAAATCAAATTTCATAATATTATTAAATTTAAATTTCTACCTACTCTATTAGCTTTTCGGATACCGCTTTATTTAAATTGCTTCAAATTGATCTAAAATGGATTTAATCATTGCAAGAACAAATAGTCTTTTTCTTAAATTTTAATCAAATTAAATAAAAAAATATTTATAAAATAATATTTTAGGTGATTATTTTATAAATATTATACTAAATACCTTACACATCTTCATTCTTATAAAGTTTTGAAAATGGATAAACAGAAAGAATAAAGAAATAGGAGAATGCAACAACAATGTGCTACAAATTATGAATTAAAAGTTTTGAGAGTATTGTATTAAAACTGTTTCATATTATGAAACACTAATCGTAAACGTATCTTTATCACTTAAAAAATCCAACTTTTTTCGGGTTTCAAGCATACTATTTTTATCCAATTCTACGATAAAAACGTCTTCTGTTTCTTGTGGTTCGAGGATATAATGTCCTAAATAATCCACTACTTGCGAATGTCCGATGTGTTCGTAATTATTGGCATCCAAACCTAGTCTGTTTACGCCAACGACATAACTAAGATTTTCTACAGCACGGGCTTTAAGTAAAATATCCCAAGCGTTGGTGCGCACTTTTGGCCAATTTGCAACATATATAAGCAAGTCGTAATTCTCTGTATTTCTTGCAAAAACCGGAAATCTTAAATCATAACAAACCTGAAGGCAAATTTTCCAGCCTAAATAATCCACAATTACTTTTTCGGTTCCGGCAATATAGGTTTTGTCTTCGCCCGCGAGCGTAAACAAATGTCTTTTGTTGTAATACTGTATTTCTCCTGAAGGAAAAACAAAGAACATTCGGTTATAAAATTGATTGTTTTCTGCTATCACCAAACTTCCTGTAATCGCGCAATTTCTCTGTTTTGCGATTGATTGCATCCATAAAATAGTTTCTCCCTGCATAGTTTCGGCTACAGCCAAAGCATTCATAGTGAATCCGGTAGAAAACATTTCGGGCAAGACAATCAAATTAACTTCTGAATCGATTTGATTTATTTTCGAATCAAAGTTATTTCTGTTTTTAGAAATGTCTTCCCAATAAAGGTCTGATTGTATAAGGGCGATTTTCATCTTTCAAAAATACGAATTTTAATATGAAAATTATTTTTTGCAAAAAAAGTGTATTCTGCAAAATTTTCTCAAAAACACCTTTAGAAATCACAAATCTTTTGGAAATTAAAAATACTTAAATAAAAAATATTGCAAAAAAAATGCATTTAATGCAAAAAAAATGCAAACGTGAAAAATATTTATATATATTTGAACATCAATGCAAAACCAAAAAAAACAACTAACCAAAAAAAATTATGAAAACAAAGCTAATTTCATTAGTGTTTATGGGAGGAATCATCTTCTCCTCAAACGCCAAAGAGATTGCAATAAAAACGCATCTTTTTGAACAAGCAAGCAATCAGGTTGAAATTTCAGGTCAGGTTCTGGGTCAGGACGACGGAATGCCAATTGCCGGCGCTACTATTTATGCCGAAAGCAATAATAAAACAGCAACAATAACGGATGAAAATGGAAAATTCAAATTAACTGTTCCGGAAAACGAAGCCCATATTATTATAACCTACATGGGCTACGAAACTTTATCTTTTGCCTTAATCAAAACTTCAAATTTAACCATCAGATTAAAACCTGCCGAGAATGTATTAGAACAAGTTTTAGTAACTGCTCTTGGGGTTAAAAAAAGCAGTAAAGCAATCGCATACGCTGTGACGGAACTTAAAGGAACAGAATTTACAAAAGCAAAAGAAACAAATATTGCCAATGCATTGGTTGGAAAAATTGCCGGTGTAAACGTGAGCAGCACCGCAACCGGACCTAACGGATCAAGCAGAGTCGTAATTCGTGGAAACGGTTCCTTAAACGGAAACAACCAGCCGATGTATGTGGTAAATGATTTGCCTATTGATAATACACAATTAAATTTACCGGGAATTGGAAATGGCGCCGGATCAACAAGAATTAATGTAGATCGCGGTGACGGAACTTCGGTTATAAATCCGGATGATATTAAAACGATTACGGTTCTTAAAGGTGGAACTGCGGCGGCTCTTTATGGTGCAAATGCTGCAAATGGAGTAATTTTGATTCAGACAAAAAGAGGTGCGGCGCAACAAGGAATTGGTGTGGAGTACAATACTTCATTTACTTTTGAAACACCTTCTATTATTCCGGATTGGCAATATGAATATGGTTCAGGAGCCGGCGGAAAAAAACCAACCACACAAGCGGAAGCTATTGCTGACGGACGCTGGTCGTGGGGTGCAAAAATGGATGGAACCGATGTTATTCAGTTTGACGGAGTTGCAAGACCGTATGTCGCTCAAAAAGACAATATCAAGAATTTCTACAGAACGGGAACTACTTTTATCAACTCAATCGCTTTATCTGGTGGTGTTGAAAAAGCTACCGGACGACTTTCGTTTTCGAATATGGATAATGAAAGCATTTTGCCAAACTCCGGTTTTAACCGCAAAACTTTAAACATAGCCGGAAATGTTAATTTAACAGACTGGCTGAAGTTTGATGTCGTAACGCAATATAATTTAGAAAAATCAGAAAACAGACCTACCGTTTCTGATGCTGAAGCAAATGCCAACTGGGGAACTTACATGATTGCAAACACTGTCGACATTAGAAACCTTGCCCCGGGTTATGATGCAAACGGTGTTGAAGAAGCCTGGAACCCGGTTGCCGTTGCTACAAACCCTTATTTTGTAGTGAATAAAATAAAAAACAACGATACTAAAAACCGTTTTATCGGAATGGTAAACGTAAAATTGAACTTTACGCGTGACTTATTTCTTCAGGGTAGAATTGGTCAGGATTACACCGATTATGATTTCTTCGGATACATCCCAAAAACAACTTTGAACAATCCGGTTGGTTATGCGCAGGGTTCAAGAATGAAATTATCAAACCTGAATTCTGAAGCGATTTTAAACTATTCGAAGAAAAACATTTACAAAGATTTCTCTTTAAACGCATTGGTTGGGGTTAACTCACGAACGACCTTACGAGATGAAACCAAAGTTGAAGGATCTAATTTTGTGTTGGATGATTTCTACGCTTTAAGCAATTTATCGACGCTTACCTATAGTTATCCTTACGGAAAAACAAAAACAAACTCTGTTTATGGCGCTGTAGATTTAGATTATAAAAATATTGTTTTCTTAAACTTTACAGGTCGTCAGGATTGGTTTTCAACTTTATCTGCAGAAAACAACACGGTATTTTATCCTTCTGTCGGAACAAGTTTAATCGTTTCGGATATGATTACAATGCCTCAATTTATATCATTTGCAAAATTAAGAACTTCCTGGGCCGAGGTTGGTGGCGCCACTCCGGATCCGTACGCATTAAACCAATCCTATTCTATGATTCAGGGAGGACATAATGGTCAGCAATTGCAAGGCCCGACAAGTTCAAGAGTTCCTAACGCAACATTAAGTCCGTTGACTTCTACAACCTTTGAAATTGGAACCGATTTAGGATTTTTCAATAACCGCTTAAACGTAGATTTTGCCTGGTACAATCGTGCTACTACAAATGATATTGTCGAAACTACAATCTCAACTGCTTCGGGAGCAAACACAGCTTTGCTGAATCTTGGAAAAATGAGAAATAAAGGTGTAGAACTTTTACTTACAGGAAAAATCATCAACAATGAAAACTTTTCATGGGATGCAACTTTCAACGGATCTTATAATAAAAACACCGTTGAAGCACTTACAGATCAGTTGAATTCAATTACCATGGCAACTTCTGTAAATGGTTATGTAACAATTGCAAGTGATGTTGGCCGTCCGTACAGTATTATAAAAGGATACAAACCTCGTGTTGATGCCGCTGGAAACACAGTTTACAACGTGAGCGGTGGTTCTGCAACCGTAGCGCAAGGTCCGCTGGAAGAATTAGGTCAGGGAGTTCATCCTTGGGGAGCGGGAATCAGCAATGAATTCAAATATAAAAATATCTCATTCAGCTTTTTAATTGATGGAAAATTCGGCGGAAGCCTTTACTCCGGAACGGATTTGTACGGAACTCGTATGGGTTTAACAAAACTGACTCTTGACGGTCGTGAAAATGGTTTGCCAATTTCCGGAGTTGACACAAACGGAAACCCGGTGAATATGGTGATTGCTCCGGAAAATCTTAGAACGTATTATGATGGTTTAAGAAACATTTCATCCACTTTTGTTTATGATGCGAGTTTTGTCAAACTAAGACAAATTATTTTGGGATATCAATTGCCAATTGAAAAACTAAAATCACTGTCTAAACTTCAGGGCGTTTCACTTTCATTCGTGGCAAGAAACTTATTCATTCTTTACAAGAAAACACCAAACGTAGATCCTGAATCTGTATTTAGTGCCGGAAATGCTCAGGGTGTGGAACAATTTGGAGTGCCAAAAACCAGAAGTTTCGGTTTAAGTTTAAACGTTAAATTCTAAAATTAAAAGACATGAAAAAGATCACCATTCTATATATAACAGCCGTGCTTTTAGGAAGCATGACGGCTTGTACCAAAGATTTTGAGGAAATAAATACCAACCCAAACGTTGTTGAAAAACCAAACCCGAATTTCATTTTCAGCAAATCGATTTTAGACGGTTTAAACAATAATTATTTTGCTACCAATATTTTGGAATGTGGCGGAATGCTGCAGCATTACGCAACTTATAAGGAAGCTTCAGGAGTTGGAGATAAATATTTGAGTAATGAAGTTTATTTTTCGGCATACTTTAATCAGGTGTATCCAACGGCATTAAATGAAACCGAAATTGTAATTAATGCCGTAAAAGACAATGCAAACGACAGCAATAAATTGAATGTTGCCAGAATCTGGAAAGCGTATTTGTATCACAGAATTACAGATTTATACGGAGATATACCGTACACCGAAGCTGCAAAAGCAAACAGCACACAAATTTTTCTGCCAAAATATGATACACAGGAATTTATCTATAAAGATTTATTGAAAGAACTTGACGAAGCTGCTTTGGCATTAGACGCTGCTAAACCAAGTTTTGGAGGTGCCGATTTTATCTATAACGGAGATGTAGCCAAATGGAAGAAATTCTCGTATTCGTTAATGCTTCGTTTGGCAATGCGATTGACTAAAGTTGATCCTGCACTGGCACAAACATGGGCTACAAAAGCAATCGCAGGCGGCGTTATCATAGACGGAACCGATAATGCAATCATGAAATATACAGACGGACCAAATGACATCAACAGAAATCCGGTTGGTTTTGATTCGAGAAAACAAGATTTTACGGCCGGATCTTACGGTCAAAGAAATGTGGAAGGCGGGAAGTTATCCAAAACATTTATCGATCTTTTACAAACTACTGCAGATCCAAGAATTAGTGTTTATGCAGGAGTTTGGCAAGGAACGGTTCAAAACACCAATATTGCCGTACAAAAAGGTTTTCCAAACGGATTAAAAATTGCCCCGGCCCCAACAGAACAGGCAACTTATTCTGAACCAAATCAAAGTACTGTTTTCAAATATGATGCGCCGCTTGTTATATTAAGCAATGCAGAAACTAATTTATTATTAGCCGAAGCTGCTGCAAGAGGCTGGTATTCTGGCGAAACTGATCAGGCTTTGTATGAAAAAGCAGTAAAAGCTTCTTTTTTAAACATGGGAATCTATGGCGCCGGTTATACAATTGCAGATGCCACGCCTTATTTAACCCTAAATCCTTTTAATGCCGCCGGATCTTTTGAGGATAAAATGAACCAAATTCATACACAAATGTGGATTGCCCTTTTTGTAGACGAGCAGGAAGTTTATGCCAATTGGAGAAGAACAGGATATCCGGTTTTAGTACCTGTTAACTTTCCCGGCAATGTTACAAACGGCACAATTCCAAGACGTTTCAAATATCCAACCAGCGAATATTCAGTCAATTCAGCTAACTTAGCAGAAGCGGTTAAACGTCAGGGTGAAGATAATTTCACAACAAGAATCTGGTGGGATAAATAATAACTGTTGGTGAAAAATTTTAAACACATAGAAACATAGCTTTTGCTTGCGCTAAAAAAGGCGTTTCGCTTTCATAAAAGCACATGGCTATGTTTCAATATTTTTAATTTTTAATTCTCAATTTTTAATTAAAAAAAAATAAATGAGCATATTAATTCTTACGGCATGCATTGCGTTCTTAATCATTCAAATCGCGTGGTTTAAACTCAACCCGTTTATTGCCTTTATCATAACAGCTTTACTGGCGGGTCTATTTTTAGGTCTGCCAATAAACACCTTGTCGCAGACAGTGCAAAAAGGTTTGGGCGAAATGTTAGGTTCAATTACGCTGATTATAGTTTTCGGAACCTGCATTGGTAAACTTACCGTTTCCTCAGGCGCCGCCAATGTCATTGCCAAAACAGTTATGGGATGGACGGGCGAAAAATATGTCCGCTTAGGCTTAATGATTACCGGATTTATTGTTGGAATACCGCTATTTTATAGTGTTGGATTTGTTTTGTTAGTACCTTTAATCTTTTCAGTAGCCCATCAATTTAAACTGTCAAAAGTATATCTGGGAATCCCTATGCTTGCGTCACTTTCTGTTGCGCACGGTTTTTTGCCTCCACATCCGTCTCCAATGGCGTTAAGCAGTATTTTGAATGCTGATATTGGTCTTGTTTTGGTTTACGGAATCATCATCGCCGTTCCAACCATTTTTATCGCGGGTTTACTATTTTCCAATTTATTGAAGAATATCAAAACCGAATCAGATCATGAAATTTTAAATGTTGAAGAAGTGGTAAACGAAGGAAAATTGCCAAGTTTTGCAGTTAGTTTATTTTCGGCTTTATTTCCCGTTTTCGGATTAACACTGACTTCAGTATTACCTTTAATTTCAGATAATGAAACAATCCTGAACATTTGCAAAACGGTTGGCGAACCAAGTATGATAATGCTGATTTCGCTATTGATTTGCACCTACACTTTAGGAATCAGAATGAACCGAAGCCTAACCTCTGTCATGGATGATTATGCAATTGCCATCAAAGATGTGGCGCTGATTGTTTTAATTGTTGGCGGCGCCGGAAGTCTCAAGGAAGTGATGATCGTGAGCGGTGTAAACGAAACTATTGTTTCTACTTTAACCCAAATTAATATTCATCCTTATTTACTTGCGTGGATTATGGCGGCCATTATCAGGGTTTGTGTAGGTTCTGCAACTGCTGCGGGATTAATGACTGCCAGCGTTTTATTACCTTTGTTACAAACTAATGGTCTCGACCCCAATCTTTTAGTTCTATCTGTTGGAGCAGGAAGTTTGATGTGCTCGCATGTAAACGATCCAAGTTTTTGGATGTTCAAAGAATATTTTAATATCAGCCTGAAAGATACTTTCAAATCATGGACCGTAATGGAATCCCTGGTATCTGTTTTAGGAATCATTTTCGTCTTTATTTTAAACACTATAATACATTAATATCATGAATTTATTACCTCAGGAAAAATTTGAAACACTCGGCTTATCATTACCGCCGGCGCCTCAACCTCTTGGTATATATAAACCTTATTTAGTCGACGGAAAGTATTTGTACCTTTCTGGTCACGGGCCTGTTAATGACGACAAATCTTTAATCATAGGGCGAATTGGCGACGATATGGATATTGAAGAAGGAAAACTAGCCGCAAGACAAGTCGGACTAACCATGCTTTCGACGATTGTAACCAATTTCGGAAGTCTGAACAAAGTCAAAAGAGTTATAAAAGTATTGGGAATGGTGAATTGCAATGGCGATTTCCTCAGACATCCTTACGTAATAAACGGCTGCAGTGAATTATTTGCTGAAGTCTGGGGACAAGAAAACGGAATCGGCGTAAGAAGCGCCGTTGGTATGGGATCTTTACCGGACAACATTCCCGTTGAGGTTGAAGCTGTTTTCGAATTATATTAAAGAAAAGTTATGCCACAGATTTCACAGATTAAAATTATTTTTTTTTAGCCACGAATTTCACGAATTAGCACGAATTATTTTTTCACACAACGAATTAGTGAAAATTTGTGTAATTCGTGGCAAACAGAATTTTTAATCTTTTTAAATCATTTAATCTGTGGCAAAAAAAAAAAAATATGAATACAACACCACAAACTAGAATTGCAACTTTCGGAGAATTATTACTTCGGATGAATGTTGCAGATGGAAATCGGTTTACGCAGGCCAATGAAATAAAAATTCATGTTGGCGGTGCCGAAGCCAATGTTTGTGTTTTACTTTCCCAACTCGGCATTCAAACCGATTATATTACGAGATTGCCTCAAAATGATTTGGCACAACTGGCTTTAAACGAATTGCAGAAATACAAAGTAAACACCTCAAAATGTGTGTATGGCGGCGAACGTCTCGGATTGTATTTCGTCGAAGCAGGAAATCAAATCAGGCAATCGCAGGTTATTTACGACCGAAGTAATTCATCCTTTGCCACCATTCAGAAAGATCAGATTAATTGGGATTTGGCTTTCGCCGATGTGACCCATTTTCACTGGTCGGGAATAAGTCCGGGAGTTTCTAACGAAGCCGGTTTGGTTTGTAAAGAAGCAATTCTTTCGGCACATCAAAAAGGATTGCCTATTTCTTCTGATTTTAATTACCGCTCTAAATTATGGCAATACGGAAAACATCCTTCTGAGATTATGCCGGATTTGCTTCAATACAGTACCATTACCGTTGCAGATTTAGACGCGATTGAAATTTACTTCGGAATAAAAACCGATAAAAACGAATCAGATGCCAATCGTTTTCAAAAAACCTTTGAGTTATTAAAAGAAAAAATGCCTTTGCTAAAAACGCTTGCCATGAGTTTTAGAAAATCAGACGGACTCGCACATTTATACAAAGGAATGTTACTTCACGAAGGACATTTTTATGAAACCAAAGAATACAAAATTCATTTGGTAACCGACCAGATTGGTTCCGGCGACGCATTCAACGCAGGATTATTATACGGATTATCCAACAAATTATCTGCACAGGAATGCATAGATTGGGCAACGGCTTGCAGCGTGATCAAACAAAGTATTCACGGAGATTTTGCCATGAGCAATCCAACAGAAATTAGTCATTTTATTGCAAATGGCGCGAGTAACAGAATCAATAGATAAAATTATATTCAAGCATATGTACAGCATTTTAAAAGCACAAGGCGTACTTCCGTTAGTAACACAAATCAATATTGAAACAGCCAGAATTGTACTGCAATCTGCCAGTGATGCCGGCATAAAAATTATCGAATTTGCCGCTCGTGCAACAGATGCAAAAGAAGTATTTACGCAAATGGTCGCGTTTAAAAAAGCGAATAATTTAGACATTAAAATTGCTGTTGGTTCTGTTTTAAATGTTGAAGATGCCAAAACTTATCATGAATTAGGCGCAGATTGCATTGTGTGCCCGCATACAGATTTAGAAATTGGTGATTATTGTATTAAAAATAATATTTACTGGATTCCGGGCGCGGCAACTTTAAACGAAGTACTACACGCCAATAAATTAGGGGCAGATCTTGTCAAACTTTTTCCTGCAGATAAAATTGGCGGGCCGGGATATGTAAAAGCAATCAGAGCGCCATTTCCGGATTTAAAAATAATGCCAACCGGAGGCGTAACTTTAGAAGAAAGCAATCTGAAATCCTGGTTCAAATCCGGTGTTGTTTGTGTTGGAATTGGTTCTAATTTATTTTCGAAAGAAATGCTTTTGGATTTAAAGTACGAGCAAGCGCTTCAGGCTTTTCAGAATTTAATTGAAGTTGTAGAAAAAACAAGAAACTAGATTATGCAGAAAAATTGGTGGAAAATTAAATCGGAAATTCACGTTGATACTCCATTTTTAGCCGTTTATGAAGATCGTATCCGGTTCAATCTGGAACGCCTTATTGGGGCGGTAAATGGCGATACTCAAAAATTAAGACCTCACATCAAAACACATAAAATAGGAGAAATTTTGGAGTTGTTTAAAATCTACAACATCAAAAAAGTGAAATGTGCTACAATTGCCGAAGCTGAACTTGCGGCCATACATGAAATTCCGGACGTTCTCCTCGCCTATCAGCCTGTGGGAGAAAAAAAAGAAAGATGGATTTTACTGATTCAAAAATATCCAAATATAAATTTTTCGACTATTGTTGACAATTTAGAATCGGCGAAAGCCCTGAATGAAATTGTCGGGAAAAATGATCTAATTCTAAGCATTTATCTGGATTTAAATACCGGAATGAACAGAACCGGAATCTCCATTTCGGATCAATGGATTGATTTGGCATCTGAAATAATTTCACTCAAAAACATTCATTTTGAAGGATTTCATATTTATGATGGTCATTTAAAAGGAAGCGTTGAGGAACGGGACTTACAAGCTTCAAATTCCTTTTCGATTATTAAAAAAGGAATTGAAACACTGCAGCAAAAAGTACATTACAGATTAAAAATTGTTGCCGGAGGTTCCAATACATTTCCGTTTTATGCTGCTCAGGAAAATGTAGAAGCAAGTCCGGGAACATTTGTTTTCTGGGATTCAAATTATCACACCAATTTACCGGAACAGGAATTTAAACCTGCTTTGGTTATTGTGGGAACGATAATTTCAAAACCCACAAATACAACACTTTGTATTGATATTGGATATAAAGCCGTTTCATCAGAAAATCCAATTGATAAAAGATTAGTGATTTTAAGTGATGAAAATTTAATTCCTATTTCCCATTCAGAAGAACATTTGATTGTTGAAAATCGAGGAAAAAATCAATATAAAATTGGTGATACCGTTTATGCACAGCCGTATCATGTTTGCCCAACCTGCGCCCTTTACGATACTGTTCAGGTCATTAACAAAGAACAGCAAATTTGCGATCAATGGCTGGTGGCAGCGCGTGGCCGAAAAATTAATATTTAAAATTAAGTCCCTCAATATGTTTATAATAGACGCCCATTTAGACCTGAGCATGAATGCGATGGAATGGAATCGAGATTTAAGAAATGACGTTGCAACTTTGCGCCATTTAGAAAAAGGAATGACGGATAAACCGGATCGCGAACGTGCGACGGTTTCGTTTCCGGATTTGCGAAAGGGAAATATCGGAATTGTTGTCGCCACGCAAATTGCAAGATTTGTAAAACCGGGCAGCATTATTCCGGGTTGGAATTCTCCCGAACAAGCCTGGGCACAAACTCAGGGACAGCTTTCGTGGTACAAAGCCATGGAAGAAGCCGGAGAAATTACCCCAATTACCGATAAAAAATCGCTCCAAAAACAAATTGATTTGTGGAATGACGGAACGCCAAACGATAAAAAACCAATCGGTTACATTTTGAGTTTAGAAGGCGCCGATTCGATTATTGATATTTCATATCCCGAAAAAGCCTACAATTACGGATTACGCGCCATTGGACCCGCGCATTATGGTCCCGGACGTTACGCAAACGGAACGGATGCAACAGGAAAAATGAATCAGAACGGTCTTGATTTATTAAAAGAAATGGAGCGTTTGAATATTATATTGGATGCTACACATTTATGCGATGATGCTTTTTGGCAGGCTTTAGATCATTATAACGGACCGGTTTGGGCAAGTCACAACAATTGCAGAAGTCTGGTGGATCATAATCGTCAATACAGCGATGAAATGATTAAAGCTCTGATTTCCAGAGGAGCTGTTATTGGCGGCGCTTTAGATGCGTGGATGTTGGTTCCGAATTGGGAACGCGGTGTTTCGATGCCTCTGGGGATGAATTGCAATTTAGAAACCGTTTTCAAACACATGGATCATATTTGCCAATTGGCAGGAAATGCAAATCATATTGGCGTAGGTTCAGATTTGGACGGCGCTTTTGGTACAGAACAATCTCCGTATGATTTAAATACGATTGCTGATTTGCAAAAATTGGTTTTGATTTTTAAAAGCAAAGGTTATTCTGATGAAGATTTAAACAAAATCTTTCACCAGAACTGGATTAATTTTTTAATGAAGAATTGGGATTAAATAATATCACATTCAGCAAGGAAACTAAACATGTTTTTTGCCACGAATTTCTCGAATTTACTCGAATTTTTATTTTGAAACTGTTTAAAAATTAGCCTCAAATTGCACCGACTTTTTTGATCTATACAATCAAAATAATTCGGGTTAATTCGAGAAATTCGTGGCAAACTTTTTAAATAAAAACCAAACTTGGAACTGCCTTTTTATACGATAGCAATTTTGCGTCGTTTGGATCAACTTCCGTAACAACGTAATCAACCTCAGATAAATTGGCAATTTTCATTTTTAGAACCGTATCCAGTTTTTCAGAAATAGTCAAAATTGCTGTTTTTTCAGAAGCCTGAATCATTGCTTTTTTTACCTGAACGGTTTCCCAGTCAGAGTCTGAAAATCCGCCTTCGATATCCAGGGCATTGGTTCCTAATATTAATAAATCGACTTTAATATTAGCCAGTTGATTATAAACATCGCCGCTCACGCACATTTGGCTGTAGGATGAAATACTGCCGCCAATCATGATAATTTTAACATTGGGTTTATCCAGAAGTTCAACCGCAGATAAAACGGTAACGGTAAAAATAGTAAGATTTAAATCATTAGGAATCAAACGAATGAATTCGCGAATGGTCGTTCCGCCGCCAATCAACAAAACCATGCCATCATGAAGTAAACCTAATGTTTTTTGTGCAATGATTTGTTTTGATTCGCCCGCATAAGTCTGATTTGATGAAGAATGATGGTACGCTTTTGTCATCGCGCCGCCTTTTACTTTAATCAGTAAAGATTCTGACTCAAGTTCATTAATATCACGTCTCACAGTATCTTCTGAAACAAATAATTTAGCCGAAAGCGTTTCAAAACTTACACGGGTATGCAGGTTAATCTCTTTTAAAATAAGATTTTTACGTTCTTCCTTGCTATAATTTACCACTTCATTATCGTTGTTCATGCGAATTCTTTTTTGAACAAATGTAAACAATAAATGCAATATTATTGCGAAGCGAATTATAACACAAAGTAATAAAAAAGTTAACAAGTCTAATTTAAAGACATTTATACACAATTTAGCACTGCAAAAAAAATGCAGCTTTAATTTACAAACCGTAAATTTGTTTAACCACCAAAAAAATAACCATGCGAAAAAGTTTATTTCTCTTTTTGATATTTTTTTATTCCTTCGGAAATGCACAAACATCCCTAACCAACAATACTATTATTCCTGCTCCAAATTCATACAAAGCAACCGGAGACAGTCTTAAAATTGATGGACAAATAAAAGTTGTTTTCGAAAACAATAAGTTCAGCGCGAAAGAACTTAAAACAGCACAAATTTTTGAAAGTGCGATTAACAAAAATACAGCTCCAAAAAAGAGCAATATTGTGATTTTATTTATTGCTCAAAATCCTTCAGCTTCATTAAAAAAAGAAGCGTATAAAATTAACATCACAACGAAGAAAATAACCATTACAGGAAGTGAAGAAGGACTGTTTTACGGAGTGCAAAGTTTGCTTCAGCTTCTTCCAAATCAACAAAAAGGTTCTGAAATCAAATTTCCCTGCGTAATTATCGACGATGAACCCCGATATTCGTACCGAGGCCTGCATTTAGACGTCTGCCGTCATTTTTTCTCTGTTGCTGTTATAAAAGATTTTATTGCACAAATGTCCAGTTATAAATTAAATAACTTTCATTGGCATTTAACAGACGATCAGGGCTGGAGAATTGAGATAAAAAAATATCCAAAATTAACCGAAGTCGGATCGAAAAGAGCACAGACTTTAGTGGGCAATAAATTCGAAAGATCGCCGTATTTTTTTGACGGAAATCCGTACGGAGGATTTTACACACAAGAAGAAATTAAAGATATTGTAAAATTTGCCGAAGACCATTATGTAAATATTATTCCGGAAATCGAAATGCCGGGTCATGCAACCGCTGCCGTTACCGCTTACCCAAATTTATCCTGTTTTCCTGATCGTCAATATAAAGTTGTCGAATATTGGGGCGTTTTCGATGATATTTTCTGCGCCGGAAAAGAAGAAACATTTACTTTTCTGGAAGATGTTTTAACCGAAGTTATGGCTTTGTTCCCGAGTAAATATATTCATATTGGTGGTGATGAATGTCCGAAAACAAAATGGAAAGAATGTCCGAATTGCCAAAAACGAATTAAAGATTTAGGTTTAAAAAACGAACATGAATTACAAAGCTACCTCACCACCAGAATCGAGAAATTCCTAAATACAAACGGAAGACAAATTTTAGGCTGGGATGAAATGCTAGAAGGCGGATTGGCTCCAAACGCTGCTGTAATGTCATGGCGCGGAGAATCTGGCGGAATTGCGGCAGCCAAACAAAAACACAACGTAATCATGAACCCGGAGCAAGTACTTTATCTGGATTATAATCAGGGATATTCGCTGAATGAGCCTTTAACAATTGGAAGATTAACTACGGTCGAAAAAATATACAAGTACAATCCAACACCGGTTGATAGCTTAACGGTTGAGGAACAAAAATATATTTGGGGAGTGCAATCTAATCTTTGGTCAGAATACTTAACAAATCCAGCGAAACTAAATTATATGCTTTATCCGCGAGTATTTGCTTTAGCAGAAATTGCCTGGACAGAACCTCAAAATAAAAATTACAATCACTTTATTCTGAATCAAATTCCATATCATTTAGAAAAACTAGAAGAACAGAACCGATTGTATAAAGTTCCATCACCTTTTAGTTCGGATGAAACCGCTTTAATTGCATCAAAATATATTCTGGATTTAAAACCAACTATCAAAAACGGACAAATTTTCTACACAATTGACGGTTATAATCCGGATGAAACTGCAGAACTTTATAACAAACCTGTCACAATTAATATTCCGAAAGGAGAATTTAGAATCATAAAAACAGTTCAGATTAGTCCAGGCGGAAGAAGAAGTTCGATCAGTAAAATATTAGTCAGAAACCCGGATTTAAAATCGGCTTTAGCCATAAAACCAACTAAAAAAGGTTTGAAATATGATTATTTCACTGGAACATTATTCCAAAAAGTTCAGGATTTAGAATTGGTAAAACCGGTTAATTCAGGCATTTTTGAAGGCGCAATAAGCAGTGAAAAATGGAAATCAAAAACAGAGCGTTATATCGGCTTAAAATTTGACGGATATATCTATATTCCAGAAACGGCAAATTATACAATTTCGACGCTTTCAGACGATGGATCGAAGCTTTTTATTGATAATGAATTAGTTGTGAACAACGATGGTATTCATTGGCTCAATGAAGCGTATGGCGCTGTAAAACTCGAAAAAGGTTTCCATAAAATCAATATCAGTTATTTTGATCAGATTGGCGGAACTACTTTAAGCTGTTTTATTCAGCAGGAAGGAAAAGAAAAACAGGAAATTAGCGCTTCGCAATTGTATTATGAATAAAGACATAAAAAAAAGGTTCCGACATATCGGAACCTTTTTTTTATTTAAAACTAAAAGTGTTTTTTAGATTATCCTTTTAAGCTTGCTGCTAAATATTCACGGTTCATACGTGCGATATTTTCAAGAGAAATTCCTTTAGGACATTCTACTTCACAAGCTCCTGTGTTGGTACAGTTACCAAAACCTTCATGATCCATTTGGTGTACCATATTTAATACACGATCAACAGCTTCAACTTTACCTTGTGGTAATAATGCATATTGAGAAACTTTTGCAGCAACGAACAACATTGCAGATGAGTTTTTACAAGTTGCAACACAAGCTCCACAACCAATACAAGCTGCAGCATCAAATGATTTATCTGCATCGTGTTTGTTAATCGGAATGGTGTTGGCATCAATTGTATTTCCTGAAGTATTTACCGAGATAAATCCTCCTGCGTGTTGAATTCTGTCAAAAGAACTTCTGTCAACAACTAAATCTTTAATTACAGGGAAAGCTTTTGCTCTAAATGGCTCGATAAAAATCGTATCACCATCTTTAAACATACGCATGTGTAACTGACAAGTTGTAACTCCTCTGTCTGGTCCGTGTGCTTCTCCGTTGATGAATAAAGAGCACATTCCGCAGATTCCTTCGCGACAATCGTGGTCAAATGCTACAGGCTCTTCTCCTTTGTTGATCAATTGTTCGTTAAGAACGTCAAGCATTTCAAGGAAAGACATATCTGGTTCGATTCCGTCGATTGGGTAATCAACGATTCCTCCTTTATCCTGGGCGTTTTTTTGACGCCATATTTTTAATGTAAGTTTCATAATTATGTTATGGGTTATAAGTTAAGAGTTAAACGTCATAGGGCTACTATTCCATTTTTGTCCTAGCTAAATAATTTATATATCCATTTAATATTGCTTTGGTTCTTTCGAACCTTTCTCTAAATTTTTGTAACAAATCTTCTTCAATATAATTCTCATCTATTGCTGTAATCACCTGATTTAAAGATTCAGTTAATGAACCTCGGGCAATTCTGCAGAATTGAATATTTTCTTGATAATGATATCTTCCAAAACCTTCGGCAATATTATCACTAACAGATCTAGAAGATCGTTTAAGCTGACTAGTTAAGGCATATTTTTCGTCAATTGGAAATTTCGGAAGAATATTTTGAGAAACAAAGATTCTTAATTCTCGTGCGGCTTTCCAACACTCTAAATCTTCGAACGACTTTAAACTCATAACCCTTAACTCTTAACTTTTTATTTATAACTTCTTTGAACTAATTTAATGTTTTCGTAAACCAGAGGTTCTTTGTGTAATACTGCATCACTTGGTTTTCCTTTGTATTCCCAAGCTGCAACGTATGCAAAGTTTTCGTCATCACGAAGTGCTTCTCCTTCTTCTGTTTGGTATTCTTCACGGAAGTGACCTCCACAAGATTCATTACGGTGCAATGCATCTTTTGCGAACAATTCTCCTAACTCTAAGAAATCGGCAACACGTGTCGCTTTCTCTAATTCCTGATTAAATTCGTTAGCGCTTCCAGGAACTTTTACATCTTTATAAAACTCTTCACGTAAAGCGGCAATTTCTTCGATAGCTTCAGTTAATCCCTGAGCATTACGAGCCATACCTACTTTATCCCACATGATTTTTCCCAATTTCTTATGGAAATAATCTACAGAATGAGTTCCTTTATTATTGATAAATCTGTCGATTTGATCTTTTACTTCTTTTTCTGCTGCTACGAATTCTGGTAAATCTGTAGAAATTGGTCCCATTTTAATATCCGGAGCCAAATAATCTCCAATAGTATATGGTAACACAAAATATCCATCAGCTAAACCTTGCATCAAAGCAGAAGCTCCAAGTCTGTTTGCTCCGTGATCAGAGAAGTTAGATTCTCCAATTGAGAAACATCCCGGAATTGTAGTCATTAAGTTATAATCAACCCAAGTTCCACCCATTGTGTAGTGAACCGCAGGGTAAATCATCATTGGTGTTGTATACGGATCTTCGTCAACAATTTTGTAGTACATCTGGAATAAGTTTCCGTATTTACTCTTCACGATTTCAGCTCCTAATTTAGTTACCAAAGCAGCATCGTTTGCATCTAAACCTTTTACGAAAGCTTCTTCAGTTCCGTAACGTTTGATAGCTGCAGCAAAGTCTAAGTAAACTGCTTCTCCGGTTTTGTTAACACCAAAACCAGCATCACATCTTTCTTTTGCAGCACGAGATGCAACGTCACGAGGCACTAAGTTACCAAAAGCAGGATATCTTCTTTCTAAGAAATAATCTCTCTCAGCTTCAGATAAATCAGTTGCTTTTTTCTTTCCTTCACGAATTGCCTGAGCATCTTCTAATTTTGCAGGAACCCAAATACGACCGTCATTACGTAACGATTCAGACATCAAAGTCAGTTTTGACTGGTGATCTCCAGAAACCGGAATACATGTTGGGTGAATTTGTGTATAACAAGGATTTGCGAAAAACGCTCCTTTTTTATGTATTTTCCAGGCTGCTGTTGCGTTACTTCCCATAGCATTTGTTGACAAGAAAAATACGTTTCCGTATCCTCCAGAACCAACTACTACCGCGTGAGCAGAATGTCTTTCTATTTCTCCTGTAACTAAGTTACGAGCGATAATTCCTCTTGCTTTTCCGTTCACGATAACAAGGTCAAGCATTTCGTGACGGTTGTACATTTTTATTTTACCACGACCAATCTGACGGTTCATTGCAGAATAAGCTCCTAACAATAATTGTTGTCCGGTTTGTCCTTGTGCATAAAAAGTACGCGAAACCAAAGTTCCTCCAAAAGAACGGTTATCTAATAATCCACCATATTCACGAGCCAATGGAACTCCTTGAGCCACACACTGGTCAATAATATTAGCAGAAACTTCAGCCAAACGGTGAACGTTTGCTTCACGTGCACGGTAGTCACCCCCTTTTACAGTATCATAAAATAATCTGTAAACCGAGTCACCATCACCTTTATAATTTTTTGCTGCATTGATACCACCTTGTGCAGCAATAGAGTGCGCACGACGAGGTGAATCCTGAAAGCAGAAAGCTTTTACGTTATATCCCTGCTCAGCCAAAGTAGCCGCAGCCGAACCTCCAGCCAAACCTGTACCAACAATAATAATATCTAAATTACGCTTGTTTGCAGGGTTCACTAAATTAATATGATCTTTATAATCTGTCCATTTGTCCGATATTGGGCCGTGTGGAATTTTTGAATCTAATGCCATTATAATTGATATTAATTATGTTGATTGAAATGATGAAATAATGCGATAATTACGAAAGCAGCCGGAACTACAACAGCGAACCAGTACCCTACTTTACTTAAAAATCTTGAATATTTATTATGCATCCCCATTGACTGAAGAGATGAACCGAATCCGTGCCAAAGGTGAAAACCTAATAACACAAATGATATACAATACAATCCTGTACGAATTGGATCTTGAAACTTATGCACTAACTCTCCATAATATCTTGTTGCATCAGGAGCATTACCTTCCACATATTTGTATCCGATTTCAGGAAACCAAAAATCATAGAAATGCAATCCTAAGAAAGCCAAAATAACCAATCCAGAAATAATCATATTTCTAGAACTCCATGAAGCGTTTGCAGCTCCGTTGTAATTTGCATAAGCAATTGGTCGTGCAGCTCTATTTTGAGCCGTTAGTACAAATCCCATAACGAAATGGAAAATTACTCCGAATGCCAAAACAGGTTGCATTACATATTGAATTAGCGGATTGTAACCCATAAAGTGAGAAGCTTCGTTAAAAACATCTTCACTAATAATAGAAATGAAATTTAAGGAAACATGCAGCGCTAAAAACGTGATTAAGAATATTCCCGAAAGAGCCATAGCAACTTTCTTTAAGATGGAAGCATTCAATAGTGCAGATTGTGCCATAAGTGTTTAAGTAGTTTGTTTTAAAAAATTAGACAAAAATAACTCAATTACAAAAGAACTACAACCATTTCGCTGTTATTTATAATGATTTTAAAGAGCTTTTAAGACTATTGTACAAAATATTAGAAAACAACCAAATAAGCGAAATTAAAAAGGCGTTTTGCCGAAATCCTGATTTTTATACAATTACTAATTTGCTATTTTTTTAAGCTTTTTGATTTATTTTCCTCAAAAATAAAGCCGTCACCAATTTTAATCCAAGAAAACGGCCGAATTTTAATAGCATAATTTTACCTTTATCGGCTTCAAAAAAAATCAGAATGAAAACAGGAATTGACGCTATTTCTTTTGACGTAGCCAACATACATTTACCCATAAAAACTTTGGCCGTTGCCAGAAATATAGAACCGGAAAAACTAGAAAAAGGTCTCGGATTAATTAAAATGACTTTACCTGACGTTCATCAGGACGCAGTAGTTTTTGGAGCAAACGCTTTGACAAAACTTATCCTTGAAAACAATATAAATTTAAACGAAATAAGCAGAATTTATGTTGGAACAGAAAGCGGAATCGACAGTTCGAAGCCAATCAGTTCTTTCTTAATTAGTTTAATGGAACAAAAATTTGGTAAAGATTCTTTAGCCGAATGTGATGTTGTCGATTTTACTTTTGCCTGCATTGGCGGAGTTGACGCGCTGCAAAACTGTATAGATTTTGTAAAATTGAATCCAACCAAAAAAGCAATTGTCGTTACGACTGATTTTGCAAAATATGATTTGAATTCAACCGGAGAATACACACAAGGCGCAGGAGCTCTTGCAATGCTTGTAACTTCAAACCCAAGAATTATTGCTTTTGATGAAAATTGGGCAACGAGCACAAAAGGTGTTTTCGACTTTTTTAAACCTTACAGAAGTATTTCAAAAGAAGCGATTACGCAAAACGAAAACAACGATCCCTGGTTTGATAATTTAGAAGCCGAAATCGAAATCCACAAAGACCAACCGGTTTTTGACGGTCAATATTCGAATCAATGTTATATGGATCGTACGAGATCTGCCTACTTTTCATTCAAGAAATTAAAAAACACAACCGAAACTTTATACAATTCCTGGAACAGCATCATCATGCACCTTCCCTACTCTTTTCAGGGACGCAGAATGTTGTCTGAAATTTATGCTTTAGATCATGCTGATAAAATTATTGCTGAAAATATGGAACCGGCAGATTATCAGACTAAAATTAAAGAAGTTGGAAAATCTGATGAATACAGAAAGTTTGTAACCGAGAAATTACAACCTGCAGAATTAGCTTCTTCTTTAATTGGAAATCTTTATACAGGATCTATTTTCATGGGATTATTATCGACTTTGGCCCATTATTATGACACCAAAAAAGAAATTGCCGGAACTAAATTCGGATTCCTGGCTTACGGAAGCGGATCGAAATCAAAAGTTTTTGAAGGAACAATTCAACCGGAATGGCAATCGGCTTTAGCCAACACTAAACTTTTTGAAAATCTGGAAGAAAGTACAGAAATTGGTTTTGAAACTTACGAAAGCCTTCACAAAAAAGAACAAAAACAAAGTATTCGAGCTCCTAAAAACGAATGGGTTTTGGACAGAATCGAAAAAGAAATTCCAAATTTAATTGGAGCGAGATATTATAAATGGATTGACTAAAAGGTAAATTCCATTTTTTTATCCCGAGGCTTCGGGACCAAATTCCAATTAATGACTTCATAGAGCCTTTGTCAAAGTTTAAAACTTTGACAAAGGTTTTTCTTATTTAGTCTTTTTTGTCATTGCGAGGAACGAAGCAACCGCACTAAAAAGAGCAACTCTTGACGATTTTCTACATGAGATTGCTTCGTTCCTCGCAAAGACTTACGATTGCTTTTTTTGTAAGTATTTATTTAGAAATAATTTGTATTTTTATCACAGTCGTATCCGAAAAACTTATAGAGTAGGAAAACCAAAAACAAATTACCTATGAAAAATCTTGAAAAATTATCAAAATTACAAAAACTATCAAAAGAAGAATTGAAATCAATTAACGGTGGAGCTGTAAATTGCGTACCATATCCATTATGTGCCGGTGACGAAGTCTCTTATTACGGAAGAAACCTATGTGGTTGGTATTTATACAGAACAGCAACAAATAGTATTTGTATGGAATACGCACTATAACAAAATAACCATCAATTTATTAAAAACTGCTACCAAAAAAATAGCAGTTTTTTTGTTGAACTTTTCCATCGCCGGGATGATTTACTTATAAATCGTAAACTTATTATGTGATAAAGTAAAACCAAGATTTTCGTAAATCAATACATTTTCCGTTCGCTTTTTATTTGTAGTTACTTCAATACTTTTTAACTTATTCTGATCGGCATAATGCATGATCTCATTTATTAATTGACGCCCAATTCCTTGTCCGCGATAATTTTGATGGATGAAAAATTCCTGAATTTCGCCCACTAATCCGCAATGATGCAGCAAATTTTGGGTGTGAAAACTAATAAAACCAACACGTTCAATTTCGTTTTCGGCCAGTAAATATAGATTGTTTGGGTTTGAAATGTTTTCATTGAAGATTGCCTTGAATACTTCGAAATCTAAAACTTGGTTTTCGAGTTCGCAGATTGATTTGTAAACGAAATCGAGGTCTTGTTTTTCGACTTTTCTTATTTGGAGTTTTGATTGCATATATTATTATTGATTGCATATAAATCTACCTTTGTCAAAGTTTAAAACTTTGACAAAGGTTTCTACGTTAAATTATCAAATTCATTTTTAACTCCATTACAGGCAAATATCGATCTTTAATTGAAGTTTCTATTTGACCAATTTTTACAAATCCGAATTTTATATAAAAAGCTTCGGCATTTGGTTCTGAGTTCAGAATTACTTTTTGAACGTCAATATTTTTTAATCTCTTTAAAAAATCACTCATTAATATTTTTCCGAATCCTTTCCCTATAAATTCAGGCAAAACAAACAAATTATCGAGTTTTATAGTATTTTCACTTTCGTGGAAAAATGAATAGTAGCCAATAATTTTATCATCAACTACTAAATTATAAACGGGATTGGTTTCGATATATTCTTTTGAAACCGTCAAAAATGGAGACCAAATTTCGATTTGCTCTGCAGAATATCCCCAATATGCTTTTGATTTTTTGGTTATTTCCGTGAGGGTTTTGTGGTCGTTTGGGATTGCTTTTTTGATGGTCATTTTTTGCGTAATAATTTACCAAAAATATATTTAAAGAAAAACTCAAGTTTTTATTTCTTAGTTTTTTTATTGTGGTACATGAATTTGTATATAAACAAAACCTTCAATTAAAATTTTTTAAATTCTTTTCTATATGCTACTTCATCTGTCTCCGACATATTTATGAACATACGTAATATATGAATATCATCTAAAGAAGTATATTTGTTACCTAAGTCTTTTCTCATAGCCAATAATAATTCCGAAAATAATTTTAGTGTTTTATATGAATTCTGTGCACCTTCTTCTGTTTCATTTGTCCCATTATTTCTAAATCGACCATATTTTACAATAACTTCATCTGATGCATAAAGAATATTATCAAATGCTGTATCCATCGCATCAGCTATTTGTTTAGGATTTAATGTATTGCTACCAGTTTTATTCTTTGTGTTTTTAAGTACATCTCTAAAAGGTCTGATTAATTCGTTATAATATTTTCTTTTTTGTTCGTAGATACGTTGTTTACTTTCTTTTAAATCCTCAATTATTTTAGAGATAACAAACCCTAACGAACCTGACACTAATGTCAAAATTGTTGGATCTATCCTCTTAAAATAATCTACTTTATAAATAATTAATAATGCTATTAAAACTATTACTAAGAATAAAACTATTGTCTTTTTATTGATTTTGAACATAATTATTTTTTAAATTCTTTTTCTAATTTCTCAACTTTCTTTTTTAAAATTTCAAAATCCTTTTCTGTAGGACTTTTTGATTTTATCGAAATAGCCAATATTGCAACTATTAAAGAAAGAACTGGAACTATAATACTAGCAATATCCTTAAAATTGTCAATGATAGACTTTCGATGTAACTTAATATATTTTCTTGTTGCATATGCTTTCATTCCTAAAGGAGATATAATAAAAGCATCTTCTTTTATTTTTGTTACTTCCTTATTATCGACAAGATTTCGCAAAAGCAAAGCGGCTTCAATTTTTGAAAGTTTTAGATGATCTCTTAACTCGTCATGACTAAAACAACCTAATGAAGCGTTCTCTCCATAATCTGGGTAATCACCATGTGAGTAAAAAACATTAAGTAACTTATGTAAACTTTTATTATACTCCATTTTTATTTATTTCAAATCATTAGCAATATACAACTTCAAAATGAAATTATTTCACAACAAAATATCCTCTTATGAACCCAAGTTCGCGTGAGGGATAGAGGCGGTATCCTTTTGTGAAGTGAAACGGAACAAAAGATATAGCCGAAAGCCCGACCCGGAGGGACACGCCATTATTTAAAAGACACTAAGATTCTGAGAAACTAAGTTGCTGAGATTTTATCAATATTGTTGAAATGACAAACTTTGCGTTTAACAATCTTTGTCGAGTTACTTGCGGAGATTCTTCGTTCCTCAGAATGACAAGGTTGTGAAGACAAGGATTGCATTAATAAAAATCTGCGTGAATCTGTTTCAATCCGTATAAATCTGCGTGCAAAAAATCTCAAACAAATAAGAAAACTTTAATAAATCAATTATACGCACTTCTTTAAAAATCACTAATTTTGAAATTCGAAGTTCAAAAATGAAATTATTATGAAATATCATCAAATAAACAGCGCTCTTTTTGTAAAAAATCGCAGAAAATTTACGGCAGAAATGAAACCTAACTCTGTTGCCGTTTTCAACTCAAATGACATTTATCCAATTAGTGCCGACAGTACTTTGCCGTTTGCTCAACACAGGGATATTTTTTATCTGAGTGGTGTAGATCAGGAAGAAAGTATTTTGCTTTTGTTTCCGGATGCGCCTTATGAAAACCAAAAAGAGATTCTTTTCCTGAAAGAAACAAATGATCATATCGCAGTTTGGGAAGGTGAAAAATTAAGCAAAGAACGCGCTTTTCAGGTTTCAGGAATCAGAACTGTTTATTGGTTACAGGATTTTCATAAAGTTTTGAACGAAATGATGACGTATGCGGACACGATGTACATTAACACAAACGAACATTACCGCGCAACAGTAGAAACTGAAACCCGCGAAGCTCGTTTTGTAAAATGGTGGAAAGAGCGTTATCCGGCACATAATGTTGCGAAAAGTAATCCAATATTACAACGCATTCGTTCTGTAAAAGAAAGCGAAGAAATCGATTTGATTCAGCACGCTTGTGATATTACCGAAAAAGGTTTCCGTAGATTATTGTCATTCGTAAAACCAAATGTTACTGAATATGAAATCGAAGCTGAATTGGCACACGAATTCATCAGAAACCGTTCAAAAGGTTTTGCTTACACACCAATTATTGCTTCGGGAAATAATGCGAATGTTTTGCACTATATCGAAAACAATCAGCAATGTAAAGCCGGAGATTTAATTTTATTGGATGTTGCAGCAGAATATGCCAATTATTCAAGCGATATGACAAGAACGATTCCGGTTTCGGGAAAATTCTCTGAAAGACAAAAAGCGGTTTATAAAGCAGTTTTGAATGTAAAAAATGAAGCTACAACAATGTTAACTCCAGGAACACTTTGGAAACAATATCATGTTGAAGTGGGCAAAATCATGACTTCCGAATTGCTTGGTTTGGGTTTAATCGACAAAGCTGATGTTCAGAACGAAAATCCGGATTGGCCAGCTTACAAAAAATATTTTATGCACGGAACTTCTCATCACATGGGACTTGATACGCACGATTACGGTTTGCTTCACGAACCAATGAAAGCCAATATGGTTTTTACGGTTGAACCTGGAATTTATATTCCGGCAGAAGGTTTCGGAATTCGTCTGGAAGATAATGTTGTAGTTCAGGAAAAAGGTGCTCCTTTTAACTTAATGCGCAATATTCCGGTTGAAGTAGAGGAGATTGAGAGTCTGATGAATGAGTAATAAAAAAAAGCGCTTAATATTCTTAAGGGCTTTTTTTTATTTTATAAATTGGTGATTATCCAATTTTAGATATTTGCAAATCTAATTCAAATTTGCCTGTAGCTTCGTTTTCGTTAATCAACTCAAAAAGCTCTAAAGCTCTTCTTGCGTTTTTCTCTTCTTCTCTTTGCTCAGCAACATACCACATCATAAAATCTTCTGTAGCATAATCATTTTCTGCTCTACATTTTGCAATTACTCTGTTAATGGCCTGAGTAACGGCGATTTCATTTTGCAAAGCGATTTCAAATACTTCTCTGAAAGAAGCAAATTCCTGCTGCACTTCAGGAACAGATGGCGTAATTGCAATCCCTCCCATATCTGTAATATATCTGAAAATTTTAAGAAAATGTTCTCTTTCTTCCTCGGCCTGCTTATACAAATACGATGCTGTATTGTCAAAACCGTTTCTATCCAGCCATGCAGCCATAGCTAAATATTTATTGGAAGCGTCACTTTCTATTTTTGCCTGTAAATTCAATATATCTTCTATTCCTTCAACTAATGAAGTACTTGTTCTTAGTAAATCTTTCATAACCTTATAAATTTTATACATGTAAAGTTACAAAAATTAAAGCGAACAGGTTTAGACACTTGCAAATTTGGATTTAATCTAAGTAAAGCCTTAAATTAACTCAACTTTAAGAATATTGCAAAGCATAGAATGCAGGTTGAGAGTAAATTTAGTTCCATTTAATAATTCTCTAAGCTGAACTATTTCGCAGATAGTAAGATTTCTTGAGAAGTTTCTCTTTGTAGTTTCAATCAATTGTGCATCTGACTTATCAGACAAGTCATAAAGCATATTGAGAATGTCAACGTTATTTACCTTTCTTTGAAAAATCAAAAAATCATGAATTTTATAGCTTGATACTGTATCTACAAAATTGATAATTATACTATTAGTCAAATCACATTGATAACTGTATCCTTTTTCGGTTTCAAACAATATTTTGGTGGTCAAATCGCTAACTAATGCCATTTTGATAAAATTAATACGCTGCAAAAATATAGAATTTAAACTAAATAAACACGTAATTAAGACTAATTTAAAATAACAAAAGCTTTTTATCTTTTTAAAAAAATACTTTCATCACCATTTTTCTCATTAAAAAACAGCCTTTTAAGAAAATATACAAAAACCTGTAACGTTCTAAAACATCATTCGACTTATTTTAAAACTAAATAATGTAGAAATCATGCAGGCACACGAAATAGATTATCAGATTTTTGGAGAAGAAATGCAATATGTGGAAATAGAACTGGATCCACAGGAAATTGTAATTGCCGAAGCCGGCAGTTTTATGATGATGGAAAATAATATCCAGATGGAAACCATATTTGGAGATGGTTCACAACAACAAGAATCGGGTTTGTTTGGCAAACTTTTAAATGCCGGAAAAAGAGTTCTTACCGGCGAAAGCTTGTTTATGACAGCATTTTTAAACCAGGGAAGTACAAAAAGCAAAGTTTCATTTGCATCCCCTTATCCGGGAAAAATCCTTCCTATTGATTTAACGCAATTTCAGGGAAAATTTATCTGCCAAAAAAGTTCTTTTTTATGCGCTGCCAAAGGTGTTTCGGTAGGAATAGAATTTTCTCAGAAACTTGGCCGCGGTTTATTTGGCGGTGAAGGTTTTATCATGCAAAAAATTGAAGGAGACGGAATGGCGTTTGTACATTCCGGAGGAACAATGGCTAAAAAAGAATTAGCGCACGGTGAAGTCCTTAAAGTAGATACGGGATGCATCATTGGTTTTACCAAAGACGTAGATTATGATATTGAATTTATTGGCGGAATCAAGAATTCCATTTTTGGTGGTGAAGGCTTATTCTACGCTACATTAAAAGGTCCTGGAACAGTTTACATACAATCATTGCCTTTCTCCAGATTAGCCGACCGCATTATTGCTTCGGCACCAAGATCTGGCGGAAACAGTCGTGACGAAGGCAGCCTGCTTGGAGGATTAGGAAATCTTCTGGATGGCGATAATCGGTTTTAATTTATAGAATGGTTTTCAGAAATGGAAACCATTTTTATTTCACAACTTCCCAATTCTAAAAAAATAATAACATTAATAGAATAAATGTTAACTCAAAAGCACATATATTTCTTCTAAAGTCTGTGCTTTCTTATCTTTGTGTTTTATCATTTAAACTATCATTTTGAAAACTATTCTATATAAAAACACCAAAATATCTTTTACAGATTCAGGCAAAGGAACAGCAATTGTACTTCTTCACGGCTTTCTGGAAAACAAAAAAATGTGGGCTGAATATGTTGATCTGTTCTCAGCAAAAAATCGTGTCATTACGATTGATTTATTAGGCCACGGCGAATCAGACTGTTTGGGTTATGTTCATTCGATGGAAGAAAATGCAAATGCTGTTCACGAAGTTTTAGAACATTTACAAATCGAAAAAGCTAGTATTGTTGGACATTCTATGGGAGGTTATGTTGGTTTGGCTTTCGCCGAATTATTCCCAAAGAATATCCTGAAATTAGTTTTACTGAATTCTACTTCAAAAGAAGATACCGCCGAAAAGAAACTCAACAGAACCCGCGCTATAAAAGCGGTAAAACAAAATTATGTCGGTTTTGTTAGTCTTGCGATCGCCAATTTGTTTAGCGAAAACAACAGAACCCGTCTTGTAAAAGAAATCGAAAAAGTAAAAGAAGAAGCACTAAAAACTCCGCTACAAGGAATTATTGCTTCGCTGGAAGGCATGAAAATCAGAAAAGACAGAGAAGAACTTTTGCATAAAAACCTAATTCCCGTTTTATTGATTTTAGGAAAAAAAGATCCGGTTTTAAATTACGAAGAAAGTATTGCCCAAATCGAAGATACAACCGCAGAACTTATTTCTTTTGATGACGGACATATGAGTCATATCGAAAACAAAGAAGAACTAAAAGCAGAATTAGCTAAGTTTTTCGAATAATTCAAAACAACAAAAATCAAAAAAGGCTGTTCAAAGAATTTTGAAACAGCCTTTTTCTCATTGTTGGGGGCAAAACTATAGCTTGAGATGATGTCTTTTTAAATTTAGACACGTTGCTCTTGTCAAACCTAAATTGGTTTTATTGGAGTCAACTGCCAAATAAATAAAGTATTTACCATCTTCATAAACATCTAATGTGTATTTTATTAATTGTTGAAAACGGTATCCATTTTGCGTAACAAAAGTCCCATTTTACTTATATCTTTAGAAAGCAGCGCAACACAATTGTCGTCCTGATCTTTATTTGCAACCACGATTCCATCATTGTTCTTGATCATGATTTGTTTAAGATCTCCGTTATTTAAATCTTCAGACATCTCTAAACTCATCTTCAATATCATTCCAATCATTGCTGCTACATTTCCGTCATATTCTAAATTCACAGATTTAAGCAGAATTCCGTCTATGTTAAAAACCAATCCAGATTCAGCGCCAGTCTCTTCTACTAATGTATTTATGTCAATCATGTATTTTATATTGTTTATCAATAATCAAAGATATTTTAAGAAAATACAACTGCGCGATAAACAATTGTTAAAAAAACAACATTGCACAATCATCTGACCTACTTTTACTTATACGCTATTTTTTGGCAATTTTTAGAATAAAATATGCAAAAATATTTAACAGAAAAAGAGGATTCATTCAAAAATCAAACATTTCCTTCTGTTTAATTCAATTTTAAAACTAACCGAATGCACCCAAGCTTGATTAGGAGAAGTTTTCATAAATTTGCAAAAATTTTATCAAGATGAAAACTGTAGAAGAATTAAGATTTGACCTGAATGTAAAGCTAATGAAGTTCAGAAGATTTCGCTTTGAAAATGGAAGTATAAACAATATTCCAGCAGAAGAACCTACAAAAAAAGGGTTCTTTAAAAAAATATTCAGTTAAAAACTACTTACAAAAAAGCTAAAATTTTTAGACACAAATTTCTAAAAGTTTTAGCTTTTTTCTTTTAATAGGAGAAATTTACGTTTTGATTTAAAACAAATTGCGGTAAAAATCAGGATTACATTTTAACAAATTCTTCAAGTCTAATTTCTTTACTTTTTTATCGCTTTTTCTCTTTCAGATTTATTTATCTTTTTAAAATAAAATTTAAAAAAAGTCTACTTCAAAAATTGTCTCTATCAAAAAGCACCGAATCATTATTTTATTTAAGAATAATAAAATTCTTACTATCCAATTTTATATTTCTTTCTATAATAAACATTAAACAAGCTGATAATTTTAAAAACTGTTTATTCTTTTATTTTTGGATGTTAAAAAAATCGTCTCGTTTTGACGAAAATGTTAAACAATTTTTTCTTCGAAAGGAATAGTAACATCAAGAATCTCTTTTAAAAGAACGGCTATTTCTTCCAAATAATTATTCAGGATTTCAGAAGTAACCGTAATAGTCAACTCTTTCTCTTCTTTAAAACCAAAAGGCAGAAACCCGGATTTTAGATTTTTGAATGAAATAATTCCAACTTCAATCGGAATGCCTTTTGCCTCGTTTTCAAACATGAACGCATAGGCCAAAACCTGAATAATTTTATCGTTTTTAAGCTCCTGCGTCAATCCATTCCAGGATTTAAGTATAACATTTGTCTTTTCAACTTTTCCGGTCTTATAATCAATAATTCTTATTTTCCCGTTACGCAATTCAATTCTGTCGACATTTCCTTTAATTAAAACAGGAAAAGGTAAAGCCGGATGAATAAATTCGCGTCCAAAAGTTTGTTCCAAAGCAATAATCTGAACTGCATCACCATTTTGAATTGATTCTAATTCCATTTTCAGGAAATTAAACACATTTCGTTTTGCAACTTCAAAAGCCAGAAGATTACGTCCTTTTTTGATTTCACCTTCTTTATAAACTAATTTAAATTGCTTTAATACTTCATCATCTAATATCTTAAAGCATTCTGAAATATCACTTTCAGAGATAAACTTCCCAATAAAGGGTTCGTAAAGCGCCTTTAATGTTTCATGAATTATGGTTCCGAGTGTATTTAAAGCTATGTTTTCTTCCACCTCTTCCACTTCACGAATACGAAGAATCTTCTGAAAGTAAAAGTCAATCGGATTTCGAATATAACTCGTTAAAGCCGAAGGAGAAAACCCGGTCGAAGCAATTTCTTTTAAACGTTCCATAACAGCCTCTGATTTTGGAACCACCATTGGTTTATAAGCCGTATTTGGTAAAACGGGATTATAGATATCAAAAGTCAGGTTGTGTTTAGATTGTCTTTCAACTTCTAATTGCGTGATAAAACGGCTACGTTCACCGGCATCTAAACCATCATTTTCGGTATTGTAAATAAGATAAATATTTTTCGCTCTTTGAAGCAGATGATAAAAGTGGTAAGTATAAATGGCATCTTTTTCTTTAAATGTCGGCAAACCTAACTCCTTTTTCACATCATAAGGAATAAATGAATTTTGTGATTTACCAGCTGGAAATTTACCTTCATTCATAGAAGTCACAATAACGGTGTCAAAGTCAAGAACACGACTTTCCAAAACCCCCATAATTTGCAATCCACGTAAAGGCTCCCCTTCAAATGAAACTTCTGCAACATCAATTACCTGTTTGTAAATTGCATACAAAGTGTCAATGTTGTCAATATGTTTGTGCTTCAAATAATAATTGATCAATTTGTTAATCACTTTAAAAATCGCATAGACAAAGGCTTTAGCAATTTTCTCTTCTTCGTTGTCATTGCTGAAATTTTCTTTTATTACCAATAAAAGTGCCGAAATATTATTTAAAACTTCTACTGCACCATTTTCCCATTTTTGAAATAATAGTTTAAATAAATTGGTAGAATTAGAGGCAAGCTCTAAAAGTCTGTTATGCGTAATAAAAGTGTAATTATTCTCTTTTATAATATTTACTAAATTGTTTGCTTTAGCATAAGGCTCAACTAAAGGATGCGTTAAAACATCCAGTACATCTTTATAATAAAACACATAACTCTCGCCTTTTCTGGAAAGCGCATTGGTATGCATCTTAAATAATTTTGCAATTAATATTTGAGAGGGATTGTTTTTACCGGAATAACCCATTGTAATATTCAATGCACCAACTGAGGATGGCAAAGCGTACAAAACAGGCATCAATAAATTTTCTTCACCCAGCACAATGGCTACTTTATCAAGAGATGTTTCCGGATTTTCATTTATGATTGTCTCAATAATATTACCTGCTAATTTAGCCTGTCCAATTGTTTTTGGAGTTCCAATTACATGAATATTTTTAGATTGAGAAAAATCATCTACAATCCATTCAAAAGGATTTGATTTGTAATGTTTCCAGCTTTCTTTAAAGCGCCTCACAAATAAACCTGCATCATGATAGGGATCATTTAAAAAAGTCTGATCTGCATCCCAATAGATTTTTGCCTGATCAAGAGCAAGAAGATGCTGTACAATTTTCTCTTCGGCTGCATTTAAGGCATTAAAACCGGCAAACACATAAATTCTATTTGAAACAGTATTTGAAAAATGATCCAAATTATTTACTGCTTCGCGATAAATTAAACCTTGATAACCAATTGCTTTATTTAGCAAATGTTCATATAATGAATTATAATACAATGGAAGAAGTTTCCAAAAATCAATATAATTCTCTAATAATTTTGTTTTGTTTTCTACCTCAATTCCCCATTTTTTTATGTCTTCGATATCTTTCAAATAAGATAAAACATGAGATGGTTCTAATAAGTAACGATCAATCTCATTAAAATCCTGCAACAGCGTTTTTGCCCAATTGGCAAACAGCTCAAAAGATTGTTGATGTTGTTTTTCTGTAACAGAAAGATAGACTTCATAAAACTCAAATAGAAGCTCAATAGAATCTACAGATCGAATTGTGGCAACATCCTGAACGAAATCTTCAATACTAATAATTTCAGGAGAAAGAATGGTTTGATTAATTTCTTTTTTCAAAGCTTCGATCAAAAAGACCTTTGCTCTTTTGTTAGGCAGAATAATAGTAGTTTCAGCAAGTTTAGCTGAATAATCCTGAATTATAACATTGGCTATTTTATTGAGAAAAGAAGAATTTATCATTTGATAAAAATAAAAAAAGCCATTCAATTAAGAATGGCTTTTCTGTTTTATTTTACTAAGGTAAATTAGATTTTACCTTGGTATTTAGAACCAATATGTTTGATTTCAGTTCTTCTGTTTTGTGCTTTACCTGCAGCAGTTTTGTTACTTGCAACTGGTTGAGACTCACCAAATCCTTTAGATACTAAGTTATCAACATTAACTCCTCTTTCGATCAAAGCGTTCATAACTGCAGCAGCTCTGTCTTCAGAAAGTTTTTGGTTCAATTTGTCAGAACCATCGCTATCTGTGTGACCTTCAATGCTGAATTTCGCGTTTGGATAGTTTTTAAGGATTTCTTTGATAGCATCTAATCTAGCTGGAGTTTCTTTATCACCAGTTTTGAAAGTAGCTTTTCCTGAGTTGAAGTAGATTGCTCTAGCTTGAACTTTAAGATCTTCTAAAGCCTCAGAAGTTACTTCTGGACATCCTCTGTTTGAAGCAGGACCAGCAACTGTAGGACAATCATCATCTTTGTCTAAAACACCATCTTTGTCAGCGTCTAAGAAAGGACAACCACCATTTTCTTTAGGACCAGCAACTGTAGGACATTTGTCATCTTTATCAGCGATTCCGTCTCCGTCAGCATCTGGACAACCTTTTAAAGCAGCTAAACCAGCAACATCTGGACAAGCATCATCTTTATCAGCAATTCCGTCTCCGTCAGTATCAGGACATCCGTTTAATGCAGCTAAACCAAATACATCTGGACAAGCGTCAGAAGCGTCAACGATTCCGTCTCCATCAGTATCAGGACATCCGTTGAATTGTTTTAAACCAGCAACATCTGGACAAGCATCGTCTTTGTCATAGATTCCGTCTCCGTCAGTATCTTTACCTCCGAATTTGAAAATTAAACCTGCAGTGTGTTGGAAAACTGATCTGTCAAGAGGCTTGTCTTCATTAGCAGCTACAGCCCATTTGTACTTAGTAGCTAATTCAAGACCAATAGCATCAGTAAACCAGAAAGTAATACCAGCACCTGGGTTAACAGTTCCAAAACTGTTATCTCCGAAGAAAGTATAACCTCCACCAACAGATAACGAAGGATCGATTACTTTAGATTTGATTAATTCCTGGAAGCTGTATTTGATTGTAGCATCAATTCCGTAGTACATTAAGTCACCAGGATTAGTTACAACGTTACCTCTTGAATCATGCCCTGGAGCAGTTGGAGCAAAAGTAACCAATTTATCAATTTTGTTTACAGATCCTTGTAAACCTACAGAGAAACCACTCCCTACGTATCTAGACACACCAATGTAAGATAAAGAAGGAAGAATATTCCAGTTGTCTTTTACAGCGAAAGGCTGAGAAAAATGTTGATCAAAGAATCCACTTCCAGCACCAGAACTGGTTCTAGTGTCTACGGCATTAACTCCAAAAGAGATAGCCCATGGATTGTTACTGTCTTGCGCGTGAGAAGTTAAACCCATCACCATCATCACAGCAACTAAAAGTTTGTTAAGATGTTTCATACTTAATTTTTTTAATTACAATTTAGTTAATTACAGACAAAAGTAACACCAAAATTTTTAAATACAAAATGAAATGTTAAAAAAAACCTACAAAAATTTCCCTATATGGAAATTATATAACTTTTAACATTTTACCGACAACTTTAAAAGCATCTATCGCTCTGTCTAGGTGCTCTTTGGTATGAGCAGCCGATAATTGGACTCTAATCCTCGCTTTTTCCTTAGGGACTACAGGAAAGAAGAAACCAATTACATAAATACCCTGCTTCAATAATTCGTTTGCCATTGTTTGAGATAATTTCGCATCATATAGCATAACCGGTACGATAGCCGAATCTCCGTCAATAATATCAAAACCGGCTTCTTTCATTCCAGCTTTAAAGTAATTTGTATTCCATTCTAACTTATCTCTTAGAGAAGTATCTTTTTCTAAAAGTTCAAAAACCTTTATTGAAGCCCCAACAATTGCCGGTGCAAGAGAATTTGAAAACAAATAAGGACGTGAACGCTGACGCAGCAATTCTATAATTTCTTTTTTGGCTGTAGTATATCCCCCCATTGCGCCGCCTAATGCTTTACCAAGAGTTCCGGTGATAATATCCACTCTGCCCATTACACCTTTTGCTTCAAGTGTACCTTTTCCTGTCGCACCAATAAATCCGGCAGCGTGGCATTCATCTACCATTACCATTGCATCGTATTTATCTGCTAAATCACAAATTTTATCCAAAGGCGCTACAACACCATCCATTGAGAAAACTCCATCGGTAACGATTAATTTAAAATGCGCACCAGCTTCATTCGCTTTTATTAATTGCTGTTCTAAATCTTCCATATTGCTATTTTCATAACGATAACGGGCTGCTTTACACAAACGAACACCATCTATAATAGAAGCATGATTTAAACTATCAGAAATAATCGCATCATTTTCTCCTAACAAAGGTTCAAAAACGCCTCCGTTAGCATCAAATGCAGCTGCGTAAAGAATAGTATCTTCTGTACCGTAAAATTCGGCAATTTTTTTCTCTAATGTTTTATGAATATCCTGAGTCCCGCATATAAAACGAACAGATGACATTCCGAAACCGTGCGTATCCATTGCGTCTTTTGCCGCCTGAACCACTTCTGGATGCGATGAAAGTCCTAAATAATTATTAGCACAAAAATTCAAAACTTTTTCTCCTGTCGAAATGGTGATTTCAGCATCCTGAGCAGAAGTTATAATTCTTTCTTTTTTGAAAATCCCGTTTTCTTCAATGGTCTGCAGCTCACTTTGCAGAAATTCTTTTATTTTACCGTACATTTTTATTTATTTAATATGTTAAATATTAACAAGTTGCACCCGTTAAACTCCTTAACATCTGATTAATTTTATCACAAATTTACCACATCGATTTCGGTTCCAATATACACCAAAGCCCTTTTTAACACTTTGTATCCCAAATCCTCAATCGCATCCTGATATTCTTGAATTTGCTGTGTGTATTTTGAATTTATAGCTCCGGTTTTGTAATCTAACAAATAGGCTTCTTTGGTATGAGTTAAAACGATTCGATCCGGTTTTAGAATTTTACCTTCTTTTTGTACTATCGTCTGTTCGTTGAGAATAGTGTTTATCCCTTCAAAACAAATACTTAACTCAGGATGATTTACAATTTCCTGCAGTGTTTTCAACACTTTTTCTACTTGCTCAAAAGTAATCAATCCATTTTCTAATGCCTTTGTAACCGCTAAATCAACATCTGATTTATCTTTTACAAAAGCTAAAATTTCATGAATTATATTTCCATATGAAATTGCTTCCTGTTGATGTGTCCCCCACATTAACGATTCTCTCTGAGCAATTTTTATATTTTTCGGATTCAAAACTTCTGAAACAATAGGAATTGTTTTTATAAGATCTATGGTTTTACCCGAAATAGAAAGTTTTTTTTGATTTCCAAATTCATATTCCTGCTTTTCCGGATCATAAATGCCTTTATTCATCAGATATTTAATAAAAAAAGACGCCATATTATTTGGAAATTCACCGTCTTTTCGCTCCTTCAACGATTGAGAAATAACATATAATTGTTCTTCGGCACGCGTTAAAGCAACGTACAAAACATTAATATTATCCAGTAATTCTTCCTGCTTTTTTAAATTAAAAACCAATGAAGCACTTTCTCCAAAACCTTCAACAGCACTGCTATTGTCAATTAAGGCTTTCGGAATACCAAGATCCGAATCTTCGGCATCAAGCCATAATTTATCTTTTGGTTTTCTACTATAATCTTCTTCTGCAAAGGGCATAATCACAACTGGAAACTCCAACCCTTTCGATTTATGAATGGTCATAATTCGAACTGCATTATTTCCTTCCGGAGAAGGAATACTAAATTTATGAGCATTTTTATCCCAATAACTCAAAAAATCGGCAATACCGGCCTGATTGCGAATATCTCTTTCCAAGACAATGTCCAGGAAATATTGCACATACGCATTTCCTTCAGAAGGAAGAACAAATTTTGAAATGATAATTTCGACCGCTTCGTACAATGATTTTTTCCGAATGTCTTCAAACGAAAGAGAAACATCAAATGTCAGAAGCCATTTTTCAAAATCATTTTCAAGTCTCTCAGCCATTCCCTGAGCGATAAAATTATGAATTGGCATTTCGGTTTCTTTTGTATTGGCCAAGAAATGAAGAAAGTTTGCTTTTGCTTCTAAATCAATACTATTGTTAAGGTATTTTAGTAAATGAATAATCAAACGAACTTCTGTAGCATTTTGAATCATCAAAGTTTCAGATGATAAAATAGGAATGCTTTGTTCTGTTAAATAATTTGCTACAGCAATTCCCTGATCTCTTTTTCGGGTCAGAATTACAATGTCTTTGTATTCAAAACCTTCCCGAACGACTTTTTGAATTGTATTTAAAGTGGCCAGAACATATAAATCTGATTTTTCAACCACTTCTTCCTCATCTGCAAATTCATTTTTTTCAATTATGGGAAGAAAAGAAATATTTACATAACCGCCTTTTTTAGCATTTGAATTTTGATGACTGTGATTTTCATATAAATCTTTATAATCTTCATTTGAAAATTCAGTGGAAATCAACTTAAAAAAGGCATTATTAAAATCAATTACTTCACTGTAGCTTCTATAGTTTGTATCTAAATGCTGAATCGCTTTATCCGGATTACTAAACGGATTTGCATCTTTACCTAACTCAATAAACTGTTCTGCTTTTCCTCCACGCCAGCGATAAATAGATTGTTTTGGATCACCCACAATCATCAGCGTTCCTTTATTCCCCAAATCATCCTGACCGGCAAGTGCATTATCAATTAAGGGAATTAAATTTTGCCATTGCATTTCGGAAGTATCCTGAAATTCATCTATAAAAAAATGACGATATCGTTCACCCATACGCTCATAAATAAAAGGCGCCGGCTGATTTTGAATTTCACGATGAATAATGGCATTGAATTCTGAAATAGATAAAATATTTTGTTCAGACTGAATTTTTGCCAGTTCGTTACTAACCGTATTAAGCAACGAAAGCGGCGTTATATTTTTTAGAAATGCCTTATAAAAATCTCTCTTCTCGAAATTTTTATAGATCTTATCTAAAACTTGGAGTAATTCCGGAATTATATTTTCGATTAAAGCTTTATCTTTTGCTGTTTTATTAATCGCTATATCATCAAATTCATGGAAGGTTTTATTTCTGGGATTAAATTTTCCGTCCCGAATGCTTTCCAGATGATTGGGAAAAGTCCCTCTTGAAAAGGATTTTAAATCAATTCCGTTTTTGTCAATTAAAGACAAAGCTTCTTCAGCAAAGCCGGCATTTTCTTTTTCTAAATCGGCACATAAAACCGACATTTTCTTTTTTATGGCAACAAATTCTTCAATGGAAGTATCATGAAAATGAGAGATTTCATTCCGATTGTTTTCATTCAAAACCAATCTTCCGGTTTCAAGAATTTCACGCGAAACATCCCAACTTTTATCATCGTCGGTTTTTTCCATTGTAAAATCAATGAGCAGCTTTGTCAGGGTTTCATCCTGGCCCGCTTGCGCAATAATGGCGTCAACAGCTTCTACCAATAAATTTTCGGTATCTAAGGTGACTTCAAAAGTCATTGGCAAATTCAAATCATGCGCAAAAGCACGAATTACTTTGTGTGTAAATTTATCAATGGTAGAAATATCAAAAGCCGCATAATTATGAATTAAGTGCTTGATGATATTTTGAGATTTAGTTTTGATTTTAATGATTGAAAGTCCGGTATCACGGGATAAATCTTCCATTAAATCTGTGGCTTTCGCCGAAGGTTCATCTTTAGTAAATTCAGACAAACTGCCCACAATACGGCTTTTCATTTCATGAACGGCCTTATTTGTAAAAGTGATCGCCAGGATATTCCGATAAGCATCATTTTTTGGCGATGAAAGAATTATTTTAAGATACTCCTTAACCAAAGTATAGGTCTTTCCTGAACCTGCAGATGCATCATATATAGAAAAAGACGGACTTTGCATGAGTTTGACTTTAGTATCTGTAAAAATAGCACATTAAATATTAAAAAGAAATTTCAATAATAAAAATTCCAAATTCCAATATCTGCATGCAATTAGCGCTTCAAATATTGGAATTTGGAATTTTTAAATTATTGAGATTTTAAATTATTTGGAATTTAACTTTTAGGAAATGCTCTTTTATTAAAAACTAACAAAATACCAACTCCAGTAGAAATCGCCATATCGGCTACATTAAAAATGGCATTAAAAAACATAATGTGTTTTCCACCAAAAACTGGCAACCAGCTTGGTAAATTTCCTTCCCAAATAGGAAAATAAAACATATCTACTACCAAACCGTGAAACCAGGTTCCGTACGGATGTGGCGAAAAAAGTGTTGCAAGATTATGTGTGCTGTCATCAAAAATTACTCCGTAGAAAACAGAATCTAAAATGTTTCCGGCAGCTCCGGCAAAAATTAATGCAATTGCCACGATTAAATAAGTCGAATGACGTTTTTTAATTGCATCAGCTAACCAATATCCAATTCCGAATACTGCGAAAATTCTAAACACAGTCAAAATCAATTTTCCGTATTCTCCAGGAATTTTTGTTCCCCATGCCATTCCTTCATTTTCGATGAAATGTATTTTAAACCAGTTAAAAATTGTAACCTCTTCACCTAAAATAAAATTGGTTTTTACATAGATTTTCGAAATTTGATCAACAAGTAAAACTAAAAATATAAGGAAATACGCTTTTCGTAATGACATTTTATGAATTTTTGATGCGCAAAAGTAACAATTTAATCAAAAAAAACGCTCCCTATAGAACGTTAATTGTTTATGCAATAAATTTAATCATTGCATGCCTAAATGTTAAACAGAATATAATCTATTTTTTAACAGGAGTTTTAGGGGCTGTTTTGGGGCTGTCGGCAAAAAATTCAGAGATCGATTTGAGCAACCCTTTTCCCTCTTTTCCTTCTTTTACTTTCTTTGCCACGTCTTTTTCAATTTGAGACTTTAATTTTAGGCGTGTTTTTTCAAACTCTTTTAATCTGCTTTCAACATCAGAGTTCACATCTTTGAATTTCAGTACTTTAGCCATAATGTAGGTTTTTTATAGTAAGAAAATAAATTATTTAACGGTTTGATATTACAATGATACATAATTTAATTTATATTTGTTAATAAAATTAACACTTGTTTAAAGTAAATATTCATGTTTAGTTTAAATAATCTGTTGATATCTATCATTTTTAACAACTCCCAAACAACTAAAAGATGAATGAAATCACCTCTACCCTAAACACATTTTTAACTACAACCAAGTCTACTTCTGCTTTAATATTAAACGGAAAAGGAAAATTGATCACTTCCCTGCATGTAGATTATGGAGATAGTGTTGCTGTAATGAGTGCAGCAATTTTATCAATGAGCGAAAAATTTCTGTCTGACTTAGAAAAAGGCTCATTAAAACAATTATTTTTAAAAACATCTGAAGGAGTCGTAATTGGAAACAAAATAAACAGTTCCAATTTTGTCATTGCTTTTTCAAAAGACGGAAGTAATCTTGGATTGCTTATGCGAAATACAGACGAGCTTTCAACCGAGCTTGGTAAAAATTCCCTATTAAAATAAACATAAATCTATTAACAACAAACCCCACAAACTATGAGTAACGACTTTTTAAATGTGTTTTTAAATGAAATGAAAACCAACGTAAATGGCTTTATAGCTGTAGCAGTAACTGAAATTGAATCCGGATTAAGTTTTGGCAACTTAACAATTGATCCGTCTTTTGATCCTGAACTTGCAGCGGCTTATAACCTGGAAGTAGTAAAAGCAAAATTAAGCGCTGTAAAAGCCCTAAATTTAAATCAGGATATTGAAGATATTTTGATTACACTTTCGAATCAAATTCACATTATTGACATTTCTCCAAACAAGAAATTCATGATTTATCTTGCAGCAGATGCTTCTAAAGCAAATTTAGGAATGACAAGAGCTGTTTTAAGAAAACATAAATTAGATTTAGAGAAAAACCTTGCTTAAGCAATTGAGATAATTTAGAACTATCTTATCAAAAGGATAGTTCTAAATTGTTTTTACATTTCACTTCCTGTTATTTCCAATCTGATCATTTCCTTTCAGAGCAGACTCTTCCTCAAAGGCAATTCTTCCCTTTTAATACAATAAAAAAACGCCCCTAAAAAGGAGCGTAATTATATGTTATCGTTGTAGATTTTTTGCTTCGATACTCATAGTAGCATGAGGAACGATTTTCAGCCTTTCTTTGCTGATTAATTTCCCTGTTACTTTACAGATACCGTAAGTTTTATTTTCTACACGGAATAATGCATTTTTAAGGTCACGGATGAATTTTTCCTGTCTGATAGCCAACTGTGAGTTTGCTTCTTTAGACATTGTTTCACTTCCTTCTTCAAAAGCTTTGAAAGTTGGTGAAGTATCATCTGTACCGTTATTTAAATCATTCATGTAAGCACTTTTAATTAAATCCAGATCCGCTTGTGCTTTTTGTATTTTATTTTGGATTATTTCTTTGAACTCCGCTAAATCAGCGTCAGAGTATCTTGTAATTTCATCTATCATGGTATTTCTATTATTTTGAAATTAATATCACTGTTTTAATATCATCAAATTCAATTTCTGTGCCGTTTTCTAAAGCGTCTACAAAAACCAAATCGTCTGTTAATGTCTCAGACTTAATATAGTCTTCATTTTTAAGAATCGCCTCTTCTAAAAGACCGCTTCTTTGTATTTGAACCTTAATCTTATCGGTAACTTCAAATCCTGAATCTTTACGGATATTCTGAATTCTGTTTACCAACTCCCTTGCGATTCCTTCATTTTTCAATTCTTCAGAAATTGTAATATCTAGCGCAACTGTAATTCCGTTTGAATTTGCAACCAGCCATCCTTCAATATCCTGAGATGTTATTTCGACATCTTCTAATGATAAAGTTACGTTATTTCCAGCAATAACAATATCTAACGTCCCTTGCTTGTCTAATTCATTGATCTGATCTGCAGAAAAACCTTGTATCTCCTTAGAAATCAATCCCATATCTTTTCCAAAACGAGGTCCTAAAGCTTTAAAATTAGGTTTAATCTGTTTTACCAGGATTCCTGAATCATCATCCAAAAGCAAGATTTCTTTTACATTTACCTCAGCTTTTACTAAGTCAGAAATAGCTAAAATTTCAGCTCTCTGATTCTCGTCAAGTACCGGAATCATTACCTTTTGCAACGGTTGACGCACTTTAATCATTTCCTTTTTACGAAGCGAAAGAACCAAAGATGAGATCGTTTGCGCCTTCTGCATTTTGCTTTCTAACGTTTTATTAACAAAGTTTTCGACAAATTTTGGAAACTCAGCCAAGTGAACACTGCTATATTGCTCAGATCCGGTCGAACTTGTTAAATCGCGGTACAATTTATCCATAAAAAAAGGAGCGATTGGAGCGCTTAACTTACTGATCGTTAACAGACAAGTATAAAGCGTTTGGTAAGCTGCAATTTTATCATGCGCATATTCTCCTTTCCAGAAACGACGACGGCATAAACGAACGTACCAGTTACTCAAATTTTCCTGAACGAAGTCAGAAATTGCTCTTGCTGCTTTCGTTGGCTCATAATCTTCATAACATTCATCAACAAATTTTATTAATGTATGCAATTCAGAAATAATCCACTGATCGATTTCCGGTCTTTCGTTTAACGGAATTTCCGCTTCAGCATATTTAAATCCATCAATATTGGCATATAACGAAAAGAATGAATAAGTGTTGTATAATGTTCCGAAGAATTTACGACGAACCTCAGCTATTCCTTCAATATCAAATTTTAAATTATCCCACGGATTTGCGTTTGAAATCATGTACCAGCGTGTGGCATCAGGACCGTATTCCTTTATTGTTTCAAAAGGATCTGTAGCATTTCCTAAACGTTTCGACATTTTTTGTCCGTTTTTATCCAAAACCAAACCATTCGAAACTACATTTTTGTACGCTACTTTATCAAAAACCAAAGTTCCGATTGCGTGTAATGTATAAAACCATCCACGAGTCTGATCGACACCTTCTGCAATGAAATTTGCAGGGAAATCTTTATTCTCGTCAATTTTGTCTTTGTTTTCAAAAGGATAATGCCATTGTGCATACGGCATTGCACCAGAATCAAACCAAACATCAATTAGATCACTTTCGCGTTTCATTGGTTTTCCTGAAGCCGAAACTAAAGTAATTTGATCCACTACATTTTTATGTAAATCGATCAAATCATAATTTGACTCAGACATGTTTCCGATTTCAAAACCTTTAAACGGATTTTCTGTTTGAAAACCGGCTTCGATAGATTTTTCGATCGCGTTGTATAATTCTTCAACAGAACCAATAAGAACTTCTTCTTTTTTGTCTTCAGTTCTCCAAATTGGCAACGGAATTCCCCAATATCTAGAACGAGATAAGTTCCAGTCGTTGGCATTTTTCAACCAATTTCCAAAACGTCCTTCACCAGTAGATTTAGGTTTCCAGTTGATAGTTTCGTTCAGGTCGAACATTCTATCTTTTACATCGGTTACTTTAATGAACCATGAATCTAGTGGATAATATAATAACGGCTCATCTGTTCTCCAACTGTGTGGATAACTATGTACGTATTTTTCAACCTTAAAGGCTTTATTTTCTTCTTTTAATCGAATAGCAATTTCAACATCAACAGAACGCTCCGGCGCCTGACCTGCGTCATAATATTCGTTTTTCACATATTTACCGGCAAGATCTCCTAAATGTGAAGTAAATTTTCCTTGTAAATCTACTAATGGAACTGCAGTTCCGTTTTCGTCTAAAACCAACATTGGCGGTATTTCCGGTGTTGCTTCTTTTGCTACTTTAGCATCATCTGCACCAAAAGTTGGAGCGGTATGCACAATTCCTGTTCCGTCTTCTGTAGTAACGAAATCTCCGGAAATTACTCTAAATGCATTTTCAGCATTTTGATATGGCAATACGTAAGGCAATAATTGTTCGTAACGAATTTCTACCAAATCAATTCCTTTCGCTTCCGCTAAAATTTTATAAGGAAGTTTTTTATCCCCTTCTTTTACATTATCAAAGTCAGCATCGTCTTCACTTGCAAAATATCCTTTCCCAAATTGTTTTCCAACTAAATTCTTAGCCAAAACAACATTTACAGGCTCAAAAGTATATTGATTGAATGTTTTTACTAAAACGTAATCGATTTTAGGTCCAACTGTCAAAGCGGTATTCGATGGTAATGTCCAGGGCGTTGTCGTCCAGGCCAGGATGTGAATATCTCCAAATCCTTGTAAAAATGAAGGCAAAGTTTCCGGCAACGTTTTAAATTGTGCTACAATCGTAGTATCTGTAACATCTCTGTAAGCTCCCGGCTGATTTACTTCGTGAGAAGACAACCCTGTTCCTGCTTTTGGAGAATACGGCTGAATCGTGTATCCTTTGTACAACAAACCTTTATCGTAGATTTGTTTCAAAAGCCACCAAACAGACTCCATGTATTTTGGTTTATAAGTCACATATGGATCTTCCATATCTACCCAATAACCCATTTTTTCGGTCAAATCATTCCATACGTCAGTATAACGCATTACGGTTTTTTTACACGCTTCGTTATATTCTTCGATAGAAATTGTTTTACCAATATCTTCTTTAGTGATTCCCAATTCTTTTTCGGTACCCAATTCTACAGGTAATCCGTGTGTATCCCAACCTGCTTTTCTTTTTACCTGAAAACCTTTTTGAGTTTTATATCTGCAAAAAATATCCTTAATTGCACGTGCCATCACGTGGTGAATTCCCGGTAATCCGTTTGCTGAAGGCGGACCTTCAAAAAACACGTAAGGCTCAGCGCCTTCGCGGGTTGTTACACTTTTTTCAAATATATTTTCTTTCTTCCAAAAATCAAGAACTTCTGACGCTACTGTTGGCAAGTCAAGTCCTTTGTATTCAGTAAATTTTGTACTCATTTTATCCTTTTCTTAAACGAGGTGCGAAAGTAAGAAATTTTGAATTATTGACCACCAATTTCTCGAAATTTCACAAACTTTTGTTGAGATAATAGATACAAAAACAAAAAAATTGATTAGTTTCCGGTATTATTCTCAAAATGCTGAGCAAATAAACCAAAAACTAATCAATTCTAATTATCCTTAATAGGATGGTAACAATTATTTAAATCCGCCGAAATAAACTTCTTTCATAAAGATTCGATTTCCAAAAACCGGATTTATTTCGATTTTTTCCCTTTGTTCCTGAAAAATGGTTTCGCCATTAAAATCTTCAATTTCATAATTTACTTTATATGGAATTTTCCCTGAATTTAATGCCGCAACCGGACGATAATCTCCAAACAGTTTTCTTTCGAAGAAACTCTTGTTTCCGTTGTCAAATTCTGTTTTTTCGGTAGAAACAATATTGAAATTTTCTTTATCGATAAAAACGTGATAATCTGTTTTAGGAATTGTTCTGTTACCGGTGCTTAACGTTTTTTCAAAATAATTCAGGTGATAACACATTCTTCCTTCATACATTTCGTCTGGCAGGACTTCAAAATTATTCCATAAATCCAGTCTTAAATCTGTAAGGAAATTTATTAAATCAACATTCTTAGACAAATTGCCAAAATCATACGCGGTTAATTTTGTCCATTTTGCATTTAAACCGCTTTCGCGATCGTCGTGGCTCCAGGCTTCGGCACCGTTTACAATCTCATAATAACTCTCCGGCATTTTTTTTCTAAGAAGATAATTAGAGTTCGTTGCCCATTTTTCTTCTGTTTGAGGCACATTATTTCCTTCTATTTTAAGCTTCGAAAACAAATGCGCTTTTTCTACTTTTTTCAATGCATCGCTTCCGCCTAAATTTGCCACTACTTTAGCCAGTAAATTAGCATTTAGCTGATAAGGAATCGAATCCAGCATATTGAATCGCTGCATTCTTGCTTTCTCAACGTTTGCTTCCCGGGTTGCTTTTTCAATTTCCCATTCAGCATCCTGCTGTGCTATTTTTTCAAAAAAAGCTAATCTTCGTTCTTCTTTTTCTTCAGCAATCTGAACGCCTAATTTTTTAAGATCGGCAAAACGGGTTGTATGGCTTCTTATTTTTTTATCGGCAAAATAGCCATTATTTACTTTTTTAATAATCGAAGATCCTCTTGAATCCTGTTTGTCATTCTCGACCAGCAAATTAGCATACAATAATGCTTTTTCTTTATTTTCAAGTAAAAAATAAGTTTCAGCCAAATTGTTGGTTACAATAAACCTGATATTTTCGTTTGCAGGCGCAGGCGGATATTTAACCAATAAACTTTCCAGATATTGTAAATGTGGCGTTAATAGATTTTCATCTAAACCTTTTTCAAGCGTAACTTTTTCCATTTGAGCTGTAATTTCATTCTCAAAAGCCAACATCTGATTATATTCTGAATGTCCTTTTGAAGTTACAAATTCAAACTTTATTTTAGATTCATCTACGTAATAAGCCAATTTATAATTTAGATAATTCTGAATTCTGTCAACAGAACTAAAAATGATATGGTCCATTCCTAATTCTTCTGCAGAATAATCACCATCTTTTTCGGCTAGCGCACTTCTTTTATTACTTAACTCAACAGCAAGTTTTACCTTGCCTTTTTCGTACGTACCTCCTACTATGTGAGATTCAGTACTATTAAAATCCTGAGTAAATAAAATTTTATCTCCACACTTTGCATCCACTTTTATTCTTACATCATAGTTAGAATAAACCTGAAATTGCCAGCTGTTTCTTTTTTTATCAAACGTACTATCGACTTTTGTAGCATTAAATTTGGGCAATGCAACGGTTAAGTAAATTTTCAGTTTTCCGTTTGCAGGATCTTTTATAAAACCATCGATGTGAAAATATTTTTTCTTCAAAATAATTTCCTCTTGTATTAACTCTTTATCCATTTGGTAAAAAGTAGTTTGCGTTAAGGCATTATCAAGAACAGGAAATTCTGAATATTTAATTACGGGTATATAAAATTTCTTCTTTTTTGAGCTTATTTTTTCTTGTGCCTGAATTGAACCAATTACAAGCAAAGCAATTAAGAGTAATGTTTTTTTCATAGGCAAAAAAAAAGCCATCAGAAGTAAATCCTGATGGCCTTTCTGTTTTTATTATTATTTCTTATTGAAGATTTGAATAGACTTGTCAGACACATAAAAAATGTTTTGTGTCGCTGGATCAATTTCATAAAGCGGTTTGTTGTTGTTGAAAATAATTTTATCAACTTCAGCTCCGTCAGCTTTACTTACTTTAACAAGGATTTTTTCTCCAGTATCTGCTTTTGCAAAAATATAAGAGTAATCTCTGTTTTGTTTCATTGCATTGAAACGAGAGTTAAATTTAGCCGCTACCAATCCTAAAGCTGCAGAACCTGCTGCCATATTATTAGCTTGTTTCATTTTAGACTTATCTTCTTCTTTAAGAACAGTAGATCTCATGTTTCCGTTAGAATCACGGTAAGTCATTGTCAACTCAGAAGCTTGTACAGCACTTACTGCAGAACCAACTCCTAAACCAATACTTCCTGCAATTGCAGCACTTTTAAGTAAACGTCTTGTACCTTCACCTGGCTGTGTGTATACGTGGTGGTATTTTACAGTTCCATCCATATTAACACCCATTACCTCAACTGGTCCGGAAAGAACAACTCCCCAAGGGAATAATTCGATGCTGTTTAATTCTTTTTCTTTTTTGATGTTTACTTTAGCAAACGGCTCTGGCTTATCGCTGATGCTTGGATCAAATTTGTATAATTTCTCGTCGTTGTAAACTAAATATGAATTTGTTGCTTCGTCGTAAGTTGGCAATACCGGACGGTTTTTATCAAAGTTGATGTTACGTTTCCAAAGTTTAACTCCGGTTTTGTAATCTACCATGTTTCCGTAAGTACCAGTTAAGTACATTACTTTTTCACCTACTTTTCCTAAATAGTAAATTGGATCTTCTTTGTCATCAGAAATTTCGATGAATTTTTTCCAAAGTTTTTCTCCGTCTTTGTTAATCAGCATCATTTCATTTTCTGCAACGTACAAGAAATCCTGCTCGATAGGAATTACTCTTTTCAATCCGTCTCCACGAGCATCTTTTTTCCAGATTTTTTCTCCTGTTTTTAAGTCGAAAAAGTTAAAACCACTGTTGTGAGCTACTAATAATTTTGTTCCCCAATCTTCTAAATAAACAACTTGTTTTGTTTTGATAGATTCTTTCCAGATACTTTTTCCGTCCTCTGTACTTAAAACATTCAAATATTGTTTGTTTGAAAATAAACCTGCAGCGTTAACTACCACAATATTTTTATCGTTTTGAGTTTCATAGAATTTTGTATATTCTTCAGCAGCTTTCCAGTTTAATTTTCCAGTCTCTTTATCAAAAGAATATAAATTACCGTATAGTAAGTAATAAACTGTATTACCGTTAATCTTAGCTTTATTTGTATTAGCAGATAATTTTAAAGAAAAGCTAATCATTGCTTTTGCTTTGTCAACAGTTGTAGTCCATTTCAATTCTCCTGTTGCCATATCTAATAAAGCGATTGCCATATCTCCGTCTTTTTTCAAAGTAAGAAGGTATTCGTTTGTTTCAGGAATAAAATCTGATTGAAATACAAAGAAAGATTCTTTAGAAGAATTGTAAACTACTTTTCCTGTATCTGTATTGATAATTAAATACTTTGAGTTGATGTAAGCTTCAACATAAGGACTTCCCGAAACGGTTGTTAAGTCTCTTTTTTCTTTAAACATATTTCCAAATTCAGGATCTGTCAATATATCTTTGGTAGTAATTGTTCCAAAATCCTCTTTGGTTAATGTCCAAACGATTTTTTTTGTTTCCGGGTCCAAACCTTTTACAGTTCCGCCTTCTTTAAAAACAACAATTCCTGTTATTTCATTTTGAACAATATCCTGCACATTGTTCTCTGTAGTGATTATTTCGTCGTATTTCCTTTGAGCAGTCGCCGAAAAGGTAACTAAGAAAAGCAAAATAATCGAAAAAGTAATTTTCTTCATAGTTGTTAGTTTATAAAATTATTAAATTAAGTATGGGCAATTTTGATCTCACTAATCGTTTGCGAATATATATAATTTATAATTTAATTAAGAAAAAATTTCCCTCAAAACATCTAATGATTTTGGTCTCTTAAATCCCTCTAAGTGAAAACTATAGTATTCTATTAAGGTCTTTAATAAGATTTGTCTTTCAACCACATGAAATACCTTTTGATCGTTGTCGAATTTTAAATCAATTAATTTTTTAAACAGATTCGTTTCATGTTCAGTCAGGGCATTTGTACCGTTAAAAAGAGTAAAAACACCATCGTTCATTTCAAAATAAGGCAAGTCAATTTCTGAAATATCCGGGTAAAAACCCAAATATTTTGTTGCTTCTAAAAGTAATATTAAATGAAAATTGGAAACCTCATCATGATGATCAAACCAGATTAAGGCGCTTTCTAAAAAATTAAATAAGGATTCGTTTTTTTCTTCTTCCTGAATTGAATAATGAAGCATTTCTGACAGGAACATTACAATGGTGCTTTTTACAATATCGGTATGAATGGTTTGAAAAGGAACCGCCGTTTTAATTTCTTTGAAGTTTTCTAAAGTTCCCTTGTTTTTGTGGACAGCTTCAATTTCAAGAATCGAAAAAGGTTGGAAATAAGCAATCTTCTGACTGGTTTTTCTACTCGAAAAAGCGTCACGCACAAAATAAGATTTCAGGCCGTTTGAAAGTGTAAAACATTTTACAATCAAACTTTTCTCCTGAAATTTTAGTGCCGAAATAACGATTGCTTTGGTTTTGACTAACAACTTTTGATTTTAGATTTTAGATTTTAGATTTTTTTAAACTAAAATCTGATGATGATGTTATTGATAAACTATTCGATACGAAAGATGGATTAAAATCCATCCCTACAATATGTTTTGTTCCTCCGGAACGCTTTATAAAAACGCTGAGTGAGAACTGAGACTGAAAACTGAGACTAAAAACTAACGAATAATCATCACTTTCTTCACCTTAGTTTCGCCTCCGTCCTGGGCAGAAATAAAAATCATGTACACACCCGAAGCTACTTTGTATCTTCCAAAAGCTGTTGTGTCCCATTCAATTGTCCCGCCTGCAGAAGTAGCTTCGTAAACCAGACTACCTGTAATATCAGTAATTTTTACATTTGCTTTATCTAATAAACCTGCAATTTTTACGGTTCCTGTAAACTCAGGACGCACCGGATTTGGATAAACATAAACATTATTCAAATCTTCATTTGCTCCCGTTGCAATTCCGCCAAAAGAAATTAAGCCTTTATTGGTAGCGATAAAAACTTCGCCGGATGCGCTGTTAATTTTAATATCGTTGATTGTATTGCTTGGCAAAGGCGAATTATTAATTGTAAAATGATATTTGGTTTGCTGTCCATTTGGTGAAACCATAAAAACGCCTGAATCCGAAGTTCCAATCCATTTGTTGTTGGCGCCGTCGACTACAATCGAAGTAATAAATTGTTCGTATAATAATTCCTGAGCTAAATTATCATCTATAATGATGATTGGATTTGCCTTTAACTGACTTTCGGTTTGAAAATTATTCACACTCGACAAAACTCTCAGCCCCTTTGTTGTACCAATCCATAATTGGTTTTTAGTATCAACTGCCAATGCGCGAACATCTGCAACGGGTAAATTTCCGACATCATCTCCAAAGGTCATTTTTTTAAATGTATTCGTACTTTCATTAAAACCCACTACTCCGTCCCGAGCTGTGGCAAGCCATTTAACGCTATTTTTATCAATAACAATACTGCCGTAATTACTATCTTCAGCATTAGCAAGAATGTTTACCATCGAATAACTGCCCCATTGACCGTTGGTTCTTAGAACTTTCAATCCGTTTTTTACCCTGCTGTTGGTTATCCAGAGATTTCCTGATTTATCAAAAGCTGTTGCGTTAATACGGATGTCTATTTCATTGTAGTTTTCGACTTTTAAACTTTCCAGACTACTATTTTTTTCGGTATATAAAATAGACGGTACGTCATTTTCTAATTTTAATAAACCTGAAAAGAATGAACTTGCATAAACCTGATTTTCATTATTTGGATTAACAATAACGCGCGTCATCGATTTTGCATTAACCTCTTCATAAGGAATATTTAACCAGCCGGCAGTTGTATATTTACTAATACCGTAATCGTCTAGCGGATATGGATTGTAAGAGGAATCATAATCTCCATAAACTGTCCAGACACTATTTTGAGTTACATCTAATGAAAAAATATTATTTCGGGCAGGACCTTTTGGTGTACTATTTTCAAAAGACGAGCCATTTGCAAGAGAAGACGTAAACAAACCTTTTTCTTTTGTTCCAATGTAAATTAAATCTCCAACAGCAGTTGTACAGGTAAAATTTAAAGTATTATCTAAAACCTGTGCATTGGTAATTTGTCGATTTAATACCATCGTATTATTGTAAACATAAACCGAACTTGCAGTTGTAATAAACAAATGATGATTTTTTGCCCGCATGTCTGCAGAAGGTTGCGGAAGCTGCAGAAAACCCACGAAATTATTCGAATTAAATCGGTGAATATATCCAACCGAATTAATCGCAATAAGTTCTGTATCGAGAGTTTCAACACTAGACCAATCACCTGAATTCACTACTGCCCACTGACTAAAATCAATTAAATTGGCGTTTGTACTATTAGCGCGTCTAATTCCGCTGGAAGTTGCCGCATATATAAACCCGTTAAAAAGAGCCGTTTGTTTGACGCTGATTTCGGCTCCGTTATCGCCAATAAAATACGTGTCACCAAATTGCGAAGTCGTTAAGTTGAACTGCACAATACCAAAATCGCACGAAACATAAATCAATCCGTTATATTCCATAAAATGATTGACTTTTTTAATGCTTGCCGGTAATTGTTTATTGATGATGTCTACTTTTTTCACTATACTCCGATCGGTTTCATTAACTATAATGATCATTCCGTTTTCATAACCAATAATAGTCTTTTTGAATTTTTCGCTGTGGTATAAAGCAGAAATTGTCTGGCCAGAAAGGCCATCAACTGTTGTAGTGGTTTTTACTGCGTTTGAAACAACATCTTTAGAAAACAATGCATTTTCTGAAGCTGCAAAAACAGTAGTCGAAGCATCTGAAATATCTTTTATTTCGTTAAACGAAAAATAACCTTGCCAGGATAAAGTATTCTGTGCAAAACTTGATTGCATTACAAGAAAAAATAAAATATACAGAAACCTTCTCATCATATTAAATGTATTCAGACAGACAAATATACTACAAACGAAAGTATTTGATTTTTGTTCTTTATAAAATGATTTTCTTTTATAAGTATACGCCACGAATTCACGAATTAATATTCTTAAAATAGCTTGTGATTTCAGATCACGGCAAAAACTGAAACTTAAAACTAAAAAAACCTGAAACTTTAAGCCAAATAATTCCTGGATTTGTGGCAAAAAAAAGCCTCCATTTCTCTTTACGATAAATGAAGGCTTTTTAAAATTCTTATTGAAATTACACTACACCTTGTGCAAGCATAGCATCGGCAACTTTAACAAATCCGGCAATGTTTGCTCCTTTTACGTAGTTTACATAACCATCTTCGCCCATACCATATTTTTTACATTGGTTATGAATTCCAACCATGATATCTTTTAATCTCAAATCTACTTCTTCACTTGTCCAGTTTAAACGAATTGAGTTTTGTGTCATTTCAAGACCAGAAGCAGCAACACCACCGGCATTTGCAGCTTTTCCTGGCGCGAATAAAACTTTATTATCCAAAAATAATTTAATAGCATCTAATGTAGAAGGCATGTTTGCAGCTTCAGTTACACATAAGACACCATTATCAATAAGTTTTTTAGCATCTTCTCCAGTCAATTCATTTTGAGTTGCACACGGAATAGCAATATCTACTTTTACTTCCCAAGGGCTTTTTCCTTTATGGAAAATAGCATTTGGATATTTTTTAGTATAAACTTCGGCTCTGTTATCTCCAGTCGCTCTCATTTCTACCATGTGTTCAATTTTTTCTCCAGAGATTCCTTCTTCATCATAAATATAACCATCAGGACCAGAAATAGTAACTACTTTTCCGCCTAGTTCATTTATTTTCAAAGCAACTCCCCAAGCCACATTTCCAAATCCTGAAATTGCCACTCTTTTACCTTTGATATCATGCCCAATAGTCTGAAGCATTTGATCTGTAAAATAAACAACTCCGTATCCTGTAGCCTCAGGACGTATTAATGAACCTCCGTAAGCCAATCCTTTACCGGTTAAAACACCTGTAAATTCATTTCTGATTCTTTTATACTGACCAAATAAGTATCCAATTTCTCTTGCACCCACACCAATATCTCCCGCAGGTACATCTAAATCAGGACCGATATGACGGCATAATTCAGTCATAAATGATTGACAGAAACGCATGATTTCTCCATCCGATTTTCCTTCAGGATCAAAATCAGAACCTCCTTTTCCACCACCCATTGGAAGTGTAGTCAAACTATTTTTGAAAACTTGTTCGAAAGCAAGAAATTTCAAAACAGACAGATTTACAGTGTGATGAAATCTAATTCCACCTTTGTAAGGACCTATCGCAGAGTTCATTTGAATCCTAAAACCTCTGTTTACAATTATTTCTCCTTTGTCATCCACCCATGGAACTCTAAAAATTATAGAACGTTCTGGCTCTGCTATTCTAAGAAGTAAGTTTTTTCCATCATATTTTTTTCGCTCTGCAATAAATGGAATTACCGTTTCTGCAAATTCTCTAACGGCTTGAAGAAATTCTGGCTCGTTTGGATTTTTTGACTCAACAAGAGCCATAAACTCATTAATTTTTTGTTCCATTTTGAAATAAATTATTCAAGTAAATATTTAAATTTAAGCACTATAAATAAGAAAATACGTTTAAGAAAACGTTTTCGTTTTAACAGACAAAGATATAACAAAATGCTATCCGAATGTTATTTTTTTTCATTCTAAAGATTGAATTATATATTTTTCAAACATTCCTAAAGATAGCATTTGCGACTCTTCTATTTAAATCAAAAGATCAATATTAAAGTTAACAAATTATGTATTTTGTTACTTATTTTTTAATACGTTAATTTAATATTTTGATTCGTGCATGTTTTTTATATATTTGCCAAGATTTGAAAGCCCAAATACCATGCTTAAACCTATAATACTCACATTATTCGCCTTTTTTGCGATCACTTCCTCTATATCTGCCCAATCAGACTTAGCACAAGAAGTAGGAATAATATTCGGACCTGTAACTTTTCAGTCTGATTACGGAGAACGCCACGATATGGAAACCAATATTGGAAATTCCGGTTTTGGTGTAGGACTAGTTCATTTTATCAACTTTTCTGCCAATAATAATCGTGAAAGTTTCTTTACTGAACACTTTAAGGTTAGATCTGAATTATCTTTTAACAAAATCAGTCTGGAGCATTATGGTACATGGGTTGAAAGAGAAAAAGAAAAAGGATTAGTGCAGCATCTAAGAGCGATGAAAGGAAGCACAACCTTATTAAATCTTGGATCTCAATTAGAATTTTCTTTTATCAAAATTCACGATTACGAAAACTCGGTTGGCAGCTTCAGCCCTTATTTAAGTTTAGGTTTTCAGGTAAGTTATTACTCTACAAAAGCCTACTCAAAATTAGGACCGTTAGGACTTCCTGCAACAACTTTCGCAAAATACTTAACACCTTCTGACGGTCGTGCACACGGTTTTTCTAATGAAAACGGAGTTGTATTATCTGTAGTTACAGGAGTTGGAGTTCATTACAAATTATCTGAAATGAGCGATTTAATGTTTGATATCCGCTATCAGGGCTTTAACTCTGACTGGGTTGACGGATTAAATCCAAACAAAAATATTTATAAAGAAAATAAATCTAATGATTCTCAGGTATTGTTTAACCTTGGTTATATTTACTACTTAGAATTCTAAAGAAATTCCAAAATAAAAAAAATCCCAAATTCTAAAATCATTACGATTGGAATTTGGGATTTTTTATTTTTAAGATTTAGTTTTTATGCTAAAGCCTGTTCGATATCTGCAATTAAATCTTCTGCATCTTCGATTCCAACGCTCAAACGAACTAAGTCATCTGTAATACCAACTTCTGCTCTTTTATCTGCCGGAATAGAAGCGTGTGTCATCAAAGCCGGATGATTGGCCAAAGATTCTACTCCGCCTAAAGATTCTGCCAAAGTAAAAACTTTCAATTTTTCTAAAAACGCAATCGAATCTTCTTTTTTACCTGATTTAAAAGTAAACGAAACCATTCCTCCAAAAGCTTTCATTTGCTTTTTGGCAATTTCATGAAACGGATGATTTGGTAATCCAGGATAATAAACCGTATCAATTTTTGGATGATTACTTAAATATTCCACCACTTTTTCTCCGTTTTCACAATGTCTCTGTACTCTTAAAGAAAGTGTTTTAATTCCTCTTAATACTAAAAAACTATCCATTGGTCCAAGTGTTGCGCCAGTTGCAAATTGCTGAAAGTGCAATTGTTCTCCCAAAGCTTCATCTTTTACAATTAAAGCACCGGCAATAACATCAGAATGTCCGCCTAAATATTTCGTAGCCGAGTGCATAACAATATCAGCGCCTAAATCTAAAGGTTTTTGTAAATAAGGCGTCGCAAAAGTATTATCTACGGCAAACCAAATTTTATGCTCTTTGGTGATTTTTGCAATTTCTGCAATATCAGCCAATTTCATTAACGGATTCGTTGGTGTCTCAACCCAAATCAGTTTTGTATTTTCGTTGATTAATGATTTCAGTTTTGCAATATCGGTCATATCCACAAAATGAAATTTAATTCCTGAATCTTTATAGACTCTTGAAAACATTCTGTAAGTACCACCATATAAATCATCCATCGCGATTACTTCGTCTCCCGCTTTAAAAGATCTCAAAATACAATCTGTCGCTGCCAATCCAGATGAAAAAGCCAATCCGCGAGTACCGTTTTCAATACTGGCCAACGCATTTTCTAATGCCGTACGAGTTGGATTTGATGCTCTGCTATATTCATAATCGCCCAAAGGCTGTCCCGGACTTGTTTGAATATAAGTTGAAGTTTGATATACCGGAGGCATAACTGCACCCGTACTTGGATCATGATGCTGACCACCGTGAATCACTTTAGTATTGAATTTCATATGTTGTTTATTAATTTTATTTTTATGAATCATCTATAATTCGCAAAGATTTGACGTCATAAAATTACATTATTACATTTAATCATTGTTAATTTTGTATGATTCTGTTTTTTTTTGCCTTACTTTTAGAATACAAATTTACTTTTTAATTATTTTAATCCTTAAACAACTCCATACCTTTGTATATAATTAACACTTTAGATATGAAACATTACACTTTTCTAGTCTGTTTGTTTTTAATATTGACAAGTTGCAATAAAGAACTATCATTTGATAATGAAACGTTTGAAAAAAAATCTGCTTTACCCTGCAAAGATGATTGTCCAAAAGTAACAATAGAAATCCCGATTGCAAAAAATATTAAAATCGTAGCTGACAGCATTAATAAAAAAGTTTTTTCGGCAGTAAATGAAATCGTCTATTTTGGAGAAAAACCATTAAAAGCTAACGATTACAATGCACTTGCAGCTTCATTTATTGCATCTTATGAAGAAATGCATCAAAAATTCCCAGGCGAAACATTTGGCTGGGAAGCTAAAGTTATTGGAAATGTAGAATTTCAATCAGAACAAATTCTAAACATAAAAATTGATCATTACACTTTTACCGGTGGCGCTCACGGCTATCAGGGTTATCGTTCCTTATTATTTCATTCAAAAACCGGGAAAACTATTTTTAATGATCAGATTTTCAAAAATGAGAAAGAATTCAAGGCTTTCGCCGAAAAGGAATTCCGCAAAAAATACAAAATCCCGGCACAGGCAAATATTAACGCAACAGGTTTAATGTTCGAAAACGACAAATTCAGTTTACCCCAAAATATCTTTTATACCGAAGAGGGTTTGCTTTTATATTACAACTCCTATGAAGCCGCTTCGTATGCTGATGGTCCGAAGGAAATTTTATTTCCATATGAGCAGGTTGGTAAGTATTTGAAATATCAATAAAATTTATTGAATTTACAAGAGATAATTTGGCTAAAGCCGAATCTTCGAGCCATAATAATGATCTCCAGCTATTCAAAGAATAAAAAATCCTTTGGATTAGACGCACTACTGTGCGCCTCTACAGAAAACCTTTGTCGCTTTGTCCCTCTGAACCTTTGAACCTTTTCCCTCAAACAACATCATACTTCATCTTCCTCAAAATTCTCAGCGCCTCTTTAAAAGACAAATAAACTTGCGGAAAAGGTTTTAAAAGCAATTTTGAATCTATAAGCTTTTGTTTCGCATCATCGAAACCATTCAAATAACAAATCATAAAAGTCGAGGGAAGATTTTCCAGATCTTTCTCCTCTCGTTCAGACAAAACAGAACCTTTTTGAAGTTTTTGAAGCAATGCCATATTCGAATTATAAATATGATACAACATTGGTCTGTTGAATTCCGGAGGATGAAAAAGCATTTTACGGTCGATTTTGTAATAACCGTTATCAAAAAACCGAATAGTTTGTTCTTCTAAAGGATAATAACTTGTTTTATCATTTAATCCTAACGGAACATATTCTGTTATCGTAAAACTATCATCATCAAACACAATCGTAACCACATCCTGAGCAGAATAAAAAAGTTTAATTTGCTCGTTGATTAATTCAATATCAACGCGGGAAAGAAAAGTTTTATCTCTGGATTTTTTAGGAACTCCCGCCCAGCAAATCACGAACAATTCCTTGAAAACATGGTATTTCGGCGACATATCTTTATGCCTGAAATTCATAAAATCGATTACGCCGTCAAGTGTATACTGAATACTATTTCGGGAACTATTTTCGATACCAATAACGGTTTCCGTATTCTGATAATTTTTCTCCACCGGACCTTCAACCGGAATCGAATTACTGCCGCGCCTCACAAAAACGCTATTCGCCAAAATAGTATGAATTCCTTTTTTAAAATACGAAATCTTATTTTTCGGTTTAATCGTGACCAATCCAATTACTTTATCTTTTGGAAGATTTGGAAATGGCACATTCTCGTATTGAATTTTTGGGGGATTTTCTAAAAAAGCATTGACGAGATTCTGAATTCGGCTATCGTCAAAAAAATCGTCGCCTACAATTTCATTATCCTGATCTTCAACACCAACAACGATATAAGAATTATTGGTTGGATTAGAATTTGAAAGCGCACAAATGTGTTTCAAAAATTTTCCTTTTCCTTCGCGTGTATGCAGATTCAGCTGTCTTTTTTTATCATAAAAACTGCTCTCGTCATTATGGGCGAGTAAGTTTTTGATTAAAAGACGTTTGTTGATCATACTTTATGTTTTTGCCACTAATTCACTAATTTAAAAAAAAAGACGCACTACTGTGCGTCTCTCTACATTAAATTCTAATTAAATATTTTTTTTGACGATTGTCGATGACGCCTGCGCTGTACTCATCACCATCAAGTCAGCGATATTAACATGATACGGTCTTGAAACTACAAAATGAATAATATCTGCAATATCTTCTGCCTGCAAAGGATCAAAACCTTTATACACATTTGACGCTCTGTCAGCATCGCCTTTAAAACGAACTTCGCTAAACTCAGTTTCAACCATTCCCGGATGAATTGCGCCTACGCGAATGCCAAACGGATTTAAGTCAATTCGCATTCCTGCTGTAATTGCATCAACGGCATGTTTTGTTCCGCAATACACATTCCCGTTTGGATAAACTTCTTTTGCAGCTGTTGAACCAATATTGATAATATGCCCCGAATTTCTGGCTGTCATTTGCGGAATTACCGCTTTTGAAACATACAAAAGTCCTTTTACATTGATATCGATCATAGCATCCCAATCGTCTAAATCTCCCGTTTGAATTGGATCTAAACCATGCGCATTTCCTGCATTATTGATTAAAACGTCAATTTCTGAAAATTCTGCGGGTAATGAATTGATATTTTTTAAAACATCTTCTTTATCCCGAACATCAAAAGATAAGGAATATACTTCTGTCAAAGCCGAAAGCTCTTTTTCAAGTTCTGCCAAACGTTCTTTACGTCTTCCGCAAAGGATAATTTTATAGTTATTTTTTGCCATAATTTGCGCGGTTGCTTTTCCAATTCCGCTTGTGGCACCAGTGATTAAAACTGTTTTTTTCATTCTTTTTTATTTGTTTTTTTTGCCACACATTACAGGATTTAAACGATTTTTCAATCTGTGAAATCTTTTAATCTGTGGCAAATATTTTTAGCTAAATACTAACACTGAAAACTTAAAATTGAGACTTCAAACTGTTTTTTAAGCCACATCGTCTCCCATACTTTCTGTCCAGATGGCGAACCAGTCTTCTTTGTCCATTTCTAATTCTACCGCTTTCATCAACGATTGAATTCTGGCAATATTTACTGTTCCGGCAATTGGCACAACTCCGGCAGGATGTTTTAAAATCCACGCCAATAAAAGTGTATCTGATCCAAAACCATATTTTTTAACCAAATCGGAAAGCAACTTTTTCAAACGACGTGTTTGTTTCGTATCTTCCCTAAAAACGGTTCCAAGCGGATTCCATGACAATGGGCAAATTTTATGCGTTTGCATATAATCTAAACTTCCGTCGATCATGGGCTCAAAATTCGTAGCCGAAAATTGTACCTGATTGTAGCTCACTTCTGTTTTCTGGCGAATTAACTCAGTTTGAGAACTGGTGAAATTCGAAAGTCCGAAATCTATAATTTTTCCTTCTGATTTTAATTTTTCAACCGCTTCAGCAATTTCATCAGCCTGCATTAACGGACTTGGTCTATGCAATAAAAAAACATCAATAAAATCTGTTTTTAATTTCTTCAGAGATTCCTCAGCAGACCAAACAATATATTCTTTCGAATATTCATAATGTTTGATTTTGTTTTCAGGACGTTTTTCAGCTATCATCTGAATACCGCATTTGGTAATTAACTGTAATTTTTCGCGTGAAATCTTGCTGGCGTGAAATGCTTTTCCAAAATCTGCTTCTGTGGTATAAGATCCGTAAATATCGGCGTGATCAAAAGTTGTAATTTTGTTTTCGATACAAATCTGTATCATGTTTTCCATTTCCTTAGTTGTAAGGTTTTTATCCCATACTCCCCAATTCATAGTGCCCGAAATTACGGGCGATAATGTTGTTTTGCTCATGGTTTTATTGCGTTATTTTTGGTAATAAATATGCTTTTATAAAACATATTGACCAAAGTTCTTAAAAATATAAAAATAGATTCACAATTCGTCCTTAAAATTAGGTCTTTGGTCGAAGTTTTAACCATTCTTTAACATCTTACTTCTCAAAAAATATTCAATTTGCACTCTCAAAAGTTAGACATAAAAATTCAGCGTTTTAAAAAAGGTTTTAAAAATATTTATATGGAAGAAAATACAACGACTTTAGACATTAGAGCGATAAATGAAAAAATTGAAAGAGAAAGTGCTTTTATAGACCTTCTTACAATGGAAATGAACAAAGTTATTGTGGGCCAGAAACATATGGTCGAGCGTTTATTAATCGGGCTTTTAGGTCAGGGACACATTTTATTGGAAGGTGTACCGGGATTAGCCAAAACTTTAGCGATAAATACGTTGTCGCAGGCAGTGCAAGGTTCTTTCAGCCGTATACAGTTTACTCCTGATTTATTACCTGCCGATGTTGTGGGTACGATGATTTACAACATCAAAGCAAACGAATTCTCCATTAAAAAAGGGCCAATTTTTGCTAATTTCGTCCTTGCCGATGAGATTAACCGTGCTCCGGCCAAAGTACAATCAGCACTTTTGGAGGCGATGCAGGAAAAACAAGTTACGATTGGCGACACTACTTTCAAACTTGATCGTCCGTTTTTAGTATTGGCAACCCAAAACCCTGTTGAGCAGGAAGGAACTTACCAGCTTCCGGAAGCGCAAGTTGACCGTTTCATGTTAAAAACTGTAATTGACTATCCAAAAATTGATGAAGAACGTTTTGTAATTCGTCAAAACTTAAAAGGAACTTACGAAAAAGTAAATCCGGTAGTTTCAGTAGAACAAATTTTGCGTGCGCAGGAAGCTGTTCGTGAAGTTTACATGGACGAAAAAATCGAAAAATACATCTTAGATATCATCTTTGCTACCCGTTATCCAGAGAAATACAAATTGGCAGACCTAAAACCGCTTATTAGTTTTGGAGCATCACCACGTGGAAGTATCAATTTAGCCAATGCTGCAAAATGCTACGCTTTCATCAAACGTCGCGGATATGTAATCCCGGAAGACGTTCGTGCAGTTGTGCATGATGTTCTACGTCACAGAGTTGGGATAACATATGAGGCTGAAGCCGAAAACATTACTTCTGTAGACATTATCAACAAAATCGTAAACGAGATTGAAGTACCTTAAAAATAGTTTTCAGTTTTCAGTCACAGTGAACACCTTGTTAGGTAAACTGCGACTGAAAACTGCGACTGAAAACTAAAGAAATGGATACAAAAGAGCTTTTAAAAAAAGTACGGAAAATAGAGATCAAAACCAAAAGACTGAGCAATCACATCTTTTCGGGAGAATACCACTCTTCATTTAAAGGGCGCGGGATGACTTTTAGCGAAGTGCGTCAATACCAATATGGCGATGATATTCGTAACATCGATTGGAATGTAACCGCACGCTACAACGAAGCCCACGTAAAAGTTTTTGAAGAAGAACGCGAATTAACCATGGTTTTAATGGTTGACATTTCGGGTTCAGAAGGTTTTGGTTCAAAAAGTCAATTCAAAAAAGACATCGTCACCGAAATTGCGGCAACGATGGCTTTTTCAGCTACACAAAACAATGACAAGATTGGTTTAATATTATTTTCAGACAATGTCGAATTGTATATTCCGCCAAAAAAAGGTCGTTCGCACGTTTTGAGAATCATTCGTGAATTAATCGAATTCGAACCAAAAAGCAACAAAACTGATGTTGGTGCTGCTTTAAAGTTTTTATCGGGAACTCAGAAAAAGAAAGCGATCGTTTTTGTTATTTCCGATTTCATGTCTGAAAATTACGAGCAGACTTTGAAAATTGCTTCTAAGAAACATGACATTACAGGCGTTCGTGTTTACGATATCCGCGAAGAAAAAATCCCAAATTTAGGAATGGTAAGTATGTTGGATGCCGAAACCGGGAAAATCCAATTGGTTGACACGGGTTCAAAAACAGTGCGAATGAATTACGAAAAACATTATCAGGAAAGAGTTAACTATTTCAAAGATATTTTCAGTAAATCCGGCGCTGGCGTTGTAAATACAAGAGTCGACGAAAATTACGTAACAAAATTATTAGGATATTTCAAGTCAAGATAAAATTAATTTTAGATTGCAGATTTTAGAATTTAGATTTTTTTAAATTAATAATTTATGTTTTCTGCATTACACAAATAAAAAATCAGCTTACACGAGCGTTAGCGAACTGGCGAAGCAAATCCGCGTCATCCGCGTGCCATAATTAAGCATTCGTTTTAGACTAAAATCTGAAAACAAAATCAAATGAAATTAAAGTTTTACATATTTTTATTTTTACTTTCCTCCTCTATTTTTGCCCAGCAAAAACAAGTTGAGACAAGCATTGATACTACAAAAAATAAAATTGGAGCCGAATTTAAGTTAACGCTTAAAACGGTTGTCAGCTCAAAATCGAAAGTTGTTTTCCCAAAACTAAAAAACATTGGTCCTCTAGAAGTAATTCAGTCGTATCCAGTTGATACGGTGAAGAAAAATGACACTTACGAATTGATCAAAAAATATGGTTTAACGCAATTTGATTCAGGAAAATACACTATTCCGAGCGTCAAGATTTTAATTGATAAACAACCTTTTTTATCAGATTCTATTCGTGTTGAAGTTGCCAATGTAAAAGTAGATACTTTACAGCAAAAAATGTACGACATCAAGGACATTGCAGCCGTTGATAACGGTTTTGGTGATTGGTGGATTTACGTTTTAATCGGAATTGTTATTATCGGAATTGGTGCTTTTGTATACTGGTTTGTTAAGAAACGCCAACAGAAAAAAATTGAAGAAGAGGTTTATAAAACGCCGATAGAAAAAGCGACAAGTTTATTAAACAACCTAGAGCAAAAAGAGCTGGTTCAAAAAGGGGAAATAAAGGAATATTACAGTGAATTAACAGATATTGCCCGAAATTATATTGAAGAAGCAATTCATATTCCGGCAATGGAAAGCACAACTTCTGAATTGATTCAGGCGATAAGATTAGCTTCTACAAAAAAGAAGATGACTTTAACTCCTGAAACTGTTGAGAATTTAGAGCGCGTTTTACGTCAGGCCGATTTAGTAAAATTTGCAAAATCGAAACCGCTTGATTTTGAAATTAGCGAGGATCGAAATAAAATTCAGAAAGTTATTTTAACGCTTGATAATGCAATTCCAACCGAAGTTCCGGCTGAAGAAGAAGATCAATTACTGAATGAAGCCCAAAGACAGAAGCAGATTAAGCTTCAAATGCTTAAAAAACGTAACAAACGTATCGCAATTGCTGTTGGTACAGTTGTGTTTTTATTGGTTGCAACTACAACTTTTTTCATAGTTACCAAAGGTTTCAATTATGTAAAAGATAATATCGTTGGGCATCCAACAAAAGAATTATTAGAAGGAGAATGGGTAAAAAGCGAATACGGAAATCCGGGCGTTCTTATTGAAACTCCAAAGGTTTTAAAACGTATGGATACTGAAAAAGTGCTTCCAAAAGAAACGATGGCATTAATTAAAGAAATGCAGCTTTTTACATACGGAAGCATGATTGATAACTTCTATATTACCGTTTCGACAAGTAAATTCAAAAATCCTGTAGATCTTGATTTGGCAAAAACTTTAGAAGGTACTTTAAAAATAATTGAAGCCCAAGGCGGACAAAACATCATCGTAAAACAAGAAGATTTCCAAACAAACGAAGGTGTTCAGGGATTAAAAGGATATGGAACAATGAGTATTTTGAATCCGGTGGATAAATCGAGCACAAAAGCATATTACGAAATTTTATTATTCAAGCAAGATCAGGGATTACAACAAATTATGATTTTGCACGAAGAAGGCGACACGTACGGAAACGATATTGCAACCCGAATTTTAAATTCTGTTGAACTTAGAAAAGCTAGTAACTAATGAATAAAATAACTTTTTTAAATCCGGAATTTTTTTGGTTGTTTCTTTTAATTCCAATTGCAATTGCATGGTTTTTCTGGAAACGTAACCAGCAATCGGCTACGTTAAAAATGAGTTCAACTCAGGGCTTTAAAAACAGCGAGTCGTTTTGGACAAAACTAAAACCTTGTTTATACGTTTTTAGAATTATTGCATTATGTTCTTTGATTATTGCATTGGCACGACCAAGAACAGTTGATATCAGCAATCAGACAAAAACGACTAAAGGAATTGATATTGTAATGGCAATTGACGTTTCGGGAAGTATGCTTGCCAAAGATTTAAAGCCAAACCGTATGGAAGCTTTAAAAAGAGTTGCTGCAGATTTCGTTGAGGAAAGACCAAATGACCGAATAGGATTGGTTTTATACGCTTCTGAAGCCTATACAAAAACTCCGGTAACAAGCGACAAACCCATAATTCTGGAAGCTATTAAAGAAATCAAATACGATAATCTTTTACAAGACGGTACAGGAATTGGAATGGGATTGGCAACTGCCGTAAACCGACTTAAAGACAGTAAAGCAAAAAGCCGCGTTATTATTTTATTGACGGATGGTGTAAACAATGCCGGATTTATTGAACCGGAAACTGCTGCTGATATCGCGAAACAATACGGCATAAAAGTATACACAATTGGACTTGGAAGTAACGGAATGGCTTCTTCACCTTATGCTTATGCACCAAACGGTGGATTTTTATTCAAAATGCAAAAAGTAGAAATCGACGAGCGATTAATGAAAAGTATTGCCCGCAAAACAGATGGAACCTACTTTAGAGCAACAAGTAACGACAGATTAGCCGAAATTTACAAATCGATTAATAAATTAGAAACAACTGAAATTCAGGAATTAAAATTCTACGATTACGACGAAAAATACAGACCTTTTGTTCTACTCGCAGCATTTTTATTATTACTTGAAGTTGGTTTAAGAAATACAGTTTACAGAAGCTTTATATAATATTTTAGTCGCAACTCTTAGTCGCAGTCGCAGTTTTAAGTCAGTTTTAAACTGAAAACTAAGACTGAAAACTAAGACTGGAAATTGAGACTAAAAACTAGAACTAAAAATGGAATTAGACGAAAAAAAATATTTATACCTTTTATTCTTACTGCCAATTGTGGTGTGTATTTTCTTTTTCAATTTGTATTGGAAAAGAAAAAAACAACGTGAATTTGGTGATATTGAAATGGTCAAAAAACTAAGCCCGGAAAGCTCTGTTTTTAAACCTGTATTAAAATTATCTGTTTTACTGTTAGCGCTTGCGTGTTTAATTATCGGTTTGGTAAATCCGAAGATTGGAACGAAAATGGAAACGGTAAAACGTGAAGGTATTGACATTGTTTTTGCTGTCGACGTTTCTAAAAGTATGCTTGCTGAGGATGTGGCGCCAAGTCGTTTAGAAAAAAGTAAACAACTGGTTTCGCAGATTATAAACAATCTGGGAAGCGACAGAATTGGTATTGTAGCTTATGCCGGAAGTGCATTTCCTGTATTACCAATTACCTCTGATTACAGCGTTGCGAAAATGTTCCTGCAAAGTATGACTCCTGATATGGTTTCGTCCCAAGGAACTTCGCTTGATGAAGCCATCAGATTATCATCGACTTATTTTGATGAAAAAAGCAAAACAAGCAAGTTACTGATTTTGATTTCTGACGGAGAAGATCATTCTGAAGGTGCTTCAGCAGCAGCAGAAGAAGCCAATAAATTAGGGATGAAAATCATTACGATTGGTATCGGAACTGAAAAAGGAGGAACGATTCCGTTAAGGGAAAATGGTATCATTAGAAATTACCAAAAAGACCAAAACGGACAAACGGTTATTACAAAACTGAATCAGGAAGGATTAAAAACCATCGCAAAAGCAACAAAAGGCGGTTATGTTTATGGCGGAAATACGAAAGAGGTTTTAGAGTACATAAAAAACGCCTTAAATAACATTCAGAAAACAGAGTTTGAAGCGACACAAATGGCCGATTTTCAGTCGCAGTTTCAATGGTTTCTTGGTTTAGGTTTCCTATTATTATTTATAGACATTTTCCTTTTGGAAAGAAAAACAAACTGGATAAAAGAGTTGAATTTATTTAACGAAAAGAAATAATAAGTTTCGCCGCTAATTACTCGAATTTACCCGAAAAAGAAGTTCTTTTAATTATTCTCTTTTGTGAAATTCAAATATAAAAAACAATCTAATTAGTGATAATTGGTGGAATTCGTGGCAAACTAAAAACAACATAAAAAATTAGAATGAAAAATTTACTTCTTTATATTTTACTAACGGTTTCCCTGGCGGTTTCGGCTCAGGAAAAGGACAAAACATTGCCTGAAGGTAATGAAGAATATAAGCAGAATAAATTTGTTGATGCTGAGGCGAATTATAGAATTTCGGAATCAAAATTTGCAAAACGAGGTGTTGCTTCTTATAATTTAGGAAATACGATTTACAGACAAAACCAGGCTTCAGAAGCGAAACTGGCTTATGCCAAAGCAATAAAAAATGCCAAATCAAACGCTGATAAACACAAAGCCTACCACAATTTAGGTAATGTTTTTATGAAAGAGAAAGATTATACGCAGGCGGTTGAAGCTTACAAACAGGCTTTGCGTAATGATCCTACAGATGATGAAACGCGTTATAATTATGCTTACGCCAAACAAAAACTAAAAGAGAATCCGCCGAAAAACGATAAAAACAAGGACAAGAATAAAGATAAAGACAAAGACAAGGATAAAAATAAAGATAAGGACAAAGATAAAAACAAGGACAAGGATAAAGATAAAGACAAGAAAGACGATAAAGGCGATAAAGACAAGGATAAAAAAGATGGTAAAAATGATCCTAAGAAAGATGATAAATCAGACAACAAAGGAGAACCAAAACCACAACCTGGCGGAATCTCAAAAGATCGTGTTCAGAATTTATTAGATGCTGTAAATAACGAAGAAAAGAAAATTCAGGATAAAGTAAATGCTCAAAAAGTAAAAGGAAATCCTAGAAAAACAGAAAAAGACTGGTAAAATTTGGTTGATTCGTTTAATCGTTAATTTGTTTATTTGAATTATTCTAAAACGATTAAACAATATTTTACCAATTAAACGGTTAAACACAAAAACGATTAAACATTAATGAGAAGATATTTAATTCTATTACTATTCACTTTTCAAGGGCTTATGGCTCAAGTTCAATTTGAAGCCAAAGTAAGCAAAAACACGCTTGGACTTAACGAAAGAATTCGTATTGACTTTATGATGAATGTTGATGGAGATAACTTTGAAAGACCTAATTTTGATGGTTTTAGAATCGTTGCAGGTCCAAGTCAGCAAGTAAGTCAGTCGTGGATAAACGGCCGAAGTTCTTTTCAAAAAATATACTCTTTTATTCTGCAGCCAGTTCAAAAAGGTACTGTAACGATTAAGCAGGCGACTATTGAATTTAATGGGCAAATCTACAAAACAGCACCTATAAAAATTGTCGTTACCAATGCGGTTGCCGAGGAAAGAGACCCGAATGACAGACCACAGGGTTCCGGAAGCGAAACCTTAAATCTTGTTGCCGAAATTTCGAAAACGAGTCCGTATTTGAACGAACCTATTACTGCCGTTTATAAATTGTATTTTAATAATATTGGAGTTACCGGTTTTAAAGAACTGGCAAAACCAAAATACAATGATTTCTGGAATCAGAATATCGATATCAAACAATTAAAAATTGAAGAAGGTACTTATCAGGGACAGCGTTGTTATTTTGTTATTCTGAAAAAAACAATCTTATATCCTCAAAAATCAGGTCGATTAACGATTGAACCACTTTCATTAGACATTGGTGTGCAATTGCCAACGAATCGCCGCGATATGTTTGGCCAAATGATTTTATCTGATGACAATAAAATTGTTTCGGCGGGAGCAAAAACGATTAATGTAAGACCTCTTCCTGAAGCTACTAAACCGGAAGGTTTTAGCGGAGCAGTTGGTCAGTTCAATTTTACGGTTACTCCATCCAGAACTACTTTGAAAAGTGGTGAAAGCCTGGATCTTTTTGTAAGTGCGAGCGGAAGCGGAAACATGAAGTTATTTACTTTACCAAAACCGGTTGTGCCAAATGCGCTTGAAATGTACGATCCTGTTCATGACGAGAAAGTAACGACAACATTGTCCGGAATGTCAGGAAAGATTTCAGATAAATATACTATTATCCCTCAATACAAAGGGAAATATGCGATAAAACCGATGCAGTTTTCGTATTTTGATTTGAATACAGGTTCTTACAAAACCATCAATTCACCGGAAATTATGATTGATGTTCTTGACGGACCAATGCAGGCAGAAGCAAATGCAACAGCAAGTGCGTCTAGAAATGTGATTTCTAAAACGGAGCAATTTAAATACATAAAACCAAAAACAACTTTAGTTTCAATTGCTAAAGATGATTTTTACGGTTCGAATTTATATTATACTCTATTGTTCCTTCCTTTTGTGATTTTACCGATTATCATCTTAGCTAAGAAGAAAAAAGAAGCGATTGACAGCGATGTGACCGGAAACAGAATCAAAATGAACAATAAACTGGCGAAGAAATATTTATCTGAAGCCAAAAAACAGCTTAACAATAAAGAGCCATTTTATATTGCGCTTGAAAAAGCAATGCATAATTTCCTGAAAGCCAAATTGCATATTGAAACTTCAGAAATGAGCAAAGACAATATTCGTCAATTGTTATTATCAAGAAATGCAAATCCAGAAACGGTTCAGAGTTTTATTACTTTGACAGAAAACTGCGAATATGCGCGTTATGCTCCGGCTTCGAGCGCATCGATTCAGCAGGATTATGATAAAGCTGTTTTGATTATATCGGAATTAGAAAAGCAAATCGTTTGATTTTACCGCAAAGTGCGCTAAGAAAAGTGATTTAGATTGCGTTGATTTTAAGTTCGCAAAGTTTTGAAAATTTACATATTTAGAAAATGAAAAATATATTATATCTCTTTTTATTAATCTCTCAGGTTTTCTTTGCTCAAAACGGCTTTGAAAAAGGGAATGCTTTATATCAAAAAGGGCAATATCAGGAAGCCGTTCAGGAATATGAAAATGTGATTAAGGAAGACAAACTGCAGTCGGCTGAATTGTATTTTAATCTGGCAAATTCTTATTACAAACTCAACAAAGTAGCGCCGTCTATTTACAATTATGAGAAAGCTCTGGTTTTAAAACCAAATGACGCACAAACCTTAAACAACTTAAAATTCGCCAAAAAACTAACGATTGACGAGATTAAAGAAGTTCCAAAAGTTGGTTTTGCAAAACTGATTCAAAACTTTACCGGTATTTTTACTTACAATACCTGGGCAATGATATCTGTTGGAATTGCTTTTGCCTTTTTATTAAGTTTTATTGGTTATTACTTTTCACAGCTTACGGTTTCAAAAAGAATTTATTTCATAGGAATGTTTGTTCTTTTAGTTGCTTTACTTTTAAGTGTTTCAGCCGGAATAACTGAAAAAGATCATTACGACAATGATCGTCCGGCAATTGTTTTTTCAGAAGTTAGTGAAGTGAGAAGTGAACCGCAAAAAGCAGGTTCGGCTATTTTCTTGTTGCATGAAGGTGCAAAAGTGTACGTTACGGAAACTTTAGGACAATGGAAAAAAATAGAATTAACCGATGGAACAGAAGGCTGGATTGATGCTTTGACTATTAAAGAAGTAAAATAGATTTTTGAAAAATCTCAAATAAAAAAAATCCCAAATTCCAATATAACAATGGAGTTTGGGATTTTTAGTTTTTTGATTTTTTAAACCATATAAGTGATATAAGAAAATATAAATCATTTTTATATTTAGATAAATATTTACTTATACCAAATCAGTTCATATTTCCCGCCCCGCAAATCGTAGAGGCGCAAAGCAGTGCGTCTAGCTATGTTTGTCGACATGCTGTATGTAGACGCACTGCTGTGCTCCTCTACAATGTAGGGATGAATTAAAACTCATAAATCTTATCAGGCGTAACACAATAATCCAATTTCACATCAGATTCGAAGACATCATCGATTTGGTTTACGGCTTCAAAAAAAGAAAGACCAATTTTTATTGTTTCGGGTTTGCATTCGGCCAGGAATTTATCGTAAAAACCTTTTCCGTAACCAATACGATTTCCAAAAACATCAAATGCCAAAAGCGGTACAAAAACGACTTCAATAGTTTCTGACGGAACGGGCAAACCATTTACCGGTTCCGGAATATTATATTCGTTTTTCTTGATTTTGGTATTATCCGTTAATAAAAAGTGAGACATTTTTCTGGTTTCGAAATCACTTTTTGAGATCACGATTTCTTTATCTTTTCCGGAAAGCAAATGCAAAACATATTCGGTATTGACTTCTTTTTGTTCTTCTATTGGCAAAAAAACATGATAATAGGTTTTATCCCAAATAGGCAATTGCAATAATTCATTGGCTACAGCCAGACTTTTTTCTTCAATTTCGTCATGCGAAAGTGCTGCACGAAGATTTTTATAGTGTAATCGTAATTCTTTTTTATTCGTCGGCATCTTCTTCGTCTGGATTATTTTTAGAAATATGATAAATCGCATCGCCTTCATAAACAATTGGCGAATGATTGGCATTGATGACATATCCTTCGTGCGGTGCTTTTACCTTTTGTTCGAATTTACCAAACGGGTCTGTAATGATGGCCAAAATTGTTCCTTTGGTGACAAACTTTCCAATCAAATTATAATCGTGCAGTAAACCGGAACATTTGGCACGCAGCCAAACCGAATTTTTAATAAAAATTGATGGACTTTCGGCTTCTTCAACAATTTGAATTGGATCAAGCATTCCGAGGTAATTTAGCAAACGCTTCACTCCCATCACACCTTCATTTGCAATAACATTATTAATATCCAGCGATTTTCCTCCTTCAAAAAGCAGCATTTTTACATTTGCCTTTTCGGATGTATTTCTAAACGAACCGGTAATATTTTTAGAATAAAGCGTAAATGGCGCATTAAAAATATCGGCCAGAAGTTTTAATTCCTTGTTGTTTTCGCTGATTCGAATTTGTGGCGCATTAAATCTGCTTGCACCGCCGGCATGAAAATCTACAGCATAATCCAGAATTGGCAAAATTTCGGCCACGATATGAAAGGCAAAGCGACTTGCCAAAGATCCTTTTTTGCTGCCGGGAAAAACACGGTTTAAATCACGGCCGTCAGGAAACTCGCGGGATTTATTCACAAAACCATAAATATTAATAATCGGAATACAAATAATAGTGCCGCGTGTTGGTCTGTTTATTTTTTTGCTAATGATCTGGCGCACAATTTCTACTCCGTTTATCTCGTCGCCGTGAATTCCTGCCGAAAACAAAACCACCGGACCATCAAGTTTTGAGCGACGTACAATGATAGGAATATTGAGCTTTGTAGTCGTGTGTAATCGGGCAATTTCAACGTTGATTGTTTTATGTTCTCCTGGCAAAACCGGTTCGCCAAAGATAATCATGGGCTTGTTATTTTTCATATGAATTATAAAATCTAAATATAGAAATTATTCTTTTGATTTCGTAAATTTGGAACTAAATCAATGTTAAGCTTCAAATGAAAATCGGAATGGTTTTTGGAACGCTTTTCGGACATCTCCAGAAACAAAAAACAGAATGCAAAAACCGTCTTTAGAACTTCAAATACAAACCTTGCCGGACAATCCCGGCGTGTATCAATATTATGACAAAGACGACAAAATATTGTATGTTGGAAAAGCCAAAAATTTAAAAAAAAGGGTTTCTTCTTACTTCAATAAAATTCACGATACACGAAAAACAAATGTGCTGGTTCGAAAAATTGTAACCATCAAACACATCGTTGTCCCTACTGAAACCGATGCGCTTTTATTAGAAAATAATTTAATCAAAACACTTCAGCCGCGTTATAATGTATTGTTGCGTGATGATAAAAGTTATCCGTGGATCTGTATTAAGAAAGAACCTTTTTCGAGAATATTTTTAACCCGAAGAATGGTCAAAGACGGCTCTGAATATTTTGGTCCGTATACCAATTTTAAAATGGTGCATACAATTTTAGATTTAATTAAAGAATTGTATCCGTTAAGAACCTGCAATTACGATTTAAGTCAATCTAATATTAATTCGGGCAAATTTAAAGTTTGCCTTGAATATCATATTGGCAACTGCAAAGGTCCGTGTGAAGGACATGAACCGTTTGAAGAATATCAAAGGCAAATCGATGCTATCCGCGAAATTCTGAAAGGAAATTTTAAAGAAAGCATGAAAGATTTTAAGCGTTTAATGAATGATTATGCGCAGAATCTGCATTTTGAAGAAGCGCAAAAAATAAAGGAAAAAATACAAATCCTCGAGAATTACCAATCCAGATCAACGATTGTAAATCCGAAGATTACCAATATCGATGTTTTCTCAATTGTATCAGATGAAAGTGCGGCTTATGTGAACTTTTTACAAATTTCGCATGGATCGATTATTCGTTCACATACGATGGAAATCAAGAAAAAACTGGATGAAACCGATGAAGAATTACTGGAACTTGCGATTGTAGAAATGCGCGAGCGCTTCAATTTATTATCCAAAGAAATCATCGTTCCGTTTGAAATTGATTTGGGAGAAAAGATCAAAACAACCGTTCCACAGTTGGGAGATAAAAAACAAATTCTGGATTTATCGATCAGAAATGCGAAGTTTTACAGAATCGAACAATTGAAACAACTTCAAATTGTAGATCCTGACCGACACGTAAACCGTATCATGGCGCAAATGCAAAAAGATTTGCGTTTGCCGGTAGAACCGCGTCATATTGAATGTTTTGATAACTCGAATATTCAGGGAACAAATCCTGTCGCGGCTTGTGTAGTTTTTAAAGACGGAAAAGCCAGCAAAAAAGATTATCGCCATTTTAACGTAAAAACCGTAGAAGGTCCTGACGATTTTGCTTCGATGACCGAAATTGTGTATCGCCGTTACAAAAGATTACTGGATGAAAATGAGCCGCTTCCACAATTGATTATTATTGACGGTGGAAAAGGACAATTATCTGCTGCTTTAAAAAGTATAGACGAACTTGGATTACGAGGCAAAATTGCCATTATCGGAATTGCAAAACGTCTTGAAGAGTTATTTTATCCCGGAGATTCGATTCCGTTATATCTGGATAAAAAATCAGAAACCTTAAAAGTAATTCAGCAATTGCGAAACGAAGCGCACAGATTCGGGATCACATTTCACCGTGATAAACGAAGCAAAGCAGCTTTAAATTCGTCTGTAGAAAGTATTCCGGGAATTGGCGAAAAAACCATGCTTACGTTAATACAACATTTCAAAAGTGTTAAAAGATTAAAATTGGCTACAGAAAAAGAGATATCTGATGTTGTAGGAGTATCAAAAGCCAAAAAAATTGTCGACTTTTACAAAACCAACTAGTTATTTCTTATGCGCCCATTCCAGCTGTCCATTTCAAATACTCGTTCAAAACGATTTTTTTCTACTTCCATCTGGGGCGTACAGTTGGCATTTTTGGTATTTCTATTTTTCAGTTCACAAAAAACATTTTCCCAGGAACAAAAAAAAGACAGTGTAAAAAGACCCAAAATAGGTTTGGTTTTAAGCGGCGGCGGAGCCAAAGGTTTTGCACATATTGGTGTTTTAAAAGTGCTCGAAGAAGCCGGAATCAAAATCGATTATATTGGCGGAACCAGTATGGGTTCTATCATTGGCGGACTTTATGCTTCTGGATACAACGCCTCTCAAATTGATTCTATTTTCAAAAAAACCAATTTTGACGAATTGATAAACGACTATATTCCGCGTTCGTCTAAAAACTTTTACGGCAAGAAAAATGACGAATTATATGCGATCGTTTTACCGTTTAGTAAATTTAGAGTCGGAATTCCTGAGGCACTTTCAAAAGGAATGTACAATTATAATTTACTGAGCAGTCTGACCAGAAACGTGCGTCATGTTCGCGATTTCAATAAACTGCCAACTCCGTTTTTATGTATTGGAACAAATATTGAAACTGGCGAAGAAGTATTATTAAACAAGGGAAATCTCGTTCAGGCAATGATGGCAAGTGCGGCATTTCCATCCTTATTTACTCCGGTAGAAATAGACGGAAATTTATTGGTAGATGGCGGTGTTGTAAACAATTATCCTATAAAAGAAGTTCGTGATCTTGGTGCAGATATTATTATTGGCGTTGACGTTCAGGATGATTTGATGAAACGAAAAAACCTGAAAAATGCAACCAGAATCCTGGTTCAGATTACCAATCTGCAATCAATCGATAAAATGAAAGACAAAATAAAAGATACCGATGTTTACATAAAACCGGATATTCGTGATTATGGCGTAATTTCATTTGATAAAGGGGAAGAAATCATCAGAAAAGGGGAAGAAGCTGCTTTTGCCGTTTATGAAAAAATCAAAGATCTGGCGAATGAAACTACTTATTATAAAAAACCAAAATTAAAAGTTAGCTCTGATACGCTTCAGATCAATAAAATAAACAGCGACAGATTAGACAATTATACCAAAGAATATATTCGCGGAAAATTGCGTTTCAAACCCGGAAGCACTATTACGTACGACGACTTGAAAGCCGGAATGAACAATCTTGATGCTACGCAGAACTTTAGTGCGATTTCGTATTGCCTTCAGCCGGCCGGAAATAAGGACGATCTGGATTTAGTTTTAAGAGAAAATCCTACTCAAACGTATCTAAAATTAGGTTTGCATTATGACGGTCTTTATAAAAGCGGAATTTTATTAAATCTTACACATAAAAAAACATTCTTAAAAAATGATGTGACTTCTTTAGACATTATTTTGGGAGATAATTTTAGATATGATTTTAATTATTATGTCGAAAATGGCTTCAATATCAGCTTTGGTTTTCGTTCGAGATTGAATCAGTTTAATCGAAATGTTACCAATAGTTTCAGTAGTTTAATTACCGAAAGTCCGGGAAGTCTCATTAATGTTGATTTTATGGACGTTACGAATCAGGCTTATTTTCAAACTATTTTTGTACAGAAATTTTTAATGGGCGGCGGATTGGAATACAAATATTTAAAAATAAATTCGCCAACACTATCTGATACAGACAATATCATTGAAAAAAGCAACTATTTTAGTGTTTTTGGATATTTAAAATACGATTCTTTAGACAGTAAAAGTTTCCCACATTCAGGAGTTTATTTTTCTACAGAAGTGCAAACGTATTTAGCATCTTCAGATTACACCAAACAATTCAAACCCTTTTCTACTGCAAAAGCAGAGATTGCTTTTGTTGACCGATTATTCAAGAAAGCGACTTTTAAAATTGAAGCCGATGCCGGTTTTAATATTGGCAGTGACAGCGTTCCGTTTTTTGATTATATATTGGGTGGATATGGTTACAATAAAATCAACAATTTTAATTATTTCTACGGATATGATTTTTTAAGTATTGCCGGAAACAGCTATATAAAATCAGCGTTGACACTTGATTATCAAATATTGAAAAAAAATCATATTAATGTTTCTGCTAATTATGCCAATCTTGGAGATGATATTTTTTCTACCGTAGATTGGTTGTCGATGCCTAAATATTCGGGTTACGCAGTAGGCTACGGATTAGAAACTATTATTGGCCCAATAGAAATTAAACATTCTTGGTCTCCGGAAATGTCAAAAAGTTTTACCTGGTTTAGTATTGGATTTTTGTTTTAGTCTCAAAATTATTTAACCGCAAAGTACGCAAGGTTTTTTTTACTAATTAGAGTTTGTAAAAAGCGCAAAGTTCGCAAAGCTAAATCCTAATTAATTGCTGTATTTCAAATATAGCCCAAGGTTTCAACCTTGGGAAACGTATTGTAATGATGGAGACATATTGAGATCATTTATATTGCGACAATCCATTCCGCTCCAATGGTTGAAACCATTGGGTATGTTTTTCCCATAAAGCTTTGCGAACTTTGCCGTTTCTAAGAAATATTATTATATAAAAAACTTTGCGGACTTTGCGATTAAATTTTTTTATTCCTTAAGATTATCAAATCTTTTTACAATTTCATTCTTACCTTATTTGAGAAAAAAATTGAATTATTTTGCTACTATATCGTTGTAATGTCAAAAATTTTAGATTAATTTGCGGTTATAAATGATATGATTTATAATTTAAATCAATAAAAATTACGACATTTGTTATAATGAAAACAAAATGGACAGGTTTATTAGAATATCTTCAATTCCTCATCAAGAGAAATCCTGAGTGAAACCACCGAATTGAGATGATTAGTCAATCATAAATTGATCTGGTTATCTGTTCCAATTCACCTTTTTTCGAATTATCTAATTTACAAATTATCTAATTGAAAAGCCATGCCATTATATCACAAACTTGGAGATTTCCCTCAAAAGAGACACACGCAATTCGAAAAACCTAACGGAGGTTTTTATTACGAACAATTGTTTGGAACCGAAGGTTTTCACGGACATTCGTCATTATCATATCATGTTCACAGACCAACTCAGGTTAAAGAAATTTTAAATTCTTATTCGGTTGAACCAAAAATTGCAATCGGAAAAAACATAAAATCATTACTTTTTAAAGGTTTTGAATTAAAGTCTGAAACTGATTTTCTTGACAGCCGCAAAGCTTTGTTGGTTAACAAAGACTGCATAATAGGTCTTGCTGCTCCAAAAGAATCGCTTACGAAATATTTCTACAAAAATGCCGATGCCGATGAAATGCTTTTCATCCATAAAGGAAAAGGAAAATTAAGAACCATGTTAGGAAATATTCCTTTTGAATATGGTGATTATCTGATTATCCCACGAGGCATTATTTATCAAATAGAATTTGAGACTGAGGAAAACCGACTTTTTTACGTTGAGTCCCATTCTCCTTTTTATACTCCAAAACGTTACAAAAACCAATCTGGTCAGCATTTAGAACATTCGCCATTTTGCGAACGCGATTTTATTTTGCCAAATGAATTGGAAACACATGATGAAAAAGGCGATTTTTTAATTAAAATCAAAAAAGAAGGCATGATTCACGAAGTGGTTTATGCGACACATCCTTTTGACGTTGTGGGTTGGGACGGTTACAATTTCCCATACGGATTTTCGATTCATAATTTCGAACCTATAACGGGACGTGTTCACCAACCGCCTCCGGTACATCAAACTTTTGAAACGGCAACTTTTGTCGTTTGTTCATTCTGTCCGAGACTTTACGATTATCATCCAAAAGCGATTCCGGCGCCATACAATCACAGCAATATAGATTCTGACGAAGTTTTGTATTATGTTGATGGCGATTTTATGAGCCGTAATAATATCGAGCAGGGACATATTACGTTGCACCCAAAAGGAATTCCGCACGGTCCCGCACCAGGCGCGATGGAACGTAGTATTGGTCATAAAGAAACCCAGGAATTAGCCGTTATGGTGGATACTTTTCATCCTTTAATGGTAACTGAAGAAGCAATGGGTCTTGACGACGGACAATATTACAAATCCTGGACGGAGTAAATTTACGAAATCGATCTAACCGCAAAGTTCGCAAGGATTTTACGGAAAGATCGCCATAATCAACTTTGCGAACTTTGCGATTTTTACTTAGCGAACTTTGCGGTTAAAAAACAAATCCTAAAACAACACTTCGGTTCATCAGACAACGATTAACCGATTAAACAAATAAACATTATGAGTAAAGAAGTAAAATCAGTAGAATACGGTTTAGAAAAAATATTTGAAGGAGCACAGGATTTCCTTCCATTATTAGGAACCGATTATGTAGAATTCTACGTAGGAAACGCAAAACAATCTGCACATTATTATAAAACAGCTTTTGGATATCAATCATTAGCTTACGCAGGATTAGAAACCGGAGTTAGAGACAAGGCCTCTTATGTTTTAAAACAAGACAAAATCAGAATTGTTTTGACAACGCCATTAATTCAGGATTCGCCAATTCATGAACACCTTAAAAAACATGGAGACGGTGTAAAAGTTGCCGCTCTTTGGGTTGAAGATGCGAGAAGTGCTTATGAAGAAACTATCAAACGCGGTGCCCGATCTTTTATGGAACCTACGGTTGAATCAGATGAATTTGGAGAAGTAGTTCGTTCCGGAATTTATACTTACGGAGAAACGGTTCACATTTTTGTAGAGAGAAAAAACTACAATGGAGTTTTCTTACCAGGATATAAAGAATGGAAATCAGACTATAATCCGGAACCAACAGGATTAAAATATATTGACCACATGGTTGGAAACGTGGGTTGGAATGAAATGAATACCTGGGTAAAATTCTATGAAGAAGTGATGGGATTCGTGAATTTCTTGTCTTTTGATGACAAACAAATTACCACAGAATATTCTGCATTGATGAGTAAAGTAATGTCTAACGGAAACGGAAGAATTAAATTCCCAATCAATGAACCGGCAGAAGGAAAGAAAAAATCTCAAATCGAAGAATATTTAGATTTTTATGGCGGTCCCGGAATTCAGCATATTGCGATCGCAACAGATGATATTATAAAAACAGTTTCACAGTTAAAAGCACGTGGTGTTGAATTTTTATCTGCTCCTCCGCATACTTATTATGAAGCAATTCCTGAAAGATTGGGCGTTCATATGGGTATGATGAAAGAAGATATTAATGAAATTGAAAAATTAGCCATCATGGTCGATGCCGATGAAGATGGTTACTTATTACAAATATTTACCAAGCCAGTTCAGGACAGACCGACGCTTTTTTTCGAAATTATTCAAAGAATGGGTGCAAAAGGATTTGGCGCAGGGAACTTTAAAGCACTTTTTGAGTCAATTGAAAGAGAACAAGAATTGAGAGGAACTTTGTAAAATCGCATTATTTTTACATTAAATCGAAGAATTCTCTGTAAAGTGATGCTTTTTATGCAAATGTTATGTTAAACTTGCCTTTTGCTATTTGTTTTTTGAACTTTCTATCTATCTTTGCACTCGCAAATCAGAAAGGGGTGGTTTCCTTTCGAATTGATATAAATTTCATAATTTATAGTTTTTTGGTTAGTTAATAGCATAAAAACTCAGTCATTATTGACTGAGTTTTTTTGTTTTGGTACATTTGGAATAGAATTTGCATTTATCTATCTTTATAATAAAATGTAAATATTGTACTATGAAAAAGTTAGTTCTCATCATATTAGCCCTCACCGTTCTCAGTTTTGACAGCCAGCGCGAAGATGCCTTCGACACAGGAGAATACTTTAAATTTAGAATCCATTATGGAATTGTAAACGCCGGTTATGCGACACTTGAAGTAAAAGATGCCACCATAAATAACAAAAAAGTATTTCATGCCATTGGCAAAGGTTATACTACGGGAATGTCAAAATTTTTCTTTAAAGTAGAGGATTTATACGAAAGCTATTTTGACAAACAAACCGGCGAACCATATCGTTATATTCGAAAAATTGACGAAGGAGGTTACACCAAAAATCAGGAAGGTATTTTTAATCAGAGCGAAAACAGAATATTAGTAAAAGATTATAAGCGAAAATCAGAAAAAACAATTCTTCTTACTGACAATGTACAAGATATTATTTCTTCTTTTTATTATTTGAGAAATCATCCCAACATTGACAAATTGAAATCTGGCGAATCTATTTCTATCGACATGTTTTTTGATGAAGAAATCACAAAATTTAAGTTAAAATATGTAGGTCGTCAGGATATTACAACTAAATTTGGAACCGTTTCTACGATGATGTTTAAGCCATTGGTACAAACAGGCCGCGTTTTTAAAGAAAAAGAAAGTGTTACGCTTTGGATCACAGACGATAACAACAAAGTTCCGGTAAGAATTAAAGCAGATCTTGCAGTAGGATCGCTCAAAGCGGATCTTGAAGAATATAAAGGATTAAAATATCCATTTAAAGTAAAAAAATAATGAATACCACAGATAATTCTGAATCACTTTTAAGAGAAATTGATCAAAAATTTCAAGCTATAAATCAAAAAACAGAAGTCCAGCTTGAAGGTTTACTTTGGTCAAAACCAATAACTTATTGGGATTACATTCAGACTGATGCACTTTTAAATCTACAAATTCAGCGCACGACGCTTCCTGATGAAATGGTTTTTATCATGTATCATCAGGTAAATGAATTGATTTTTAAAATGATCCTGTGGGAAATTGATCAAATTGCCGAAACCCAAAACATTCAGGTAGATTTTTTCAGCGAAAGATTATCCAGAATTACACGTTATTTTGATATGCTTACGAATTCATTCAGTATCATGGAAAATGGTATGGAAGTGGATCAATACATGAAATTCAGAAATACCCTGACTCCGGCAAGTGGTTTTCAAAGTGCACAATACCGATTAATTGAATTTGCCTCTACAGATGTTATCAATTTAACAGATCGTCGATACAAAGACAGCTTTGATGAAAACACAGATCCGGAAACTACTTTTGAACATTTGTACTGGCAGGCTGCAGGTAAAGATTATCACACCGGTAAAAAATCGTATTTGCTTCAGGAATTTGAAAACAAATACAAAGATCAGTTTTTTCGTCAAATGTCTTCTTTCAAAACAAAAAACATCTGGCAAAAATTTACTCAATTACCAATTGAAGACCAGCAAAATCAGGAACTTATTAAGGCAATGCGCCATTATGATCAAACCGTAAATATTACGTGGGTTATGCAGCATCTTAATACTGCAAGAAAATACATACTAGAAAGCGGGAAAGGAAATGGCGAAGCGACTGGCGGAAGCGATTGGCAAAAATATATGCATCCAAAATTTCAAAGACGCATCTTTTTTCCTAAATTGTGGACCGAAGAAGAATTGTCCAATTGGGGAAATGAAGCCACCGTTTAATCTCCCAAAAAAATTAAAAGTTTGAAAAAAGCATTCGTAGTTATAATAGTATTATTTTCAATTTTTTCATGTAATAAAACCGCTGAAAAAACAGAAACTAAAATTACACCCAAACCAAAAACTAAAAAAATAGAATTTGGATTTAATTACGCTGACTATAATGTTGTTCAGGATACTATAAAAAAAGGAGATTCTTTTGGATCTATTTTTCAAAGCCAAAATATTGGAGACAAAAAAGTCTTTGATATTGTTGAGCAGGTAAAAGATTCTTTTGATGTTAGAACAATTCGATACAACAAACCTTATACAATTCTTCGCTCTAAAAATAAAACCAACAATCTTGAAGTTTTTATATATCAGCCTGATGCTTTAACGTATTATGTTATTGATGTCAGAGACAGTATTGCAAAAGCTTACAAAAAAATAAAACCGGTTACTTTTAAACGTAAAATAATTGGCGGCGTTTTAAAAAGTTCTTTATCTGAAACTTTAGGAAACGAAAGCGTTGAAACGGCACTGGCCAACAGAATCACCAAAGTATTTTCATGGTCTATTGACTTTTTTAAACTGAAAAAAGGAGATCGTTACGGATTAATTTTCACGGAACGTTTTATAAACGGAAAAGTTTACGACGGCGTTGAAGATCTTGAAGCTGCCTTTTTTGAATATAAAGGAAAAATCATTTATGCTTTTCCGTTTGAAAAAGATACACTTTCAGGAAAAGTAGAATATTATGATGATGAAGGAAAAACGCTGAAAAACTTCTTCTTAAAAACACCAATCAAATTTAGCCGAATCACTTCAAGATTTACGATGAACAGATTTCATCCGGTCCAGCATACCTGGAAAGCACACAAAGGTACCGATTATGCAGCTCCAACAGGAACGCCAATTTCTACAACGGCTTCGGGAGTTGTTGAAGCCACAGGTTATACTGCAGGAAACGGAAACTTTGTAAAAGTAAAACACAATGGCACCTACTCTACTCAATATTTGCACATGTCCAGAATCCTTGTAAAACGCGGACAAAGAGTTACGCAAGGGCAAAAAATTGGTTTGGTTGGAAGCACAGGACTAGCTTCGGGACCACACGTTTGTTACCGTTTCTGGAAAAACGGTGTTCAGGTTGATGCACTTCGTTTAAATCTTCCAACAGGAGAATCTTTGACCGGAAATGACAAAACCCGCTTCTTAAAACAAATGGAACCTTTGAAAAGAGAATTGGATAGTATTGGGAATTTATAGAAATAACACTTTCTTCTAAACCACAATTTTAAATTCAAGCGCTAAATAAAGCAAGGACAAAATGATAGAAATAAACAGAAAAGAAGACATCATTATTCCTTTTGAGAAAATAGGTGAAATTGGCTGGGAAGAAAAAACCAAATTGATCATTGAATCTCTGGCCGAAAACTGGAGCAAAGATTTAGAAAAACCCATTTCAACAACAGAAATCAATAAATTAGAAAACCGCATTGGAACTAGTCTTCCGGATGGATTAAAGATTTTTTACAATACTTTTGGCATTTCTGATATAGGCGAAGAATTACAAAATTTTGACGACATCATGTGGATAAAAGAGCTTTGGGGAGAAGATAATCCTTATGGTCCAGAATTCACGGAAGAAGATAATATACCATTACAGCATTTAATTTCATTTAGTGATTATTTAGGAAACGGTAATATGTTTTGCTTTCATAGTGAAACAAAACAAATCTATTATTATGATCACGACACAAGACCGTATATAACAAAAATGTTTGATACTGCCGACGATTATATCAAAGGTTGTTTAATTTTTGCCCAAACCGATCTTTTTGGAGAAGTTAAACAAGAGCAAGTTGAAAAATGGACCGAAGAAATTGTAGAAGATTTATTTGGTCAGGCAACTGTTAGAAAATGGCGTTACTAAAAAACAAATCCAACAAAAGGCATTAATAGACAATTCTAAAAAATAGAAATCACATGAAAAACAAACGCATTAAAGATATTCTTGATGAAACTTTTTCAGATTTAAAACTATTTTACAGAGACACTACTTTATCTGATGATTTAATTTCAAAATATAAAGTTGGACAAATAATCAAGGAAAAAGGTTTTACCGATATGAGTTATATCGGTGGCGGTCTTTCAGGAAATTGCCGTTATTTAATCGCAAGTTCGGATGCACGGGATTTATCTAAATTTAATCCTGCTTCAGTAAAAAACGGACATTCTCTTTTAGATGATAATTCCTTTTTTAAAGTTTTGGATATTCAAAAAGTAAACAACAAAACGCAAATTTTTCTTCTCAATATTCCCGGAAACTCGCTGACTCTTTTTAAAAATTCCACTTCAAATCTTGAAGAAGAAATCACAGAAAAAGCAAGACAAAAATTTATTACTAAAATCGACTCTGCTTTAATACCCGAATTACAAACTGAAGACTGGAAAGAAAGAACAAAATCACCAATTGGAATGAGTGATAATGGCGAATTCTTTTTTGATGATGCAACAATAACTGCTGAAGAACCAAAAAGAATTGAAATTAATAAGGCTGAGAAAAAGATTGAAATTAATAAAAAGCCGTGGTGGAAGATTTGGTAATTCAAACAATCATTTCCCAAACTTTTTTCTAAACTCAGAAGGATTCATGCCCTTATGTTTCCTGAAAACTTTATTCAAGTGACTTTCGTCAGAGAAATGAAGTTCGTCTGCAATTTCGTTTATACGCATATCAGTATTTAAAAGTCGGGCTTCGATCAATCTTAATTTATAATTTGAAATATAATCCTGTAATGTTTCACCGGTTTGTTTCTTAAAATACCTTCCCAGATAATTTACCGAGATATTTAAATGTTCACTTATTTTATCGGATTTTAATTCTTTCGGATTAAAAATATTTTCCTGAATATAATGCAATATTTCAAGTACGGTTTCTCCTGTTGCTTCTTTAATATTCTTTGGCAATTTCAACGCAATATTTCTTGCCACGATTGTAATTATTGCATTTACAATCTGTTCCGTTATTTTTTGATGATAAATTTGCTGATTGGTTTGTTCGTTGATGATGCTTTCGATAAGTGAAGCGATCAAAGGTTTGTCGATCGTGTTTTTTAAAATACATCCGGGGCGATGACTTGCATTTTGCAGAATATATTCCATTCGCTGTACGGTTTCCTGCAATCCGTTTTGAGAAGTTGTCTTGATGAAATATTCATTAAAACGAAGAAAAAAGAATTTGGTTGAAGTTAAAATTTCAAACGAATGTGTGTCTTGCGGCGTAACAAGAAAAAGATTTCCCGCGCGATATGGAAATTTATTTTCGTTTATGATCTGAATTCCGGTTCCATCCACAATATAAATCAATTCAAAAAAAGTAATCTTTCGCGAGATCTTCGGAAACTGCTGCAGTTCTTGAAAATCAACTTCAAAAGGGAGATATAGATTTCTATCTGTCATCATCGCAGAATACAATTTTAATACAAGAACGTACAATTTTAAATGAAGCACGCTCTCTAATTTTGTGAAAGATAATAACTTAAATCGTAACAAAATGAGAATACTTTTAATTGGGGCAAATGGAGAAATTGGTAAAATAATTAAACCTGCATTTGCCGAAAATCACGAAATTATTTCTGCCGGAAGAAATAGCGGTGATTATCATGTAAATATAGCGGATGTAAATTCGATTGAAAAATTATTTCAGCAGATTGGAAAAATTGATGCGTGTATTTGCGTTGCTGGCGATTGTTACACAGGAGATTTACTTTCGCTTGACGAAGAAAAATTAAACATTGGTATTGAAAACAAATTATTGGCACAGATAAATCTGGTTTTAACTGGTCAAAAATTCCTGAATGATAATGGTTCTTTTACCCTGACATCAGGAAAAATGGGTGATAAACCGGTAAAAAACAATATCGCAAAAGCAATCGTAAATGGCGGAATCAACAGTTTTGTTCTTGCCGTTTCACTCGAATTAGAAAGAGGCATTCGGATTAATGCCATAAGTCCGGCGAAAGTTGCAGATATTCCTATCGATGACTTAACAAATGCATATTTGAAAAGTGTTGAAAGCTCGCTAAACGGAGAAATTATTAAAGTCAACTATTAAATCAATTCCAATGAAAAAACTACAAATCCTATTATTGGCCATCATCATTTCCAATTTTGCTTTTGCACAGAAAATCGAAAAAACATTTATTGGTTCCTGGAAATTGATTTCTGTAGAAAACACAAATTCAGACGGCAACAAAACATTTCCGTACGGAACAGATGTAAAAGGCGCATTATTCTTTGATGAAAAAGGAAATTATGCAATTCAGATCTATAAGAATGACAGACCAAAAATAGTTTCGGGCGACAAGAACAAATGCACGCCTGAAGAAAATGCGGCGATTGTGCAGGGAAGTAATTCGCACTTTGGAAAATATGAAATTAACGCTATGGACAAAACGATCACTTTCAAAATAGAAACGGCGTCATTTCCAAATTGGGAACAAACAGAACAAAAGCGTTCTTACAATTACAACAATAATAAATTGGAATATATTGTAGTTAACACCACTCAAGGCGGAAAATCTCTTACGGCAAAAGTGGTCTGGGAAAAGATTTAGTCACAATCGTTATCATTTGGAAAAACGTTTTCGTAACTAATTGTTATATAATTATGAAGCTTAAAGCTATTAAAAGTAATTTCAGTATTTTTGTGTTTCAATAAACAAACTTTCAATAAAAAAACAAAAATGGCTTTAAACACAACAAACCCAACCGGGACTGAAGCGTGGAAAAATCTGCAAAACCACTATAATGCGATTCAAGCAACTACGATACAAGAATTGTTTCAACAGGATAATGCCCGCGTTGAAAAATTCAATTTACAATGGAATGATTTTTTAGTTGATTATTCTAAGAATAATATTAGTCAGGAAACTATTTCTCTTTTGTTAGAATTGGCTAATTCAATTGGATTAAAAGATGCAATCTCTCAATATTTTGGCGGAGAAATTATCAACCAAACTGAAAACAGAGCGGTTTTGCATACGGCTTTGCGTGCACCGGAATCGGCAGTTATAAAAGTTGATGGCGAAAATGTAATTCCTGAAGTTTACGAGGTAAAAAACAAAATCAAAAAATTTACCATTGAAGTTATTTCGGGAGAAAGAAAAGGTTTTACCGGAAAAGCTTTTACTGATATTGTAAACATTGGTATTGGAGGTTCTGATCTTGGTCCGGTAATGGCGGTTGAAGCTTTACAATTTTACAAAAATCATTTAAATACACATTTCGTTTCGAATGTTGATGGCGATCACGTAAACGAAGTAATCAAAAAATTGAATCCGGAAACTACGTTGTTTCTGATTGTTTCTAAAACTTTTACAACTCAGGAAACACTATCCAATTCTGAAACTATAAAAGAATGGTTTTTAAAATCGGCTTCGAAAGAAGATATTGCAAAACACTTCGTTGCGGTTTCTACAAATATTCAAAAAGTAACTGAATTTGGAATTAATCCGGACAATGTTTTCCCGATGTGGGATTGGGTTGGAGGAAGATTTTCTTTATGGAGCGCTGTTGGTTTAAGTATCGCTTTGGCAATTGGTTTTGATAATTATAATGACTTATTGAAAGGTGCCAATGAAATGGACGAGCATTTTAAATCGACTGAATTTGATGAAAACATTCCGGTAATTTTAGCCTTATTGAGCGTTTGGTACAACAATTTCTTTGGTGCCGAAAGTGAAGCTTTGATTCCGTACACACAATATTTATCAAAATTAGCTCCATATTTACAACAGGCAACTATGGAAAGTAACGGTAAAAGTGTTGGGCGCGACGGAAAACCGGTGAATTATCAAACCGGAACTATTATTTGGGGAGAGCCGGGAACGAATTCTCAACATGCATTTTTCCAGTTGATTCACCAGGGAACAAAATTGATTCCGACTGATTTTATCGGATTCGTAAAACCGTTATACGGAAACGAAGATCACCACGATAAATTGATGTCGAACTTTTTTGCTCAAACAGAAGCGTTGATGAACGGAAAAACTTCGGCTCAGGTTCAGGCAGAATTTGACAAACAAGGACTTTCTGCAGAAAAAGCATCTTATTTACTGCCTTTTAAAGTTTTCACAGGAAACAAACCTACCAACACCATTTTAATTGAGAAATTAACACCAAAATCTTTGGGTTCGTTAATTGCTTTATACGAACACAAAATTTTTGTTCAGGGAATTGTCTGGAATATTTTCAGCTATGATCAATGGGGAGTTGAATTAGGTAAACAATTGGCTAATTCTATTTTAGAGGAGATAAATACTAAAACGGTTAAAACTCACGATAGCTCAACATCCTTTTTGTTGAATCATTTCCTGAAAAATAAATAAATTAAAAATTACCTAACGATTTGAAACGCCTTGATTTACTAAAAATTAAGGCGTTTTTTCGTATAAATACCCGTTTTTAACAAAGAAATCAACTTTATTTGAAAGGCGAACACTACAAGACTGTTCACATTATTACGATTTTAACAAAAAACAACATAGTAAATTTAAAAATATCTTATTTTATGTAATAGAAAAAGAATAAATCATTTTAATGCGCAACGGATTAAACAAAAGTTGTTTTTCTTAACAGTTTGATAACATTAACCGAATTAAATGTTATAATTTTGCCAAAAACAATAAACAAAAACAAATGAAAAAATTGTCAAAGTTTCTCTTAGTGCTTTTAGCATTTATTTATGCAGGAGATATTTATGCGCAAGGTAATACAACATCATCCATCAATGGTGTAGTAAATGATTCTAAGAATGGATCACTTCCGGGAGCTACAATTCTAGCAGTTCACGAAGCATCGGGAAGCCGTTACTCAACAACTACAGATTTTGATGGACATTTTAGAATTTCAAACATGCGTGTTGGAGGTCCTTACAAAATTGAAGTTACCTTTGTAGGTTTCACAACTTATACTGAAACTGGGGTATACCTTCAACTTGGAGATTCAAAAAGCATGAAAATCGTCTTAAAAGACGAAACAAACCAACTTACTGAAGTTGTAGTAACAGGTAGAAAAGACCCAACTTTCAATTCTAAAAGAACTGGAGCTCAAACCATTATCGATCACGACAAAATAAATGAATTACCATCTTTATCTAGAAATATTGCCGACTTTGCAAGACTAACGCCTCAGGCTCAGTTACGTGGAGATGATCAAATTTCAATTGGTGGGCAAAATAATAGATTCAACGCAATTTACATTGACGGAGCTGTAAACAATGACGTTTTCGGATTAGCTGCAAATGGTACAAATGGTGGACAAACAGGAGTTTCTCCAATTTCGTTAGATGCAATTGAGCAATTCCAAGTGAGTGTTTCTCCTTACGATGTTAAATTATCAGGATTTGCAGGAGGGGCAATTAGTGCAATTACTCGTTCAGGAACTAACAACTTTGATGGTTCTGCTTACTATTTATACAGAGATCAATCTTTGGCAGGAAAAACTCCAACACGTAGTGGAAGCGGTATCGAAAGACAACGTTTGGGTGATTTTACAGCAAAAACTTATGGTGTTAGAGCTGGAGGAGCAATTTTAAAAGATAAATTGTTTTATTTCATTAACTATGAAAAACAAGAAAATGAAACACCTCAGCCATTTGACATTGCAAATTACACAGGAACTACAAAAGCTGCAGGATTAGAGACTTTAAGTAATTATTTAATAAATACATACGGTTACAACCCTGGATCATATCAAAACAATAAATTATCATTGACAAGTGATAAATTGATTGCTAAAGTTGACTGGAACATTAATGATAACAATAAATTATCTGTTAAAAATAGTTATGTAAAAGCTACAAACTTTTCTCCATTCCGTTCTTCAAACAACTCAATTAATTTCCTGAACGGTGCTCAATCTTTTGAATCTGTTACAAATTCAGCATCGTTAGAATTAAACACTAGATTCAACAATAAATTTTCAAATAACTTAGTTATTGGATACACCACTGTAAATGATGATAGAGATGCATCTGGAGATCCATTCCCAACGGTAACTATTAGAGATGGTGTTGGTGCAACTATTTATTTTGGATCTGAGGCAAGCTCAACAGCAAACTTATTAACTCAAAGAGTGTTAACTATAACAGATAACTTTGAAATTAATGTGGGGAAACACAATATTTTAATTGGTACTCACAATGAATTGTCTCACGCTAAAAACGTATTTATCAATAGAAACTTTGGAGCGTATGATTACAATAGCGTAAGCGATTTTATGACAGGAGTTAAGGCATACCGTTACCGTTTAGGTTATTCATTATATGGTGGTTCAGGAGATGATTCTCAAGGAGCTGCTGATTTTAACATGAATCAATTTGGTTTATATGTTCAGGATAACATTAGAGTATCAGACAACTTCCGTTTAAATCTTGGTGTAAGAGCTGATATGCCAGTGTGGTATGATGGACTTGTGAATGAAGATTTTAACACGAGAACTATTGGCCTATTAGAAGCTAAAGGAAAAGATTTAAAAGGTGCAAAAGTTGGTCAGCCTATTAAAAGCACATTGCATTTCTCACCTAGAATTGGTTTTAACTACGATGTAGATGGTGAAAAAACAACTCAGGTTAGAGGAGGTATTGGTGTGTTTACTTCAAGAGTTCCATTAGTATGGCCAGGTGGAGCATACAATAATAATGGTATTTCTCAAAACAGTATCCAGATAAACAACGCTACCGCTACTCCTACACCAGCCTTTAATCCTAACACTAATATTGATAGCCAATTAGGTGGTGTTGTTCCTTCAGCTCCATTACCTGGAAGTGGAAAAGTTGGTGGAAATGTTGATTTATTTGCTAAAGATTTTAAACTTCCACAAGTTTTAAAAACTAGTTTAGCTTTTGATCGTAAATTAGGTGCTGGCTGGGTCATCTCTGCTGAAGCAATTTGGAACGAAAACCTTAACTCAATCCAATACCAAAACTTAAACATTGATGCACCTGTAAGTCGTTTAACAGGAGCAGACAACAGACCAAGATACAATGGAAATGTTCGTATCGACAATACTTACCAAGGTATTTATTTAGCATCTAATAAAAAAGCAGGAAGTTCATGGAACACAAACTTTACTGTAGCTAAGAACTTCACATCAGATTTTATTGATGCAAATATTTCAGCAACTTATGCTTATGGTGAATCTTATGTTTGGATGGATGCAACAAGTTCTCAAAACAGTTCACAATGGCAATATATTGAAACTGTTAACGGTTCAAATGCAATTTCAGGAGTATCAAGATCAGATTTTGATCAAGGATCAAGAGTACTTGCTAATTCTTCTGTAAAATTCAAATGGAATAAATCAATTAAAACTACGATTGGTCTTTATTACGAAGGAACTCAGGGAACAACTTTTAGTTATGTTTATGATGATACGGGTAACCTTTTACGTGATACTTTTCAACCATCTGCTTTAATCTACGTTCCTGCAAACAAGGGTGAAATAGTTTTCACACCTACTGCAACAATGACAGCAGATCAACAATGGGAAGCTTTTAATACTTTTATCTCTAATGATAAATATTTAAAGAACAGAAGAGGTCAATATGCAGAACGTAATGGTGATCGTTTAGACTGGAGCCACGTTATCGATGTAAAAATAGCTCAGGAGTTCTCAATAAATGTTAACAAAAAAAGCCATAAATTAGAGTTTACAGCTGACATCTTTAACTTTACAAATTTGTTAAACAAAAACTGGGGAAGAAGATACTTTATGTCAAACGATCAGATCTTAGTTCTTAAACACTCTGGATTCTTAGCAGATGGAACAACTCCAACATTCACTTATAATCCAAGTACTACAAGTAATGTTAAAAATCAAATTGATGACGTAGGTTTACAATCATCAAGATGGCAAATGCAAGTTGGAGCAAGATATTCTTTCAACTAAATAAGAACCAAAATAAATAATAAAAACGGCGTTGACTTTTAGTGCAACGCCGTTTTTTTTATGCCCTTTTTTGTTATATTTGTTTCAATCAAAAAAACATTTTATGTATTATTTTCTACAAAAATTTCATTCCGGCTGGGCATATTTAGCTTTGCTTCTTTTATTAATTGCGGTTGTAAACGCTATAATCGGATTAACTTCAAAAAAAGAATTTACTGGTAAAGATCGAAAAATTGCCTTATTTGCTTTAATCGGAACACATACTCAATTATTAATCGGTTTGATCCTTTATTTTGTATCTCCGCTAGGAAAAGCTGCTTTCGGGCAAATGTCTAACGCAGAACTTCGATTAACTTCATTAGAACACCCTCTTATTAATATTATCGCTATCATTCTAATTACTATTGGATGGTCTAAACATAAAAAACTTATCAATAGCGAAGCAAAATTTAAAACCTTTGCTATTTTTTACGGTTTAGGATTATTGCTTATTTTAAGTAGAATCCCATGGAATCTATGGTTTTAACAACCATCAACTAAAGCCCTAAAATTAGGGCTTTTTTTATCTCGGCATATTATTTGTACAAAGTCCCCAAGTCTGAAAAACAATAACCCATGAGAATTAAAAAAAACACCACATTATCTCTATTTGCAGTTACATTTTTAAGTTGTTTTACGACTATAATGAGTCAGAACAAATCGGCAGTAGAGCCTCCTAAAATTATTCAGGATACAGTAAAAATCGGAAAATTATCAGTCCCGCTTACGCAAAATGATTCTATATTTACCGACAATGGTTTAAAACTAAAACCCTACAAAAAAAACGCACACGCTTCGTATTACGCTGATAAGTTCACCGGAAGAAAAACAGCAAACGGAAGCAGATTCGACAATAACAAATACACCGCAGCACACAAAAAACTTCCATTTGGTACCAGAATTAAAGTAACCAATGAAGCAAACGGAAAATTTGTAATTGTAAAAATTACTGATCGCGGACCGTTCGTAAAAACACGCGAATTAGACCTCTCCAAAAGAGCTTTTATGGAAATAACCAAAAGCAGAGGTTCAGGCGCAATGAAAGTTACAATAGAAAGAATAATAGAATAAAAAAAAGTCCCATTTGAAATGGGACTTTTTTATTTAGACAAACTTTCGAATACTCATAATTACGCCGGTGTGAATGCCTTCATGGTAATTATTAAATTCGAGTGCGCCATTTATCTCTCGAAGTGTGTTTCCTAAACTGGTTGTGTATTCATGAAAATTTACAAATATTTGATCATTATAATCTTTTTGTGTCTGATGCAAAGTTGTAGAAAGTAATGTTTTAATTTCATCTACTTCATCCTGGCTCACATCACCTTCCGGCTTTGCTCCTTTTGCATATTTTAAAAGAAACTCCGGGGAAACCATTGTGTGCAAGCCGGATAATTTATAAACCAAAGCTTGTTGAACAGCAACACAATGAGCAGCGTTCCAAATAATATTATTATTAAAACCCTGCGGAATTTTATTCAATTGTTCTAATGAATAATTATCCAAAATTTTCAGAAGAACTTCTCGAATGGTTTTCTGTGTTTCAAAAACTGAATTCATAGGTATATTTTTTTTATAAAATTAGGCAATTTTCTATTTCAAATGGATTTTCTTTGTATTCAAATAAATCAGGAATCATGAACAAAATATATTACTTAGCGTCGTGCGACACGTGCAGAAAAATCATTAAAAGTTTACCAAAAGACAATAACCTGGTTTTTCACGATATCAAACAAAATCCAATAACTGAAGCAGAACTTGATGAAATGTACAAGCTTGCCGGCAGTTACGAAGCTTTGTTCAGTAAGAAAGCACAATTGTACAAGTCAATGGATTTGAAAAATAAAAATCTTACGGAAGCTGATTATAAAAAGTACATTTTAGAGCATTATACTTTTATAAGCCGTCCGGTTTTTATTATTGATGAAAAAATTTATATTGGCAATACGCAACCTCTGACATTGCAGGTTATGAAAGCTCTGGAAAAATAAACCCTAAAAATTATAAAGAATCCGGTTTTTGCGTTAGGGATTACTTCACTACAATTTTATTTTATTTTAGTGTTCAGTGAACTTCGTTTGAAGCGGAAATCCTTTTTTTGAGCTTTTTCTGCTCAAAAAAAGATTGGGAGCGGATAGCCTCGTCCGCCGCGGCGGAGAACGCCCTAATTAAAATTGTGATTCTAAAAAGATAGCCACGAATTACACTAATTTACACTAATTATTTATTGAGCTTAAAATTAATGTCACAGATTAAATATTCAACCTTTGGCAAAATAGAATCAGGGAATTCGCAATAATTAAATTCGTGCTAATTCGTGAAATTCGTGGCAAAAAAACGTTACACAAAGCTGACTTCAACAGATTAGCGATTTAAAACTCAAGACTGCAAAGTTTTATTTATCTTTGCGCCTTTATACTCAATTATATGATACAATCTATGACAGGGTTTGGCAAAGCTTCTTTGCAATTGCCTACAAAAAAAATTACCGTCGAAGTAAAATCCTTAAATAGTAAAGGTTTAGATTTAAACGTAAGAATGCCGTCGCTTTATCGCGAAATGGAATTAGGCTTAAGAACTCAGATTTCTACTAAACTTGAAAGAGGAAAAATTGATTTTGCGATTTACATCGAAAGTACCGCAGAACAAACTTCGACTAAAGTAAATGTTCCTGTTGTAAAGAATTATATCGCTCAGTTAAGAGAAGTATATCCTGCCGCAGATGAAACCGAATTGATGAAAATGGCGATTCGTATGCCGGACACCTTAAAAACCGAGCGCGAGGAAATTGATGAAAATGACTGGGAACAAATTCAGGTTATCATTGAAGAAGCGCTGCAAAACATCCTGACTTTTAGAAAAGACGAAGGTGAATCTCTTGAAAAAGAATTTAATCTTAGAATCGGGAATATTCGCCAATACATGAATGATGCTTTGGCTCTTGATCCGGAACGCGTTCAGGCAATAAAAGATCGTTTGCAAACTGCAATTTCTGAATTGAAAGTAAATGTTGATGAAAATCGTTTCGAACAGGAATTGATTTATTATTTAGAAAAACTGGATATTACTGAGGAGAAAGTTCGTTTGACAAATCATTTAGATTATTTCTTAGAAACCATAAAAGGAACCGAAGCTAATGGTCGTAAATTAGGTTTTATTACTCAGGAAATGGGTCGCGAGATCAATACAATGGGTTCTAAATCAAATCATGCACAAATGCAGAAATTGGTGGTGATGATGAAAGATGAATTGGAGAAAATTAAGGAACAGGTTTTGAATGTACTTTAAAAGCCGTAAGCTTTAAGCTATAGGCTTTAAGCAAAAAACATAAAGTAAGAGAGCTTAAAGCGTATTGCCTAAAGCCTAAAGCATAAATTAATGAACAAAGGAAAATTAATTGTTTTCTCGGCACCTTCGGGATCAGGAAAAACAACTATAGTAAAACATTTACTTGGGAAAGAGGATTTAAATTTAGAATTTTCGATCTCAGCGGCTTCACGCGACCCACGCGGAGAAGAAGAACACGGAAAAGATTATTATTTTATCTCGCTGGAAGAATTCAAGAAACACATTAAAGCCGAAGATTTCCTGGAATGGGAAGAAGTTTACCGCGACAATTTTTACGGTACTTTAAAGGCTGAAATCGAACGTATCTGGGCTTTGGGTAAAAATGTAATTTTTGACATTGATGTAGCCGGCGGACTGCGTATTAAGCATAAATTTCCGGAACAAACCCTTGCTGTTTTTGTAAAACCTCCTAGCGTCGATGAACTAAAACGCCGTTTAAAAGAGCGTTCTACCGAAAGTGACGATAAAATCAACATGCGAATTGCAAAAGCTTCGGTTGAACTAGCTACTGCTCCGCAATTTGATACGATTATAAAAAATTACGATTTAGATACCGCTAAAGAAGAAGCGTATCAGTTAGTGAAGGATTTCGTAAATAAATAATTTTATTCCGCGAAGATTCACAAAGCAAAAACACAAAGATTCACAAAGCACTTTTAAAACTTCGTGAATCTTTGTGCTATCTTAGCGAATCTCTGCGAAACTCTTAAAAATGAAAATAGGCCTTTATTTCGGAACGTATAACCCCATTCATGTTGGTCATTTGATCATTGCGAATCATATGGCTGAGTTTGCTGACTTAGATCAGATTTGGATGGTCGTTACGCCTCATAATCCGTTAAAGAAAAAATCTACTTTGCTCGACGATCATCAACGACTCGAAATGGTTTTCCTGGCCACAGAAGATTATCCAAAAATCAAACCTTCGGATATTGAGTTCAAGTTACCTCAACCCAATTATACGGTAAATACTCTGGTTCATTTGCACGAAAAATATCCAACGCATGATTTCTCTTTAATTATGGGCGAAGACAATTTAAAAACGCTTCATAAATGGAAAAACTACGAAGTCATTCTGGATCATTATGATATTTATGTTTATCCGCGTATTTCTGAAGAAGAGGAAAATATTGAATTAAAATCACATCCAAAAGTACATATTATTGATGCTCCAATTGTAGAGATTTCTTCAACTTTTATTCGGAATAGTATAAAGGAAGGGAAAAATATTCAGCCTTTATTGCCTGCAAAAGTTTGGCAATATATTGATCACAATAATTTTTATAAGAAGTAAAAAAAACTATTTACAGCATTTTTGTCATTTCGACGGAGGAGAAATCACATAAAGTAAAGACATAAAGTACGTTGCTCTCTGGATTTGATTTCTCCTCCGTCGAAATGACAAATAAGACAAAAAAAGCCTGAATTAAAAATTCAGGCTTTTCGTTTTTACAAAGAAACGCTAATTTGAGCTTTAACTCTCGCTCTAATCTCACTCAAAGATTGATCTTTTAAAAGTTTTCCGTCTCTGAAAACTTCTTTCAATTCTCCTTGTTTTTCTTCTTCCCATGAAACATTATCCGTTAAATGGTATACTCCATCAACTAAATCAATTTTCATTAATCCTTTAGCCGATTTTTTAGTTCCGTCATCTGTAATTGGATCTTTAAAGATGGCTCTTCCTTCACCGTCTACTTCTCCGTAAGTTGCTTTCATGGCAAAACCAAAAGTATCTCTGGTATTATATTGATACGTAAAAGAACCAATTCCTAAAACCACGTTTGTAGACGCAAATCCTTTTTCTTTTAATCTTTCTGCAATTTGAGTTGCTCTTGCTACCGTAATACTATCGCCGTAAATAGCTCCAATTTGAGGAATAAGCTCTTTATATCCTTTTGCATTGGTTGTTCCTCCAAAAACATCCCAAAGCAGCTCAATTACACCTTTCTTTTCTTGTTCGGTTTTCCCGTTTGGATTTCCGCAGATAATATCAACCGGATCTCCACTATCAGGACGAATTACAACTTTACCTTCTCTTGCCACAATATCTTCTTTTAAACGTGGCAAATAATCAGTTAAAACTTTCCATAAATCCCAGGTATCAGAAACGATAGAAACAATTCCTTTTGGATACACTTCTGTCACTAATCTTTTGAAAGTTTCACATTCGCCTTCCGTAGTTCCCATACACATTACAGAATGTTCTGTAGCTGCAACTGAACCTGCGATTAATTCTGAATCAGAATTGGCATTGTAATAATCTTCGAAGAAATCAATTACCGGAATCGTATCAGAACCTGTAAAACTTAATAAATGTCCGGCTGCAGAAGTTATTGCCGCTTCGATTCCGCCCATTCCTCTCATAGAGAAATCGTGTGCCTGCCAATCTACAAATTCAGGAACAGATGAAGTTTCTTCAGCATATTTATCTAATACTTTTCTGTATTCTTTGGCGATTGTAGCAGAGTTACAAGGCAGCCAAATCACGGCAGAAAGTAAGGTTTCGAAATAATTCGTCAACCAGAAAAATTCCGGAAACGTGTTATACATCGTAAACATTGGCACTCGCAACGGAACACTTGATCCTTCCGGTAACGCTTTAAAAACCATTGGAATATATCCTAAATCATGTAAATCTTCAATATGTTTTGTTCCAACTTGGTTTTCGCCTAAATAATTATTAATTCGGCGTGCGTATTTTTTAACTACTTCTTCTTTTGGTTTTTTGAAGAAATCAGCATCAAAATCGTGAATAATATATTTTTTGATGAAATACTGCAATCCAAAAAACACAACCTCATCAAGTCCTTCGATTCTTGATTTTCTTGGTGTCCAGTTAGAATATACTAATGTTGTTTTGTCCGGGTATTGTCTTCTGTGGTCAACTTTGTAACCGTCTGTTAATAATAGTGGGTTCATATAATTTCTTAGTTGTTAAATTTATTATTTAGATCTAAATCAAGCTTGATTAGAAAATCTTTCCCAAATGTATCATTCTCTAAATCTTCATACAAAAATGAAGGCAAAACTTTATCACAATTTTGATTATGACTTAAAATTGCCATACACAAAGCAGCAACTGTATCTGTATCACCTCCATAATCTATACTCGTTTTTAAACAATCTTTCATAGAAGTAGCTTCTGAAACGATTTTGATAACAGATTGTGTAGTTGGATATCCGTGCATATCAATTGGCGAAGTAATTTTATATATTTCATTCTCTTTTAAAGTTTCATTTAAAAATGAGATTAACGTTGATCCATCACCTAAATTATATTTAAAATAATGAACGGCTAAAGCGATACGTTTTGCACAACTAATCCCTTCTGTTGTATGATGAGAAGTTTTTGCCTGAATTTCGCAAAACTCCATCAATTGATGAATATCTTTTAAATATCCAATACTGTACGCGCGCATTGCAGAACCATTTCCATTACTTCCGTTATTGATTATTTTGATGAAATCAGAACCATTTTTACTTGCGTCCAAAGCATTGTAAACCCGATCTGAATATCCTCTTCTTTTGTCTCTGTGAAATACTTCGACAAATTTATCCGCAACTTTAATCTCGTTCCAATTATCATCTTCTAACAGCAATTCTGTAATAGCGATTGCCATCTGAGTATCGTCTGTATATCTTTTATAGATTTCAGTGTAAAGTCCGTGTTTATGATATTGAGTCAAATCGTTATTTTGAGAAATAAAATCTAAATCGCGAAATTCAAAACCTGCACCGTATGCATCTCCTATTGCTGCTTCTAAAATCATATTTTTTTTATTAAATTCAAATTCATACTTCCAGTAATTTCTAATTATCAAATCAGGAACTACCTATGTTTTTTTATGATTCCGATAAATCTAACTTATCTCAATTCATCCCTAACCTCCATCAAAGCAAAACCTAACAAATTCAATCCTTTCCATTTCTCCGGATTCATAACATCTTTATGATCACTTGCCATACCAATTCCCCAAATTGGATCAACCGGACTGGCTTCAACTAAAACCCTGTCTTTGGTATTCAGTAAAAACATTTTTAAATCTATATTTTGACTGAACTTATGATAATTACCTTGTTTTACAATCTCATATCGGTTTGCTAACCAAAGTTTATCATCATAATTTTTAACTTCTCTGCCTAACTTTTTGGCTTCGGCGGGAGAATTGGCTTTAATGATTTTTGCTAAAACTTCCTTGTCGTTGAATAATTCGGCTTTTTTGGCCATCATCCAGTGTTCTGCGGTTTTGTAAATCACTTTATCGACTTCAAAAGAGTTTAACCACCATTGACTAAAACAGGTCTTCGAAATACTTCCGTCTTTATTGGGCTGATGTCCCCAGAAAAATAAAAATTTACTTTCTGTGGTTATGTTTTCTATGCTGTATTTCATTTTTTCTTTATTGAAACAAAGAAGTTATCTGTTTAAAATCTTTTGAATCCGGTGAAAATGAACCGTAGATTTCTTTGAATTCTGTTGTTAACTTTTCAAATTCATATTCAATTTCAATCTGATCCATACACGTTACAACCAGATTTCTTTTTGCGTTTGGACTATAAGCCGCATCTAATTTTAAGCTATAATTTAAAAGATCATAATCTAAATCGCCGGTTCGTAATTCTTTTTGAAAATCATTGTAAACACAGGTTTCTTCTTCGTTATTTTTTAATTTTAATTCCCTTTCATCACTCATCCAGCCACTTCCGTGTCGGGTTGCATAACTTCTGGTTACGTAATACATTTCGACATTCTCAATTTGTAGTCTTTGACAGATTTCAAATGCATTTTTTGATGTTGTATTGGCATACGTTACATTCGGGAAAACACCGTGATCCATATCAAGTAAAATACCCTGACTTCCTTCAAAAATAAGATTCTGATACTTTTCTAAAAAGCTATAATCGCTGATATTCCATTTTATTTGATCGATAACTTCGAGGTAATGATTTACTTCCTCATCAATTTCACTTTCGTTTAAAAAACCATAGTAATACGCGATTTTTTCCAGTTTCTCTAAAAGCATCTGGCGAGGCGCAATCAAATCAATTGCATATAATTTGTATTGCCCTTCATTACGTTTCATAGTCGCTCCCACTCCTTTACCGCAAGTTCCGTGATCCAGATTTCTTACGTTATTTCGGTTTTGCCAAACATCAAAAGGTGTTGTGATTTTGGCTAAAGGATGAATATGAAGTTCAATGTTTCCGCCTAATTCTTCCAGTTCTTTTCTTTCATTGTATAAAAAAACAGGATGAATCGTGCAATGTTCACTAAAATACGAAGGCAAACCGCGAAGAGCGCCACTTGCAAAACTGGAATGAACGTGTTTTTTATCACCAATAATTACCGTATGCGCTGCTTGCTGTCCTCCTGAAAACCGAATAACTATAGATTCAAGATTTTGCTTCGCCAGAAAATCTGTTGTAATTCCTTTTCCTTCATCACCAAATCCTAAACCTATAACTATTTGAGCTGTTTTCATTTTAATATTATTTTAAACACATAGAAACATAGATTTGCCGAACCTAAAAGTCGTTTCACTTATAATAAATCTCATAGCAGTGTGAAATACGGTTTCAAAATTTTAATTTTTAATTCTCAATTTTTAATTTAAAAAAACCATATTTCTATGTGTTAAACATTTAAAGCATTTCTATATTATCTAATCCGTCAAGCGGAATTGTTCCTAAACCTAATCCTGAACTTTTATGCTTATTGCAAATAATTTTTTTTATGATATTCGGAATTTCTTTATGATCCTGAATAGACAAACAATTTTGTCCTAACAATTCTTTCCATTCTGTATCAGCTTGTGATGGCTGATCTGAGTACTTCAAACTAATATGATACACTTCATAACGTTTTTGCGCTTCTTTCAGCAATTCAAGATGCGTATACGTTTGCTGTCCCTGACCCATAATTTCTTTTATGGCAGATGCCGGAAGTGTGGGTAAATTTGGTTCATCGCCAACGGTAAACAACAATCCTTTTTGACCTCGTTTTTCGAAAGCATCTGTTTTGGTATGAAAGGCTGCAAAATACCACGCCAAAAGATAACTTTCTCCGGCGTTTCCTCCGCCTCCACCTTCAATATAAGTTCTGGTAAGCCACATATCCAGTTCTTCATCGCCAGATTCAAATTGTCCCACCTGCAACGGAAATCTGTCGCATTCATGATCGCCAATTCCTAAGAACAAAAGTGCCGGATCCGGAACTCCGCCCTGAATAATTCCGCCCATTAATTTTGGAAGTCCTTCTTTGATCAGTTCATGCGGAATGTGTCCCATACTTCCTGTCACATCCAATCCCAAAATAATAGGAACTGTATTAGGATGCACTTCAGAATCTCTGGCTTCTCTAAACGTAATTCCGTTTGGATTCATAGATTCATGTGCCACACCAATTTGATTTTGAACAAAAATCTCACTTGCAGATTTAAATCCGTAACCTGCTTTTTTGGCTCTGCTATCGCGAGCGCCTAAATCATATCTTGTACCTCCCATAATTAAAATGTTTTACCAAATAAATATTCGAATCTCTTTTTTGTCACTTCAAACTGAATATTTAAATTTCTGATTGTTAATGATAATTCCATATCTCTTTGCACAAATGATTCCGGTTGAAAATCGGCAAAAGTCAAACTATTTTTATCCAGCGGACTGATATCGATAAGGCCTTCCTGCTCTCTTTCGAGTCTTTTTATTTTCAGTTCGATATCTTCAACTCGACGTCTGTATATTAATTCAGAATCCTCACCAATTGTTTTGGCTCTGTCTTCTCTAATCTGATCATTGTTTCTTCTTAAAGACTCAATAAATCTTGGTTTTAAATCATCGCTCATAATTTCTAGTTGTTTGGTTATAGTTTTTGTTTCAGGTTTTTTTTGTTTCAGGTTTCAAGTTTCAAGTTCTCAGCAGTAACCTGAAACTTGAAACTAAAAAAACTTGAAACTTTTAAATCAATTGATCTAACTTTATTACTTGAACACTTTCGCCTTCGAAGTCTTTTACTGAATTTGTAGTAAATATTTTGTCGAAACAATTTAAAACTTCAAAACCTTTATTGAAGATTCCGTGGCTAACGGCCAAGTATAATTTTCCGGCGTTTTTCTTTTTTAATTCTTCGGCTAAGCCAACGAAAGTTCCGCCGCCATCACAAATATCATCTACAATTAAGCAGTCGATTCCGTTTAAGTCGTCTTCGTAAACTTTAAATCCAGACAATTTTCCGGTTTTTACATCACGGCTTTTGCTGCATTCTACCACATCAACTCCGCCTAAAAATTCAGAAACTTTGTAGATTTTTTTCAGAGCGCCGCCATCAGGAGAAATTAATTTTACGTTTTCGCCTATTACGTTTAAAACTTCTTTAATGAAAGTATAGTTTGGAATAACTGTGCTGTTGTTCAATAAAGCCGGAGTCACTTCAGAATGCGCGTCAAAAACAAATACTTTGTTTAATTGCATGGCATTTATAATATCGGCATATACTTTTACAGATAATGGTTCACCGGGAATCATCACACGATCTTGTCTTGCAGCCGGAAAATACGGAATAAACAAATCGATTACTTTAACATCCATTCTGCGTAAAGCATCTACCGTTATACACAACAATCCTAAATCGTTGAATGAATTTAATCTATGTGTGATGGTTACTTTTTGATTGGCATCAAAATCAGGATTGATTTTAATGTGAGGTTCTCCTCCAGAAAATGTAAAACTTTGAAATTTTATTTCTTCCTGATTTTGAAAAGGAGCGAATTTTGGGTCTAGGTTAAGTATCATAGTTTTTTAGTTTGCGTTAATTATACGCAAATATAGATTTAATTATTTAATAAACAATTTATTTTGTGTAAAACTTACGCAAACTTTATTTCGAAGTGAAAGCCTTTATTGATTAATTCATTGTATTTCAATTTATTAAATCGAAATAATTTTGCTGGTCTTCCGCTTTTTATTGGTGAAAATTTTTCTGTTTCTTCTAAAAATCTATAACTGAGGATTTTTTTTCTAAAATTTCTTCGGTCAATTTCCTTTTCTAAAATGGTACAATAAAGGTTTTCCAAATCAGAAAATAAAAATTCTTCGGGAAGTAAATCGAAACCAATAGGTTCGTAAGTAAGTTTGGCTTTTAATCTTGAAATGGCTTTTTCAACAATTAAATTATGGTCGAATGCCAAAGAAGGAACTTCGTCAATTTTAGACCATTGCACTCTTTCAGCATCTGTATCTGCTTTAATTTCCAGATTTGAAGCATCGACCAAAGCATAATACGCAACAGAAATTACCCTGTTTCTGGAATCTCTGAAGATATCATCTCCAAAAGTGTAAAGCTGTTCCATAAAATTCAGCTTTACATTCGTTTCCTCATGCAGTTCTCTGATTACCGCATCACTTAATGATTCGTCATTTTTTACCAAACCGCCCGGTAACGCCCAATATTTTTCTGCCGAACCAAACTTTTGTTCTATCAAAAGCACATATAAACTATTGTTTTTATATCCAAAAACAATAGCGTCAACGGCTATTCTTATATTTTGAAAATTTTCCATATTAAAAAGGTTTGCCACGAATTGCACTAATTTTCACTAATTTTTTCTTTACTATTTCGTAAAATATTAATTCGTGCAAATTCGTGGAATTCGTGGCGAAAAAAATATCCCTACATTCTATTGCCTAAAAAGAGTTTTAATTCTTTGGCAATACTTTCAAAAAACGTATTTAGATTATTGTTTTTTGCCGTCAATAAATAAACAAACTCTTCCGGAACGTGAAAACTATTCCAAACCAATTGGAGTTTGTTTTCCTTAATATATTTTCGGGCGTTACAATTCCATGTTACGGCAATTCCGGTATTTTTAGAAAGCAGCTCCAGCATTTCAGATTCTGACGGAATGATATAATTAGGTACCATTGCCGGCCTTTTTTTATTGAAGGCATGAAGCCAAAATAGTTTTATATGCGGAATTCGGGCATCATGACTGTACCATTTTTGTTCGTTTAGCCATTGTTCAATTTCTGCATATTTATCCGATTTCAGTTTTTGACGGAATTCTGATGCATCCAAACTCATCGGCGCGACCATGATCAATTTAATTTTCCCGACGATTTCATAAATAGTATCAAACGTATCATATCGTTTTGTGGTGATGGCAAAGTCGAGTTTTTTAGCATCGACAAGTGCAAAAAGAGCATCATTATCGGCAAAAGTAAAGTCGATAAAATCAAATTTAGAAATCAAAATACTGCCACAGCTATTGAATAAATCTTTTGACACTCCCACAGAAATCAGTCGCACAGAATCTTCTGCTTTTGCCCTGAATCCGTTTTCGACAGTTTCAAGCCTGTCAAGTGCGTCTATAATCAAATTATTCAGTAACTTAGCGTATTCGGTTGGTTCTACGCCTTTAGATTTTCGGTTAAATAATTTATAACCTACATGTGCTTCCAACATTGCTATTTGCTGACTCACTGCGGGCTGGCTCATAAACAACTCTTTTGAAGCAATAGAAAAATTTCCATTCTTATACACAGACTTAAAAGTTCTGTACCATTCCAGATTTACCATGACATAAATTTATTTATAACAAACATAGTTTATTTTATTTTTACTAATATCACATTAACTGTAAATTTGTTAAAAATTTAAATTGATGAAAAAAATAGCATTACTCGCAATTATAGCATTTGCAGCTTTTGGCACATCGGCTACAGCTCAAAAATCAAATAAAAAAAGTATGAAAAAAGTATTATTTGTTGTCACCAGTAATGATAAACTGGGCAATACAGGAGAAAAAACAGGATTTTGGTCAGAAGAATTTGCTGCACCTTATTATGAATTATTAGACAAAGGTGTCGAAATTACAATCGCATCGCCACTTGGTGGTCAGCCGCCAATAGATCCTAAAAGTGCAGATCCGTCATCAGCTACTGAAGACACAAAGCGTTTTGATGCGGATAAAGCATTACAGGAAAAATTAAAAAACACTCATAAACTTTCGACTATTGATCAAAAAGATTATGATGCCGTTTTTTATCCTGGAGGACACGGCCCGCTTTGGGATTTAGTAGAAGATAAAAACTCAATCGCATTAATTGAATCATTTTACACACATAAAAAACCGGTTGCCTTTGTTTGTCACGCTCCGGCAGTTTTAAAAAATGTAAAAGTAAATGGTGAATTTTTGGTGAAAGGCAAAAAAGTAACCGGATTTACCAATGAAGAGGAAGAAGCAGTTGGTTTAACCAAAGTGGTTCCGTTTTTATTAGAAGATGCTTTAACTCAAAATGGAGGTAAATTTTCTAAAGGACCAAACTGGGCGCCTTATTCTGTAGAAGACGGACTTTTAATTACAGGGCAAAACCCGGCCTCATCTAAATTAGTAGCCGGAAAATTATTAGAAAAATTGAGTAATAAGGCACTAAGGTTCTGAGTTGCTAAGGGGCTAAGGTTTTCTCTTAGGAACTTAAAAACTCAATCTCTTATTCCATAATTAAAAAAAACAATGATACTAAGCTTGCTGAATAAGTTTCAAAAAAAAACTTAGAACCTTAGCAACTCAGTATCTCAGAAACTTAAAAAAAAACTATGTTAAACTTTGAATTATATAATCCGACAAATTTAATTTTCGGAAAAGGACAAATTGAAAAACTTTCGACTTTAGTACCAAAAGATGCCAAAATCTTATTGGCGTATGGTGGTGGAAGTATTTTTAAAAATGGCGTTCACGAACAAGTAATCAATAATCTTAAAGGTTTTGATATTGTTGAATTTGGCGGAATTGAGCCAAATCCGCATTTTGAAACTTTGATGAAAGCGGTTGAAGTGATTAAGGCAGAGAAAATTGATTTTATCCTGGCTGTTGGCGGTGGATCTGTTATTGATGGTGTGAAATTTATTTCGGCAGCTGTAAATTTTGACGGAAATCCAATTGATATTTTACAAAAACGTTTGTTGATTAAAGAAAATGCGGTGCCTTTTGGAACGGTTCTTACTTTGCCTGCAACGGGAAGTGAAATGAATTCAGGTTCTGTGGTTACAATTGCAGCAACTCAGGAAAAACTGGCTTTTGGCGGAAGTGCCTTATTCCCAAAATTCTCAATTTGCGATCCTACAGTTATTGAATCATTGCCAAAAAGACAAATTCAAAATGGTGTTGTAGATGCTTACACGCACGTAATGGAACAATACTTAACGTATCCGCACGAAGGTTTTTTACAAGACAGGATCTCCGAAGGAATTTTACAAACTTTAATAGAAGTTGGTCCAAAAGTGGTAGAAAACCCAACGGATTATACTTTGGCTTCGAATTTTATGTGGAGCTGTACAATGGCTTTAAACGGATTGATTCAAAAAGGTGTTCCTTCTGACTGGGCAACACATATGATTGGTCACGAATTAACGGCGCTTTACGGAATCGATCATGCACGTACTTTGGCGATAATAGGTCCAAGTTTATACAATGTAATGTTTGAAACTAAAAAAGGAAAATTGGCGCAATACGGAAGAAGAATTTTCAACTTAACAGGTTCTGACGAAGAAGTAGCCAAAGAAGCGATTAATAAAACCGTTGAGTTTTTCCACACAATGGGAATGGATACGAAACTTTCGCAATATACGGATGATTACACAAAAACAGCTGATTTTATTGTAAATCGTTTTGATGAAAGAGGCTGGAAAGGTCTCGGCGAAAACCAATTGGTAACTTTAGATAAAGTGAAATCGATTGTTGAACTTAGTTATTAGTATTCAGTTCTAAGTCTCAGTTAACAGTCACATTCTTTTTGTCTCAGTTATCGTTAATATTTAGAAAACATAGCCAATGGTTTCAACCATTGGAACGCAATAAATTATCATGATTTGTATTCCCAAGGTTGAAACCTTGGGCTATGATTGTTTTATTTTTGTTATTCGGCAGGTTTTGAATTCTCAATAAAAACTGTAAACTGTAACCGTAAACTGTAAACTAAAAAAAAGGCGTTCTTGAATTTCAGGAACGCCTTTTTAAAATACTAAAACAAAACTAACTAACTCAATTTTTGCTAAACTCATTAAAATTCTAATTTATAAATACTTATAACGCAGCAATTGATACTTTATTGTTTAGCAGTATAAATATTTTAATCATTTTAAAATCGGCTGAAAACCATTGCTCTTAAAGGATAATTTTAAATTTCTTAAATGAGATTTTGTGTTATTACTGCATTATTAAGTACTTTTGTTTTAAATTAATAAAATAATGAGCGAAAATTTAAAATTTGCAGTAATTGGAGGAGGTAGTTGGGCAACGGCAATTGCAAAAATGCTTTGTGTAAATCTTTCCGAAATTTCGTGGTACATGCGCAATGATGCCGCAATCGAGCACATTCAAAAATACAAACACAATCCTAATTATTTAAGTTCTGTAGAGTTTGACACTAAAAAACTTAAATTAACCAACAATATCAACGAAGCTATTGAATATGCAGATTATGTAATCTTCGCGATTCCGTCTGCTTTTCTGGATGCTGAGTTAAAAAACATGACGGTTTCATTAGCAGATAAAATTATTTTCTCGGCTATCAAAGGGATTGTTCCTGAAACGAGTTTAATTGTTGGAGAACATTTTCATATACAATACGATATTCCATATTACAATATTGGTGTTATTACAGGTCCTTGTCACGCAGAAGAAGTGGCCTTAGAAAGACTTTCATACCTGACAATTGCCTGCGGTGATCCGGACAAAGCCAGCATCGTAGCAAAATCTTTATCAGGAAATTATATCAAAGCAAAAATTTCAGACGACATTATCGGAACAGAATATGCAGCAATGCTCAAAAACATTTATGCTATCGCTGCCGGAATTGCACACGGATTAGGATATGGCGATAATTTCCAGTCGGTTATGATGAGTAACGGAATTCGTGAAATGAAGAAATTCATCAGAAAAGTTCATAAAATGAAACGTAACATTAATGATTCGGCTTATTTGGGCGATTTATTGGTTACAGGATATTCCGTTTTCTCCAGAAACAGAATGTTCGGAAACATGATTGGAAAAGGCTACACCGTAAAAAGCGCCATGATGGAAATGAGTATGGTTGCCGAAGGATATTACGCCACTAAAAGCGCTTATAAACTAAATCAGGGCTACGGTGCCAAAACACCAATTATCGATGCTGTTTACGCTATTTTATACGAAGGAAAAGACGCTAAATCTGTATTTAAGAAATTAACGGAATCACTTGATTAAGTATTCAGTCTCAGTTACAGTTTACAGTGACGAATAGAGATTTTAGATTTTACTATTACAAAAGCAAAAGAGTCAGGAAAATAAATTTTTCTGACTCTTTTTTTATTTAACTCTCATTTTACTGTAAACTGTAACTGAGACTGAAAACTAACTACTTCACCATCACTCCATCAACAAATAAAATCGGCACTTCTTCCGTATTTTTCTCGTTGATTAGATTTGATTTGAAAATGAATTTCTTGTCGTACAAAGTATTTCCGATGAAGAAGGTGACCATGAATTCATTATTTAAAACCAAAAGACTTTTTTCGATCATTTCAATTTTCACAACAGAAACGGCCGGAACTTCAACAAATGCGTGACGCAAAACAGATGTTTTTTTCATCTCGCCATCAATTGTTCCAAATGCTTTTGAAACCACCATAACGCTGTCTAAATTAAAGTCGCTGTCATTTACAAGATAAGCGTACCACACTTTTTCCATAAAATCATCGCTCCATTCCTGAACAGCGGCAAGAAATACGTTTTCTACTTCGGGGATTGTTATATCTTTTTTCATTAATTAAATTTTAAAAACCTTTGTCAAAGCCTGAAGCTTCAACAAAGGTTTGTTTATTGTAAAGGTAATTTATAACGTAAAGCCCTAGCCCTGATGGAAGCGGCATCCTTTTGTTTTTTTCTTTAAAAAATAAAAGATACAGCGGACAGCAGGAAATAGCTCCTAAATATTTGCTTTAAATTGCTCTAAGAAACGTACGTCATTTTCATAAAACATACGAATATCACCAATTTGGTACAACAACATTGCAATACGCTCTACTCCCATTCCGAAAGCAAAACCGTTGAATTCATCCGGATTGATGTCGCAGTTTTTCAAAACGTTTGGATCTACCATTCCGCAGCCTCCAATTTCTAACCAGCCCGTTCCTTTTGTGATACGGTAGTCGGTTTCAGTTTTTAAACCCCAATAGATATCAATTTCGGCACTTGGTTCTGTAAATGGGAAATACGACGGACGCAAACGAATCTTTGATTTTCCGAACATTTCTTTCGTAAAATAAAGTAAGGTTTGTTTCAAATCGGCAAACGAAACGTCTTTGTCAATGTATAATCCTTCCACCTGATGGAAAATACAGTGCGAACGTGATGAAATAGCTTCGTTACGGAAAACACGTCCCGGAGAAATCGTACGAATTGGCGGTTTGTGATTTTCCATATAACGCACCTGAACCGATGATGTATGCGTACGCAATAAAACATCTGGATTTGTCTGAATGAAAAATGTATCCTGCATATCACGCGCCGGATGGTATTCCGGTAAGTTCAATGCAGTAAAGTTATGCCAGTCGTCTTCGATTTCCGGACCTTCGGAAACGTTGAAACCAATATTGGCAAAAATATCTATAATTTGATTTTTAACGATAGAAATTGGATGACGCGAGCCAATAATAACAGGCTCAGAAGATCTGGTTAAGTCACCAAATATCCCCTTAACTTCCTCTTTACTTTCAAGTTCTTCCTGAATAACTCTTACTTTTTCTTCAGCAACAGCTTTTAAAGTATTGATTACTTGTCCAAAATCTTTTTTCTGATCGTTCGGAATATTTTTAAACTCGGTAAAAAGTTCTTTCAACAACCCTTTACTTCCTAAATATTTAATACGGAATTGCTCTAAGGATTCTTTATTTTTATCATTAAAGGCTTTAGCTTCCTCTATATGTTGTTTTATCTTGTCTATCATTTTCCTTCAATAATTGAGAGTACAAATTTAGTGTTTTTAGTTTAAATTTTTAGTCACAGTCTCAGTTTTCAGCATTCAACAACGTAGATTCTGAAAACTGAGACTTTGACTGAGACTAAAACCTACTCAATAAGTTCTCTTTCTAAAAAATAATTCACAATTGCTTCTTTCATCAAAACCGATTGTTCACCTGCTTTTAATGGCGGTAATTCTTCTTTTACTTTGTAATGCGGCCATCCTTCTGCATCAAAAAAGTCGAATTCATAAAACCCGTACGGTTCTAATAATCGGCAAATTGCGATGTGCATCAGGTTTAATTTTTCATCCTTTTTGAATTCACGGTGCACTTTTCCAAGTTCCTGAACTCCAATTAGGTAAATAATGGCGTCTAAATCTAAATCTTCGCCTTGCGAAAACTGATTAGAAAGTATATCGACGAGCTTTTCCCAACGCTCTTTTAATTGTGTATCTCTGGACATTACTGTGATTTTAGATTGTTGATCTTAGATTGTCGATTGCTGATTTTATGTTTTAAGACCTGAAATCTGCAATCTGAACTCTAAAATTAGATTTGCAAATATACGGACTTCAAATCCAAAGACCTTAAAAAATTAAACAGATGGAAACATAGATTTAACTTTATAACAGGATCATTAAAAAATTAGTTTTTCTCATACCTATTAAAAACCTATGAACCTTTGCATCTCTGAACCTATGAACCTAAAAGAACAGATAATTCCTTTATATTTGCGCCACAATAAAACGACAGGAATATGAGTGTTTTGGATATGATTTTTGGTGTGCTTTTGGCGTACAGTCTTTATAAAGGAATTAAAAACGGACTCTTTGTAGAAATTGCTTCGTTTATTTCTTTATTGCTGGGTATTTATTTAGCCATCAAGTTTTCTTCTTTTATGAAAGAAATTATCATGAAACACGTTTCCTGGAACCCAAATACCATTCAGGCGACGGCTTTTATTTTAACTTTTATTCTGGTTGTCGTTGGCGTTTATCTTTTGGCGAAAGCCTTAACGGGAATTGCAGATTTTGCCCAATTGGGATGGCTCAATAAATTAGGCGGCGGTTTTTTCAGAATCCTGAAGACAATCCTGATTTTAAGTATTTTGATTGCTCTTTTTGAGAAAGTCAACTTCAATAATATGTTTGCCAAAAAGGAAACACTTGACCAATCTATTTTTTATAATCCGATTAAAAAAGTAGCGGGTTTTGTTTATCCTTCTATCGAAAAATGGTATGAGGAATTTAAGGAAGAACACGCCAAAAAATCTACTGAGGAAAATAAAGAAGAAGATAAAACTGAAACTACAAAAGAATAGTTTTTAAAAAACAACTCGTCTATTCTTCCTCCTGAAGCGGTTTTGGAAATAAATTTTTCAGAATAATCAACATCATCCCAATCACATTTACAGACGAAGTGGTCAATAATGTAATCAGTACATTTTCTGAAAGGTTCAGATGCAGTAAATTATCATTAAAATATAAAATAGATACTACAGATGCCAGCCAAAGAAAAATAATGCCGGCAAAAATATAAGTCAAATGCCTTCTCAACCTGGTATCTTCTAAAAAACGGCCCACTTTTGCACTTCCCAATCTGTCTTCAAGGATTTGATTTTGTAAGCGCGCCTTACTAAGATCTTCAGGAGTTAAAGAAGAACTATTTGTAATTGAAATTTGATTTAGATTTAGGGAGGACATATAAGATTAAATTGGTTTTAACTTAGTTTTATAATGTTCAAAAATATCATCATCAGAAATAACAGCATTCGAATCTTTGCGGTACACTTTTCTCCACGGCGTGCCGTCGTTGTGTGTTAAAGCACTTAAATAAATACCGTCAAACCTTCCGTAGACTTCCCATATTTTATCTAAAAATTTCTCGTCGTCGCTGCTTATTTTTTCATCTTTTACCGCATTCGGAATTTTCTCTGTAATCTTCTCTTTCTTATATTGCTTGATACTATAATAAAGAGACGGAAAAACAGGTCCAAAATCCCAGGCAATTGGACTTTCATCAAGCAATCTTTCTTTTTTATCCGTTAAAGCCAAATACCAGCCGTACGCAATGTAAGTTAGCTTGATTATTTTCATTGGAGTAAGATTTCCTGTTTTAGAATACTTATCAATGAAATAATTAGCGACTGTTGTTGGATTGTAAGTCATGATTATAATATTTTAATCAAAGTTAGTTAAAATAAATTTGTAACAAAAATTTGACAACTTATTGTGATGTAAATCAGCGTTTTTAGTTAAGTCAAAAAGTAAACCCGACAGGTTTTAAAAACCTGTCGGGTTTGACAAAGATTGTGTTAACTAGTTCTACCAGTTTATTTCTAACTTTTCACCTTTTTTCAAAGTGATATTCTGTTTTTTATCTCCGCTTATTAAAGTGGTTTTTCCTCCCATTTTCGAAGAAACCGTTACTTTTTTCAGGATTTTATTTTCCCAGTTCATTTCGATTTCAAATCCGCCACGGGCACAAATTCCTTTTATAGAACCCGTTTCCCAGGCGTCTGGTAAAGCAGGCAATAACCTGATTTCGTTTTCGTCAGATTGAACCAGCATTTCGGCAACGGCTGCGGCTCCGCCAAAATTTCCGTCGATTTGAAATGGCGGATGTGCGTCGAATAAATTCGGGTACGTTCCTCCTCCTCTTCTTGGTTTTTCGGTTTTCTTTCCGTCCGGATCTACGTAACGCAATAATTCTCTGTACATTTTATACGCACGATTTCCATCCCAAAGTCTTGCCCAAAGATTGATTCTCCAGCCTTTTGACCAGCCCGTGGTTTCGTCGCCTTTTATTTCCAGCGTCTTTTTTGAAGCTTCGGCCAAATCAGGCGTTTTTTCAGGCGTGATATGATCGCCGGGAAAAAGTCCGAATAATTGTGATTGATGACGGTGTTTTGGATCTTCGTCGTTCCAGTCAAAATACCATTCCTGCACATTTCCTTTTTTACCAATTTGATATGGATAAAATTTTACAAGTGCGGCTTCTAATTTTGCTCGAAAATCAGCGTCGGTGTTTAATACTTTTGAGGCTTTGATCGTTTTTTCAAAACATTCTCTAATCATGGCCAAATCTGCTGTTCCGCCATACATTGTTGCTCCAATAAACCCGTCTGGTGCTATATATTTATTTTCCGGAGAAGTTGATGGCGATGTAATTAGATTTCCATTTTTATCGGTAATCATCCAGCCCAAAAAGAATTGCGAAGCGCCTTTCATAATCGGATAACCTTCTTTTTTCAGATACTCTTTATCTTGTGTAAAAATATAATGTTCCCAAATATGTGTGCTCAGCCAGGCTCCGGATAACGGCCAGCACGCCCAACTTGGATCTTCTTTTCCAAATTGTCCAACCGGATTTGTCATTGCCCAGATATCAGAATTATGCGCGGCGGCCCAGCCTTCGTTTACGCCATAAAAAGTCTTTGCCGTAACTTTTCCGGTTACCGAAAGATTTTTGATAAAGCTTAAAAGCGGCAAATGCATTTCTGAAAGATTGGTGTTTTCTGCCAGCCAGTAATTTTCTTCCAGATTGATATTCATGGTGTAATTACTGCTCCACGGCGGGTTTAAATGCGGGTTCCAAATTCCTTGTAAGTTTGCCGGAACGCCCAAAGTCCTTGAACTGCTTATTAGCAAATAACGTCCAAAATTGAAATAGAGAATTTCAAGGTTTTTATCTTCTTTTCCGTCAGCGTAGCGCAATAAACGCTCGTCTGTTGCTAAATTTGGAGCAGTTGTTTTTCCTAAATCTAAAGTGACGCGATTGTAGAATTTCTGATAATCGGTAATATGAGATTGTTTTAATTGATCAAATGGTTTTGCAAATGCTTTGTTCAGGTTTTGCACAGCTATTGCTATATCATCTAGTCCTTCACTTGCCGGATTTTTGTCGAAACCGTTAAAACTTGTGGCAACAGAAACGTAAACATATGCTTCTGTGGCATCTTTTAAGCTTAAAGATTCTCTGGAATTTGTAATTTTTCCGTCTGTTTTTTTAATTTGAATTAAAGTCGTGAATCGTGTTCCTCTTTCTGGTATTTTTTGATATTTTGGTAAAACCGGATATCCCGCATTTTCATGAATTGGAGCAACTCCCGTCATGACCAGAATATTGTTTCTTACTTCGACATTTGATTTTAGCAAACTCTTTAAATTAATGTCAAAATTGAGATTTCCTTTTACACTGCTCGTCAATTTGATGACCATAATTTGGTCTGGTGCCGAAACAAAATATTCACGGGTAAATTTCACCCCGTTCATTTCATAACTCACCTTTGATACGGCATTCGAAATATCCAGTTCTCTGTAATAATTGACTGCTTTTCCTTTCTCGGAATTATTGATTTCTAATGTTCCTAAAGGTGAAAAAGATTCTGAGTTTTTACCTTCGATTTTTTTGTTTAATTCGTCGGCTAGCTTGTAGTTTTCGTTTTTGAGTGCTTCGCGAATGGCCGGAATGTTTTTGTAAGCTTCCGGATTCATGTTGGCATTTACGGGTTCGCCCGACCAAAGTGTGGCATCATTCAAATAAATTTTATCTGAATTTGCACCGCCAAAAACGGTTGCTCCCATTTTTCCGTTTCCTAAAACTAAACTTTCCTCAAAAAATTCTGCAGGCTGATTGTACCATAAAACATGACTGGATTGTGCCGACATGTTTAGGCAGAAAAAGGCGAATAGTAAAATGAGAAATGTTTTTTTGAGCCTTGATTTCATGAATTATTCTTTTAATTATCTTATGAAATTTAAATGTATCGTGACCTGTTTCGCGCGTGAGGGATAGGAGCTCGCTACCGAAGTAGCGCGGATAGCCCGACCCTATTTTCGAAAGGCGCTCATAAGCGGTTTGTTAAATAGCGCCTTTTGTAAATAGGGTCACGCCCAAATATTATTTACTAACCTTATATATCTCATTTGCCGTAATCATTTCCCAATTATCGGTTCTGAAAGGCGATGCAGGAAATTTTTCTTTGTTGAAAAGATTGATTTCGGTATCGTCGTCAGCCCAACCGTAATGTACTGCTACGGGATTTTTTACGTTTTCGCTTGAAACGATTATTTTGTTGTTTTTAATTATCGCTTTCGCGGAATGAAAAACTTTGTCTGCTCCGGCGATTTCGAATCCTTTTACGTTTTCTGAATTGTCTGAAGTCGATAAACCGCTTCCGAGGTTGTCGAAAGTAAGGATAATTTCGTTTCCTTTTATTTCCTGAGACTTAAAAGTTGGTCCGCTGTAGATTTGCTTTTTGCCGTAAACATTGTTTAGCGCAATTGCCGCCAAACGCAAACCTACGTCCTGTTTATTTGTTGGGTGAATGTCTTTTGCGTTGCCAATATCGGTGGTTACGATCATTCCGGTATTTTTTAATTTCAAAGTTTCTGATTGTGCTTCGCGAAGTTCTGCCCATCGGCTGCCGACTTTACTATTGCCTTTGAATTCATCAAAAGTCGATAATTGCACAAAATAGAAAGGAAAATCGCCCTGATTCCATTTTGTTCGCCAATCTGTAATCATTAACGGAAATGACTTTTTATATTGCTTTGCACGCCAAACATTGGCCTCACCCTGGTACCATAAAACGCCCTGAAACGCATACGGAACCAACGGATTTACCATGGCATTGTATAATAACGATGGATAACTGTTTGGTGAAACGGCAATTTTTACCTGAACGACATTGAATTTCCAAAGTCCTTCGAGTGGAATATTCGTGTCTTTGAACTGAATTTTAAGATCAGCCGGATCGCCGTAAATTCCGCCGCCGCCTGAATAATCAGCAATTCTTACCGCAATTACGTTTTTACCTTCTTTTAAAGTTCCTGCAGGAATTTTGTAAACTCGTAATGCTTCCCAAATTTTGTTGGTTCCTACTTCAACGCCATTTATATACGTGATATCTTCGTCGTCTACTTTTGAAAGATGTAAAACGGCTTCGGATTTGGCTTGTTCTGCAGTTAATGTGATTGTTTTACGCATCCAGACTACTCCGTCGATATTGCCAATTTGCTGGTTTTCCCATAAAGACGGCACTTTAATTTCCGGCCAGTTTTTATCTTCAAAATTAAATTCTTTGAATTGATTTTCATTTTCCATGGAAACATCAAAACCCTGAATTTTCTTTATATTATCTAAAACTGATTTTTTGTAGACTTCAAAAACCGCATCCATGTCCACTTGTGGAACATCGGCGATCATCGCTTTAAATTCATCACTTTTTTCGAAAGCTTCTCGGCTTGTCCAGGTTTCTACGTTGGTTCCGCCCCAGGAAGTATTGATAATTCCTATTGGGATTTTTAATTCTGCGTATAATTTCTTGGCAAAGAAAAAGCCTGCTGCCGTAAAATCACGGATATTATCTTTATTAGCAACTGCCCATTTTCCCTGTTTTAAATCTTCTTTTGGTGTTCCGCTTAAATCCTGAGCAACACCAAAATGACGAATCATAGGATAATTGGAATCTGCCATTTCTTTATCAGCGTTCATGGTTTTGTACATCTGAAATTCCATGTTCGATTGTCCGCTGCAAATCCAGACTTCACCAACCAAAACATCTTTGACGACAATTTTGTTTTTTCCTGTAATGGATAATTCAAATGGCCCGCCCGCTTTTTCAGCCGAGAGTTTTATCATCCATTTTCCGTTTTTATCGGCTTGAATTGTTTTGGTTTGTTGGTTAAAATGAACCTCAACTTTTTCATTTGCATCTGCCCAGCCCCAAACCGGAATTTCTTTGTTGCGCTGCAACACCATTCCGTCAGTAAATATTAAAGGTATTCTTACATTGGCATTTGCCATTATGCTGAATATCAAAAAAATAAAGATTATACTTTTCTTCATTGTGCTGTTTTTAAACTATGTAAGTGATATAAGTAAAGAAATATTTTTACGTGTACTAAACTTATATTTACTTATATCACTTCTATGGTGTATTTGTTTTTTATTACTGTAATCCTTCTTTTAAAGCAGTTAATGCCTGCGTATCAAAAACAGTATTATCACTTCTATTAAAGATTCCGAAACCTTTATCATTCAGACTTCCTTCATCCCAATAAAAAGGCAATAATCCATTTGCTTTTGCCGTTTTTACTACCGTTTTTAAATAGTAGGCTCTTGAAGCTAAATGTAAAGTTAAGGCATCGCCGGTCAAAGTCGTTCTGCGAATGGCTCCAAATTCTCCTAACAAAACAGGAATTCCTTTATCAACGAATTGCGTTTTCATTAATTTGAAGTTTTTTTCTAAATCCGCTTCTTCTCCCCAACTTGCATTTCTTTCTGTATCTGTTGCCGAATGGTAATTGGCTCCCCAATAGTAGAACATTTTTCCCCAGGTTTCGTCTTTGGTTAGTCCGGCAAAATTCCACGGTGAATAATAATGTACTTCGACCATCATTTTGTTTGCTACATTATCCGTTGGCAACGTCAGCATTAATTTATTTGTTTTTTCGATGTCTGTTGTTGGTCCCTGAACGACTAATGTTCTGTACGCATTTTTTCCTCCTGTAGAACGAACAGCATCAATAAACGTTTGGTGATACGATGTTAAAACGGCCATTTGTGCAGCATCTTCTACAGCCGGTTCATTGGCACTGGCAAAAAGTAAATGCTCATCGAATCCTCGCAAATGTGTTGCGATTTGTTCCCAAAATGCTTTTTGTTTGGCGTTGTTTTCTACTTTTTTGGCTTCGGTAATGTTATTTTCCAGCCAGCCGCCGTCCCAGTGAATGTTTACAACAACGTACATATCATTGTCTACACAATATTGCACGACTTCTTTTACACGGTTTAGCCAGTCTGTTTTGATTTTGGCTGTAGCCGAATTTTCTAAATATTGATTCCACGAACACGGAATTCTGATCGCATTAAAACCGTTTGCTTTTACGGCGTCGATTAAGGCTTTGGTAACTTTTGGATTTCCCCAGGCTGTTTCTCCACCGGTTGCTTCAAGCGTATTCCCGATGTTCCAGCCTAATTTTATTTTTGCTGCTAATTGTGGAGCCGTGCTTGACATTCCTGAAGGATCTGCCGCAATTGGGTTTGTATTGTAACTTGGGTATAAACCAGTATTAACAGCTCCTGCTCCCGCTGCTTGTGAAACTGAAATTTGAACTGACGGAGCTTCAGCTGAGCTTAACGTTAAGGTTGCTGTTCTTGCTTCGGCAGTTGTATTTTCTAAAGCTGTTATTTTAACGATAACGGTTCCTTTTACTCCTGATGTCTGACTTAATTGCAGCCAGTTTGCATTCGTACTTGTAATTGTCCAGGCCTGCACATTGGCAGTAACTTTTACAATAGCATCATTGCCTTTGCCTAAAAAATCAATTTTATTGGTATCTGCCGACAGCGCTTTTTCTACCGAAGCCGGATCGGTTGCATCTTTGTCTGAACTACAAGCCCAGATTGTCAAAAATGACAAGCATAAAATGGCGCTAAACAGGTAACTCTTAATAGTAGTTTTCATTTGGTTTGGTTTAATAGTTAGTTCTAAGTTTTATTCACGCAACCTCATTTTTATTTATTAAAATAATGCTCTTTAATAAAAATCAAAGAGCATTAATTAATGTTTCATTTTTTATTTAATAGTAACAACCACTTCTTTCTTGATATCTCTGGAAGAGTTTCCTAATTTCAAAGTGTATTTTCCTGGCTCGATGGTCCATTTTTTAGTGGCAACATCGTAATAAGCTAATTCTTTTACCGGAACTTTAATTGTTACTGTATTTGAACTTCCTGATTTTACCAATATTTTTTGGAAACCTTTTAATTCCTGTGCAGCACGTGTAATTTTTGAATCTGATTTTGAAGTATATAATTGAACAACTTCTTTACCATCTACTTTTCCTGTGTTTTTTACGTCTACTGAAACTGAAATTGTTTCGTTTTGTGCGTATGATGCTTTGTCTGTTTTTGCATTATCGAAAGCAAAAGTGGTGTATGATAATCCAAATCCGAATGGGAATAATGGCGCTATATTTTTAGTATCAAACCAACGGTATCCTACCAAAATTCCTTCGGCATAGCTTACTGTTTTTCCTCCAGGGAAACTGTTTGTTGCGTGTGCCGGCGAATCCATGATTTGTTTTGGCATTGTCCAAGGTAATTTTCCTGACGGATTTACTTTTCCTAAAAGTACATCTGCCAAAGCATTTCCTCCTTCAGAACCGTTAAACCATGTCCACACTAAAGCTGATGTTTTTTTGCTTATCGCATCAATATCAAAAGGTGCTCCGGCAACAAAAACTACAATCGTTCTTGGATTTGCCGCGATTACTTTCTGAATTAATTCTTCTTGTCCAAAAGGTAATTTTAAGTTTCTACGGTCTGAAGCTTCTGTTTCGTAATCACGGTTTGAACCCGCAAATATGATCGCAACATCTGATTTTTTAGCCGCTTCAACCGCTTCCTGAACTTTTGCAGGATCTAACTGATCGATTGTTACAGGACCATTCGAAGTAATATTTCCTAAATTTCCTTTGTTTTTCTCGTCGTAACGCTCTAAATATCCTTCAGCATAATTGATTTTTACTGAAGATGGTAATCTGTTTTTTAGACCTTCAAGCGGTGTCACTTCTCTTTTGGTTTTAACACCTGCACCAAATCCACCAAGTGCGTTTTTCTTGGTTGCATTGTTTCCAATTACCGCGATAGATTTTACTCCGTCTAGTTTTAATGGCAATGCATTGTTTTCATTTTTCAATAAAACGATATCTTCTGCAGCAATTTTGTAGGCATCCTGATAATGTGCTTCGGTTGCGATGCTTCCTTTCACACGGTCTTTTCCGCCCATTGCTTTTACCTGAAATAAAGTGCGCAGGATTCTTTTTACGTGAATATCAATTTCTGCTTCCGAAATTTCTTTGCTTTTAGCAGCAGCAATTAATTTATCAGCAAGGAAAAATTCATTGAAAGGTTTTGGAGTTCCCATTTCAATATCTAATCCGCTTTTTAATGATTTTACTGTCGAATGAACCGCAGCCCAGTCTGAAACGACAACACCTTTAAATCCCCATTCGTCACGAAGGATTTTATTTAGCATATAATCGTTTTCGCATAAATATTCTCCTCTAAATTTATTGTAAGCCCCCATTACGCTATACGCATGAGCCTCTTTTATTGAAGCTTCGAATGCCGGCAAATAAATTTCACGAAGTGTACGTTCGTCAATTTGTACATCGACAAAATCACGATTTGTTTCCTGATTGTTTGCTGCAAAATGCTTTACACAAGCCATAACATCGTTATCCTGTAAACCAACAATTAACGGCACTGCAATTTTTTTGTTCAAAAATGGATCTTCAGACATATATTCATATGTTCTTCCTCCAAGTGGCGTTCTAACAATATTTATGGCTGGTGAAAGCAACATATCTTTATCTCTGGCACGCATTTCCTGTCCAAGGCTGCTCCCAAAAGTATAGGCCATTTCAGCATTCCATGTTGCGGCAAGACCTCCGCCTGCCGGATAATAGGTTGCAAAATCATTTGTTAATCCTGCCGGAGCCCAGTTGTCACGAGAAATTTCTTCACGAACTCCCAGAGGTCCGTCGGCCATTTTAAGTTCCGGAATGCCCAAACGTTTTACACCTCCGGAAGTAAACATACTGTTTCCGTGCAACATTCCTATTTTTTCCTCCAATGTCATTTGAGCCACCAGCTTGTCGATTTCGGCATCAAATTCTGATCCTATTTCTTTTCCTTTGTATTCTTCTTTTGGTGCTGTTTCAGAATCTGCAGTTTTTACATCACTCTTACAAGATGTAAATAACGCAAAAGCCAATGCTAGTGACAGGTATATAACTTTGTTTTTCATGCTTAATAAATTTTATTTTAGTTTTTCGAATTCGTTTTTTAAGAAACTACTGCTTTACAAAATTCAATAAGAAAACATCGTTCTCATTGATTTTAAAATCTTTGCTAAAAGTTCCTTTGGCATCAATGGCTACTTTTTCAGTTGCCCATAAAGCGCCATTGTTTTTTTGTTTGATCGTATTTACCTGCTCGCGTGTTAACTGACTTGGTTTTCCCATGGCCAGATAATCTGCGTAAGCGTCATTGGTTTTATACCCTACTTTATAGATTTCCAGATTGTATTTTCCTTTTTTTAAACCTTCGACTTCAATTTTTAAAGTTCCTTTTGATTTCGATGGCAAATCCTGAACATAATAGGTCTGGTTCCAAACCTTATCTCCGGGATGTGTATTGGTAAAATCCCAAACCAACAACTGAACATCGCCTTTTGCATTTTTAGTCGCCCATGAAGATGTATCATTGTTTTGAAGTTCTGTTTCACCTAATTTGTTCAAAAAGGAATAAGAGAAGTAAGCCGGTTTTTTGATTCCCTGCGTATTCAATAATCCGAAACCTCCGTGAAAAGGTGTAAATCTTGGCCCGGGTTCTTCAAAAATATCGGTAAAAACCCAATACGACATCGAATTTGCCGCATTTCCAACTTGTTTTAGTTTCTGCAAAATATAAGCTGCCGAATGGTAACTGTCGTGAATAGGATCTGCCGGAGTATAGGAAGAACTCCATTCTGTATAATGCAATTCTAATTTTGGCTTAGCCGAATTTGAAATTTGATTGCGTGAATTGATAACATCGCCGCTTATACTCGAATCTTCTTTATTTAAAACCGTTCCCGAAGTCCCGAATTCGTCTAAATATCCTTGTTTTACACCGTAAGTATGTGTCGATATAAAATCTAACGGAACATTATTCTTCACACAAAAGTCAATTGTTTCCGGAACCCAGCCTGCTCCTGCTGTTGCCGGACCTCCCACTTTATAAGCCGTATTTACGCTTTTGATTCCGCGGGCTGCGTATTCATATAATTTGAAATATTCTGCCTGCGTTCCTGTCCAGAATCCCGGAGTTAAGTTAGGTTCGTTCCAAACTTCAAAATACCAGGTTTTTACTTCTTCGGCTCCGTAACGTTCTGTGAAATGCTGGGTTAGGTTTCGAATTAAATCTTCCCATTTTTTATAATCTTTTGGAGGCGTAACATTTCCTTTCCACCAAAAAATAGTTTCTTTTCCGCTTGCCAATGCAGCTGGCATAAATCCTAATTCTACGAAAGGCTTTATTTTAATGCTCAAAAGAAAATCATACAAAGCATCAATATATTGGTAATTGTATTCGGGATTTCCTTTTGAATCTTCTCTGTAAACCGCCATATCATCAGACAATAAACCGTGCATTCTGATGTATTTGAAGTCGCATTCTTGTTTTGTCATTGCCAATTGCTGCTGCCAGTCGGCACGTAGGCCTTCGTTTGCTCTTCCGGCGCCAATACATTCTTTGAACATGGTATTTAATGCGCCCGAAGCTTTGTTATAATCGACTTTTATAGTTCGGTTTTCAGCAGTCGTATTTTGTCCAAACAAATTAATATTGATGAGACAGAATAAAGCAGACACTATTATTAAATTTCTTTTCATTAGAATTTATTTAACCGTTATTTTTTTAGTTTGAAGAATGTTGTCTGAAGCACTTGCGATCTGAATTTCAATTGTATTATTTTCCAGTTCAAATTGTTGTTTGGCTGTGTTCCAATATTCTAAATCTTTTGCTTTTAAAGTCAAGGAAACATTCTTAGTTTCTCCGGCTTTAAAGAAAACTCTTTGAAAAGCTTTTAACTCTTTTTCCGGACGTTCTACTTTTGAATCTAATTGTTTTACGTACAACTGAATGACTTCATCTCCGTCTTTGTTTCCTGCATTGGTAACTGAAACGATTACTTTTAACTCGCCATTTTTAGCAATGGTTTCTGAATTGGTTTCCACAGAATTGTATTTGAAAGTCGTATAACTCAATCCGTAACCAAAAGCGTATAAAGGTTTTCCTTTGAAATACATATAGGTTCTGCCGTTTCGGATATTGTAATCTAATAATTCAGGCAGATCTGTAATGTCTTTTACCCAAGTCTGCGTCAAACGTCCGGCAGGATTATAATCTCCAAATAAAACATCGGCCAAAGCGGTTCCGGTTTCCTGACTGTTTTGCGTCATGTGTACAATGGCCGGAACGTGTTCTTGTGTCCAGTTTATGGCATACGGAAAACTGCTGATCAAAGCGACAACCGTTTTAGGATTCGCCTGATACACGACTTTGATTAAATCTTCCTGTTCTAATATCAGAGATTGACGATCTACTGCTTCTTTACCTTCACTTGGAACGGGACAATTTGCCCAGCCTGCATTACAAACCGGATGATTTCCAACGATTACAATTACAGCATCTGCTTTTTTAGCAATTGAAACTGCTTTGCCATCAATGTTGTTTTTAGCATAAAGAATTTCAACATTGTTGCCCAATTTATTTTTAATTCCCTGTAAAGGAGAAATGGTATAAGGCGGCGTTCCGCTGTACCAGTCTAAAAGTACTTCATCAGCACGAGGTCCGATTATGGCAATGGTTTTTAATTTGTCTTTTTGTAAAGGCAATAATTGCGAATCGTTTTTAAGTAAAACAATTGATTTTTGTGTGGCTTCTAACGCGATTTTTTTATGTGCTTCGGTTTTCCAGGGATCAATGGTATCTTTTCCTGTTCCAATTTTTGAATAGGGATTTTCAGCTGAAACATCCAACATTCCCAATTGAATCATGACTCTGTAATCGCCGCGAATAACGGCATCAATATCTTTTTCTTTTAAATATCCATGCGAAAGTGCTCCGTAAACGCCCGCAATATATTCATCTAAAAACTGATTGATTCCCGCTTTTACCGCTGCTGCAGCTCCCAGATATTGATCTGCATAATACTTATGATCTGAAAGTAATAATTTGAATGCGCCTCCATCGGTACAAATAATTCCGTTTTGTCCCCATTCTTTTTGGGTAATGTCTTTTAGCATTGGGTGCACCATTGCCGGAATTCCGTTGACTTTATTGTACGATGCCATGTACGCACGCGAACCTCCTTCTACAACGCCCATGTAAAAAGGCAAAGCATAATATTCACGCCAAAGTCTTTCATCAAAATCAGATGATGTATAGGTTCTGCCATCTTCGTTACTGTTGGCCAAAAAGTGTTTCATTAACGAAGCTGTTTGCCAATATTTCGGATGATTTCCCTGCAATCCTTTTACAAAAGCAACGGTCATTTTTCCGTTAAAAAAAGCATCTTCTCCATAACTTTCTTCGGTACGTCCCCAACGCGGATCTCTGGCGATATCAGCATTTGGAGCGCGAACGACTAAGCCGCCGCGATGGTATTTCTGAAAGGCATAACGGGTTTCGTAACCTTCAACATGAGCGACTTTTTGAAGCAAATCAACATCCCAGGTTTCTCCCAAACCATAAGCCTGAGGAAAAGTGGTTGTGGTAACGGGCTGTTTGTTTTTTCCGCCCCATTCTCCAGGTCCGCCAAGTGCTAAACCATGCAATCCTTCTACATGTCCCGTTCCTGTAACGCCTAATCTTTTTATCGACGGATTCGTGCTTAAAGCCTGAACCTTTTCATCAAGCGTCATCAACGATAACAAATTATCAATACGCTTTTCAGTATCTAATTTAGGATCCTGAAAAGGATATTGCTTTTGCTGTGATAACACCAAATTAATGGATAAAAGAAAAACGATATGTAAAACGAGGTTTTTCATTTAAAAAATTGTGGTTATTAAATCTATATGTTGCGTTAAATAAACCCGACAGGTTTTGAAAACCTGTCGGGTTTGATAATCTATATCAATATCTATATTTATAGTTTTTTGAATCTAATTGCTGTTCCTCCAGCGCCGCCTAAATGTAATTTTAGTGAATCTGAAGCTTTAACCGTTTTCTTAGAAATTGCTATTGCTGATGGATTATGCGTTTCATCAGTTCCTTCGGCGTCAGCATAAATCTGAGCTTCGTAAGTTGCATTTGGATCTAAGAACGATAATGAAACGTTTACGTCTCTTGCATTTTCGTTTGTAATTGTTCCTAAGTACCAGTCTGCGCTGTTTACATCTTTACGGGCTGTTGTGATATATTCTCCGATTTTTCCTTCCAACACTTTAGTATCTTCCCAATCTGTCGGAACATCTTTTAAGAATTGTAATGCTGGTTTTCCTTCGTAATTTTCAGGAAGATCGGCCATCATTTGGATTGGTGCGTAAATCGTAACGTACAATGCCAATTGTTGTGCTGCCGTTCCGTGTACTCTTTTTCCAGGGAAACCTTGTTTTACCTCAACGTCAAAAATTCCCGGTGTAAAATCCATTGGACCTGAAAGCAATCTTGTAAACGGAATAATGGTTAAGTGATTTGGCGGATTTCCTTCGCTCCAGGCATTGTATTCCTGTCCACGTGCTGCTTCTCTTGAAACCATGTTCGGGAAAGTTCTGCGTTCTCCGGTATCTTTTATTGATTCGTGATACAATACGGCTAAATCATATTGTGCTGCTTTTTCTAAAATGTATCTGAAATAATTTACTCCAAATTGTCCGAAGTGATTTTCTTTCATGTTCAGTTTAGAACCTACGTGTCCAATTTTAACCGAATGCATTCCAAGTTTTTTGTACAAAGCAAAACCTTCATCAACTTCTTTTAAATAGTTAATTAAGTTTGAACCTGTTTCATGGTAACCAATTAATGCTACGCCTTTTTTGTTTCCGTAGTCTACAACTTTTTCTAGGTCGAAATTATCAGCGCTTTTTGTGAAGCTGAACATGTGCATGTGGTTTTCGTACCAAGCCGGTGTCCATCCTTTGTTCCATCCTTCGATCAATAAATGATGGAAACCTTCTTTTGCCGTGAAATCAATATATTCTTCGGCATGTTTGGTTGTTGCGCCTTGTTTGTCGCTTTCCCAAAAAGTATATTTTCCAATGTGCATTCCCCACCAAATTCCGAAGTATTTGTATGGTTTGAAATAACTTGCTGTGTTTTTTAATTTGTTTGGTTCATTCAGATTTAAAATCAAATAAGACGTAATTAAATCTGCCGGAGTTTCTCCTATTTGAAGTGTTCTCCATGAAGAGGTAAACGTATCTTTTACACGCACTTTTACACCATCTGCCCACGGCACCAAATCAGATTTTAATTCGGTTCCGGCTGTATTAACCAAAGTCATACTGGCAAAATCAGTTAAGTTTGCTTCGTGAAAACTCAACGCTATACCACTTTTACTTTCGATTGTAAGCGGAGTCAAAACAGTATCCAGAGTACTTACCGGAGCATCTTTAAAAAGATATTCGTCACGGTTTTCTCTATTTGCCGGAATCCACCATGCTTTTCCATCTTCTTTCAGGTTAAAAGTCGTTTTTTCATCCATAATGAAAATACTGTCTTTTACGTTTTGTTTTGGATATACATATCTAAAAGCGATTCCGTCATCAAACGCACGAAACTGAATTTCAAGTTTACGTTTGTTTCCCGCTTTTTGCTGTAATTGAACCGATAACTGATTGTAGTGGTTTCTGATGTTTTTCTTTTCTCCCCAAACTTGTGTCCAGGTTTCATCGAAAGTCGAGTTTTTTACACTTTTAACTTCAAAATCGGAACTTAAACTTTCATTTCCTTTTAATAAAAATCCCATATCTGATGGGGTAATCACTTCGGTTTTTCCGTGTGATACCGCATATTTGGGAGCATTTTTTACTAACTCGAATTTGATTTTGTTTTGCCCGTTTGGCGAAGCCAATTCATAAGCATTTTTATTTTTCTGACTGTATCCAATCGTAATGGAAAGCAATACGGCTGAAAGTACTAGGTTTTTTTTCATAATATTTTTCTTGAATCCTCTTAAATAAATCGGATGATGAGCTCAACATCATCCGATTTAAAAACTAAACTAAAACTAAAACTTATCTTTATCCTGTTGGGATTATTTTTTTGCCACGAATTGCACAAATTTGCACGAATTGTTTTTTGCCACAGATTAAAGGATTTTAATGATTTCTTTATTTTCTGTGGGTTTATTTTTTCACGCAGATCTGGCAGATTTTTAATTTTTAATTCTCTATTTTTAATTCTTTTTCTATTTTTTTATCCCGTAGGGATTAAATGTAGGTAGAAAAACAGAAAACCGGTTTCAATGTCTCGTCAGGGACTACATGTTTTTATTTTTATGTATTCCCTAACGGGAAAAATGACCACAATGGTTGATATTGCTACCGACATTTAATCCCTACGGGATAAAAGCAACTTATTTATTTTATCCACTCTGTTTTAAAAGTGGTTTTTCCTGATAATGCGTTTGGTGCTACATCAAAAGCGTTTCCGTTTTTGGTCACTTTTATTTCCTGAACTGCATCGCCGTTTGGTAAAAATACTTTGGCTGTCGCCGAAGTGGTTTTGTCGCTTGCGTATACTTTTAGCGTTAATTTACTCCAATCCATGTCTTTTGTAGATTGTGCTAAAGCGATGTGGGGCAAAGCTGTTCCGTCTTTTACTAAAACTACGATTGGCACTTCACCGGCTTTGATTTTATGCCAGCCGGATGGGTATACTTTTTTAGTTTGGTAATCAATCCATGTTCCTTCCGGAAGGTAAACGTCTCTTTCTGTTACTTCTTCAAAAAGTGGTGCAACTAAAATACTTGATCCAAATAAATATTCATTGTCAACCAACCAGGCTCCCGGATCATTTGGATATTCTACAAATAAAGCACGCATCATTGGCAATCCTTTTTGAGAACTTTCTTTGGCCTGAGCGTAGATATATGGCATCAATTCATAACGCATATTATCTGCTTTTCTAAATCCTTCTAAGAATTCTTTGCTGTACAACCAAGGTTCGCGCGGAGGCTCTCCGTGGCTTCTTACGTGCGAAGTAAACATTCCGAATGGTGTCCATCTTCTGTAAATATTTTCAGGAGATTTTGTTGCAAATCCTCCAACATCATGACTCCAGAAACTGAATCCGCTTAATCCTAATGAAAGTCCGCCGCGTAATTCTGCCGACATTGCTCCGTTTGAAGTTTCAGAATCTCCTCCCCAATGTAACGGGTAACGCTGAGATCCTGCCCAGGTACTTCTTGCCCAGATTAAAGTATATCCTTTTTCTTTCTGAGTAATTTCGGCTACAGCCTTATTGTATCGTAACGGGTATAAATTGTGTTCGTAAAAACCTGTTCTGCCTGAATGGTAAATTCCGTCAGGCGGTGCAGCTTCTCCAAAATCAACTTTAAAAACCGAAACGCCCTGATCGAATAATTTTTTCAGTTTTGCCTGATACCAGGTTACTGTTTCCGGATTTGAGAAATCCAAAACAGCATCTTCATACGGAAGATTTCCTTTGCGGTCTTTTACTGCTAAATTCTTATCCATGATTTCGTTGAATAACGTATTTTTTGGCGTGAAATAAGGCAATTGCCATAAACAAACCTCGAAACCGTCTTTCTTCAAATCAGACATCATTTTTGTTGCATCCGGGAAACGTGCTTTTGCAAACTCGTAATTGTTTCTCCAGTCTACATCAAACCAACCTGTGTCAAAGTGAATTACATCGGTTGGAATTTTATATTTACGCAAATCTTTTGCTACATCGCGTCCTTCTTTTTCAGAGAAATAAGTGATTCGGCTCATCCAGAAACCAAACGACCAAAGTGGTGGCATAGCTGCTTTTCCCGTCAAATCGGTGTATTGATCTAAAACGTCTTTTGGTTCTCCGATAAAGAAAAACAAATCCGCTTCGTCATCGCCAATATACATTTCGTTGGCACTTGAAAAATATTTCCCAAAGTCAACTGTAATTGGTGTAGAGTGATGCATAAAAACTCCGTAACCACGGCTGCTCATGTAAAACGGAATTGGTTTGTACATGGTTTCATTCTGGATTCCGTTTGCGTCATCCGTCCATAAAACTACTTTTTGTCCGCGTTTGTTGAATTGTGTGAAAGATTCTCCACAACCAAATATTTTTTCATCCGGTTCTAAGCTAAAAGCCGCGCCCATACTTCTGGAATAATCGCTGTTTCTGCGCACATATGAAAACGGAAGTGTTGGTGTATACGTATTTTTGAAATCAGAATCGTGAAGCGTACTTGTCAATAATTTTCCGGTTTCATCGTAGATTTTTACGTGCCATGGTTTTGATAAAATCTCAACAACTCCATGTTTGCTGGTGTATTTGTGTCCGCCTTCGATTTTAGAATATTTCCATAATTCAGGATGATTTGGCGCAACGCCATTAACCAGCATTAAAGACTCTTTTTGAGGATGAAATTGTGGTCCCGAAGTCGTTTTTATTCTGATAGTTCTGTCTGAAACAAACTGAATTTCGAAAGGCAATTCAGGAGAAACTTCGTATTCTGTTGTTGGAAATTCATTTGGTTTCTCTACATCAGGTTTCATCATCATGTTGTTGAAAGCCTGACGTGTTTTGTAATTATATCTTAAATACTTTATTGTTCCTTTTCCTGTTGCAGGATCAAAACCCGTTAGCTCATCGGCAAAGTAAAAAGTGTTCAGGTAATTCTGAAAATCCTTGCTGATATCTATTGGAGCATTTAGCACATCGGCATTTTGAATTTGTGCAGACGCTTTTGGCGAAAGCAAAACTCCAAAACCCATGAATAGAGATAATGAGGCTATCTTTATTTTTTTCATTGTGTCTTTTTTAGTTTGTTTATAGTGGTTATTCTGCTGTAATTACAATTGTGGCCGGTTTTAATCCATTCGCTTTAGCGGTTAATTCCAGTCTTCCGGTTTTAGTATCAGACTGAACAATTACCAGACATTTTCCGTTAAGAGCGGTATGTTTTGAACCTTTGTACGATTCATGACTTACCGGATCTCCGCTGCAAACGCCTACGATTTTTCCTTTTCCGTTTAATGAAAAGTTGATTTCGTTATTTGCATTTGGTGCCAATGTTCCTTTTTCGTCTAAAATATCAACGGTTACAAACGACAAATCATTTCCGTCTGCTTTTATGGTACTTCTGTCTGCGGTTAATTTTAATTTTGAAGGATTTCCGGCTGTTTTTATTTCGGTTTCCAGAACTGTTTTTCCATTTTTACGGGAAACTGCTTTTAGTGTTCCGGCCTGAAAAGGAATTCTCCACATAACATGTAAATCATCTCCTTTTTTGCTGCGAACTCCAACTGATTTTCCGTTAAGGAAAAGTTCAACCTCATCTGCTTTATTATAGTAAGCCCAAACATCTACGGTTTGTCCTGCTTTCCAGTTCCAATGTGGAAAAATGTGCAGAACCGTTTTGTCTGTCCATTCACTTTGGTACATATAATACACATCCTTTGGGAAACCGGCTAAATCTACAATTCCGAAATAAGAACTGATCGACGGCCATTCGTATGGAGTTGGTTCTCCGATATAATCGAAACCTGTCCAGATGTACATTCCGGAAAGAAAATCGTGTTTTTTAATGACTTTCCAGGTTGCTTCGTGCGTTGAGCCCCATGGCGTCTGTACCTGATCGTAAGCTGAAACAGTATTGCCCGGATTTCCTTCTGTAAATTTAAGATCCCATCTTACCGGCCATTTTTTGATCGTGTCAGAAACGGCATCATAATAACCGCGGGTTTGTAAACCAGAAGTTGTTTCGGTTGCGATGAAAGGAATTCCAGGGAAATTCTTTTGATGATGTTCATACGTTTGATGCGCATAATTGTAACCAATAAGATCTAAAACACCCGATTTTGCAATGGCATTAAACTGAACATTCTTTTTTTCGAATTGTAAAGTCACGGCATCAATATTCATGTTTACCGGCGGATTCATCGCTGCAGTCAACGGACGGGTTTTATCGTATTGACGTGTTATCGCTGCTAATTCTTTGGCAATTGCCACTCCATTTTCATTCCATTGTTCCGGAATTTCATTTCCAATACTCCAGATAAAAATACTTGGATGGTTACGGTCGCGAAGTAATTGATCTACTAAATCTTTCTTGTGCCATTTGTCCCAATCATTTCCATAATCGTATTTGGTTTTGGTTTGTTTCCACATATCAAATGCTTCATCCATAACAATGAAACCCATTTTATCACAAAGGTCTAAAAGTTCCGGAGCGGGAGGATTATGCGAAGTTCTGATTCCGTTTACGCCCATTTCTTTCATGATTTCCAATTGACGTTCGATGGCGCGCGTATTAATTGCGGAACCAAGCGGTCCTAAATCGTGATGCAAACAAACTCCTTTTATTTTTACTTGTTTTCCGTTCAAAATAAAACCTTTATCTACATCAAACTTAAAATCTCTGATTCCGAAATTGGTTTTGTATTGATCAACAATTTTATCATCTACCGAAATCTCTGTAACTGCAGTATACAATTCAGGTTTTTCTACAGACCATAAAACTGGCGTTTCAACCTGAGTTTCTTGTTTAATGGTTTGGTTTGCATTTGCTGCAATGGTTATATTTTGTGTAACGGATGTTACTTTGGTATCTTCTTTAAAAATAGTAGTGGTTACTGTTGCTTTTTTTGAAGCGGCATTTTGGTTTTGAATCGTAGTTTCAAAACTTACCGAAGCTTTTTCGGCAGTAACTTTTGGTGTTGTCACATAAGTTCCCCATTGTGCCACGTGTAATTTATCGGTGGTTTCGATCCAGACATTTCTAAAAATTCCTGATCCTGAATACCAGCGTGAGTTTGGTTGTTTTGAATTGTCAACCTTTACAATAATTTCATTGTTTTTTTCTCCGTAATTTAAATACGGTGACATATCATATTGAAAACCAATATATCCGTTTGGACGTTTTCCTAAATAATGTCCGTTTACCCAAACTTCACTGTCTTTGTAAACGCCATCAAAGGTGATTGATATTACTTTACTGCTATCAGAAGCATTTATCTTAAAAGTTTTCTTATACCATCCTAAGCCTCCGTTAAGTGCTCCGCCTCCATATCCGGCCGGACTTTTTTCATCAAATTTCCCTTCAACGCTCCAGTCATGCGGGACATTTAAGATTCTCCATTTGGTTGAAGTTCCAATGGTATCTTTATCTGTTAGAGTATCATTTAGGTGAAAACTCCAATCTGAATTAAAAGAAACTTTGCGGTTATTAAATTTTTGATCACCCGATGTTTCACATGCCGTCAAAAGAAGAAAGCACGCAAAAAGTAATCCTATTTTTTTATATAAAGTAAGGTGAAGCATAGTAGTATAAATTTTAAAATAACCTGAAAGCAATTGAACTGCTTTCAGGTTATTGTTAAACTAAAAACTGTAAAAGTTTAAGGAATGATGTAATGGAAAACGAACCATTCATCCTTAGTAGCATCATAAGATGTTCCTAACCAAATACCTTTTTGCAGAAATCCTGTATTATATGCTTTAACTACTTTAATCACATTTGTCGTTGGATTCATCCAGCTGTTTGAATTTTGGATCAGTGTTTCTGTTCCTAAATTAATTTCATTTGTCGCTGCATTTATCGTAAAAATTCCTGTTGTCTGAACTCCATTTTGACTGCGGGTATAGTTAAGTTTACCTCCCCATTGATCAAAACGTATCCATGAATTACCTGCTATTGTTGCCCATTCAGGGTTCCATCCCCAATCTGAAGAACTACCAGGTCCAGTTGTCCAACCAATACCTTTTCCAATCCAGTCTACAGGATTTCCTGTTGCATCTAAAGCCCAAACTCTTCCTGCACCAGCTCCTCCGGTTAACATTGTTAATAATTCTCCCGGAGCAAAAGTAGGATTGTAACCTTCATCAAGAACAGGATCTGTAATTACAGGAACGTAGTTGTCTGCGTATTCTTTAGAAACAAAATTCCAGATGTACCACCATGGACCTTCGCTGTTTGTTCTCTTAATTGCAATTCTCAACTGATTATCTGTAAGTGTTAATACTTTGATATTATCTGTCCAGTTGCTTGCATTTGCAATATAATTGTCCGGTCTTAGTATCGTTGCATTTGTTGTTGTTAAGGTATGTGCATTAACATCTAAGAAATAGGCTCCGCTTTCAATAGTCGTTCCATCAGCTTCATGAACCGTCATGAATGGTCCGCCATCAAGGCTGAATGTCATGTATCTTCCCCAGTGCATATCAGCATCTGTACTTGAATTTGCATTTCCGGCCGGTTCCCAGTTTGGAGAAAATTTCCCCCATTCTACAACACCTGAAGGATCTGCAAAAGACATTGCACCCGGTGCCAAGCCATATTGACCATTATCCATGATCCATGATTTCTTGTGACCAACTCCACCAGATAATGCAGTCCAAAGAGGATCATTAACGTAATTTAAGTTATCCGCACTTACTGTTATCGTTACTGGATCTAACTCCACAATACCACCACCGGTTGTTGCAGAAATTTTGATGGTATACGTTCCTTTAAAAGCATATTTTACTGTTTCTACAGCTTTGCTTGATTTTCCTGTTCCATACTCCCAGTTCAATACAACTCCGGGAGTTGTATTTTTTAGTATAACAGTATTACCGGCAGGATCTACAGCTAAATCCTGAGTAATTTCATAATGTATATCCGATTTATCCATCGCACCGTCCAGAGAATAGGAGTCCGGAGAACAAGATGAAACCAGCATTAGCGCTAACACCAAAAATGATGTAATTAATAATTTAATATTTTTCATTTTCTTTGATTTTTTAGTTAAAATTACCAACCGGCATTTTGCTTTAAAACTCCTCCTGATAATGTAATCTGAGTATTTGGAATTTGTGCCAGTCCTTTTGTTTCCAAAATTTTACCAGCAGAAATTGTTTTTGTAGTAGGTACTCCGCCATTTAGCAAACTTGTCGTTTCTGCAATTGTAGCAGAAGCTTTTCCGATACCCTGACGTAATAAATCATAGTATCTGATACCTTCAAGAGCAAACTCAAGACGTCTCTCATTCAAAATATTATCAGCATTTACCGGTAATGATACAAAATTCTCTTTGTAAGCTCTTTCTCTAACTTCGTCAAAGTAACGTTGCGCATTTCCACTACCAAGTTCTGCAGCCATTAATAAAACGTCTGAATATCTTAGTACTACGTAATCCTGAAATTGGCTTATGTCCCAAAACTGGCTTCCCATAGCAATTGGAAGATCTACTCCATCTTTATTCACCATTGGAGAATACTTTTTGTTGTAATAACCAGTGTATTCTCTTTGGCTGTTCTTTTTATCAAATTTTATTTTTTCTTCATCAATACCAATTATACTTGCTGTACGTCTTGTATCTGTTACGCTGTACGCATTCCATAATTTTGAGTTTACAGTAACACCCCAACCACGGCCATAAGGATAAGATGAGAATTCTCTCATTCCGAACATTACCATCCATTGGTTACTATCCGTATTTCCATTATAATCACTAGTATAAGTGTATTTTATTGAAAATACAAATTCCTGATTAGCTTCGCCTGCATATTTATCTACTGATGCTGCCGGCCATAAATTAGCAAAATCAGGTACTAAACTATGTCCACTAGAAGTGATAACATCTTCTAAATGCCCTAAAGCCTGAGTTTTAGTTACTACACCCGCTAAATCAGTTTTTCCATAATATCCTGTGTAAAATAAATAAACACGTCCCAGTAAAGATTTTGCTGCCCATTTTGTAATGCGTCCGTTTGGTTTAGCATTGTAAGCTTCTGTAGGTAAATTATTTGAAGCAAATACTAAATCTTCTGCTATCAATTTATAAATTTCTTCAGGAGTCGCTTGTGGTACGTTTTCAGAAGTTGGTACTGTTATTAAAGGCACGCTTCCCCATAAACGGGCCATTTCAAAATAAAGATACGCCCTGATAAACTTAGTTTCAGATTCGTATGTATTTCTTAAAGCAGTATCTCCACCCCATTCAATCTGATCCATTTTGGACAATAACATATTACAACGGTAAATTCCTTTATAATAAGCAATCCAGTTTGTGTTTAAAATATCAATATCTCCTGGTGATCTCGAAATATCAAACTCGTCCATGGCTGCATAGTTGTAACCATCTGAGTTTCCGGTACCACCAAAACAATCATCAGACATTACTTCGCTCATTACAGGAATTCCAACTCCCGCACCACCTGTTGCAACCTGCATTCCATCATAACAACCTACTAATGCTACATAAGCATCGTCTTTTGTTTTGTAAAAACTTGTATCTATTGGTGTCAAAGGCTCTGTTTCTAAACTACAAGAACCCAAAGACAATAAACCCAAACAGAAAATATATAAATATGTATTTTTCATCTTTTTATTATTAAAGTTTAACATTTAACCCCATCATGAATGTTCTTGGTCGTGGATAATATCCAACATCTACACCTGATGAAAATTTTTGGTCATCGTTTGAAGAACCAAATCCAATTTCAGGATCCATACCATTGTATTTCGTGAAAGTGTAAAGGTTTAATACTGAAAAGTAAACTCTAAACTGGCTTGCAAAAAATGGTTTTGATTGTTTCATTTTTGCCAAATCAAATCCTAATGTTACCGTGCTGATTCTTAAGAAATCACCATCCTGAACATATAAATCTGAAAATTGTGTAAAGTTTCTGTTGTCTTCTGTTACTCTTGGCGTTGTGTTAGAAGAACCTTCTCCGTGCCAACGATCTAATATTGCAGAAGTATAATTTCCGTAAGCACCAGACTGGTTTCTATATGATTGTACAATTTGGTTTCCTGCTACTCCATTTGCTAAAAGTGAAAAGTCAAAAGCTCTGTAACTTGCAGATAAATTAAATCCATAAGTAAAATCAGGATTTGGATTTCCAATACTTGTTTTATCAGTAGCATCAATTTTATCATCTCCGTTTGTGTTTACATAAATAAGATCACCAGGAGCTGCAGTTGGTTGTAATACTACACCGTTTGCCGATTTATAATTGTCAATTTGTGCCTGATTTTGGAAAACACCTCCAGTTTTATACCCCCAGAAATAGCCTAACGGATATCCGTTTTGTGCTCTGTAAAATTCAGGTGAATTATCATAAAGTTCATTCGTTAAACCATGAATCATTCCGTCTGCTGTTGGTATCGCTCCCACTGTATTCTTGTTGTAAGCACCATTTGCACTAACACTGTATTTAAAATCTCCAATACTATTTTGGTAATTTAAACTTACCTCAACTCCTTTATTTACAACATTTCCTCCATTAATAAATGGTGCATCTGCACCTGCAGTTGCTAAAATTGGTGCTAATATTAACCAGTCTTTGTTGGTTTTCTTGTAAAAATCAACTGTAAAATTCAATGCATTGTCTAAAAATCTTGCATCAAGACCAAGGTCAATCTGCTCTGAAGTTTCCCATTTTAAATCTATGTTAGATAATCTGTTTGGGTATGCCCCCGGAGTAAGAGCTCCTTCTTCTCCAAAATTGTAGTTTGTATCGTCTACTTTTATTGGTGATAAATATTGGAAAGCTCTTGCGTTCTGGTTTCCTACTTGTCCCCAGCTCGCTCTCAATTTAAGAAAATTGATTACCTGTGAATCTTTTAAGAATGCTTCGTTTGATGCAATCCATCCTCCTGAAACTGATGGAAAATATCCCCATTCATTTTGTTTAGCAAAAATAGATGATCCATCTACTCGATAAGTCGCATTTAACAAATAGGTTTCTCTATAATTGTAATTTAATCTTCCAAAATAAGACATTCTTTTAGTCTGTTGCTTCATGCCTTCTAATGCAATCTTAGCTCCGTCTTTATTGGTTGTATTGTCTAACCATGCATGCTCTAAATCATCAAAAAATGAATCTGCATTTGAAGCTTCTATCGTAGTTCCGTCAAAATTAATAGATGATGTTCCCAGCATTGCCTCAAAACGATGCGCGTCGGCAACATTAAATTTATAAGTCAATAAGTTATCCCAGGTAAGTGTTTTACCTTTGTTCATGTATTGCGTTACTTTATCAGCAAGACTGTTTGCATAAATTGACAATTGATATTTAGGAAGGTAAGAATGTCCTTCACCTGCATAATAATCAAGACCTAAAGTAGTTTTGAACGTTAAGTTTTTTATTGGCTCTATTTGCAAATAAACATTTCCAAGCAATTTTTGGTTATTGTTTTCATTCTGATTGTTATACACCATTAATGCATAAGGATTTGCCTGACCTGCCAACCATGGTTCGCTGTTTGGTGTACTATTGTAATAGTTACCATTTGCATCATACATTGGTAATAATGGTGAAGCCTGAAAAGCATTTCTTAAAGAATTACTGTACTGATTTCCAACTCCAATTCCGTTTTTATTGATGTAAGCAAAACTTAAGTTCTGACCGAAAGTCAATACATCTTTGTATAATTTATGTTCTGAATTGAATCTGAAATTATAACGCTCATAGTTTGATAAATCTTTACCTCCTACTACTCCTTCCTGTCCTAAATAAGACAAAGAAGACGAATAAACAGAACTATCTGAACCACCTGAAACACCAAATGAGAAATTTTTAGTTGCAGCGTTATCCACTAACACTTTATCCATCCAATTTGTTCCAGAACCCATTCCGGCAATTTGAGCATTAGTAAAATAAGGCGCTTTTCCTGAATTTACAGCTGCTTCATTTAAAATAGTAGCATATTCAGTTGCGTTTAACATATCTGCTTTTCTGGCTACTGACTGTACTCCATAATACTGATCAAAAGTAACTTGTCCTGCAGAACCTCTTTTTCCTTTTTTAGTTGTTACCAAAACAACTCCATTAGAAGCCTGAGAACCATAGATAGCAGCAGATGCCGCATCTTTTAATACAGAAATAGATTCTATATCTGAATTACTCAAATACGAGATATCTGTCGTAAGTATTCCGTCTACTACATATAACGGGCTGCTTCCACCTGTTGAACCAACACCTCTGATTACCACATTTAATCCTTCTCCCGGTTGTCCCGAAGTAGATGTAATCTGGATACCCGCTGCCTGCCCTTGAAGTGCTTGTAGCGCATTTGTTGTATTCGTTTTGGCAAGATTTTCTCCACTAACCTGAGTAACAGCATTCGTTACAAGTGTCTTTTTCTGTGAACCATAACCAATAACGACAACCTCTTTAAGATCAGCCGCTTCTGTTTGTAAGGTAATATTAAGTACTCTTTGAGTTCCAACGGTGATACGTTGTGTTTTAAACCCCATAAAACTGATCACGATTACGCTACCTGTTTTTGCTTCAAGCTTAAAATTTCCATCAAAATCTGTTGATGTTGCGGTTTTGGTACCTTCAATTGCGACTGTCGCACCTGGAACTCCCATACCGTCTTCTGCTGATTTTATAGTTCCGCTTACAGCTTGAGATTGCTCTTGAGCAAAACCAGATTGTATTGTAAAAACGCTTAGCAGGAGCGCCATACAAAACGGAAGCATTGTTGTTTTAATACAATATTTGCTTTTCATAATAATTAAGAATTGGTTTAAATTTATAGTTAGTTACCTGTAATGATTTAATACGCATTCGAAATAATCTGTTCGAATAATTCTTGTCTGCCGCTTAATGGCTGAGGCTCTCCACTTGCACGGGCAATTTTGCTTAGATCTTCCAGAGATAATTCTCCGTTTTCGAACTTCGCTCCGTTTCCACCGTCAAATGAACTGTAACGCTGTGTGCGTAATTTTCTGTAATCTGTATTTTGTAGTATGTGATCTGCGCAGATTAATCCTCTTGCAAAAACATCCATTCCTGAAATGTGCGCAATGAATTTATCTTCTAAATCGATTGAATTTCTTCTCACTTTAGCATCAAAGTTTACTCCACCACCCTGAATTCCTCCACCTTCAAGGATAACCAACATCGCCTGAGTCACTTCCTGAAGATTGATTGGGAATTGATCTGTATCCCATCCGTTTTGGTAATCTCCACGGTTGGCATCAATGCTTCCTAACATTCCGGCATCAACTGCAACCTGCAATTCGTGTTCAAATGAATGTCCTGCAAGTGTTGCGTGATTTACTTCAAGATTTAATTTAAAATCATTTTGAAGTCCGTATTTATTTATGAACCCTAATGAAGTCGCCGCGTCAAAATCATACTGATGTTTGGTTGGTTCCATTGGTTTTGGTTCGATAAGGAAGTTTCCTTTAAAACCTTCTTTACGGGCATAATCTTTACAAGTATTTAAGAATCTGCCTAAGTGGTCTAATTCTCTTTTCATGTCTGTGTTCAACAAACTCATATATCCTTCACGTCCTCCCCAGAAAACATAATTCTCACCGCCTAATGCAATAGTTGCATCGATAGCAATTTTTGCCTGAGCTCCGGCATACGCCAAAACATCAAAATTTGGATTAGTTGCCGCACCGTTCATGTAGCGAGGATTGCTGAATAAGTTTGAAGTTCCCCACAACAATTTAATTCCGGATTCCTGTTGTTTTTGTTTCGCATATTCAACCATAGTCTGAATACGAGTTTCAAATTCTGCTAATGTTGGCGCATCATCCACCACATCAACATCATGAAAACAATAATATGGCAAACCCAATTTTGTCATAAATTCAAAAGCCGCATCCATTTTGTCTTTGGCTCTTAAAATGGCATTTTCATTTTTATCCCATGAAAAAGTTTCAGTCGAAGCTCCAAACGGATCTTCACCGGTATTACACAGCGTATGCCAGTAAGCCATTGAAAAACGCAAATGCTCTTTCAATGTTTTTCCTGCAACAACGCGATTTTCATCGTACCATTTAAAAGCTAACGGATTATCACTTTCTCTGCCTTCGAACTTAATTGTATCGATGTTTTTAAAATATTGATTAGTTGTGCTCATTCTTATTGTTCTATTTTAATTTGATTTTTCCATTCCTGATATAAATCCTGATATTGAGAAGTCAGGATTTTGTTGGGTTCAATTCGGTCTAAACATTGCAATCCTGAGAAAGCTTCGTCAAGCGAATTGTAAAAACCTAAACCGTAAGCAGCGCCTCTTGCAGCACCTTCGGCTCCGGATGTATTGTATAATTCTAAGGTTGTTTGCGTTGTATTGGTAAAAATTTCCCTGAAAACCGGACTTAAAAACAGGTTCGAATTTCCGGCGCGAACTACAGTTCCTGAAACTCCAACTTCTTTCATTACATCAAAACCATAATTCATGGCAAACACGATTCCTTCGCAGGCTGCGCGCACCAAATGTGATGGCTGATGCATATTGAAATTTAAATTCTGAATTCCTGAGGTTGCATTTTTATTGTTGAAAATACGCTCAACACCATTTCCGAAAGGATAAAAACGAAGTCCGTTGCTTCCTGCCTCTACTTTTGCAGCTTCGGCATTTAGTTTTTCATAGGCAATTAACTCACTTCTGTCAACTGACATAATTTTGCGCAGCCATTGGTATAAAATTCCCGAACCGTTAATACACAACATAACGCCGTTGCGTTTTTCGGTTTCTGTATTATTGACGTGTAAAAAAGTATTAATTCTGTTTTGTTTGTCGTACGCATCCTGATCGCTTACGGCATAAACTACTGCCGAAGTTCCGGCTGTTGTCGCAATTTCGCCGGGTTTCAAAACATTCAATGACAATGCATTATTTGGCTGATCTCCTGCGCGGTATGTAATTTTAGCATCCGGATTTAATCCTAATTCCTGAGCAATTTCTGGGTGAATGGTAGCCTGAATTCCAAAATTGGAAACAATTTCCGGAACGATATCCGAAGATAATCCCATTTGAGAAAGGATTTCTGTAGCCAGTTTTCCTTCAGAGAAATTCCACAAAGCGGCTTCTGATAATCCCGAAGTACTGATTTGGGCTACTTTTGATAATTTCGCAGCAATAAAATCGCCCGGAAGCATCATGTATTTTGCTTTCGCGAAAATTTCCGGCTGATTGTCTTTAACCCATTTTAATTTTGAAGCGGTAAAATTTCCCGGACTTCCTAAAATTTGCTTTTGACAATTTTCAGCACCAATTTTAGCATAAATTTCATCTCCAATAATCGCAGCGCGGCTATCACACCAAATAATCGAAGAACGAACCGGATTCAAATTTTCATCGGTTAAAACCAAACCGTGCATTTGATAGGCAATTCCAATTCCGGCAATTTTCTTTAAATCTATATTTGATTTTGCTCCTAATTGCTTGATTCCGTCCTGAACATATTGCCACCATGATTCCGGATCTTGCTCTGCCCAGCCAAATTGTTGTGCAATAATTGGCATTTCAAAATCAGGAACACTTACTGCGCCAATAGTCGTTCCTTTTTCAGGATCGAAAACTGATAATTTAATTGAAGAGCTTCCTAAATCAATTCCTAAAAAAAACATTTGTGGTACTTTTTAATTAGTTATAGATTTGTCCCTTTTAAACTTATAGTCAAACTGAACTTATCTTATGGTTATTTTGACTACAAGTGTAAAACATTTTTTCTATATTAACAAAATATTAGGTGTTTTTTTTGGCTATTCAGATTATTAGATGTGCATTTTTACAGATACAACAAAATAACTATTGAAAGTGAAATAAAAATTGTCAAAAAAATAACGAATTATGAATTTGACAATCAGACATTTAAGGATTAAAATTCTAAAGGAGAAAAATTAGCAATTGAACAATACCCTGATTATCAGAAAATTGTTACGTTAAAAAAAATATAAAGCTTTTGCGAAAGCAATTGTTCATTTTATTTATTTAATTTGTCAAAATTTAAATAGCATATGGTTAAAAATGTATCTGACGATTCTGCTTTAAAAAGCGAGCAGACCGCAATGAACGCGATCACGATTGACTGTGTGATATTTGGTTTTGATAAAGGAAGTTTAGAAGTACTTTTGGTACAGCACGGAGAAGGAATCAGTAAAGGAAAATGGGGACTTCCGGGAGGTTGGATCTATAAAAAAGAAAGTACAGACGACGCCGCACATCGTTTATTGAATGAACTTACAGGACTTGACAATATTTATCTGGAGCAGTTAAAAGCATTTGGCGATCCGGACCGTTTCCCGCTTCGACGCGTTATTACGATTGGTTATTATGCTTTGGTAAAACGAGAAGACTATAATATTAAAGCCGGTTTTACAGCTTCTGATGCCAAATGGTACAAAATAAATAATATTCCGGATTTGATTTATGATCATAATGAAATCCTTGCTTATAGTTTAAAACATCTTCAAAACAGGGTTCGTCAGGCGCCGCTTGGATTTAATCTTTTGCCTGAAAAATTTACCTTATTACAATTGATGCATTTATATGAAGAAATTTTGGGAATCGAAATGGATAAATCCAACTTTCGCAGAAAAATTCTTCACATGAAATTATTGGTGGCTTTAGATGAAAAACAACAAGATGTTTCACACAGAGCCGCGAAATTGTATAAGTTTGATCCTGAGATTTACAAAAAACTGACGGAAAAAGGTTTTAATTTTGAGTTTTAATGACATCTTCCTCTTTTAAAAATATTCTGCAAACCAATACTGTTCTAACCAAAGATTCAAAATCGGTTATAGAGGGTATTTCTATCGATTGTGTTATTTTTTCCTTTGACAAAAAAAACCTTGAAGTGCTTTTAGTGCAGCACGCAGAAGGAGAAAGTATTGGAAAATGGGGACTTTTGGGAGGAAATTTATATCTGGAAGAAAGTGTTGATAATGCTGCCTTGCGAATTTTATATGAGCTTACCAGCCTCGACACTATTTATCTGGAGCAGCTAAAAGCTTTTACAGATCCTGATCGTGTAAAAAGTACGAGAGTGATAACAGTTGGTTATTATACTCTGCTCAATCGAGAAGATTATAATATTAAAGCCAGTGTTTCGGTAATTGAAGCAAAATGGCATAAGATCAAAGATGTTCCAAATTTGATTTTTGACCATAATGAAATTCTCGAATTTAGTTTGATGCAATTGCGCAATCGCGTTCGTCAGGCGCCAATAGGTTTTAACCTTTTGCCTGAAAAATTTACTTTATTGCAATTAATGCATCTTTACGAAGAAATATTAGGAATAGAACTCGACAAATCCAACTTTCGCAGAAAAATTTTGCACATGAAATTGTTAGTTGCACTTGATGAGAAGCAACAGGATGTTTCGCACAGAGCGGCAAAACTCTACAAATTCGATCCGGAGATCTACAAAAAACTGACCGAAAAAGGGTTTAATTTTGAATTCTAAAAAAATGCCCAAAGAAAATCTTCAGGCATTTTAAGTTTTAAGGCATACAGACAATTATTACATTACAATATCCTTCTACAATGCCTTGAAATTGACTAGGATCCTGGTCTCCCGAATTGGCTGCAATTCCTCGTCCGCTTGCACAAATAGAAGTAGGAACACCTCTTGGACCGCAAACGGTTCCTATATTACCACCTTTTATTCCTTTCAGTTCTTCTTTTGAAAGCCTGCCAAACTTTTCAGCTAGCTTCATGGTTTGTTTTTCCATAATTTGTTGGGTTATTAATTAGTAAAAAATAAAACGCTTGTTTTATAGAAATCCTGTACACAGATTTCTATAAAATTGAAAAACCATAAACTGATCAACCTTATGGTTATAATGACTACAAGTTTAGTTATATTTTCCGTAACCGACAATTATTCGTACAAAAAATAGTGAATTAGCATTTAAAGTCAATTTCTGTTTTTTATTTGGCAAACATTCAAACAATTAGCTGCCCGAATAAAAACATTCTTTAAGATTCTATTGCTTGTAACATTTCAGGTTATCGCCATTTAAGATTCTAAAAAACAACTTTATAGCCTTAAAATTCAAAATCGAACAACTACATTCCAGAATCCAAAACTTTGCGCTATCTTTGCCCCTTAATTACATGCTCTAAAGCAATTGCCACAGAGTACATTTATACCCGAAATACTTAAAAACTCGTATAGAGAATTGACATTATAAAATGAAGAAGATACGTAACTTTTGCATTATTGCACACATTGACCACGGTAAAAGTACATTGGCAGACCGATTATTGGGCGCCACACAAACCGTTACAGCTCGTGAAGAAAAAGCACAATTGCTTGACAACATGGACCTGGAGCGCGAGCGTGGAATTACCATTAAAAGTCACGCCATTCAAATGGAATATACTTATAAAGGAGAAGAATATATTTTAAATCTTATTGACACTCCCGGTCACGTTGACTTTTCATACGAAGTTTCACGTTCAATTGCTGCCTGCGAAGGTGCGCTTTTGATTGTTGATGCTGCGCAAAGTATTCAGGCACAAACGATTTCTAACTTATACCTTGCTTTAGAAAATGACCTGGAAATTATTCCGGTTTTGAATAAAGTAGATTTACCAAGTGCTAATCCTGAAGAAGTTAGTGATGATATTATCGATTTATTAGGTTGTAAATTAGAAGATATTATTCATGCGTCCGGAAAAACAGGTTTTGGTGTTGAAAATATTTTGGCTGCCATTATCGAAAAAATTCCAGCGCCAAAAGGAAATAAAGACGAACCATTACAGGCTTTGATTTTTGACTCGGTTTACAATCCGTTTCGTGGAATCGAAGTAATCTTTAGAGTTGTAAACGGTGAAATCAAAAAAGGACAGAAAATTAAATTCATGGCGACCGGCAATGAATATTTTGCTGACGAAATTGGAACTTTAAAATTAAATCAGGTTCCGAAAAATGTAATTTCTGTAGGCGATGTTGGTTATTTAATTTCAGGAATTAAAGAAGCCAAAGAGGTAAAAGTTGGTGATACGCTAACGGATGCCAAAACGCCAACTACTAATATGATTACGGGTTTTGAGGATGTAAAACCAATGGTTTTCGCCGGAATTTATCCTGTTGATACAGAAGATTATGAAGATTTGCGTTCTTCTATGGAGAAATTGCAATTGAATGATGCTTCTTTAGTTTTTACTCCTGAAAGTTCTGCAGCTTTAGGATTTGGTTTCCGTTGCGGATTCTTAGGAATGCTTCACATGGAAATTATCCAGGAACGTTTAGAGCGTGAGTTTGATATGACTGTAATTACTACGGTCCCTAACGTTTCGTATCTGGCTTATACCAAAAAAGATCCTGAAACTCCATTCATAGTAAACAATCCTTCTGATTTGCCTGAACCTTCCCGTTTAGACAGAGTTGAAGAACCTTATATTAAAGCAACAATCATTACAAAAGCTGACTTTGTTGGAAACGTAATGAGTTTGTGTATCGAAAAACGTGGTCAAATTACCAACCAAACGTATTTGACAACTGAACGTGTTGAATTGACTTTTGATATGCCATTGGCCGAAATTGTATTCGATTTTTACGATCGTCTTAAAACGGTTTCTAAAGGTTATGCTTCTTTTGACTACTCTCCTATTGGAATGAGAACTTCAAAATTAGTAAAACTGGATGTTCTTTTGAATGCGCAAACCGTTGATGCACTTTCTGCTTTGATTCACGAAGACAACGCGTATAACATTGGTAAAAAAATGACCGAGAAATTACGCGAGTTAATTCCAAGACAACAATTTGATATTCCGATTCAGGCTGCTATTGGTGCTAAAATTATTGCTCGTGAAACCATTAAGGCACTTCGTAAGGACGTTACCGCAAAATGTTACGGTGGAGATATTTCGCGTAAGCGTAAACTTCTTGAGAAACAGAAAAAAGGTAAAAAACGTATGAGACAAGTAGGAAACGTAGAGATTCCGCAAGAAGCTTTTATGGCTGTTTTGAAACTTAACGATTAAGTTTTTTTAGAATAAAGAAAATAGAGAATAGAATATAGATTTAACCCGATGGCGAAAGTTGTCGGGTTTTTTGTTTGTCCCTTTTTAAATTAAAGATGAATTAGATTATGTGAGACGCACTGCTGTGCGCCTCTACCGATGTAGATTGTGAAATATAAATGGGAAATGTAATTCTCTACATCTATTCTCGCCACAGATTTGTAGAGACGCACAGCAGTGCGTCTCCCGCAAAGTATATCATCAATTAAATGCAAATTCTAAATTAGTATTTCCCTAACACAAAAAACATTAATTCTGCCATTGATTTTTCATGTCAAAAAATCATTTTTACACTCGTCAACCTCAGTAATTACGGGAAACATTCGATAAATCATCTTAAAAATAAACACGTAAATCCTTATAAAAATGTAGGATTATTAACTCAATAACTTCATTTTTAATGCAATTGATTGCTTTTTTGAAAATTTTAAAACGAAAAACATAATTTTAATCTTACAACTTTTAAAAGCAATTATTATGAAAACTAAATTTTTTATTATTTTATCAATGTTAACTTTTTCATTCGCGAACGCACAGCAAGTCGAGGCAGAAGAAGAAATGAACTCAGCAAAAGGTATCACTTTTCAAAGTGGCGATATGTTTCTTGAAGGTTCTATCAAAATTAGTACTGGCGGCGAATCGGACTATTATGGTTTTAGTCCAAAATTTGGCTATTTCCTGAATGATAAATTTGCCGTTGGAGCAAAACTAAATTATTCTAGTGAAAAAGAAGAAACTGTTCCGGAAACAAAAACCAATGTATTTGGAGTTGGGGCTTTTGCGAGATACTACTTTTTAGAACTAGACAAAAAACGTTTTAAAGCTTTTGCTGAAGCTGGTTTAGGCTTTGGACAAAATAAGGTTAAAATTGAAGGAATCGAAGACGACACTGATAACAGCATTACGGCGGATATCACTGTTGGTTTAAACTATTTTGTTACCAAAAACATTGCGGTGACTTTTACATTGGCTAATGTATTAGCATATAATAGTGTTTCTCCTGAAAACGGCGAATCATCAGATACTTTCAATTTAAATATTAATTTATTTGAAAACATTTTTGATCAGCCTCAATTTGGATTGTTGTATAGATTTTAATACTTAATTAGTTTCGGATATTAAGTTTAGTATTAAAATCTAATACAAATCAAATCCTAAAGAATTGGGATTCTAAACCCCTCAAAACAAATCATAACCCGATAATTTTTATCGGGTTTTTTGTTTTTATTTAATTTGAAATACACTGCAGATTGCCAATATTTTCTAATCGATTAAATCTGTCCTAATTTGGAACAGATTTTTTATTTCTTTAAACTCTGAACCTTTGTATCTTTGAACCTCTGCACCTTTAAAACAAAAAAATGCTCGACGAAACCCCAAAACGATTTGACCGTATTATCGCAATTCTGATTCAGTTACAATCTAAAAAAATTGTAAAGGCTCAGGAATTGGCCGATCGTTTTGACTGTAGTTTGCGAACAATTTATCGGGATATTCGAACATTGGAAGCATCCGGAGTTCCTATTTACAGCGAAGCCGGAGTTGGATATGCTTTGATGGAAGGTTATCGTTTGCCTCCGGTAATGTTTACGCGCGAAGAAGTAAGCAGTTTTATTGCTGCCGAAAAACTCATGCAAAAATTTACAGATCCTTCACTTGGCAATCATTATGCATCTGCGATGTATAAACTGAAATCGGTTTTGAGAAGTAATGATAAAGACTGGCTTTCGAATGTTGAATCGAGAATCTTGATGCAAACTGCTGAACCGATGTTTAGCGATAATTCGCCCAATACGCTGGCTGTTCTGTTTGAAAGTATAGCTGAAAAAAAACAAATTTTGCTATCCTATAAAACTTTTGATAAAGAGGAAACAACACAGCGAAATATCGAACCCGTTGGTGTTTTTCACGATCATAACAATTGGTATTTTTTAGGATATTGTCATTTACGTAAAGATTATCGCCAGTTTCGAACAGACAGGATTTTGGGAATTAAAAAAACGGAATGCGATTTTACAATCGAACATGATTCTCTGGAAACTTATTTAACTAAAGCAGAAACAATTGCGACTACAAAAGTTCGGATTTTAGTGGAAAAGAAAATTGGCAAATATTTATCGTACGAAAGGAAATATCACGGTTATGTTTCAGAAAAAGAAGTCGGTGATCATATTGAAATGACTTTTATGTGCCGTGATATCGAAAATGGTTTTCCGCGTTGGTTCCTGATGTATGGTGATTATGCCACAATTCTGGAACCCGAAAGACTTAAAGTCAGAGCTTTAGAATTATTAGAAACAACTAGAAAAAGACTATTATAAAAAACTCCTAAAGATGAATTCAGTTTCAGGTTTAGGAGTTTTTTATGTGCAATCTTCAAACAATTTATCTTTCCCAGAAAAAAGGAGGTTCAATTCCTAAAGCTCTTAGATAGACATATCCTTGTCCGCGGTGATGTATTTCATTATCAATAAAATATAAAATATTCTGGATAACAGGAAATTCATATTGACCGAAAAGATTAAAGGTTTCATTAAAATCTTCAATGGATAATTTCTCCCAGTATTCATTAATTTCTTCTGTTGCTTTATCCCATTTTTCCAGATACTGTGCTTTAAAGATTAATTTTTCTGTTTCTTCTTCTGTAAAAGACTTCACTTCTTTATTTACAATTCCTCTAAGTCCCGGAACTGCGATAGCCAAAAGCTCATCTGTTAATTTTGCAAAAGGTCGCATTCCTCCAATTGAAAATTCAAAAAAATCTTTTTCAGGAAAAGCTTCAATTACGCGACGTGTAAGGGCACGATGACCTTGCCAGTGTTTTAATAAATCTTCCGGAGTAATTACTTGGGCTGCTAATGTTTTCATGATTTTAAAGTTTTAATTTGTTTAATACTTCAAAATTATTGAGGGTTGGTGACAACGGTTTGTCAGGAGGAAAAAAATAATTTTAAAATTATTTTTTTTCCTCCTGTAGAGACACACAGCAGTGCGTCTCACATGACGTAACCCTATTTTATTTACATTAATTGAGTAATAATAATTTACAGCGGAATAAATTGTGGTCACTGGACGTAAGACGCACTGCTGTGCGTCTCTACATTTAAAATCTTTAAGGTCAATTTTCAATCGAGTTTACGTTATGTAATTTCCAATGCATGAGACACGACTCTGCAAACCTTTGTCAAAGTTTTAAACTTTGACAAAGTTTCATCGCATGCCAACTCATAACTCATAACTTCTAACTCATAACATTATTACTTGTTTTTCAGCCATTCAAACAATCGATTTGCATCTTCATATTTAAACAATTGCGTTCCCTCGTTCATTGTGGCAGCAGATCCGCAGGCAACGCCCCAGCGAATGACTTCTTTGAGACTTTTATTTTGCGATAATGCCCAAACAATTCCGCCAACCATACTGTCTCCTGCTCCAACGGTGCTTTTCTTGGCAACATTTGGAGCGGGAACAAATTCACAATCCTCTTTTGTAACTAAAACTGCGCCTTGCGGACCAAGTGAAACTACTACAATTTCTGCTCCGCCTTTGGCAATTATTTTCTTAGCGGCATCGTCTACTTCTTCCATTTCAAGGCGTTCAACACCAATTAATTTTGCCAGTTCACCAACATTTGGTTTGATAAGATATGCTCCGGTTTCTAAAACCTTTTTTAAAGCTTCGCCAGATGTATCGACTATTAATTTCGAATTTGATGCTTTGGCAATCTCAGCTATTTTTTGATAAAAATCAGTTGATAAACCTTCGTTTAAACTTCCGCTTGCTACCAGAAATTTTGGTTTTAGTTTCGTAATGGTATTTAAAACTTTTTTCACTTCAGAATCAGATAAAACATCTCCGGTAAACCCAAAACGATATTGCGAATTTGTATGATCATCAACTGCAATAAAATTTTCTCTTGTTGCGGTTTTGGTTTCTATTACTTCAAAATCTACCTTTTCCTTTTTTACTAAATCTTTCAGCATCTCGCCAACCGGTCCGCCCGAAGTGAAAACGGCTAATGAACTTCCGCGCAAGCGAGAAATAGCTTTAGAAACATTTATTCCGCCGCCGCCTGCGTCAAACTGAGGGGTTTCGCATCTTATTTTCTGCTCTGCAATTAATCCTGAAAAATGGGTGCTTTTATCTACTGATGGATTTACGGTTAAGGTAACTATATCGAATGTTTTCATTTTCTGTGTTTTATAATTCTATTAAAGATCCGAAAAAAATGTTGTTTGCGAAAAATAAAATTCAAAAGACTGATACGCTAAATACAGAAACCCACAGCAGTCTTTCTTTGTATATAAATAAAGGCTTCGGAGATAACATCCCATTAATTCGATAAAACCTTTGTACCTTTGCACCTTAGAAACTTTGGAACTTAAAAAGAAATGATCGAAGATAAAAATCCGCAACGTACCAGTTTAGCGCAATTAGGTGAATTTGGCCTGATTGAACATTTAACCAAAAATTTTGATGTTACTCAGGAATCGACTTTAAAAAGTATAGGCGATGACGCCGCCGTTCTTGATTTTAAAGATAAAAAAGTAGTTGTTTCAACAGATTTACTGATCGAAGGCGTACATTTTGATTTGGCTTATATGCCATTAAAACATTTAGGATATAAAGCAGTTGTTGTCAATATATCTGACATCTGTGCCATGAACGCCCGTCCAACGCAAATAACGGTTTCTGTTGCCGTTTCTAATCGTTTTCCGCTAGAAGCATTAGAAGAGTTATTTGAAGGGATTACGCATGCTGCAAAAGAATATAAAGTCGATGTTATTGGCGGAGATACAACCTCATCGCAAAAAGGATTGATTATTAGTATTACTGCAATTGGTGAAGCGAATGAAGATGAAATCGTTTACCGAAACGGTGCCAAAAAAACTGATTTGCTAGTTGTAACCGGAGATATTGGCGCTGCTTATATGGGATTACAGGTTTTAGAACGTGAAAAACAGGTTTTTCAGGTAAATCCAAACAGTCAGCCTGATCTTGATATGTACAGTTATTTAATTGAACGCCAGTTAAAACCGGAGGCGCGAAAAGACGTTCGTACTTTACTGCACGCTCTTGAAATTAAGCCAACTTCGATGATTGATATTTCTGACGGGTTATCTTCAGAAATTATTCATTTGTGTAAACAATCAAAAGTGGGTTGTAATTTATATGAAGACAAATTACCGCTTGATCCGCAGTTCATTTCAACTTGTGAAGAATTTAATATTGATAGTACAACAGTGGCTATTAATGGCGGTGAAGATTATGAATTGCTATTTACAATCGACATTAATGATTTTGACAAGATAAAAGGAAATCCGAATTTTTCTATCATTGGCCATATGGCAGATGAAAGCGAAGGAATCAATTTAGTGACGCGCGCAAACACACAAATTCCTTTAAAAGCGCGCGGTTGGGATGCACTAAGCGAATAAATTTTAAAAATTCCAAATAAAAAATTCCAAATTCCAATACATATGAGCATTGGAATTTGGAATTTTTTATTTGAAATTTAGTTTAAAAAAGACCTTTACTTTTGGCTTCTTTGACCAACTCTTCGTCAGAGCCGGATTTTATTTTTAGCAGTTCTTTTAAATTGATTTTTCTTTTCTCGATGGCATTTAGTGAAATCGGAATATACTGCGGCATTTCATTTGTTGCGGTTCCTTTTGAGAGATGAAATAATATCTGTTTATCAAACTCATCTATTTCGATTGAATTATGAGGCGATTGGTTCAGCATTTTTTGAACGGACTGACTGTAATATTTTTCGTTTTTCATTACTTTATCAAAAGCAAAAAGCAATTCGTCAAACGTAAGATCGTTCTTAATGATTAAGCCATTGGGGTTTATGGTTCTGATTATGGTTTTTATCTTTAATAATTCGGTATACATCGTCAGCAATATAATACTGCAGCCCGGCATTTTTTTCAGGATTAATTTTGCCACATCTTCGCCGGAATAAAGTTCTTTTTCTTCATAAGCCGGCATACTAATATCTAAAAATGCGACATCAAAATTTGGCGTAGCCTGATCTTCGATTAATTCATAAGCTGATTTACAATCATAGGCTTGTGAAATTACAAAATCGTATTTCTTAGGATTATAGCGTGTTATAGCATTTTTGTATCCTTCAATAATAAAAGGATGATCATCAACTATTAATACATTATGTTTAATTAATTGAGAAACTGGGGGCGTTTTGTCAATTGTCATTATTGCGTAGGTTAATTTTTTGATCTATCGGCACTTTTACAACCAGTAAAGTTCCTTGTCCCGGAACAGATTTTATTGACATACTTCCTTTACATTCTGCAGCTCTGTATTCAATATTATGCAAACCTATTCCATTTTTTGTTTTCTTGGTATTAAACCCAACTCCATCATCATAAATTGATAAAATCAAATAATTAATTTCACTTTTAAATTCAACTGTAATCGTATTTGCATCAGCATATTTATTACAATTTTGAAGCGCTTCCTGAATTATTCTGTATAAATTAATTTTAACCGCATTACTTACTAATTCCCATTTTATTTGAGGATCTATAGAAGTAATTAATTTTGAATCATATGTGTTTTGTTGATTTTCAAACAATTTGTTTAAAATTAAAACAAAATTATTAATTAATTCCGATTTTTCTCTGTTTAAATCATGCGAAATTTCGCGTATATCTTCTTCAATATTTTTAAGTTCGGTTAAGTACTTCCTTCTTTTTGGCGATGCTTCAACTTCATCCATTTGTTCCAGACTGTCAAGACTTATTCTAATTCCAAACATTCTTCCTAAAACACCGTCGTGCAGTTCCTGTGCAACTTTTTTCTTTTCTTTGATTCGGGTTACTTCTATATCATTTTGCTGAGAAATCATCAAATTATAAATGTCTTCATTGGCGACTTGCTGCTGCTGTTTAAAAAGAAGTTCCCTGTTTTTGGCTTGCTGTGTTTTATAAACATAGAAAAACAAACCCACCAAAGTACAAATGCTAAAAACATACACTAAGGTTTTATTCTTTTCCTGTAAGTTAGAATTTTGGTCTTTTATTTCGTTGGTTTCGTATTCAATTCGGGAGAATTTTTCACCCATATTTCGTTCTGCTTTCAACATTCTGTCATTAAGTTGAATATATTCTTTTGAATAAACAGAAGCATTTTTAGGATCAACAATCGCAATTTGTTTAAGGGCAATTAATGTGTTAACCAATTTATCAGATGTGCGGGCCAGCATTAAAGCTTGTTTTGAAATTTGAATAGCTCGAAACGTATCTTTTTTAGAAGCAAAATATTCTGATAAATGAATTTTGGTAGCTATTATTTCTGCTTTTAATTCTAAACTATCTCTAATTCTTAAAGATTTATAAAACAGTTCAGGTAAGTGATCAGATTGTTTTAATTTAAATTCAGAATATGCTAAGTTATCTAATAGCATAGCGTATAAATTGGCTTTTTCATCATATAAATTTTTCTGTTCTAAAGCTTTTTGAAAATACACTTTTGCTTTCTCATACTCATGCATTTTTAAGTGAACAAATCCAATATTATTCAATGAGGTCGCTTTATATTGAAATTCTAATGGTATTGATTTATCTTCTAAAATCTGTAATGCTTTTTGATGAAACTCTAATGATTTACTATATTCCTCTCTTTCGCTATACAGTATTCCTAACAAATTGTAACTTTCATAGAAGAGATCATTGACTTTTTTCTGCTTTTTCAAGCTGCTTAATGCCTTAAAAACATTAATCTCACTTTCAAAAAAATCACCTTCGTTATATTGAAGACTTGCTTTATTTAAAAATGTTTTAGCAATATGGTATTCATCTTTTAATCTCAAATAAAATTTCTCTGCTTTATAATAATTCATAAAAGCACTGTCAGAAATAGATTTTACCACATAATAATCTGCCAAATATGAATACGCCTTTGCAATATTAAGCGAATCTTTTGAATTGCTGGATCGATCTAAAATTAGCTTAGTTATTTTAAGATAGGCTTTCCAATCGCCCATGTTATAATATCGATTGGCTATCTTAAATAGATTAACCTTATTTATAGAATCGTCTTTTTGATTTAAGATAATCGTTAAAGCTTTTTGATTATAATTTTGCTTAAACTTTAAAGGCAAATTATTTTCGTTTGCCAGGGAAAGATAAGTGGGCAGACTGTCTTCGGGAGAGGGTGTATTTTTGTCGAATGTTGTTTTTTTGGTACATGCCAATAAAACAAATAACAAAAGCAATAGTATTTGGCCCTTTTTTTTCAATGGTATATTTTGAATTTTACCAAAAATACTAAAACTATACATACAAAAAAAGGTTGCCACAAATTGACAACCTAAATATTATAATACTATTTATTGAAAGTTAATCTTGCTTTTTATTTAAGCCTAATGATTGATTAACATTTGTAAAGTCTAAATTCTTACCAGTTAGAACAGATTGGTCACCAGACGAGTATAAATCTGCTTTTCTTGTTTCGCCACCAGTCTGACTTCCTTTAGGATCAATCATAGATGAATATTGTTTTTTATTAAAATTAGATGATGTTAATTCTGATGTAGTAAATGAAGTTGTTACCATTACTAAAGAAAATAATCCGATTGTTAAAGCTGTTTTTTTCATGTTTTTGAGGTGTTTAGTTTTTGATTTTTTATTTGAGGCTTATGATTGCTTTGGTTGCAAATCATGTGACAAAGCTAAGACTACAGCAAAAAAAAATTGTGCGAAAAAATCGGTTTATGGTAGAACATGCCCAATTGATAGTCAATGAGCATCAAATTAGCGTAAATACTTAGTTTTTAGACTTCTAAGTAATTTCCTGCAGAAAAATTAGCAATAATTAGATCTACATTTGATTTGTAGGTCTTGGAGAAAGGAATTTTTTTAGGAGAATTTTTGATGTAACAAACTGAGTGTCCGCTGTGAATTCTCGAAATGTAATTTTGATTGATAATATAACTATTGTGGATTCTTACAAAAGGATGCGATAAAACAAATTCGAAATGCTTTAATGTTTTAAATGCCGTAACCATTTCGCCGGAATTTAAATAGATATCTGTCGAATTGTTATCAGCCTGGAAATAGCAAATATCATCTGTAGTTATATAACGATAATCTCCGTACGATTTAATGCATAAAACAAGTGGTTTCTCTGCAATGTGGCTTACTGGAAAAACAGGAGCTGCAGCAGCGTTGATTTCGTTTTTTATTTTAGCCGAATTTATCTCTAAAGTAACTCTGTCAAGTTTTAGAATAATTTTAAGCAAATCGACCGATAAAAGGGGTTTTAAAGCATAATCAAAAACACCATATTGAATTGCATCAAACGCCAGCTCTTTTTTTGATGTTGTAACAATGATTTTGGGCAGCTTGCTCAGGTAACGGTATAATTCGTTAATGAGAGAAAGAGACAGATTACTGGACAAATCCAGCGGATCAATTTCCAGAAAAACTACAGCCGGCTTGTGCTCTAAAATCAAATTCAATCCCTCCTGATAATTAGCAGCTGATGCAATAAAGATAAGCTCTGAAAAACCATCTGCAATTGTTTTGGTTTTCAAACTACTTTCGATGTCATCATCAATAATAATATATGGATATTTTTCCAATTTTCAGCTGTTATTGATTTTCATTTAATGAGGATAATTTACTTCCGGAATTTAAAGCGCATCTAAAATTACACAATTCGGTTAATGAAACATTTGATTGTTGATAATTATAAACAAATGTTAAAATAAATAGATATAAAGCGCACAGCCAAATAATTTTGAATAAAAAAATCCCAAACTCCGATTGGAATTTGGGATTTTATATATTGAAGTTTTAAAAATTTACATTTTCATCAACCAGTTTTTCATAGAAACTTCATTTTCGATAATATCTTTCAATTCAGAAATTTTGACACGGTCTTGTTTCATTGTATCTCTATGACGAATTGTTACAGTTTGATCATCAATAGTCTGGTGATCTACCGTAATACAAAACGGAGTTCCAAGTGCATCTTGTCTTCTGTAACGACGACCTACCGCATCTTTTTCATCGTATGCTACACTGAAATCCCATTTTAAATCATCAATGATTTTTCTTGCGATTTCAGGTAATCCATCTTTTTTAACCAATGGCAAAATAGCTGCTTTTGTTGGCGCTAAAACAGATGGCAATTTCAATACTGTTCTTGTTGAACCATCTTCAAGAGTTTCTTCTTGTAATGAAGTTGCAAAAACAGCCAGGAACATACGATCTAAACCAACTGAAGTTTCTACTACGTATGGCACGTAATTTTCGTTCAGTTCCGGATCAAAATATTGTAATTTTCTACCAGAATATTGTTCGTGCGCTTTTAAATCGAAATCAGTACGAGAGTGAATTCCTTCTAATTCTTTAAATCCAAATGGAAAATTGAACTCGATATCAGCCGCTGCATTGGCGTAGTGCGCTAATTTTTCGTGATCGTGAAAACGGTAATTCTCTTTTCCTAGTCCTAAAGATAAATGCCAGTTTAAACGTGTTTCTTTCCAATGGTGATACCATTTCATTTCTTCACCCGGACGAACGAAAAATTGCATTTCCATTTGTTCGAATTCACGCATACGGAAAATGAATTGTCTTGCAACGATTTCATTTCTAAACGCTTTACCCGTTTGAGCAATTCCAAAAGGAATTTTCATACGACCTGATTTCTGAACATTTAAAAAGTTCACAAAAATACCTTGCGCTGTTTCCGGACGTAAATACAAATCCATTGCAGAATCTGCAGAAGCTCCAAGTTTTGTTCCGAACATTAAATTGAATTGCTTAACATCTGTCCAGTTTCTTGAACCGGTTTCAGGGTCAGCAATTTCTAATTCTTCGATTAAAGCTTTTACATCCTGAAGATCATCAGTCATACCTTTTGCAAGCCTTGCTAAAATTTCTTTGTATTTTGCAAGATATTCTACAACGCGGGCATTTGTAGTAACAAATTCTTCTTCATTAAAAGCATCTCCAAAACGAGCTCGTGCTTTTTCAATTTCTTTTTGAGCTTTTTGATTGATCTTTTCAGCATATTCTTCTACTAAAACATCGGCTCTATATCTTTTCTTTGAATCTTTATTGTCAATTAACGGATCATTAAAAGCATCAACGTGGCCTGAAGCTTTCCAGGTTGTTGGATGCATCAATATTGCAGCATCAAGGCCTACAATATTCTCATTCATCTGAACCATTGATTTCCACCAATATTCACGGATATTCTTTTTTAATTCGACGCCATTTTGTGCGTAATCATACACTGCACTTAATCCATCGTATACTTCGCTAGAGGGAAAAATAAATCCGTACTCTTTTGCGTGCGAAACCACATTCTTAAATAAATCTTCTTGTTTTGCCATAGTGATGCAAAAATATAAAAAGTACGTTTAAAAAAAAGAAAAAGTCGAAAGATTGAAGCATTAATTTCGTTATTTTTGTAACTAAATTCTGTCTATTTGTGTTTAATTCTATTCTTAACCTGTTTTTCCCTAAAGTTTGTGCCGGATGCCGCAAGCTTTTATTTACCAACGAAACTGTTTTATGTACCATTTGCCGTCATGAAATGCCTTTGACTCAATATCATTTGGATGCTAAAAATGAAGCTGTCAAGAAATTCTATGGCAAAATCGAAATCGAACATGCATCGGCATTGTTATACTTTAATAAAAAGGGAATTGTACAGGAACTCATTCACAATTTAAAATACAAAGGCCAACAGGAAATCGGTTTAATTCTTGGAAACTGGTATGCTGAAGATTTAAAAGAACTGAAGTTAAAAATTCCTTTTGATATTATAATTCCTGTTCCGCTTCATAAAAGAAAATTCAGGGAAAGAGGTTATAATCAGGTCACAACTTTTGGAAAAGCTTTGTCCGAAGGTTTAGCAATTACGTATGACGATACTGTTTTGTACCGAAAAAAATATTCCAAAACCCAATCAAAAAAGAATCTTATAGGCAGATCAGAAAATATCGAAAATATATTTGATGTTCTTTCAACAGAAAAATATCAAAACAAACACTTATTACTTATTGATGATGTCCTTACAACTGGCGCAACGCTCGAAGCCTGTTCTCGGGCTTTATTAAAAATTCCGGGAGTTAAAATCAGTATTGTTTGTATGGCAATGGCGAACTCATAAATTTTAAATTCCAAAAATAAAATCCCAAATTCCAATTTTATCGCATGCCATAAATTAGAATTTGGAATTTGAATATTGGAATTAATAAACGATTATCTTTTTTACTGTTCTTTTATCTCCATCAATAACCGTTACAAAATAGATGCCCGCAGCAACATCTTGTAATTGAATATTTTGATTAAAACTGGACATTCCTGAAAAAGAATTATTATAAACGGTTTTACCCAAAATATCATGTACAAAAACAGTTACTGTTTTAGGAGAATCACTTTCAAATTGAATGGTAAAATTTCCTTTATTTGGATTTGGATAAACAGAAAAGACAGTATTTTCAAAATCAGGAGTTCCTAAAGTGAATGTCTGACTGCAAATATTTATCGATGCAGAGTTTATAGTTCCGAAACTTCCGGTAATATCATCACGAACTCTTAATGTCCAGATTCCCTGAGGATTTTCTCCATTAAAAGCACCTAAAACACTAACAGGAAAAACAATTTGAGTTGTTGCTTTTGCGCAATCTAATGTAGATCCAGAATCGTCGAATTGCAGTGAAAGTGTCGAATTAGTCGCTCCACAACCTCTATAAAACAATTGAACAATCTTGCCGCTTGGGCTAACCATCTCAATTTCTAAATCAGAAAATCTTGCATGTGTTACATTTACATTGACGCTTACATTCGAGATAATTGCTGTCGATGAAGGAACAGTAATCGTTTTTGTGGTATAATTGCTAGAATTTGGAATACTGAAAGAACCACCAAAACTATATAAATTACAGGTTGTTGATGGTGTGTAGCCAATCGCAAATTCTTTAGTATTTAACGCATAATAAATATTTGCTGTTGGCTCAATCAGAATTCGGCAATTTGTTGCAATTAAACTTGCAGGTAGCAAGACCGATTCAGAACCGTCATTTGGTGTATTTGCTGCTAAAATTACAGGAAATGTTAAACCCCCATCTGTCGATAATTTAATATTTACATTTGATGATCCTTGTAAAGTATTGGTATTGTTAACGCTCCAGGTAATAAGTTGAGAGGATCCCGGTGGCAAAATTAAATTAGACGTATTTTGAGAAGTAACCGCAAAAGGCCCTGCAGAAGAAACAACATTTACAATCATCGCATCAGTATTTGTCTGAGCTTTTCCTAAAGCTGCATTATCTCTTCCTGTCAAAGTAAAATGTAATGTTCTGGCTATCGAAGAAACTGATTCGAAGATTGTAGTTAATCTATTTTGAAGAACAGCACTAAAACTTGGCATATATCTAACCTGCGAACTATTTGGGATTACCGATCTAAACAATGGCCCATCCGGCTTCGTTGCATAAGCGAAACTGTTTTCGTTTGATGTTGTTGTCGCATTGTCATTTTCTTCCCAGTTATAGGTAACAGTATCGCCTTCAGAATCAGAACCTGTTCCGGTTAAAACAAATGCAGTACTTATTGGAATTGTATAATCAGCTCCTGCATTTATTACCGGCGGATTATTTACTATAGTTGTACTTACTGGACAGCTCTTTCCGGCAAGATTGTTTTGAATTTGCAAAATACTGGCATAAGCAAAGTAATCATCAGAATTATTCTGAACATTATAATCTGTTATTCCGGCATAGCCCATTATTGTTGATCCGCTTCCTGGCTCAACATTCACATTTGTTCTTTCTCCGCCATCGTATGAAAAAGTATGATTTGCTCCTAACTGGTGTCCAATTTCATGAGCCACAAAATCAATATCAAAAGTATCTCCCTGAGGTTTTCCGTCTGCGGGTGAAGTATATGCGCTTCCTTTTTCTGAATTTACGCAAACACATCCAATACAATTTGCATTTCCACCACCGCCTGAAGCACCAAATAAATGACCAATATCATAATTAGCTTCACCAATTATACTGGTTAAAGTAGACTGCACCTCTGTATTCCAAGCTCCACCTGCACCTGTTGAAGCATTAGAATAAGGATCTGTTGTAGCATTTGTATAAATTACGGCATCATTATTAGCAATTAAAATCAATTGCACAGCCAAATCTTTGTTTAAAATACCATTAACTCTTGTCAATGTTGCATTCATTGCTGCAAGTGCGCCCGCTTTTGTTCCACCAAAATAAGTCGTATATTCAGCTGTACAAGACAATGCCAAACGCATTGTTTTAAATACTTTTGCATTTGAAGTTTCTTTGGCTGTTTTTCCCGAAATGTTCGTATTTAAAGCGACATCATCTGTTTTACAAAGTAGTTTAGATTTAACCGTTTTATTAGAAGTAAATACAATATATTCAGCTTTATCATCCGGATTTTGTTCAATAAATTCAGTTGGTTTATCAGCACGTATTACCATTGTTTGTGTTCCAATTGGCGAAACACTAAAATGAATTTTTGCCGTTTTATCATCTAAACCACGACCTTCATAAGATCTGATTTCCGGATATTTTGCCTGTAATTCCGGTTCAAAATTGGAAGATTCCCAAACCGTGAATTTTTCTAAAACACCTTCTGAATTGGGAATTGTAATCTGCGAAGTACTACTTTTTGAATTTTTATTGGTTGCAGATGAAAGTTTTGCTTTCAGAAAATCCGAATTTAGTTTGTAATACAATTTATCCGAAGCAGATAAATTAACATTTTTACTCAAAACTGAACCGGAACTTCTTTGCCATAAATCATCATTTTGAGCATAACTTGTGACACAACAAAAAATAAGCAATAAAAATAGTAGCTGTTTATTCATTCTCAAGGGCTTTAGAAAAATCAAAATTAAACGAATTAAATTAATTTCTTACATATATCCGACAATTAATGGTTTTTTATCGACCAGTGAACCAATTGTAACAAAAAGTAACACCATACCCTTAAAAAATCAATTCATCTTAGGGTTAAATTTGAAATAGATAACATAAATTTGCACCATCCTAAACAATTTGCTTTGAAGCTCTTTCATTCTATAAACGATTTTCAATCAACCAAGAAAACTATTTTAACTCTTGGTACCTTTGATGGCGTACATATTGGTCACAAAAAAATTTTAGAACGAATTACCCAAAATACTGAAAACGGAAAATACGAAAGTTTAGTACTTACCTTTTTTCCGCATCCGCGAATGGTTTTGCAGGAAAAATCAGAAATAAAACTTTTGAATACCATTGCCGAAAAATCTAAATTATTAGAACAAACCGGAATTGAAAACCTTGTCATTCATCCGTTTAACGAAAGTTTTTCGAGACTAACGGCCGAAGAATTTGTGCATTCTATTTTAGTAGATCAGTTTCATATTCAAAAAATAATTATTGGTCACGATCACCGTTTTGGAAGAAACAGAACAGCCAATATTGACGATTTAATTGCTTTTGGTACTGAATATGGTTTTGAAGTGGAGCAAATTTCGGCACAGGAAATTCAGGATGTTTCGGTGAGTTCTACTAAAATCAGAAAAGCTTTAGACGAAGGAAATATTGCTCTGGCCAATGAATATCTGGGTTATCCTTATTTTTTAAGCGGCGAAGTGGTAAAAGGAAAACAATTAGGCCGAACTATTGGTTTTCCTACGGCAAATATTCACATTGAAGAAGAATATAAAAAAATCCCTAAAAATGGTGTTTATATCGTAAAAACATTCATTGATAATAAAACAGTTTTCGGAATGATGAATATTGGTTTTAATCCTACTGTAAATGGAGAAAGACAAACCATAGAAGTTAATCTTTTTGATTTTGATGCTGATATTTATGGTCAGAAACTAGAGATTTCTTTATTAGAATATATTCGTGAAGAACAAAAATTTGGTTCGGTAGATTTGCTGAAAGAGCAGTTGAATCGTGATAAAAACACTTCTTTAGATTTTGTGAGCCAGCTTTAAATGGTTTTCGAATTCATTTTTTTCAGCACAAGCAAAAATAAATTATTTAAAATATGTAGTCCCTAAGGGACAAATATCGCGTTCAACAAACTTTCTACCAACATATTGTCCCTACGGGACCTACAACCCAAACAAAAAAATACTTCGTTAGGAGTTAAATATTGGTAGCAAAATAATTCCGGCCTGAACAAATGTCCTGTTAAGGACTACACTTTTCAGCTATTGTATGTTTTCTAAATACACCGTTGCATTCTTTTGTTATTTTTAAATCATCGTACTTATTTTTTTAGTAAATTTGATATACAACCTTGTTTGTCAATCATTTACTATTAACTTCTTTAAAAATAACCATTATGAAATTACCTAAAGAAATAACCAACGGTTTTTTAATTTTTCTGGGAATTGGCATTTATTTTTTATTGATGAATGTTTTAGGACTAGCTGATTTGTTCTACTTACGAACCCTGAATGTATTTTTTATATTTTATGGTGTAAACAGAACGATGCAAATGAATCTTCGCGAAGGCGAAACCAATTTTGTATCCAATGCGGTTTCTGCAATGACAACATCGGTTGTTGGGGTATCAATGAGCGTTTTCGGATTATTAGTTTACAGTTATGCCAGAGGTGGTGATGCTTATGTAAAAACACTTTCAGAAACTTTTATGTTTGGCGGAAATCCATCTGTGCCTACTTATTGCATTTGTTTATTATTTGAAGGGCTTGCATCATCGGTTATTGTCACTTTAATGATGATGTTATATTGGAATAATAAATATGCAGCAGATTAATTTTTTAGAATAAAATAAACATTTTAAACACTCTAAAATCATAAAAAGATATAATTCTATGATTTTAGAGTGTTTCTTTTTTGAAAATAACTGTCAATTGTTCATTTACAGAATTCAGCATTGGTTGATTAGAACAATTTCGTTACTTTTGAAGCTTCAAAAACAATGTACCTAATGAGTATTACAAAACACAACTGGACAAAAGACGAGATAATCGCCATATATAATAAACCTATGATGGATTTGCTGTATGAAGCAGCAACAATTCACAGACAAAAACACGATCCCAATGTAGTTCAGGTTTCTACATTATTATCTATTAAAACCGGAGGATGCCCTGAAGATTGCGGTTATTGCCCACAGGCTGCACGTTACAACACAGGCGTAGAAGGAAACGATTTAATGAGCGTTAGCCAGGTAAAAGCTCAGGCTTTGCGTGCAAAATCAAGCGGATCTTCCCGCGTTTGTATGGGAGCTGCGTGGAGAAACGTAAAAGATGGTGAAGAATTTGATCAGGTTTTAGAAATGGTTCGTACCATCAACAAACTGGACATGGAGGTTTGCTGTACACTTGGTATGATTACCGAAAACCAGGCACAGCGTTTGGCAGAAGCAGGTTTATATGCTTACAATCACAATTTAGATACTTCTGAAGAATATTATAAAGATGTAATTTCAACACGCGGTTTTGAAGACCGTTTGCAAACTATCGAAAATGTTCGTAAAACGAATGTTACAGTTTGTAGTGGAGGAATTATCGGAATGGGAGAAAGTATCGAAGACAGAGCAGGAATGCTTGTTGCGCTTTCTACTTTAAATCCACAACCCGAATCGGTGCCAATTAATGCTTTGGTTGCCGTTGAAGGAACTCCGATGGAAGAAGAAAAACCGGTTGAAATCTGGGAAATGATTCGTATGGTGGCAACTACAAGAATCGTAATGCCGGATACACAAGTTCGTTTATCTGCAGGAAGAACAAATATGAGCCGCGAAGGACAGGCAATGTGCTTTTTTGCAGGTGCTAATTCTATTTTTGCAGGAGATAAATTATTGACAACTCCAAATCCTGATGTTCACGAAGACATGAAAATGTTTGAAATGTTAGGATTGATTCCGCAAAAACCATTCGTTAAAGTTTCGCAGCCTAAAACTGTTGAAGCAGAAGATTCTCAATTTGCACCTTTGGGAGAAAAACCAAAATGGTCAAGACCAGGACATACAATTGAAAGAAATCTTGAAGCTTCGATCAAATCAAAAATTTAAGTTATTGAGTTAATAAATCTCAAAAAATATTTTTAAATTGCTTATAACTAATGTTATAAGCAATTTTTTTATTTAATGAGATGAATTTAAAGCAAATAGAAAGGGTAAAAAAAATCTCTAAATCTGATTTTATTTCCCAATACGTAAACAAACAAATTCCCGTTGTTATTGAACAACTGACCGAAGACTGGCCGGCTTATTCAAAATGGAAATTATCATATATGAAAGAAATCGCAGGTGAAACTATCGTTCCTTTATACGATAACAGACCTGTAAATCATGAAGATGGGTTTAATGAAGCGCATACCAAAATGAAGATGGGCGATTACATCGACCTTTTAGAATCTAAACCCACTAACTATCGCATCTTTCTGTATAATTTAATGAAAGAAATACCAACGCTAAAAAACGACTTTTTATGGCCGGATATTGGTTTAAGATTAGTTAAACAAATGCCGATGTTGTTTTTTGGAGGCGAAAATTCGAAAGTCTTCATGCATTATGATATTGATTATTCGAATATTCTGCATTTTCATTTTCATGGAGAAAAACAATGTATGCTTTTTGCTCCGGATCAGTCCAAATATATGTATAAGGTTCCGCATGCTTTAATTTCGAGAGAAGACATTGATTTTGATGATCCTGACTATGAAAAATGGCCTGCATTAAAAAGTGCTGAAGGCTATATTACCAATCTTAAACATGGCGAAGTATTATACATGCCTGAGGGATATTGGCACTATATGAAATATCTAACTCCCGGATTTTCTATGAGTTTACGATCTTTCCCAAAAAATATTGCCAATTTATCTAAAGCAGCTTATAATGTATTTATTATGCGTCATTTTGATATTTTAATGAGAAAGTTTAAAGGGCAAAGATGGATCGACTATAAAAACGAAAAAGCGATTCAGAACACACATCAAAATCTGGCTAAATCAGCCTAATGAAATTAAAAGCCGTTGTAAAATTTACATCGGCTTTTTCATTAAAATATAATTTTATTTGTCGAAGTATTTCCATTTTCAAGAGTTGTTTTGATTAATAAAACCTGATTTGCCGATACTGATAGATTAATCACGAATTCAGTATTTCCAATTTTATTTTTGTTGTACACAACTTTTCCCGAAACATCATAAATCGTTACTTCTTTAAAATTTTCTTTTTTAGAATTTAATTGAATCCGTTTATCCTTTACATAAACTAAAACATCATTTTTAGAATTTTCAAAATCTATTATTCCAAGTGATTTGTCTATATAACGCAAAACAAACCGATCTTTAAAGGTTCCCGTTGTTGTATCAAACGAATAATCTGCAGCTTTTAAATCATGCAGCTTATCTGTCAACTTATCTTCTAAATAAACAGATTGTCTGCTTAAATCTCCATCAGTATGATCTATTGAGATGGTAAAATTACCGGCAATTGTAGTCATATATCCTAAAGAAATAGTATCAGTGCTAACAAAGGGTAAACTTCGTCCCTGAATAACCAGGTTTTTATTCTCATTGGTGCTGTAAAAATTAACGAACTTATTTCCGTTTATTGATTCGGCATCAAAATTTTGATCGAATGAATTAGTAGCTCCCGCAGCATATCCTAACAAGATTTGTTTAAAAACACCTTCATTATTTTTAAGATTTAACCAAATTCGGTGTTTTTCAAAAGATGATTTATTTGTTTTAATGAATTTAAAAAAAGTCGTATTTTGCCCCGAAATACGCATGCTATTGTCAAAGTCTATTTTTTCTGAATTTTTATTCAGTACAAAAAAAGCTTGTCCGGAAGCAATTGATCCATCAGGAATATTTTCATTTAAACCTGACGATACTGCACCACGCGTCCCTACTCCGCCAAGTAAATTATAAGTTGCATAATCATCAGACGTGTATTTATTATTTGTGAATGGTGTATTATGTGTCCAGAAATATAAGGCTCCGGATATGTTTGATTTATTTTTAACCAAAAAAGCATCTGCATTTATAGCCGACGGATATGGATTTCCTATTAAGTTAAACCCGTTAAGTTTTCCTGATTTTAAATTTACTTTTCCATTAAACGGAATACCTTTAAATACAGCTTCAAATATTGAAGGATTAGTTGCTGAAAAATCCTGAGGACTACGAATAATATATCCGGTTCCGGAGATCATTGCGTTTGATGGGTTTTCAATTTTCCAACTATCTGATAATGTGTTATAGGATAAAAATTTATCTATTATAGTTTTAGGAGAAACGTCTATTAATTTTTGATTTTCAACAGGCGATGACCAATACGTATAATCAAATTTTAGTACAGGCGAAGATTTTCTTTTTATCTGAACAATTCCGGTATTTTTAATATCATCGTCTTGCTGATATAAACTCGCGGTATCTTCTAAAACCAAGGTTCCTAAACCTGAATAATCAAATTCTATTTCTAAAGTGTTTCCGCTTAAAAGGGTGACTGTTTTACCTTCTTCGATAGTACAGCTGCAGATATTTGAAGACGGTAGCGCAGGATAATTATCTTTAAAGAATACCTGCTTTCCGCCTGACGAAAAACCATTAGACCATGCTGAACCACTCCATATTGTAGCATCTAAACAAAGTTTGAGACGGGCAATTCTGTGTTTTGAAGTTCCTGAAACTGAATTGAAATCTCCGCCAATCATCAGCTTAAAATCTGATGTAAAAGCCATTGTGTAGAGTTTATTATTTAGATGAGCATCAAAAGAGTCATCAAAATCTCCTGTTTTAAGCAAACGAATCAATCGTAAAGAATTGGTGTTTTTATACGTTCCTGAGAAAGTTCCACCTACTAAAATACGATCGTCCGGCTGCACTAATAAACTGCGAACCTCTCCTTTGCTAAACCCTGCACCGGATTCAAAAGTGGCATCTAAGCTTCCGTTGGCATTTAACCGCAGAATTCGTTTTTGAGAAAAGCCATTATAAGTTAAAAAACTTCCGCCCACTATAATTTTACCATCAGCTTGTAAGGCGATTGCATAAATGTATTTATCGAAACCTGTTCCTACATTGAAAGTTGAATCGATACTTCCATTCGCATTTAAACGAACCAATTTAGGCGCCGAATTTCCATCAAAAGTTGTAAATCTTCCGCCAAGCAAAATTTTTCCGTCAGGCTGAATTAAGATTGTTTCAATAATACCATCAGCTCCACGGCCAATATTAAAACTGGTGTCACGGGTTCCGTCTGGCAATATTCTCACAATTCGAAGCTGCGAATTAGCGGGACTATTATAATTCGTAAAATTTCCCGCTGCAATAATTTTACCGTCAGACTGAATTGCCATCGCGTAAACCTGACTATTAAAACCTGAACCAATATGGAATGTGTCATCAACTAATCCATCGGGCAAAATCCTGATTATGCGATTACACAGCGTTTCATTATACTTTGTAAAATTACCTGCCAGAATCATTTTTCCGTCTGCTTGCAAAATGGCGGTTTTGATTAAATTGTTTGCTCCTGCTTTTCCCGAATTAAAATCAGGATCATAAGTTCCGTCCTCCAAAAGCCTGACAATTCTGGATGCAGACTCATTATTAAAGGTTTTAAAATTTCCAAAAACCATTGTTTTTTTATTCTCTAACGGAATAATTTTATAAACCGAATTATCTAATCCAATTCCTGACGATAAATAAGCGGTATCGTAATCCCCATGTGAATCAATCTTCGCCAATCGGCCTTGATTTAAACCATCAAAAACTGAAAATGAACCTCCAATATACCAGGATCCTTCACTGTCTTTTTCTAAGGCTAAAACTGATGAAGATCCTGGCCCTGAGCCAAAATCTAAATCAGCTTTGATTAATCCCTGCGAATTTAAATAACACACGCGATTGATCTCACTATTGTTGTAAAAGCCCGTAAAAGATCCCCCAACCATAATATTCCCCGACGCATCTGTTTTGATAATCTGAACTGCTCCTGCACTAAATCCCGAGCCGGACAAAAAATTGTTATCTATAGTTCCGTCATTATTTAACCGAATAATTCTGTTGGCTAAATTCTCATTGTAACTGGTAAATTTTCCCCCTAAAAGAATCTTTCCGTCAGATTGTAAGGCCATTGTGCTCACATCATCATTAAAACCTGTTCCGATGTTAAAGTTTGTATCGATGCTTCCATCCGGAAGTAAACACACTATTTTATTTAAATCTGTTCCGTTGAATTTAAGAAAACTGCCTGTTAATATGATTTTTCCATTTGTTAAAACTTCAACATTTGTAATGTTTGATGTTGAACCGCTTCCAGTTTTAAAAGTGGTGTCAAGCGCACCATCCGGTAAAATTCTGGCGATTCTATTTACTGTAACATTATTGTATTTTGTAAAACTGCCCACGATTATAATTTTCCCATCCGCTTGTTCGCAAATGTCATAGATTATTCCCGATGTTGCGGCTATCGAAGTATTAAATCCCGCATCATAAGAACCATCTGAATTCAATCTGATAAGTCTGCCTGCGTTGTGTCCATCATAAGAGGTAAAGCTTCCTCCCACAATTATTTTTCCATTCCTTAGAATACGTGAAGTATAAACTTTGCTATTGAATCCGGATCCGGTATGAAAATCCGGATCGATTGTGCCTTCCGGATTTAAGCGGGTAAAATATTGAGATGGAATTCCATTAAGGTTTAAAAAGTCACCGCCTACAATTAAATGTTGATTCGGCTGTACCGATAATGTTCTGATGATATTGTCAAAACCATCGCCGTTTAAACCATCATCCAATGTATTAAAAGTAACATCGACTTTGCCTTGCTGCGCCAAAACATTACCATTTATAAAAGACAAAACGAATAGAAAAGTCACGAGTATTTTTTTTATCAAAACGAGAAAAATTTAGTTATAAATATTTTGTAAGAATCGGACTAAATTTATAACTCGTTTTAAAACCCTGCAATACCCACTTACCGTGATTTTTTAATTAATTTAATTGTGAAGATTTGTTGCTAAAAAACAAAAAGGCGCTCAAAATTTGAGCGCCTTCTGTGAAATAAATTATTGATTTCTAATTAAAAATAATCTTCTTAGTAGTTGTAAAATCATTTTCAAGAGTGACTTTCACAAGCAATACCTGATTTGCCGATGGCAGGTTTTGAATCTGAAGTTCGGTGTTTCCAACTTTCTTCTTGTTGTAAAGCAGTTTTCCTGTTAAATCAAAAATGGTCACTTCCTTAATGTTTTCCTGTGAAGAAATTACTTTGATGGTTTTCTCTTTTACAGAAATCACAAGTCCGTTTTCAGTGTTTTCAAAATCCCCTGTTCCCAAAGTTTTGTTGGTGTAACGAAGTACAA